>OJOE01000006.1_pt1 | contig 226512 bp, 190 predicted proteins | sample 1598191 | NCBI WGS metagenome assembly OJOE01 (sample SAMN03922463, study PRJEB24848) | human gut metagenome | isolation source: stool sample | host: Homo sapiens | place: Germany | collected 2009-11
TAGAGTAGCTGACTACGGATCAGCCGGTTACAGGTTTGAATCCTGTCGCGGTCACTACTAAAATATTAAACAACGGTCGCGTAGCTCAACTGAATAGAGTAGCTGACTACGGATCAGCCGGTTACAGGTTTGAATCCTGTCGCGATCACAAAAAAGACTATCTGAAAAGATAGTCTTTTTTGTATTTTCTTGAGTCAGTCCAGAATTAGGATGGCTCAGTTTGAAAACGGAGGCTCAGTTTTCAAACTTGGGAGAATTTAGTTAGTTAAAACAAGCACTTGTTTTTTAAAGACAAGACGTTTCAAAGGTTACTAACATACAGACCGACAGGTTAGTAACGTGTCGGGTAACATGTTACTAATGTATCAGGTGAAAGATTAGTAATGTTATGCGTGAAAGATATAGAATCTTACAGGTATAACATATATATCAAAGAATGAACAGGCAGGCATAAAAAAAGACTGGTGTTTTTTATATGAGAAGCACCAGTCTTATCTAATTAAAAAGATTCCTTTATCAGCATTTTATTTTCAATTCATTCAAAATAGCACGCATCTTTTCAAATGTTGTGATACGAGTCGGTACAAGCGGCAAACGCAATTTGTTTTCAATCAGCCCCATTACATTCAACATAGCCTTCACCCCAGCAGGGTTACCATCTACGAACAACAGGCTGAATAATTCCGTAAACTTATGATGAATAGTCAATGCATTTGCAAAATCACCCTGTAATGCCAAACGGGTCATACGGCTGAATTCACGCGGAAATGCATTACCGATAACCGAAATAACCCCTACAGCACCCAAAGTAATCAAAGGAAATGTAATACCATCATCACCCGAAATCACATCAAAATTAGCCGGTTTATTCTTGATGATATCATCCATCTGAGTAATATTACCCGACGCCTCCTTGATAGCGATAATATTCTTGAAATCACGTGCCAAACGCAAGGTGGTCTCAGCAGTCATGTTCACACCAGTACGTCCCGGCACATTATAAAGAACCACAGGAAGATCCGTTGCTTCAGCAATCGCTTTATAGTGTTGGTAAATACCTTCCTGAGAAGGTTTGTTATAATAAGGTACAGCAACAAGCACGGCATCAACTCCTGTCATATCATCATTTTTCAGCGTTTCCACAACAGCACGGGTACAGTTACTGCTAACCCCCAGCAGAATAGGAATACGTCCATTCACTCTTTCGATTATCAAACGTTTTATCTTGTCTTTTTCTTCTTTAGTCAAAGTCGGGGTTTCAGCCGTGGTTCCCAACACGCATAAAAAGTCTGTTCCATTTTGAAGCTGGTAATCAACCAGACGAAGTAACGCATCATAATCAACGCTGTCATCTTCCTTGAAAGGAGTAATCAACGCTACTCCCATGCCTTTTAATCTTGTCTGTATCATAAATGAATTATAAATTCTTATTTAATAGCCTACAAAAGTACGAATATTTTCTATTTTAGCGATAAAAATCACACTATTTTTACTTTATACTCGCTAAAAAGTCACTCTATCATTTGTAGAAACTCCTCTTCGCTCACAATGGTCACACCCAGTTTCTGCGCTTTCTCCAGTTTACTGGGCCCCATATTGTCACCTGCCAGAATAAAGCTGGTCTTGGACGAAATACTTCCCACATTCTTACCGCCATGCTTTTCAATTAACTCCTTATATTCGTCACGCGAATGATGGGCGAAAACCCCACTGATCACGATAGATTTCCCTGCCAGTTTGTCAGTGTGTTCCGAAGTATCCTCCTCATCGGCTTCCAGTCTCACACCCGCCACACGAAGACGCTCTATAATGTCACGATTCTTCGGATTAGCAAAATACAACAAGATACTCTGCGCTATTTTTTCTCCGATTTCATCGACATGAATCAAATTATCCAAACTCGCGTCTGCCAAAGCATCCATCGACTTAAAGGATTTTGCCACCTTCTTCGCCACAGTTTCACCCACAAAACGGATGCCCAATGCAAAGAGTACCCTTTCGAACGGCACTTCTTTGGACTGCTCTATACCTTTTATTATATTCTCGGCAGATTTTTCTCCCATACGTTCTAGGTTGATGATATCCGATGTTTTTAAAGTATACAGATCGGCAACATCACGTATCAATCCTTCCTGGTAAAACTGATCTACCGTTTCCGGACCGAGACCATCAATATTCATAGCTCTACGGCTGATAAAATGTTCTATTTTTCCCTTGATCTGTGGGGGGCAAGCGGCATCATTGGTACAATAATAAGCAGCTTCACCTTCATAGCGTACCAATTTACTGCCACACTCGGGACAATGAGTAATAAACTTTACTTTGTCACCTATCATAATACGGGCGTCTTTGTCCACACCTACAATCTTTGGAATAATCTCACCGCCTTTTTCTACATATACCATATCACCAATATGCAAATCCAACCCTTCTATGATGTCGGCATTATGGAGCGAAGCACGCTTTACCACGGTTCCGGACAACTGTATAGGATCCAGATTGGCCACCGGAGTCACAGCACCTGTTCTCCCCACTTGATAGGTCACCTTGTTCAAGCGGGTAAGTGCCTGTTCGGCTTGAAACTTGTATGCAATGGCCCATCGGGGTGATTTTGCCGTAAAACCCAAATTACGCTGCTGTCGCAAAGAATTCACTTTCAATACTATTCCATCCGTAGCTACAGGTAGATTCTTACGCTCCACATCCCAGTATTTGATAAAATCAAATACTTCCTGCAATGTTTTGCATTTGCGAGTGAGATCGGAAATTTTAAATCCCCATTTCTCAGCTTCTTTCAGATTTTCATAATGACCGTCGCACGGCAAATTATCTCCAAGTAAATAATAAAGGTAGGCATCCAGCTTGCGAGATGCCACAATAGCAGAATTCTGCAACTTCAATGTTCCCGAAGCCGCGTTGCGGGGATTGGCGAACAACGGTTCTTCGCGGGCTTCCCGTTCTTTGTTCAATTCCTCAAACACCACCCACGGCATCAAAATCTCCCCACGAATTTCAAATGTTTCAGGATACCCCTTTCCATGCAGCACCAAAGGGATACTGCGGATGGTCTTTACATTGCCTGTCACATCATCTCCCTGCACACCATCGCCACGCGTCACGGCGCGCACCAGTTTTCCGTTCTCATAAGTCAGAGAGATGGAAGTTCCATCATACTTCATTTCACAACAAATTTCAAAATCCTCGTTCAGAGACTTCTTTACCCTGTCATAAAACTCGGTTACTTCCGTTTCCGAATAGGTGTTAGCCAATGAAAGCATAGGATATTTATGTACCACCTGCGTGAAATTTTTGTTTATATCACTTCCCACACGCATACTGGGCGAGTTCTCATCTCTATGTTCCGGATGTTTTTCTTCCAGATCCTGAAGTTCACGCATCAGCTTGTCAAACTCCTGGTCTGTAATCTCAGGCGCATTCAATACATAATAATTATAGTTATGTCGATGAAGCTCCTCGCGCAATTGGTCTATTCTTTCTATTTCTGTCATATATAAAAGGTAGTTTTCCCGCAAAAATAGCTATTTTTTGAATGAAAAACACCTTCCGACAAAGAGGAATTTGCTACTTTTGCAAAAAATAACCGAATATGAGAATAGACATCATTACCGTTTTACCCGAGATGCTGGAAGGCTTCTTTAACTGCTCTATCATGAGCCGTGCGCAGAAAAAAGGAATTGCAGAAATACATATACATAATTTGCGTGATTATGCATACGACCGTTATCGCAAAGTAGACGATTATCCCTTCGGTGGATTTGCCGGTATGGTGATGAAGATTGAACCGATAGACCGATGCATCTCAGCTTTGAAAGCAGAACGCGAGTATGACGAAATAATATTTACATCTCCAGATGGAGAGCAGTTTAACCAGCCGATGGCCAACTCACTTTCACTCGCAAAGAATTTAATTATTCTATGTGGCCATTTTAAGGGTATAGACTATAGAATACGTGAACATTTCATTACGAAAGAAATCAGTATCGGTGATTATGTTTTGACAGGTGGGGAGTTGGCTGCCGCCGTTATTGCCGATGCCGTAGTTCGTATTATTCCCGGGGTCATTTCTGACGAACAATCGGCATTGTCCGATTCTTTTCAAGACAATCTGTTAGCTGCTCCTGTATACACTCGTCCTGCAGAATACAAAGGATGGCAAGTTCCCGATGTGTTGTTATCCGGACACGAGGCAAAGATTAAAGAATGGGAACTTCAGCAGTCATTAGAAAGGACACAGCGGCTAAGACCCGATTTGTTGAAATAAAAAATATATATAAATAATAAAGAGGTAAAAGCCATGTTCGTCATAGGGCTTTTACCTCTTTTCTTTTGCTTATATCATATCCGAAAAGATGTTCTCTCCTTAAGTGTAATCTAAGTTCATCTTCCTTTCCCTTATATATTAATAAAGCTTTTTCAAGTATTTTTCTACTCCGTTTTTTCAAAAACAAGCCATTTCATCGAAAAAAGATAATTGAAGTTATCATTTTATACCCATGTAACAAGTTGCAACGGAAACCATTTTTATACTCATTCCATCTAGAGAAGGTTATAAAAAAAGCCCTGCAAGAGATGCTTCAATTTATTCATCTACACTCTCGCAGGGCTATAATTTAAAAGATAAAATTTTCAGACTTCCAAAGCACCTATTATATCTTTTACAGATGTATATCCATGACGTTCCAAATAGTCATTTATTCCTTCTGAAACTTTGACAGTAATAGCTGGATCTATGAAGTTGGCAGTACCTATCTGTATTGCGGTGGCACCTGCTAGCATAAACTCCACAGCATCCTTCCATCCCATGATACCCCCTAGTCCAATGACAGGAATATTTACTGCTTTAGCAACTTGCCATACCATACGCAATGCAATTGGTTTTACCGCTGCACCACTCATGCCGCCGGTAATAGTGGAAAGTACAGGCCTACGCTTTTCAGCATCGACAGCCATCCCCAGCAGGGTATTGATCAGAGATACACTGTCCGCACCGGAGGCCTCGGCTGCACGTGCTATTTCTGTGATGTCTGTCACATTGGGAGATAATTTTACGATCAGCGTCTTTTTATATACATTACGTACAGCTTTTACAACCTCGGAACATCCGCATGCGGAGACCCCGAAGGCCATACCACCCTGCTTTACATTAGGGCATGAAATATTCAATTCTATAGCGGGAATATGATCCAGATCATTGATGATCTCGGCAGTCTTCACATAATCCTCTACAGCAGATCCGGATACATTAACGATCATATTAGTATGAATATCCCTTATCTGCGGATAGATATGTTCAACAAAATAATCCACCCCTTTATTCTGTAACCCTACCGCATTAAGCATCCCCATAGGGGTTTCTGCCATGCGTGGGTAAGGATTACCCTCACGATGATGAAGGGTAGTCCCTTTTACAATGATACCACCAATCTTTTCGAGGTCTACAAAATCCTCAAACTCTTTTCCGTATCCAAAGGTACCCGATGCTGTCATAACCGGGTTACAAAGCTTTAAATCGCCGATATTTACGCTTAAATCTGCCATAATAGTTTCTTTATATTAAATACAGGACCCTCTTTACAAACACACAAATGCCCTTCGTCCGTGTTCTCCACACAGCATAAGCATGCACCGACACCACAAGCCATCCTATTTTCCAGTGAAACCTCACATTCTATTCCATGAGCTTTGGCGTATTTAGCTACCGAAACCATCATGGGTTTTGGACCACAGGTGTATATCATATCAAACCGGTCTGTATGCAAGACGCTATGCTGTGTCACATAACCTTTCTCGCCCATACTTCCATCTTCAGTCGTTGTATACACCTCACCTAATTTCTCAAAATTTTCCAACTGTAACAGGTCTTTGGATGAACGTGCGCCTAGCAGGAAAGCAGGCGTACATCCCATTTTTACCAACTCTGCACCAAGCATCAACATCGGGGCGGTACCCACACCACCGCCAACCAGTAACGGCTTTACCTTTGTCACGTTCCGAGGCATTGTAAATCCATTACCGAGAGGCATCACCACATTAACAATATCTCCTTGTTTCACAGTGGCTAGTTTGCGAGTGCCATCGCCAACTAATTGCACCAAGAACCAAACTTCATTGGTTGTTTTATCCACATAATTAATAGAAATAGGACGGCGGAGAAAAGTAGTATTGGAACCGTCTATACGTATCTCAGCAAACTGGCCCGGCAGCATCTCGGGCAATGGGTTGGCATGAGTCAATTTTATCAGAACATAATTGGCATGCAATTTGATGTTCTGTGTAACCACAAGGTCTAAAATATATTTTTTCATGAAATAAAATTGGGTAAATTCGTTTTCTATGCAAAGATACACGAATTTACCCAAATCTTATTCTGCCAACCGGCATTTTAGTGGATTCCCACCCTAATTTTCAGGTTTGAACGTTTCATAAGTCCCATTATCAAAGAATATTCTTATTTCAGTGATTTTTTTGGCAGGTACTTCCACATACTTAATTTCCTCACGCACAATCTCTTTAGGAGAATAAAGCGGTGTTTTAACCTCATTTTCCTTGCGATATTCCGGAGAAGCCGGACGTTCGGGCGTAAATAATGAATTCTCGTCAAACAAAGAAGGCGTATAATGAATGTTATTGTCTGAATCAACATCCGTTTCCATTTGTCCTTCACCATAGAGTAACCAGTCTAAGCTGATATAGTCACACGCCTTGTGTATTTTCATGACGACTTCTAGGCTAGGATTGTTCCTGCCACTAAGAATATGGGAAAGAGAGGAAGGTGAAATTCCAATCTTCTCTGCAAATTGAGCTGCAGTCATATCTTCTTTCTGGATTATTTGAGCGATTCTTTCCTTCATTTACAAAAGTATAAGGCAAAATTTACAGATACAAAAGTAATTAATATAATTCATAAATGCAAATTTACAATATAGAAATGTACATATTACAAAAGTAAATAGACAGTGTATCATTGGAAATAAATTAAGATTTACACACGTAAACCACTCCTAAAAACACCATAATTACCACTTTAACTATAAGTATATAAAATACTGATTATCTATAATATACTCACAGCAAAAACAATATATTTACAAACAAACATGACTATATAAGCAAATAAAATGCATACAAGTTATCAATAGCTTTATCAATAAGATGTAAAACTTTGGTTGATAATATATTATTGTAATAAAACAAGGGATAAATAATTATTCATACACATTTATATATGTAACATTCACTCTTGACCACCATCCTGTTTATATTTGTAATATTCACATTAATAAATCTGTAAAACTTATAAAACCTTCTATATTAAGAGCATTTACAGGTGTAATGTTACAAAATTAAATTATAATTATTTCCAAAAGTAAATTTCCTCTGTTTTATGATCCAGCTTGATCCTATGAATATTTTGTTTTCCTATTTTACAAGTCAATGTATTTTTCATGGTAAACCCATCCAAGTTTTAACCTATCTTCGCTTTATGGAATTCATGGATAGTGAGAATCATGGAAGGCACGATAAGAGAACAAAGTATAGATTCAAAATTTTAAAATAGCGTATGGAACTTACAAAAATAAATGGTAGCTTATTTGCTCACTTCATCTGCATTCTTTCACATCCCCATTCTTCTATTCATTTTACTCCGAAAAGGCAAAATACTACCATATTCATGTACTAACGGACATTCTCTTTAAAATACACGATTCTAAGAAGGCGAAAAATACTCTATCAATCTAGTAATAAGCGAGTTAACACTATTTTTCTCATCATCCATCTCTCATCATCTAGAAAAATAGAGAACAAAAGCATAACTTATAGCATTAAATGAGATAATAACAGAAGTATAAATGTAAAATATTATTCTCAATTGAGCCATCAACAGAATTTCTGCTGAGAGAAAGGATAAAAAGAATCCCGACACTTAAAAAATAAAAGCATCGGGATATCGGAATCTTACTTGACCCTGTTAATTAATGAAGAATTTTATATACAAGTTCGCGCAGCAAATCTCCATCTCCCAAAGATGGATTACCCACTCCTTTTGATTTTGCATCACAGTAACGAATCTCACCAATAATTTGCATTACCTTTACTCCGCTATATTTCCTCATAGCAACCATATAGTCTTTAGACTGCCATGATGATTTAAGCCCCAGCTGATTGGCTATACCCTGCTCTGACTTATCAGGAGCATAATATGCAAGCATTAAATTAGAGAAGAAATTAAATAACACAGACAAGGTCATCTGCAAAGGATTTGTTTTGGGATTCTCCTCAAAATATTTTATTATCTGATTAGCCTTGAAAACATCCTTTGCCACCAAAGCATTCCTAAGCTCAAAGTTATTATAATCCTTGCTTATGCCAATGTTACGTTCTATCTGTTCTGGAGTAATCCGCTTTTGTCCTCTTGGAAGTGTGATAATTAATTTTTCCAACTCTCCAGCCATACGGCTTAAATCTGCTCCAACAAATTCCGCCATCATTTCTGAAGCCTTAGGTTCTATTTCTACTGATCTACGTTTCAAGTAAGAAGATATAAACCCAGGAAGCTGGGCATCCTTAATCTTTTTCGATTCGAAAAGGACACCTACTTTCTCTATTTCAGCTGCCAATTTTTTTCTTCTATCCAATGTACCATGTTTATGGCATAACACCAGAATTGTAGAATCCAAAGGTTTTTGGAGATAATAAACAAGCTCTTCAATATTCTTTATATTTTGAGCCTCTTTTACTATTACAACTTGATATTTGGACATCATGGGATAACGCTTGGCTGCATTGATAACAGTCGCGATATCTGTATCAGCCCCATAAACAATAGTCTGATTGAATTCTTTTTCATTTTCATTTAACACCGTTTGTGCTATATACTCAGATATCCGGTCTATATAATAAGACTCTTCACCCATTAGATAATAAACAGGCTTATAGATACGGTTTTTCAGCTCACGGGCTATCTCTTCGTATGTTGTTTCTTTTGCCATACACAGTAAAATTACCAGTCAAATTTTAAGTGCTTGACCGTTTTCTTTTCCTCAATAATCATCTGTAATGAAGCAATACCAATCTCCACATGCTCCTCTACATATTGCTGCGTTACAATACTGTCGCTTTTCTCCGTCTTCACCCCTTCAGGAATCATCGGCTGGTCGGATACCAAAAGTAATGCTCCAGTAGGAATATGATTGTAAAAACCAGTAGTAAACAGCGTAGCCGTTTCCATATCCACACACATGGCACGCGTTTTAAGGAGATACTTTTTAAACTCTTCATCATGCTCCCATATACGGCGGTTGGTAGTATATACCGTTCCAGTCCAATAATCGCGGGCATGGTCGCGAATAGCCGACGAAACGGCACGCTGCAACATAAATGCAGGTAACGCAGGTACCTCAGGCGGATAATAATCATTGGATGTTCCTTCTCCACGAATAGCTGCAATGGGTAGAATCAGATCTCCCAACTTATTTTTCCTATCTATGCCCCCACATTTGCCTAAAAACAAACATGCTTTAGGCTGGATGGCCCCTAGCAAATCCATAATGATGGCAGCATTAGGACTTCCCATGCCAAAATTAATAATAGTGATTCCTTCCGCATGTGCCGAAGTCATATTGGCATCACGTCCTAATACCGGCACATTGAATTTGTCGGCAAAAAGTTCCACATATTTATTGAAATTGGTCAGAAGGATGTATTCTCCGAAATCATTCAAGCTTCTTTTTGTGTAGCGGGGAAGCCAGTTTGCTACAATTTCCTCTTTTGTTTTCATAATCTTTTGTATTTTTGTATCGGTTATTACCGAGTTACACTTATGCAAATTTACTAAATGTTATCATTAAACTTACCATCCTACGAAATTAAAATCGCGGAGCGAAATGGAAAAAATGTTATTTTCGATATGCTTCGCAAGAGATATGTCGCCCTTACTCCGGAAGAATGGGTAAGACAACATTTTGTTCATTATCTGACGGATTATAAAGGATATCCGAAGGGATTACTGGCCAACGAAATACAACTGGACTTAAACGGAACAAAAAAACGTTGTGATACTGTGCTCTACAACAAAGATCTAAGTGCCAAACTGATTGTGGAATACAAAGCTCCACATATAGAAATCACGCAAACAGTATTTGATCAGATAACCAGGTATAACATGGTCCTGAAAGTTGATTATCTGATTGTCAGCAACGGATTGAACCATTACTGCTGCCATATTGATTACAATACAAAAACATACCTTTTTCTACCGGAGATTCCCCATTATTCAGAACTGTAGATATAAAAACATTCTAAGCAACATCTTCTTACAAGATCTTGCTTAGAATGTGATAAAATTCTTTTTCCACAAAGAAAAAGATGATACTGCTTCAGGAGATATATTATCTCTTGACAGTTTCCAAATGCTGTTCAGCAATCACACCCGCCAATTCAGGGTCAATCATGATGCGACCACAATATTCACATACGATAATTTTCTTACGCATGCGGATATCAAGCTGTTTCTGGGGCGGAATCTTGTTAAAACAACCACCACATGCATCACGCTGAACATATACAATTCCCAATCCATTTCGAGAATTCTTACGGATACGTTTAAATGCCTGCAACAGACGCGGTTCGATAGTTGTCTCCAATACTTTTGCTTTCTCTCTCAACTTTTCTTCTTCCTGCTTGGTTTCAGAAACAATTTCTTCCAATTCGGATTTCTTCGCTTCCAAGTCCTTCTTTCTTTCATCCAAGTCTTGATTACTGTGCTCAATCTCCTCGCTCTTTGCTTTTTCCGCTGCAATATATTCCTTTATGCGTTTCTCGCAAAGTTCGATTTCCAATGACTGGAATTCAATCTCCTTTGTCAACACATCATATTCACGATTATTACGCACATTATCCTGCTGAGCTTTATATTTTTCAACAGAAGTCTTAGCTGTCTCGATTTCAATTTTCTTAGTTGCAATGTTTGATTTCAATTCCTCGATATCAGCTTTAATTTTCTCGATACGAGTGCTCAAACCGGCAACCTCATCTTCAAGGTCTTGAACTTCAAGAGGAAGTTCCCCTCTCAGAGTCTTAATTTTATCGATTTCAGACAACATGGTTTGCAACTGGTACAAAGCCTTCAGCTTTTCTTCCACTGTTAATTCGCTCGGGTCTTTCTTTGCTTCTCTAGCCATAGTTTTTCTTACAAATATTTAATAGGATTTGTATTTACCCGGGTTATCTGGACTTCCAGCTCCGGAAACATCTCCTGTATGATTGAATAAAATATTTCTTTTGTATACTGTTCACTCTCATAATGCCCCATTTCAGCTACCAGGATATCATTCTCATAATTGAAATAATCATGATATTTCACTTCACCTGTGATAAATACATCAGCATCGGCACTTACCGCTTTAGGCAATAAAAATGATCCAGCTCCGCCACACAACGCTACTTTCTGTATCAGACGACCGGATAAACGAGTATGTCGCAGACAGCCCACTTCGAACGTTTTCTTGATGCGTTTCAAGAAATCCAGTTCGGCTTCAGGCTCTTCCAATTCTCCGACCACTCCCGAACCTACTTGTGTCCAGGTATTTTTCAACGGATAAAAATCAAAAGCCGGTTCTTCATAAGGATGTGTTGCCAATAATGCTTTTATCACCGCAGCCTTTTTAAAAGCCGGAAGAATCGTTTCTATACGCACCTCGGATTCCTTATGCAATTCGCCTATTTCTCCACAGAACGGACTGGTTCCTCTCTGCGCACGGAAAGTCCCCTCACCTTCCAAATTATAGCTACATGAATCATAATTACCTATGCAACCACAACCAGCTTCAAATAAAGCTTTTCTTACTCTGTCAGCCTGTGCATCCGGCACAAAAGTTACAAACTTCAATAAATATTCTTCTTTCGGGTCTAATATGCGTACATTCTTGAGGCCTATCTTTTCAGCTATTTTATAATTGACACCTCCGGGAGCATTATCCAGATTGGTATGTGCCGAATAAATGACAATATCATTTTTAATGGCTTTCAACACACACCGTTCAATGTAATCCCGACCAATAATAGATTTATAACCTTTAAATATAAGTGGATGATGCGATATAATCAGGTTGTATCCCAACATGACAGCTTCATCCACAACAGCTTCAGTAACGTCCAGACACAACAAAGCCCCTGTTGCTTCCGCTTCTGTCAGTCCAACTTGCAATCCGGCATTATCAAATCCGTCTTGCAAAGGCAGAGGCGCGAACCTTTCAAGGGCACTTACTATTTCCTTAATTTTCATTCGTTCGCGAAAATTTGATTGCAAAGATAATCAATCCATTTGAATTTAAAAAGCAACCAAGCTATTTTTTATACTTTCCCCACTTTATCATTTTATTTTTCAAAGCATAACGCTCGTCAACAACACGGTCTGTCGGGAAAAAAGTAAGATGAATACGCCATCCGCCCGAATGAAACGTAAATTTGCGGGCTGATATTCCTGTTTCTATCAGAGCTAGTTTATCAATGATAAATGCTTTAATATCTACGGGAAATTCCTCTCCTTCATACATTATATCCGCAGTGACAAAGAAACCGGGAGTTGATAATTCTGCTATATATTTCCAAATTTGCTCATTCATATTTTTCTATTTTATTGAAAGAAATATATAATGTATACAAAGCAAGGAAAGACCCTACTTCCGTTTGGTATCCTTATGAACCCGTAACAACCGGCCATAACTGTCGAATGATTTCCGTGAGGCCAGAAAAATGGTCATCATTAGTGAAAGCATGGATGCCACCACAGTGATAACTACAATCATAATCTGATATTTGATAGCCACATGTGGCGAACTTCCTCCCAATATCTGCCCAATCATAGTTCCCGGCAATGCAACAAGCCCTGTTACTGCCATATTGGCAATGCCCGGGCTGAACGCTTTAATAAGAGCCTGACGCACAAATGGAGCTATCGCCTCATTACGGGTAGCGCCATTCCCCAACAGAAAATAATAAAGTTGCTGTTCCCTACGCAATCCGGCATAGTAAGTATTTAATCCTATCACATTCACTCCCAACATATTCCCCATGATTATACCAAAAACCGGAATAAAATACTGGGCACTGAAGATGTTATCCAACTTTAATACAAAACCAAGAAAATAAAGTCCGACGAGCACCACTGTTACAAAAAAAGCGATAGAGATTGGAATCATCAAAATTCCACGTTTTAACCGCGTACGCGTCAAAGCCGTTTCAGCAGCCACCCCAACCATGATGATCACCCATAGAAAATTGATAAACGGATTGTTCCATTCAAACAGAAAACGAAGATAAGCCCCAATCAAAAACAACTGTATAATCATACGTACCGTGCCTATCAGAACCGGTTTAAGCAAGCCCGTCTTGAAATGCCATAAAAAATAAACCGGAATAAGCATCAGCAGCAATCCTATTCCCAAACTGCCATAGTCTATATCAATTGTTCCCATCAGTCAGATTATAAAGTAAATACCTTGTCGCATCCGGCGGCAAACTGTTTGTCATGCGAAACAGACAAGATAGTCATTCCTTTACTGCACAAGGATTTAAAGAAGTTAATCACCCGTAAGCACGATTCCGGATCAAGTGCCGAAGTCGGTTCGTCCACTACCAGTAAAGGTTTGTCAAGCAAGGCTGTCACTGCCAACATGATACGCTGACGCTGACCACCCGACACTTCATTTACCCGTTTATCATAAAGTTTCTCTTCCAATCCTAATGATACGAAATAATCCATCAGCCGCTCTTTGTTGAATCCCGCCTCACGGTTTGCCTTCAGTTCAAAAGGCATCCGCACCATTTCACTGACCCATTCCGAAGGAAGAGCCAACTCCTGGGGAATCCATGCTATTTTCTTTCGGATATGATCCGCCGTTCTAGGTGCCAGCAGTGTGCCGTCCACCTTTATTGTCCCTTCACTTAAAGGTACAAAGCCCAAAACAGCTTTCAGCAATGAAGATTTTCCACTGCCGGAACCACCACAAATACATACGCTTTCTCCGTAATGAACTTGCAGGTCGAGTCCTCTGAAAAGAGTCAGGTTGCCAAAACTGATAGATATATTTTCTATATTAATCATCACATAAAAACAAAAAGAGTCGGGAGCATTCACTGCTGCCGACTCCACATAATGTATTAAAATAAAATAAATGTGTCGAAGTTTAATATGCTCTCGCAAAGAGAACACGGCGAGCAGATGGTTTTCCGGTTACCATACACTTGCCCGGAGTCAGGCTCTCTTCATCAGCATCAAAAGGAAGACAACGAATTGTTGCCTTGGTTTCCTCTTTAATCCGGTCTTCCGTTTCCGGGGTTCCATCCCAATGAGCCAGAATAAAGCCGCCTTTCTCTATTTGTTCCTTGAAATCATCGTATGAATCCACTTTCACGATATGTTCGTTACGATAGTTCAATGCCTTCTGATAAATATTGTTCTGGATATCCTCCAACAATTGTTGTACATATTCTTCGATTCCGTCGCAAGAACGAGTTTCTTTCTCCAATGTATCACGACGCATCACTTCCATTGTATTGTTTTCAAGATCACGGCCACCCATTACCAAGCGAACAGGCACACCTTTCAGTTCGTAATCTGCAAACTTGAATCCCGGACGCTTATTGTCTGCATTATCATATTTCACAGAGATACCCATTGCTTTCAACTTATTGACAATGCCTTCTACTTTTGCATCAATCTTCTTCAGCATTTCATCATTCTTATAAATAGGAACGATAACTACCTGAATAGGAGCCAAATGCGGTGGCAACACCAATCCGTTATCATCAGAGTGAGTCATTATCAAAGCACCCATCAGGCGGGTAGATACTCCCCAGGAAGTAGCCCAAACATAATCCAGTTTATTGTTTTTGTCAACAAACTGTACATTGAACGCTTTTGCGAAATTCTGTCCCAAGAAGTGAGAAGTACCACATTGCAATGCCTTTCCATCCTGCATCAAGCCTTCGATGGTGTAAGTATCCAATGCACCGGCGAAACGTTCATTAGCCGATTTTACCCCTTTGATTACCGGAACAGCCATATACTTCTCAGCGAAGTCACCATACACATGCAACATTTTCTGTGCTTCCGCTTCTGCTTCCTCGCGGGTCGCATGAGCCGTATGTCCTTCCTGCCACAAGAACTCCGCAGTACGCAGGAACAAACGGGTACGCATCTCCCACCTCATAACATTTGCCCATTGGTTACACAAGATAGGCAAGTCACGATAGGAATTAATCCAGTTCTTATATGTACTCCAAATGATTGTCTCAGATGTAGGGCGGATAATCAATTCTTCTTCCAGTTTGGCAGCCGGATCTACGATAACACCCGAACCGTCCTCTGCATTCTTCAGACGGTAGTGAGTAACTACAGCACACTCTTTGGCAAATCCTTCTACGTGCTCAGCTTCACGGCTAAGGTAAGATTTCGGGATAAGCAACGGGAAATAAGCGTTCACGTGGCCGGTTTCCTTAAACATATCGTCCAACTGACGCTGCATTTTCTCCCAAATGGCGTATCCGTAAGGCTTGATAACCATACATCCACGCACAGGTGATTGTTCAGCCAAATCGGCCTTCACCACCAAGTCATTATACCACTGAGAATAATTCTCGCTTCTTTTGGTAAGTTCTTTCAATTCTACTGCCATTGCTATATCGTTATTTTTGTTTTTCCTTTTTAAGAGTTTGCAAAATTAGTAAAAAAGCATGGGAAAGTACCAATGATTTAGCAAAAATATAGGATCAAAAAGTATAAAAATAACTTATTGATAACGATAATACCACCAATAGGTATCACCATATTCCCGCCGCATATGGTTTTTCTCTTCCACCGGTGATGAAAATTCCTTCTGACGGTTAAGAAACTCATCCAAACGCCGCACCATCAGCGTGTCTTTGACTTCTCTTCCATATCCAGGATGAGTCCGTTTGTAAAGCACCAATGCCTCACGATAATAACGCGGCAATGTATCTTGCTCGAAACAATACATATCAACCGCCGATACAAATTTGTCCAATTTCTTATCCAGCAGCAATGCACTCATATAATAATTCAAAGCGGTATGTCTACCTATTTCATCACGACAGATACGAGCCAAAAAGTCTACTGTCTTTTCTGCAACATGTGGTCTTGCACCAAGATAAGCATACAAGCTATCGGCATTCAAGCGCAAAGTTTCCTGAGAATGAGGCGCAAACAAAAGCCCTTCCGCACCATAATATTGAGGATATTCAAACAAATGCTCCCCCATGGTACCTTCCAAAGACATAGCATAGGCTCTAAGCACTGCCAATGTACGGGTTGTTTCCAAAGACTTTGCTCCTACCATCCGTGCAGCTTCATAATGATGATTACGGATAGCCTGCTCCACAGCCAGTTCATGATGAAAATTCACATTCGTATTTCCTATACCTACCGTCATCAGGCATAAAAGTGTCAAAATAGCTAAGTTAGAGTTTATTAAGCCCAATATGGACCCCTCTTGATTCAGCCAGGAACGAAACACACGCCGTAAAGTATAGACCACACCTATATATATAAGCAAAAGCAACGGCAGCAGCCAAAACCATTTATCTCCTATGTTTCCTCCGTGGAAAATAGTCCGGTCCACATCCGTCAGCACTCCCAGCAACAGACAAGACGGGAAATAAGAAAGTGTCCGTACAGGCCCCTTTAATCCCATCAATCCATTGATTCCCCAACGGAATACCAATAAAACCACTGTAATGATAATAGCTCCCACCAACGGAGAATAATGTGTCTTTCCTTGTGACAATGAATAATGCAATGCACCTACTACATCTTTCTGAAGCACAAAAAGATAGACAATACTAAAAATAGAGAAAAGAAGACCGCACGCAACCGTGAGGATGCGGGCGGCTCTTTTATAGGATAAGCTGTTGTTGCTGCTCATAAATTACTCTTTCACTTTTTTCAATACCACAGCCGAACGGGCAGGCAGATACAGTTTCAGCCATTCCTTTTTATCCTTCTTATAAAGAGGGTCGAAATTAGTGAAATGACGTATACTGTCATCAGCCAGACCATTGCCTCCGAAAGCTGTCGCATCCGTATTCAGTACCACATCATACGCCCCGACAGGCACTAGGAAACCATAGTCTGTAAATGACTTGGTAGGATTGAAATTAAATACAAAAATCAAATTCTTACGCCGGTAAGCCAACACTTGGTCACCGTCGTTATGCCATACTTCAATCACTGGAGTTTCCTGAATATTTTTCACACTCTCAATGAGGTGGACCATAGCTGAATCAAAATCGCCCAAGTAATGGTAACACAGGTTCTTATTATCAAAAAGCCCCCACTGACGACGGGCATATTTATGCGACCATCCGTTACCTTCACGCGGGAAATCAATCCATTCGGGATGCCCGAATTCATTACCCATAAAGTTCAAATATCCTCCATTGATGGTAGAGGCAGTAAGCAAACGAATCATCTTATGCAATGCGATACCGCGATGCACTGTATAATTTTCATCCCCTTTCTGGAAATGCCAATACATGTCAGCATCTATCAGACGGAAAATTATAGTCTTATCGCCCACCAATGCCTGGTCATGGCTTTCGGCATACGAAATAGTCTTCTCGTCCTTGCGTCTGTTGGTCACTTCCCAGAACATGCTGCTCGGTTTCCAGTCTTCATCAATCTTCTCCTTGATTGTTTTAATCCAATAATCCGGAATATTCATGGCCATACGGTAATCAAACCCATATCCACCATCTTGAATCGGTGCTGCCAACCCGGGCATACCCGAAACTTCTTCCGCAATGGTAATCGCTTTGGAATTTACCTGATGAATCAACTTGTTGGCCAATGTCAAATAACAAATCGCATTATCATCCTGATTCCCGTTAAAGTAATCCCCATAATTACAGAACGCCTCTCCCAAGCCGTGGCTATAATACAACATCGATGTCACACCGTCAAAACGAAAACCGTCAAAACGGAACTCATCCATCCAATACTTACAATTGGACAGCAAGAAATGAATCACCTCATTCTTACCATAATCAAAGCATAAGGAATCCCATGCCGGATGTTCACGCCGCCCGCCCGGATAGAAGTATTGATTAGGATCACCGGCAAAATTGCCAAGTCCCTCCACTTCATTCTTCACGGCATGAGAGTGAACAATATCCATAATGACGGCAATTCCCATTCTATGTGCCGTATCAATCAATTCCTTCAATTCATCCGGTGTACCGAAACGGGATGACGGAGCAAAGAAACTGGAAACATGATACCCGAAACTCCCATAATAAGGATGCTCCTGAATAGCCATAATCTGAATACAGTTATATCCGGCTTCCGCTATACGCGGCAATATTTTCTCACGGAACTCATTATAAGTCCCTACCCTTTCTTCTTCCTGAGCCATACCGATATGACATTCATAAATCATCAAAGGATCAGTCTTTGCACGGAACACCTTCTTTCTGAACCGGTAAGGATTCTCCGGTTCCCAGACCTGTGCACTGAATATCTTTGTCTGCTCATCCTGTACCACACGGTTGGCCCATGCCGGTATGCGTTCTCCTTCACCGCCATTCCAACGGACTTTCAGTTTATACAAATCACCATGCTTTATAGCACCGCTTTGTAATTCCACCTCCCATACACCAGGAGAGTTCTTTACATGGTACATCCTATAATCGCCATGTTCTTTCCAGTCGTTGAAATCTCCGATAAGATAAATTTCCTTCGCATTCGGAGCCCATTCACGGAACACCCACCCTCTTCTGGTACGATGCAAGCCGAAATATAAATATCCGGTGGCAAAGTCCGATAAAGTTCCTTTGCCTCCGGTCAGTTCCAATTCTTTGTCTAGTGCATGCTGATGGCGTCCTTCAATCGCTGCCGAATACGGTTCCAGCCAAGGATCACTTTCTATTATGCCTAATTTAGGAGTGGTATTTTCCATAATATGATTACTTGTTAGTTATTCTCTTTCAAACCAAAACTTTAACGATCACTTTTTTCACACCGTCAGGAGACACTCCCGGAGCGTGAGCATCCTGTGGAAAAAAGATGGCAAACATTCCCGGCTTTACAGGAATATAGCTTTCGGCAAGTCCCGGATAGAACGAGATATCCTTATCTGCATCATAGTCTGCTTCGGGAAGATCTTCACGGGCCGTATAACCCATCACTTCCACCCCTGACAGAGGAATCTGTATATCAATAAACTGATTATGAGTTTCTAATTTTGCTTCTTCTTTAGTTTTAGGCTTGGTCTGAGAAAAGTTTACTACCAGATCATCACCCTGTAATTTTACTTTTCCTAATTCCTGAGCGTTCAAGTCTGTAGTCTTCAGATATTCCATTGCTTTAGCGAACAAAGGATTCAATGAAGCGTACTTTTCTAAGTTTTCTAATCTGTCTACTACCATAATTATTTCATTTTAATGGTTAAAATATTGCTTTTATCATTCAAAGTCGTCTATTGTGAAATTTGTAAAATCAGCAAAACGCTTCAGTTGCTTGAAAACATCCTCTACTTTGTCCAACAGGTCAGGGGCAAGGAAAAACGCATCAGGCACCATATAAGCACAGGTATAATCCTTACATTTTAAATAATCAATATATTCAAAATCTTTCGGAAATCCTTTGGGAGCCGTTTTTAAGTGATTTTCTCCGATAACAGGAAAGTATTGCTTGAACGCAGGATCTTCCACAATTTCCCTGTATTCGTCTATGTTGTCATAAACGGACTGGCGGACAGCTTTCAGCACTTTAGGTTCCAGGCACCAGCTTCCACCAGCAAGCATACAGTTATCAGGCTCTATATGAACATAATATCCACAATGTTCCGATTTCTTTCCACGAGCGTTGATATAGCCGCCCAAGTGTATCTTATAAGGAGTCTTATCACTGGAAAAACGCGTGTCGCGATAAATTCGGTATGTACAGTCCTTGGCTTGAATACCGACAATACTTTCGTCAAACAACGAAATGCGGGCGATGATTGCTGTCAGTAATTCCTCAAACTCTTTTTGAGCTTTCAGATATTCATCCTTATGCCCCTGAAACCACTCCCGGTTATTGTTTGCGGCCAGGTCTTTTAAAAATTGAAAGATAACAGATACATCCATGTTACATTATGTTCATGTGTTCACTTGACAAACTTACAAAATATATTTGTAACGAACTAGAAAAAAGCGAAGTATTTATTTTTTTCCCAAGACCTTGAGAAACTCATCATGCAACTTTCCATTAGTAGCCAACACTTCACGACCGGAATAAAAGTCTCCCCCTCCGCTGTAATCTGTCACTTTTCCACCGGCATTCATCAAGATTATCGAACCGGCAGCAATATCCCACGGTCCCAGCAGCCCTTCTATACGGGCTTCAAAGCGACCGGCAGCTACATAGCAAAGTTCTGCCGCAGCGGCTCCTTGCAGGCGCATGCCTCCCACATTTCCATATAACTCGTGCACGATATGCTCCGCCAAAGGCTTATACTTTTGCGAATCGTATGGAAAGCCTAACGCCACAAACGCTTCGTCCATATCAGAAACATCTGATACATGTATTTCTTTGTTGTTCAGATAAGAAGGCGCTCCTTTATAAGTCCAGTAAAGTTCATCGCGGCATACCTCATACACCACCCCAACCAGCAGTTCTTCTTTATTGCGAAGGGCGATACTCACACAATAAGGAGCATTATTATGGATAAAATTGGTGGTTCCGTCCAGCGGATCTACCAGCCAGCAATAGTTTTCCGTAGTCAGGCTGCCCGAACCTTCTTCGGCAATGAATCCTGCTTCGGGAAGCAATTCCCGAAGTTGGGCCACAATACGGCGTTCCGATTCCTTATCTACATACGACACATAGTCGTGAGCATTTTTCTTCTCTACCTTGCTACGGTCAAAACCGCTACGCTCATTACGAAGAAAAGCACCCGCCCGGAGTGCTATTTCACGTACATTCAACGTTATCTTCTCTAAATCCAACATTATATTCTTATTTTTGTTCCGCATCCAGCGTTCCAAACTTATAAACACCTTTACGGATTACATTTCCATTCTTATCAGTCTCCACAAAAGCGCCGTGTTTCTTCCCTTGTTTGAAAAATCCGTCATAGCGTACTCCGTTCTTATCTTCAAGCACACCTTTGCCGTCTTCCTTTCCTTTTACGAAATGCCCCTTGTATTTGGTTCCGTCAGCCGTGCGCAGAGTGCCTTCACCGTCAGCCATATTGTTTTTCCATTCACCTTCATAGTCATCGCCGTTCGCCCAGATATAGTGTCCTTTACCGCTGCGCTGGTTATTCACCCACTGCCCTTCATACACAGCACCGTTGGCCCATGTAAAGGTTCCGGTCCCATGCTGCTCGCCGTTCTTGAACTGCCCTACATACTTGTCGCCATTCTTATGTATATAAATACCCTGCCCGGTACGTTCACCGTTCACGTAGTCACCTTCGTAACGGTCACCGCTATGAAAGTAATAAATGCCTTTACCGTGCTGCACGTCATCCTTCCAGTCACCCACATACTTGTCACCGTTGACATAGTAAAACGTCCCCTTTCCGTCACGTGCGTCATCTTTCCACTCGCCTTCATATTTTGACTGGTCGGGCCATACCATAACACCCTGTCCGTTTTTCTTGTCTTCTTTCCATTCGCCCTCATATTTGGCTCCTGCTTTCCAGGTATAAGTACCCTTTCCGCTACGTTTGTCCTGAAACCAGTTACCTATATAAACATCTCCGTTATAATAATACATAGTGCCTTCACCCTGCTGATAGTCGGCAAACCACATACCCTCATACCGGTTGTTATTCATAAAATAATAGGTTCCGCTGCCGTGTTGCTGGTCCTGGAACCATTGCCCCACATACTTTTCTCCATCGTGAAACGTATATGTCCCGTTCCCCTCGCGTTTACCTTTTATATATTCCCCTTCGTAGGTATTTCCGTTCTTGTAGATTGTTTTTCCTTTACCGTTTGGTTTTCTGCCTTTCAGTTCTCCGGTATATTCGCCCCCGTCTTTAAAAGTATAATTCCCGATTTTTATCTGGGCGGTGGCCAATGTACTGACCGATGCCAAAAGCAATAATATATATACGTATTTCTTCATTGGTTCGTTACTTATAATAGATAAGATTATGCCAAAGATACGATTTTCTATCTTTGGACATGATAGGTTATTACACTTTTTTACCCGCAATGACCTCTATTAAGTTTTCTTTGCAGAAATACTTTTGAGCCAATATGCGTATTTCTTCTCTGGTGATTCCCCGGATGGCATCCAGCGAACGGATAAAGAAGCGTTCGTCCAGCCCTGCCGTTTCTATATAAATCCAGGCATCAGACAAAGAAAAAGGTCCCTCGTACGACCGGCATAAATCGCCCAGCATATAGTTCTTCACCATTTCCAATTCTTCTTGAGGAACGAGATCATTACACAATTTGTCCATCTCCCGATAAACTTCTGTTATGATAGAATCCACATATTCATTGGCCGCCTCGGTACTGACAGTCAGTATTCCCGTTCCCGGATAGGACACAATGCCTGCGCCGATACCGTATGTATATCCCTTGTCTTCACGGATATTGGACATCAGACGGCTCCCGAAATACCCTCCGAACAAAGTGACCATGACACGTGCCTTCAAAAAGTCCGGATGATGACGGTCCATTACGAAACATCCCATTTTCAAGGAACTTTGAAGTGCATCCTCACGTTCTATAAAGATACGCTTTTCTTTGGTGGTAACCGGAGGAACAAGCGTTGTCTTTGCTTTTTCCGTCACTTCCCCCCATTGTCCACTTCCCAAGTTATCTTCTATACAACGGATAATTTCCGATGTGACCTTTCCCGAAATATATACCGAACAATTGCCCGAATGATAATATTTCCGATAAAACGAACGGAGCACCTCCGGGGTAATCCGGTCATAATCCTCCGCTACCGCATAGCGCCCGAAAGGATGCTCCGGACCGAACAAGGCTGTATTCAGCTGCTTTCGGGCGATCATTTCCACCCGGGTGCTGTTCACCAGGAATTGCTGTTTGTTCGTATCGGCCACCACGGAAAGTTCCTTTGCCGGAAACGTAGGAGCCTTTATCATCTCGGATATGACGGCCAGCGTGCGGGCAAAATATTTATTCAGAGAGTAAAGTGTTATGAATCCATAGTTCACGGAAGAAGATAACTCCAGCCAGGCTCCATAATAATCCAATCGCTCCGCAATCTGTGAAGACGTTAAATTCCCAGCTCCCTCACGCAGCATCCTGTTGGCAAACATAGCCTGCAACGGCTGTTCCTGATTCCATTGTCCGCCTCCTATCAGAAGATCGAAACGTACAACATCCTCGGTTCCCGCATGAATGATATTCAAAGGCATCCCGTTCTTCATCGTCCTCCTGTCGGGACGGGTTATACTGAATTCGCTTAGTTGGCGGATTGGCGGTGGGGTGGTTCTGTCCAGCATTTACTCCCCCTCCCTTTGTTTTAAAAATGCTTCGGCACGTGCCAGATCCTGAGGCGTATCAATGCCTATTGTCTCCACTTCACTGATTCCCACCTTAATAGTATAACCATTTTCCAGCCAACGAAGCTGCTCCAACGATTCAGCCAGCTCCAGCGAAGATTGTGGAAGCGAAGTTATTTCTTTCAGTACATCGGCCCGATAAGCATACAGACCGATATGTTTATAGTAAGTATGCCCTTTCAGCCAGCCTTCCTTCTCCACATTACGCTGGAAAGGAATGATGGAACGGCTGAAATACAAAGCATTCATATTCTTACCGACTACTACTTTGGGAGAGTTTACATTTTCCAAGGCTTCAAGCCCGTCATCCGGGATGAAAGGTTTCACCAAAGTCGCAATCTGTGTGGCAGGATCTTCAAAGCAAGCTTTCACGGCTTCAAGCTGTGATTTTTGAATAAAAGGTTCATCACCCTGGATATTTACAACCACATCATATCCTCGTCCTACTTTGGTATACGCTTCATAGCAACGGTCTGTGCCGCTTTTATGGTGAACGGAGGTCATGACCACTTTTCCGCCAAAAGCTTTTACGGCGGATTCAATGCGTTCATCGTCCGTCGCTACATATGCTTCATCCAATATGCCGGACACTTGTTCATAGACTCTCTGAATCACAGGCTTGCCTCCCAAGACGGCCAGAGGTTTGGCAGGAAAACGTGTAGAGGCATATCTTGCAGGAATAATTCCAATAAATTTCATGGTAGCATTTCTTTTATATATTCATGCAAAAGTAACAAAAACATTTCATACATTTGCACCATTAATGCAATAAATGTTATGGACGAACACCATTGTTTGCTTTGTATGGGCTCTAATACCAACCGTTACGCACAACTCTCGGTTGCACGGGAAGCATTGCGCACCACGTTTCCCGACATTCATTTCGGCGAGATGATGGAAACGGAAGCTGTTGGCAGCGGCTTTCACTCCCCTTTCAGCAATCAACTGGCAAAATTCAGCACTACGCTTTCACCCGATTCCGTTCGTGATTTGTTTAAAGAATTGGAACGACGCAGCGGACGGATTCCCGAAGACAAGGCTCAAGGGGTGGTAAAACTGGATATTGACCTGCTGGTCTTTGACAATAAGATATTGAAACCGGAAGATATGGAAAGAGAATATATCCGCCGTGGAATGTCTGTGCTCTTTTAGAGCTTATACCTTATTATATATTAATCATTATCACCTTGTGATACCCCGCCTCCATCCCCCCCTATGGCAAACGATAGTGTTACTGAGAGGCCCAACCTGACAGGTGAGAAAACAGCTAAGTATTTTCATTGGCAGACCTAAGGCTTTCTACCAAGAAGGCTAAGGCTTTCCGGCCGTTCTATTTCTATCTCCATAGGCTTTGGAGTTATCTCCATAACCTTTGGAGTTATCTCCGCAGCCTTTGGAGTTAACTCCAAAGCCTATGGAGATAGAACACAACAGAAAGAAAAGCCTTAACCTGCCTCAAAAAAGAGATTAGCTTTCCTTGAAAAAAACATTTCATAAGAACAGAAAGCACATTTTTTTATCTCATCTGTTTGTTGTTTCCAATGATTCCTTATACATTTGCGTTTACTAACAATCCTGTTAAACAAAAATGATAATATAAAAGAAGAAACGAGCAATACAGAACAATCCATATTAAAAGCTGCTGAAAAAGAATTCCTTAAGAAAGGATTCTCCGGAAGCAAGACAACAGAAATAGCTAAGGAGGCTGGTGTAACCCATGCCATGCTGCATTATTATTTCCGTACAAAAGAGAATCTGTTCAACAAAGTATTTGAAGAAAAAACCAGGCAACTGGCCGATACATTTCTTTCTCGTGTAGATGAGTCACTGCCTTTTTTGGAGAAAATAAAATGTTTCATTGAAGCACACTTCGACCTTTTGACTGCTAATCCCGAACTACCTTTATTTATATACAGGGAGATTCTGACCAATGAATGCGGAAAAGAAATTTGCCGTAAAACCTTGTTCCCTAATTTCCGGTTAGCAATCAGTCTGCTCGACCGGTCACTGCAAGAGGAAATAAAGAAGGGCACAATACGCCCCGTCAAGGCGGAAGATTTAATGGTCAGCGCCATTTCACTCAATATCTTTGTCTTTGTGGCAAACCCACTGATACAATTGTTTGTAGAAGAAAAAGGTGAAGAATATCATCAATATATGGAACGCAGAAAACAAGAAAATGTAGAAATCATATTAAGCAGATTAAGAATATGAAAAGGTTATTCATTCTCACAACCTTTCTTCTCGGCATCAGTCCCATTTGTTTGAATGCACAGGAACTCACGCTGGAAGAGTGTCAGCAGCAAGCCCAGGCGCATTATCCGCTGATTAAACGGTACGGACTGATTGAAAAGACGAAAGAATACAACATCTCTAACGCCGGCAAGGGTTATCTGCCACAGGTTTCATTGTCCGCCAAAGCCAGTTATCAATCGGATGTAACGGAAATACCCGTTGACCTGCCCGGAATTGATATTCGCGGCATACGCAAGGATCAATACCAAGCTATGTTGCAACTGGACCAAGTGGTATGGGACGGTGGTAACATCCGGGCACGGAAAGAGGTAACCCGTGCCACATCCGAAGTAGACAAACAGAAACTGGAAGTGGACATGTATGCCATCAACGAACGGGTAAACCAACTTTTTTTTGGCATCCTGTTATTGAAAGAGCAATTGAAGCAAAACCAGCTTATGCAGGAAGAATTACAAAGGAATTATGACAATGTTGCAGCATATGTAAAGAATGGCATTGCCAATCAAGCCGATTTGGATGCTGTAAAAGTGGAACAATTGAACAACATACAGCAACGTCATACTCTGGAAGCCACCTATCGTGCTTACGGCGAGATGTTGAAGATCATGATTAACCACCCTACTCCTTTAACCGAAAACACACTAAAGAAACCAGATGTAAATACCTTATTATATAAAGGAGAAGTCTATTCTACAGAATTCATCCGACGTCCGGAACTTAACTTGTTCGCTGCACAGAACCAGCAACTGGAAGCGCAACGTAAACAACTTACCGCCAAGAACCTCCCCCGATTAGACTTATTCGTGCAAGGCGCATACGGCAACCCGGGACTGAATATGCTGAAAAATGAATTTTCGGCCTATTACGTAGCAGGCGTACGCCTTTCCTGGAACTTCGGCAACCTATATACTCGTAAGAATGAATCTCGCCAATTAATACTGAATCAACAGGATGTGAACGTACAGAAAGAAACGTTCTTGTTTAACACTCATCTGGAAATCACTCAAAACAACAGTGAAATTAAGAAACTGACGGAACTGATGAAGAACGATGAGGAGATTATCACCCTACGTAACAACATTAAAAAATCAGCCCAAGCAAAAGTTGCCAACGGAACACTGACCGTTACAGAAATGTTGCGTGAAGTAACAGCCGAGAACATTGCCATGCAGGATAAAATCATGCATGAAATTCAGTTATTGTCAGCCATTTACGAATTAAAATATACAACAAACCAATATGAGAACAAATAAATATATCTTACTTGCCGCCACTCTGCTCGGTTTATCCTCTTGCGGAAACAAGAGAGGCGACTATGATGCATCAGGTACATTTGAAGCTACCGAAGTAATTGTATCCTCCGAAGCCAATGGCAAGATCATGCAATTCAACATAAAAGAAGGACAGTTATTAAAGGCCGGGGAAGAAGTGGGGTGCATAGATACCTTACAACTCTATTTGAAAAAGATGCAGTTACTGGCCAGCGGTAAAGCGATAGCCAGCAAAAGCACGGACATCAATAAACAGATAGCTGCCACAAAAGAACAAATCGGCAAAGCCGAATATGAAAGAAAACGCACAGAAAACTTGCTGAAGGAAAATGCCGCCACCCAAAAACAAATAGATGATATTGACTCCCAGATTGCCGTTCTGAAAAAACAGTTGGAAGCACAGATCTCTACGCTTCAGCGCGGCAATGCCAGTATCACAGAAGAAAGCTCGGCCTACGAAATACAAGTAGCCCAACTGGATGACCAGCTTCGCAAATGTCACATTACCAGTCCGATTTGCGGAACAGTACTGGCCAAATATGCCGAAGCCGGGGAACTGGCCACGCAAGGAAAACCTTTATTTAAAGTGGCGGATGTACAACATCTTTTTTTACGCGCCTATATCACCGCCGATCAATTATCCCAACTGAAATTAGGAGATAAAGTAAAAGTGTTTTCTGATTTAGGGAAAGATGACCGCCGGGAATACGAAGGGACAATCACCTGGATTTCAGACAAATCGGAATTCACCCCTAAAACAATCCAGACACGTGACGAACGCGCCAATCTGGTATACGCCACAAAGATAGCAGTAAAGAATGACGGATACATCAAGATAGGCATGTACGGAGAAATGAAGAAATAAATAGGACAATGGATTATATCGTTTCTGTCAAAGGAGTTAGCAAAAGCTACGGTGAAGTTCAAGCCCTGAAAGATGTATGCTTTGAGGTGAAACCGGGAGAAATCTTCGGGCTTATCGGACCGGACGGTGCAGGAAAGACTACTCTTTTCCGCATTCTCACCACATTGGTGCTAGCCGATGAAGGAAAAGCGGAAGTCTGCGGGCAGGATGTGGTGAAGAATTACAAAGAGATACGCCGGCAGGCAGGATATATGCCGGGACGTTTTTCCTTATACCAGGATTTGTCCGTAGAAGAGAATCTTACTTTCTTTGCCACGCTTTTCAATACCACTATCCGGGAGAACTACGCATTGGTAAAGGATATCTACCAACAAATAGAACCTTTCAAACACCGGCGTGCCGGAAAACTATCCGGCGGCATGAAACAAAAGCTGGCTCTGAGTTGCGCATTGATTCACAGGCCTTCCATACTGTTCTTGGACGAACCTACCACCGGTGTGGACCCTGTATCCAGAAAGGAGTTCTGGGACATGCTGCTGAAATTGAAACAAGAAGGTCTTACCATCATTGCGGCAACGCCTTACCTGAACGAGATGAAATGCTGTGACCGTATTGCATTTATCCGTGAAGGAAAGATTCAAGGCATTGACACTCCGGACCGTATTCTTCAACAGTTCAGTTCGATCCTTTCTCCTGAAGGGCTGTCTTTTAATGAGCCGCAAGTCACCGGGCGATACGCCATAGAGGTAGAAGGCTTGACCAAACAATTCGGCAATTTCACGGCAGTGGACCATATCTCATTCAAAGTGAGACAGGGAGAGATTTTTGGTTTCCTAGGTGCTAATGGCGCCGGAAAAACAACAGCCATGCGCATGTTATGCGGTTTATCACAACCTACCGGAGGAAAAGGTACAGTAGCGGGCTTTGACATAGCCACGCAATACGAGCAGGTTAAAAAGAAGATCGGATATATGAGCCAGAAGTTCTCACTGTATGAAGATTTAAAAGTATGGGAGAACATCCGGCTATATGCAGGGATTTATGGAATGAGCGACAAGGAGATCGCTGAAAAAACAGACAAGGTGCTGGAACAATTAGGGCTCTTGAATGAGAAAAACACATTGGTCCGGTCACTTCCCCTGGGATGGAAACAAAAGCTGGCTTTCTCGGTAGCTATTTTCCATGAGCCGAAGATCGTTTTTCTGGATGAACCGACAGGAGGGGTAGACCCTGCCACACGCCGTCAGTTCTGGGAATTGATTTATCAGGCGGCAGAACGGGGAATCACCGTCTTCGTTACCACCCACTATATGGATGAAGCGGAATACTGTAACCGGATTTCAATGATGGTAGATGGAAAAATCGAAGCACTGGACACCCCACAACGGTTAAAAGAACGGTTTCATGCCCAAGATATGGATGAAGTATTCAGACAGTTGGCACGCAAGGCTGTAAGAAGTTGAAAAAAAGATAAAGAAAAAAGAGAATGAAACAATTTATATCATTCGTGCGAAAAGAATTCTATCACATTTTCCGGGACCTCCGGACGATGCTGATATTATTAGGTATGCCTGTCGTACAAATTATTCTTTTCGGTTTTGCCATCACCACCGAAGTAAAGAATGTAAAAGTAGCTGTGCTGGATTTCTCAAAAGATGTATCCACCCGGCAAATCATCGACAAACTGGATGCCAGTGACTATTTCAATGTCAACAAGATACTGTATGACAACAATGAGATAGAGGAAACACTCCGGAAAAGCAGTTCGGACCTGATCATTGTGTTTGAGGCTGGTTTCGATAACAATCTGCGGCATACCGGTAAAGCCCGAGTACAACTGATAGCCGATGCCACCGATCCCAACAATGCTACCATACTGACCTCTTACGCATCCAATATTATTGCAGATTATCAGCAAAGCCGGATCATGCAACAACAATCACCCATACAGATTATCCCCCAAATAAAGTTATTGTACAATCCGGGTATGCAAAGCGCCTACAATTTTGTGCCGGGAGTAATGGGATTGATTTTAATGTTGATATGCGCCATGATGACTTCCATCTCTATTGTCCGTGAAAAAGAAACCGGTACGATGGAAGTATTGCTGGTATCTCCCGTACGTCCGCTATGGATGATTATAGCCAAAATGGTACCTTACTTTGTGCTGTCATGCGTCAATCTGGTTACAATTCTGTTGCTGTCTGTTTATGTATTACATGTTCCGGTAGCAGGCAGTCTTTTTTCGTTGGCTTTGCTCTCATGGATCTTCATCGTAGTATCTCTGCTGTTGGGATTATTGGTTTCCACTATCGCCCGTACCCAAGTGGAAGCCATGCTGTTTTCGGGAATGGTACTGATGATGCCTACCGTTCTACTTTCCGGCATGATATTCCCCATCGAGAATATGCCTCTTCCTTTACAGCTGATTTCAAATGTCATCCCTGCCAGATGGTATATTGTCGGAATCAAGAAAATCATGATTGAAGGATTGGGTATCAGTTATGCACAGAGAGAAATGGGTATACTTATGCTGATGGCTGTTGTCCTTTTACTCATCAGCCTAAAAAAGTTTAACAAACGATTAGAATAAGTTCCGGAAGATATGATAAAGTATTTATTAGAAAAAGAATTCAAGCAGTTACTGCGCAACCCGATGCTTCCGCGGATGCTGCTCGTATTTCCCTGTATTATCCTGCTGGTGTTGCCTTGGGCCGCAAACTTCGAAATCAAAAATATGAATCTCAGCATAGTGGATAATGACCGCAGCCCCTATTCTACCCGATTAGTACAGAAAGTGGGAGCTTCCGAATATTTTCATCTGATAGATGTATCAAACAACTATCAGGAAGCAATGCAATGCATTGAAAAAGGAGATGCCGACCTCATTTTGGAAATCCCGCCACACTTTGAACGCGATTTGCTGAAAACCGGTGTAGCAAAAGTACTGGTTTCAGCCAACACCGTAAACGGAACGAAAGGAACGTTGGGAAGTTCCTACCTCAGTAATATAGTGAATGCCTATGCCACTGAAATCCGGATTTCCCATTCCGGCTCTATTTCTCCCTCCCCAGTGATAAAAATAGATACCCAAGGACGTTTCAACCCCTATCTGGATTATAAGGTATTTATGGTTCCGGCACTGATGGCGCAATTGTTGATGATGTTATGCGGCTTTCTGCCTGCTCTTAATATTGTGAGTGAAAAAGAATTCGGAACCATCGAACAAATCAATGTGACTCCTGTAAGCAAGTTCACTTTCATTCTGGCCAAGCTGATTCCTTACTGGGTAGCCGGCATGCTGATCCTCACAATCAGTATCATTCTGGCATGGTTAGTCTATGGTCTGGTTCCGGCCGGTCATTTATGGCTGCTTTATTTCTTCGCATTGCTGTTCATTATCGTCATTTCGGGTATGGGACTGGTAGTTTCCAACTATTCCCGAACCATGCAGCAGGCCATGTTTGTCATGTTTTTCTTTGTGATTATCATCATGCTGATGAGCGGATTATTCACCCCCATCAACAGTATGCCTGAGTGGGCTCAAGCCATCACCATAGCCAATCCCTTGAAATATTTTATACAAGTGACACGTATGGTCTATTTGAAAGGAAGCGGATTCGATGACTTGATCATGCAATTTATTGCCTTGCTTTTTATGGCTATCATGTTGAACGGTTGGGCCGTGTTCAGTTATAAAAAGAACTCATAACAGATAAATCGGAACATTTGCTTGTTTATCATTGTTAATATCAGTAGCTTAGCAGCCTATTGCTAACCTGATTTTAATTATCTAAAAGAAAAAGTTATGAAATTCTTTATTGACACAGCTAATCTGGAACAAATTCGCGAAGCAAACGCATTGGGCGTACTGGACGGTGTAACTACTAATCCCTCTTTAATGGCTAAAGAAGGTATTAAGGGAGTTGAGAACCAACATAAGCATTACATCGAGATATGTAATATTGTGGATGGAGATGTCAGCGCCGAAGTCATTGCCACCAATTACGAAGGAATGATCAAAGAGGGTGAAGAACTGGCAGCCCTTAATCCACACATTGTAGTAAAAGTTCCTTGTATTGAGGACGGCATCAAAGCTATCAAATATTTCAGCAATAAAGGAATCCGTACCAATTGTACACTGGTTTTCTCTGCCGGACAGGCATTACTTGCGGCAAAGGCGGGGGCTACCTATGTATCTCCGTTTGTCGGCAGACTGGATGATATTTGCAATGACGGTGTAGGACTGGTTGCACAAATTGTAGAATTGTACCAAACTTATGACTACAAGACACAAGTTCTTGCCGCCTCCATTCGAAACACCTTACATATATTACAATGTGCGGAAGTGGGAGCAGATGTAGTAACCTGCCCGTTATCCGCCATTAAAGGCCTTCTAAACCATCCATTGACAGATATAGGATTAGAAAAGTTCCTGGCCGATTACAAAAAGGTTAACGGATAATAAAAAGCCTTCTCTCGCCATGAGGGAAGGCTTTTTACAACCATAACACAGAACTAATAATTTTCTGAATGTCGCTTATTATTAGCAAATAGTCGAATGGTGTTGTTTCATTCCAATTAAATTTATTCTTTTACTTTAAATAACATCAAGAATGATAAAAGGACATACCGACATAGACATCTGGAATACCGGCTTTTTCATTAACGCAGATTATTTTTCCGATGATTTCATTATTTATAATAATACGGGAAAAGATCTTACCCGCAAGACTCTTGCCCATCCTTTTTTTCACAACAATTCATATAAAACAACCTATACTTCATTTATACTGTGCCTTTCCGGAACTTCTGAAATAGAAATAGACTCCATCAACTATTCTACTAAAGAGAATACATTACTAATGATGGTGCCTAATCAAATAATTAAATATAATGAAATAAGCGAGGATTACAAAGCACATCTCATCATGATATCTAATAAATATTTTGATACCCGAGATAATTTTTATAAAATGATGTCTCTTTTAATTCCTCTAAAAAATCATCCATGTGTCAATTTGAATATCGCGGAAACAGATTTATTGAAAACATATCATGTATTGCTTTACAAAAAAATCAGTGAAGAAAATAATCTGTTTCGTGATTTTACCATACAATATCTGATACAAGCTACTTTCTACGAAGTATGCCAGCTCCTACTAAAGCATCTGGAAATAAAAAAGAAAAAACTGCCGCATAAAGAAGACATATTCAAACAGTTTTTAAAACTGGTAGAAACCCATCATTATAAAGAAAGAGACATTTCTTTTTATGCTGAGAAACTTTGTTTAACCCCTAAGTATTTATCTTCCATAATCCGGGATGTTAGCGGAGAACTGGCAGGAAACTGGATTGACAATTATGTAATTATTGAAGCAAAAGCCCTACTGATTTCTTCCAACCTTACCATTCAGGAGATTTGCTATAAACTGAATTTTTCTACTCCGTCCTCATTCACCCGTTTCTTTAAACGAATAACCGGCATGTCACCAAGAAAATTCAGAACACTAAAAGTTTTTCCCAACTTAATAGAATAAAAACATATAATATCTTGCCACCTGCCCTTATCTTCATGAATGAAGACAAGTACTTTTCCCACCTCGCCCGGTCTCTATTTGAACTTCAAATATCCTATGCGAGTATATTTTATTCCTTTGTTCTCATAATGAGAAAGAACTTTAGCCGATTTTAAATACAAACTTTCATGGACATTGATTTTTTTTGTATAACAGCTCAACATATCCGGTGACATACTGGAAGCCGCCGCCTTTATAATGAAAGTATAACGGTTGCCATCAGCATCAGCGGCAAGCACACTCTGGTCCACATAATATCCGGTTGTTTTGTATATGTCCAGTTGTAACCTTATCCCTAAGACTTCTAAACGCAAGTCGGATAGTTTTTCTCCCGGCTGACCGATAAAACGACTGCCAGCCGGCAAATGATGTTTTCTGATAACCGTTTCATAATGCACAGTAGCAAAAGCCTTCGCTAACATTGCCAGCTTCTTATCCCTAGGATTTCGGGCCTCAAATTTGTGTGCCAGCCAAAGTACATAGTTAGGATCAATGTAATAAACCTCCGCTAATCTTTTTCCACGATATTTTCCAAATGCGACTATATCCTCGGATATTCCATAATAAGGTTCAAAAAAAGTATTGTCTTTTACTTTCAGCAGGACGTTACAGTTCTGCAAATACTGAAAAGCACGTTCTGCCGCATCATTAAAAGTGACAGCCAGCGATTGAATAAACAAAGGGGAATAAATATTGTCCGGAAATATACGCCATAATGCATAATATGATCGGTAAGGGGTAGAAACACTGATTGCATAATATCCCGCATCTTCTCTACGGCCTTTATTGAAGTTATCTATTTTTTGGAAAACTCTCTCGGCCATAACATTAGTTATCTGATACAGAGTTACATCTCTATCCATAATTACCTCCTATCTTCATAAGGTAAAGATTTTCTTTTTGTAAATATAGTATTTTCTTACGAAACAGCAAGGGTTTTCACTATTTTTACATAAATTATTTTCCACAACACCAAGTAGAGAAAGCACCTTTTATAAAAGGTATATCAATAAAAAAAGTCTGTTTGCTTTTCCTTGCAAACAGACTTTTTTATTGATAAATCTTTCAATTATTCAAATATATTATCCAAACCTCCGGTTTCTTCTACCGAAGTTTCATCTATTAAGGTATCTTTGCAAGGGTCAAAGTCATCAGGAATATTGAATTTCTCATCCTGAGAATATCCCAAGCTCTTGTCTTTATAGACTTTCTGCATATAAAGTCCCCAAATAGGAAGCGCCATAGCAGCCCCCTGCCCGTCTACCATCGTATCAAAATGAATATCACGTTCTTCACCGCCTACCCATACACCGGACACCAATGAGGGAGTGAATCCCATAAACCAACCGTCAGAGTTACGGTTGGTTGTACCTGTCTTCCCCCCCATATCAGCAGTAATGCCATACAGACGGCGTACACGTCCACCAGTACCCTCATTAACGACCGCACGCAACATAACCAGCATTTTGTAAGCACTGGTCTCACTAATCACCTCATCCATTTGCGGAGTGAAATTCGCTAATACATTACCTTCATTATCCTCAATACGGGTTACAAATACTGGTGCTGTACGGATACCTCGGTTTGCGAATGCTGAATAAGCGCTGACCATCTCCCCTACAGAAATTTCACAAGGTCCCAGACAGAGTGATACTACGGGATCTATCTGTTTGTTCTGCACACCGAATGAATGAATCAGACGAACCAACTGATAAGGATTAAGTTTCCCCATCAAATAAGCCGTTACCCAATTATCCGAATTAGCCAATCCCCATTTGATAGTTACCATTTCTCCATAACGCTTTTTGCTGGCATTACGTGGTGACCATGGACGCCCGTTCTCATCTATCAATGTCTGCTCTACGTGACGCACCTGATCACAGGGAGAGAAACCGTTCTCCATAGCCAAAGTATACACGTAAGGTTTAATAGTAGAACCTACTTGGCGACGCCCCACCATCGCCATATCATATTGGAAATAATTATAGTTAGGACCACCCACATATGCCTTCACATGCCCTGTCAAGGGATCCATAGACATAAATCCCGCCCTAAGGAAGAATTTATAATATTTCAAAGAATCCATCGGAGTCATAATGGTATCCTTCTCTCCCTCGTAAGAAAATACAGACATTTCGTATTTAGTATTAAACGCTTTCTTTATTTCCGCTTCCGAGCATCCGGCTTCTTTCATAATACGATAACGATCAGTCTGTTTCATAGCCCTGGTCATGATGGTATTCACCTCCTCCTCTGTCAACTGATTAGTAAACGGAGCTGTTTTCTTTTTCCGTTTTTCCTTGAAGAAACGAGGTTGCAAGTATTGCGCCACATGTTCATAAACAGCCTCTTCCGCATATTTCTGCATGCGTGAATCAATAGTGGTATAGATCTTAAGACCGTCTGTATAAATATTGTAGTTGGTACCGTCTTTCTTCTTGTTTTTAGCACACCACCCGAAAAGCGGATTCGTTTTCCATGCCAATGAATCTTCATAATATTTCTGCATCTGCCATCCGCGATAATCACTTTTCTTCGGCTCCTTGGCTGTCATTACTCCACGCAGATATTCACGGAAGTAAGTTGCCAAACCTTCTTTATGATCCACACGACGATATTTTAAGACGAGAGGCAACGCCTTTAATGAATCAGTTTCCGCATCAGTCAGGTATCCCGCCTTCCGCATCTGGCCAAGCACCACATTACGCCGTCCACGTGAACGTTCATTAAAACGTTTCGGATTATAAAGAGACGGATTCTTACACATACCAACCAAAGTAGCCGCTTCCTCAATGCTCAAATCTTTCGGTTCTTTCGAGAAGTAAGTATTGGCAGCTGTTTTGATACCTACTGCATTATTCAAGAAATCGAACTTATTAAGATACATAGTCAGAATCTCTTCCTTTGTATAATAGCGTTCCAACTGAACAGCTATTACCCATTCAATGGGCTTCTGCAACAGACGTTCCATCACATTATCTGCCGTAGGTGAATAGAATTGTTTTGCCAACTGCTGGGTTATGGTACTACCCCCACCGGCATTCTTCTGCATCATCACTCCCCGTTTCACCAAAGCACGGACAAACGCACGGGCATCAATGCCGGAATGTTCTGCAAAACGTTCATCTTCGGTAGCAATCAGCGCACGAATCAGATTCGATGAAAGCTGGTCATAACCTACAAAAACACGATTCTCCTTACTAAGTGACCAAGTACCCAGCATCTTGCCGTCATCGGATATAATCTCGGTTGCAAACTTTAAATTCGGATTTTCCAATTCCTCAATAGGCGGTACATATCCAATCCATCCTTTCGCTATTGCGGTGAATATAAGCGCTATAACTAACAGTACGCCGACTACAAGAGCCCAAAGCACGTATATAAATTTCTTCCTCATGACATTTTCTAGTAATTAACGGTACAAAAGTAAGGAAAAACTTTGAGATAGAATGTGTTTCTAACAAAGTTCAACGAAATATCTTTTAATTCTTCGCTCATTTATTTTTTTTTCATACCTTTACACTCCGTATAAATTGTAATTATAAATACAAGCCAATATGGAAAATAGAAGTTTAGTTACTATTGCCGAACACTCGAAAGAGAAAATCCTCTACCTTTTGGAGATGGCAAAAGAGTTTGAAAAGAAGCCTAACCGTAAAATCTTGGACGGCAAAGTTGTTGCCACCCTTTTCTTTGAGCCCTCCACCCGTACACGACTCAGTTTTGAAACCGCAGCAAACAGACTGGGAGCCCGCGTTATCGGATTTACCGATCCCAAAGTAACCAGTTCTTCAAAAGGAGAAACATTGAAAGATACCATCATGATGGTAAGCAATTACGCCGACATCATCGTAATGCGCCATTTTCTGGAAGGTGCCGCAAGATATGCCAGCGAAGTCGCCCCGGTGCCCATTGTCAATGCCGGAGACGGAGCCAACCAACATCCGTCACAAACCATGCTAGACCTCTACTCCATATACAAAACACAGGGAACGCTTGAAAATTTAAACATCTATCTAGTAGGCGACTTGAAATACGGACGAACTGTTCATTCTTTGCTGATGGCTATGCGTCATTTCAACCCCACTTTCCATTTCATCGCTCCGGAAGAGTTGAAAATGCCTGAAGAATATAAAATCTACTGCAAGGAGCACCATATTAAATACAAAGAGTACACAGACTTTAACGAAGAAACCATTGCTGACGCCGACATTCTTTACATGACCCGTGTACAACGCGAACGTTTCACCGACCTGATGGAATATGAACGTGTGAAAGATGTATATATATTAAGGAATAAGATGCTGGAGCATACCCGCCCCAATCTGCGTATCCTGCACCCTCTGCCCCGCGTCAACGAAATAGCTTACGATGTGGATGAGAATCCGAAAGCTTACTATTTCCAACAGGCACAAAACGGACTTTATGCGCGCCAGGCCATCCTTTGTGATGTATTGGGCATAACCTTGAATGATGTTATAGAAGATGCAAAAAAGTAAAAACAAAAATGAAGATGAGCGATAATAAACAAGCATTGCAGGTAGCCGCTTTGAAAAACGGCACTGTTATAGACCATATACCTTCCGATAAATTGTTTACTGTAGTCGCCCTATTGGGCTTGCAGGATTCTGACTCTAACATAACCATCGGAAACAACTTCGAGAGCAAAAAATTAGGCAAAAAAGGAATTATAAAAGTGGCCGACCGCTTTTTTACTGATGAGGAAATAAGCCGCCTTTCCGTAGTCGCCCCGAATGTAAAACTGAACATTATCCGTGACTATGAGGTGGTAGAGAAGAAACAAGTCCTGATGCCTGAGGAATTACGTGGCATCGTAAAATGCGCCAATCCCAAATGTATCACCAACAATGAGCCAATGACCACCCTGTTTCATGTAATTGACAAAGAACATGGAATCTTGAAATGTCATTACTGCGAAAAGGAACAAAGTAAAGAAGGTATCAAACTACTGTAATGAATATGAAACAAGACTGGAAACCGGGAACTATGATTTACCCTCTTCCGGCCCTACTGGTAAGTTGCGGAAGTACGGAAGAAGAATATAACATTATCACAGTGGCATGGGCAGGTACTATTTGTACCAACCCCGCCATGTGTTATATATCCGTGCGTCCGGAACGCCATTCCTATCCCATTCTGAAACGGAATATGGAATTCGTCATCAACCTTACTACCAAAAGCATGGCGTTCGCTACCGACTGGTGCGGAGTGCGTTCGGGCAAAGATTATAATAAATTTGAAGAAATGAAGCTGACCCCGGGAAAAGCAAAAATAGTCAGTGCTCCCATCATCGAAGAATCCCCGCTCTGTATAGAATGCAGAGTAAAGGAAATCATCTCACTAGGATCTCATGATATGTTCATAGCCGATGTGGTAAATGTAAAAGCCGACGATAAATACCTGAATGCGGAAACAGGAAAATTCGAATTATCCGAAGCTAACCCGTTAGTCTATGTTCATGGCGGATATTTTGAACTAGGACCGAAAATCGGGAAGTTTGGCTGGTCTGTAGAAAAGAACAGATCACAGACCAAGGAAAAATCCTAAAAATATCTCATGAAGAAACTCCTTTTATTAATCGCTTTATTACTTCCTGCCCTGTTCGTTACAGCACAAGGAATAAAGAATGGTCTGAAAGAGGAACCTAAGATCAATGTGGGAATAAAAGGAGGTTTCAACTCTTCCATGTATTTTACCAGTCGGTTAGAACTAGATGGAGAACGAATGGAAGATGTACAAAATAATTATAAAGTAGGCTATTTTGCCGCCATGTTTTTTCGGGTGCACATGAAAAGGCATTTCATCCAACCCGAAATTATGTATAATATTTATAAAGGTGAAATAGCTTTCAATAAAAATCAAAATAAAGAAAACACCCTTCCCGAGCTTGCTAAACTGAACAGCACGATTCACTCTTTGGAGCTACCTATATTATATGGTTATAGTTTTGTAAAAAGCAGGCCTTACGGCATGGCACTTTTTATCGGTCCCAAACTGGAATATGTATGGAAACATAAGACTTCCGAAGAGTTTGAAGGATTTGGATATTCTGGTATAAAAGAAGAATTACACCCCATTAATATAAGTTCTGTTATCGGATTAGGAGTAAATATTGCTAATATATTCTTTGATTTCCGGTATGAAATCGGACTCACCAATATCTCCAAATCAATCATTTATGAAAAAGACACAAATGGAATAATATCCCAAGAAAAAGGTATCTTCATTAACCGGCACCGCAATGTACTAAGTTTCTCGCTAGGAGTTATTTTCTAAAGTAGGAAGCTTTCTCTAAGTAGATATCATAATGCCACATTTATATCCTTTTCTTTCCTCAAAACGCCCTTATCTTCAACTCTTTCAGCAGCTTCAGACCTTACTACACGACAAAAAGAAAGTCATATATCTTTTTTCCGTAACCTCACCAAATATTTTCCTCTAAATAATTTCCTTATATTCTAAAATTACTTAACTTTGTGAACTCAGAATCGAATATCGCACATAAACTTATTATAAAAAGAAATGAAAAGAGACGATTTGATTTTCGACATTATCGAAAAAGAGCATCAACGCCAGCTCAAAGGTATCGAGCTGATCGCATCCGAAAACTTTGTTAGTGACCAAGTAATGCAAGCCATGGGTTCTTGCCTTACCAACAAGTATGCTGAAGGGTATCCCGGCAAGCGCTACTATGGCGGTTGCGAAGTGGTAGACCAGAGCGAACAAATCGCTATCGACAGACTGAAACAAATATTTGGAGCAGAATGGGCTAATGTACAACCTCACTCCGGAGCACAGGCTAATGCTGCTGTATTTCTGGCCGTTTTGAATCCGGGTGATAAATTTATGGGATTAAATTTGGCCCATGGTGGTCACTTGTCACATGGTTCATTGGTAAACACATCCGGAATTATTTATACTCCGTGTGAATACAACCTGAACAAAGAAACAGGTCGTGTAGATTACGATCAGATGGAAGAAATCGCATTACGTGAAAAACCCAAAATGATTATCGGTGGCGGTTCTGCATATTCTCGCGAGTGGGACTACAAACGTATGCGTGAAATCGCAGATAAAGTGGGAGCCATCCTGATGATTGATATGGCCCACCCTGCCGGACTGATTGCTGCCGGACTGTTGGACAACCCGGTTAAATATGCTCATATCGTCACTTCAACAACCCATAAAACCCTTCGTGGCCCTCGTGGCGGTGTCATCATGATGGGTAAAGACTTCCCTAACCCATGGGGCAAGAAAACTCCAAAAGGTGAAATCAAGATGATGTCACAACTTTTGGATTCTGCTGTATTCCCTGGTATACAAGGTGGCCCGTTGGAACATGTCATCGCAGCCAAAGCTGTTGCATTCGGTGAATGTTTACAGCCGGAATACAAAGAATATCAAACACAAGTAAAAAAGAATGCAGCCGTATTGGCACAGGCTTTGATTGACCGTGGCTTTACGATCGTTTCCGGTGGTACAGACAACCACTCCATGCTGGTAGACCTGCGTACCAAATACCCTGATCTGACAGGCAAAGTAGCAGAAAAAGCATTGGTTGCTGCTGATATCACTGTAAACAAGAACATGGTCCCATTTGACAGCCGTTCTGCTTTCCAAACTTCAGGTATCCGTTTGGGAACTCCCGCTATCACAACTCGCGGAGCAAAAGAAGACTTGATGTTGGAAATCGCCGAAATGATTGAGACAGTTCTTTCAAACGTAGACAATGAAGAAGTAATTGCACAAGTTCGTGCACGCGTAAACGAAACAATGAAGAAATATCCTATTTTCGCTTACTAATCAACGACTTCTATCAATATACTCATAAAAGACTTTGGAGTTTTTGAAAAAGCTTTATCCTTCTTCAAGAACTTCAAAGTTTTTTATGAAACATCCAGACCATTTAAAAAGAGTAATAGAAAAGTATTTTTATCAGCATTCCCCACAGAAATCAGTATAAATTTCTACCTTTGCAGACAATTTATCCGTTAATGACGAATGAAAGGAACTAAGAATCTGACTCAAGGCCCTATCCTAAAGCAATTGTTTACTTTGGCAATGCCCATTATGGCTACTTCATTCATACAAATGGCATATAGTCTGACCGACATGGCTTGGGTAGGAAGAATAGGAAGTGAGGCAATAGCCGCCGTAGGTTCGGTAGGAATTCTTACATGGATGTCCACATCTATCTCTCTTCTGAACAAAGTAGGTTCGGAAGTCAGCGTAGGACAAGCCATCGGGGCACAAAACGAGCAAGCTGCCCGTGCGTTCGCATCACATAATCTTACCTTGTCCTTACTTATATCATTGAGCTGGGGAGCATTGTTATTTATCTTTGCCACCCCTATTATCAGTATCTATGAACTAGAACCTCATATAGCCAAGATGGCTGTGGAATATCTACGGATTATAGCAACCGCCTTTCCATTCGTCTTTTTATCAGCTACCTTTACAGGGATATTCAATGCCGCCGGACGAAGCAAAATACCTTTTTCCATTAACGGTATCGGACTGATTACAAATATAATACTGGATCCTATCTTTATCTTTGGTTTAAGCTGGGGAACTACGGGAGCAGCAATTGCCACTTGGCTGGCCGAAGCTACGGTATGCATACTGTTTATCTATCAATTGAAACAAAAGAAAATATTATGGGATGATTTTCGGTTATTTACTAAACTGAAAAAACAATATACACGCCACATTTTGAAAATAGGATTACCAGTAGCGGCACTCAATACATTATTCGCTTTCGTCAATATGTTTCTCGGAAGAACCGCCACAGAACAAGGTGGTCATTTAGGGCTGATGGCACTCACCACCGGAGGACAAATCGAAGCTATCACCTGGAACACCTCCCAAGGCTTTTCTACAGCTCTCAGTGCCTTTGTAGCTCAGAATTATGCAGCGCGGCAAATCTCCCGTGTGCTGAAAGCCTATCGCACCACTTTATGGATGACATTTATATTCGGATCTTTCTGCACATTCCTTTTTATATGTTATGGAAACGAAATATTTTCTATCTTTGTTCCTGAAAAAGCAGCTTACGAAACCGGTGGTGTCTTTCTACGTATTGACGGATACTCGCAACTATTTATGATGCTGGAAATTACCATACAGGGCGTATTTTATGGAATGGGGCGCACCATGCCTCCTGCCGTAATCAGCGTCACCTGTAACTATCTGCGCATCCCGATGGCACTGTTGTTTGTATCATGGGGCTGGGGTTTGCCGGGTATTTGGTGGAGCATAAGCATCACTAGCACTATGAAAGGAATTATTTGTCTGATCTGGTTTATGCTTATCAAGAAGAAAGCTTTAAATTATCAGGCCGTTTAATGAACAATTTTTGCATTAAGTCATTAATATATTAAAATGAACATGATTATGAAAAAGACTAAAATTATGGCTTTATTACTGAGTGCTACATTAGTATTCAGTGGATGTGGTAACATGAATAATACCGCTAAAGGCGGTCTGATCGGCGGCGGCGGCGGTGCAGCATTGGGAGCAATTATCGGCGGAATAGCCGGACATGGTAAAGGTGCGGCTATTGGTGCGGCAGTAGGTGCGGCAGTAGGTACAGGTGCCGGTGTGTTAATTGGGAAAAAAATGGATAAAGCAGCAGAAGAAGCTGCTCAAATCCAAGGAGCACAGGTAGAACAAGTAACAGATAACAATGGCCTTCAGGCTGTAAAAGTTACTTTTGATTCCGGTATTCTCTTCAATACAGGAAATGCAGCCTTGAGTGCACAAGCGAAATCAGCCTTGAGTAAGTTTGCAAACAACGTATTGAACCAGAACAGAGATATGGATGTATCCATTTATGGATATACAGACAACCAGGGCTGGAGAAACAGTACAGCTGAACAAAGTATCCAAAAAAACCTCAATCTGTCACAAGAACGCGCTCAAAGTGTGGCTAGTTATCTGTTGGGTTGCGGTGTAAGTAATTCTCAGATCAAGTCCGTAGAAGGCTTGGGTCAAGCAGATCCGATAGGTAATAATGACACAGCCGAGGGACGCCAGCAGAACCGTCGTGTAGAAGTATATATGTATGCCAGCCAACAGATGATTCAGCAAGCGGAAGCAGGAACACTGAAATGATATCGATGAACGTTATTGTAGAGCGTATCCAATACGCCCGAACCAACGGTCACAACATTGGAATAACATATAAAATAAACCAATTTCGGACAGGTTATTTCTGCCCGAAATTGGTTTTAATACACAAGCATGAAAAAAAAGATTTTAAAATTCATCCGCAATCTGCTGCTTTTTTTCTTTGGTTCTTCCATTCTCGCAGTTATCGTTTTACGATTTATTCCGGTTTACTTTACCCCGTTGATGTTTATCCGTACTACCCAGCAAATCATTCATGGAGAAGATATAAAGTGGAAACACTCTTGGCTACCTAAAGAAAACATATCCCCTCATCTGTCTATGGCTGTTATTGCCTCTGAAGACAATCGCTTTGCCGAGCATAATGGTTTTGACTTCAAAGAAATAGAGAAAGCCTTAAAAGAAAACAAGAACCGAAAACGCCCTCGAGGTGCCAGTACTATCAGCCAACAGACAGCCAAAAACATTTTCTTGTGGCCTGCTTCTTCTTGGATCAGGAAAGGACTTGAAGTGTATTTCACCACCTTGATAGAACTATTTTGGAACAAGGAACGGATTATGGAAGTCTATCTGAACTCTATAGAAATGGGAAATGGTATCTATGGTGCCGAAGCAGTAGCTCGTGAACACTTTCACAAGAATGCCAGCAAACTGACACCGGAAGAATGCGCACTAATTGCAGCCAGCCTTCCCAATCCTCGCAAATTCAATTCAAGCAGACCTGGCAACTACATGCTTAAAAGACAAAAGAAGATACTTTATCTTATGAAATGCGTCCCTACATTTCCGCCCAAACAAGATACGTCCTCTACGGTTTCAAAGAAGAAAAAGAAATAACCCGCACCCCCGTGTGGGCTTTCTTATTTTTAGAGTATTCAAAGAGAGTCTGAGAATCTAGAATAACTTTCTTCATGACCGATGAAGCATGAAGCAAATGCAATTTACCATCCACCCAACAGGCAAATCCTGTATGCACCACATCCAGCCCTTTTATATTGGTAGTAATCGCTATGATATCCCCATTCTTTATGTCCAACTCCTCAGAAGAAACGTTCAGACTTGTTTTAGGAATATAAAAAACAGGAACATTTTTCCATTTTCTCTCTATTTCAATCATCTGGGATATCATGGAAGGATTATTTTTCAACCGGTGATAATTGTCAGAGTGTGTGGACATAAAATCCAAATTCAAGATTTGTGATACAGCAAGCCCTAATTCCCCTGTACGTTCATGTACAATTCCTTTCTGTTCGTTATCCTTAATCCAATCACTGAAGTAATGTAAACGCGAGACATAACCGGCTTGTTTTCCATTCCGATAGCGGATACACAGCAACGCTTTTTTGTAACTTTCAAAGTCACTTTTCCCATACTTGTCAGCGAGACTCAATGCAAGTACTGTTTCAACTAATGTGGTACAATCCACCTTATCCAAATGAACAACTAATCTCTCTTCATCTGTCCCATCCAATGTATTCGCTACGTATGGAACCCCTAATAGATTTTGGGCAAAAAACAATATCCTACAGCTATCGGCCGGCAACCGGGCAGCTTTTTGAAGCAGACTCTCGACTTTTATACTGTCATTTTCTGATGCTGAAACGATACAAGGCATTATTCCTAAAATCATTCCCAGCAACCACGGATACAGCTTTCTCATATATTTTTTCTTATCTACCTGCTTTTTCTGCATGGCAACAAAGATAACACATAACTGAATGAATGCAAATTTTAAAAGAATGAAAAGATAAAAACATCCGCCATGACAAATTCAACACTTGCCATAGCGGATAAAAAAAGCTATATAGCACCTTTAAATCATGCAGTAAACTCTGTTCTTTCCAAATAAGCTATAACATCACCTTTATTAACTACAGCTCCTTGTTGGGCGCAAACTTCTACAATACGTCCTGTAAAATTAGCAAAAATCTTTTCATACTCTCCCCACGGAGTGGAAATATAACAGAACACTTCATCATGCTGGTATTTCCGTCCGACAAACGGTGCCATAGAAGGACCTTCCACGGAAACTTCCCATAAAATCTGCCCCTTATCCGGTGCAATAATAGGATCTGCCTTAGCACGCTTATATTTTCGGATCGTTTCCTCATCGAAGCCACTTTTTACCATAGCCGCATCCTGAGCACGTTGTAAATCATCCATAAAACGTTTCTTGGCTACACCCGATTTATAATCACGGTATTGCCGGTCATGCATAGCCAGTTCAAACAACTCTTCCTCATCCTCACCATATTCCCATCCATTATCATCCATCTCCTTACGGTACTTGTCCAGCTCATCAGGATAGTTCACCTGAGGATCTTCATCAGTGAATTCGTAGCCTTTACTTTTCGCCAGTTCGATTATTTCAGGAGCCAACGCACCCGGCAATTTTCCACTTTTTCCCAAAATCATATCCCATGTATGGTTATCAATCATCGTCCATCTCTCCTCTCCCTTCACCAATTGCATAACATTCATCAAAGCCACATTCTTCACATATTGGCTAAACGGTGTTACTAAAGGTGGATATCCCAATTTCGGCCATACGTATTCCACTTCTTCAAACAGCATCACTACCAAATCATCCAAACTCATAGGTTCCTTTCCCTGTCCTTTCAGAATCAGATTGATGCCCGAATGCACCCCTTTCAGATCGGCCATCATTGAACCCATCATGCCACCGGGAAGTCCACATCCCAGCAGCAAGGAAGACATATGTTTGTTGGTAGGATCAATAAAATATCCCAAAAAATCATCAATAAATTCCTGCGTCATGCTACGCGCTTTCATATAAGCCTTCATATTGATTTCAGGTACCTGAAAACCTGCATTTTTCAACATAGCCTGTACAGAAATTACGTCAGGATGCACTTTTCCCCATGACAACGGCTCCATAGCGACATCAATGATATCCGCACCATTCTCACAAACTTCCAAAATAGATGCCATAGATAACCCAGGACCGGAATGTCCATGATATTGTACAATGACTTCAGGATGTTTATCTTTGATATTTCTCACCAACTGCCCCAACATTTCAGGACGGCCGATACCTGCCATATCTTTCAAACAGATTTCGGGTGCCCCCGCTTCTATTAACTGGTCGGCAATATAAGAATAATAATCCACCGTATGTACAGGAGAATAAGTGATGCAAAGAGTGGCTTGAGGAATCATCCCCGCTTCTTTAGCATATTTTATGGAAGGAATAATATTACGAACTTCATTCAAACCACAAAAAATACGAGTAATATCCACTCCTTGCGCATGTTTTACCCTATACATCAACCGACGTACATCAGCTGGAACAGGATACATTCGCAATGCATTTAAACCACGGTCCAACATATGCGTCTGAATACCCGCCTCACGTAAAGGCTTGGTAAATGTACGCACTGCCTTGTTAGGATTCTCACCATATAGCAAGTTCACTTGTTCAAAAGCACCTCCATTAGTTTCGACTCGGGCAAAACACCCCATTTCAACGATTAGAGGAGCAATTTTGGCTAACTGATCAGCTCTGGGCTGGTACTTCCCTGATGACTGCCACATATCGCGGTAGACCAAACTGAATTTGATTTCTTTTTTCATAATTATTACTTGATTTAAAGGTGTCTTGTCCTTTTGCAAATATAACAAATGAATAAAAATAAAGTTAATATTCGAAGCTGTTTTTTAGCTTCCAAAAACATGTTTAATATCATATTGTAAACCAACAAAAACAAAAAAGGCAGAGCAAAAGAATTTCACTCTACCTTTTTGATAATTTTCCCCCTTGGATTATACAAAATCACGGAGCTGTCCCTGCAAGCGTTGTCTGGTAAAAAAAATTCTGCTTTTTACAGTACCCAACGGCAATCCCAGCTTTTCGGCAATCTCACGATATTTAAATCCCGACACATGCATAGCGAATGGAATACGGTATTCTTTAGGAAGCAAACCGACTATACGATGTATTTCTTTCATGTCATAAGCTCCCTCGGTACTATCAAAGCCGGAATCCTGAGGCATACTTAAATGGTAGAGATTGTCTGTATGGTCCACAAATGTCTGGTCACGCACTATTTTCCTATAATTGTTTATAAAGATGTTACGCATAATGGTATACATCCATCCCTTAAAGTTTGTATCGGGGATATACTTGTCTTCATTATCCAGCGCTTTCAATGAAGTTTCTTGTAGCAGGTCATTAGCCTCCTCACGGTCGGCTGTGAGTTTGTATGCAAACCGAAGTAATTCTTCTTGCACACCCAGCAGGTTCTTTTTAAAACTAACGCTATTCATAAGTCTTTCAGTTTAGGTTCATATTCTTTTTCCATGCTCTCGGTAATGCAAGGATAGCGCATTTTAAATAGGTGTCAAAGAAAAAACTATCAAAATAGGGGGTAAAAACCGTCATTTATCAGTTTTTACCCCCTGTTTTGATAGTTTTCAGGTGCTATTTAGCGTTGTTCCCCCTTTAAAATTGGTAAACAGATACTATATTTAACAGCTAAAATACGCGCCAAAAACACAGTACTACCTCCTATTATCTGGCAAATAAAGGCTTCCAGACCAAACAGATCACATATCCAATAGGCCAATCCCCCCACCACACAGGCCATTGCATAAATTTCTTTACGAAAAATAAGCGGAATTTCATTAATAAAAACATCGCGGAGCACACCACCTGCGGCCCCAGTGATACTACCCATGATTATAGCTACCCAAAAAGGATATCCGAGAGCAATACTTTTGCCTACTCCCACTACTGTAAATAGTGCCAGACCGATGCTGTCGAACAGGAAAAAAGTGTTATGCATATGAATCAGATACTTGCCGAAAGCAATTACCCAAAACAATGCAAGTCCTGTACATATTAAATATATAGGGTCGGTCATCCAACCCGGAGTCACATCTAGAAGCACATCACGGATAGTACCTCCTCCGATAGCCGTTGCCAAACCCACTACATATGCACCAAACCAGTCAAACTGTTTGGCAGACGCCAATCTGATACCACTGATGGCAAAGGCAAACGTGCCTATAAAATCTAAAACTTGAACAAATGTTAGCATAATGGTTGTTATTTGTCTGCAAAGTAACGAATAAATTCGATAAGAAAATGTATTTTTGTGTTCAGAAAATAGCTTAAAATAAGATGAAAGTAACAATTATCGCAGGTGCACGTCCCAATTTCATGAAAATTGCCCCATTAATGCGTGCTATCAAGGCTGCAAAGGCAGCAGGAAAAAATATCACTGCCCGTCTGGTCTACACAGGTTCGGACGAAGATAAAAGTTTGGAACCTTCTCTGTTTACAGACCTGGATATGCCGCATCCCGATGTATATCTGCATGTAGATAATACAGATTTTTTCCAGCGAATGGCAGGTATATTGGTAGCTTTCGCCCGCGAACTGGAACAGCATCCTGCACAGGTAGTACTTGTAGTGGATGACCTGACTCCTACTATGGCGTGCTCTATCGTAGCTAAAAAGAAAGGGATAAAAGTCGCTCATCTAGTGGCCGGAACCCGCTCTTTCGATATGGATATGCCAAAGGAAGTGAACAGCATGATAACAGATGGCTTGTCCGATTATCTGTTCACGGCCGGAATGGTAGCCAACCGCAATCTGAATCAAACAGGAACCGAACAGGCACATGTACATTTTGTAGGAAACATCCTGATTGATACGCTGCGTTATAACCGTACCCGTTTACAGCGCCCGGTAGCGTTCTCCATTATGGGACTGAAAGAAAAAGAATACCTCTTGCTAACATTGAACAAACATTCATTGCTAAACAAGGACACAACACTGAAAGCCATCTTCCGCACTATACTGGAAAAAACAGACAAGCCGATCGTGGCGCCGCTCCATACATATGTAAAAAACAAGCTGTCTGCTTTAGGAATTACTTCCGAAAGGTTATATATATTACCACCGCAACCTTATTTGTCATTCGGATATTTAGTGAACCATGCCTGGGGTATCATTACAGATTCGGGCAATGTAGCGGAAGAAGCTACTTTTTTAGGAATCCCCTGCATGACATTAAGCACGTATGCAGAACATCCCGAAACAGTGACAATCGGCACAAACCGGCTGGTGGGGGAAAGCTCTGAAATCCTGGCAGACGCCCTTGACATTCTGAATAAAGGAGAATGGCAGAAGGGACATTTGCCGGAACGTTGGGATGGACACGCTGCAGAAAGAATTGTACAAACATTGCTGGGTGAACATAACTAAAATGGAGAACCAATAAAAACACGGATGCCGCAGAATATCAAATTCTACGGCATCCGTGTTTTTATTGGTTCTCCATCGATATCGCTTACACTCTCCTTTCTTACCAAGTATAATTCAAACCAAAACTAAGCAATTCCTGCAACTGGAAATAACTCTTGTTATCTTCTGTCAGTGTCACACCGTCATCATAACGCGCATGAACAAACAACTTAGTAGACAAATAACGGTTCAACACAAAATTAAATGTATTTTCCCAACTGGCAATTACGGTGTCATAAGTTGTAAAGTACTCCAATTTAGACTCCCACACAATACTGGGGATAATTGTCCAAGTCAGATTACCTGTAAATTTCGAACCGAAGAGATTCGCTGTTTTATGCCCCGGATCCACATTAAAAGCACCCGGATCAGTTATCTTATCATTGCTGATATACATAAAAGTATACGCCAGTGGAGATCCCAACAAAGACAATGAATAATTCTTCTTATTCTGCTTAAAGTCCATACCGAGGGTTATATCCAATTGGGCGGGAGACAGAAAATTAGAAATCATATCATTCGTATTCGTCTTATAATTTCCAAAGAACTGAGTCTTGAACTCGCCCGCCAAAGTATAATACCAGTTTTTGAAGGCTTTTACACCCAGTTTACTGCTTAAACGAAGCAAGTCGGCATTCGTCTTATACTTATGCACTGTATCTGACGGTGCTGTAACAAAACCCAATTTTATTTCCAGCTTATTTTCAAACTCTATACGCTGGCGGTCATCAAAATTAGCTTCCAGCACTAAGCCGGACAACAGCGCATTAGTACTTTCACCACCTTTATACCAGTTATCTGAAATATAATGTTGTGTGAACTGAACATACCCATTCCCCTTATGCGTCCAAAAGTTAGGGCGTACCACCAACAATTCATTATCCGTAGTCAAGCTTTCCACCGGTGTTTCCGGTTGAAGGAAACTTTTGATTCTCTCTTTCCTTGGTCTTTTTACTATCTGATTATTTTCCAGTGGTTTCAAATCAGCCAAATAAAGTTCGTTATTCACCAATCTGCCCGGATATTGCAAATAATAATTCCTTAATATATTATTCGACCAACGGTCGGCAGCGGCCAAGGTTTCCAAATCGGGCAGTTGATATATAGCTGCAGATGCAGAGTCACGCTTTCCCATATATAGCGAATCGACAGCTGTCATTATTTTCGTATCCGGACTCCATTTTATTTCAAAAATTTCTTTTATAGGAGCTTCATAATAAGTGGGCGGAACAAACAACTTATAAAAAGCCGGATTAGGACGTACCCGCCGGGGCGCCGGAATATTCAAATCATCCCACAGCCTGAAATAAGCAAAATAAGATGCGCTTAATGCAGACAATGAATCAGAATAGGCTTTCACAGCCGGATTTTCTTTCGTCTTGGCTATTTTCTGTGCCGGCACTTCTTCCATACAGAATACAGCAAGTATTATAGCCAAACATATACTTTTTCTCATACTAATTTTAGTTTTGTGCAAAAGTACACTTAATTTTCCTTTTCCCCAAAAACTGTTTCCTTTATATAGTAACGAATGATAAATTCAGTTTCATCAAATGATTTTTTAAAGCATATCCGACAATATTGAAAAAGATTTTGTAATTTTGCAACTTTGATAAATATTGCGATTTTGATAATTAAGAAAATAACATTTAAAAATATTAAGTCGTGGGAGAAACTAAGTATATCTTCGTAACTGGTGGTGTTGCCTCCTCATTAGGTAAAGGTATTATTTCATCATCAATAGGTAAATTACTGCAAGCCAGAGGCTATAATGTAACAATTCAGAAGTTCGATCCGTATATCAATATTGATCCGGGAACTTTGAATCCTTATGAACATGGTGAATGTTATGTAACGGTAGACGGACACGAAGCCGACCTCGATTTGGGACATTACGAACGTTTTTTGGGCATCCAGACAACTAAAGCCAATAACATTACAACAGGACGTATTTACAAAAGTGTTATTGACAAAGAACGCCGTGGTGACTATTTGGGAAAGACTATTCAGGTTATCCCCCATATCACCGATGAGATCAAACGCAATGTAAAATTATTGGGAAGCAAATATAAATTTGATTTTGTCATTACCGAAATCGGTGGTACCGTAGGTGATATTGAATCACTTCCTTATTTGGAAAGTATCCGCCAATTGAAATGGGAAATGGGACGTAATGCGTTGTGCGTACACCTTACTTATGTTCCTTATCTGGCAGCAGCAGGCGAATTGAAGACCAAACCTACCCAGCACTCTGTAAAAGAGCTGCAATCTGTTGGTATTCAACCAGATGTATTGGTGTTGCGTACCGAGCACGAATTGAGCACAAACTTGAAAAAGAAAGTTGCTCTGTTCTGTAACGTAGATGAAAATGCTGTGGTGCAGTCTATCGATATGCCCACCATTTATGAAGTACCTTTGCGTATGCAAGAGCAGGGACTGGATGTAACCATTCTCCAAAAGATGGGATTGCCCGTGGGTGAAACTCCAACCCTCGGTCCATGGAGAGATTTTCTAGATCGCCGTCATAAGGCAACTGAGAAAGTAAAAATTGGATTGGTTGGTAAATACGATTTGCAAGACGCTTATAAATCTATCCTTGAAGCCTTGTCACAAGCCGCCACTTACAATGACCGCAAAGCGGATATCCACTTCATAAACAGCGAGAAACTGACAGATGCTAATGTAGAAGAGCAGATTAAGGATATGGATGGTATCATCATCTGCCCGGGATTCGGACAACGTGGCATAGAAGGTAAGTTCGTTGCTATCAAATATGCACGTACACACAATGTACCGACTTTTGGTATCTGTCTAGGTATGCAGTGCATGGCTATTGAGTTTGCCCGTAACGTGCTAGGTTATACAGATGCCAACAGCCGCGAAATGGATGAAAAAACGCCACACAACGTGATAGACATTATGGAAGAACAGAAAGCTATCACCAATATGGGCGGCACTATGCGCCTGGGAGCCTATGAATGTATCCTTGACCAACACTCAAAGACTTTTGAAGCCTATAAAAGCGAACACATACAGGAACGCCACCGTCACCGCTACGAATTCAACAATGACTATAAGCAGGAGTACGAAAAGGCGGGTATGAAATGCGTGGGTATCAATCCGGAATCCGATTTAGTGGAAATAATTGAAATCCCGACATTAAAATGGTTCATCGGAGTACAGTTCCATCCCGAGTACAGCAGTACAGTATTGAAACCACATCCTTTGTTCCTGTCATTTATCAAAGCGGCAATAGACAAATAAGAAACGAGAATTATAATATAATAAGGTAAACAAGTAAAAATGGACAAAAACACTTTAGTGGGATTCGCCCTGATTGGTGCAGTTGTGATAGGCTTCAGCATCTACAACCGTCCTAGCCAGGAAGAAATGGCACGTGCCAAACATTATCAGGATTCCATTCAGGCGATAGCCCAAAAAGAGGCCGAACGACTGGCACAGGCTGCCACGGCACAGAGTCAGAATGCAACATTGCATTTAGACTCTACCTCTATGTTCTATGGCGCAAACCAAGGTACGGAACAGCTAACGACACTGGAAAATAATGTAGTAAAACTGACTTTCACCAATAAAGGTGGACGGGTGTGCGCAGCCATATTAAAAGATTATAACGGACAGGACGGCAAGCCTTTGATGCTGTTTGATGAAAAAGATTCGGGCATGAATTTCGCTTTCGAAGGAAAGAATGAAAATATTTTGACCGAGGATATGTATTTCCAGCCTACCAACGTAACAGACAGCACTGTAACTATGCGTTTGGCAGCAAACAATGGAGGCTATATAGATTTCGATTACAAACTTTTACCGGATGCTTACATGGTGAATTTCACTATTCGCGCAAACGGCATGCAGAATTTCTTCCCTCCTGCCCTGAACACAGTCAATATAAACTGGCGTCAACGGGCACGCCAGCTTGAAAAAGGTTTCAGCTTCGAACAGCGCTATACTTCGCTCACCTACAAGCCGGTAGAAAAAAGTTCAGACTATCTGAACGAAATGAAAGAAGCAAAAGAAGATGTTACCGACCGTTTGGATTGGATTGCTTTCAAGAATCAGTTCTTCTCAAGCGTACTTATTGCCGATCAAGATTTTGATAAAGCTTCCCTAACCTCTACCCCCCAACAGGAAGGAAGCGGATATATGAAGAACTATACCGCGGACATGACAACTTTCTTTGATCCTACCGGAAAGCAGCCTACCGATATGCAGTTCTACTTCGGTCCGAACCATTTCAAGACTTTGCTGAACAGCAATGATCTAAGCCTTTCCCAAAAAGATTTGGAACTGGAAGACCTGGTTTATTTGGGCTGGCCCATTATCCGCTGGGTAAACCGCTGGTTCACTATTAATTTGTTTGATTGGCTCTCAGGGTGGGGACTGAGCATGGGTGTCGTATTGCTGCTGATGACGATTATCGTCAAAGTGTTAGTTTATCCGGCTACCTACAAATCATATATGTCCTCTGCCAAGATGCGCGTCCTGAAACCCTACATCAACGAGATCAACGCAAAATATCCCAAGAAAGAAGATGCTTTGAAAAAGCAGCAGGAAACGATGGCACTTTACAGCAAATACGGAGTAAGCCCTATGGGAGGTTGCTTGCCTATGCTGATCCAAATGCCGGTATTCATGGCTTTATTCTTCTTCGTGCCTAACGCTATTGAGTTGCGCCAACAAAGTTTCTTATGGGCCCCGGACTTGTCCACTTATGATGATATTATCAACTGGGGAACCAACATTCCTCTGCTGGGCAATCATTTAAGCCTCTTCTGTTTGCTGTTCAGTATCACCAATATTCTGAACACCATGTACACCATGAAGCAGCAGGATATGGGACAACAGCAAATGCCGGGTATGAAACTAATGATGTATATCATGCCAGTCATGTTTATTTTCATCTTCAACGGTTATTCATCCGGCTTGAACTACTATTACTTCATTTCCGGACTGATTGGTATCCTCACCATGGTGATTCTGCGCAAAACAACTGATGAAAAGAAACTCCTTGCCATGTTGGAAGCCCGAAAAGAAAAGAAGAGCCAAAAGAATGGCGGCAAACCGGGTGGCGGACTGATGGCTAAACTGGAAGCTTTACAAAAGGAGCAGGAACGACTGCAACAAGAAAGAATGAATAAAGGGAAAAAATAACGGGTTTACACTTCCTTAAAAAAACAGCGAAGACCGGCATATATAAAAAAACAGCGGTCTTTGCTGTTTTTTTATATATGCCAGTTACCTCTATATTTGCTCTTCTTTGCAAAGACACCCTTCCACAGACACACAAAGAAACAAAACAAATATGCAGGAACATTTCACATCACCGGCTTTTATACGTATTTTTGCAGTCAGTTAATCATCAAAAGCAATTTTTAGATATGAATAAATCAAGCGCAACCATCATGGCAGCAGCACTTATGCTAGCTTCTTCCTGTACCGAAGTGAAACAGGAAGGACAGGGCTACGAGCCCATTATAGGCAAGCAAGAAATCACCATCAAAGACGGTCGTCTTACCCCCGAAGCCCTGTGGGCAATGGGACGCATAGGCAGTCTGAGTATTTCCCCCGATGGCAAACAGATAGCCTACACCGTAGCCTATTATAGTGTTCCCGAAAACAAAAGCCATCATGTAATTTACGTAATGGATGCCGATGGAAAGAACAACACCCTGCTTACTCAAACAGCATGGAATGAAAGCGAGCCTCAATGGATAAAAGGCGGAACAAAAATCGCATTCTTATGCAATGAAAGTGGTGGCAGCCAAATTTGGGAGATGAATCCTGACGGTACGGAACGCCGTATCATTTCCGATTTCAAAGGAAACATAGAAGGATTCTCTTTTTCACCGGATGGCAAAAAGATTCTTTTCATCTCACAAATAAAATACGGCCAACGCACTGTAGACCTCTACCCTGACCTACCCAAAGCCAGCGGTATCATTGTAAACGACCTGATGTATAAACATTGGGATGAATGGGTAGAAAGTATTCCACATCCTTTTATCGCTGATTTTGATGGTAACATGATGGGAGCAGCCACCGATATCATGGAAGGTGAGCCGTTTGAAGCTCCAATGAAACCTTTCGGAGGTATCGAGCAGCTGGCTTGGAGCAACGACTCTAAACAAATAGCTTACACCAGCCGGAAAAAGCAAGGATTGGCATACGCAGTATCTACCGACTCGGATATATACCTTTATAATATAGAAAAAGGCACAACACTGAACCTGTGCAAACCGAATGGAAAAGATTCGAATGGAACAGATGAAATGAAAGGATATGACACCAATCCTAAATTCAGCCCCAACGGCAAATACATTGCATGGCAAAGCATGGAGCGCGATGGTTACGAAAGTGACCGGAACCGCCTGTGCATCTACAATTTAGATGACGGTCAAAAGACATTTGTTACCGAAAGTTTTGAATCAGGCGTAGATGACTATTGCTGGAACAATGATTCGCAAAGTCTGTACTTTGTCGGTGTATGGCATGGAACCAGCATGGTATACAATGCCAATCTGAATGGTGATATAAAAAAACTGACTGATGGCATGTATGACTACGGATCAGTAGCCATGGCGGGCGATAAAATAATTACCAAACGTCACTCTATCAGTGCCGCCGATGAAATCTACACCCTCACTCCTGCCGACGGGCAAGTGGCGCAACTCTCACACGAGAATGATCACATCTTTAAACAGCTGAATTTGGGCAAAGTGGAGGAAAGATGGACCAAAACTACCGATGGCAAGCAAATGCTTTCATGGGTGATCTATCCCGTCAATTTTGACGCAAACAAGAAGTATCCTACTTTATTATTCTGTGAAGGTGGCCCGCAAAGTCCCGTCAGCCAATTCTGGAGCTACCGCTGGAACTTCCAGATTATGGCAGCCAACGATTATATTATCATCGCTCCGAATCGTCGTGGGCTACCTGGATTCGGCATGGAATGGTTGGAACAAATTAGCGGTGACTATGGAGGTCAATGTATGAAAGACTATTTGTCAGCCATAGATGATATTTCAAAAGAACCATATGTAGATACTAATCGTTTGGGATGCGTAGGTGCCAGCTTCGGCGGATTCTCCGTCTATTGGCTGGCGGGACACCATGACAAACGTTTTAAAGCATTTATCGCACACGATGGTATATTCAATATGGAGCAGCAATATCTGGAAACAGAAGAAATGTGGTTCGCCAACTGGGATATGGGTGGTGCATATTGGGACAAAAACAATGCAACGGCACAACGTACCTTTGCCAACTCTCCTCATCGTTTCGTTGATAAATGGGACACTCCCATTCTCTGCATTCACGGTGAAAAGGATTATAGAATTCTTGCTTCACAAGGTATGTCGGCGTTCAATGCAGCTGTATTGCGCGGTGTTCCGGCCGAACTTTTATTATATCCGGATGAGAATCATTGGGTATTGAAACCGCAAAATGGGGTGTTATGGCAACGCACTTTCTTTAGTTGGTTAGATAAATGGCTCAAATAACGCCTAAATTACCGCAATATTATCCGTTATTAGAACTATATAGTATAATTTTCAATTTTTGTGTTACCTTTGTAATGTCAAACAAAAAATGAACATTAAGTGATATTTGTTAAGCTACCTTTTATTAGGTGAGTAAACAATAGCTTGTGAAAGTAGTTGTTTACAGTGTTAGTATATAAATAACTTTTTATTCCCCGTGCTTTGTGAGCGCACAAAGCTGGATGATTACAAAATAATAAAGTGATTATTTTTTCGTGATACCGGCTTGTGATAAGTCGGTATTATTTTTTATTCCAGCAAACCAACATCATACTCATTATTATTCTGGAATGCTTATGCCCTCATGCTCTCATTTTACATATAACAATCTAATTATAAATAGCTTACATGATTATAGTAAAAATATTTGCTCTCACTTATGCCCTCATACCCTCACTATATTTTAAAGCAGATTTTCGCATAATACGCTTGCTGTCAACTATATATTCTTTTTTATAAAGTATTCCTGTTTGATATAAAGCAGGGTACTTTCAGACTTTTTCATTTCAAAAATGCATATGAAAGAGATGTACTTCCACGAAATAGCAGTTTACAGAGTTCCGATATCGATAAAAAAGATCAAAACGTTTTTAAAAAAGCTCGTTATCTTTTCCAAAAAGTTCCTGTTGTTATTTGAAAAGCTCTTGATCTTTTTTAAAAACGTCCTTATATTTGGGGGATTTATATGATTCACACTCACATACATACGCACAAACCCGTACATACATATGCGTAGCTTCATGTAGACATACGTGCGTTAGAGATTTTATATGATCACATCTATTGAAAAAACTCTTTTATTCAATATCACTTCGCCGATACAATAATAAAGAGGCTGAATCAAATTTATCTTGAATTTCAGCCTTTTTATTCATCAATACAACATTGGGAAATCGGACTACATGACCATTCTTGCATTAAGAAAGGCAATTTAATAATGAAACTGCCAAATCTCTAAAAACAACAATATCCATCCGTCTACAGTTTGGTAAGTGGATGGATATTGCTTTTTTATTCTTAACCTCTGCCCAAAATAAATGCAAAGAAGCCTTATATTTAATTTTAACAGAAGAAACTTTCTATTTTTTCTGCATTAATCCTTTAAATGCCGTAGGATAAGGAGTTTCAAACTCCATCAACTCTTTTGTTACCGGATGATAGAAACATAACTTGAAGGCATGTAACGCCAATCGTCCTAAAGGATCACACTCACTGCCATAGCGCCGGTCACCAACAACAGGGTGACCTAAATCCAACATATGCACACGAATCTGATTCTTACGTCCTGTTTCCAAATCCAACTCCACCAATGAATATCCATTGGCCCGCTTTATTGTTTTATAATGAGTGACCGCAAACTTACCTTCCCCATTATCTACAGGACTGGAATAGACATACAATTTCCGGTCGGTCAACCAAGACTCTACAGTACCGTAATCTTTCTCCATATCACCAGAAACGATAGACACATAACGGCGGTCCGTCACAATATCATGCCAATTATCACGTAAAGTATTCTGGGTTTTTTCATCTTTGGCATACATCATCAACCCCGAAGTTTCACGGTCCAGACGATGTACTACAAATACGCGGTTGAAACGATGTGAACGTTTTACATACTCATTCAAAATATGTTGTGCAGTACGCTCCTTCTGATGTTCTGTGCTGACAGAAAGCAGTCCCTCCTTCTTTTCCACCACCAAGATATAAGCATCCTCGTATACCAGTTTCAGCATCGGATGTTTAAACTCACGATTATTCTTCACCTTGGATATCTGCACTTTCATACCTGGTTTCAATGCGAAATTATATTGGGTAGTAATCACATTATCTACCAAAATCACGCGGTTGGCAAGCAACGCCTTTACCTTGCTACGACTGATTCCCGCCATTTTCCGCATCAGAAAATCCATCAGCTCAGCGGGCTCCGTCACATTATATATAGTATATCGGGCAACACTTCTCGCCTTTGGCCTGCCGGAATCACTATTCTTACCTCTTGACATAATTCTATTTACTGTTTAAACAATTTATAATTGAACTATCCGGATTATCCTCTTTTTTCCAGCAACACCACATTTTCCACATGATGCGTATGAGGGAACATATCTACGGGTTGCACGGCCATCACCTTGTATTTGGCATCTAACAAAGACAAATCACGTGCCTGGGTGGCAGGATTACAGCTAACATACACAATCCGCTGAGGTTCAGCAAAAAGAATTGTATTAATCACATCATCGTGCATTCCGGCACGCGGAGGATCAGTGATAATAACATCAGGACGACCATGTTGGTTGATAAACTCCTGAGTGAGGATATCCTTCATGTCACCGGCATAAAATAAGGTGTTGTCAATGCCATTAATTGCCGAATTCACTTTAGCATCTTCTATTGCTTCAGGCACATATTCGATACCAATCACTTTCTTTGCCTGGCGTGAAACAAAGTTGGCTATGGTTCCAGTCCCTGTATAAAGATCATACACCAATTCTTTACCGGTCAATCCGGCAAAATTACGGGCCACCTTATAAAGATTATACGCCTGTCCGGAATTAGTCTGATAAAATGATTTTGCTCCTATCTTGAAGCGCAACCCCTCCATTTCCTCGAAAATATGATCGTTGCCTTTGAACACCATTACCTCCAGATCGTTAATGGTATCATTGCATTTGTTATTGACTACATATAATAAGGAAGTAATCTGCGGAAAACGTTCTGCCACGAAAGCCAGCAGTTGCTTCATCAGATCCATTTCGCTCTCTTCCACAATCTTGCATTGCAGCAACACCATAAGCTCACCCGTACTCGAAGTACGGATCATCAAGTTGCGAAGCATTCCTTCTTGAGAACGCAGATTAAAGAAAGAATAATTGTGTTCGTATGCATAGTCACGAATCGCATTGCGTATCTGGTTGCTGATATCATCCTGTAACCAGCACTTTTCTATAGCCAGTACCTTGTCAAATGCACCGGGAATGTGGAAACCTACGGCGTTCATCTGATCGTACTTCACATCTTCCTTTACCTCTTCCTCTGTCAGCCAACGTTTGTTAGAAAACGTAAATTCCAACTTGTTACGGTAAAACTCCGTTTTTTCCGACCCTATGATAGGTGAAATTTCCGGCAATTCGATCTTGCCGATACGGGTCAGATTATCCGTCACCTGCTTTTGCTTATACTTTATTTGTTCTGTATATGGCAGACACTGCCACTTACAACCACCACATATACCATAATGCTGGCAGAAGGGTACTGCACGCACAGGAGAATACTCATGGAATTTCACAGCCACAGCTTCTGCATAATGATTTTTCTTACGCTTCACTTGTAAATCCACCACATCACCGGGCACTACATAAGGCACAAATACTACCAGGTCATTCACTTTCGCCAAAGCTTTTCCTTCGGCAGCTACATCTGTTATGGTTATCTTCTCTAATAATGGAAGTTCTTTCTTCTTTCTAGCCACTTTTCTGAATAAGTTAATTTGGGGACAAATTTAAGCATTTTCCCTGAATATTGCCTCATAAATCGTAAGATATTAAAATTGCAAAGTAGAAATTGCAATTTCCACTATTTTTTTTCAGTAAAAGGTTTGGAGATAACTAAAATATGTATAGTTTTGCGATTACATTTTTTGAGCGAGTTAACTTTAAATACATTTATTATGGATAAAAAAAGAGTTTACACCTTTGGTAATGGACAAGCTGAAGGAAAAGCAGACATGAGAAATCTGCTTGGTGGAAAAGGCGCTAACCTGGCTGAAATGAATCTAATCGGTGTTCCCGTACCTCCGGGATTTACAATCACCACAGAAGTTTGTAGCGAATATTATGAGTTAGGTAAAGATAAAGTAGTAGAACTGCTGAAAGCGGATGTTGAGAAAGCTATCGCCAACATCGAAAATCTGATGAATTCCAAGTTTGGAGATGTAGAGAACCCGTTACTGGTTTCTGTACGTTCGGGTGCCCGCGCTTCTATGCCGGGTATGATGGATACCATCCTTAATTTAGGTTTAAATGACGAAGTGGTGGAAGGCTTGAGCCGCAAGACCGGACGCCCCCGTTTCGCATGGGATTCTTACCGTCGTTTCGTACAAATGTATGGTGACGTGGTATTGGGTATGAAACCGGTGAACAAGGAAGACATCGATCCTTTCGAGGAAATTATCGAAAAAGTAAAGGAAGAAAAAGGTGTGAAGCTCGACAACGAATTGGAAGTGGAAGACCTTAAAGAACTGGTTAAACGCTTTAAAGTTGCTGTAAAAGAACAAACCGGACAAGATTTTCCGACCTGTGCATACGAACAACTTTGGGGTGCCATTTGTGCTGTATTCCGCAGCTGGATGAACGAACGCGCCATTCTTTACCGCAAAATGGAAGGTATTCCTGCCGAATGGGGTACTGCTGTAAGCGTACAAGCCATGGTATTCGGTAACATGGGTGATACTTCGGCTACTGGTGTTTGCTTCTCTCGTGACGCAGGTAACGGTGAGGATTTGTTTAATGGCGAATATTTGATCAACGCACAAGGTGAAGATGTTGTAGCCGGTATACGTACCCCGCAACAAATCACAAAAATCGGTTCTCAGCGTTGGGCAGAACGTGCAGGTATTTCTGAAGAAGAACGCGTAGCCAAATATCCCTCTATGGAAGAAGCTATGCCGGAAATCTACAAAGAACTGGATGCCCTGCAGACCAAACTGGAAAACCACTATCGCGACATGCAGGATATGGAATTTACCGTACAGGAAGGTAAATTATGGTTCTTGCAGACCCGTAACGGTAAACGTACCGGAGCTGCCATGGTAAAAATCGCCATGGACTTGTTGCGCCAGGGCATGATTGATGAAAAAACAGCATTGGAGCGTTGCGAACCTAATAAATTAGACGAACTGCTTCACCCTGTGTTCGACAAGAAAGCGTTGAAAGAAGCGAAAGTTTTGACTCGTGGTTTGCCCGCTTCTCCGGGTGCCGCTACCGGTCAGATTGTGTTCTTCGCCGATGATGCTGCTAAATGGGCTGCCGATGGCAAAAAGGTAGTCATGGTACGTATCGAAACTTCGCCGGAAGACCTGGCAGGTATGGCCGTTGCCGAAGGTATCCTGACTGCACGTGGCGGTATGACATCTCACGCTGCGGTTGTGGCCCGTGGTATGGGTAAGTGCTGCGTATCGGGTGCTGGTGCTATCAATGTAGATTATAAGACACGTACCGTAGAAATTGAAGGTATTACTTTAAAAGAAGGTGACTTCATCTCTCTGAACGGTACTACCGGTGAAGTATATAAAGGTAAAGTGGAAACCAAAGCAGCCGAAGTTTCAGGCGATTTCGCTGCATTGATGGATCTTTGCAACAAATACACAAAGCTGAATGTCCGCACTAACGCTGATACTCCGCATGATGCGGAAGTGGCCCGCGCTTTTGGTGCTTCAGGTATCGGTCTTTGCCGTACGGAACACATGTTCTTTGATGCTGAAAAGATTGTCGCTATGCGTGAGATGATCCTGTCACCGGATGTAGAAGGACGTAGAAAAGCATTGGCTAAATTGCTCCCCTTCCAAAAAGCCGACTTCAAAGGTATCTTCAAGGCTATGGACGGATGTCCGGTAAATGTTCGTCTGCTCGATCCTCCTTTGCATGAGTTCGTTCCCCATGATGCAAAAGGTCAGGAAGAAATGGCTAAGGCAATGGGCGTAACCGTACAGGAAATCAAAAAACGTGTGGAAAGCCTGTGTGAACACAATCCGATGTTAGGTCACCGCGGCTGTCGTTTGGGTAACACCTATCCCGAAATCACAGAGATGCAGACTCAAGCGATTCTAGGTGCTGCAATTGAACTGAAGAAAGAAGGATATGATCCGCATCCCGAAATAATGGTTCCCTTGACCGGTATCCTGTATGAATTCGAAGCTCAGGAAAAGGTGATCCGTGATGCAGCAGCAGCATTATTTGAAAAAGAAGGTATGGAAATTCCGTTCAAAGTAGGTACCATGATTGAAATTCCGCGTGCTGCGCTGACAGCCAACCGCATTGCCAGCCGTGCAGAATACTTCTCATTCGGTACCAATGACTTGACCCAGATGACCTTCGGTTATTCCCGTGACGATATTGCTTCTTTCTTGCCGGTATATCTGGAAAAGAAGATTCTAAAAGTAGACCCGTTCCAAGTACTCGACCAAAATGGTGTGGGCCAGCTGATTGAAATGGCTGTAGATAAAGGCCGTTCAGTTCGTCCTGATTTGAAATGCGGTATCTGCGGTGAGCATGGTGGTGAGCCTTCATCAGTGAAATTCTGTCACAAAGTTGGTTTGAACTATGTGTCTTGTTCTCCGTTCCGCGTGCCTATCGCCAGACTGGCGGCGGCTCAGGCTGCTATTGAGGAAGCATAAGCAATATAGGATAATATTTGATTTAGGCTGTAACGAACTGTTTATCAGGCGTTACAGCCTAAGTTGTTTTTAGGCGGTTCGTACATTTGTCCGCAAAAAATGAGCCAAATAAACGGTACTTGCATACACCACGCATACACTTTTGTACAGTGGCGCATACACCAACGCATACACCATTTAATAACTTATAAATCAATCTGATATGGCAACATTTAAAGTAGTCGTAAGAAAAAAGAGAGCTGACGGATTTTATCCAGTGTACATTCGTGTTGTCCACCGTTCAAGAATGGGTTATATTAAAACCGATAAACTCATTACGGACAAGCAAATCACCAAGAATGGCGAAATCAAGGATATTGTGGTCAATGAGTATTGTTCACGAGAAATCCTACGCTATAGCGATATGATAAATCGTAAGGATGTCTCAAATTATTCTGTTGCTGAACTAATTGCATTTCTTATCCATTCAGATGAAGAAATATGTTTTAGTGACTATGCAACAAAGTTCATTAACCGTATGGCCTCTGAAGGACATGAACGTAATGCTAAGAACTATCGTCTGGCTGTAAACCACCTCGAAAGATATTTGGGAACAACCAGAGTGATGTTTACCCACTTGTCATCTTCTGTTTTGACAAGATGGATTAATAGTCTTTCGTTGACGAACAGGGCGAAAGAAATGTACCCAACCTGTTTAAGACAGATATTCAAAAGAGCACTTATCGAACTTAATGATGAAGAGCGTGGTGTTGTACGAATCAAATACAATCCTTGGTTAAAGGTTTCCATTCCAAAATCTGACAGTACGGTCCAAAGAGCTATCAGTGCAGAAGCATGCAGGGAGTTCTTTAATCGTCCCCTACCGGAAACCAAGATGATTTCATCTCTTCCGGAACTGGGCAGAGACGTGGCACTCCTATCCTTGTGTCTGGGTGGAATAAACACTGTAGATATATTTGAGCTTAAAAAAGAAAACTACAAGGATGGTATTATCGGATATAAAAGAGCTAAGACAAAGCACAGCCGGAAAGACGAAGCCTATATTGAAATGCGCGTGGAACCGTTCATTCAGGCCACATTTGACAAATATCTTTCAGACGAGAATGATGAATATCTTTTCAAATTCCATAAGCGTTACAGTAACCCGGACAGTTTCAATGCCAACGTTAATATTGGAATCAGAAAGATATGTGCCGATATGGGAATGAAGAAGGAGGATTACTACTGTTATTACACTTTCCGTCATACATGGGCTACAATTGCCCAAAATGACTGTGATGCCAATCTGTATGAAGTTGCTTTCGGCATGAATCACAGCCATGGACTGAATATAACAAGAGGCTATGTCAAGATAGATTTCACTCCAGCCTGGGAACTCAATGCAAAAGTGATTGACTTCATTTTCTTCAGCAGCAAGAAGAGCAAGCAAGGCAAGGCACGTGACTTCGAGACACCGGCAGACAAGATGTTCCGCATCACAAAGAAGATGATGATCTATGGCCGTGCATATTTCAAAGGTGACGTAATCGGTGAAATAACAGATATTGGTTTCAGTAATGTGGACCAGGTTATCGACAGACTGGTTGAACAGTTACCTAAGGATATCCCTACCGGATGTATGGTTCAGTTCCGTCTTATGAATTGTGATTCCAAGAAGGAAGTTGTATATGAAAGAAGCAAGGGAAAAGGTTTCATGTAATCGGCAAAACTGAACAAGCCATTAACACAAAGGGAGGATTCTACTTATCTTTATCAGAACCGTACCATTTATCATATTGGTGCGGTTCCTTTCTATTTGTCCGGTTGATTCCAGGGCAATACTTCACGGCCTATAAGTATGGCAAAGACAAGTACGATAAGCTTCCATATAAGAATGAAAGTTTTCTTGACCAACCAGACTGCAAGACGTATGGCAATCCTCAAAAGCCAGAACACCAGCTTCAGGAACAGCATACCGATAATAAGTACCGGCAGCAGATATATAATCAACAGCAGTTCAAACATAATGTGTAATATTTATGAGTATAAGAGCTTATTAATTATATAAATATACTAAAAATCAATGAGATACAGAAATTTACGCAACACTATTTTCTTATTATTCGAGTAGATTTTCTACTGATTATCTGTGTTATATCACCATGATAACGAGGTATCTCCAAACTCTGATTACATGATTATTCTACCTGAATGTTTCTGCAATACAGTTCAGATAAAATAAGATTTCCCGATAGCCATTTCATCAGCTGAATCAGCAACAAGATTTTATTTTCCCTTTTATTGGGATTCCAATAACTTAGATAATCAGGATACTTTTACCATACTATCATGGTATCAGGACTACATATTATATTGGATATAGGTTTTATGAGAACAATAGCCATCTATTCCATATAACTACATCTTGTGTGTTTTTGAAACTTTGGTTTATCCAACCATATATATCGAAACATTATTTCTTATTACTGCAATTTTTATGGTTCTAAGATTGAATAATACTTATAGCATCTGTTTCTGAATACACGAAAATTGGTTTGATAAGTTTTAGGACTATATACAACAATATTCCGCTACATGGATATTCCAAAACAACCGGATGCTACAGCACATGGTAAGCCGGAATATGCCTCCAAAGAATTGTGTTGTTGATTTCGGTTTGCAACGGCTTTCTCCGGTAAATTTGGATGTAATAATTATTCCCGGAAGGTATCTTTCTGCCGTGCAGAGTTTTCCAAGCAAGTTGTACTTTTGTGGCCACAAAACTCCGTTTCGTACTCACAAAAGTAACTTGCCGAATGCAGGTGCATCGGAGCGGCTGGCCGCTGTTTCGCATGGCGAAAGATGGTCTGGGAAACCTAACCACCAATGTATCCAAGTATGAAGAATCAGAGAACCAAGTACATCAAGGTAAGAATGACACCGGAGGAAGTAAAACAGTTTAAGGAGAAATCAGCCTCCTATTCATCTGTGAGCCATTATATACGCTCGGCACTGGCAGAGTATTCTAATATTGGTATCAAAAGGCAGCTCGAACTGATGAATGACCTCGGTCTGTTTTACCGGAAATATCAAAATGAACTTTCCTGGGCTGGAGGAAACCTTAATCAGTCAGTTAAACGTGCCAATGAGCTTGCGGTAGCCGGATTACTCGCACCCAGCTATATTCAGGAAGTTCTGTTACCGGTTATTCTTGAAACTCAGGAAACATTGAACCGAATAAAGAAAGACCTTGATTCTCTGACACAGAAAGCTGTTAAAATCTGAATTGCAGACTACACGGTATTCAATCATTTCAGATATTATTATAGTATAACCATGGATTAATGAGCTTGAAGTATTTCGGTTACTCAGTCACTTAAACCTTGATAAATAAAGATTCAATATGATAGCAACCATATTACCGGGAAGTACGAACTTCCATGCTGTTGGTTACAATGAACATAAAGTCTCGAAAGGTGTTGCACGGCTTATCGAGATTCAGAATTTCGGTTCACTCGGAACATTTCACAAACCTACCCCGAGTGAACTGGTCGGTTATCTCCAGAAGTACAGTTCACAGAACAGCAGAATCAGGAAACCGCAGTTTCATGTGGCCATATCATGTAAGGGTCACGACATGTCGGAAGAAGAATTGTTGGATTTTGCACACCAGTATCTCAAGGAAATGGGATACGGAGAATCCGGTCAGCCGTTGCTTGTTTATTCTCATTATGACACGGAGAATACCCATCTTCATATCATCACTTCGAGAGTGGCACCTAATGGAAGAAAGATTCAGCATAGCCATGAACGCAGACGTTCCCAGGAGGTAATAGACCGTATTCTTGGTAACGACAGGAAGAAGAAAACGGAAGATGACATTAATTTGGCCAAGCTATACACGTTCTCTTCATTTGCCCAGTTCAAGGCAATAATGGTTTCCATGGGATATGAGGTCTATCAGAAAGATGAGAATGTATTCGTCAAGCATGGTGGAAAGGTTCAGAAGGAAATCTCTTTTTCTGAAATAGAAAGTCTTTTCAAGAGCGGTTATAGGGAAAGGACACGTTGCCGTCAGCTAAGAAGCATATTAAAGAAGTACCGTGATGTAAGTTCCAACAAGGAGGAACTGCAGAAGGAATTGAAAACGAAGTTCGGTATTGACATTGTGTTCTTCGGCAAGAAGGATACACCATACGGATATATGCTCGTTGATCATGCAAACAAGACAGTCATTCATGGTGCAAGAGTACTGGCTGTAGAGGAACTCCTGGACTTCTCTACTCCTGAAGAACGATTCAACCGGATTGAGGACTATATTGACCGATTACTGACACTTAATCCGAAAATTACCCAGGGGGAAATATACAGTAAAATCAGGAAGCAGCGTGCCTATATCAAGAAAGGTATCATCTATTTTGATGACCAAAGCCGTCCGTTGAAACCTTTTATGGCAGAAGCTATCGACCGTAACAACCGTATAGCCATGGTTGAACTGTTCAGTCCGGCTAATGAAGCTGAACGTGATCTGCTCTGCAAAATCTTCAAAGTATCCCGCACTGATTTAGTGGATATATCTCCGGAAAGAACACACTATCATATTGATGCTGTAAACCGTTTGCGTGAGATATTCAATGATGATACTGTAACCTCGGTCAGAAGCCAACTTCATGAAGAGGGCTTTATTGTCCGTCAGGATGAAGATGTAACTTACGCCATCAATTTCAAGCAACACATCATTATAAATCTTACTGAAGAAAACTTCAATCTTGACCGGCCAAGAAAACAGTTTGTGAAGCAAATTGAACGGCAAAAATACCAGCAACAAACAAAGCCTACTTCACGTTTCTCAGGCAAGGGCAAGCTGCGTGATGCAGGTGGTGGCAGCCATAGCGAGAAACGTGAGTGGGAAGTTGGACAGAAAGGTAGTTATGATGATGTTGATGATGGCAATTCAATAAGAAGATGATTTTAATTATGCCGTTATTAATTTTCATCACTCATTATTATCTGAGTATGATACAGTTTATTGTAATTACTATTCATTGTATATTTATATCTTATAACTCTGATTAAATTACGTGCTACTTTTTGCTTTTATCCAAAAATTTCACGAATATTGCATATCGTCTGTGCATAAAAAGCGTATATTAACAGTTGTCTTAATTTGACTTACTACGTTTCAACAATTTGCACGGCTGTTTCATACATAAAAATTTGATTAGTTTAATTTAGTTCGTTATTAACTTATCATTATGAACTTAACAAAAGAAGAAAAAACAGTACGCAACATACTTATAAATGTTGCATCAAAAAAACAGCTAATATATTATTCCGATTTGTGCAAAACAGCAAATCTAAGACTTGATATGTCAATCCCTGCTGACAGAGGTAAAATAGGTGAAATTTTAGGTCACATTTCAAGATATGAACATGAAAATGGACGTCCACTTATATCTTCAGTTGTTGTTTCTAGAAGCATGGAACAAGGTGACGGTTTCTTTAAATTAGCAGAGGAATTAGGTTTTGGAAATTGGAAAAAATTAAAAAATGGGAAAATGTTTGAATATGATATGATTAATAAAGCACATAATTTTTGGTCAAAGTAGAGACCATAGTTTGAACTGTATCAATCCATGAGTTATTAGGTTAAATTATTTTATGGATAAGTATCTGAGAACAAGTTTAATTTAAATAGTATCTAAATCAAAGATTGATACAGTTCTAATTATATTGAATGCTGTTTTTATTTGGGGAGGCTTAAAACGTACTATAGTCTTTTATAGAAGATTGAACATGTTTTTGTGCAACAGTTATTGCATCATAACTTATTTCCTCTTCAGCACCTACTGCATCAAGAACTTTATCTGCTAACCACAACGTCAACATCTCTTTCACGTCTTGATGCAAGTATTCTGCAAGCTTAATCACATGTTCACGCTTTGCTCGTCTATCACCTCGTTCAATCTTACTGAACATAGGTGTGTCTATCTCCAGTAGTGCTGCCAATTGTCGTTGTAACACACCCTGCTTATCTCTGAGTTCTCTAATCCTATTTCCAAATAACATAATGTTATGTTTAAGTTTCGATATTATATTGATTTACTACTCGTTAGTTTCGTCTAATTCAGACGGAATATCATTTGAGGAATTAAATCCGTCCATCTGTTTTGATTAGTTTATTTAATTTCATTTCTTTAAACAAATCAAACAAAAGCATAGAGACGTTACTTGTCTGATCTCCCTCATTATGTCAATCATATTGAAGTTGACCATGGTTCGCAAAAATATTCATTGCGATAGTGATGCTGATGTCCATACGTGGCAAGAGCCTTCTATAGAAGGCCAAGTATAAAGCAACTTCCATTGGTATAATACACAAATATCACTACTGTATTATTTTAGTTCTAATTCAAGCATATATATTATAAATGAGCCTTTTACCCTCATGCTCAGGAGGTCTGCTTAGAGAAAAGATATCAGAAGTATCATAATTGATACCCAAATTAAATCAGCGAATCGCTTACCCAATTGTTTCTAAAACTCTTCCCAAAAAGGAGATGTCTTTTTAGGAGCAGCCCCTTTATTGCGAGACTGCTCAAACTATACATCACCATTGTTCAAAAAATAAAATTTATCGAACATAATTCTGTAAAATTTGATAGTTATTGCATCACATGTTATCATCCCTGTTTGCTTCCGGGCTGGCATTCACTTACTCTCCCGCATTTGCAGTACCATCAGCATAAACGCATTTCACTTCTCTGTTCGGAATGGTTAGAGGTGGAGCAACGTTTTGTTAACGCCTAATTATATATTGTTACTATTACTATCTTTCTCAGATAACACCGAATCGAATGAGCGTTCCAGTTCCAATTCTGGACGAGTTAGCAGAATTGGCATTTCCATTCTATTTTCTAAGACAATCTCTTTAGAAGCATTTTTAGCTCTTGAAACAGCAAATTTTCTAAGATCAGTTATCTGTTTCTCCATAGTCTTAGAAAGAGGTACAGTATTTTTGATAGCATCCAAAATATGTATCATCTGTAATTTGGGAGCAATATTAGATTCTTGTGATTCTACATATGCAGTAAACATAGCTTCCTTTACACATTCTTCAATTTCTGCTCCATTAAATCCTTCAGCTTTTTGGGCTAAAATATCTAAAGCAAATGAAGATACATTTTGACGATTTTTTTGCAAATGTATGGAAAAAATATTCTCTTTTTCTTTCTGACTTGGAAGATCCACAAAAAAGATTTCGTCAAATCTGCCTTTTCTAAGTAGTTCTGGAGGCAGTTGATTAATATTATTAGCAGTTGCCACAACGAATACAGGTGCTGTCTTTTCCTGCATCCATGTTAATATTGTAGAAAATATTCTAGAGGTCACACCACCATCTGTAGCTCCACTTGATTGTACACCGCTAAGACCTTTTTCTATCTCGTCAATCCATAATACACATGGAGCAACAGCTTCGGCAGTTGCAATTGCTTTTCGAATATTATCTTCACTCGACCCTACAATGCCCTGAAAGACTTTTCCTACATCTAACCGAAGTAAAGGCATATTCCAACTAGAAGCAATACTTTTAGCTATTAAGCTCTTTCCGCATCCTGGGACACCTAACAAAAGTAAGCCCTTAGGCTCTTTTAACCCCCAATCGCGAGCTTCCTTGTCATATGCTAACTGCCTTTTTTTAAGCCACTCCTTTAAATTTTCCATACCTCCGACATCTTTTAGACTTTCATTTTTTGGAAAGTAATCCAAAATGCCAGATTTCCTAATAATCTGCTCCTTTTCAGAAGATACAGTAAAAGGAGACTTATCGTCAAAGCCATCCTTAACAGAGGCAAGGCAGTAAGCTAAATCTGCCTCCATTGATGTCATTCCTAACGCAGCATCTATCAGTCTATTTCTTAGGTTTGTTTTGAGTTCAACTTTTGACTGCTTCGCCACTATATCCAAAACTTCTCCCAATTCATTACGTTTAGGAAGTGGTATTTGTAATACAGTAATATACTTTTCCAATTCAGCAGGAAGTCTGTAAATTGACGATAGAATAATTGCATGGGTATTGTTATTTGTTGCTTCTGCAATTTTACGGAACATCAATTTAACTTCATCCCTATCAATATGATTATTTATATCATCAAGAACAAATATATTTTTCTCCCCAGACTTTTTTGAGTTAAGAATATAAGCTAACACTTCAAGAGGGTTTTGCATACGCTCAATTCTTTTCTCTGTTTTATCAGGTAATATCTGAACAAGTCCATATACACAATCCCATTGATAGTAATTTACTTTCTTACCTTCTCTACGCAACAGCTCTACAATACCCTTAATCTTTTGTTTCGTTCTGTAGTATTCGTAACTATGAAGATATAATACAGGGTAGTATGCCCTAATCATTAGGATAAGTTTCTGAAAAACATCTTCCATACTATTATGAATTTTGATTTAAATTAATTGTTCTACGAGGCTTCATTTTACTTAAATATTTGGCAGGAACAGGCTTTTTTGTCATTACACGTTTGTTACCTAAATGTTGCTCCAATATATCCATAGCTTCATGAGCCTTTTCGTTTACATCATTTGGTAAATAGTCAGAATCTGTTATAATGGTCCCGTCTTTTAGTATAGTAAATTTAATAGAGGCAAATGGTTCATCTTCTAGTGGGTCATACGATTTTGCCTCCATATAAAAACTAAACCTTTCTTCTTCTGTAGGTGTAAAAGTATAATTCGATCTATAGGTAAATCCGTTTTTTTCAAATTCAGAGATTAAAGCATTTTTCGAGTATTCAGCATTGAGCTCTTGAAACTTTTCCTTTAATTCTTCTACTTTTACATGTGCATTTGGCATATAATAAGTATTGTAAGTAACCTCGTTAGTTGACACATCTAATTTCAAGGCAAACTCACCATTGAAGTTAGAATCATTTCCAACTTCAGTAACCAATAATATATTGTTTTGCAAAGAATACTTCCATCCTAACGTCTCACATGCAGCCATTAAAACATTAGCATTCATTATTTGAGGGTTTCGTACAAACCTAGATGATTCAAATCTTGACATAATTATAACGAAAATAACAATTCTTCAATATTTTTTAATGGATCATGGTAATCATCTTTATTCAAAAAGATTTTATCTGGAAACAATTGCTTTACCAATTTATTACCCAATCTGATATTATAAAAAGCATACAACTTTTCATCTATAGCTATAAATACACGAGAAGCTCCTTCTTGTTTATCTTTTAATATATTGTATTTGAATAGTTTCCTTAATTCTGAGCTGCTCAATAAAGCAATCAACTTATCCTTCCACTTGTCCCCAATATTTGCTTTTATAGCATTATCGGATAACGACAAGTAAAAGAGAGCTGTGAGATGTTTTATAATAGATATTGAATCTGTAGGCTCTAATTCATAGAAGGACATTGTTAAAGATAAAATCTTATCATAGGATTCTGTATTACCTGCATCATTTTTCTTTTTGGGTTTATATGAATCACTTGCATTATTCACCTTTGACTTCATTGTGGATGAATTAATTAGCTTCTGCAAGTGAATAATTACATTTTGAATATCATCACTTATGATAGAGCCATTGCCTGCAGATGATAATTTAAACAATTTTGCCCTATAAAAACCAACCTCTTTTTGAGATAGGCCATTTGACATTTTGCTTTCAATTTCATTCTTTAATGCCTCTATCTCTTTTGTAAGCAGGTCTGATTTTGCCATAGTTCTACGTTCCTCAAGAATATTGTCGTAATCAATAAATAATTCCTCAAGGTTAGCATCTTTTCTAAAATACTCAATCCTCTCATTTTTGTAGTTTTGTACATCGGCAGAAGGCAATATGGAAATCTCTTGCAATGCTTTTTCAATGTACTTTTCTGCAAATTGTTTCTTTGATAAAAGATATTGATTAATTGCAGCTTGATAATGAGCAAGACACATCTCTTCTGTTCTAACATGAGTGATATTTTTAGATGTCACAGAAAATGATAGAACGTTAAAACTTCCTGTAAACAATACACATTGACCATTTTTTACTTCAATAACATTCTTCTTATGGAATGCAGGAAGCTCAACATGAAAGAACTGTTTACTGTATTCAGTTTCTAAAGTTTCAAGTGCTTTTTGGGATTGGCTTCCTACCATCTTATCCTTGTGGCTGTCAAGCCCTTCGTCTGGAGCAGAGTAAGATATGAACACTTTACCTCCTTGTTTAAGATAATTCTTGATTAAAGGAAGTCTGTTGCGCATAAATGTACCATCTGCTACCCATGGACTGGATAACCATATTTCATCAGGTTTGTCAGTTTGGAAAATATTATGCAATTCGGATTCAAATGCAATAGTATCATATAATGCACGTTTATGAAGCCTTTCTGAAAGATCATTAGAATTAATTTCCTCTGCCTTTTTATTTTCTTCATTTGCTATAGATTGCTTATCCTCTTGCTCAATAAGTTTCTTTTCTGCTGTAATAATATTTGCTACATCTTCCTTTACCAAAGGATCAGACTTGGCAAGGTCTAAATCATTGTAAATCGTAAGGTCTTCACTCTCACTTGCAGCTTGAAGCATTTGGGAAAACAAAGTCTGTTTTAAATCTTCATCATCTTCAATTAATTGAGATAACTGAGGCAAAACACTCTGTGTTACATCGTCATAAACAATAGCCCTGACTTGTTTTGTTCTAATGCTCTGAACAAAACAAACTATCAATTCGTACTTATAAAAATTATGATTTTGTGGGGTTGCATTCTGAAGAATAAATCTTTCCTTTGAACTCTGCATATTTGATGCTTGTATTTCAGAAAGCGCTTTTATTTCTTCAAAGCTTAGAGGGGTTAAAGATTCTTCCTCTTTTAAAAAATCTGATTCATTGATAAGTTGAATATCATCAGATGAGATACAGTCACGTAAACCGGCAAAAGAATGATTATTATTTAAATACCAAAGTTCAAAATCGGAACTAAATGATTTCATTCTCTCACCATGAGCGGCAAATTCTTGTCCCTGTTCCGTGATAAAATATGCGGACTCGTCACCCGTCACAAGATTGTATCGAATCATAGAGTCAATAGCATTACGAATCATCTTTTGTTCAGCAATGTCATGCTCTATATCCAATCCTAATATTTTGCCAATATTGGAAAGTGATGTTTGTCCGTCAATACTAATTATTCCAACAATGGCTTTCTCAAATGCTGAAATTTTTTCCGGTTTGTTTGTAACTCCTTTATATAACTGAGCTACAAACTTAATAGTATATGGTATATATCCGATAATGAGTTCAGATATTGCTTTATTTTTATCAATGACATTATTGAGGCGTTGATCCAACGTCTCTTCAATAGTTTCCTTTTTGTCAAAATCCTCTTTTAGAGGTTGTGACTTAAACTTCTTAGACTTTGGGGTAAAATTTTTGTTTCGTCCCTTGTTATATGTATTTTGTTTCATCTTACCAAATGTTGAAGTTGTTTAATATCAAAATGGTCCATCTCATCAATTGATTTTTTATAATGAGCATTTTCTCTAAAGAAGTCTCTATTCCCAATGACAATTAGAAGTCTTCTTGCACGAGAGAAACCGACATTTATACGTCTAATATCTTCAGCAAATCCGTAATGTTTCTCTTTATTGCTTCTCACGGTTGAAATTATGATTATGTTACGCTCCATACCTTGGAACTTGTCCACTACATTAATTCTACAAGGAAGTGACTTGTCAATTTTTCCATCCTTGTACATTTCTTTAATTTTACCATATTGTGCTCCATAGAAAGTTATTATACCTATTTCTTTATCTTCTGGTTTTTCTTGAGAATCCATAAACTTTTGGAAACCGTCTGCTTTTTGCAAGGCTTTAATGACTGTTTTAATAGCATCTAGTTCACCGTAATTTACATATGATGTAGAGCCACTCGGCTGGCTTTCATATGTATTTACATTAACCCAAATAGCATGTGTTTGTGGTTCAATAAACCCAGGAATAGTAAGTCCATGATAACGACTTCCTCTAGCATTATATTGTTCATTATCCATGTCTTCATCAGCAAGTCCACATTTCAGACCTTCTTCAAGTTCTTCACTATAGAAATGACCAATCGTATCCATAATCTTTTTATGCATTCGGTATTGTGTATCCAAAGTTGCGACTATTGATGGTTTGAGTTTGAATGCTGTTCTAAATAATATTTCAAATTGTGACTCCTTGAAGCTTTCGATGGTTTCTGCCAATACTTTTTGATTTGCCTTTTTCAAGGATGTTATGATGTTATTTTCATTCATCATCGGTGGAAGCTGTTTATGGTCACCTATGATGATGATTTTCTTTCCCCATACCATAGGTACAGACATCTCCAATGGTGTAGCCTTACTTGCTTCATCCATAATAACAACATCAAAAGCATTCTCATTGTTACCAAACAAATATTTATATATTTCTTGAAGTTGTTTGGAGCCACATATACTACAAGTGGCAGCAACAAGATTTACATTACTCTTATATGCTTCATAGAAATACTCTCTTGTATTGCGATCTCTGACAGTAAGATCCCTCTTCCATTGATTTATAACAGATGCATACTTAGTATCATCTGTCATGCCTTTAAGAATGGAGTCTATCCAAATGTTTGTACCATTGTCTTCATTCTCAGCACTTGGTTTAATACACCAATCTTCCATAAAGTCCAACATGTACCTTTTTGCTTCTATTCCGATTTCTTTCTCCGTTGATGCATTCTGGATTCGTACAGGTCTAATACCTCTACGCCCCTGCAATCTTTCAAGAGCATTGTCAACTGCAAGGTTAGTTTGTGAAGTTAGAAGAATCTTCGAATCAGGTTTCTTAAGTATTTGTTGCCATATAATCTCTGCAATAACAGTTGTCTTACCTGTACCAGGAGGGCCTTGAATAATTGCAATATCAGGAGCAGAAACAGCTTTTGCTACAGCCTCCAATTGCTTATCATTAAGGAACTTTTCAATTTTTGTTTCTGTTATTCGTTTCTTAACCTCTTCAAGATTCTCATCAAATTCACCTGCATATCTAGGATCAAATAGGAAGTCACATAATCTTGGATTAGCAGGTGCAGGAATCCTTTTAGTTTTTGAATGTGGATAGAACTGGTTTGGATTGGTAATTCGCAACATTGAATCGGCCAATCTTTGTAACTCAGAAGATTTGCCAACCATCGGAAATTGCAAGTAGTCTCCAACATGTATAAATCTCTCAACTCGTCCTTGGGCATTGCGATCCTCCATGTATTCAATAAATTCTGAGCTAATTTCAAATTTAATACTATTGAGTTTTCTTCCAATGCATTTTCCTAGCTTCAAAGCATTTTTCAGCATTTGAGTTCTGTTATTTCTCAGTTCTTTAATTTCATCATAATCCTGATACTCTTCCTCATATGCCAAATCTATCGCTTCATTAATAGCATCATATTCATTAGCCTTGATGAGATTTACGTTCTCATTTATATAACCATTTCTAAGATTCTTTTCAAATTTTATATTTAATTGATGGTCAAACTCAAAAGACAATATAGTTTTACCTTCATCATTTAAATCATATTCATTTGTAAGCAAAGATGGGTATAAAGTTATACTAGAGTTGATAGCATCATGAAATGAAGCTAATTCTTCCAACTCAGTATACTCAATAGTGTAATTGAGAACCTGACATGTTTCATCATTTTCAAAAGAGGCTGTAAAAGAAGGAGCAATCTCAGTTATTTTTTCCGCTACCTCCTTATAAACTTTCTTACAATAGCTAATATCATCACTTAATAATTTGATAGCAACAGAAGGATGATATTCCGGTTCTTGAATACTTAAAGATTCACCACAATGTTGGCGAACTTGAGAAAGTAATTCTATATAGTTGTTATAATCAGCTGGATAAAATTCAACCAATCCTGATGCTGCTTTAACTCTAATCCGTTTGTTAGAAACAAATTTTAACTGCATTTCACGCAACAATCCCTTATTCGGAATTACAAAACAGCCATAGTCGTATTCTTTTTTTATGAAGGTCTTATTATCATATGCAGCAATAACCTTCTGGTGCATCTCGTATGCAGTGTTGAAAAAAGAATAAGAATCATTAGAAGTAAAAATATATGAATTCCCACTTACAGAAAGACCTTCAATTTGCACATCTGGTCTAAAATCTGTAGGTGTAAAGATAGCTCTGCAAGCAGCAATTCTTATACTTTGTATTGCTTGAGAGTTAAAGTTAAGATAACTTTTTCCCTGAGTTTTTATAAGTAGTTGACCACTAACAGAATCAAGTACATCTATCACTCCTGGCATTTCTTTAATCTCAGATATAATTGAAGCTATATTTTGGTTGCTTTTAAACGATGCGACTATAACAGTCCTGCGTTCAGTTGTCAATGTTTCAGGATAATCAGATTTTATTAATTCTTCTAGATATAACGCTTGACTATCATCGTTAAAGGTATATACCCCATCTGCATAGCTATAGTTCGGATCATAATCATTTAGGTTTGAATTTATACTCTCCAACAAATTATCAAGATTTTCTGATGACTTAAGTGTTAAACTACCAGAAAGAATATGCTTTACATCTTCAGCTACTTTATAGCAGTTATCAGCTGCTACATTTGATAACTCTTCAAGAATTTCTTCTGTTATATCAACGTAACCGACAAATGATATTTCTCCTTTTTTATTTGTTACAAAATCTATATTAGGATTACGGTATTTTGTAGCTTGAACATTTTTTATAGCTGAAGTCAATCTTTCCTGAAGAGTTGGAGCTTTAACTTTTAATGTTAATGTATTATACGTGCGGTTATTATAGTGCTCTTTCTCTATGGTTCCGACTTCTTCTACAATAAATAATTCCTTCTTATCTGTATTTAAAGCTCTTTCACCATCAATATATGCTTTCCACATTTTTCGAGATTGTTCTCTATTTATCTCTCTTACTGGTTCTTTCAAGGAAAGAAGACTTGTACAGAAATCCTTGATTTCACGATATGATGTCATAAGGTCATTGCGATCGAGGAAATCCATAAAATTGTGGTTTATGTATTCTTCAGCCATGAATTTCAGATTCATGCTCTTATATTCAGAGGGATCAGTTGGGACAACAAATTCTTCGTCTGAGATATAGCTTAACGAGAATTCAGTTAGATTTTGTCTTGGCGTAACATATATAGATAACTTCAATTCTTCGATAATAAATTGATATTTTCGAAAGTCTTTCTTGGTCTTTCCTTTATAAATAATTTTGCATTGATGGACACCAAGAATAGATTCGAAAATTTCTTTTGCTGTCTGAGTTGTAGATTTAAGATAATTCTTGCTACACTCAAAGGCTTGTTGAGAGTATACAATAATACATGGCGTTGACTCCAGTACCTCTGTAAATAATTCTTCCGTGAATGTTCTATCTAATTCAGCCATATTATTTTATTTTAGATAAACTATACTTATGTTTCGGTCGTACATATTTAATTGAACACGTATAATTTCCTCATTTTCAATAAGTAAAACTACACCATAATCCGCGAATGAAGCCCCCATGCTATCATACCCATAACCACGAAGTTGAACTATATTGTCGCTAACATTAGTAATGCGCATACGTTTTGGAGACATCTGTATATTGTTCTGCCACAAAGGGTGCATACCGTCCAAGTTAAACATAGTGACGGTATATCCTTCTCCATCTTCAATATTTTTTTCTATAACTAATCTTCTATTTGCTCCATAGTTATGGCCAGATATATCTTGATTATTTTGAAATCTTACGTGATCTGAAGAGGTGAAAGTAACAGAACCTTTTGGTGGGAAATTATTGCCTTCTATGAGATTTTTAATGAATTTATCCATTGTTATTTGTTTTTGGTACAAAGTTAATTAAATGTCCAAAAAGTGACAAGTTTATATTTGTGCAATGTATGAGTATTGTTACACGAAATCATATGACATAAACAATTATTGTACAATGTAATGTACTATTGTAACTTTTATAGTTAAATAAAATATGCGATTCAGATTTCATCTATCTGAATATTCTGGTTTATCCATCCCAAATCACAAATGTGTTGCACATTTCTTACCAAAAAAACTTGGTTAATACATTTGTCACAAAATCAATCAATACTTGAAATGATACAAACTCCGGTTATAGTGACATTTGCAAATCAGAAGGGAGGTGTGGGAAAGACTACCCTTTGCATCACCTTTGCCAACTATCTGGTGACAAAAGGTGCAAGGGTTGTGGTGATAGACTGTGACTTCCAGCACTCCATCATGAAATGCCGAAAGGCAGACATCAGAAAATACGGTGAGCAGGAAATGCCATACGAGGTATGGGCATACGAAGCCAACGACAAAGCGATGATGACTTCCCTTATGGAGAAACTTCACAACGATCCAGAAATAGATATTGTACTTATGGATTCACCCGGCAGTCTGAAAGCAGAAGGGCTGATACCCATGTTTGTCAACTCGGATATCATTATTGTTCCATTTCACTATGACCTGGTAACCGTTCCCTCCACAGCCAGCTTCCTCATGTTTGTTGACCGGCTGAAAAAAGCTGTCGGTGAAAGGATGAAGGCCAGACTCTTCATCATTCCCAATTTGAACGACGGAAGAATCGGCAAGCGTTCCGAACTGCTTATCTGGGACAATGCAAGGGATACTTTCTCCAACTATGGATACGTCACTGCGAAGATTCCAAAACGTGCTGATATGGAACGGTTCAGTACTATGGCGGCACTGGATATGCAGGCCGCTATCGTTACACCGGTCTTTGACAAGGTCTATCAGAGTATCTTCGATACACTTCAACCGATAAGGGAAAAAGAACTCAAAGGCATACAGCTGACGGAAAATCTGAATCCCAAACCTAAGAAGAAAAAGAAGGCACAGCCGTGTGATGAAGCTTTACAGGACATTACCGGCCAATCTGAAACCAGTCCTTCAGAAAATGGCAACTGCAATCAGAATAAAGAACCAGAATAATCAGTAAACTTCAATAACCATAGCACTATGAGTAAGGATATACCGGAAATAGATGACCTGACAAGAGGCATCAATGATTCAGAACTTATATTGACGCAAGATACCGCAGGAACACAGGTTGAGCAAAATGAAAATAATAATGAAGCACAGGAAAAGGATACTGCTGTTTCCCTTTCGGATACAGGATGCTGGGATGACTTCATGGAATTCCTGCAATCGGACGGTTCGGGAACGGACAAAACTGAAAGGCTTGTCTGCAAGCTTGACCGTGACCTTGCGGATTCACTGGACGACTGCGATATACATGGTAGATGCCGCTCTGACCTGGTGAATGCCATTGTAAGGGCATTCTTCAAGTCATACCTGCCACGTCTGGCAGAATACAGAAGAGAAAAGAAATCGTTGTTTAACAGTTATAATCTGTAGGATATGAAAAAGACAGACTGGACCGACAGGATGCTGGCCGCTCTTGTCGAGCTGTATCCGGTAGAAACCACGGCCTATACAGCAGCAGTTCTCAATCTGAGCGAATCGACCGTCAAGCTGAAAGCCCGTGAGCTTGGACTTGTAAAAATGGCCAAATCCAGATGGATGGAGCGTGCCGACTATATCAGAAACCACTTTCAGGAGTGTTCCTTCTCTGAGATAGGGAAAGCTCTCGGCATTACCCGGATGAGTGTCGGACGCATAGCCGCTGCACTCGGACTGAAACGCAGCAGTGAAGAGAAACACCAGATTTCCTCACGTATCCGTACCCAGATGGTAAAGAGGGAAAGACGGCGTATCGTCTTCGGACTGGAACCGGTCACAGGTATCCGTGTCATCTCAAACAGGGCAAAGGTAAGGGTACGCTCAAACTTGAAGTCAAACGGATACATCATCAGTGAGGAACACAACGTGATTTATTATACCGGCACTACGGAACGCAGGGAACGTCTGGAAAGCCGGGGCATCAGACTGGGACTGCATATCCTTCCGCTTCCGGAGGACAGTTCCGCTCTTTCATCCAACATCATATTACAACAGCCATGCAGTACGGACAGATAGTATTCCTTCTCTTCGTGGCAATGGTATTCTACTATGCGGCAATGATTTTCATGGACTTCCAGAGGACGAAGGCCGCACAGAATGCCGAACAGGACAGCCATAAAGAAGAGGATATTGACATATCGGAAGAGGCGCGAAGTTTCAGACCGATAAAGATAAACCGGGATGAACCTGAATCAAAAGAAGGAAATCCCCAACAGAATAATACGGGGAATCCCGAATCAAATAATGAAAGTAATAATTCTGACGGTACAGAGAAATCTGCATCCAAATCAGAATCTTCCAGACACGTTTACCGGGAGGCCATCATGACTGACGGCATTCTGGTTGAGAATATCATTCAGGAAATAAACCGGCTGGCAGAGACCGGTACCAGTGACCTCGGTGCCGTTATCTTCAGCTGTGAGAATGCCTGATATATATACCGTTCCTTTAGTGACATCTGTTTCTTTGGCGATGAAATCATTTAATATTATTCAGAAATGCAGATAATAAAGAAAAGTGCCCGGAATCTTACGGAGCGTTTCATCGGTTCAAGTTTTGGACAGAAGTGTGTGATGGCGGCCATTGCACTCGTTATTTCCACATCAAATGTAATGGCAGGAAGCAAGGGAGCAGCAGGTTTTACCAAGGCCACCCAGGAAGTCAGTTCCTATCAGACTCCGGTATCGAACCTGATGAAGGCCATTGCTGCCGTTATCGTTCTGGTCGGTGCCTTCAACGTCTACTTCAAGATGCAGAACGGAGACCAGGACGTGAAGAAGACCATCATGCTTACCATCGGAGGCTGTATCGCATTCATCGCACTTTCGGAAGCTCTTCCGCTGTTCTTCCAGTAATCCTTTCCCGACATGACAATGAATCAGGAAGGATACCCTGTGTTCAAGGGATTGCAGAAACCGCTGGAGTTTATGGGCATACGCGGCCGTTTCCTTACTCTGGCAGCGGCAGCCATAGGCGTATCATTCGTAGGCTTCATCGGTTTCTCAATCACCTTAGGGAAGATTGCAGGGTTCATAGCCATGATGGTCATGGCACTGGCGGGACTGATAACCATCTACATCAAGCAGCGTGGAGGACTCCACAACAAGAAAAGGGCAAGAGGCATCTATATCTACAGAAGCCTTAGAAAAGAACAGTAAATCACTTTATACAGTATGGCACACAAAAGGAAAAGAATTTTTGACGGACTCTATGCGCAGCTGGAGGAGACGGACGGCAATGTCGTGCTGTTCTCGGCCAGAGGCGAGCCGTCAGTTATCTTCGAGATAACCAATCCGGTCCAGCAGCTCTGTACGGATGCGCAGCAGTACATGCTGTTTCATGACGTGCTATCCAATATTCTTCAGACCATCGGTGAGGGATATGCACTGCAGAAGCAGGATATTATGTGCAGACAGGCATATCATCATGACGTGCCGGATGATGCGGAGTTCCTGACAAGGAGCTATTTCAGGTACTTCGAGGGAAGGGAGTTCACAGAGATAAGGACTTTTCTTATCCTCACCCAGGAGGCCCAGAGAAGCCAGTTCATCCAGTATGACCCGAAGAGATGGCTCGATTTCCATTCCAAGGTATCAAAGACGGATGATATTCTGACGGAGAAGCATATCCGGCACAGGAAGCTCGGCAAGGAGGAAGTCAGCGAGTACTGCCACCGTTTCATGGCATTCCAGTTCCGGCACGGACCGTTCTCGATGACCAACTTCAAGGCTTCGGACGAATATCTCAGGACAGGTGACCGGATTATCCGTTCCTATCCGCTGGTGGATATTGACGAGATTAATCTGCCTTCCATGATAAAGCCGTACACGCAGATGAACATCAACGGCTACGGTATCGCAACCGACCTGCTTTCTTTCCTTACCGGCGTCCCCTACTCGGACTGTGTGGTGTTCAATCAGGTCATTCAGATACCGGGACAGAGGAAGCTGCTGCGCAAGCTCCAGGCCAAGGCGAAGCGTCACGGTTCCATGCCGGACCCGAGCAACCGTATTGCAAAGGCCGACATTGAGGAAGTGCTGGACAGGTTGGCCGTTGACAGTACCATGCTTGTGTACTGCAACTTCAACATTCTGGTGAGTTGTCCGCCTGACAAGGTTACTCCGGTAACTTCCTTTCTGGAGACAAAACTGTACGAGTGCGGCATCATGCCGTCAAGGACAGCCTACAACCAGCTGGAGCTTTTCATGGACAGTTTTCCCGGTAACGGCTATGCCTTCAATCCGGACTATGACCTGTTCCTGACACTTTCGGATGCTGCCCTGTGCTTTTTCTTCAAGGAGCATCTGAAGGAGTCTGAGGATACACCGCTGACCACATACTACACCGACCGTCAGGGACTGCCTGTCTGTATCGACATTACCGGCAAGGAAGGCAAAAGGAAAATGACGGACAATGCCAATTTCTTCTGTATCGGTCCTTCAGGTTCCGGAAAGTCCTTCCACATGAACAGTGTGGTACGTCAGCTTCTGGAACAGAATACGGATGTGGTCATGGTGGATACGGGCGATTCCTACGAAGGCATATGCGGATATTACAAGGGTACATACATAGCCTACTCGAAGGAGAAGCCCATTTCCATGAATCCCTTCAAGGTCACGAAAGAGGAATATGAGCTTAATTTCGGTGAGAAGAAGAACTTCCTCAAATCGCTGATATTCCTGATATTCAAGGGTAACGCATTTCCAACAAAGATTGAGGACATGCTGATAAACCAGACCATCGTGGAGTATTACGAAGCCTATTTCAATCCGTTTGAAGGATTCAGCGACAGTGAGCGTGAGGCACTGAGACAGAAACTGCTGGTCGCCGCCAAGATGGAGGATGACTATGAACAGTACACGCACAGCATGGAGGACATCGACAGGCAGATAAATACGGAAGAGGTTCAGGAGAAGGCTGAAAGCCGTGCCCTGCTGCTGCCTTCCGAAGTACGCCGTCTGAAGCTGATCCGACAGTGCCGCTCACTGACTGCTCTGATAAATGATGAAGCGGCCACAGAATCGGAAAAGGAACGTGCACTTACTATCATAGAAAAATATAAGAGGGAACTTTATAACAATTCCATGCTGATTAAGATAGACAGGCAGATTGACCACATGGAGGAACAGAAGCGCAGGCTGAAGGTTCAGGAACTCTCGTTCAATTCCTATTATGAGTTTGCCCTGGAACGCATACCGCAGATTACACAGCTGGAGAAAATCAGTTTCAATATACATGACTTTGCGGCCATACTGAAACAGTTCTACCGTGGCGGCGAGCTGGAGATGACGCTGAACTCCGACCTGGACATCAACCTGTTTGACGAGCGTTTCATTGTATTCGAGATTGACAAGATAAAGGATGATCCGGTGCTATTCCCGATTGTGGTACTGATTATCATGGACGTGTTCCTGCAGAAGATGCGTATCAAAAAGGGACGGAAGGCTCTTATCATTGAAGAGGCATGGAAGGCAATTGCTTCACCTACCATGGCGGAATATATAAAGTATTTGTATAAGACCGTCCGGAAGTTCCACGGAATAGCCGGTGTGGTCACACAGGAACTTAATGACGTGATTGATTCCCCTATTGTGAAGGAGGCCATCATCAACAACTCGGATGTGAAGATTCTGCTTGACCAGACCAAGTTCAAGGACAGGTATGAGGATATTGCAGCCATTCTGGGACTCACTGACATACAGCGTCAGCAGATATTCACCATCAATGCGCTGAACAACCACGAGGGAAGAAGCTACTTCAAGGAGGTGTGGATTTGCCGGGGACAGCACTCGGATGTGTACGGCGTGGAGGAAGCACCTGAATGCTACTGGGCATATACTACAGAACGTACCGAAAAGGAGGCACTGAAGATTTATCTTGCCCGGTACGGTACGCTGCAGGAGGCCATCACCCGTATCGAGGAAGACCGCAAGGCGGACGGAGGGCTTCTGTATCTGGAGTTTGCAAGAAAAGTCAACCAACATCAAAAAGTTATGTCACTATGGTAAAATTCAGATTCATGCTGATTGCGGTACTGCTTGTATCGGCATCAGCCAATATGTCTGCTGCCTGGAGAATCGTATTCGACCGTAACTGCCTGAAGATTGTCATGGCCAATACCGCTTCACAGAAACTTATCGAGGAGCAGCACAACCAGCGTGTGGATACCATCGCCGCCAAGAAACAGAAGGTGGAACTCTATACGGTAAGCATGGCTACCATGAAGGAGCTCTACAAGTTGAGCATGGAGAACATATCCGGTTTCGGAACTGAAAGTCTTTATTACAAGGAAATAGGTCTGTGCGCTTTGGATATTCTGCGAAATGTTCCGGTACTTGTCAGCACGGTAAACAAGGCCAGATTTTCAAACAGGCTGCTCTGTCTGAACGAGCTCGGCAACCTTGTAGCGGAAACACAGCAGCTGGTCGGCAACTTCGTCAATATCGTGAACAATGCCAGGATTCCCAATCCGTTGCAGGGACAGGCAACTGCAGAAAAAAAGGATGACGGCTACAATCTGCTTGACAGGTATGAAAGGCTGACACTGGCCAACAGTATCTATACTGACCTGAACAGGATACGCTACAAGGTGGAAGGGATGGTTCTGATGGCACAGTATGCCACTGCAAACGACCTCTTCTTTGCCATAGATCCTGAAGGATGGGCAAATGTGGTGACCATGAAGAATCATGTGGGAAATCTTGTACAGGACTGGAACGGACTGGTGGCTTCAAATTATTAACCTTTCATATATCTCTGTCATGAAACTCAGGAATATAAGTATCATATCAGCCGGTATTATAATGCTGTTGCTGCCTGTAAAGGCTTCCGCTTTCATAATACCCAAAGACCTGCCGACCATCGAAGCACTCATTGCCCTGCACAAGGCCATAAAGAAGGACGAGGACAAGGCTCTGACAAGAGTGGCCACAAGCTATGGCGAGCAGTCGCTCATTGAAAAGGGTGCGGAAAAGTTCAATGATGTCCGTACCACTCTGGATACAAGGCTGAACAATGCCTATTCGTACCTGGTACTGGCCGGTGCCATTTCTTCAACGGCCAACTCACTGTATCAGCTGGTAACGGAATACAAGGACTTTACCGGTAATACTTTCAGTCATGTATTAAAGAAGCCTTTCGTGGCCTGGTATTATGCAGATGCCAACGTGGCAATATCAAGGGAGATACAGCACTGCTACAGACTGTATGCATCCGTAGCCGCTTCGGGTATAAACCTGATGAAGGCCTCCATGGATGAAAAACTGAATCTGGTAATGACACTGAAGGCTTCCATCGACAGGGCAAGGTACATAATAGACAATGCTAATCTGTATTGTTTCCTTATCACGGACTGCGGATGGAAGCCGGACTATATCTGGGAGATACTGAACTCCAATGTGAAGAATGAGATAGCTGAGCGTGTAATCAATAAATGGAATCAGGGTTATGCAGGTTAGAAGAATATTTACAATAATCATGTGTCTGGCAGTATCATGTATCATATTTACATCCAATGCCCAAAGCATAGTCAGTGACAGTGAAAAGCAGAAGCAGTGGAAGTCTATGGAAAACGGTCCGTGGGATTTTGCTCCTGACTGGTATTACTTTTTCCTGCATAAGAAATACTCAGGTGCGGAAATGTACTGGAAATGGGACTGGTTCAACTCTGGATTCCGTGTCCGTTTCAAGGAACCAAAGTCTGATGTGAAGCGTATCATGCCGGTGCGTGTAACTGCCGAAGAGACGCAGAGGCAGAAAATCAAAAAAGTGGAGAGTGAGCGCAAATATATCGAGGAACTGTATAAGGAAGAACTGGCAAGGGAGGCTGACAGAAATGTTGACCTGATGTATGCCACTTACAAGGACGAGTTCAACCGTATGCAGGACTGTATTACGTACGGACTGCTCTATTGTATGCAAAAGAGTGACGGCAAGCTCCGCTATCAGGTGGACGAGCTGAGCCGCCAGAATGAAATACTCTGTGCGGATATAGCCTATATACACAAAACCGGTGTCGGCTATGGGCTGGAGAATGCCAAGCGGCAGAAGGCATACGAGGAAGCCAAATCTAGGATGGCAGAACTGGTCAACAGGACTGCACACCTTTGTGCCGTTGCCGCTACACATTATTGAAAAAGAAGTAAAAACAAATAATATTTTAAAATATGGATTTATTGTTTATTCCGCTGACAATAGGACTTCCAGCCATTGACGAAAGTCTGGAAAAGCTGCTGACGGCCATGGAGACATTTCCCAATGTGGCCGTTCTCGGTGATGCCGTTTCAATGGCAAAGGCTCTCGGTCTGTGCCTGGCCCTGTGTGTCGGTTCATACGAATGCTGGATGATGATGCTCGGAAGGCGTGGTATGGATGTCATGAAGCTGTTGCGCATCATCGGCATTTCCCTGTGTATTTCATCCTCTTCATGGATATGCTCGGCTCTGCAGGTTCCGGGAAAGAGTCTGGAGTCCGCTACATGGGCTATGGCAAAGGCAAAGAACAAGGAAGTGGCGGCCTTCGAGCTGAAGGTGGCACAGAAACAGAGTGAATATCTTGACAGGCTGAGAACCGTGCAGGACTCCATTGCCACGGCAAAGCAGGTGGCCGAAATCGGTCAGGATGCTGCATGGTGGGACAAGCTGATATATAATGTGGAAAATCTGGGCTCGACCATCAACAACTACGCACAGAGGGCTGCCGTGGCGGCTGAGACGAAGGTCAGTGAATGGATAAACGATGTCATACGCTTTGTCGGAGAACTGATTTTCCAGATGTCGTATTACGGGATGCTCGTGGCACAGAGGATTTTCATGGCCATCATGATGATATTCTGTCCGATCATGTTTGCCCTCTCGCTGGCACCGCCATGGAACTCGGCCTGGAGCCAGTGGATGTCAAAGTTCCTTTCCCTATCGTTATGGGGATTCGTGACCTATATGTGTATCTATTATATAGACTTCATCCTTCTTTATAACCTGCAGCAGGATCTGGTGGCATATGACCATCTGCTGCACGGCTCGGTAAACTCCTGGGAACAGATCGGCGCACTGGGACTGCAGGGAATAGGCTCCAACTGTATGTATGCCATGGGTATGCTCGTGGGTGCCTATATCATACGCTTCGTTCCTGAAGTGGCTTCGTGGCTGATTCCGGGAGGTGTAAGTTCAGGTACAGGTTCCGTTGCCGGTTCGGCTGCAATGGGCATCACTTCGGCTGCAGGTGGTATGGCCGGAAGTATGGCAGGTTCTGCCATGAAAGGAACGGGTTCAGCTGTCAGGTCATTGGTCAAATAACTTAAAATATTTCATTATATGCTTATCGAATCACTTGCACAGAAAACCAGACTGGCCATGATTACGGTTTTTGCGGTAATAGTAGGATGCACCGTCATCTGTGCCTTTACAGTCTGGTGCTGCATTTCCCTGGTCAATGAGGAAAGGCAGCAGATTTATGTACTTGACGGGGACATCCCGTTTCTTGCCGAGCGTGCACGGCTGGAAGCCAACTTCACAATGGAGGCCAAGGCGCACATACAGCTGTTCCACCAGTATTTCTTCAATCTGCCGCCCGACAACGACTATATCAAATGGACGGTAGGGAAAGCAATGTATATGGCTGACGGGACTGCACTGAAACAGAAACAGGCCATGGACGAGAACGGTTTCTACTCGGACATCATTTCCTCTTCGGCTGTCTGCACCATCATGTGTGACTCCATTCAGTTTGACGAACATGAACGGAAGTTTACCTATTATGGTACGCAGCTTATCAAGCGCAGGACCAGGGACATCAGACGCTCGATGGTGACAACAGGTTACATCGAGTCCGTACCGAGGACAAGGAACAATCCGCACGGTCTGCTCATTACAGGCTGGAGGACTCTTGAAAACAGGGATTTGGACTATTGATATGCTGACATTATGAAATCATTCAGAAAAAAGATACAGGAAAGCCGTCTGAAAACGCATCTGCTTGTCAGGTCGTGGCTGCAGCCCAAGCTGGGTGCCATCGGTACAAGATACCGTCTGTCCGCAAGAATCAGACTGGCCAACAGATGGGCAGCAAAGCATCCGAAAGCGACATTCGCTGGTGTGGCAGGGACACTGCTTCTGCTACTTGTCAGTACCGTTGCCATAGATTCGGGCAACGGGAAACAGAGTGAACCGGATGTCAGTTCGATTGCCGGTATGGAGCCGGTGTTTCATGGATTCCGTACCATCCAGGCAAACAAGGACATTCACCGCAGTGTATTGACGGACATGACGGTGAAGGGACAGTTACTGCGTCATGAACTGGACTCCATGATTGCCATACCGGTTAAGAGCCGTGAGGATTCCTTGCGGATCATCCTCAAATACCGGCAGCTGGAAAATATAGTCAAATCCATTAAAAACAATGATAACCCATGATTAAGATTAATTTCAAACAGCCCAAGTATATCTTTCCGCTGGTCATATTCGTTCCGCTGTGTGCACTGGTATACTTTGTGATGCAGACTTTCTCTGGCGGTGAGGAGACTGCCGGAACGGTAGCTACAGACCGTATCAACATGGAACTTCCCCAGGCCAATGCCGAGGAAGCCGGAGACAAGATGTATGAGATGTCCAGACGTTTCGGTGACGAGGATGCCTTCACGGCCGTCAGCGGTATCGGGGAGGAAGAACAGAAGAAGGAGGAACTGGAACACGGCTACAGCGAGGAGGAACTGAACCGTCTGGATGCAGCTGAAGCTGAAAGACAGCGGCAGCAGCAGGAGCTTGAAGAACTGGAGCGTTCGCTTGCAGAATCCAGAAAGCATATCAATGCATATGCCTACGGTAACGGGCCTTCGGAAAACGGTGGAACGGCTTCCGGAGGTATGGGCTATTCCTCACAGGACGAGTTTGCACGTGACCTTGAAGAGATTCAGCGAAGGAGCTATGAACGGCAGAAGGCCATTGAAAGCGGACTGGGTATCAAAGACCCGGAAGCGGAGGAAGCGGAAAGAAAGCACAGGGCTGATTCCATAGCCAGAGTACGTCAGGAGGAAAGGGAACGCAACCGTCCGAGTCTGGTAATCAAGTCCGATGACACCAATGCCGACAGGTTCAATACGGTTAATGCTCCGGATGAATTTGCCGAGAACAGGCTGATACGTGCCATGATTGACCAGACTACAAAGGCGCATGAAGGTACACGTCTGCGGTTCAAGCTTCTGGACGATGTGACGGTAAGCGGCACAAAGCTGAAAAAGGGTACTTACCTCTATGGAACGGTAACCGGTTTCGGACAGCAGCGTGTCAGGGCTTCCATAACCAGTATTCTTATCGGCGACAGGTTCATCAAGGTTAAGCTTTCTGTATTTGACAATGACGGTATGGAAGGTTTCTATGTTCCTGAATCGGCTTTCAGGGATTTCATGAAGGATGCAGGTTCCAATACGGTACAGCAGAATATCAGTTTTGAATCCAGTGACGGTTACAGTACAGGTATTTCCACGGAGGCCATTGCACTCCAGTCACTGCAGAACATGTATAACTCTGCAACTTCTGCCATATCTTCCAATATCAGAAAGAACAAGGCGAAAATCAAGTACAATACTATTGTTTATCTGATAAATTCGGAGGATGCACGCTAATATACCGCTACTTAATATTGCGTTTATATCCGATTATAACAGTACCATTCATAAACTATAAAGATTACTCAATATGAAAACCAGAATTTTTCTGATAATATGCCTTATCACAGGCATAGCCGTACATCTGTCGGCCAACGAGAAGATATACATCAACCGGGAAGTGACTACGCACATTGTCATGCCCGAGAACATCAAAATGGTGGATATTTCCACTACTAAAATTATAGGCAACCAGTGTACAGACAATATCGTCCGCATCAAGCCTTATCTGGAGAATGATTCCATATCGTCGGAAGGTTACAAGGAAAACGAACTGCTGGGTACACTCACCATTATCGGTGAGCGTCATATCGCACAGTATGACATCCTCTATACCGAATCACCCAAATATGCTTCTACCATCTACAATGTATCCTACAATGAGACACAGTCCTATATCAATCCGGAGGTTTCCATGCCTATGGCCGAGATTGCACGATATGCCTGGGCTGTCTATGGAAGCAGAAGAAAGTTCAACCAGATTGTATCAGACAAAAACGGAATAAGGGCATACATCAACAACATCTATTCCATCGGTGACTATTTCTTTCTGGACTATACGCTGAAGAACAGGACTAGGATTGCATACGACATTGAGGAAATAAGGGTAAAACTTACTGACAAAAAGGAGACAAAGGCAACCAACTCACAGACCATAGAGCTTACTCCGGTATTCTCCATGAACAACACCCGTAAGTTCAAAAAGGACTACAGGAACGTGCTTGTGATTCCGAAGCTGACTTTCCCTGAAGAGAAGGTGCTCCGTCTGGAGATTTCCGAGAACCAGATAAGTGGACGTGTAGTGGTACTCACCATCGAGTATGAGGACATTCTCAATGCAGACGGCTTCGACTCGGATATTCTGGACGGTGCCGACTATTACCCCTACTATTATATTGATCATTCCATAAAAAGATAGGCCATGAAAAAGATTCTGTTCATTCTGTTGTGCTCGGTTGCATTCATCGGTACATCGGCACAGACCGGAAAGGTTTCCGTCAATGCCGGATTCCTTTTTCCAAGTACTCTGAATGCCACTTTGGGTTATGAGTTTCCGCTTTCATACGGAAATGCGGTCGAAGTATACGGTGAGGTCGGGAATCACTGGCAGAAACCGGTATGTCACAATTTCTGGAAAGGATATTTCTGGGATGGAGGTATGGTTTACAAACATCGTCTGGCACGGTACAAGAACGGCATGATGCGCCTTCGTCTGGGGCCACAGTTCGGTGCAGTACAGAAGAAGTTCTTCTTCGGACTGGAGGCCGGATTTGAATACAGCTATGTGTTCCGCAGCGGACTGGAGTTCTCTGTCATACAGAAGAACAATGTGAACTTCCTGCATGGGGATACCTTCCGCAACGGTCTGCTGTTGGGTATAAAGATTCCTTTCTGACAATATAAATCTTACGGCGTATGGCATTTGAGGAGACAAGAGAACAGCAGCAGATGTACAACTACTTCAGGAGCTGCATCTATATCTTTCTTATTATTGAAATCATCATGAACCTGCCTGTTTCGGCAGACAATAGGGTTACACAGTTCGTACTCGACCTGCTGGCACGGTTCAGGGTATTCAATTTCGTATCGGGATGCAAGGTGGCCGAACTTATATGCATCTGTATTGTCTGTATTGGCACAAAGGCTGAGAAGTCACTGAAGTTCAATGTAAGGACAATGGTCATCTATCCGGTACTGGCCGGTCTGACACTTGTAGGGCTTTGTTTTGTATTCCATGGCATGAGTTTCGGATTCAGCTGGCTGGGGTTTCCTGCCAACCGTCTTCTGTATGCGGTCTGTTCGGTGGTGGGTACCATGCTGGTACATCAGGGACTGGACGGCATAGCCAAGTATTACAACTACAAGGTTGGTGAGGACCGTTTCAACTTCGAGAACGAATCGTTCCAGCAGTCGGAAACGCTGGTCTGCAATGATTACTCGGTGAACATTCCGATGATATACTACTGGAAAAAGAAGATGCACAAAGGCTGGATCAATATCATCAATCCGTTCCGTGGCACGATTGTACTGGGTACGCCGGGTTCGGGTAAGTCTTTCGGTATTATTGACCCGTTCATCAGGCAGCATTCAGCAAAGGGATTTACCATGATGGTATATGATTTCAAGTATCCGACACTGGCCAAGACGCTTTTCTACCAGTACTGCAAGAACCGCAAGGCAGGCAAACTGCCTCAGAACTGCGGATTCCGTACCATCAACTTTACTGATGTGGAATACTCCAACCGTATCAATCCGATTCAGCGGAAATATATCCCGGATCTGGCTGCCGCTTCTGAAACGGCGGCTACTCTGCTGGCCTCACTCAATAAGGGAGGTGGAGAAAAGAAGGGCGGTTCGGAAGCTTTCTTTACCAACTCTGCGGAAAACTTTCTGGCTGCCATCATCTATTTCTTTGTAAACTTCCATCCGGTCGGGTTCAGGAACGGTAAGAAGCTCAGACGCTTCATATCACTGGAGGGAAAGAAGCTGGAGATTGTCATACGCAACTGGGATGACTTCAATGCCATAGACAAGGACGGTAACGTGGTCCTTGACTTCGTGGATGAGAACGGCAATGATGTATCGACTGACGAGGACCGTATGTTTGTGGACCTGAACGGATACAGCTATAAGGACAGAACCGGCAGGAAGATTCTGATTAAGAGGTGCTGGTATGAGGACGAGCATGGCAATGAGGTGGAACCGGATACCGTAACCGGCGAGTTTTCGGACATGCCGCATGTGCTTTCATTCTTGGGAAGGCCATACGACCAGGTATTCAATATCCTGATGCAGGATGACAGGATTGCTTCGCTGATGGCTCCGTTCAAGAGTGCATACGAGAACAAGGCGAATGACCAGCTGGAAGGTATGGTCGGTACGCTTCGTGTAAATGCTGCACGTCTTGTGTCTCCGGAAGCTTACTGGGTATTCACCGGGGATGATTTCGACCTGAAGATTTCTGACAAAGCCAATCCGAGCTATCTGGTGATTGCCAATGACCCGGAAAAGGAACAGGTTATAGGTTCTCTTAATGCCCTGGTTCTGAACCGACTTATTACAAGGGTAAACTCAAAGGGTAACATCCCGGTTAGCATCATCGTGGATGAGCTTCCGACCCTGTACTTTCACAAGATAGACCGTCTTATCGGTACGGCTCGTTCCAACAAGGTTGCCGTAACTTTAGGTTTCCAGGAGCTTCCTCAGCTGGAGGCTGACTACGGCAAGGTCGGTATGCAGAAGATTATCACTACCTGCGGTAATATCTTCATGGGTGCGGCACGAAACAAGGAGACTCTGGAGTGGGCACAGAATGATGTGTTCGGAAAGGCAAAGCAGACCTCACGTTCCGTTTCCATCAATGACCACAAGGTATCAACCACAATATCCGAGAAGATGGACTTTCTGGTTCCTGCAGCCAAGATTGCGGATATGGCTACCGGCTGGCTGGCCGGACAGGCGGCACGTGACTTTACGGCTACCGATGACAGTATGCTTGACCATTTTGACATTGAACAGTCGGAAGAGTTCAGGACTACAAAGTATTTCTGCAAGACGCACTTTGACATGAAGAAGATTAAGGACGAGGAAAAGCACTATGTGGCTCTACCCAAAATCTATGAGTTCAGGAATGACAAAGAGAAGGAAATCCTGCTCAACCGTAACTTCAAGCGTGTGAACCAGGAAGTGGAGGATATGGTAAAGGAACTTCTCGGTATCAGTTAAATATACAGCCTATGAATCTGACTTTAAAATCAAAATCCGGACTTAGCGGCAGTGCCCTGAAAGTCATTGCCATGATTTCCATGGTGATAGACCATGTTGCTCTCTATCTGATGGAACAAGGTACATTATTATACGAGACGATGCGCTGTATAGGGCGCATTGCTTTTCCTGTGTTTGCCTTCCTGATAGCGGAAGGGTTTATTCATACAAGGAACAGGTACAGGTATTTCTTTACCCTGCTGGGCTTTGCCGTAATCAGTGAAATACCCTGGTATCTGCTCAATGGTGCTGACGGGACACATAATGTAATGTTTACCCTTGCCTTGGGAGTTGCCACGCTCATGGTTCTTGAAAATTTTCTGCAGCGTAGTCTAGTACTTGGATTTCTTTGGACATTTGGCATGGCCGGACTCGCTTTCTGGTTTGGAGTGGATTATGAGTGGAGAGGAATTCTTGTTATTGTTATATTTTACCTTTTTAATGGATATGACCACTCTTTCATATATAGTAGAGGTCTGCAATTTTTTTGCATATTTGTTTTGATGATACACTACGGGGTAATCGGCTCTGTAATGGCTTGCATAATTCTTTATGTATATAATGGAACAAGAGGATTTGTGCAGGGAAGCATAGCAAAATACGGTTTCTATGCTTTTTACCCTGTACATTTAATTGTTATTATTTTGTGATAAATCTTTTATTTATCGATTTCGTTAATAGAATTTTCTATCTCAACTCGTATCCTCTGTTTTAGTTTGATTCCTAGTTTTATATTATCTAAGTCATCTAAACATTCATTGCATTTTTCTAAATAAATCTTTTTATTAATTTCTTTATTCTGATACTTTTTTTTGATTGTATAAAATCTATCCCTTACTTTCTTAATATTATTTAGAAGGGTAATTAATCCTTTTAAATTATCTTTAATTTCAATTTCCGCATTCCAATCTCCTTCTGATTCTATTATTTTAAAATCGTTATGTTTATAAATTTTCCAAAAATTTTTAACACACTCTATGTTTGTAACCGCATTATTCTTTTCACTATAAACAAAATGACTAAAAGATTTACTAGAATTAAATATTTGAATCCAGAAAGGTTCACAAGCTATAGGCACGTACTTTGGATTACTTGAAGCACCACCTAATCGCACAAATGAATTTATATAATAATTAGGATTTTCTATTATTGCTTCCTTTATCATTGAACAGCACGTTTTATCCAATATAATTTTCCGAGAATCAGGTTCCAGGTTATCAATACATGAATAAAGCATAGACATATGTGATTCGTCTATATTACGATTTTTATTCAAATGCGCCAAGAAAAATGTTTTATTATAATTCAACAACTCTTCTTTTGAAAATAATATTTGATTTTCTCTAAATTCTCCATCACAATGATTTATTATTAATGTACTCAATAAACTGTGACATTGAGGATTGTCTTGAATAATCTTTTTTACGATATTTAAGTATTCCTCAACATTATCAAACTTATACTTATCTACAAATAATTGGGCGGTTGATTTATACAATAAATTAAGAATAACCATATATATATGTATCTTGTATATATCCGAAGAAATGTAAAAGGAGCACTCGATAAATCTTTTTAGCTGGTTTTTATCTTTAAAGGTTAAAATATTTCTTGTATCAAGAAACTCAAAAAAATCATTCAATTTACCCTCATTTTTCCATTTTTCAATACGTTGTTTAAAATCTTTATTCTCTGGATTCAATACATACTTCATATCCTCTTTCTTTAACATTCCATAAATCTGATTAATGAAATATATGTCAAATGACTTTACAGAGAATATCCTTCTATAATTATCCTCATTAGGGTTTCTTTCAGAAGGAAATAGTCTTTGGATTATATCATAATATTTATTATTTTTATCAATGTTTTTATTAATAATATAATAATTATAATCATCTATCAAGTATTCCTTTTTATAAAGCTTTCTATGAATATCAGGATTTTTATATTTAAGCAAGCTTATTAAAAGGTAATCTCTAAAATCTACTTCATCCTTAAGTTCATTATAATCAGTAAGAAAAAGATTTATAAATCTTTTTGCGTCTCTTATAGATAAAATATATTTAGAAAGTATGTCAATATTAGCTCGCAATGGAGCAGTAAACAAAGCATGATTCTCATCTGATATTTTTAATCCATCTAAAATGCTTTTCTCTATATATAAATGAATAGTATTATAAGGTCTGATTGGTAAAATAAACTCATAATTAAAAAATTTATCTGAGAATAAAGATAATTCATCTGCATATTTATCACTTATGACATTATTAATTTGTTTCTTATCATATGCAGTAATAAACACTGTATTTGGAAATGAAGCATTGCCTTCTATTAGTTTAAACACCTCAATTATTTCACTTGCAAGTAATCTGTCAAGATCTTCAATTATTATAACTACTTTACAAGGAAGTTTTTTTAATGCCTCTGATATATTGTTTTTTGAATTAGCTTTACTATTAGAATTAATGAGTTGTCTAATGGTTTCTATAATTTTTTTATTATCTAAAACCATTAATGCCTTCATATACTCGTTGAACATTGAATTGAATTCCGAGTTATATGGTTTCAAAATATTACATAATTCAATGAAAAAATCTTTCTGAATATTTTTTACCTCATTTGAATTTCTAGGATTAAATCTAAGAAAAATAAATTTTTGTCCTTTGATTTTACTTAATTCACTTTCTAATAAATTAAGAAAGGAACTTTTACCAAAACCCCATGGAGCAACAATGCCAATACTCCATGATTTACATAAATTTAGATTGCTAATTTCTTTAGAAAGTAACGTTGCATGTGTAGAATAATCCAATAAATCTTCTGAATTATATTTTATAGGATCATCTTTTATAAGTTTATTCTCAGCATGTATAGTTATTGCATTTTTTTTGAATAATAAATTGAATATACATATACAATCTAACACGAGTAATAATGAAAATATAACATCAGTATAAGATATAAATCCTATGAATTTCTTAAAAACATATATCATCTATAAATCTATACTTTATATAAACAATACATGAAAACAATATGATTATCAATTGTTTGCTACTTAATAAATATTTATTTTTATAGCACCTTAAAAGTGTATTTATAGAAAAAAGCACCAATAAAAGAACAATTATTTTGAGTAGTAAATTATTGGGCACATCTAAAACATTAAGAAGATATTTATTAAATTTTTCTAACCAAAATTTTTCATAACCTAGCCAAGTATAGAATAATGTTAGTAATGAAATAATTAACCATAAGATATTTGATTTATTGTTCTTTTTCATAAAAGTAACTTTATTTAATATAAAACTATCAAATAAATTCAACATTATATAGAATAAGGTTTTAGGGTATTGATAACCAGTAACCCTATTCCTTATTCTATATAAACTAGATTGTATTAATTCGTATCTAATTTATCAATTAAATCTACTAGTGGTATAGGACTATCGCTAGTTCTTAAAATAGATATAAGATTACTACACTTGTCATCTTCACCAGTCAATAATGGTAAATTCTTATTAGAGTATAATTCTAAATCTTTAGCAATATTTGATTTAGGCCTTGCAACCCAATGAAACAACTGGGAGTTATTATCATTAATACCTGTAGAATCAAAAGAAATAAATCCTTTGCGAGCATATTTTGAAAATGCAGGAATATATAAATTATCCAAGTATGTATTAATAATATCGTTTCCTAGTGGAATATTTAATGCTTCTAAAACCAGACTATATTCATCTACGTATTCTTCTATATGTAATATTTCACGTAACAATGGATTAATTTCAACATCAATATTAGAGTAACAATCTTGTTGTTTACGAATGAACTTAAACCTTTCTTCATTATCCTCCTTTGCATATTGAATTATTTTAGGCAGAAAAGTGCCTGCTGATGCCACATGAATAAGCTCTGACCTAACTCGAATAAACCAATCAATATCTTTATTCAACATTTCATTTTCTGTATATTCCATTAGTTATGAATATTAAAAGTTTTAGTACAATTTGAGCAATAAGGTACAATCTGGCATGTCCTTGGTCTATAAGCCAAACTGAATTTTATATCTTTAATTTTTGCTTTAAATTCCTTATCTTGAAGTAATACTTCATTACATGCATGTTGCTCTGCACAATTTCCTATATAATTAGGGCATCCTTTAGGTTTTGTACCTAATTGTCCTAATGGTAAAAGTGCTTTTTGAAGTCTTATATCAAATAATTTCATTAATTCTTCTGTAGTCTTATATGAAACATTCGTTTTACATGCTGAATATTTTTTCCATTTAGCTCCAGCTACTACATAAATAGATTTATGAAAGTTATCTAATAATCTAGCGGTTTTAACAACATTTTTTTCATATTTCCCTAAAGGGGGCATAGTTTTCTTGTGTGTAGTCATATATAAAAAGATGATTTTCAGTTAAATAAAACAAATATACAGTTATTTCTTGTTTTAACAAAATTCCTTCTTTATAAAAATAAGATTTCTATCCGGAAATCTTTTATTAAAGTAGCCTCTGAGTATTAGTGGGTTTTATTATTGATTATCTTATCATTTGGAATACTTTATTTAATTGAATAATATATTTCGGATCTTCCGCATACCCAATCTCATCAAGCCAAAGCAGATAGTTTCCACCTTTATATTTGTATTGAACTTTTGTATAGTAAGCCCGGACACTTTCTGTCCAATGATTGAATTCATAGTATTTCCCTGTGCGTGGATTGGTAAGCCCGAAAAGATTGTGCTTGTTCCGGCATACTGACGAACGGAACCATCCGGTCTCCAGTATAGCCTGAGCCAAAACTATTTTTGGGTACAGGATTCCATTTCTTATGATTTCTTTATAAAGGTTGGGGATGGTAAGTGCAGGAAGTTGATTTTCTGCTTTTATAATGTCATCTACATTCTTTTGCTGTTCTCTTTTCAGGGATGCTTTCCTGTCACTATTTCGGCTGTTACCATCCAATTTCTTCTGATTGTCCGGCCTGACAATCAGGGTATCCTTTGTCATTATCTTACTCTTTTCCCTTTTTATAACATCCTTTTCTACATGCTTGTAGGCCTCTTTTTGTCTTTCTGTTGGCAGGAGTTCCGAATCTCTGGTTATCGTATAGAACTGTGCCGATACGCTTACCGGCAGCAGTATTAACAGCAGTGAAATCAGAATAGTGTTGCGCATTTCTTTTTCAGGGGATTGCCGTAAATACATTTGTGGCATTCAGGCGGTTAGAACCGCAAATATAATAGCTTAATTACAGTAATATGGAAATGCACAACAGAAATCAGTCCGATTTGTTGCCATACGAAAAACTGGCAATACTGGGTATCGACCGTGAAAAGGCAGACAGTTTACCCATGAAAGTGAAGGAGAAGCTGATGGCAGGTGAAGTGACTCCCATCATGCAGGTATCCATCAACGCAAGGAACGGCAGCATCATCACCATGCCGATGAAACTTCAGATGACTACAGACAAAAACGGTGCTCCGGCTCTTATAGCTTATCCGGTACGTGCCGAACTGGACTGGGAACGCAACAAGATTCTCAACCTTACTCAGCAGGAGGCTGAACGTCTGGCCAAAGGTGAGGTAATACAGAAGGCGGTCAACGTAAACGGTGAAAAGACTCAGCAGTATCTGCAGCTTGATCCGGAAACGAAATCCGTCATTCACAGGCGTGTCACTGACATAAAGCTGGAGAAGCGTCTGAAGGACATGGAGAAGGTGAACGACATTGAACTGGGTATGCAGCAGAAGCAGCAGGTACGGGAGGGAAAACCTGTTGAACTGAATGTGGGCGGCGAGAAGGTTTCGGTCGGCATTGACCTGAAGGAGCAGCAGGGATTCAAGCTTATCAAGGGAGACATGAAGGAATGGGAAAGACAGCAGAAGCTCCACTATGATGAGATTCATCCTGAATACCTCGGCCTTGTCATGACTGACAAGAACCGTTGGGAGTATAAGAAGGTGGTGGACAGACAGTCCGTTGAGCGTGCCATTTCACTCTCTCCATCCCAGAAGGGAACAAAAGCAAACAGTCTTAAACTCTAATACTGATTCCTATGGCCAAAAAGACAGATTCAGATAATGATACCGGTATCATCCGGCAGTTCAACGAACTGAAAAAGAAGCATCCGGATGCCATGCTGCTGTTCAGACGGAACAGTTTCTATGAACTCTATAAGCAGGATGCAGTCAAGGCTGCCACAGTGCTTGCCATCGAGATTGCAAATAGGATGCTGCCTGACTACAAGAGACCTGTAAAGGTTGCATCATTCCCACAATCGGCACTTGACGTTTATCTGCCCAGACTGATACGTTCCGGAATCAGGGTTGCAATCTGTGATGCCTTGAACAGTTCTTTGAAGAAGAAGGCCGGACAGGATAAAACTGAAATTAATGACAGAACCATTCAAAACAATACAGATATGGGAAAGAAGAAAAAGGAACAGGGTGCGCAGGAAGCTCCTGACAGAACAGTGGAGAACACTGTTGATGTAAAACCTGCAAGGGAAAAGAAGTCGAAGGCCAAAGTTGAAACCAAAGCTGAGACCAAAGCTGAAACCGGGACGGATAATGAGGTAAAGACCGAAAAGAAGGACGAACAGAAAACGGAAACAGCCCAGGAACGAAAGCCCCGTGAGCCGCAGATGGTGACTGCCAACGGTGAAAAGGTTACTCATGGTCATGCCTACCAGAGTACTACCAATCCTGCCGACTGGTACTTTACCGCAAAGATTGACGGACAGCAGCTCAAGCCGCAGAAGATGGATGCAGCCGACCTTGCTGCCTATCAGAACAAGGAAATGACGGTGCCGCAGCTGATGGAACGCTACTATCCGACAAAGCTGATGCCGAAGGTATCTGAGGAAGCCTTCCGTATGCCGATGGAGATTGCAGGACCGGACGGTTCCATAACCGTTAACAAGTTCAATGTCTATAAGGAGAAGGACGAGCAGCGTCCTGACTTTGGGAAATACAAGTTCTATGTTCAGGTTGGGGATACCAACATGTCTGCCGTGGCTTCACGCCAGGACCTGAATGCCTACTTCGACAGGGTGGCTACTCCAAACCAGCTTATTGAGAAGAACTTCGGGGAACGTCTGCATCTGAAATCCGCATACGAGAAATATCAGCTTCCTGAAGGTGTTGACCCCAAGGGTGTGCGTGTAGCCAAGGACAGGAATGACAACAAGTGGAAAGTGTCGGTTGACCTCGGAGAGAAAGGACAGACTTCCCGGCATGAAATCTCCTTCGATGACGGCTATTCGCTTTTCAAGACCAAGACGGCCACAAGGGAACAGATTGCAGCCAAATATCTGAATACGGAGATAACCGGTATGCTTGCTGCCAACACCGCAAAGGTGGAGAAATCGGCTTCGATGAAAATGTAACATAATCAGAAAACTAAAATACAAGTTATATGTCAGCTAAAATGAATCATGAGGAGCTTGTGGAGCTTCTGCAGGAGGGCAAAATCGGTTTCCTCCGCTTTGTTATGGACAGTGAGAATGCAGATGATTATCTGGAGTGGTGCCGTTCACACGGTACGGACCCTTCGGATGAATCGGCTGAGTTCTATGTGGAACAGACGGACATCGAGCAGATGGACCGTCAGGTAATGGATGACGACAGCTATGGCATCTGGAACTGACACTCAGGGAAACAGCGGACAGGCGGCCATAGACCGATTCGCTGCAATGATGATTGAGCGTATGCAGCAGATGAAGGATACCGGATGGAAACAGGGATGGATTGGCGGCGCATCGGGTTATGCCGGACTGCCGCAGAACGTGGGTGGCCGCAACTATTCAGGTTCCAATTCCTTCTTCCTTCAGATGCATACCGCAGCCATGAACTACCAGCTTCCGGTATATCTGACCTTCAAGCAGGCACATAACCTGAAGGCTCATGTCCTGAAGGGTGAAAAGGCCTTCCCGGTGGTGTATTGGGATATGATGATAAAGGACAGTCACGGCAAGAGGATAAGCACGGAGGAATACCGTGCAATGAGCAAGGAAGAGAAGAAGGATGTGGATGTCATTCCTTTCATCAAGTCATTCCCGGTGTACAATGTGGCGCGTGCGTCCGTAATGGTCGCGTAATAAATATCTCGATAATAAGAGATTAGGTTAGTGTTCAAAGTTTAGAGATAAACAATAGACCTATCCCCGACTGACTTACTTGGAGAGGAAACTCAAAGAGAAACACAGCACGTCAGCAAAGCGATAAGTTAGCTAATTGCCAAGCTACGACTGAATTGCAAGGGGAAAGACAGATATGAGGATGAAGCCTGATTGGTTAAACGATAGTTCAGTGACACAAGTTGTAGTTGTGGCGGAAGGCAGTTACATACGTCATATCGTGGTACTACCGCCTATTGAGCCAAGGCGAGTAGCAAGAACAAACCATGACACGACCGCAGTAAGCGGAGAAAAGAACGAAAGTCGCATCCGACAATCTGTTACCAGACGTTATTACGTGATTAAACGGAGATTACCTAAATCGGAACGCCGAAAAGCTATGAGGATTTGCCTCTGAATATCCGACAAGGTAACGGAACTCCCGTAGTAGTCCGAGCAAGGGAAAACCTTGTACATGGCGAAGGGGAGTAGTTAGTAACTTTAATACAAACAAAAGAAAACGAGAGATTCGTTATGAGAAATCCAGAGATTGTATTAAACACATTATGCCAACACAGTAAGGTCTCGGACTATAAGTTTGAGCGACTGTACCGCATTCTGTTCAACAAAGAGATGTTTTGCATTGCCTATCAGCGCATTTATGCAAAGCCAGGCAATATGATTCCAGGCACGGATGGTCAGACCATAGACCAAATGAGCATTGGAAGAATCGAACGTATCATCGAAACACTTAGGAATGAATCCTACAAACCGAATCCTGCAAAAAGGGTGTATATACCAAAGAAGAATGGCAAGAAACGCCCTCTTGGTATACCATCCGTAGAGGATAAGCTTGTGCAAGAGGTAGTTCGGATGATTCTTGAAGCCATCTATGAGGGGCACTTTGAAAGCACCTCTCATGGTTTCAGGCCTCATAAGAGCTGCCACACCGCTCTGACAAGCATTCAAAGGACTTTTACAGGTGCAAAGTGGTTTATTGAGGGAGACATAAAAGGCTTCTTCGATAACATAGACCACGATGTACTTGTCAGCATTATGCGAGAGCGTATTGCAGATGAAAGGTTTCTTCGCCTTATCAGAAAGTTTCTCAAAGCAGGGTACATCGAAGACTGGAAGTACAACAACACGTATTCGGGAACTCCTCAAGGTGGAATAATCAGCCCAATTTTGGCAAATATCTATCTTGACAAATTCGACAAGTACATGAAAAAGTACATTTCACGATTTGACAAAGGGAAAGAAAGGTCTTATAACAAAGAATACTGTTGTCTCAACACGAAAACAGTAAACCTAAGAAAGAAATGGAAAGCGGAAACAGATGAAACTGTAAAAGCTGAATTATTGACGAAAATAAAAGCCATGCAAGAAGAGAAAAACAAGATGCCATGCAGACTTCCAATGGATGAAAATTATCGGAGATTGAAATACGTGAGGTACGCAGATGATTTTCTGATTGGAGTTATAGGGTCCAAAGCAGATTGTGAACAAATAAAGGCGGACATCACAGAGTATATGATGAGCAACCTTAAACTTGAACTTTCTGCCGAAAAGACACTCATAACCCATGCGAAAGAGAACGCAAAGTTCCTCGGTTTTGACATCACCGTCAGGACATTGGATGTGTTTAAAAGGAACAGCAAAGGAATCAAAAAACGAGAATTTGTTGGCAAGGTCATGCTTATGCTCTCTTCTGAAACTGTGAAACAGAAGCTTCTTAGTTACGATGCTGTAAAGTTTACGAACGAAAACGGCAAAGATGTATGGAAGCCGAAATCACGGGAGAAAATGGTCGGTATGAAACCCGAAGACATCCTTGCACAATTCAACTTGGAAATCAAAGGCTTCTACAACTATTACTGCATAGCCAACAATGTTTCGTCAACATGTGCCGATTTCGGCTACATTATGGAGTATAGTCTTTATATGACTCTTGGTCAAAAATTAAGAAGACATGTAGGGCAAATCAGAGACAAGTACCGTAAGGGCAAGAATTTTGGCATCCCATATAAGGATGCAAAAGGCAAAGAACGGTTCAGAATACTCTATAAAGAGGGATTCAAACGTAAAAGCGCATTAACGGACGATTTTCTCGACCGTACCCCTTGCACTATGTATGTTCCCAAACCAAGCCTCGCAGAAAGGTTGAAACAACAAACCTGTGAAATGTGTGGTGCAACTGACACTAACGTCGTGATGCACCATATACGCACTCTTGTTGGGCTAAAGGGAGATACTCCATGGGGCAAGTTGATGTTGTCGAGACATCGTAAGACACTTGTAGTGTGTGAATCCTGTTATGCTAAAATACAGCTCAATGGAAAATAATGTGAGTTTACTAATGGAGAGCCGTATACATGGAGACATGTATGTACGGTTCGGGGGCAGGTACGGAGAAACCTACTGCCGAAAGGCAGAAAGGCACTCTGTACCGAGCCTACAGACCAACTTAGCCGAAGTACAGCCGGAGAGGATACAGAAACTCATGGACAGGTTCAAAGTTCCGGAACTTAGGGATACGGAAGGTATGTACACCCATGCCGCACTCGACCGTATGGTAGAGACGCAGCAGTGGCTATGTCCGATACGTGCCGATAAGCGTGAGAACGGTGCCTATTATTCTCCCTCAAAGGATATTGTAGTGCTGCCCATGAAGGCGCAGTTCAATATCGGTGATTCTCCGGAAGAAACCTACCGTGGTGGAATGGAGTATTATTCTACCATGCTCCATGAAATGACTCACTCCACCATGACACCGGAGCGTCTGAACAGGGAGATGGGCGGCAGGTTCGGTGACCCGAAATATGCCAAGGAGGAGCTGGTGGCGGAACTTACGGCTGCCATGATCAGCCATTCCATGGGCTTTGATTCCAGGATAACGGACAACTCGGCTGCCTATCTGGACTCATGGATTGGTGTACTGAAACAGGAACCGAAGTTTATCGTATCAGTCATGGCTGACGTGAACAAAGCTTCCGACCTGATTCTTGACCATGTGGATAAACAGCGTCTGGCTCTCGGCGAACAGCCTTATCTGGCAAAGAATGACCCGCTGACTTCAATGAGTGCTGACGAAGAGAAATCTTTCAAGAATGCGGCCATTGTCAAGACCCGTTCCGGAGACTATGCTATCCGTGCGTCATACGATGGTGTGGAGCTGGGGCTGAAGAAGGTTTCCAGGGAAACGGCCAAAACATTCTTCCAGCTTACGGACTGGAAGGACAAGGAGGCTTTCCTGAACATGACGGCACGGAAGACATACGAACCGGAGATTACTATGATGAGCAGGAATCGGAATGCCGGTACAGGACTTGGTATATGAAATCTGTATAACATCTTAAATCGGAAAGCATGAGTGACTACAAGGTTAATTTCAGGGAAATGAAATCCCGTGTGGGGATTGATGACATTGCATATGCTCTGGGATACCGTCTGGACAGGAAAGCCGGTATCGGACGTTACATCGAGCTGGTACTCGGTGAAGGTGGTAACAAAAGGGATACGCTGATTGTCAGCCATCCGAACGACAAGGCGGCACAGACCTTCTTCCGCCGTGATGGTTCCAAGGGCGATGTGGTGACACTCATACGTGAGAATCTGTCTTCCTTTACCATTTCGGGAAAGGATGAATGGCAGAAGATAGCCAAGGTCATGGCACGCTTTGCCAACATGCCGGAACCGGAATACAGGGAGGACAGGGAGTATGTTAAATCGGCAGGAAAATCATCCGGTGTGTTTGACGCTTCCAGATATGAGGTGAAGCCGGTTGATACCGAAAAAATACCGGGACTGTTCTTCCGGCGCGGACTGTCCAAAGCGACCGTTACGGTTCTTTCACCCTTTATTTCCCTTATAAGGGACAGGAACAACGGAAAGTTTGAAGGCTACAATATCGGATTCCCATATACTGACGGAAAGGGAAATGAAGTCAGGGGGTATGAAATCAGAGGACATGGCGGTTACAAGTCGAAGGCTGCCGGTACGGATTCGTCATCTTCGGCATGGGTGGCTGTTCCTTCGGGTATCAGTCCGGACAATGTTAGAAGCGTGTTCTTCTGTGAATCGGCTTTTGATGCCATGGCCTTCTACCAGATGAACCGGATACAGATTGGGGACAGTGCGGCTCTGGTTTCACTGGGCGGCACATTTTCCGACCGGCAGATAACCGGAGTCATGGAACGGTTTCCCAATGCACGTGCCTTCGACTGTTTTGACAACGACCTGGCCGGGCGAATATACGGACTGCGCATGATGGCCCTGCAGGAAGGCATTCAGATGAAGATAAGCAGGACTGACGGCGGCATCCGGATTGAAACGAAGGGAAAGGTATTCGAGCCTGACATGGAGCGTCCCCTACTGGCCCAGGTTGCCAGGCAGCTGAACATCCGGTACCGTATGGGACAGTGGCTTCCTCCGAAGGCTTTCAAGGACTGGAACGACTGTCTGCTGAACAGGCCGATGGAGCCGGTGATTTTACCTCATAAGGAGGAACGTGAACAGAATCTGAGTGAACAAAGGAATAAAGGACGTAAAATCTAAATGAGATGGACAGAATCAAGTTAAGAATAACGGTAGTGATTGCTTTGGCGGTTTTTCTGCTGAAAGGTACGGACACTTTTGCACAACAGACAGACCCGACTCTGACGGGTGCTGTCTTTGCACAGACTTCCACTCTGAAGAATATCTATGACAAGCGTCAGAAGGCTCATGAGAAAATCATTGCTGCCGAGACTGCCGTAACGGTCGCTCTCGACAGGGTACACAGTGTGGAGGAGAAGATGCTGGAATATCTTTCCAATGCACAGGGTGCCATGCAGAATCTCTATCAGATTAAGCGTGCCGGGGAACTGGTGGCCACGGAGATACCTCAGAACTGCAGCCTGCTGCTCAAATCGGTCGGCAGTAACCTGAAGGGAACGGCAATTGCTGCAATCGTCTCGGACGAGCTGGCTGATGCCGCAACCCAGATGGCTGCGCTTTATCCGTTCATGAAGCAACTGGTGACTTCCGGAAGCTATGATACAGGCGGTTCTGACGGAGGCAAGGAGAAGCACAAGGTAAACCTGCTCAGTTCTTCCGAACGGTACTACATAGCAAACGAGGTACTGACCAGACTGGAGGCTGTCAATACCGACCTTTTTATCCTGGCATGGCAGGTACGCACACTCTCATGGAACGACCTCTGGTTCTCTCTTGACCCGGAAGGATGGGCAAGCGTGATGTCCGGCAAGAACATAATAGGTGGAATCGTTGCGGACTGGAACCGGGGATTCTCATTCAATTAATTCAAACAATGTAACTTATCAGGAATATGGATTCAGAAAAGAAGATTATAGGACGCTGTCCGTTCTGCGGCGGCAACGTGGTGAAGACCTGCAAGGGGTATCGCTGCGAAAACAACACAGGTGAGCATCCTTCTTGTGTGCTCAACATCAATGCCATCATCGGCAACCGGAAAATGAATGACGGGGAGATTGCCGAATTTCTGGAGAAACGCCATATCCTTCTGGACGGCTTTGCCACCAAGGAAGGAAAGACTTTCCCGACAGTTCTGGAACTTGCTGATGACGGTGTAGTCAATATGCAGTCTGTTATCGGCAGGTGTCCGCACTGCGGCGGCGAGGTACGTGTGGGAACAAGGGCTTTCAACTGTTCCAACTACAGCAATCAGGAAGCACCGTGTTCATTCGCCATCTGGAGGAATATAGGAGGCCATCAGCTGACACTGGAAGAGGCGAAGGAACTTTGTGAGAAGAACATTACTTCATCCGAACTGGAGATGTACCGGGAGGACGGTTCCATTTACCGCAAGCGTCTCGGTCTGGCTCCGGACAAACTTCAAATCGTAAAGATATGAAACAGGGAAAGAAACTATTGATACTGCCTGCAGTGGCAGTTCTGCTCGGAATGGGAAGTGCCTGTTCCGGCAACAGCGAGAATAAGGCTCAGGATATGGCAAGAAAGGCACTGATGGCTTCGGTGGATAACCCGGAAGCTGTAAAGATTGTCGGTATCAGCAAACCTGACTCTGTATTTGGCCGTGAGTATGTTACCATGGAGGAGAAGATGGCTCTTTCTGTGGCCATGATGAAAATCAGCCGCAGGTTTATGGAGGATACGGATTTTGATAATCCGGATTCAGAATGTCACGGGATGTCCGGAAAGATGAAACGTCAGATGGATGCCATGACGGCACTCCGCTCTCTGATGGTTACGGGGGAACTGAAGCCTGCAGGTGATGAAGCCAGCCATGAACGCAAGCCGTTCAGCGGCTGGAAGGTAAAGATAGAATATGAAGCCACTGATTCTGACGGACAGCCATACCGTTCTGAATACTGGTTCATTATGGACAAGGAAGCGCAATGTGTAATCAGGTCATTTGAAATTCCACTGTTATGAAGCTGAAAAGATTTTTATTACCGATTCTGGCATGGAGTGGGCTGATGCTCACTTCCTGTCATTGTGAGCATGAAGAAGATGACGGTCTTTTATCTTCCCTCCAAGTCGGCAATGTGGTTTGTTCGGACGGCAATATATTGTCCATGGACAAATTCAAGCAATCTGACAAAGAAGCTGTTGCCATAGTTTTCCATGTAAACCGTAGTGCTGAAGCTGACAATCTTGGTTATGCAGTTTACATTCATGATATTGAACCGCTGGCTTTTGCCGACAGTCTTGGAATTGACCAGGGTACTTCTGCATCATTGACTGACGAGGACGGAAATGAGAACACCTATTCTTTGTTCAATAACGATGAAGTCAAGTCACCGATGGCTATCAGGACTTTTGATTTGTGGAGTTATGGGCAATCGGCATATATTCCTTCTGTCCGGCAACTCTCTTATCTGTTCGCTGTCCGGCATCAGATTAATAAGTGTATAACCGAAGTCGGTGGAACTTCGATTAATCTGAATCCTGGTGAATGCTGGTTATGGTCTTCTACTGAAGTGGAAGGGCAAAAGGAGAATAAGGCCTGGCTTTACTCTATGCAGTCAGGAACTATTCAGGAGACACCGAAAGATCAACCTCATAAATCCAGGCCGATAATTTCTATATATACAACCAAATAAATAAAAGTCTAAATATAGTCATCTGTGAAGTTTCAGATACTATATTTAGACTTTCTTCTTAACAGACATTTATCAGTCACAATCAGGTTCAGCAGCCAACAAATGCTCACTCTCATAATCCTCATAAGGTTTTACCCTTCTGTCACTCAAAAAAATATGATTAAGCGTATACTCCAGTGATTTTAAAGTCTGTTCACGAAGTGCTGGTTTCAGTTGACATTCCCATACTGTTATGCAGTGCCATCCCATGGAAGCCAGCTCTTTTTGCTCTTTTATGTCACGCTCCTTATTTTTCTGGATTTTATTCTTCCAAAACTCAGAGTTTGTTTTGGGTAATACAAAATATTTGCATCCGTCATGGCCATGCCAAAAACAGCCGTTTACAAATATTACAGTTCTGTATTTCCGCAATACAAGATCAGGATGCCCCGGCAGACGAGGATGATTAAGCCGATAGCGAAAGCCTCGGCTGAACAAGAACTTACGGACCAGTAACTCCGGCTTGGTATTCTTACTACGAACTGCGGACATATTTTTATGTCGTTGTTCTCTAGTCAATCGGTCTGCCATAAATGATTATTTCAGTTTAATTATTTCCTTTAATTCTTCCACACTATAAGGTGGATTCCTCCTGTGAGTCATAGAATGACAATTGGAACAAAGTGGTACTAGATCTCGCTCAATATCTAAGTTATACCCTTCGCCCATTTTAGAAACAGGTGTTGTATGATGTACTTCTATAAATCCTTTTCCTATATCCCCATATACATCTTGAAAATTCATACCGCAGACAGCACAAGTATATCCTTTTTTATAAAGACATAGTTTTCGATTAATAGGGTTACGTTCGTATCTAATAGATTTAATTTCTTGAATGGTACCTTCAGTCTGAACAGCTTTTTGTAAGAACTCTTCCTCACTTATATCAGTTATAGTGAGAAGAGAGAATATTAATTCAAAGCTATATCTTACCAATTCAACAAGAATAGACTCACATTCATTAACATTATCCGGTATAGGTATTTTAGTCATTTTAAAATCAAATGTTCTCCACGTAATTGGCCATTTATTTTCCAATAAATCAGATTTATTTACTGAATAACAAGATTTTAATCCTTTATCCACAAGCATCTGTTTATACGAAAAGAAAGTAGATTGCTTTTCTTCTGGTGCATGAGCCATTTCATTGAGAATATACCCACCGTGTTTTTGTGGGTATATTTCAATAACTAGCCTGATTTTATTGTGTATATAAACTTCTACACTGAAATACATCTGGTCTTCATTATAAGGAGAACACACATAATGTACCTCTCCATCTTTAAAGACAGGTTGTATTTCAAATGGCATTGAAAAGTAGTTCTCTAAATCTTGTTTTAGTTTAAGACACAGCTCTTCCATATTATTCTTCTATTGGGAGTTCAGGATCAGGTAAATCTGCTACAAGCCTCTTTAAAATTCTAGATACTGTATATCTCATATCTTCGTAGTTCTCGATTGATGACTGTGATACTGTCGTATTTTCAGCCTCTGCAAGTGCCCATAACAGATCATCAAGACCTTCAACAACTAAATTTTGAGCTAAATAAGGTCCATATATTTTTTTATAGAATGGATGGCTTTCATTGATATTAACAGCATGTTTTCCATCAGCAAGTGCTGGCTCCCATAATGCATTACCCTCAATGGTTTTAACTGGTATAACACGATTCTCCTGAGGATTTACATTATGAAGAATTGATATAGCTTTGGTAAACTTACCATTGCTATTAACTATTTCAGCACTTTCATCATCAATAGGAGTAATAGTTGAACCTTCTAGTTCGGGAGCTTTACTGTCAATATTTTGATTGGATGAGATGTGCGCACCTCTACCAGTATTATGAACATTTTTATTCTCCGTATCTCTGTATCTTTTTTCAGCTTCACGTCTGGGTGCTCCTAAAAATTTCATTATAAAGCTTGCCAATTCTCCTATTAGAAGAATACGGGACTTTTTAATATCGATACTAAGTAGTTCATCAAGTGTATAATCGAATGAAAAATCAACTCTCAGTAATGAATAGTGTGGTTCTTTCTTCAAAAGGCTGAACCAATCTCCACTGTGTATCAAACGATTTTCTCTATAAACATAAATTCCTTGAAAATCATTACTACCACGGGCAGATTTCTCAGCCTCTATGCTGGAATATTCTCCTTTTTTGGGAATAATATAAGCTGCAATATGGAATTTAAGCTGTGTACCATCTGGCATATCAACCGGTACATCTTCTTCCTGTAAGAGTTCTGTATTTTTCTCTTTAGTACAAAATGGATCCCATGGAGAAACTGATTGTGTATTTACTGTTATCTCAACATTTTGTGCACGGCTATCGTTTTTATCTAGATAGCGTTGAAATACCATAGACAGATGAAATCGAAGTTCTTCTAAGATTTTATTCAACCCATTTTGTGCATTCTTAAAATTCTTATAATTTTTCATCAGACGGTCTATCTTCTCCCAAACAAGAAGAGTACCAGAACTTCCTTCTGCTACCATATTCAACATATCCTCTTCATCTGAATCAATAACAGGAAATTGTAATAACCAAGAACCGTTATTTGCTATATAATCTAAATCCCACTGAACCTTCCTCAATTCTGAATCAGGTGAATTTCTGGAAATCAATGAGAATTGTTTGCAGAATGCTGTTGATGCAGTTTTCAGTCCTAATCCAAATTTACCTAAAGAATTTTTCTCTATTCGTTCTTTTGAACCGTATTTCATTGCATTCTTCAAACCGTCCAAATCCATTCCACAACCATTATCCGCAAAATAGACTTTAACTTGCATGTTTGGATCCATGTTTACTTCTATATTGATTTTTGTTGCATTTGCCGCAATTGAATTATCAACGATATCGGCAACTGCTGTATTAAAATTGTAACCAGTATCCCTTAATCCGTTTACAATTCTCTCAGGATCAGGAAGTAACTCAAAATCCTCTTCTGTTTTTTGTTGAACTGTCGTAATCATATATATGTTTTTTAATTATTTTTTATTGAAGGTACTAATTCTAAAGCTCTAAGAATGTCTGCCTTATCTTGGCTCTTACCATCATTCCCTATAATTGCGTATGAAGCAATATCACGTTTCCTTTCAATCCTTTCATTTACAACCTCTTCTACTGTATCAGTGTAATATAATCTATAAACAAATACAGTCTTCTCTTGACCTCGTCTGTATGCACGTGCTGAGGACTGGTCTTCAAGAGAGGGATTCCACTCCAGATTATAGTGTATTACGTGATTCGCTCCTGTTATATTAAGTCCTGTTCCAGCTGCCCTCGGGTTAAGGACCAGCATTGCCGGTTCATCTAAATGATTGAATTTATCAACTATACACTGCCTGTCTTCTATTGGTGTCTCTCCATTTATAGACCATATTTTAATTCCAAACCTGACAGGTATATCCTCTTCAAATATTTCGAACATACGTTTATATGAAGTAAAAACAATTACTTTTTCTTTCCGACTTATAATTTCTTCAACAATTTCACAAAATCTTTGATACTTAACCGACACTACAGATGGATCATCTTTACAAGAACTATCCTTTACTGCATACGGGTGTGTACAATATATGCGTAGTTGTTGTAACATTCCAAGAGAAGGATTTTCTGTATCCATTCCATCCTTCAATGCTTCCAGATAATTACAATATTGTTGACACTCTATCTCCGACATTCGAAGAGGCTGTGTAGATACTATCTTCTCAGGCAAGTCTTTAGCTACATCTGAAACAAGTCTACGTACCATTAGTGCAGAGAGTATTGGCTCAATTTTCTTACCACCTTCAATGTCATCAGTAATGTTTTTCTTGAATGTATTAAGTGTGCCAAGCAAACCAGGCTGAATAAAGTCTACCAATGACCATATATCCGTTATATGATTTTCAAAAGGGGTTCCAGAAACCGCAAGGCTTCTTACTCTATTCAACTGCTTACAGGCTCTAGTTCTGGAACTGTCAGGGTTCTTTATACTTTGAGCTTCATCCAAAACAACCATTTTCCACTTAATCATATTAAGCATATGAATATCACTTATTACAGTAGTATAGGAAGTTATGATCACATCAAATTCAGAAAAATCCCGAAAATTGCTTATCCTGTAAGGCCCATAATGAACTATAACATTAAGTGACGGTGCAAACTTCTTACATTCCCTTTGCCAGTTAGTAAGAAGTGATATTGGTGCAACAACGATTATTGGGGTCATAAACTGACTTTTCAAATATAACATTTCAGTTATTACCTGCATAGTTTTCCCCAATCCCATTTCATCTCCAAGGATACATCCGTTATTTACTTCTAACATAGTCCTTATCCATGAATATCCAGATTCTTGATAAGGGAATAATGTGGCTTTAAGGTCCTTTGGTATACTTGAATCTGTAACTACTGGCTTATGTAAAACGGATTGCTCTACATGATTCTCAACAACATCTAAGTCACCAAATATACTTTGTTCAATAACGCTTAAATACTGTTTTAAATTAATACGCCCAGAAGATACTATTCCAGACTTTGTAATTATCTCCTGAATTATACTGCTTGTTTCTGTTATATAGAACCATATATTGTCACATATGCACTGATCTATAAGCAATCCATTTACAATATCTACAGTTATCTGTTTACCTTTACGAATAGCATAAACATTGAAATATATATCACCTTCGACACTGCTGGTCAACATGATTTTTGCAGCAGCTCCTATTTTAGAGAAACGAGTAGCCGGTAAATCTACTAAAGGGCTTTCACATTCTATTCCGTCTATTCTATTCATATCAGAGAAAGAATAAATCTCTGAAGCACTTAGATGGTAAATATTGTTACCATCCTTCAGCGCCAAATGGTTATCACATATAATCCAGTTTGCCTTCATAATTAACTCATAGATTGAAACCTTTCCAGACTTGCCGCACTTATAGAGATACCTTTATTGGCTTTATAAATCTCGTTTGATTCACAAAGTTTAGTATCAGTTTGAGGCTCTGTTTTATATGGTTTTACAGTTATAGTTTTCTTTTTCAAGTCAATAGTAAAATTATCTGTATTATCTACCAACAACCTTAAAGAAAGAACACAGGAATAATACCATGCTATTGTTGCCAAATATCCAGCACTTGCATTCACTACATTCATTTGATTAAGAAGCGCAGAGAAATAAAAGTCATTTCTGTCCACAGTTTTATTTCCCGCCCACCAGGAATAATCACTTACAAATTTCCAAAGATATGTTGCAACTTTATGTTTATCATCATGTACATCAGAGTAATCATCATTAAGCATTTCCAATGCTGTAGCCATAAAACTGGATTTATCTTCCATAGTTGGAGCCTCTTTTAATCTGGTCGCATATTCTTTCATTCCTTTATGATTAAGCCCAATACGCTCACAAATCTTAAAGAACAGACTCTGATAGCTTAACATCTCCGAACAAAAATCAACAAAATATGAAGCAATTACAAACCATTGGTTAGCTATATAAATTTGTTGTCCAAAAGTATTATTTACAACTGTAGTATAACTGAAATATTCTACCGTACAGTTTTTTTTATTCAACATGTTACGAAAGGTAACTTTGAATGTATCACTCAGCTTAACCTCCTGCGCTATGAACTCATCAGTAAATCTTTTCTTTGCATCTACAAGAACCTGATGTAAATCTTTCAGAATCTGTTTTGATTCAATGACTTGTTCCGTATCTATCACTTTGTTCATATGCCTATATTTTTAATAATTGTTCGACAATTTCTTTTGATAATCTTTTGATAACAGGTATTGCGACACTATTTCCAAACTGATGATATGCCTCCTTTCTCGGAACAACTATATGAAATTCCAGATTATCAGAATTATAATTTTGGTTATCTGCATTTTCCGGATATTTCCAGCCATTCCCTATAATTCGATAACCCTGTAAACGACCTGCTTCAGTTGGAGTTAGTTTTCTGGGATTTAATCCTTTATCAGATTGATCAATAAGAATTTCGCTACCATCTTTCCAATATCTTGCAGATATTGTACTGCTATATACGCTATTTTCATTAAAAAGTGAATAGCCAAATCCCTTACCGTTAGCCTTGTTCCTTTTCTTTCTCTCTTGATGACCAATCCATAACCTATCACTAATAGTATAGTAACTATCAATAGAATCTTCTGGCTCGAAAATATCTGAAACTTTGGTCTTTATTACCTTATCTCCAAGATCTTTCGATTTTTCATATATTGTACTACCATCAGGTGCTATTCCATAGGGGAATTTAAAAGTTGTAGCTTTAACAATGTCTTTATACCATGCAACAATAAACAATCTTTCTCTATTTTGAGGTACCCCAAAATATTTTGCATTTAAAACATCATAGTTATATGCATACCCCAATTCATCTAATGTTGCTAAAATCGTTTTAAGTGTTTCGCCTTTCATATGAGTCTTCAATCCTTTTACATTTTCCAGGAACAACACTTTTGGTGGAATACCTGAATCAATTTTTTGCTTAACAATATTAGCTATATTAAAGAACAAAGTTCCACGAGTATCTTCAAACCCACGTCTTAAACCTGCAATAGAAAAGGGTTGACAAGGAAAGCCTCCACAACAGACATCAAATGCAGGAATACTTTCTGGTATTGCTTCTGTTATATCGTTGTTAAAAAACAGATAATTCCCATAACTATCTTTTTGGAAAAGATCTGGTTCTATATCTTTATAGTTAGCTTCATATGAAATTCGTGCATATTTATCCCATTCACTGGCAAACACACATTTTCCTCCAACACTATGCATTGCAGTATGAAAGCCTCCAATACCAGCAAACAAATCTATAAATGTAAATTTATTTTTCTTCATCAACTTTTCTTTTTAACAAACGATTGTAAAGATTCCTTGGAAATCTGCAATACTGATTTATGTAAATGTTCAGGAATATCATCTATTACATCATTATTTTTTTTATCACTATTTACAATATACATGGACTGAGCAATTTCCAGAAATTTATTAAATTGTTTCAACCCCCATTGGTTGTAAACAGTATACTGAAGTCCGTCATTTAGTGTTATTAATTCATCTGATTCAAGAAAATATCTTGAAGACAAATCAGCATTGTCTTTCATCCATTCCTGTACAACTGATAATGGACGTATGACACCTCTTTGTTTACTTATTATGCCCGATGGGAACACTCTTTCAAGTTCATTATATGTGATACCAGGATGTTCTTTAACATATTGCTTTACTACAGCAAGAACAAACCTTTTTTTAGGATAAAACTGGCTTCCATTAAAAGAGAAACGTGTTGTATCCTTTGTACTCGCAGAATGATTTTCCATTTCTTTAGAACAAAGCTGTTTTTGCGATACAACAATTTCAAGATTCCGCATTTCTTCTTCAATCAACACCCTGTCATATCCCTGTTGCACGAGAAAATCTGAGAATATGGATTTAAGTATATTCCTGTCCTCTGAAATACGTTTAATATCCAAACGTAATTTAGATAAAACCTCATTTTTTTCATTTAGTGAAGTTATATAGTCATGAACTAAAGACTTTTTGAAATGTTGAAACAAAAGTAAATCTGATATTTGTATTCCTTCGTGATTACTTTCCTCTAATAGGATTTCTTTACTAAGGATTATATCTTGATTATTACGATAGAAAAACTTAATACAACTACCGAAGGATATGGCTGCCTCTGTCAATAATTCATCCATTGCAAAGCTTACATTATCTGTTTCATTATACTGAAATTCTCCACACTGGATAAAAACAGGAATATAATCGGATTGCACATTTTCTCCATAAGTTTTAGACAATACAATATCAACATTAGAGCCATTAGGTAAATTATAATTCTTAATCAAAGAGCCATTAGTCTTCCTCCATCCTAGGACTCTAAAACAGTTTTCTACTGCAGAAACAAATTCAGCTTTGCTGTAATTACTGTCTAATGTATTTCTTAATATCTCAACTATTTCAAACCAATTCTCATTCATATTTAAGCCCATACAATACTTTCTTAATCATCCCGTTTTAATAACCAGAATAATGTTTTAAAGATATTTTTATCTATAAAAATCATACTCTTATTATTATGATTCTTACATTATCATGGGTGATAACCATATAATAGAAAATCTATCGGGGAATCACTATTTAATCATACTTTAGGTATCTTTATATAAACAGAGTCATTGGTGGTAGACACCAATAAATCCTTAACATCGACCTCAAGTACTCTTGCAATCTCAACTAAAGTTTCTATTGATGGTTGTGAAACGTTTGTACACCATTTTGAAACAGTAGCAGGGTCTTTTTGCAAAGCTTCTGCAAGCCATTTGTTAGTTCGTTTTTTCTCCACTAAAACGACCTTAATACGATTTATATCTTTTGCCATAAGTATATAATTGTTTGTGCAAAAATAATATAAAAAGATGTATATATGTAAGATTTATAGCCATATTTTCGAGCTATATCTCCATTTCTATTGCGTTTTATGCAATAGAATAAAGTGGTTGTCAGATTTGAGTGACTCTTGCTGCACTGAATAGCTTTACAGTATTTTAGGCATATGACATTAACAACTTATGTTACCATTAGAAATGGTCTGAAAAACGGAGACAAACAGTCCGCTCCGTTGATACAGGCTAGAGCTTGCACTTCCGAAACGGACAATTTCCTTGAAGACTTACCTTTAAATACAGGCAAGCTGTTCAGACTGTTCGTATTTCATGCGATACAGGAACAACTTGCCTTCTAAAACGGAAACTTACCGGTTGACTTATCTCGTATCTCGATACTAGGCAAGTTTCAGCCGACAGGTTTATACAACCATACAGATAAATCAGGACAGTTGCCAAAGACAGAACCATTAAGGTTGCGCTACTCTTCACTTCAAAGACTCTGACATTGGCAACTGATTATCGATAACATGTCTGAAAACGAAAACAAGCAGGCCGTTCCGATGATGCAGGCTAAAGCTTGCAATGCCGGAACGTCCTATATCCCTGAATACTCGTCTTAAAATACAGGCAAGCTGTTCCGACTGTTCGTATTTCATGCGATGCCGGAACAACTTGCCTTATGCTACGAAAACTTACCGGCTGACTTGCTTCGTATCCCGATACCAGGCAAGTTTCAACCGACAGATTCATACAATCATGCAGATAAATCAGGACTGTTGCCAAAGACAGAGCCTTTAAGGTTGCGCTGCTCTTCACTTCAAAGGCTCTGACATTGGCAACCGGTTACCGGTGGTTTGTCTGAAAACGGATACTATGCTCCTCAGAAATCTTTGAATACTGAATATCAGGAAATCATTGGAGCATCATAGCCGGAACCGTTTCTTATGTGCAAAGGTACTGCGGACTGGAGAAACGCCAAGTGACGCTTGCGCTTTCAGTCGGAGGACTTGACGGCAGCCTTCCGCAAATTTTCTCATACCTCAAAAATTTGGGTATTCCGTCTGCATTCTCTGACTTCACACTTGTCTTTTTCTCCCTTTGGTCCGCAGTCACAAATGCACATAAAACGGTTTTTCCCGGCCATGAAGCTCAATGAGCTTTACTGGAGGGAAAAGAACTGGAACTTCAAAATTCAAGTGTTATGCGAGCAAGAAGAATGAGTATCAAACAATCTTTTAAATTTTTACTGATATGTGCAGATTGATGACGACACAACTGGCGGAAGCTCTGGAGGGTTATCCGCTCTACTCCCAGGACGGCAAGGGAAAAGAGGCTGTTTGCCGTGCGGTTTTTGCCCTTGGTTCTGTAAGGTGGTTTATCCTTGAAGGAAACAGGGAGGATGACGATGTGATTCTATTCGGTATCGTAGTCGGACTCATGGAGGATGAATACGGGTATGTTTCCCTCAATGAGCTTTCTGATGTGGAGCTTGACCTGAGTGCTCAGGGGCTTGGCAAGCTTCAGGTAAGACAGCAGCAGAACTTTAAGCCGGTTCCGCTAAAACTGATTAAAGACAGCAGACTTCAGGAATTTCTTGCAAGGTTTGAATAGGCTGTATGAAAACAGAAGTGGCCGGTCCTATCCGTCACGGACAAGACCGGCTGCTTATTATAGCAGGTAAATGAAAACAAAACTATAATTGTATGGTAAATGGAAAATTGTCGTAATATTTTTAATATCTCTGCCCGGCATGGATGGAGCGTTTCTATGGAAAACATGGATGGAATCCAGTTTCTCAATTTCAAACGGAAGACTTCGAGCGGTGTGCCGTTCTGCTTTACCATTGAAGCCGGTGACGGTACAGCCGGCTGCATAGCAAAAGAAATATTCTCTTTCGTCAGTGCCGTTGTCCCTGAACAATGTGCAAGGGAATGGATGATTCAGTCAGGAGCAATGGAGCCGACGGAGTTCCTTCAGGCCGTGGCTGACATGGAGGATGTCAGGTTAAGGGCATGGCTGCTGGCTCTTGAACTTGCAGCTATGAATGCAAAATGTAATCTTCTGGATACCATTCCATGGGACAGACTGAACTAACGGTGTTTCTTACGCTTGCGGCCACGTTTGGGCAGACCGGTTTCCTTGTAGGCTATCAGGTCAATTCCTCTGAACACCCTTTTTGCCTTATCAGGTATCTTCAGGAAAGCCAGCGGCTTATCCATATAACGGATATAGGCATAGATGGTGCAGCGATGAACACCCAGGTAGCGTGCTGCCTCCTTTACTGAATATGTCTTTTCCGGAACGACTTTCATTATATCTCATGCTGGTTAATCTTTTCGTTTATGGGATATCGCAAATGTAAATAACTGATTATTAGCTGTCAATACGTCAAATATGGGATTATTCCGGAGATTGTGGGATTTGTATGGATTATGTGTTACCGGTCATATTCAATATGACTGGATTAAGGCGGTTGATAACGAATCTGTTTTACGGAAATCAGGAAAGCATATATTTGACGGTTGACAGCGTTGACAGCAAATCCAATGAAAATCCGTTATAAAGTCTATCTAGGAAGTTTCTGTAATACAGTACATTATATTCTTTCTGATTTTTCTTATAAAGAATAGAGTATTATAATGTGTCAACGTTTGGCTATGGATTTTTAGCGGACTGAAAATTATGGCTACACTTGTCAACGTTTGTCAACGCATGATTTCTATATGAAGTATCTGATAAACTGGCAGATACTCTCTGTCAACACTGTCACCCCTGAAACGGGTGCATTTTATTATCTGAAAACATCTGATGCGAAAGGGATACGTGGTTATCCTAATGTACCATTACAGCCACAGGTTTGTTCAGCATGCCTCTTCAGATATTTTTTTGCAAAAGTATCTCCGGCATTGCAAACGTCAAACACAGGGCTGAAAATCTTCCTCAAACGGGGTTGAGCGTATTTTCAGCTTTCCTTGAAGTTTGCCTTATTGAATGCCTGCGCTTCTGAGAACTGCAAAAAATATCCTTCGGGCAAGCTGAAAAAACTTGCAGACAGAAGGGAAAAAAATCAGAGCGTATGGTACAGATGGACGAAAGCATCAGAAAACAGTTGGAAAAGCCTCAGACATGGTTCTGCAAGTATTTTCCCAAACGTATTCAGAATGTGGGCGAGAAGGAAATCGCCGACAGACAGTTGGTTTATGACTTCAAGGACGGAAGGTCTCATGAAGCGGTGGCACAGATGACGGCAGCAAGAATGATTGAGGAACACGGCAGCAGATGCTCACAGTTGGTATTCATTCCGGTTCCGGCATCATCGGTAAGAAAGAATGAAATCCGGTATATGGACTTCTGCAAAAGGGTATGTGAACTCACAGGAGCAATAAACGGGTATGACCATGTAAGGGTATGCGGAGAAAGACTTGCTATTCATGAAAACCGTAAGGCTGAAAAGGAAATCAGAAGGGTGAGCATCATCGAGTTTGATGAAGAGTGGTTCAGAGGCAAGGCAGTCATAGTCTTCGATGATGTAATAACACGCGGATTAAGTTTCGGTATATATGCGAATCAGTTGGAGAGTTTCGGAGCGAATGTCATTGAAGGCATCTTCCTTGCAAGAACCCATTATAAAGTATAGAACTATGAACGGAATATTATCAGAAAAATCAAAGTCACTGGCTTTCACGGGACACAGAACTGTTCCCGTAGAAAGGCAGGATGAAATAAGTGCACGGCTTGTTGAAGCCGTGTCCGTCGCCTGCAAATCGGGTATAACTTGCTTCTTCTCAGGCATGGCCATGGGATTCGACCTGATGGCCGCTGAAACTATATTGTCACTGAAGGGGAAGTATCCGGAAATCCGGCTAATTGCCGTTGTACCTTTCAGAAGACAGAGCTGCCGGTGGCCGTCAATGGAAAAGGAACGTTATCAGAATATAATTTCCAGGGCTGACCAGGTTATCGTATTGAGTGAACACTATTTTCACGGGTGTCTTCTAAGGCGCAATGACTTCATGCTGGAGCATTCATGTGGCGTGATAGCCTTTTATGACGGCAAGCCTTATGGAGGAACATTCTATACCTGCAGGGAGGCAAGGAAAAGATGTATGGATATAATCAATCTGTACTGAAAACCTGCCCGGATTATAGTGAAAATATTGTACAAAACAGATATGCAAATTTCTTGCATATCTCATTTATAATGCTTATATTTAGATAGTTAAACAAGTTATAAGGGGTAGTTTTATGAATAACATCTACAACCGGTACATTTGGCTGCTGCATACAGTCTACCAGGAAAGAAAGGTCACTTTTGAAAGGCTTTGTGATATTTGGAAGCACCATTTCCTGTACAATGGGAAGCCGCTGAGTCTTCGTACATTCCACCATCACAGAAAAATGATTGAGGAGAATTTTGATATAGTTATTGCGTGCAACAGAAAGGACTATACATACTACATCCAGAATCTGGATGAAATACTCGGTGACAGCTGCCGGAACTGGCTGTTCAACAGCCGTATCATTGATGTGGCTCTGAAAAGCAGTCCGTGTCTGTTCCATCGTGTTGTACTGCCTGACATGTCTGGCGGTATTGAATACCTTCCTGATATATCGGAATGTATCAGCGATGGACATGAGCTGTACATATTCTACACCAATGACAAGGGCAATGAAGTGGAAGGCCGTTTCCGACCGGAAGGTTTGAAGCTGTTCCATAACCGCTGGTATCTGCTCGGGTACAGGAACGGATCAGAGTTCTGTGCTGTTCCTCTTGATGCACTGACAAGAATCTATCTCAGCGGAAACAGGTTTCAGACTGACTGCAGATTTTCGCTGGCCAAACGTCTTTCAGACTCTATTGGTGTTGTGGCTCCAACCGGACAGCAGCCGGAAGAGGTTACACTAAGGGCTTATGGTCCATTTGCCGATTATCTAAGAAAACATCCTTTCCACCATTCGCAGGTAGAAAGGAATGATATGGGGAGTTTCACTTCATTTGATTACACACTTCTTGTGACTGACGAGCTAGTGGATGAAATCCTGGCTCTTGGTGATAAGGTGGAGATTACTTTTCCGGAAAAGTTGAGAATGAAATTGCTTCAGAAGATTGGGCGTATCAGGAATAGATACAATGTCTCTTTTTAGATAATTTTTATTATCTAAAAAATTAATCCAGTATTATTCCCATTTTGTCATTAATTTAATACATTAATCTCGATATTAATGAATACTATAATAAAAAATATTACTAGATTTCTTTGCTAATTCAACCATTATTTCATATACATCTCTAACATATGTTCTTGAATCTTCAGGAGATAAACTTCTAATATTTCTATGGGATGAATGTGCATAACCTCCTCTATATTTAGTCAAATTTTCTAAAGATGGTTTAAGTCTAATATCTATAGGGGTATATAATCCTAATGGTACTAATAGTTTTTTCAGATATTTTAATCCAACACCATGATTTTGATTCATTATGTATCTAGAAAATTCGCTCTTTATACTTTTTATTTGTCCTAATAGATAATCATATATTCTATCATTATCATCCCAACTATCATCATCTATTGTCTTAGTATTACCATTAAAATGTAATAAACACAATGTAGAATAACTAATACGCTGTGTGTTTATAAATTTATCTTCTATCTCATTTAAAGTGTACAGGCATATATTCTCCACAAACTCTTCAAAAGCAGCATGAGAAAGAACACAATAACTTCTAACATCAAGTTTATATTTATCCGGATCCTCTAAAGGATCATCATGGGTATCTATATATTTCTCTTCGAGTTCCAATAAATACAATTCCAACTTATCAAGAGAATCTTTTATACTTACCATATATTTATAAAAAAGGATTTATAGATAAATTCAAGCCAAAAGAATTATTTATTAAATCTTGGAATTTAGTATATCTTATTTTGTAATTTTCGATATTCTTTGTAGAACTTTCAATAGAAGATCTAAAATCAATATCTTCTAAACAAAGTTTCTTAAATGCATCAATGAAGTTTTGTTTATGTTCGATAATTTTATTATCCAAATGCAGAAAATAAAAAACTTCCACTTCAAATAAGACTTTATTAAATCTATTAGAAAAATCATTTTCATCATATTTTCGACCAATAAATTTATAGTCTCCAAATATATCTTTAAGTAAATTAATTGTAGAATTTATTTTATCATATTGATCCATTATTTCAGAATCAATTTCTGCCCATTTGCTATTTATTTCACCCATTTTTTCATCCAAAAACCTTTTTAAATTACCTTTGTATTCCTTGGGATACTTTATAAAAGCAAAAAGTCTTAATAGAATTTCAATATCCCTAAATCTTTTATCAGGTTCAGATAAATTCATTACGGAATGAATGGGTTGCAATGTATTTGTAATTTCTACTAGATAATCAGCAAATTTCCCTCTATTAAGAGCTTGTCTTAATTCTTGAGTAGACAAAGATTCAGAACCTGAATTAAGTCGGTAAAAAATATCATATAAAATTTGAATATCCTTGAAATTCGTTATAACAGTACAGCGCAATGAAGAGTTATCAAATTCACGTTTAGATTTATCATCTAAATCTATATATTTTGTTCTGTTTAACTCTTTTAATACCTTAAGTCCCTTCAGTACTGGTCTATCCCAATACTTATACTTTTCGTTATCAATAAATCCTGCAAGCGTAAGCAATCTCTGTTTTCCATCTATAACAATAAAAGAACGTTTTTTATTAGGATTCTCAGCTAGAACAATCTCAGGAACCGGATACCCCATTATTATAGATTCTATAAGTTTACTTCTTTTATCATCGTTCCATGCATTTCTTCTTTGAAATTTTGGATTAAGATCTATATTACCAATATTAATCTGATTAAATATTGTTTCTATAGTCCAATCCCTAGCATATACAACAACATCAGAAATATCTATATTTTGTATATCTTCACTATCTGATTGATTATCAATAATTATTTCAGTTTCTATATTTCTATTTTCAATATCACACATAACAATTAATACATTTAAGTTTTATACAAAGTTAATGATTATTTTTTCAAATTCCCGTCCAATACTAAGTATTTGCTCTTATTAAATATAAAACAATTCAATATAGAATTAAATAATTTACATAAATCGTTTGAACAAAAACAATATAAACACAAATGTAACCATTACTTTAGAACAATGAAACACTCTTATCTATAAAGTATATAATTATATCATTTTTTTAGAAGAGCTTATATAATTGTATATTAATTACTTAAATAATAAAGTTAGGTAACAATAGGACCTCTTTTTCATGACTAACCTTAATAGATATAACCTGGCTATCAGTTAGAGTACAGGACAACAAATCAGTTTCTCCGGAACCCAACAGCAGCACCTTCTCATTCAGTTCCTTTCTGGTATTTTTCTCCCAATCATATATCATAAACATCCCTCTTTGGAATAATTCAGAACCATTCTTGTTGTTTGTCAGGTTTAAGCCTCTCTCGTCAAGTCTTACAGACCAGTCAGAGCCATAGTCTCTGAAGGTATATGTAGTACCATAGCTTACCGTTTCTTTTCCTATCAGTCTACCAACAAGAATATCTACATTCGTATAAGGATTGCGTTTATAAATCGGTTCATCGGTTTTTGAGTCACTTTCCGTTCTCAACCGACATGCATTGATCATGCCTTTCAGTAATTTGTCCTTAACCAGCGGAAAGGTAGAAACTGATGATTTGCTTTCCATCCAGTATCCGTGTTTCCTCGCATATCCGTTGATACATTTCTTACCGTCACAATCCTTATCAGGATTCTTACCAGTACCACATTCGTATATCTGCTTTTTGCCTTTTATTCTCTCGCCGCATTCCGTTGCTTCAAAACCGTAATACAGGTACTCAAAATGAAGCAGCAAATAATATTCAAAACTACGACTTGAAAAAGCAATATTTACCTTTTTGCCATCTATTATCTTATTGGCTTCGGCCATGCCTTCCTCATGTTTAGGATGTTCGTCCTTATCATATACTGCCCAAGATTCATCCACTCCTTCAGACATGATTTTTCTTGCATACAACACCCATTTTAATGGTGGAACACCGGTTATAACTTCATCTTCAGCAACATCTTTCTGTCCACCTGACTTGACTTTACGTTTCTTCCCTTTATAGCTTCCTCTGGAAGAATCCGCTTCAGCATCTTCAACCGGTATATTAGGCTGAGGAATTGTACGTACATCAAAATCCTTGCTGTCACCATAAAACTGGTCACACAAGTCTGTAAAGAATAATGGTTCGGTCTTATCGCCTTCACACACTATTCTTATGACATACTTACTATGACGTTTATTTTCACTCGTTCTTGCCATAGTCTACAAACAGTTTCTCCAGTGGTTTTAATGAAGGAACACCTCCAAATTTATTATTCAAATACCATTTGGCAAACAATGTATCCTCTCTTACGTCCTCAAAATCGGAAAGAGAGAATATCTCTGATACTCCCTGCCCATTCTTTTCCGTAAACCATACCTGGTCTTTACGGATAGTATTCTGGTCAAGCAGATTCACATCATGGGTTGTAAAAATCAATTGGGCATTATTCCTGTTTATTCTTTCATTTCTGAAAATGTCCACAATAAGCTGTGTTATGTAGGAATGTAGCCCGGAATCCATTTCATCTATAAAAAACGGACTTCCATTCTGCAGTGCCTGTAATATATAACAGCCTATAAGGAAAAGTGATCTTGTACCAAAAGATTCTTCTTTTAAAGGCAAATCTGCTATTTTGCCCAAATCCTCACCATCATTATATAGACCATGCAGGCTTGTAACTTCAACGCCATCACTGCGCTTTTCCAGCTGGAAACCGGTCATACCAGTATCCGCAAATGCCAGAAATTCAGCAAGCAGTTTCTTGTTTTCAGGTCGTGAATAAAGCCATCTGACCATTTCCTTATCTTCACCCAACATGGTATCTTCATGATAACCGTTGGAAACAATCATATCTGCCAGATATTTTGCGGCATTTGTTATCGGTTCGCATGGTGTATCCTTCAGGAACTTGGAAATCAGCAACTGGTTCTTGAACACATTGAAAGGCTTTGAAGAAGAAAGGCTTGATCCGAATTTAATAGTATCTGATTCTTTATCTTCTGAAAGCAAAGTGCGTTCATAAAGTTGTGTCTGTTTACCGTTTGGATAATAAATCAGCGACTCTGACTCTATCTGCAATCTGGTAAAACTGACTTCATATTTATATCTGATTCTCTGAGTTATAAACTCCATTGAAAAACCTATTGGTGCATCAGCCGTAGTATTGTCAAATTTGAACGGCTGATACAATGGAATATCATCACCAACCCTGTTGTCAAGATTGTGAACCCATCGTCTGAACCTATATAAAAACTTTATGATATTAGTCTTACCTGAAGCATTTGCTCCATAAATCAAAGAGATTTTCAAAGCCTTCTTTAATCCTTCTGCATTGGTCTCAACTTCACATATATTATCAACCTTAGCCTTTGAAGAGGTCGGCTCTGTCGTAAAGGAACATACATCCTTAAATGAACGGTAATTCTTAATTTCTAAATTTAATATCATATTCTTGCATCTTTTCCACAAAAATAGCCTTTTAAATTTTCTATTCAAAGTTTTTTCTTCGTTTTTTGCGCTTTTTCTTCGCAATTTCAGTTTTAAATTCTTATCCATGGATTTCATTGAGTCTTTTAAGATGAGTTTATTAAAAAGGCAGTTCATTCTGTTTGAGCTGTTGCAGGTTTATGACATTGCTTTCCGCTGGAATTTCCTCCTGGTTTTCTGCTACAACCTCAGTTTCAAGATCCAGTCCGAAAGTCTCTTTCAGCTGGAGATAATCAAAGCACAATGCCTTTGGTCGGTTTACCTTTACCTTCTTAACCTGCTCTCCATTCACAATGTCGATGGTATAGTCAGGAAGTCCGCTTGGCAGAAGTATGGTGAATCTGTCCTGTTTCAGTCCCAGATATGAAGCATGGGATTTCAGGTACGACATGATGGTGGACCAGTTCGAGCGGTTGGAGGTGGAACCTGCATTCCGGCTGTTGAACAGTGATGCTACGGCTGCTGTGTTCAGATAGAGAATCGGACGTGCCTCCTTAAATTCTATATCTTCTTTTACAGACAATGGGCGGAAGGATTTCATATACCTTATACGGTAATGTGCCTTCTCAATACATTTCCCTGAAGTCTGGAATCCCTGAAGCATACTCCAGAAGTCCGCTATTTCCGAACTTTCCTGAGCCAGTTCATTCTGATTGCGTATTCCCCTGACTGCCGTATCAAACAATTCTGCATAGCTGAAAGGCACGTCAATTACTGTCTCCAGCGTTCTGAAGGTGGCCAATGGAATAACCCAGTTTCCGAATATACGGTCATGGATGGTTTCATTCTCCAGTTTTGCAGCCAACTCACGCTTTGTTATGGAATATATTTCCGGAAAGTTCTTCTCAAACAGTTCCCGGCGTCCCAGTATCTCCAGGGTGAGGTGGGTTAGTCCCATGTTGCAGACTGATACAAGGTCTTCATAGGCCCTTTTCTCATTCTGGTTGAATGATGTCTTTGAAAAGGCAAGGAAGATGACACGGGTATAGAGTGCCATATCCTGGGTAGGCTTGTCCTGGCCGCAAAGGGCTACACCTGTTGTGACAATGGTCTGTGCTGCCATCCCGTCTGTATTCGTATTCTTCTTGGTCTGGCCGCCACCGCCCCAGAGTCCTTTCAGATAGGCTATCTTGCGGATGTCAAGGTCATTCTTGTATTCATCCAGTACGGCAAGGGTGTTGACGGCCTGTGATACACGGTCGTTCATGGCCGGTACGGAAGTTACTCCGAGATTGGGCGGATCTACTCCGTGCAGGAAGAAAGACTGGAGGGAAGTAGCCAGGGTTGTCTTACCGGTTCCTTTCTCACCGAAAAGGTTCAGGATGGGAAAGTGGCGGGTACGTCTGAATATGATGTCACGGAAGAGTGTGGCAAGCAGGTAACAGAAGGCTACGCTTGCATTCTCACCGAATACTTCCATCAGTCTTTTTACGTAATCATACAGCTTTATTCCGTTGCGGTTCTCATGTACCATAAGTCTCTCAAACTGGAATATCTCCGGGTTGTTGAGATATATTTTTGAAGTGGCCGGTATAAAGAAGGCCTTGCCGTTTATACTACGGACTATACCCAAATCATCAACGGTATTGAATGTACCTGCAAAAAATATTCCGTTACCGAAAACAAAGAATCCTTCAGCTGCATTCCAGCCGAGCTTTCTGATACGTTCTGCCGTATCGGTCTTTGAATACAGGTATTCCTTTACACGGTTGAGTTTGTCTATCTTGGCCAGCCATACATAATTGCCCAGTGAGCCTACCTTCTGCTGGAAGTTGCTCAGCGAGCAGAGTTCCGACTCCTTCAGTTCTATGACCCTGCATACATTGTACATATTCCTCATGCGGAAGATTCTGGTTCCGTTTATCTCATCCTCGATATGGAATAGCGGTTCCATGATGAAGTTGGAGATTCTTGACGGTTCATCATCATCTTCACCGATGGAGTAGTAACAGTTTTCCCTGACGAACAGACCGAACTGGCGCAGCAGTTCAGCTTCACGCTGCATCTCGTTCATGGCCGCAGGTTTGTCGTTCCTTCTCCTGGCTTCCCCACGTGCCTGTGTAACGGCATCACGCCATAGCTTTACCTTGCCGTGCAGTCTGGAGAGCTGTTCTATGCACTGGTCATACACAAGCTGGTCTTTTATATAGCGCAACAGGTCTGCTATTTCCGCAACACACTTTCTTTCCTCTACCATGGAACCGGCTACCAGGAAACGTTTCTGTGCCAGCCAGATGATAAAATGTTTTTCCGGCAGTGAAGTATAGTCCTCCCTGCTGCGGATATAGCTGTCGGCATCATTCTTGGTATATTGTACTTCTCCTTCTGTCTCGGATGGTATTTCAGCGAAAGGAAGTTCTCTTACTGTCACATGGAATCCTTTTCTTATGGCTGCAGCCCCGTTGGTCATCACCGCTTCAAATCCCGGTCCGTATGGCTTGCCTTCCGCAATATCTGAATCAGGAATGAAACAGAGTGAGGATACATACTTCTTCAGCTGCTCAAACTGGCTGTCACTCCAGGCTGTTCCAAGTGACGCTACTGTATTGTCGTATCCAATTGACTGCATTCTAAGGACATCAGGAGCACCTTCCACAATGATATAATAGTCGGCATCACGCAGTCTGGCGGCACGGTCAATACCGAATACTGTTTCCCCCTTGGAGTAAATCATGCTTGTTACCGAGTTGATATACTTGGGAGCTTTCCTGTTGTCTCCGATGTATCTGGCCGTATAGGCAATGATGCGTCCCCATCTGTTTCTTATGGGAATCATGATACGCTGGCGGAACATGGCGTATGTGTTGCCGTCCTCACCACGCTTGAACATGCCGAGTTCATACAGCAGTTCTTCGTTCAAAGCCTTGCTTCTGCAGAAATCCATAAAGGCCTGACCGTCCTTCGGTGCATATCCTATTCCGGCAAAGGCACAGAACTCCTCATGCCATCTGCTGTATGCATAGGCCCTGGCATCAAGGCTCTCTTCCTTGTCTGTTGCCCTGAGACATTGAAGGAAGAAGGTCTGAACTGTATCGAGAACTGTCAGAAGTGATTCCCGGTGTCTGGCTTCAGCCATCTGTTCCTCACTGCGCTCTTCACTGATGTATTCTACCGGAATATTATGGTTTTTGGCAATAAATTCCACAGCGGAACTGAAGGAAAGATTTTCCTTTTCCATTGTAAACGTAATGGAATCACCGCCACGGTTACAACTGAAACAGTGGAAGAGATTCTTGCTGGGAGTGACAGCAAAGGAACCAGTCTTTTCGGAATGAAAAGGACAAAGTCCCATCAGGGTTAAGCCTTTTCTGGACAGTCTGACATAAGGACTGAGTACGTCTTCTATGGCAAGTTCCCTTACTTTCCGTATGGTTGTTTCGCTTATCATAACGTACTGAGCAGGTTCCAACAATCGATTATTGACTGGCCGGAGTATTTCGGACGGCTGACATTATTAGGATTGAGCGGTTGGATATACCCGTTTTCTCTGTATTTTTTGAGTGTCTTGTTGCTGATACCGAGTTCAGCACAGGTGCGCTTGACTGAATAGACACCGTTTGGATCGCACGCTGGTCTGATTTCTTTCATTATTATAAAATCATTATGAATGTGCGATACAAATATCTGTCCGGCTTTATTGTTAAGCTGGTGAACAAAGGTTACTGACGCACATTCCTGTACCTACTATAATTGCTTTCTTTATATTTCATAGAGTATCACGGCTAAACTAAACAAATAAAGTTTATCAATATTAGAGTATTAGCCATAATATGTTTACCACTTATCTTTCTTGACCGGTTTTTCTGCCTGTTTCGGCTGACTTTCATCAAAATAGTCCTGGGTGGTTCGCTGCAAGAGCCTGAGGTCTGCCGTGCGGTATTCCACCTTACCGGGTCTTTTATAGGTGACCACCTTTCCCTGACGTTTCCATCGTTCTACATTCCTGCGGCCAAAAAGTTCGTAAGCCTTCCTCTGGCTGATGAATTCAGGATCATCCTTGTCGGCTTTCAATTGCCTGACAATTCTGGAGGAGAGGTCATTCAGGAATGTTTCGTATGGTATAAGATGGTCCAGAAACTGTAATATCTTCATATAAACCTGATTTGGTTTCTATACTGTTCGTTTGACCGTAATGGTATGGTTTTCCCTGTCAGTCCTGGTCTTGAACTGACGGTTGTAGATGGCACCAAGCTCTGAGGCCTGTGTACGGACGCTTTTCAAACGTGAAATGGGGAATGAAACGGATTCACCTACTTCAAGGGCAACAAGTACCGGACGGATTTTTTCTAAGTTTTCAGACATAATTGTTGGATGTTTAATATTTAATGTTTAACTTTGTATTCATCAAATGAATAGGTTATACCACAAAGTAACATAAAATGGTTTATATAACCAAATATTTGTTTGATGATTTATTGTTTAAGATGTATTTATTGAAGGAATCGCATGGATAATGACATAAAACACGTGCATGTAGGTCAGGCTATCGACAAAAGACGCAACGAGCTTGGATTAAGCAAATCTGAGCTTGGGCGCAAAATAGGTGTACCGCAGCAGCACATAAACCGCATACTGGAAAGGGAGACAATGGAAACGAACAGGCTTATTAAAGTCAGCGAAGCATTGGACTTCAATTTCTTTTCCCTTTTCTGTCCGAAACAACATCATATATCGGCACACCTTGCAGCCGTTTCATTGGATGGAAATGCAAATAATCTGATAGGTGATGCAGAACTGGCCGTACAGTTATCCAGCGAAAAGAAAGAAACAGAGAACCTGAGGGAAACAATCAAGCTTCTGAAAGAGCAGATAGAGAGTCTGAACTCACAGATTTTACGTCTTGATTCAAACCTGAAGGATAAGGACGTGATTATTGAACTATTGAAAGATAGGAAATAAACAATACTGAAATTTAAATGAATGCGTCATCTCGTTACAGAGAGGTCAAATCATTCATCCTTAATATCTATTGCAACTGTTCCAAGCATTGTATAGGATTGTATCAAGATGCATACAGATTACATACACAAATATTGCATCTTATTGAAATACAGATATGTATTGGAGACGCGCAAGCTGCAGTTGAAGAATAATGCTTAAAAAGTAGCAGTTTTAGGAAAAAGTCATACCAAAGCGCATACACTTCACATACACCGGTAATGTAACCTATTGGGGAATAATCGTTTATGAAAGTGGCTCAGGCTGCTGTTGAAGATATGAAGTAAATTGAATATTTTCTGAATATAAAGGTGGGAGGTGCTTGGAATAAGTACCTCCTACTCTATTTTTATGGCATTTTATTTTTTCAATAAAAACATAGTTTATACATTTGCCTGCAAGACAAAATCTATATTCATATGAAAAACAAATGCCTCTTAGTATTACTGTTAGCTTTGGGATGTTGCCATGTACAAGCACAAAAAAGTCAAAAGGATCCTTTGTCCGAAGCACTCGTCCGGTTGAATCAAAAAGTGGATTCCGAATTGATTCCCGAAATAAAAAGGTTTCCCCTGATTGGAATTTCCACAGATATAAGTCCGAAACGGACAGCCGTAAACACGGCATATGTACAGTCAGTCATTCTCTCTGGAGGAATTCCTTACATGATACCTGTAACGGATAATGTAGAAATACTGCGTCAAATTGTATCCCGGCTGGACGGAATTGTCTTTACAGGTGGAGAAGACATCCAACCAATGTATTATGGCGACCTTCCTTATGAAAAACTGGAAGAAGTAAGTCCCGCCCGGGATACCTTCGACTTGATGGTGCTGAAAATGGCCGCAGATCGGAATATTCCCATATTAGGAATTTGCAGGGGACTACAATCAATGAATGTAGCTTTCGGTGGAACTTTATATCAAGATCTGCCCACGCAACATCCTTCAAGTGTCAACCATCGCCAAAAAGAATCCGGCACTACCACCACCCATCCGATATCCATCATAAAGGGAAGCAAGTTGGCAGACATTACAGGACAAGAAGTGCTGCAAGTCAATACATTCCATCATCAGGCTATCCAGAAATTGGCACCGGGATTCAAAATCACGGCTTGGGCACCCGACAGTATAGCGGAAGCTATAGAAGCTTATCCCATACGACAAATGATAGGTGTGCAATTTCATCCGGAAATATTTACAGCTGCCGGAGATACCACCATGCATAAATTATTTAAATTTCTGGTGAATAAGGCTGACACATTTAATCTGGCCAAAGATATCCATAGCCGTATCCTTTCCATTGACACTCATACAGACACTCCTCTTTGGTTTAAAAACGGTTACAGTGTAGGCCTGAGAAAAGACAACATGGTCAGCATCCCCAAAATGGAGGAAGGCAAATTGGACGCACAGTTCCTAGCCGCATTTATATGGCAGGGGAAACGGGATGACGCATCTTCACAAAAAGCCGTAGAAAGCACCACCCGATTAATTCAATCCATTTATGACGAAGTAGAGCAATACAAAGATTTTTGTGGCATCGCCCTTACGGAAGAGGATTTGGTACGTTTAAAGAATGAAGGCAAGAAAGCTTTCTTTATAGGGATCGAGAATGGTTACGCCATCGGCAAGGACTTAAAAAATATAAAAAAATACAAACAGATGGGAGTTAATTATATAACTCTCTGCCATTCTTATGATAACGATATTTGCCATTCGTCCACTCATACGGAAGATGCGACTCAAGGACTGACACAGTTTGGTCGTGAGGTAGTGAAGGAAATGAACCGGTTAGGTATTATGATAGACATATCACATGCCAGTGAAGGTACTTTCTGGGATGTGATAAAATATAGTACACAACCTATCATCGCCTCTCATTCCTCGTCAAAGGCTTTATGCGACCATGACCGTAATCTAACAGACGAACAACTCCGTGCCCTAGCGAAAAATGGCGGAGTGGCACAGTTATGTCTCCTCGATGCCTATATCAATAAAAAAACAAAAGCCGCATCCATTTGTGATGCAGTCGAACATTTGGACCACATGATTAAAGTAGCCGGCATAGACCATGTAGGAATAGGTACAGACTTTGATGGCGGTGGTGGTCTGCAAGGATGTAGAGGAGATAATGACTTAATTAATCTGACCATAAAAATGATTGAAAAAGGATATACAGAAGAAGACTTAAGGAAGATTTGGGGAGGTAATCTCTTGAGAGTAATGAAGCAAGTACAGGAAGCACCACTTCTTTCTTCAAAAAAACGCAGATAATACCCAAACAAGGATAATTAAAAATATATAGAAATATCCTATTATCATTTTTCGGAAATTATCAGGGCTGTCTCACCAATGGACAGCCTCTTTTTGTAACTTACAGTTTAATAGTAAAAGAAATAAGACAGACCTTATTCCCCTCTCCTCACCATAGGAATTTTCCTATTACAAATAGGGAAACTCTCCTTTACAAATAGGAATATTCCGTTTATTGTATCATTCCCTCCACTTATCTTTGTGACATAAGAAAAACAAATTTTAAAATTAACGGATATGAGAACAAAAATACTGAAATACTTCGGAATGGTAGTTGTACTGATAATAATGGTTAACCTAACCTCCTGTGAAGTATCCATAGAAAGTTGGTACGATGATGATGATTACAGCGAAATATATTACAGAACCACTCGGGAACTATGCAGCCGGACCTGGCAAGAAACTTGGGAACAAGACGGTGAATACTACACACAACGACTAGACTTTTACGAAAATAGAACAGGCACAGACATCATACGAATAGAACATCGAAACGGCTATGTAACCGAAGACAGGTACAATTTTGAATGGAGATGGGATAACAGCGCACAGACATGTATCCGTATGGTTTACGGTCCCAGTGACATTTCATATTTTGAAAATATATGGTTGGCCGGAAACTTCTTAAAAGGCACATTGGATGGTGTCAATGTAAATTTCACAGGAATCAGGTAAAAAGAAAAAAGCGGGATGATACCCAACACATATCATCCCGCTCTCCTTTTTCCAAATACACTACTCAACTTTAATACTCTTTACCGGATTCTCATTAGCAATACGCCAAGCTCTAACAACGACACACACCACTATCAGAGCGATAATCACCAATGCTGTTCCGACAAAATACAACGCATTCATATCTATCGTTTCGGCAAATTGATCCAACCAAGCCTTTCCTGTAAAGTACGATACTACAATTCCCATCAAGACCGATGGGACAGCAACATATAATATATCACGGGACAGCAACCGAAGAATAGTCGAAGCTTCAGCACCATTCACCTTACGGATAGCTATTTCCTTACTGCGACGTTGTGTTTCATCATTCACGTAACCTATCAACCCCATAACAACAATAAGCAAAATAAAAGTAGAAGTAATCCATACAGAATTACGAAAACGATATACATTGCGATAGATTTCCTTCAGCATGGTATCTATCGGAATAAATTCCAATGCCTTAGTGGAATGCACCTGCTCCATGTATTCGTTCAGCTTTTTCAAACTCTCATCGTATGGCTGCTTTAAACGTACATCAAAAGTGTGACTGGTATTATGACTATAAACCAAAGCCACGGGAAACTGCTTATAAAGAAAAGACGTATTGCGCACATTACGGAATACACCAACAATGGTTCCGGCTTTATCAAAATCATTCAACCGTTTGCCTACTGCCCCATCTGTCCATTTCATCAGCCGCACTACTTCTTCGTTGACCAATACATCTCCCTCATTCTGCATATCTTTCCCTTCAATAATAGTAATCCCCATGGTTTCAGCATAATTCTTATCACAAGGATTATACATCAAGGTTTCTATTCGCTTGCCACTATTATCAATCAGCCCACGAGTCCAATATTCTCCCAGAACACCATGCATAGAACGGGTGGCATTTTCCACCATGGGTTGACGACGAAGATCGTTAACCATATTCTCTGCTTCTTCGGGTGACATCCATGTTTCCGCCTCCACCAATCCTGGAGTACGGATACCCATATCACTATTAATCAGATGATGATACTGCATCAAAGATACTAACAAAATCCCCATCACAAAAGATACCCCCATAAATTGTACAAATAAAAGAGAACGCTTCCACCCCTTTTTCCCATCTGTGTAACGACGAAAAACTTGAGTGACAGGAATGCGTGAAAACAATCTTCCCGGCAGCACTCCGGCTACTATGAACAGTACAAAAACAATGAGCATCGGAACCCATAAAGTTTCCAATGTAAAGAGTGAGGACAACTGCACCGAAAGTAAATCTTCTATCAGATCTTTGGTATTGAAAATAATAAAGAGGGCCACTATAACGGACATCAATACCACAATCCCCGTCTCAAAAAGGAACATACTGAAAATATTGATTGCACTGGCACCACTACACTTATGCACACCTATACTTTTTGCCCTGCGGCTCATGGTAGCAATAGCTACTAATACATAGTTCATGATTGCCACAAAAAATATGGCAAAGCCCAAAAAACCATAAATGTAAAGGCGAGTGCGGGTATTTGAGTCATCCAGATGAATTTCGGGCAATGGCTGTGCATCATAAAAATTTCTCCATTCATCATCAGCAGAATCAGGATAATATTTTTGCATAGCCTTGTATATCTGACGATTGATTTCTTCCCTGTCCACCCCATCGCGCAAACGGAGAATAGTATAATAAATGTCATTACGCCCCCATGTTCCACCCCCTATATAACCACCTCCGGCATAAATGGGAGCTACAAAATCAAAATGATAGGCCGTATTTTCCGGAGTATCCTGATAAACACCACGGACTGTCAGTTCATGCTGTTTATCCAAAGATAATTTTTGTCCCACAGGGTCCTGTCCACCAAAGACATCACGAACAAAAGTTTCAGAAACGAATATGCTCCCTGCCCTTTGCAATTCCTCAGGATTCCCTTTCAATACTTTGATGCCGAAAGTACGGAAATAGCAAGTATCTACATAAGCGTAGTTTACGTCTTTCAGCTTATGACCATCCTTGAATACATTTAATGTCTCAAAATTGAAAATGACTGTAGCATTTTCAATCCATTGTGACAAATCACTGCGGAATGCTTCTGCCATCGGAGCAAACAAGCTATCATCATATCCTTCTCCTTTCTCTCCAGTCTTTACATTCTCTCCTCCTCCACGTACCAACACCAATCGGTCGGCATCAGGGTAACATTTTTCATAATTGAGTTCAAATGCTATTTGTGAAAAAAGCAGAACACCAATAGTCAAGCCTAATGAAAGCGATATGACTTTTGTCACATTGCTTCCACGGCCGTGTAATGTCGATTGTATTGCATAATAGATTTGTTTCATTACAACCACCCTTTCATTATTATTCTTTAATGTTCGCCACTACACTACCGTCAAACAAATGAATGACACGATGAGCAAATCCGGCATCATGCTGAGAGTGAGTTACCATGACAATACTAGTCCCCTCCTTGTTAAGTTCGGTCAATAGATTCATTACTTCAGCACCGTTCTTTGAGTCCAAATTACCGGTAGGCTCATCGGCGAGGATCAATTTAGGGTTAGTAACCACAGCACGGGCAATAGCCACACGCTGTTGTTGACCGCCGGAAAGCTGTTGCGGGAAATGCTTGGCACGATGACTCAAGTTCATTCGCTTTAAAATTTCCAGAACACGCTCCTTACGTTCACTAGCCTTGATTCCAAGATAAGTCAACGGTAATTCCACATTTTCAAAAACATTCAGTTCGTCTATCAGATTAAAGCTTTGAAATACAAAACCTATTACACCTTTACGCAGGCGGGTGCGTTCTTTTTCTTTCAGATTGGCTACTTCATTGCCCAGCAACTTGTAACTGCCTTCAGTAGGATTGTCCAACAGACCAAGGATATTCAATAAGGTGGATTTTCCACAACCTGATGGTCCCATAATAGCTACAAACTCTCCTTCTTTCACCTCTATGTTTACATGATTCAACGCAATTGTTTCTACTTCTGAAGTACGAAATACCTTACTTAAATTTTCAATCTGTATCATAATAATAAATTTTAATTGTTTGTTCTATTGATCTTTATTCTGATTTAATACTCTTTACTGGATTCTCATTGGCAATGCGCCATGTTTTGGAAATGACACAACTGACAATCAATATCAAGACCACGATAGCTACACATACATAATAAGGAACAAGCGAACCTACAGTCACAGCAAACTGTTCCATCCATAAACCACCTACATACCATGCCCCTAGTGTACCTGCGACTACAGCCGGGAAAGAAATCCAAAGAACATCTTGCACCAACATTTCCAATATCGCAAATGACTCAGCTCCATTCACTTTACGAATAGCAATTTCTTTCGAACGTCGCTGTAATTCATCATTAATATAGCCTATCAGTCCCATCAAAGTAATAAACAAGATGGCAATTGCCGCCAATAAAGTCGCATTACGAAATACACGAACGGAATTATAACTATCCGCCATTTTTTGTTCCAAGCTTTCAAAGCCGACTGTTTGATTAGGAAAAGCTTCGGCAGCATCACGCTTCAGTTTCTGAAGATTCTCACCAAAGGGTTCCTTCAGACGGAGATAAACAAGATCAGCCAAATCTTTGGGATGATGATGCAAGACAAACGGTTTCAGCTCTGAGTAGAATCCGCCAATATTAAAATCTTTAATCACACCTACTATTTTGACACGGCCTTCTTCTGTCTGTATACTCTTACCTAAAACATCTTTTCCCCAATGCATTCTCCGTACAAATTCCTCATTCACTGCCACCTCACCGGATTCACGAGGCACACGCCCTTGCTGTATGACCATTCCCATAAAAGCTACATAATTCTCCTGAGTAAAATCATAACGGCTGGAAAAAAGACTCGTTCCTTTCTCATCCGGTATCATCTGCCCGCTATATCCATTAGACGGATAGCTAGTTGCCGAAGTCAATGCTTCCACGTATGGAAGCCCCTCATAAAAGTGACGGGCAGCAAGCCGGGCTTTAGCATCCGGTGCATTATTAACGCCAATCACTACCCGCTCAGGATTATAACCCGGATCTTTATTAATAACATAATGATACTGGAGCATCACTACACACATCAATCCACATATAAAAGCCACTCCTGCAAATTGGATAAACAATAACGGACGTTTCCATCCTTTCTTACCCTCTGTATAACGCCGGAAAACCTGTGTGACCGGTATCTTTGAAAAAATTCGTCCCGGCAGCACACCACCAATGAGGAATAAGACAGCAGTCACTCCAAAAGGCACCCAAATACGTTCCACCGCAAAAAGAGACTCCAGTTTAGCAGCTGTAGTATCTTCCACAAATTCCCGGAAATTAAACATTAAAAAAACCATCAAAAACAATGAAAGCAAAATAATAATACCGGTTTCCCACATAAACATACCAAAAACAGTACCCGTTCCCGCTCCGCTGCATTTATGAACACCAATACTTTTGGCACGCCGGCTCAATGAAGAAATAGAAATCAACACATAATTCAATGTCGTGATAAACAAAATAGATATACCTAAAATAAGCATAATATTACGCATTCTTTTCACTTCATCATATCCACGGTACGTATCCCGAACAGGTTTTGCCATGACAGTGATTCCCAACTTATCACTTCTGGGAATATGTTGCTGTACTACCATATCAATACGCTTGTTCAATTCATCCAAATCAATATCCTGCTTCAACCGGATATATTCTTTCCAGCTGTCCCCACCGTCCCATGAATAATTTCCTATCCGGCGGCTCCAGATAGAAGGCAAGGAAATGACAGCCTTCGGTCGCATAGTACAATTCTCAGGTAAAGCAGCATACGTTCCTTTGACTGTCAACTCAATTTCCTTATTGAAACTAATTATTTTACCAATCGGGTTCTCACCGCCAAACATTTTATCCGCCAAATCTTTACTCAGGAAAATTACATCTTTTTGCTGCAATTCACGTACCGGATCACCACTCAAGACCTCAATACCCATTGTCTGAAAAAACAATGAATCAGCAGCAACTTTAAAATCATCAAAGCGGACACTCCCGTTATAAATAGGTGCCGAAACCGGCCACGAGCCTGTACTTGCCGCCGATTCCACAATTTCCGGCATTGCATCCAGTATGCCTCCGGCAGCTGCACCGATAATGAACTCACTCGGAGGAAAAGGCTCTCCATTTACTGTCCATATATTCCACAACTGGTATAATTTATCATGATCCTTAAAACAAGTATCAAAACTCTGCTCATACACAACTCTTGAGAAAAGCAGAATACTCATAGTCAGGCCCAAGCCTAACGAAACGACTTTTATAATATTAGCTCCACGTCCATGTATCAAAGCCTGAATGACATAATAAATCTGTTTCATATTTCGTGTTTTTAATTATTATTATTTTAAAAGAGAGAAGTCCCGTTTCACAACGTTACTTCCCATAAAGTGTATAAGAAACTAAAGTTTCTATAATTCGTTCTCTATAATATAAATGCCAAAACCGTGCCACGCAAACAAATGACTGATTAACAACACATTGCAAAATAACAAAAAGAAACAGTCTGTCTAATTATTAGACAATAATGTATGATAATTAGACAGACTATGAAAACAAACAAATAGTTCTACGCTTCAAACTTATTGGAATTTGCCTTATTTTACTATCTTTGCATTATCACCTATATAAAACAAATTATTATGAAACACATTCTTTTGGCAGCCTGTGCGGTTGCCATATTAAGCGGTTGCGGTTCGCAAGGGAAACAGGCAGCCCCTACCGAAAATCCATTCCTTTCAGAGTACACAACTCCCTTCCAGGTTCCTCCTTTCGACCAAATCAAGATGGAACATTACAAACCCGCCTTTTTGCAGGGCATGGAAGAACAACAGAAAGAGATTGACGCTATAGTAAACAACCCCGAACCCGCCACTTTCCAGAATACCATTGCAGCACTGGATCAAAGCGGAGCGTTACTTCGTAAAGTCAGCACCGTATTCTACGGACTGAAAAGCGCCAATACCAATGATGAAATGGACGCACTGAGCCGTGAACTCTCTCCACTACAATCAAAACACAGCGATGACATCGCCTTAAATGAAAAACTTTTTGCACGTATTAAAGCTGTCTATGAAAATCCCGGCAATTTGGACAAAGAGCAAAAGAAGTTGTTGGAAGAAACCTATAAAGATTTTGTACGTGGAGGTGCCAACCTGGATGCCGACAGTCAAAAAAAACTGCGTGAATTAAATAGTGAGATTTCCATGTTACAGCTCACCTTCGGCCAAAATATGCAGAAGGAAACCAATGCTTTCCAATTGATCGTGGACAAAGAAGAAGACTTAGCCGGATTACCCCAAAACCTGATTGCCAGTGCTGCCGAAACAGCTAAAGAAGCAGGCATGGAAGGCAAATGGATTTTCACCCTGCATAATCCCAGCGTCATGCCTTTCCTGCAATATGCCGATAACCGAGACCTGCGTGAAAAGATATTCAAAGGATACATTAACAGAGGAAATAACGGAAATGAATACGACAACAAGGAAGTGGTACGCAAACTGCTCAAAGCCCGTCTGGAAAAAGCCAAGCTGATGGGATATGAAAACTATGCTTCCTTTGCACTGGAAGAACGTATGGCGAAAACACCGGATGCCGTATATAAATTATTAGACCAGATTTGGACACCTACTCTGTCCAAAGCCAAAGAAGAACTGGCAGATATCAATGCCGAAATAAAGAAAGACGGAAAAACCTTCACAGCCGAAGGTTGGGACTGGCGTTATTATGCAGACCGAGCCAAGAAAGCCAAATTCGACTTGGATGAAAATCAGGTACGTCCTTATCTGAAACTGGAAAACGTACGTGACGGTGTGTTCTATGTTGCCAACAAACTGTACGGTATCACTTTCACCCAGCTGGACAATCTTCCCCTCCCTCATCCCGATGCACAGGCATTCGAATGTAAGGACAAAGACGGTTCTCATCTAGGTGTACTCTATATGGACTTCTTTCCGCGTGCCAGCAAGAAAGGTGGCGCATGGTGCGGAAGCTATCGTTCACAGACCTACAAGGACGGCAAGAAAGTGGCTCCTGTAGTAACCGTGGTATGCAACTTTACCAAACCGGCAGCCGGACAACCCGCTTTGCTCAGTGCAGATGAAGCGAATACCTTGTTCCACGAATTCGGACACGCTTTACATAATCTTTTCAAAGATGTACATTATTATGGTGTGGCTAGTGTTCCGCGTGATTTTGTAGAACTGCCGTCACAGATAGATGAGCATTGGGCTTTTGAACCGGAGGTATTGAATGTATATGCCAAACATTATCAGACAGGTGAAGTTATTCCTGCCGGACTGGTTGAAAAAATGGACAAGAGTGGCAAATACGGACAAGGCTTCGCTACGGCTGAATATTTAGCTGCTTCCCTGCTGGATATGGATTATCATGTATTAAAAGAAATTCCCGATGATATGGACGTTATGCAGTTCGAAGCAGAAACATTAGGTAAGCGCGGATTGCTGAAACAAATTCCGTCACGCTATCGCACCACTTATTTCAACCACACCATGGGTGGTGGATATACTGCCGGTTACTATAGTTATATTTGGGCAGAAGTGCTGGATTGTGACGCATACGAGGCATACAAGGAAACAGGCGATATCTTTAATCAAGAAGTAGCAGGAAAGTTCCGCAAATATATCCTCACTCCCGGCTGCATTGACGATGCGATGGACATGTATGTCAATTTCCGTGGCAAAGAACCCGGTATTGATCCCTTGTTAAAGAACAGAGGACTAAAATAACCCTCTAACCCTAAATAGAATTCCTCCCCCTGCAAAAGACAAATGATTGTGACTCTTGCAGTGGGAGGATTCTCATTTTGTAGTATGATTGCGGATAGTTCTTTTTATTTTTTGTTCCAAAGCAAGAAATAATCCTCAGAGAAAGCGTACCTTTATGCCTGTCAAATCAAAAATTAAATTATGAATCAACCTATTGCTATGAACACCACAAGAAAACATGTGGTATGGCTGGATGTCGTTCGTTTGGTAGCCATGTTCACCGTAGTTTGCTGCCATAGTGCAGACCCGTTCAACTTTTACCCCGGCGAACCGCCAGCCAACATTGATGAAATCAAATTCTGGGGAGCCGCCTACGGAGCCTTTCTCCGTCCGTGTGTCCCACTGTTTGTCATGATTACAGGAGCATTGCTGCTCCCCGTACGTGGCGAAATATCCGCTTTCTACAAAAAAAGAATCAGCCGTGTATTCTGGCCGTTCCTTATCTGGAGTGTCATTTATAATTTATTTCCCTGGTTTACAGGATTGTTGGGACTTAATCCTGAAATAATCCTTGACTTTTTCCCTTATAGCGGTGAAGAAGCCGCCCGTCAGTCACTCAACGTATCATTGGGTTATATAGCAGAAATGCCTCTCAATTTCTCTTTATTAGACGTACATATGTGGTATATCTATCTGCTTATCGGATTATATCTATACCTTCCTATTTTCTCCGCATGGGTAGAAAAGGCCTCGGAGAAAGCCAAACTATGGTTTCTTGTCGCATGGGGAATAACCGGCTTGTTACCTTATTATTATCAGTTCGTATCCCCATACATTTGGGGAGGCTGTGCGTGGAACTCGTTCAATATGCTCTATTATTTTGCCGGATTCAACGGGTACTTGCTATTGGGACACTATCTGCGCAACCACGACTGGTCATGGAGTAAGACACTGTCAGTCTGTATCCCCATGTTTCTGGCAGGTTACATGGTCACATTCTTCGGTTTCCGCCACATGACCGCATTACCACAATGCACTGATGAAATGTTGGAACTGTTCTTCACCTATAATTCTTTGAATGTGATTATGATGACTATCCCCTTCTTCCTCATAGCCAAGAAAGTAAAAGTACGCTCAGAACTGATCCAGCGTATGCTGGCAAACTTGACCGTATGTGGTTTTGGCATCTATATGATACATTATTTTTTCACAGGTCCGGGTGTAGTCCTGATGCGCAATATCGGTGTTCCCGTGCCTTTACAAATTCCCGCTGCCGCAATCGTGGCATTTGGCGTATCGTGGCTGCTTGTGGTATTCATTCGTAAAATAAGCGGCAAGAATGCTAAATACATTGTAGGATAATAAAAACAGGACATACAAATATCGTTATATAAGAATAGCCGGAACTACTTTTTCCAAGTGATTCCGGCTATTCTTATAATGCTTCATCCACTAGAAATCAAGTCAGTTATTTGAGATGTAATTTAAAGAATATACCTCCGCTAAAAAATTTACCGTCATTCAGTTCAGCAATAAGATTGATATGGTCTTTCCATATTGAATAAGTTCCACCCACATTCACAGTATAAGTTGCTGTATGCAGATCTTCCGCATGTCCGGGACACACTTCCGCCATCAGATTAAATCCATTCAGAGCTTTCTGCCAGAAACCTTCGCCCTTCATGCCAAAATGAAAGTTTACCCCTGCAGCAAGACGGCTATAATGCACATCACTCATAGCTTTACCGATAACCCAAGCTACATGCCCCCCCACTGTACCTATTCCACTAAATTCAACATGTTTCGTTGCCGCCAGATAATAACGTGTCAAGTAATTGTGGTTTCCGCTACCACCGCCCCCCCAATCTATGTCTCCACCTCCATTTGAAGAATGGCTTCCCGGATCATTCGCACCAATCACTACCTGAGGCGTCCAAGCCTTCCACCAGCCTTCTTTCCATGCCCTCAACCGGAAATGAAACGATCTGTCCTGATTGGTAAACCTGCCCCAAGTTTGCTGAGGCCAATAAGAAGAACCATGTATCCCCTTTACCAACGTACAAGTATATGCTACTTCCAGCCAAGGAAACAAAGTACAATTTATATAATAGTTATAGGTATAGGGATGATATTCACTTCTCACCCAATATCGGGAAAGTATATTTACATCAAGCATATTTCCTCCCAGCATAACGGTTTTATCTTTCTGCATAACGGCAGTAGGTGCATGAAGTAGTCCTGTAGTACCATAAAAAGCCTGCCCTTTGATAACATTCATTCCTCCAAAGAGTCCCCCCAGAAATATTAGAGTTCTTAATTTCACTATTCTATGAATTTTAATTTATATTTGCAGCATGAAAACAGATGTATTAAAAATACTCGGAAAAATTATTCCTACTGCTATCTTCGTCCTGTTGTTGCCATTCTCCATTATTTACATGGCAATAAGCAAAGTCTGCTCTTTCATCCGAAAATTCTTTCCCCGATAAAGCGTACCGGAAACAAGAATGCAGCTTGCAGATATCTTGTACGTGTATGTTTCTCCTTATACATTCTATAAACGAAACGCAAATTCATCTTATCAACCCAGTTCGGATAATAGTGCATCCTATTCATTGCCGTTTGGTGAACAAAGCCACCACACGTAAAGCCGATGCCTTGGTAACCCATCTTTTTTACCTTAAGCAGAAACTTTTCCTGCATCAAGGCCCCCATACCTACTATCAGAAAATCCGGATTTAATTCGACTATATGAGAAGCTTCCTTATTCATTTCAGCATCCGAAGAGAAATATCCGTTCCTGAACCCTGCAATGCGTAACTCCGGATACTGCTCTTGAAATATCCTCACAGAACACTCCACTTGTTCTTGACCCGAGGCTACGATATAGAGCGTTTTACGGCTTTCCATGAGGTAATTCAACAATTCGGGAGCAAGGGAGGTCATATCAAAACTACGTCTGGTCACTCGCTTTCCGTATACTAATCTTATGGCAGAAACCAGTAAAGAGCCATCGGCAAAAATACCATCGAATTGTTCAAATAGGGATTTGTTTTCTAAAGCTATGAGATAAGATACGGGGTTGAGAAAGGTGTAAATTCTGTTTTTCGTTTCGAAAAGTTCGGGAGACGTCCATTTCTCTGTTTGCAAAATGTAGGTAACTAACAAAGAGTTCATTATCTGATATTTTGTGTCAAATAAGTAATAGACCGTTTTGTTTCCTCCATTATTATTTTATTTACACCTGCATAATCAATGGGAGTTTCCAAAATCTTTTGCATTTTATTCATATCGGTAACTATACGATTCTCTAGTCCAAACTGTTTTAATAAAGACACCAATTTATTACTATTCATATCTCGTACTATAGTACAAAATTCTTTATTAAATTTTATAGAGAATACACTACCATGAAATGTATCAGTAATAATATAAGATGCTCCTTTAAAATAAGCTAGTACTTCAAACGGAGTAGGAATAACAACTTCATCACACCATGAAAAATAATGTCCTATTGATATCAACTTCAGTTCTTTTGATTTAGCAAAATTTCTGATAGAACTTATTTCCTTTTTATCAGTAATTCTTCCCGGATATGTATAAACAATTATATATTCATTCCTATTGAATTTATCAGGTATAAATTGATTATAATCAAACATCAACACTGGATCAACATGAAGCCAAGGAGTTCTACCGGTTAGTTCTTCAATAACTTTCATGCTATTCTCGTCACGCACAGAAATGGCATCTAAATCATGCAATAAACTTGAGACAATTTCCTTTTTGCCGACAAGTTGTAATTTGTCTATAGTAGTCGCACCAAAGGATGCTGCATACGTAATGATCCGACTTGCATTCAGTCCTTTCCCAAATAATTGAGACGAAAAACCAAACCAAGTCTTTTGAGTACAATTAAATACTTCATCACTTCCAATAACCACTACATCATAATGTTTTGTATTTATTCCTTTTTTTACTCCCAAATAAGGTAGGAACTCTTTTTGAAAACGATTCTGAAAAACAAATATCGTTTGGAAACGTTTGTAAAAATCCCATCCCCATAAGCGCTGGAAAAGTAATTTAATATTGTAAAAACAACTGGTCTTATATCCTTCTAATTGTTCTCCGGGAATAATATTTATAAATTCACAGGTATGACCTAATGACTCAATATTCTTTTTTAAAGAAAAGGCTTGAAGAAAAGAACCGTAGTTCTTAATTTGCTGCATGGAGAGAATTGCTACTTTCATAAAGTTCTGTATTTGTCATAAACGATCTTTGCAAAATCAAACAAATGATATTTAGATGCATATTTCTTGATTCTTCCTTTAAGACTATTATCTAGCAAATGATATTCTTTTGATATATCTTTCAATGATTTATGTGGATTCAAAAAAGATTGGATAATTTCATTGCGTTGAGGATGTAATGGTGAAGGATGAATGATATTGAGATTCTCTACCAAAGATTCCTCCAATGTACGTTCCTCTCTAAACACATTTTCCAATTTCATTATAGCATCCATTCCTCTCGCATTATTCACCAACACTAAAGAAACCCCTCTTAACACATTGTGCTTAAAAGGTTTTCCATGACGTCCTATTCCCCAAAAATCCGCAATAGAACAATCTCCTACTCTTGGTAACTTTGCAAATGGACATATATAGCAAGATTGACGAAATAATGCTGCTTTTTCAAAAGCACACATATATAAATTTTCAATATCGAATATAGGTATCAATTTACCTCTATCCGAAATGGATGGGGCTATTCCCCATCCATTTCGGCGGCGAAATTCAAAAGATGATATTTTGCATTTTTTCAGAGTTCTTAGTTTCGACAAATAGGATTGAAATACCGCATTTGAAGGTGTACCATGACAAGCTAAATCTAATGTCAATAAATTATCATAATCTTTATGCAAATAAGCATAAAGACCGGCTATTTGACAAGGAGTACCAGTAAAAAGAACCTGTTGACCATTCTTTAAACAATCCTTTACCTCTAAGAAAACACCGTCCAATTCACTTTGAACATATTTACTACCTCGTAAAGGAGGCAATTCTTCCAATTTGTCAACCTTAATATGATGACATCGCAATTTTTCATCAAAAGCAGCTCCAAATACAATACCACCATTATCCAATATTTTCCTAGCAAAAGCAGAAAATGCTCCTCCTGAACTGCTAACCGTTCTATCCGGAACGCTCCATAAAGCAAATGCTCTAGGAGTTATTGCATTATCAAACGACAATGGTGATAGGACAGGACATCTTTTTTCACAAAGACCACATCCAACACATTCATTTTCATTTATTATTGGATACAAGAATCCATTGCAATCTTGGACTATTTCAATAGCATTGTAAACACATACATTTACACAAGCCGTACAACCTGTACAAGTTTCTTTAGAAGCTAAATTTATCATTTGTTTCTTTTCTCGTGACACCATTCTTCTAAATAAATTTTTCTCAATTCATCAGCTTCTTTCTCTATATTATATCCGGCAACAGTCAAAAGTCCGCAGTTTTTAATACAACGTTCTCTTCTGGTATGATCTTTACTATAATCAATAATATATTTAGCCCATATTCTAGGAGTATTCTGTAGTGAAAGAGACATAACATCTTCCCCTATTTCCACATCTTTTGTTATACAATTAGAAATAAAACACGGCAATCCGGCTGCCTGTGCTTCTAATACAGACAATGGCATACCTTCATAAAAACTAGGAAGCATGAACACGTCAAAGCTCTGTAACAATTGAGGAATATCCGAACGTAGACCAACTAATATTACACAATCCTCTACATGAAGATTTTTTACCGCTGTTTCTACCATTCCCCGTAGTGGTCCATCTCCCACTAGTAATAATTTACTATTAGGTATAAGCCTATGTATTTCTGCAAATACAGCAATAACAAAGGGATGATTTTTTGCATCCATAAACTTCCCGACATGCCCGACAAGGAAAGTGCTATCGCTAATACCTAATAACTGGCGTATTTGCTGTCTCACACTTACGTCATAATGAAAACATGACACTTTGATAGCATTACGCAATATTTGATATTGTTTATTACCAAATAACCATTCACCTGCCGCATCTGAACAAGCAATAGCCTTGGTATAACTCATTAAAAAGAACGGATGGAGCAACAGATTTATCCACGGATGCTGTGATCTGCTTGTATGGTTATGTACTATCCTCCTTTTTACACCTGCCCAGTTCGCTGCCATAAGTTCCAACACAGACGTAGAACTATTACCATGTACATGTAAAAGATCATAATTTTTACACAATCGTCTTAATCTATAAAAATAGGATACTATTTTTTTTCTAGGCGGCAACTGGTAATATTCACTGCCTTCAACATGTATTTCATCAAGTAATGATTGTGATGGAACATTAGTCGAAGCAAAATCTATTTTTAATCCTTCTTTATTCATCGCCCGATAATAATTCATCATTACTGTGGTCAGTCCACCAGTGGAAGTAAAAGCTGTGGTAATAACAACAAGTATCTTCATATTATACAGTCATTTCACTCAGTTCCACAATACGTTTACAACTATTGGCATCTTTGAATTTATAAATAATATCTGTTATCCTATGACGTTTTTCTTTATAAATATCTTTTCCTACTGCAAAGTCATCAAGAAATTGCCAAAAATCATCTTTGGACTTAATGATATGACCGCCCATATAATCTTCAGGATTTTCAAAGACAAAACCTCTCATTTTATCATACTCCTCAATATCAGGAACAACAAAAGCCATAGGTCTATCCAAAAGTAAATATTGTAAAGATGCTGATGAATAATCACCTATCAATCCATCAGACTGCGCAGTAAGTAAAGCCAAATCATAATTCTCTTTTAAGAACTCTTTATGAGAAAAAATACTCAGATGACTGAAACATTGCATATTATAACCAAACTCTTTTTGAGCTGGATGAAGTTTTACTATAAGCTTTATATTATACTTTTTTAGACGCTCATTTAACTCCAAACAATCTGTTTCTTTGAACAAGGGAAGACTATCCAACTTCGAATCATTGTAACTTAAATAATCTGACTGCCGAAAAGTAGGCATCCATAAAAGCATTTTGTCATATTGATGAAAATCATACGTGTTTCTACCACTTTTAAGTAAGGCATCAGTCATAGGATCTCCGCAAATTTTTATATTGCTTGCTTCACATCGGTATTCTTTTGCCATAATGGGTACATAATACTCCGAAGGAGCAATCATGTAAGTAAAATAAAATTCATCACCATTATTAATATTGGTTAAAGCTCCCATTGTCTTGAAATTGGCATTGCCATGATCCATGTGAATTACAATTTGAGACGATGCCGGCTTGACAGGAAGCTGCCCTGCTGTATAAAATACATGCTTTGCTCTTAAAAATACGAGCAAAGTTTTACCCCCCGATATAAAAGTAACACGTGGCTCATCTTCTGCATATTTTAAATGTTCTATGCCACAATATATTTTATACCTTTCATTAAAATGATTATCAAGCAAATACTGTCTCAATGGTAATAAACTATGACGGATACCCATATTGGATATATACAACAGTACTATCGAATCATCTTTCTTTACTATTTTATTTAACAGCGTTATTATAGGAAAGACTACATTCTTTATCATCTTCTTTAAAATCACATTACGTATCATTTCATCATCTGTTTACATTGTTCATCAATTTCCTTAAAAGCATTCACAAGTTTAGCGTTATCTTCATGATTCCGCACAGCTATCCTTATATATTGTTTACCATCGAATCCCTCTTTGTCACTACACTCACGAATAAGAATATTATAGTGTTTCAACATCGTCATAGCAAGCCAGCCAACACTACAAGGAGGAAGAACTTCACATAAAAAATAATTAGCCTGCGATGGCATCACACGAAGGAAATGAATGGAACAAAGCTCCAATTCAAACAGATTACGTTCTGAAATAAATTTCTCACAAGCACGCTTATAATCCTTTTCATATTTGGAGAATATCTGCATAAAAAACTCAGCAAAGGAATTTATATTCCAAATACTCACTGCCTTTTTCATACGAGTAATAAGTCCAACATCCGCCGAACACATAATACCAAGCCTCAAACCTGGTACACCATAGCTTTTAGAAATACTCTTTATTACAATCATATGTGGATAGGTTTCAAGTACATTATCGTAAAGTAATGAATTGTTCGTCCACCCTTCACTAAAATCAACAAAACTCTCATCAACGATTAGACGTACTCCATGTCTTTCACACCACTTGGCTAAAATACAAACATCCTCCATCGAAATATAATTCCCCGAAGGGTTATCAGGATTAATGAGTAAAAGAGTATCTACGGGCTTGCTGCCAAAGAAATCCATCAAATCTTGTATATTGTAACGATATTCATTATTTTGAGGAATAAAAGTCACAACAGTCTGCAATTGACAACGATTGGGATACTCCTCAAATGTAGGACGAATAATTCCAAGAGTTCCTGTTAAGGTTTCCATTAGTTCTTTAATAAGTTCTGCCGCACCGTTTCCACAAATAATATAATCCTCCTTTACCCCCCAACATTTACTGGCAAGAAGCGTGTTCACCTTCATTCCAGACGGATACTCTGCAACAAGTGTACGAAAGTTTGCTTCCATTTCATCAATAATTTTTGACGAATGGAAATAAGGGTTCACCAAATAACAAAAATCAAGCATTTGGGGAAATCGCCAAAAGCCACCGTATCGGCTATAAAATTTTCCAAGCATGTTTTCATCACCAGCAAAAATAGTTTCTGCTATATCCAAATCTTGTTTATCATCTATCTCATACCATTTTTCGTTGGTTATAGGCAATGCTTTTAAATCATGACTATCGACAAAAGATATGATACGAAGAACATTCTCATAATATTCATTGTTACCCACGGCTTTTGTATAAGCTTCAAGAAAAGGGACATATTTTTTTTCCGCGAACTCTTTAGAGAATTTATATATATTCACAGTCTTATAATAATCCTTTATATCACTATACTTGAAAGCTTCTTTAGGAACAAAATTCACTATGTTATTATCTTCATCAATGCGTACCATAGTTCCATCCATCCAAGTTTCATATTTAGCAACAAGTGCAAGATTTGGATGTGGGTTATTAATAAGAAGATCAAAGATTCCATCATCATAAATAAGGTCACTCTCAATAAGTAATGAATCATCTTCTTGTAAATGTTGTTTCGCTAGTGCCAACGAGTAAATGTTATTAGTTCTATCATATATAGGGTTTTTTATATACTCTATCTTTAATCCCATGTATTCTTTTCCGACATAGTCTATAAGTTCTTTACCCTTATAACCCACTACTATAACAATACGATTTAACCCTAATTTACTCAGCTGTCCAAGCAAACGATCAATCAGTGTGACACCATTCACTGGTACCATACATTTCGTACAGTTTTTTGTATATTCACCAAGACGTTTGCCCATACCGGCTGCTAAAATAATTGCTTGCATATATTTATAAAATGATTATTGATTACAGTAACTATCTGGTTGAGTAAGAAGAGGGACTTTCTCCCTCCCTTCCTTACAGAACCCGCTTGACAGACTCATAGTGTCTTTTACGACATTATTATATTGCTCTTTCATTAACTCGCCCTTTAAACATTAATATTTTACGACTTCATACTTCTTGTTTCAATCCAATATTATTTTTTATTTATACTATCATAAATTGTTAGAAGTTGCTCTCGTATGGCTTTATCATTATAGTTTTTATCGTAGTATTCTGCTTCACAAATTTTCAAATTCGAAGTATCTGAGGACAACAATAAAAGAAGTTTTTGCTTCAAGTTTTCAAGATCCCCCGCTTTGAACAGCATACCTGCCCCTGCCGATTCAATAATACTACGAAAAAAAGGTACATCGCTTGTAAGTGTCGGCGTACGGAAATAAAATGCTAAAGATAGGACACCACTTTGAGTAGCAGAAATATAAGGATAAACTACACAGGCTGCTTGTTCATACATATATCGTATTTCCGTATCTTTAATATAACGATTTATCATTATAACATTTATTTCGCCTACAGCTCGCTCAAATGGCAACGTACCATTGCCGGCAATTACTAATAGATAATTGTTATACAATTCGGGAACTTCTGTAAACGCCTTATAAAGAAGAGTTATTCCTTTATATTCTTCTATACGTCCAAAAAATAATATATAAGGTAGTCTTACATTTCTCAATTCTATAGGAATGTCCTTGCCATTTTTTACATCCTTTGATACTAAGGATGGGAATTCATGATAAAATAGATTTTTGTCGGGAAAAAGTTTCTGTAGTTCCACATATTGGCTTTTACTGTTGGTCAAGAGATTATGACACTCCCAAATTGCAGCCTGCAGTCGGCGCACACTAACCCTATGACGAAGCATTTTGTGTGGAGCTTTCTTTACTTCATGAGGATACAGATCATGTACTGTACCAAGTACCTTTATCCCCATACTTTCTAGTTTACGATTAAAAGAACATGATCCGCAACCATTAATAAAATGTATAAGTTCAATCCTTTTCTCATGACATAAATCTAATATATCCTTTTCATAGACCCAATGTCCAAAGATAAGGTCATATAACTTATTCCATATAGAATTAGCCAACTTATAAAATGTACTACGCGAATGAAGTTCTTCTTTCACATTCTTCCTAAAAAAAAGATCATCGTAATCATGAAAAAAATAATAGACGTCATCATTAGGCAAGAAAGTATTCACAATACCACTAACATAAGGTCCCATACCTGCATAAGAAGTAGTGGCAACAATAAGTACTCTTTTCATTTAGAAATTATTTGAAATGAAATCTAACTATTTCGAATCATTTTCTTTTAGAAGATTTCAATGAATATAAGTCAATTAATGTTTTTAAGAATTGATGAAAGCATATCCCCTGAAGTTATCTTCTTCGCAAAATGTAACACATTGCATTCTATTTCATCCATTTGCTGTTCCGACAACTCCAACAATTCTTTTTCTATATCTTCTAATGAATCAATCGTTATTCCTAGTTTATTATCTTCAACAAAATTAGCCAATGCTGACTGGTTCCATACTATTAGCGGTTTTTGTGATGCCAAGTATAATGAAGCTTTATGAGATGCGTTTATTTTCAAATATTCTCCCATTGATCCACTACATTTATTCAATCCATCTCCATCCCATACAAGTCCCCATTTCCCCTTTATATTACTAATATTGTCAGGATCAAAACGTCCACCATATATAAAGGATTCAGACTCAACCAATTCTGTATCAAAATTCCCATATAGATAGTACTTTGTATAAACATTTTTTAATTGATTCATTTTCTTTAAGAACATAGACTTTTTCAGATTACCTGCGAAACAAATAGAAAAATAATCTTCATCTTTCAATATGGAATTACTAGCTACAAGATAGTCAAACAAATAAAGAACTTCAATTTTATCGACTGATATTCCATGTTTTACCAATAAAGTTTTCATAGCTTTTGTATGAACTATTATTTTATCAAAAGAATCAAATATTTTATATTCTTTAGAACTCAATTCACCATGGAATCTACATGAATGAATATCATGAATTAATATTTGAGTTCTTATATCATTCTTTTTCAAAAGAAATAAAACATATTTTATATAAGCATCAAATGGATATTGAATGAAACAAGTACTTCCAGATTTTATCTTCAGAAAGGCCAAAGATATTTTCCACAAATTATAAAGTTGCTTAACTATAAAAGGAAACTTATCACTCGTCATAATACGCAGAGTCTCATATCCATTCCTTTTTAATATTGCAGTAACATCTCTTGGCGCTTTTGACCAAGCATTATGTTGCCCCAAGGACTGAGGTGCGAATAAAATATGTATTTTCTTCATATTGACTTCATTTATAAAATGTAAATATTTACCACAGTAAAATAGTCACTACATCTTCTATACATTTATTTTCGATGTTTCTTTATGACTATTCATTTTTAATAAACTAGATAAAGACAAATTTGTATTTAAAGATTTTCTACGTTGACTTTATTAACTTTGCAGAAAATGCCATATAAAAAGGATTATAAGCAAATTCCATAAAATGCTGTTCTATCATACTATTTATTGCTATCATAAATAGGACATACAAAAGCACACGATTCCTTATCGATATACAATGTGAACAAATACGCACATACACATACATAACTAATAAAAAAAGAATGATACCATAAATTATTAGTAGCACCAAATACGAACTATCTATAAAATTATAATATATCCCACTACCTGCACCATACTGAATATATTTCTGTCCCAATAGTGGTATTCCTTTGGACATAAGAGCATCAAACCCCAATGCTAATCTTCCAGATAAAAAGAAATTAATCAATAGAATAAAATCATCCCCTGTAGAATATAAATATGTAAGAAAAATTATCAACAACGCACATAGCGGGAAAATATATTTATAACCAGAGAAATAACAATCACGCCCTTTTGTTAAATTGATATATATTGAAAAAAATACTATCATTATTATACATATTGAATCTAACCTAGCGTCACATTGATTTGCAATAAAAAAAGATGAATACAAAAAAAGCATGATTTCTATTAGGTTAAATTTACCTGATCTAAGATAGAAATACATTAACACCAAATAAAAAATATGAGCAGCGAAATCTGTAGCATAAATAAACCCAAAAGAATTGCGAACCTTTTCCTCACGAAACGAAACCATATTTTCCAACAATCCCATATGGCAACATAAAAAAGTACCAACAATCAATATCCAACAAAAAACGAAATAGCATTTAATGATGTCTTTCAAATACAACCCTTTAGCTATAAGTCCAAAAATGAAAGGAAGAAATACATAGTTCAGGTTTCCAGTTTTTACTCCAATCAAACCTATTATTGGGAAAAAAAAGAGAATAAACAATACCTCCTTTTTCGTATATAAGGGTAAAACAGCCATAAATCGTATTAATGAAAGCAAGAGAACAATGTATTTTAAAAGAAGCTCTATAAAATCCGGAAGTTTCCACGTAACCGAATGTTGCATCATAAACACCAATGCAATACATAATGCAATATAAAAAAGTATTCGTGTACGAATTTCCCAAACATATCCATTTTTCATCTCACAACTTATCTTAATTTTGATATGATCATAGTCCACAACATTAAACCTATAGAATCTTTTTTATAAAATAATACCATTAAATAAGCAGTCATTCCTGAAACCAACATGACAACAAATGTCAGAACATGACTAAGCCCCAACATTTTAATAAAATATAAAACACACCCCATTACTACACTTCCCATCACATAATGCAAATGTTCCTTCTTCAAGAAACTAATAGGAATATATTTCCTTCCGATAAGAAACATAGAGACCGTCACCGCCACTTCAGCCAACATATAAGCCACTGCCGTACCATTATGTCCATACTTGGGTATCAACCATACATTTAAAAGTACATTTATGACTGCACCGATACCTGTGCAAATAATGACAATATTTATCTTACCCATCGGATAAAGCACCTGTAACCCCATTACTCCTGATATACCCACCATCAAAATATTAAATGCCACGATTTGAGAAGTCAATATAGCAGGAACAAAACCATCACCACTCAACAATAATATGGCACTCTTACTAATAAATATCAGTCCTACTGTCAGAGGCATAGTAATAGCCAAAATAAAATCATACGATTTTTGAATTAACAATTTAAACTCATTCATTTTACCTTCTGCTATCAAATTGGAAGTACGAGGAATCATCACTGTCCCTAATGCACCGGAAACACTCATTGTAATAATCATTATTTTAGTCGCTGCCGTAAAATAGCCCACAGCTTCCGCATCTTTCATAAAACCCAACAATACATTATTCAACTGAAGATAAATGCTGACTATCACATTAAACACAAAAATTTGCAATGCAGGTTTTAGATGTCTAAAAGGGTGTAGAGTAGAAAAATGAACCACATTTCGATACAGATATTTTCGTAAACGAATAAAATTAAACACATTGCCACCCAACGTACCTAAAACCGTATAAATGCCATACCATAATATATCTTCCTTTGTTTTCACTAAAAGAAAAAGCAAGACTATTGATACACTTTTAACAATCAGTCCACGAACAGCTACATATTTAAAATCTTCTATTCCTTGATAGAACCATTCACAACCTATCGCTGTAAAGAAAATAGTCACACTTAATATCAAGAATAAAGGAACATTTGTCTGCACCTGGGGTACTATCATGCAAACAATAGCAACTACCACATATCCTAATAAGGACAAAAAGGCATGAAGTAAAAGGATCTCTACTGCAATCTGAGTCATTTTCTTCCCATTATCACGCACCTTTGCTACCTCACGCATGGCGTACATTGGAATACCAAGACAAGTAAATAAACTAATATAAGAGATAATGGATTGAAAAAAGTTCACTTGTCCTATGCCATCTGCCATCATAATGCGAGAAGCATAAGGAAAAGTAATGAGAGGAAATAAAAGTTGAGAAGCAGAGTTTATCAAATTAAACAGATAGTTTGCTTTTACTGATTTTGCCATTTATATTCTACTTAAGATATATATCATTCATCTGTAACATTACTAATCTTACACCCCACACATTAGTAACGTGTGGGGTGGCACGTTACTAACCTTCCGGCATACACGTTACTAACCCTTAAAAGATCCTGTTCTTTTCCGAAAAGAACAAGGTCTTTAAAAAAAAGAACAGGACGTTTTCATTGAAAGAACAAGAGCTTTTTAAAATTTGACCTGTTGTTTTTTCCCATAACGGCATCTACATGCCGAAACGCCTTATTTTTCCTTCAGATCTTTCAGCCATTCCGCAAACGCCCTGCCCGTCGGCATTCCGGCTGAAGGATATGCATTGTGAAATGTTTCAGCCGGAAAATATCCTTCAGGAAAAACGATTCCCTAAGAATCGGAGGAAGATCAGTTCGGCTGAAACATTCCAACCCCTAGCTGAAGGATTCCTGAACCCAATCCTTCAGCCGGAATGCCCACGGGTAGGGCGTTTGCGAGCAGGCTGAAGCTTTTGAAGGATTTTTCAGGGTATTCCCTATAGAGCATGACGGATGACCATATTCCATTGAAAAAAGTAAGATATCTTCGTAAGCAAAGTAACACCACTTACTTGGTCCACGAAGTCCACATACTTTTCTTTACAACAAAACAGACCTCACAGCCATCTCATGCCAATGACGATAATCCCCCATCGGCAAAACATGCTCCGACCACACTTTCCGGTAAATTCCATCGTGCAAAATGATGTACTCACCCAAACAGCCCTCCGCCTCATCGGCAGGAACAGAAACCATCACCACATATTCCACACAATCCGGGACACGAAACAAAGTCAGCTCACTTTTAGAAAACAAACCGCTCAACCTACAGGCGGAACGCTCGAAAGCCACCCAATACGCGCCAATGTCATACAGATGAATGAATTTATCATTATTCTTTTCCCTGGCTAAAATTTCCTTATACTGATTCTGAATCAGATGCTGGAGCCGGATGCCTGACGGCATGAATGTGGTTCTACACATTATTATACATAAGATTTATATTATCAGATCGTTTACTTCCCCATTAATCAAGGAATAAGAATGTTTAACGTAGCAAATGAAGTTATTTCTTCTTCGGCTCTTCTATCACTTCTATCAAGTCCGGCGAAAGCGTCGCCATGGCCATGGCTATCACCCCTTGCAGACTGATAACCACACGACGGTCTCTCGCACCTTTCACCTTTACAAACACCCCCTCGTAGCCCTCGAAGTCACCACCCGTAATACGGACTTTCGTACCTTTACGCAGGTTCACCTCATCGGGACTGAAGAAGATAAGATGCTCGTCATACGTTCCAGCCACAGCGATAAACTGCCTCATCTGATCATCGGGCACAATGATTTTCTGCCCGTTGCGGATATCAATCATATATTGAAAATACGGAAGTTTGAACTTCACCTTCTGAAGTTCGGACTGGACGGAATGAACAAATATCAGATCACTGATAACGGGAACCAGCTCACGCCTCTTGCGCCCGTTCCTTATACGAACTTCGTAACGCATGGGAATGAAATTGTTGATTCCTTCTTTATCCAACAAAGCCTTGATCTGCATCCCCCGGCGATAAGTGGCACGCATGGCAAACCATTGCATTTTTTCACTTGAAAGCATAGTTATGGAGCTTTGAAGTACAGATATATATCTGCAATTCAATCAATTACGAGAAGTTTCGTAAAATACAAGAGGAATCGGCCTCTTGTGATTAAGCTGACCAAAGAAAAGCTATTTCAACAAATGGAGGATGGGAATCCGCACGATGTAGATGCAGCCTGTCGGGTCAACCGATGACCTTCCGCAGATTCCCGAACCGGACGGTTCTTATGTGTTAAATCAGAATTTATAATACCTATATATAAAAAAAGCGCGGGAATCTGTACCTGTTACTCGTCCCGCCCTACAAGGCCTTCGCATTGCCCAATCCAGTCTGAACGAGCAACGCAGAAGCCCACGCCGATATGTATAATGACACTTGAATGCACCTTTGACCGGCAAAGGCGCACCAAGGATATAAACATACCCCGCAGACACCTACTGTTGCTTTGTTTTGGCTGGATTTTAGAATTTGCGAAGTTCTGTAGAGCCAAGAACAAAACGTCAAGTAAACGTCTTTTCTATATATGTATATTTCCCACCTCCCTAACTTCCTTGCGGAAGTACCGGCGTGGAAAACGTGGCAAAGATAGCAATTTAATAAATAGGACGAAAATATATTCCGCTATTTTTAGTGATGTTTCTTGATTACTCAAAAAACAAACAAGAAACAGATTATCGGTATACTTACCTTGATACAAATTCTTCCGGACGCATCATCGCCCAGATGGTAAGATATAAGATACAGCAAACAAGGCTACCTGGTACTCGGTACATGCCTACCCTGCCTGCATCATATGCTTGCCCGGTTCTTGGTATGAATTTGGCTTGTTCACCGCATCTCCCTGACGGATGCAAAAACGTCACGCAGCAACATAGCCGTATTTGTTTATTCTAGCCATATCTTCCTTATATTTAATTATCTTTCTGTTGAAACTATGATTGTGGAAAAATTAACATAAAAAAGGCGTGAAACCAAATGGAATCACACCTAAACTATTATTAAGAGATTAATCAAACGGCAAGTAATTCTTTTCCCAAAAGATGGAGAGCCTCTTTAATCTGCATCTTCCTTATATCACTCGGCTTTTTAATACCATAGATATACTTGGAAAGAAGACTCTTGTTTATTCCCATACTACGTGCAACCTCTGACACATTTAGTTGAGGGAAACGTTTAAATATCATTGCTATCTCATTTTCATAATCCGGCTCCGCTGTATCGAAAAAACTGGATATATGAATATCCTCATCCAATGATTCCCAACGAACATCGTCACCAAACTTTCCTATCTTGAAATCAAGGCGCTCTCTGTCACTTGCATCCTTCAGCAAAGGGAATGCCTCTAAGGGACGGCTGAAAGTTTCTCCACCATCCGTTTTCATATAAATGCGGTTAGCATCAAACCAAATGTCTTTTATTGTATCCATAACTTTCAGTTTTAATAATCATTCTCCATGATATTTTTAATTTTACTAATACAATATAGAGATAAATATTTATCCCCACAAATAAATAAGCAAAAAAATAGCGACAACTCTTTTCGAACCACCGTTCCATAACCTATGATGTACAAAGGAACTGATTTCCCTCCTGTTTTCCTAACAATCATCATCCGGCACACGGGTTCTTGCGTGTCAGAGCAGAGCTGCCATTTAATCGGAAAGATAATAATTATCTAAAGAATATATTTGTAGTTAAAAAGTTTCCTACACAAGAAACTTTATCTATTTTTGTGGTATGAATACGAATTTGCAAAAAATAGGAGAACTTTTGGCCCAATGCCGAAAAAACAAAGGATTGACACAAGAAGAAGTCGGGGTGATGATTGGCGTCCAAAAAGCAATGGTTTCCAAAGTGGAAAACGGTCTGTGTGTTAATTTTGGCACTGTCAACCGCATAGCGGAGGCGTTGGGTGTCGAACCGATAGTGGCGCTCAAGTCCAAAAAGAAAGCGGACAAGAACCTAATCGATTATGTGATGACGGTCATTGTCGAATTTGCGCGCCGTCACGATTTGACAATCCGGGAGGCAAGCAATTATATCAGACGTTTCAAAGGCATTGATTTTCTCACCGAATTTTACGATGTGGAACACACGCTTTCTTTTAACGACTGTGTGGATGACCTGACCATCGTCTGCCAAAACAATGGAGGAACATTGCGATGATACTTTACCACGGTTCAAATATGGCAATCGACGGCATCGACCTCAACAGATGCCGCCCCTATAAGGATTTCGGCAGAGGATTTTACCTGACCGACATTAGGGAACAGGCCCAAAGGATGGCCGCAAGAACAGCGCGGATGTTCAGCGGAAACCCCACTCTGACTATGTTTGAGTTTGACCTTGAAGAAGCGCAGTCGAGCGAATTGAAAGTCAAGGTTTTCAAGGAGCCAGACTGGGAATGGGCACGTTTTGTCATGTCGAACCGCGATATAAACACTACTCAGCCTTGCCACGATTACGATATCGTAATTGGCCCTGTTGCCGATGATACCATTGCGCGCTTGCTACGTTTATACACCGAGAATTTTATTAACGAAGAACAACTATTGCACGAACTGACATTTTCGAAAGTGACTTCACAATATTTCTTTCACTCAGAGGCAGCGATTAAAATGCTGAAACGACTATGAACACGAATACCGCAAAATTCCTCTTTGAAGGAATATCCGCCGATGTAGTCCGTTACTTGGTGGAACGTAATGATATGGATTTGCAGGAAGCCATCTCCACATTCCACAATTCGGAGACATTCGTCAAACTGGAAGACTTCTCCACCGGCCTGTATATCGAAAGCCCGGCATACGTCTATGACCTGCTGATGTCGGAACTGAAAAACGGAAAGCTGGTGCAATAACAATAGGGCATTATTTATCTTCTGGTCATTTTATTCTTCAATCCATCCTACAATTTCCTGTGAAAGCGGACTGGTAGTAGAGCCGATTGAGGCAACCCATCTACCATTTTCATCAATCAGAAACTTATGAAAGTTCCACCCTATCTTAGCATCCGAAACCCCGTTTTCACTTTTATGCGTAAGCCATTGATAAAGGGGAGCTATATCTTTCCCCTTTACAGATATTTTAGCCATCATAGGAAAAGTCACTCCATAATTCAACGTACAAAACTCCTTGATTTCTTCATTCGTTCCGGGTTCCTGATGCAGGAAATTATTGGCAGGAAATCCGATAACGACAAAATCATCTTTTCCATATTTCTCATACAACTCCTCCAACTTGGCGTATTGGGGAGTGAAACCGCATTTAGATGCCACATTGACTACCAATACTTTCTTACCCTTGAACGTGGAAAGTGGCAAGTCCTTCCCGTCAATAGTCTTGACCGTAAAGTCATAAAAACTTTTTTGCTGTGCACCAGCTACCGATGTAATCATGGTTACAATTATGCTTAATATAAATGTTTTCATTTGAAATGCTATTTTATAATAGAACAATTCATGAAATTGAAAAGTTTTCTCTGAAAGAAAAGATTGGCGGATACCTATCGGACAGCTTCCTCCATGTTACCAAAAAGAAAGAACCTTTGTTTTTTGGAGAAGCAGGGAAAAGAAAGTATCTTTGTATGCTATACATATCTCTTTTACCAGAGTTTATTCATAAAAAAACAATATAACTAATGGAATATGCACCTTCAAACAGGAAACGATTGCCATACGGTATGATGAACTTTGCAGACATCCGTTTCGACAATTATTATTATGTGGACAAAACCGCCTTCATCCCACTGATAGAACAGTCGGACCGGTTTTTCTTCTTCATCCGTCCCCGGCGATTTGGCAAAAGTCTGACCTTGAGCATGCTGCAACATTATTATGATGTACGCACCCGCGATAAGTTTGACGCCCTGTTCGGAGACCTCTACATAGGAAAGCACCCCACGCCGGACCGCAACACCTATCTGGTGCTGAAACTCAATTTTTCCGGTATCAGCGGGGAATTGCACAACTACCGTCAAGGGATGGACGCACATTGCCAGACCATGTTCGACTATTTCTGCGATATCTATGCCGACTATCTCCCACAAGGTATCAAGGAGAAGCTGGATGAAAAATCAGGAGCGATAGAACAATTGGAATATCTGTTTACGGAGTGCAACAAGACTGAGCAGAAAATTTATCTTTTTATCGATGAGTATGACCACTTTACCAATGCCATTCTCTCCGATGCCGAAAGCCTGCACCGATACACTGAAGAAACACACAAAGAGGGTTACCTGCGCGCATTCTTCAACAAAGTGAAAGCCGGAACTGATTCCTGCATCAAGCGTTGCTTCATTACCGGAGTAAGCCCCGTAACCATGGATGATCTCACCAGCGGATTCAATATAGGTACCAATTACTCCCTCTCACCGGAGTTCAACGAAATGACAGGGTTCACAGAAAAGGAAGTGCGTGAGATGCTGACGTATTATTCCACAAACAGTCCGTTCAATCATACCGTCGGCCAACTGATAGATATCATGAAGCCGTGGTATGACAACTACTGCTTCGCACCGGAATGCTACGGAGAAACTACCCTGTACAATTCCAACATGGTTCTCTATTTTGTCAAAAACTATATTCTGCGCGGCAAAGCGCCACAGAAAATGATAGAAAGCAACATACGCATAGACTACGAAAAACTCCGGATGCTGATTCGCAAGGACAAGGAGTTTGCTCATGATGCATCCATCATACAAACCCTGGTAAGTCAAGGATATATCACCGGAGAACTGAAGGATAGCTTTCCGGCTGCGAATATTGTCGATCCGGACAATTTCATAAGTCTGCTCTATTATTTCGGTATGCTTACCATCAGCGGAATGCATAAAGGAAAAAACAAACTCACCATTCCCAATCAGGTAGTGGAAGAGCAACTATACACCTATTTGCTGAATACATACAATGAGGCCGACCTTAGTTTCAGCAGTTATGAGAAAGACGAACTGGCCTCGGCTTTGGCATACGATGGTAACTGGCAGGCCTACTTCGGTTACATAGCCGACTGTCTGAAACGTTACGCTTCACAACGTGACAAACAGAAAGGAGAGTTTTTCGTACATGGATTCACACTGGCCATGACAGCGCAAAACCGCTTCTACCGCCCTATTTCTGAAGCGGATACACAAGAAGGATACGCTGATCTTTTCCTGTGTCCTTTGCTGGAAATCTATCCGGACATGAAGCACAGTTATATCATAGAGTTGAAATATGCCAAATACAAAGATTCTGAAAGTCGTGTGGAAGAACTGAGGCTGGAAGGGATCGCTCAGGCAAATCGTTATGCTGATTCCGACCGGGTGAAGAATGCTGTGGGCACCACACAGCTACACAAAATAGTAGTGGTCTATAAAGGAATGGAAATGAGAGTGTGTGAAGAGATAGTACCTTTGCATGAAACGTACAACTAAAGATATCTTTAAAGAAAAAAGAAGCTACAACGACTTATGAGCAAACAAGGAACCATCATTGTGGTAGATGATAACAAAGGAGTGCTGTCGGCAGTAAAGCTATTGCTGAAAAATCATTTCGAACATATCGTCACACTGCCCTCACCCATCACACTGGCCGCTACGTTACGTGAAGAAAACGCGCAAGTGGTGCTGCTGGATATGAATTTCAGCAGCGGACTGAATACCGGGAATGAAGGTCTGTACTGGTTACACGAGATAAAGAAAATACAACCCTCCCTGCCCGTAGTACTTTTCACAGCCTATGCTGACATAGACTTGGCAGTGCGCGGCATCAAGGAAGGAGCGACAGACTTCATCGTCAAACCCTGGGACAATACCCGGTTGATAGAAACCTTGCTGTCTGCCTGCCGCAATTCCTCCAAGAACAAGAAGAGAGCGGAAATCCCTAAAACCGTATCTTCTATGTATTGGGGAGAAAGCAATGCCATGAAGCAACTGCGGACGCTGATAGAGAAAGTGGCGCAAACGGATGCCAATATTCTGATTACAGGAGAGAACGGCACAGGAAAAGAAATGCTGGCGCGGGAAATACACGCCTTGTCCAACCGATACCGGCGGGATATGATAACGGTGGACATGGGTGCCATCACCGAATCCCTGTTCGAAAGCGAACTGTTCGGCCATAAAAAAGGCTCGTTTACCGATGCCCATACCGACCGTGCTGGTAAATTTGAAGCCGCCCATGAAGGAACTTTGTTTCTGGACGAAATAGGCAACCTGCCCTATCACCTGCAATCCAAACTACTCACCGCCATTCAGAGCCGGAGCGTGGTGCGAGTAGGAAGCAACGAACCGATACCTGTCAACATACGTTTGATTTGCGCCACCAATTGTGATTTGGAAGAGATGGTGGCCAAAGGCAAATTCCGCGAAGATTTGCTTTACCGCATCAATACCATCCACATCGAGATTCCCCCTCTGCGGGAACGCAAAGAAGATATTATCCCTTTGGCCGAACGCTTTATAGACCGGTTCTGCAAACAATATGACAAAGGAAATATCCTTCTTTCTACCGGTGCGCAAGAAAAGTTACGGACATATCCGTGGTATGGAAACATACGCGAACTGGAACATGCCGTAGAGAAAGCGGTCATTATCAATGAAGATGGTATATTGAGTGAGGAACATTTTCATTTTCCCCGAAAAATAGCGGCTCCTACGACAGAAACAAGTGTCTCAACTCTGGAGGAGATGGAATTGCAAATGATTCAGAAAGCGATAGAGAAATGCAACGGAAACCTCTCGGCTGTAGCGGCACAGTTGGGAATTACCCGGCAGACGCTTTATAATAAGATGAAAAAATTCGGATTATGACCTATTATCTCATCTCATTCTTCACGATGGTTCAGGATGACAAAACAAATAACAATAATCTATTTTTAAACAGGAACTAAAGGAACATTCAAACGAAATAATAAATAATTAAGCTGTGAAACAATTCTTCTTCCGCCTATTTACCGTACTGGTTCTAGCCATTGCCTGCACCCTGCTGATTCAGCAGCGCAACTGGTTGTGGCTATGCGTAATCGTACCTTCATTCCTCGTTTCCATAGGCTGGTTTTACCGCCTGTACACTTTTAATACCCGGAAGATAGCCTTTCTGCTCGACGCCATCGAAAACGATGACCCCGCTGTTCGTTTTTACGAACATGCCTCCCCTGGCGATTCTTCCATGGTCAATGTCATGCTGAACCGTATCGCACGTATTTTGTACAATGTAAAACAGGAAACGGCACAACGCGAGAAGTATTATGAACTCATCATGGACTTTGTAGAAACCGGCATAGTGGTACTGAACAGCAAAGGCTCCGTTTATCAAAAGAACAAAGAGGCCATGAATCTGTTGGGGCTGGATGTTCTGACTCATGTCAAACAACTCTCCCGCATCTCGGACGAACTGATGACTGCTTTGGAAAAAGCAGTTCCGGGTGACAAGCTGCAAATTCAGTTCAATACGGAACGGGGAACGGTACATCTTGCCTTACGGGTGTCCGGCATCCGTATCAAAGACGAGGAACTCCGCATTATTGCCTTGAGTGATATCAATCGGGAATTGGATGAACGGGAAATAGATTCATGGATACGCCTTACCCGCGTGCTGACACACGAAATTATGAATTCCCTGACCCCGGTGACTTCCCTCAGCGAAACACTGCTGGCTCTTCCCGGAGCAGAAAATGAAGAAATGAAACAAGGGCTGGAAACGATTCACTCTACAGGTAAAGGATTGATAAATTTTGTCATGTCTTATCGCAAGCTGACACGACTGCCATCACCTGAGCCATCGCTGTTCTATGTCCGTCCTTTCCTGGAACGGATGATCCGATTGGCACAGCACCAGCATCCATGCCCCAACATCACCCTTTCCATCCTCGAAGCCCGGGAAGACCTGATAGTCTTTGCCGACGAGAACCTGATAGCCCAAGTGGTTACGAATCTGCTGAAAAATGCGATTCAAGCCATAGGTAATGCTCCCGACGGAAAGATCACCTTGAAAGCTTATTGTGATCCGCAAGAAAGTATCCGTATAGAGATAGCCAACAACGGTCCCGCCATTCCTCCCGATGCAGCCGGACAAATTTTTGTACCTTTCTTCACGACCAAAGAGGAAGGAAGCGGCATCGGACTGAGCCTGAGCAAACAAATCATGAGACTGAGCGGTGGCACACTGACCCTGCTGCCTTACAAGGAAAAGGGACAGGCCACTGTTTTTGTGCTGGTTTTTAATTAAAAATAAAAATGTACTAATGTGTCAGCCAATTACCATCCGGTACACAGAGCAGCCATTAGCAAATTAGCAAATTATTTAAAATGAAACATTCTCCTGAATTATTAGTTTATAAAGCCTCTGCCGGTTCGGGAAAAACATTCACACTGGCCGTGGAATATATAAAGTTGCTGATACAGAACCCACGGGCATACCGTAATATACTGGCTGTGACTTTTACCAACAAGGCCACTACCGAAATGAAAGAGCGGATTCTGAGTCAGCTATACGGAATATGGATAAAGGATAAGGATTCTGATCCCTATTTACAGAAAATCACAGAAGAACTGGAAATGCCCCAAGAAGACATAAGGACAGCCGCCGGTACGGCACTGCACTACATGATACACGATTACAGCCGCTTCCGGGTGGAAACCATTGACTCATTCTTCCAGTCGGTGATGCGCAATTTGGCACGGGAGCTGGAATTGGGTGCCAATCTGAATATCGAACTGAACAATATGGAGGTACTGAGTGATGCCGTGGACTCCATGATAGAAAAGCTGGACCGACAATCTCCCGTACTCTATTGGCTGTTGGAATACATAGAAGAAAGAATAGCCGATGACAAGAGGTGGAATGTTTCCGGTGAGATAAAGAATTTCGGACGAAATATCTTCGATGAAGGATATATAGAAAAAGGAAACGGACTACGGGAAAAATTACGGGACAAAGACTGTATCAAGAATTACCGCGAAACGCTGCAAGCCATTTTGGAAGAGGTGCAGGAACAAATGAAAGGATTTGCCGACCAATTCTTCGGAATATTGGATACAAACGGGGTGAAAGTAGAAGATTTGAAAAACGGCTCCCGAGGTATAGCCAGCTATTTTAATAAATTACAATCGGGTAAACTGGATGACAGTGTCCGCAATGTAACAGTGGAAAAATGTCTGGACTGCCCCGACGAATGGGTGAAAAAAACCTCCCCCATACGCAACGCTATCCTAGGTCTGGCAGAAAAAGAACTGATTCCTCTGCTGAATGAATCGGAAAAATACAGAAGCCGGAACAATATGCTAGCCAATTCCTGCCAACTCTCCCTGCGCCACGTAAACAATATCCGTCTGCTGGCCAATATAGACGAAGAGGTACGCGAATTGAACCATGAAAACAACCGCTTCCTGCTGTCGGATACCAACGCGTTGCTTCATAACCTGGTAAAAGAAGGAGATTCCTCGTTTGTATTCGAAAAGATAGGAACAACCATACGCAACGTAATGATCGATGAATTTCAGGACACTTCGCGTATGCAATGGGACAATTTCCGTCTGTTGCTGCTCGAAGGTTTGTCTCAGGGAGCAGACAGCTTGATTGTAGGAGACGTGAAACAATCCATCTACCGCTGGAGAAACGGTGACTGGGGCATACTGAACGGATTGAAAACAAACATCGAAGCCTTTCCCGTCAAAGTAAAGACACTGACCACCAATCGCCGGAGTGCCGCAAACATCATTCACTTCAACAACGAAGTGTTTACAGCCGCCTGCGAGGTGTTGAACAACATTTACAAGGAAGAACAAAAAAAGGAATGCAAGGAACTGAAGGAAGCCTACAACGACGTGTGTCAGGAAACATACAAAGATCCCGGAAAAGGGTATGTCAAAGTGGAATTTCTATCGGATACGGAAGACATGACCTATATGGAAAACACCCTGCACCACCTAGGAGAAGAAGTGGAGCTGCTTGTGGCGCAGGGCGTGCAACTGAAAGATATTGCCATCCTGGTGCGCAAGAACAGAAGCATTCCTTTAATAGCCGATTACTTCGACAAGAACACCTCTTACAAAATCGTATCCGATGAGGCATTCCGACTGGATGCCTCACTGGCGGTATGTATGATAATGGATGGCCTGCGCTACTTGTCACAACCCGAAAACCGGATTGCCAAGGCACAACTGGCTGCTGCCTATCAGAATGAAGTATTACATAAAGGAATAGACCTCAACACTCTATTGCTGAACGAGATAGATGATTATCTGCCATTCGATTTCATAAAAGAAGCGGAGCAACTTCGCCTCATGCCACTGTATGAGCTGATGGAAAAACTTTTCAATCTGTTCCAGATGTCCTGCATCGAACAACAGGATGCCTATCTGTGCGCCTTCTTTGATGCCGTGACGGAATATCTGCAAAGCAATTCTTCCGAATTATCCGCTTTTATCACCTACTGGGAAGAAAAACTAGGCAGCAAGACCATCCCTTCCGGCGAGGTGGAAGGAATTCGCATTCTCTCCATCCACAAGTCCAAAGGATTGGAATACCATACCGTACTGCTACCTTTCTGCGACTGGAAAATGGAGAATGAGACTTACAATCATCTGGTATGGTGTGCTCCCCGGCAAGCTCCATTTAGCGATCTTGACATTGTTCCCATCAACTATTCCACAGCCATGCAGCAATCCATTTATCGGGAAGAGTTCCTGAATGAACGCTTGCAATTATGGGTGGATAATCTGAACCTGCTTTATGTGGCATTTACCCGTGCCAAAAAGAACTTGATTATATATGGAAAGGCGGAACAGAAAGGAACGGTATCCGAATTGTTGGGAAGTGCCTTATCCGACATGACCGGAAAGAGCTATGCCACCGGAGAAGAAATATACGAACTGGGAACGCTCTATCTCTCATCTCACGAAGAGGAAAAACAAGTATCCGGCAACAAGCTGCTGACTGTAGCCCGACGTTTGCCTATCCATCTGGAAACGCTGGAAACCAACATCGAATTCAAACAGTCCAACCGTTCTGCCGAATTTATCCGGGGAGAAGAGGAGACGGAAGACAAATACATCCGGCAAGGACAGTTGTTGCATAATCTGTTCTCCGTAATCCGTACCACGGACGATGTGCCTCCCGCCATAGAACGCCTGCGTTTCGAAGGAATCATAGAGTCGGTACAACAGGAGGAACAGATACGAAAACTCACCGAATGGGCTTTGAGGCATCCGCTGGTCAAAGAATGGTATTCGGGCCGCTGGGAACTATACAATGAGTGTGCCATTATTTATCGGGAAAAAGGAGTGCTGCAAACCCGCCGTCCGGACCGCGTGATGATGAAAGACGGAGAGGTGATTGTGGTGGACTTTAAATTCGGTAAAAAGCGGAAAGCTTACAACAAGCAGGTGAAAGAATATATGGATTTATTATCGGATATGGGATATGAGCATATCCGTGGCTATTTATGGTATGTATTTAACAACGAACTGGAGGAAATAGAATAATGGAAAGCTTTTTGAAACTGGTAGCAGCCGATTTATATAAACATACGGAAGGAAACCTGGCACATACAGCCGTGGTTTTTCCTAACAAACGTGCCGGACTTTTCTTTAATGAGTATCTCGCCCAAGAGTCGGAGTCACCTATTTGGTCGCCCGCATACGTCAGCATCAGCGAATTGTTCCGTAGCCTTTCTCCGTGGGAAGTGGGTGATCCGGTAAAACTGGTATGCGAACTTTATAAGATATTCCGACGGGAAACTCAAAGTACGGAAACACTGGATGATTTCTATTTTTGGGGAGAAATGCTGATCAGTGATTTTGACGATGCCGACAAAAATAAAGTGGATACCGACAAACTGTTTTCCAATTTACAGGATCTGCGCAACATAATGGACGACTACACCTTCATTGACGATGAGCAGGAAGAAGCTATCCGGCAGTTCTTCCAGAACTTCTCCATCGAACGGAGAACAGCGCTGAAAGAACGGTTTATCTCTTTATGGGACGTATTGGGAAACATCTACAAAGGGTTCCGTGAATCCTTAGCTTCTCAAAACATTGCCTACGAAGGAATGATGTACCGCCACGTCATAGAGCACCTGGATGTGGACAAACTTCCATACGAGAAATATGTTTTTGTAGGATTTAATGTACTGAACAAAGTAGAACATACGTTGTTCACCCAATTGAAAGATGCCGGGAAAGCTGTTTTTTATTGGGATTACGACGAATTTTATATGAAGGAAAACAGACAAGCCGTCACCCATGAAGCCGGAGAGTTTATCCGCCGGAACTTACGCGACTTTCCTTCTCCTTTGTCCGGTGAGTTATTCAAAAATCTCTCGAAACCTAAAGAGGTACACTACATCGCATCTTCTACTGAAAATGCACAAGCCCGTTACCTGCCTCAATGGATACGAAACAATCTGACTACACCGGAAAAGGAAACCGCAGTCGTATTGTGTAACGAAGCATTGCTTCAGCCGGTCCTCCATTCATTGCCGGCAGAAGTAAAACATGTCAATATCACCATGGGATTTCCGTTATCGCAAACTCCTGTATATAGTTTCCTCATCGCCTTACTGGAATTGCATACCCACGGATTTAATTTCAAAAGCGGCCGCTACACGTTTCAATCGGTTGTTACACTGTTAAAACACCCCTATACCCGCCAACTCACCGGTCAAGCCGAATTGTTGGAAAAAGAACTGACCCGGAACAACCGTTTCTATCCGTTACCCGGCGAATTGGGTAAAGATGAATTCCTTACCCGGCTTTTCACTCCGCTTTCCGGAAACCTGAATCTGTGCATACGCCTGTCCGAAACTTTGCAGCAAGTGGCAGGCATTTACCAGGCAAACACTTCCGGTACCGAAGACACAGATGCATTCAACCAACTTTACCGGGAATCGCTTTTCAAAGCCTATACCACCATCAACCGGTTCCGCACACTGATAGAAGAAGATGAATTAACCGTACAGAGCGAAACATTCCGGCGATTGCTGGTCAAGGTCTTGTCAGCGACCAATATTCCATTCCATGGCGAACCGGCCATTGGTATGCAGGTCATGGGGGTATTGGAAACACGTAACCTGGATTTCCGCCACTTGGTATTACTATCGGTCAACGAAGGGCAGCTTCCCAAATCGGGAGGAGACTCTTCCTTTATTCCTTACAACCTGCGCAAAGCTTTCGGAATGACTACTATAGAGCATAAAATTGCCGTATATGCATACTATTTCTATCGTCTGCTGCAACGGGCAGAAAGGATTACCTTGATGTACAATACCAGTTCGGACGGACTGAACCGCGGCGAATGGAGCCGTTTCATGCTGCAATTCCTGATTGAATGGCCTCACCCCATCACACGTCAGTTTCTGGAGGCCGGACAGTCCCCCCAAGGCACCTCGCCTATCACTGTAGAAAAGACCCCGGATGTCATGCGCCGGATGCAAAGCCTGTTTGATGTCCGTGCCAATCCCAAAGCAAAATTTTCTCCATCAGCCTTGAATTATTACCTGGATTGTCCTTTAAAATTTTATTATAGGTATGTAGCCGGCCTCTCCGCCCCCGATGAAGTGAGTGCGGAAATAGACTCTGCCACATTCGGAAGTATTTTCCATTATGCAGCCGAACATATTTATAAAGACCTGACCACTCATGGCAAAGTCATTAATAAGGAAGCATTGGAAACGTTGCTACGCAATGAAGTGAAGCTGCAAGATTATGTGGATACAGCATTCAAGAAATTATTCTTTAATGTTCCGCAAAACGAGAAACCGGAATATAACGGCGTACAACTTATCAACTCTGCCGTTATTGCAAGATATTTAAAACAACTTTTACAAAATGATTTACGTTACGCTCCCTTCACTTTTATTGCATCGGAAATGGAAGTGGATGAACCCATCGACATACAAACACCCAAAGGAGTCATAAAATCACGTATCGGGGGAATTATTGACCGTATGGACAGCAAGGATGGCACACTCCGTATTGTGGACTACAAGACAGGCGGTGATGCAGACACCCCACCCCATGTGGAATCTCTGTTTATTCCGGACAAGAAACGTTCCAACTATGTATTCCAGACGTTCCTGTATGCCGCCATCATGTGCCGCAAGCAACCAACGATGAAGATAGCTCCGGCCCTTCTCTATATTCATCGGGCCGCTACAGAAACCTATTCTCCCGTTATACAAATGGGCGAGCCACGAAAGCCCAAAGAGGCTGTGGAAGATTTCAGTAAATATGAAAAAGAATACCGTGAACGACTTCAAGGATTATTAGAAGAGATATTTAATCCGGAAAAATCATTTACCCAAACAGAAATCATAGAAAAATGTACCTATTGTGATTTCAAGGCACTATGTAAAAGATAGACTATAGTGGTTAGTGGTTAATACCTGCGGCATGACAGCGCAGTCCACTAATCACTAACCACTGATCTGCCACACTATTCCAACGCTCTCTGTCTGCAAAAGCATCCACAGAATTTATCTTCCACATTCTCTATCGGTGCTTTGAAAATACCATAGACGGAAGACCCCGAGCCACTCATGGCGGCATACACTGCCCCCAAATCATACAATTCATCTTTGATAGCAGCAATCTCAGGGAACTTTTTGAAGACACTATCTTCAAAATCATTCTTCATACTGTTTTTCCATGTTTCCATAGGTTGCTTTACAATTTCTTTCAAAGAAACAGCCGGACGCACAGGCTTTATTTCGGCAAACGCATCCCGGGTGGACACAAAGATATCAGGTTTAATCAAAATTATATGGTATCCCTTTAATGACAATTCCACAGGCTCGAACAGATTCCCTATTCCGGTAGCGAAAACAGGTTTGTTCCGAATGAAAAAAGCACAGTCTGCCCCTAGTTTTACCGCATATTCCTCCATCCGTTCCGTACTGAGTCCCAATGAAAATTTATCATTCAGAAGCTTTATCATACAAGCGGCATCTGATGATCCGCCACCTAGTCCGGCACCCGCCGGTATATGCTTGTACATGTGTATATCTACCGGCAACAGTCCGGGATAGTCTTTTTTTAATAACTTGTAGGCTTTTACTACCAGATTATCTTCGGGTTCACCCTCCAAAGGAGATCCGCTTATGTGTAAAGTGTATTCTTTGTCATTGTTTTCCCGCCGCGTCACTTCCAGAGCGTCTTGCAGGTTTATCGGATAAAATATGGTTTCCAGATTGTGGTATCCATCCGGGCGCTTTTCTACAATATTAAGTCCCAAATTAATCTTTGCATTAGGAAATGTAATCATATTCTGTTCTTTAAATAGTTATTTTTAGTGTGTTTCGTTAGATTGTTGCCCGTTCTACAAAGATGCACGCCATCTTTTATCCGGACAGAGCGCCAAATATAGAACAAACTTTTCATTTTACCATATAAAAAAACCATTTACTGTCCAGATTGTTCATTTCTCCGTAGATTCAGGTTCATATTTCTTTTATTATTTTTGGGAATGGACGAGTGTCCAACTCAGCAAAAAGTTCTATCTTTGCCCTACTTTAAACAGACGACAATGGCAGAAACGAGAAAAATGACACGTACTCCCAAAACTTCGAAAGCAAAGCCTGTTGACGAATACGGACATTTACAGCCTCAGGCACCTGAGCTGGAGGAAGCTGTATTGGGAGCCTTAATGATAGAAAAAGATGCTTACTCATTAGTAAGTGAGATTCTTCGTCCCGAATCTTTTTATGAACGCCGTCACCAACTTATTTATTCGGCTATTACCTCTTTGGCTTTACGCCAGCAACCAGTCGATATCTTGACTGTGGCCGAACAATTACGCAGCACCGGTGAACTGGAAGATGCAGGCGGTCCTTTTTACATAACACAGCTAAGCGGCAAGGTAGCCTCTTCCGCACACATAGAATATCACGCACGTATCATCGCGCAGAAGTTTCTTGCACGCGAACTGATTACCTTTACCAGCAACATCCAGACAAAGGCTTTCGACGAAACCCAAGACGTGGACGACCTGATGCAGGAAGCGGAAGGAAAACTGTTCGAAATCTCGCAACAGAACATGAAGAAGGATTATACGCAAATCAACCCTGTCATTCAGGAAGCGTATGAGATGCTTCAAAAAGCGGCGGCACGAACGGACGGGCTGAGTGGTCTGGAAAGCGGTTTCCATGCATTGGACAAAATGACCTCGGGCTGGCAAAATTCCGACCTGGTGATTATTGCCGCCCGCCCCGCTATGGGTAAAACGGCTTTTGTGCTTTCCATGGCAAAGAACATGGCGGTAAATGCGAAAATCCCTGTGGCTTTGTTCTCTCTTGAAATGTCCAACGTACAGTTGGTCAACCGTATGATTGTCAACGTGTGCGAAATTCCGGGTGAGAAAATCAAGAGCGGCCAGTTGGCTCCGTATGAATGGGGACAATTGGATTATAAAATAAAAGAATTATACGATGCTCCGATGTATGTGGATGACACACCATCCTTGTCCGTCTTTGAATTACGCACCAAAGCACGACGGCTTGTACGCGAGCATGGAGTAAAAATCATTATCATTGACTACCTTCAGTTAATGAATGCCAGTGGAATGTCATTCGGTAGCCGTCAGGAAGAGGTCAGTACCATTTCACGTTCACTGAAGGGGTTAGCCAAAGAACTGAACATCCCCATCATCGCACTGAGCCAGCTGAACCGTGGTGTGGAAAGTCGTGAGGGTATTGACGGAAAACGTCCCCAGCTCAGTGACCTCCGTGAATCCGGAGCTATTGAGCAGGATGCCGATATGGTATGCTTTATCCACCGCCCGGAATACTATAAAATCTACTCGGATGAAAAAGGGAACGACTTGCACGGTATGGCAGAAATCATTATCGCCAAGCACCGTAACGGTGCCGTAGGTGATGTACTGCTGCGTTTCCGTGGCGAATTCGCCCGCTTCCAGAATCCGGACGATGATGTCATCGTGCCTATGCCGGGTGAGGCACCGGGTATTATCCGTTCCAAAATGAACGGTGGCGGCAACAGTGTACCTCCCCCATCTCCTGATGCCGCACCTGCCGACAATAATCCGTTCGGAGCCCCTATTCCCGAAGGACCTTTACCGTTCTGACATTTATTTATCCCTCACAGAATTAACACGGATTATTTCCCTCAAAGAAAAATCTGTGTTAATCTGAGTAATCTGTGATGGATAAATAACAGGATAAAAGAAAATAATTACTAAATTTGCAGGTCATTTGGAAATACATAAAAAATATCATATATGAATATCTCTTATAATTGGCTGAAAGAATACGTCAACTTCGATTTGACACCGGATGAAGTGGCCGAAGCGCTGACTTCCATCGGTTTGGAAACCGGAGGCGTAGAAGAAGTCCAAACAATTAAAGGTGGTCTGGAAGGTATTGTCATCGGCGAAGTGCTGACTTGCGAACCTCATCCCAATTCAGACCACATGCATGTTACTACTGTGAATTTGGGACAAGGCGAACCGGTACAGATTGTCTGTGGAGCCGCTAACGTAGCTGCCGGACAGAAAGTGGTGGTTGCCACATTGGGCACCAAGCTATACGATGGCGAAGAATGTTTTACCATCAAGAAATCAAAGCTCCGCGGAATTGAATCTATGGGTATGATCTGTGCCGAAGACGAAATCGGTATCGGAAACAGCCACGAAGGTATCATCGTACTGCCGGCGGATGCTGTTCCGGGTACTCCCGCTAAAGATTATTTCAATATCAAAAGCGAATACGTACTGGAAGTGGATATCACCCCGAACCGTGCGGACGCCTGCTCACATTACGGCGTGGCCCGAGATCTGTATGCCTACCTGATTCAAAACGGCAAACAAGCCACTTTAAAACGTCCATCTGTAGAAGCGTTTAAAGTGGATAACCATGATATGGACATCGCCATTGAAGTAGAGAATACGGAAGCATGTCCGCGTTATGCCGGAGTTTCCATAAAAGGGGTAACTGTAAAAGAGAGTCCCGAATGGCTGCAAAACAAATTACGCCTGATTGGAGTACGTCCTATCAATAATATCGTGGATATCACCAACTACATCCTTCACGCATACGGCCAGCCCCTGCACTGTTTTGATGCAGATAAGATTAAAGGTGGTAAGATTGTAGTGAAGACTGTTGCCGAAGGTACTACATTCGTTACTTTGGACGAAGTGGAACGCAAATTATCCGACAAGGACCTGATGATATGCAACACAGAAGAACCGATGTGCATTGCCGGCGTATTCGGTGGTCTGGATTCGGGAACAACCGAGCAGACAGTAGATGTATTTTTGGAAAGCGCTTATTTCAACCCGACTTGGGTACGTAAAACAGCCCGTCGCCATGGATTGAGCACAGACTCTTCTTTCCGTTTCGAACGTGGTATTGACCCCAACGGAACTATTTATGCATTGAAAGAAGCGGCTTTACTGGTTCAAGAACTGGCAGGAGGTACTATTTCTTCTGAAATTAAAGACAACTACCCTGCCCCGATAGCCGATTTTACAGTAGAGCTGAATTATGAGAAAGTCCACTCACTGATAGGAAAAACCATACCGGTGGAAACCATAAAGAGCATTGTCACCAGTCTTGAAATGAAGATTGTAAACGAAACACCCGAAGGCTTGACTTTACAAGTTCCCCCCTATCGTGTGGATGTGCAACGTGATTGCGATGTAGTAGAAGACATTCTCCGTATCTACGGATATAATAATGTGGAGATTCCTACTACCTTGAAATCCAGCCTGACCACCAAAGGTGAAGTGGATTACTCCCAGAAATTACAAAATCTGATTTCAGAGCAACTGGTAGGTTGTGGTTTCAATGAAATACTGAACAATTCACTGACCGCCGCTTCCTATTACGAAGGGTCGGAAACATACAAGAACGAAAATTTGGTTTACTTGATGAACCCATTGAGTAACGATTTGAACGTGATGCGTCAAACTTTGTTATTCGGTGGTTTGGAAAGTATCCAGCACAATGCCAATCGTAAGAACGCCGATTTGAAATTCTTTGAATTCGGTAACTGCTATTTTTATAATGCAGAAAAGAAAAACCCGGAAAAAGTGCTTGCGGCTTATGCTGAAGAATATCATTTAGGATTGTGGGTAACCGGCAAACGCGTCAGCAATTCATGGGCCCATCCCGATGAAAACAGCAGTGTTTACGAATTAAAAGCATACGTGCTGAACATCTTTACCCGTTTGGGATTGAATTTCGGCAACGTGGTATTCGGCAACCTGACCAACGATATCTATTCAACAGCCATCAGCGTACACACACGTGGCGGCAAGTTATTGGCCACCTTCGGCATCATCAGCAAGAAGATTCAAAAAGCATTCGATATAGACAATGAGGTATATTATGCAGAAATCAACTGGAAAGAACTGATGAAAGCCATCAAGTCGGCTAAAGTCAACTTTAAAGAACTTTCCAAGTTCCCGGCTGTGAAACGTGACTTGGCTTTGTTGATTGACAAGAACATACAGTTTGCAGAAATCGAAAAAATAGCCTATGAGACTGAAAAGAAACTGCTGAAAGAAGTAGAATTGTTTGATGTTTATGAAGGCAAGAATCTGGAACCGGGTAAAAAAAGTTATGCAGTGAGCTTCTTGTTACAGGATGAAAGCGCAACACTGAACGACAAACAGATTGACAAGATCATGTCCAAACTGATTGCTAACCTGGAAAACAAACTAGGTGCAAAACTAAGATAATAATAAAAATAACCATTATAAAACTACAATCCAATGGGAAGAGCATTTGAATATAGAAAAGCTACAAAGCTGAAAAGATGGGGCCACATGGCCAAAACATTTACAAGACTGGGTAAACAAATCGCTATAGCTGTAAAAGCAGGTGGTCCGGAACCCGAAAATAACCCGACCCTACGTGGTGTGATCGCTACTTGTAAGCGTGAAAACATGCCGAAGGATAACATTGAACGCGCCATTAAGAATGCAATGGGTAAAGATACCAGTGACTACAAAGGTATGACTTACGAAGGATATGGTCCTCACGGAGTAGCTGTATTTGTTGATACATTGACAGACAACACTACCCGTACCGTAGCAGATGTGCGTTCAGTATTTAACAAATTCGGTGGAAACTTGGGTACTACCGGTTCCTTAGCTTTCTTGTTCGACCATAAATGTGTATTTACTTTCAAGAAGAAAGAAGGAATGGATATGGAAGAACTGATCCTGGATTTGATTGACTATAATGTAGAGGATGAGTTCGACGAAGATGAAGAAGAAGGAACTATCACCATCTATGGTGATCCGAAGAGCTACGCAGCAATTCAGAAACACTTGGAAGAATGTGGTTTCGAAGAAGTGGGTGGTGATTTCACATATATTCCCAATGACTTAAAAGATGTGACTCCTGAACAACGTGAAACTCTAGACAAGATGGTAGAGCGTCTGGAAGAATTTGATGATGTTCAGACCGTTTATACAAACATGAAACCTGCATCTGAAGAGGAAGAATAAAATGAAAATAACCTATAAGACGCAAGGCACTTGCAGCAGCCACATCGAAGTGGAAGTAGAAGATGACGTTATTCAACAAGTTTTCTTTTGGGGCGGATGCAATGGAAACTTACAAGGTATCAGCCGATTGGTGAAAGGAATGAAAGTGGAAGAGGTCTTACAGAAACTGGAAGGTGTAAAATGCGGAAACCGCTCCACCTCCTGCCCGGATCAATTATGTAAAGCGTTGCGTGAAATGAAACAATAAAAAAGAAGCTGTCTCATCTTGTTATTCAAGTTTGAGACAGCTTCTCTTTTTTTCAATATATTATCTTACTTCCGGATCATTGTTCCGTTTCATTTTCTGTTCTCTTCAAGACCCTTCAAAGGTTGATGGTCTTTACCTTACCCGGAATGATGGTCAGATGCACCGTTCCATCCTTTTCTATCTCCACCTTCTGATATCTGGCCTCCACCACCACTTTTCCATCCAGCGCCATCACCCCCCACTGGCAGGCATTCCCTTCAAAAGCACAATAACCGCCTACAGGAATACAGATATTCCGGTAACAAGGAGGCACTACGATACGATCTCCCCATTTCAGCCCCCACTTCATCCCCATCCGGAAAGGAAGGACATCTTTTATTTCCTCCAGCCTCTTCCGCCTTTTCTCTTCCTCATTCTGTTGCCGTTCCCGCTGTACGCTCTCCGCACGCCGCCCGGCTTCCTTCCTCAGACCTTCCACCACGGAGGCAAAATCCGCCTCGCCCGCCTTAGGAGCATTACAAGCTATATACCGCTTCCCCTTTCCTTTCTCCACATGATAATAGTTTCCTTCCCCGTCCATCACCACAATGCTCCGATCCGCCAAACAACCACAACACCAGTACACCTCTTCATCATCCCCTTCCAGCACGCAGGCGAAGACATCAAATATAGCAGACCACACAGGATCAACTAGCCGGCAAGACTTCGGAACACGGTAATCCGGTATCTTCAAGTAGAAACCATAAAAACAAAGACTGTCTTTGTGCAAACCATGCATAGAGGTATACGCCTTCCGCGTGCGGCTATGGAAAGTCTCCCCCACCCGCAGCAACTCTATGCCGCCGTATGAAAAAACCACCGGCCTCTCCTGATAAGTTCTGTTTGTCTTCAAATCGGTATAACAGTCACTCCCATCCTCTTTGGTGACAGAAAGAAGTTCTCCCTTCAGGAATCTCAATCTCCGGCAGCGGTCTGTTACCATCAGGGGAGTTCCGGAATCATCCACCACTCCTGTCCGGCCGTCCTCAAAACGGACGGCAGCCCGGTCCGCACAAAGATCAAATACTTCCCGGTATTGAGGGAGCACGGTGATTTTGTTCCCGCACCTCAAGCCCCACAAACCACTCTGCCGGTCACGACAGGCTTTCAAGGCCGTCCGTTGCTCCCCACCGGCCGGACCGTCCTCTCCCAGACGAACCAAGTCCCCGTTCCGGACAGCATCCAGCAGACAGTTGTGTGTCATCACGACCTCCAGTTCTTCATTCCGCCTGCCATCCTCCGGCAACGGAACGGACACAGACAGCCCGTTGTTCTCCATCCGTGTCCGGGGCTGAGCATTTCCCGCCATCCGTCCTTCGAACATCGCCTCCCAGTCACGGTCACGGACAGGCAGACCGAATATCCGGTGCAAGCCCACATTATCTATCAGCATACATGATTCCTTATTATCCGACTTCCGCAGCCCCCGTCCCACCTGTTGCAGGTATTTCGCCAACGAAAGCGTGGGACGTGCCAGCTGCACGAACTCCACATCGGGACAGTCAAAACCTTCGGAAAAAATATCCACATTGACCAACACGCTGATCTTTCCCCGCCTGAAATCCTCTACCAGTTCCTTGCGTTCCAGAGCGGGGGTCCTGCTGTCGATAGCAACAGACTCCACGCCATGCAGGCTGTAATAAGCCGCAATCTGTCGGGCGTGTGCGATGCTCACGGCATAGACTATCCCTTTCTTCCCGGCGGCATATCGACGAACGCTCTCATACAATTGGCGGATACCGGTCTCCCGGTTCAGCACCGCATTCATTTCCTTCACCTGGTAATCCCCGTCCACACCCCGCTTCTTCAACGAGTCAACCAGCCGCTGTTCCCTGCTGTTCGCACGGATGGACACATAGTCAAAGGACGACAACCAGCCCCTCCCGATAAATTCCGCAATGCTCCATGAGGTAATCAGGGTATCAAACAAATCCGTGAATCCCTTGCGGTTCAGCCGGCAGGGAGTAGCAGTCATGCCCAGTTTCCTCGCCTCCGGATATCTCTTCCAAAGCTCCCGGTAGGTTTCCGCCAGGGCATGATGCGCCTCGTCAATGACGATCAAATCCGGCTGTCCGTCCATAATCTTCCGGTTTCGTGACAACCACTGGATGGAAAATACCCTCACCCTCCCGGATTCTTCCGGCATACTGTCTTTCCCCGTCCTTCCGTTCTTTGCCGACTTGTCCGGTTCTTTTCCCATTCCATACCGGGCTACGGTTTCCTCTATCTGCTCCACCAGCTCCCTGCGGTGTGCCACTATCCACACCCGCATACCGACACCGCCACCACAGAGAAACTCTTTCACCACCGCAGCCAGCAGATGTGTCTTTCCCGTGCCTGTAGGCATTTGTACCATCACACTCCGGTGAAGCTCCCACTCTTCAAAGAGGCGGAGCTTCATCTCCTGCTGGTAGTCACGGAGACCGTCGTTTCTTGCCATACATCATCCCTTATTTCAGATGTATCCTGAATACCATCCCTGCACTGGGATACTTACATTGGGTCAGTTCCACCACACCACTAATATAATCCTTCCAAAAGTTATACCCGATACCGCAATTCACCGAATAACTATCGTATTCCGCTATCACATTCAGCCCATTCACAGCCTTCATCCAAAAAGAGGTAGCCGGCAGGGCAAACTGAAAATTCACCCCCGCCACAGGTCCGTTCCGGTGATAATCCAGCCGCTTGTTATAGACATAACCGAAGTGCATCCCCAACTCCCCCACATTCTTCACCCCGAAATGCTTGGTGGCAACTATGTAATAGCGGTTCCAGTGTCCGTTACCCACCGAAGACGTACCCGTAAAACCATAATCGTCCTTATTGGGGTCGCCCAGCACATCGTTGGTGGACGGATCGTTCGCCCCCACCACTATCTGCGGTGTCCACTCCTTCCACCATCCCTCCTTCCATACACGCAGCCGGGCGGAAAACTGGCGGTCCTGATTGCGGAACTTATATGAATAACCATACTGGGGCAATCCTATTTTGTGCAGCGTACAGGTATAGCCCACTTCCAGCCACGGAAAAAGGGTGATGTTTATGTAGTAATTCCACGTGTCATAATTCCAATGCTTCGGGGTAGCCGCCACTTGCAGATAGGAAAACCCGCACAGAAAAGTCTTGTCGCGCTGCATATCCGCGCTGGGGGCGTGAAGAAGCCCCGTGGTGCCATATACATATTGAGCCCGCGTATGCTGCAAACCTGCTACCATCAATAATGCCGCCGCACAAATCAACTTCTTTATCATCATCAGTTTTATTCTTATTTCAACAAACCCTCATAAACTCCCATCACCTGCTTTGCAATCTTGTCCCAATCATACGGAGCCATGTCATACTGCACACTATGATAATCCTCGTCTATCACCTTCTGCAATCGAGCGGCAAGAGCATCCACATCTCCACAATGAAAATAGCAGTCAGAAGAAAGACCTACCTCCAGATTGGCAGGAATATTACTCACCACCACCGGCAAGTGATAACTCATGGCCTCCAATAATGCAATAGGCAACCCTTCGTGCGATGAAGGCAGGCAATAACAGCGAGCATTTGTCAGCAACGAGTGCAACTTATGTCCTTTCACGAATCCTGTCAGCACCACGCCTGCCTCTTGCGCCATCTTTTTCAATCCCAGTGAATATTCATCTTCAAAATCCGTATCGCCCGCCAGCACTAACTTACAATCTCCAGCTTCCAACTTCTTGAAAGCTTCTATCAGGTGATGCAGGTTTTTCTCCGGCACAAAACGACACATGCCAAGGATGTACTTTCCTTTCTCAATACCCAGTTCTTCAAAGTATTCGGGATAGTCGCAAATTTCAGGCTTCGGCACACCATTGTAAATCAGATGTACCCTCTCACGCCGATGGTACTTCCGGGCAATCAAATCCTGAATTACTTCAGATATGACGATTACATCATCTGCAAACCTGCATCCCAACCGTTCGCCCAGTTTCAGCACACTTTTGGCGGCAAAGCCCCACTTGTCACGGTCATAGTCGGGCCCGTGATGCGTGAACACCACCTTCATGCCGAGCATCTTGGCGTATGGCACTAACAGCGCAGGCCCGATGGCATGGATATGCACCACATCCGCTCCCAGCTTTTTCGCCTTGTTTACAGCCCGAAACGTATGGACAACCGCTTCGTATGATTTCCTTTTCGGTGCGCTGATATCCACCAGCTTCACCCCCTTCCACTCGGTGAGAGAATCTCTCACATAATCTTTGCGGCGGATGAGAGTGGTGTCCACACCTTTGGCCGCAATGCGGGGAAACAGTTCCTCGCAATGCGTCTCTACGCCACCCATGATATCGGGAATACCACGGGTGCCGGTAACTACTAGTTTCATCAAAATTTTAGATTATTATTAATGAAGGCTACAATCCGAATAGGACAGCCACAATGCATTCAGCCTCATTTCCTGATACAGGAAATGAGGAGATAAGTTTTATCGGTAAATATTAGTTATTAAGAATCCACGCCAAATCCCTCAACAACCAGACAAAGGCAACTTCGCCCCAATTATTTGGCTTTCTATAAAAAATTATTCAATTCTTCTACAAGCCTATAAACAGTAGTAGAAGACTCTTGTTGTGCCGGATTATTCCCATCAAATTGTTTCATGATAGTTTTAGCGTGATTAATGGCTTGTTCTTGTTTAAGAAATAAAGCATTAAACATTTTAGAGCTTACGCCCGACTTCTTTGTATAAGCAAATCCGAGCAAAGTACTCAACATTTTTTCATATCTGGAACGATGCAAAGCCCCCTGATACAGATTGAAGTGAAGCAAGAACCAAAATTCAAAAGCCTGGTTGCTATAAGCCACTTCAAAACCATTCTGGCGAGCTGACAGGATTGCGGAGTTAAAGTTATTTTCTGGAAAATCATCTTTGTCAAAGACCACCCAATTCTGATTATATGTCCTTCCTCTTTGCCTTTCCTGCTCTTTTATATTGATAGCTTTCTGTACTAATGCTAATGTCCCCATGCCTTGGCCGATAGCTTTCACAGTGGCAGAAGTCAAGCGGAAGGCATTAAAGTAGTCTGGTTCAGTATTAACCCCCTCGCAAATAATCAGAAATGTTTGTTTCACTTCACGCACACCACTGATACGGGTTATCTTTCTTTCGATACGCGGATTTATATTTTTCCTTTTTGTAGCCGCCATAGTTTATTTTTCTTGCGTATTAAACAAACGGGTTAAATCTCCGACAATTGGAATAGCTCCATACTTTCCGGACAGGTAATCTTTTTCAAACGAAGCATCATTACGAACTTTATACTCTGCCAATGAATAAAGTTCGGTTGCTCCATAACGGTCTTTTTGTGTAAACCAAATCTGATCTCGTCGGAATATATTAGCACTCAACAAGTTTGTATCGTGGGTAGTGAAAATCAATTGGGCATTTTTCGGATTTGTTTCTTTTGAATTAAACAAGGTAATAATTCTACACGTAAGAAGTGGATGCATTTTGGAATCAAATTCGTCTATAATCAGACGCTTCCCATTATCCAAAGCATCAATAATGGGATATGCTAAAGAAAAATACTTTATCGTACCTTCCGATTCATTTTTCCTGAATGGGAAGGTAACAGCTTTGACTTCATTACCTTCATCATCGTATTGTGTATGCGTACTGACAATAGTATTATCTATTTTTTCAATATTTTCAATACCTAAATCAGCATAACGGGAAAACTCCACAATTCGCTGTTTCATTCTGATGTCATCCAGTTGGATGGTGGCGGTATTCCATATTTTCTCATCATTAGAACCTGAAATAATAGTGGTATCGTTCAACCATTTCATGATCTCCACTGCCGTCGGATCATTGAATTGTGCCGCAACAGAAAGTAATAGTGCATTTGCTCTCACCATTCGTTTACCTGCAAGCTCTTTACCAACGGCAAACTTGGTATGAATATCAAAACTGTCTTTTTCCCGGTAGAATAATTCCACCTCCTTAGCCCTTTTCTTATTAGCTTTTTGATAGAGCCATTCCGAATGTACCGATGAATTGTCAGCTTCAAAACCATAACGATATTGATTATCCTCATCACAGAATATGGCTTCAAAATAACTTGGTTCACCTGCTGTAAGCGAATTTAACCGGAAACTTTCTATATTGACACGTTCCCCTGCCTGAATATCCTTCGATGAATTTATCACATACCACTTGAAGAACTCAAATGCTTTAATGAAATTGGATTTACCGGATGCATTGGCACCGTAAACAACCGCACTCTTCATTAACAATAATCCGGCAGTCCCTACACTAAAGATTATATCTTCAGCCGGAACCTGTATTTCTTTCAAAGCCGATGCCGCTAATGACAATGTAGACTGTTCTTTGAAAGATAGAAAATTTCCTATTGTAAATTGAATAATCATACTTTAATTGCTTTATTCGAGATTTTATCACAAATATAGCTTTTATTTTTCATATAAAGATAACTATCAAGTGAATTATATTATTTTATGTCTAATAACATGCAACAGTTCCTCGCAATGCGTCTCTACGGCAGCCATGATATCTGGGATACCACGGGTGCCGGTAACTACTAGTTTCATCAGAATTTCTCCCTTAAATCACCTTGACAAGAGTCTTGTCCTACATCGCACCATTTCGGTTCCAGACAAATATCTTTCCCTTGCAGTGATTTCAGTTTATTGATTAACGCCCATTTCAGCGGATACTTAATATATTTGTGCATTACCGGCGAAGCCGTACCCACCATCCAGCAGTTTTTGGGACAACGGCGCACCATGGCGCGAACCTCCTGTGCCTGCTCACTCTCCCATATGGTCATAAAGTCGGGAGTTTCGTGAATATTCCCCATCGACTTCTTCCAATACTTCTCTTCCAGCCCATTACAAGGATATACATCACCAAACGGATCAATGAAGAAGTTAGCCGAACCGGCCTCACAAGGCAACATACGGCGACCGCCTTCAATATAATTTATCAGTCCCATATTGAACCAGGCACGGAACCAGCTCTTCGGATGACGCTCCTTCAGCTGCCATTCAATGAGTTGCTTGAAGTCACCACACACCTCATTTTTATTAGTGATTACATTGTCTTCTTTGTGGAAGTAGTACGAATTATGAAAAGCAGCTGTGGCGAACTCCATCCCCAAGCTCTTGCTCAGTTGGTAGAGCGAAAGCATGTCTTTAGAGTTATTGTTAGACACCGTGCAGCCGAAACCGATATCCTTCAGCCCCATTTCCTTCAATGTCAGCAGTGTGCGAAGTCCCTTATCGAAACCTCCCGCATGACCGCGCAGTTCATCGTTCTTACAACTCAATCCCTCGATGGAAATGCGGATGCCGATATTTGGAAACTTCTTTGCCAGCGCCACCACACGATCCTCAAACCATCCGCTCGTCGAAATGACAATACGGTCGGTATGCCGGTAGCATTCCTCCACAATCTCCGCCAAATCCTCGCGGACGAAAGGTTCGCCACCCGTCAGGTTGATAAACTTCAACTTAGGCAGTGTTCTCAAATCACTCGCTTTTATCTCTTCGCTTTTGTTGGTGGGATTAAACCAGATGTTGCACATCTTGCACTTCATGGGACAACGATAAGTCAGGATAATACTTGCATCCGTAGGAGTAGGAACAGTTTTTTGATAAGCCATAAATATTATAATATTTTTACATTTTATACACTGTGATTATTTCATTATAATACCTTTCCGCATTATAACGCTTATGTGAAGCGACAGCAATCTTAGTATTGTTGAAAGTCCGACCGTACATCGCTTCAATTTTTTTCTTTAAGTCGGCCGTATTGCGACTTTCGAAAGTCATGCCCGTTTCCTCTGATATCAATTCAGGGATACCTCCAATCCGGGCACCCAGCACCGGAGTACCCAAGCACTGAGCTTCTATCACCGAAAGCGGATTGTTCTCGTACCATTCCGATGGGATGACCGAGAAACGGGCTTTGCCCACCAAGCGCTTGATTTCGCTCCACTGTTTAAAGCCTGCCAGCTCAATGTGCTTGCCTGCCATAGACTTCAACTCGTCTTCCAAAGGCCCTCCCCCAATAATCACCAGTTTATGTTGCGGCAACGCATTGGCCGCTTCAATCAGAGTCTTGGCACCTTTCTCGTGCGAAAGGCGGCCGATAAAGCAATAATAATCATCACGTTGACTGTAATCATCGGCCACACATGGGGCTACATCGATAAAATTGCACAATGTGTGCAACTTTGCAGCAGCAAATCCACCCTGCTTCATCTTGTCGCGCATAAATTGTGAAGGACAGACGAAAGCGTCCGTGCAGTTCTCCAAGCGCTCCCGGTGCCATTTCATTGCCTCACCATAAGAGAGGAAACTTGCCACTTTCGAGTTTTTCATGCATTTATATTCCAACACCTTGTGCTTGTCTGCAAAGCAGGATTCACATACCGTTTCCCCATTCCGCAAACAATCGTATCGAGGGCACAGCAATTTATAGTCGTGTAGGGTCCACACCACCTTTATACCCCTTTCGTGCGCCATCTCTGCAATGACCGGCGAAAGTTGCGAATGGATGTTGTTGAGATGTACCACATCCGGATGGAAATCATTGAGCAGCGCATTGAACTTCCGCTGTACCTCCCGCGTGCCAAACGGTCTCATCAATGCCTCAATCATGCCCGTTCCGAGTTTGAATTTCACCTCAGAAGGAAAATACTTGCTCCATTGAGTTTTCAGATTTTCAGGGTAGTCCATAGCAAACACTGCCACTTCGTGACCGTGCGCTTTGAGCAGTTGCTCCAAGTTGAGTGTATGGACACAGTCACCACCCCGGCGGTAATAGAATTTATTAGCCAGTAAGATTTTCATATATAAACATTAATTATATGACCTGCAAGATTTTCAAGGCTGCAAAGCCTGATTAAGTTATTTTGTTATACACTTCAAGAGTAAAGAATATCAACTAATTCTCACATCTGACATTCGCACAACTCCGCCAGTTTTTCCATCGATCTCTCCCGCTCTCTATGCATTATCTCATTCACTTTAGCATAGTCAATCTGCCGGTCTGCTAAAGAGAAGTCATTAAAATCTGTGACAATTCGGTCTTCCAGTCCTGTCAGTTGAAGTATACTTTGATTTCGTGCTCCAGTCTTGTTGTTAGGCAGAACTTCCAGAAATGGAGTATGGAAGTTAATGGCAAAAGCTGTTCCATGGAAACTATCGGTAAGCATGTAACGTGCATTCTTGATATACGAAAGGAATGTACCTATTTCCGGACAAAACACAAATCTGCCCCCTCGGGCTAACTGGTGAAACGTAGGAGACACACGTACTAACGGCAGACCGACATGAGCGGCAAAACGCTTGGCATAATCGTCCAACCGGGGATTGTTATGTATTTCATAAATCAATACATACTCTTTTTTCACATCTTCTTCAATATACCCACTCCACTGACTGGAGTCAAGCAATAAAGTAGGATCCAGTACTTGTCCTCCACAGTCAATCCCCCACTCCTCTAAAAGCTTCACGGCACTGCTTTCACGTACGGTAAGCGCATCATATTTTGACAGTAACCGCTTATAAGATGCAATAATAATGTCCGAAAACTCAGTGCGGCCAAAGCTGCCTGCATACGATACCTTACGTATACCTTCCTTTACAAAAGAAAGAAAATAGGCTTCATCATATCCTCCATCCAGCAACGGTCCCCATACCTGGTCACTACCCGTCATAAACACATCCGCTTGAAGCGACTCCAACTCCTCCATTGAATAGCAACGGGGAGTCAGCTTTAGATACCGCCTACGCATTTTATCGAAACGTAACGCCGCTATTTTCTCACCCGGATACCGCAAAGCCACGTATGCCATACGTTTAAACAAACTGTTTTTCCATAATGATTTTCCTTGCAGCGATGTGAGAATTCCTTGCAGTCCCACCTCATCGCGTTTCCAATAATCAATAATCTCACACTGATGTCCCAAAGATTCAATCACCCGGAGGGTTGCAATGGACTGCAACAACGAACCGTAATTATTGGGCGTATGTCTGGTAATCACTTTAATTTGCATCGTTAAAAAGAATGAAGGGTTATTTTAGTATTCTGTTTCTTAAATCGGGCAGTTTAGCAAGAGTCCGATAGCAGATAATGGGTAAGCGAGGCAGCATTTCCACCACCATGCGCAACAATCTTTGCTGCCTCCGTTCCGCACGGACTGCACGGACATAACGTTTCTTACAAGGTCTTCCCCTGTAGACCGGCTCGGTCACTTGTTTGCGCCACACATCCTTGAGCGAAAGTGCAGGCTCCACTTCGGAAAATGACCGGGGTTCCAGATTCAGGGAAACACATTGTTGAAGCAATTCATCCCCCTTCTGAGTATGAACCGTTACCAAAGTCTCTCCCAACTCATTGTGCGAGCAGATAGTCCAAGGATCCATCAGCGTGATGTCCGCTCCTGCTTCCATACCAAAAGAATCCCCACAGATGCCGCATCCAGGCACCGTCCACAATCGTTTACCGAACGGGATTTGAGCTGCCCTATTCCAGGGCAGCTCAAATCCGTCCACTCTCACGATTCCCGGCCAACCATCTCCGCGATAGCGGGGTCGGAATTTTAAATTTGGAGGAACGGACGTACCCATCATCTTAGCCAGGAAACGTGTGGAGTCCAGTGTTTTCTGTTGCTTACAAAAGATACACACCCGGACAACCTCATCGCATTTATCCTTTATGATGGAGTTCAAGGCTCTCAACTGGCAGGCCGTCCCCACTAACATCAATCGCTTGCAAGGTTGAATCCGGTCAATTTCCGTGCAAGCCATCACGGAGTGATACACGGAATTTGGCATATCTCCGAATGAAGGAATATGCTCACGGGTATAAAACTCACCTTGGGCAAAAGGGAAAGAATCTGTACACTTCAACGAATAAGCCCCGTCTACCATGCCATTCTTTAAGGAATCGATGATCAATGTTTTACATACACCACCCGAAGAAGATTCCCTACGGATACGGTTGTCCGCATGATATCCCAAGTAGTATTTCTTTTGTGCAAAGCCATCAAAATAGCCTTCGTAACCATACTCTTTGTTAGCCGGACAACTTCTCACACATTTGCCGCAAGCGATACAAAGCGCAGCATTTATCTTTATATCGTGCAACCCGTCATGCCGCAAAGATAATGAAATGGCATTTTCAGGACACACCGCATAACAAATGCCGCACTGCTGGCACCGGTCAAATGTGTAAGACAGTTTTTTTTGATTTAGTTTTAACATGGCAAAGAAGAATATATAGACCTATTTTCTTGAAAGCAAATAGCCGGCAGGCATAAACGCCAGCACAAGGCATTTGCCGATAAACGAATACACGTCAGTGATGAGTGTACGATAGAAACACTCCATGGTAGCTTCACGTTGATAAGCGGGAGTGAAAATCGTCATCCAATGCACATCGGCAGAAAATGATTTTTCACTCATGCACGTCCATACAGATTGTTTGTTTTGACTCTTCATTGTAACTTTTATTTTATCAATTTTAAATTATCTTTCTGGTCATTCTCTCCTCACATTATTTATCTGCGTACGAATATTACCCGTGGACGTCCCCGACTTGAACGTCAGGAACTGCTGGAGCGCCTCTATGAAATCCTTGCTTACCATACGTTCGGCAGTAAGGATGGTATGCTTATGCATATCATTCACCACAAGGTTCGCCAAGTCCGATGCACTGCGGCAATCAGCTATGCGGCGGATGATATCATTCAGTTCCCAGTCATCAGAGTAGTAAATGCACAACGTGCCACGGGCAATACGCACTGCCTCATCCTCCTCTTTCTCTTCCATACCATTGTTCTGTGTTCTCACATGGGCGAACTCAGCACCATAAAAATTTTGCACTACCTCTGTAGCGTTGGGCAGTATTTGATTGTTACCGCCATGAATGTTGATAACAACACTTGCCCTCGCAGTATTTTGAGATTCTTTAGTCTCGTTTTTCATTATCGTTTTATCTTGATTTCTAATTATTCCCGATTATTTTAAATCATAGAGTGATTATTTTAAATCGCTATTGTCCTCCTGAAAATTTACTCTGTACTTTGCAGACACAAAATTCTACGCTACACATTATGAATAAAGATTTTTTTAAATCAAGCAACCCATCGCGCTTCCACTCCCTGCGCGACACCCGGCCTGAACCCACCACCTGGCAGGTTCTTTTCAAGGAGATAACCAACAGCACCCACACCGCCGCCACCCGTCATTACCGCGCCCATCTGGCCACGCTGTCCGACATCGAGGCGACAGGCGACGCGCAGCAGCTGGAGCAGTGGAAGCTCACCAAAAGCAACCTGAAGAACGCACAGCCGGCATTCATCCCCTCCGTCCTGCTGGAGGGAGGGAGAACCTACGCCCATGTCAAGGGATTCACGGGATTTATCATGGTGGACATAGACGGCATCCCCCCCGAGCGATTCGCCGCCATCCTGACTTTGGTAAAGGAGGATATTCATTCCTTTTTGGTGTACATCACCATCTCGGGATGCGGCATCCGGGTCATCAGCCACGTGGAGGGCGGAGTGACCAAGGCCAACTACCGCATGGTATGGGAGTGGGTGAACGACCATTACGCTCGCCTGTGCGAAGTGGAGATTGACGGACAATGCAAGAACGCCACGCGCATGTCGGTCCTCTGCCACGACCCCGAAGCCCTGCTCCGCCCCGAAGCCTCCTCCTTCCACACCAGCGGAATGAAGCCCCGCGAGAAGCCGAAGCGCGGCACTGCCGTGACCGTGACGGCAGAACGTGCCTACAAGATTATCCGTGCACAGTTGGAAGAGGAAGGAATAGCATACGCACCGGGCAGCTACAACGACTACGTAAGCCGTTGTTTCTATCATACCAACCGCTACGGTGTTCCGCAGGCGGACGCCGAGGCATGGGCCCTCCGGACTTTTCCCGATTATCCGCGCGAGCAGCTGCTGCCCATCGTAAAAAGTTGTTACTCGCTCACGATGGAGTTCAACACCGTTCCCCTGCCCCGTTTCGTCCGAAAAAAGGAGAAAGAGAATGATTCCTCTCATAAGAAGGCCACCGTGGAGGAGATGGAGGAGTTTATCAACGGCTATATGAAGTTCCGGATGAACATGCTTACCCACCAGATTGAGACACAACTGATTGCTGATGCGTACACCGACCGTCCCGAAGCTTCCGCCTGCCACTGGCAACGGCTCACCGACCACATCGAGAACTCCCTGTGGTGCGCTATGCAACACCATGGCATGGCGGTCAACCTGAACGAGCTGCATACGCTGCTCGGCAGTGATTTCGTCAAGGAATATCATCCGTTGAAAGAGTATCTGGACGGTCTGCCGCCCTGGGACGGAGAGACCGACTACATCGGCCGGCTGGCCGCCATGGTGCATGTCAAGGAAAGTCCGCACAGTCCGTTGCAGCAGGACAAAAGCCGGGAACGGAACGACCTCTCCGAAACTCCCGTCCGCTTTGCCGACATCCTGAAACGGTGGATGGTGTCCATGATTGCCGCCGCCCTGAACGAGACCGTGGTGAACCAGGTGATCCTCACCCTGATAGGGCGGCAGGGCAGTTACAAGACCTCGTTCATGCAGCATATCCTGCCGCCCGTATTGTCCGAATATTACACCACAAAGAGCAACTCTAGCCGCATGACCAAGGACGACCTGTTCACCATGACCGAGAACCTGGTGATCAATCTGGAGGAGATCGACACCATGCCCCCCTCGGAGCTGAACCAGCTGAAGGCGATGGTGACGCAACGCTACGTGGACGAGCGCCGAGCCTACGGACGCAACAAGGTGCACCTGCCCCATGTAGCCTCGTTCGTAGCCACCGGGAACAATCTCCAGTTCCTCACCGACGACACGGGGAATCGGCGATGGCTGCCCTTCGAGGTGGAGGACATAGACAGCCCGTGGGAGGCGGACATCCCCTACGAGGGCATCTACAGCCAGACGTACGCGCTCTACCAGGATGTAAATTTCCGTTACTGGTTTACCGATAAAGAGATCCAGCAGCTGCGCGGCCATGTGCAGCAGTTTGAGGTGCCCCGTCCGGAGTACGAACTGATCCTGACCTACTACCGCAAGCCCGTGGGGCTGGAACGGGGAGTCTATACCACCAGCAGCCAGATCATCGGTCGTTTCGGCAACACCTCGCTGCGGCTGAGTCTCCAGAAGGTGGGCCGTGCCATGCGCGAGCTGGGCTTCCGGCAAGTAAAGGCCTCCAACGCAAACTATTGGGTGGTGGTGGAGCGCACTACCGAAGAGGTACAGCACTTGCTGCCGGCCGAAGCGGAACAGGCGGATCCCCCCGGCGAAAAGCCTTCCGAGGAGAATACCGAACTCCCCTTCTGACACCCTTAGTGGAGGATATGGAGGATATTTTTCAAACTTTCCATTATATGAAAGTAAGAAGTATCTTCCTTTAAAGGAAAGAATAATAAGTATATCATTTATATAAGTTATATAATATCCCTCCATATCCTCCACTAAAATTGATATTCAAGCATTTACAAAAAAACAATTCAAGAGCCATGAACAAACAAGAACTCGCCCTGCAATATTTTCCCGATGCCACTTCCGCCACCGCCGTGCGCCACCTCACACGCTGGATAGCCCGTTGCCACCCCTTGGTCGAAGCCCTCACCGGAACCGGCTACCAAAGCCGGAACCGCACCTTCACCTGGAAGCAGGTGACCCTGATCCGCCAGTACCTGGGCGAGCCATCCGCCACACCCTGACCCCATTCCGAAAGAAATTTTTCCATAGACGGACATAAACAGACATAGACGGACACTGCGATTTTGAGGGGTGATACCTTTGCACACGTCAAAGAGATGCGACGGACAGACTAAGTCTGTTCAGCGGACAAGCTAAGTCTGTTCAACGAACAGGTTAGGTCTGTTCAACGGACAAGCCAAGTCTGTTCAGCACATTCTCCAAGACCTGCCGGCCCGGTGGATATTCCGGACAGTCCGCTACAGCCGCGCAGTGACTGAGTGTTTAACCATTAAAAACAAACCGATTATGTCGATCAATTACAGTATTGCCATGCTTGGCAACCCCATCGATGAGGATGCGCCCAAAAAGGCCTATGCCAAGTCACAGTACACCAACATCCTGACACTGGACAAGTTTGCCGGGCACATCGCCAGCCACGGATCCAAGTACAACCGCGCCGACATCTATGCCGTGCTGATGCAAACCGTGGACTGCATGCGTGAAATGCTGCTGGAGGGAAAGCGCATCGAGATGGGCGACCTGGGCGTGTTCAGCATCAGCATCCAGAGCCGGGGGGCGGAAAACCTGGAAACCTTTAACCCCGCCATACACATCGAACAACTCAACGTGAACTGGACTCCCGGCGACCGGTTCCGAAACTTACTGGAGGACGCCGTGTTCAACCTCGTGCCCTCGCGCCGTGCCGCCAGAATCCTGCTGAAGAGCATCAAGGCGGGCGAGACCACCGTGGACCTGACGGGAGGAGAAGGAGGAGGCAACGAAGCCAACCAGCCCACCGAAGGACAGGTGTGACCCGGTCGGGACGGACTGCATGTCCGTCCCGGTAATTTCCCGAACTCTTATGGAGAACTAAAATTTAAAGAATAATGAGCGAAAATAATAAAATCACATGGCAGAAGGTTCTTCAGGCCATCATCCAGGCGGCAATCGCCGCCCTCACCGCACTGGGCATCACCAGCTGCACAACCTTTCCTTTCAGCCTATGATAGAGGAATCCTTCCCCCTGTTCACCGCCGATGAGGAAGTGGCGAGCGAACGAGAACTGCTGAAAAGCGTCGAGGACGGACCGTACATGCAGGAGGTGAAATATATCATCATTCACTGCTCCGCCACCCGCGAGAACCGGGACTTCACCGTAGAGGACCTGTTGCGCTGCCACCGCCAGCGCAAGTTCCGCACCATCGGGTATCATTTCTACATCCGCCGCTCGGGCATCATCACCCAGCACCGCAAGCTGAAGGAAGTGGGCGCGCACTGCCGCCCCTGGAACCGTTGCTCCATCGGCATTTGCTATGAGGGTGGTCTGGATGCGGAAGGCCACCCGGCCGACACGCGCACGCAGGAACAATGTGAGCAGCTGCTGTTGTTGCTGATGAAGCTCAGGAAACTCTTTCCGGACGCGAAGATCCGAGGACACCGGAACATGCCGGGAAGCATTCCGAAGGCGTGCCCTTGTTTTGATGTGGAAAGTGAATATGGATTTCTGGAAAAGTAAATTTATTTTTATTGAAAGGCTAAGGCGGACAAGTGGCGTTCTGTCTTAGCCTTTTGTTCTAATTTTTACAATGCTTCCGGAGTCTTTATATAAGATATCATCTGCAGAATGTTCCGCCGAGCCTGATTGAATTTTGTTGTTTCCATCCTATTGATAAATTTCTACCTCAATTCCTAACTCATGCAAAGAAACAAATCCCATTCGGGCATTCCTAATCGGCATTGTCTTTTTACGATTTGGAGCACCCACAGACTATTTTCTCATACTCCTGCAAGTAGGCCCGTGCCGTGACACTCACATCATACGTATTCCTCACATAGTCCTTCGCTTCATCGGCTTTCGTCATCGCTTCACCATAATTTTCCTTGATAAAGACTATCTGACGCTGCAAGTCGTCGGCATCTCCATTGGCAAAAAGCCAGCCATAGCGGCTGCCTTGTGTCACCTCGGCAGGTCCCTGCCCTTCACTTACCAATACAGGTACGCCTGCCGCCATAGCCTCCGCGACTGTCAGGCCGAAACCTTCCCAACGGGATGGCTGCACAAAGAGGTCATAATCAGTCAGATGAGCCGCCACGTAGTCTTGCGTTTGCTTACCAAGAAAACGTACATACGTTTCAGCATGCAATTCGGCAGTGAGCTGCTTTAGATATTCCATGCTGGAGCCGATACCGATAAAGTCCACCGTAACAGTTCCTTGCAACGCTGCCGCTGCACGGATGAGCAAATCCTGCCCCTTCTTATCGTGTTCCAGACGACTCACCATGACGACGCGCAACTGACCTTTAGGCATGGTCTTAGGGCGTGAGACAAAACATGAGGTCACGATACCATTGCATACCACCGTGCTCTCCACACCATAATTATCATACAAAGTTTTCTGAACTACCTCGCTAATAGTAAACACATGGGGAATGCGATCCATATCAACCACATTACTATACAAAACAGAACGTTTCTTGATTTTCCGCCATACGATGTGCATTACCCCTTCACGCCTTACCAAACCTTTGGGCAGGGCATGAAGCGTGATACACACTTTACTTTTCAATTTTTTGCCCCAAACAAAATGATACAAATCCGAACGATGTAAATGAATTACATCAGGTTTGCTCCTTTCCAAAATCCGATTCAGTCTTACAATAAACCAAGGAGTTATCGCCCCCTTTTTTCGGTTCAGAAAAACAAGATTTACTCTTTTATCCAACGAATTGACCAATGATTGCTCATAAAGCTCATTGATGATAAGAACACTTACCTCAGATCCTGCTTCCGCCTGTGCATTGGCAATATTGACAAGCATGGTCTCGATGCCACCGAAGCCGAGGCTCCAGAAGATATGGGTTACTTTCATAACAATATAAAAAGTGTTAGAATGAATGACGGATATTATCAAGAGCCGGACCGATGTGCGGATTCCGATAACCCTGACAATCTACAACAATATGATTTTTATACATATTGAAGGTATGAAATCCCAGTTCCATCCCTTTTAGAGGGGAAGTATCGCGGCGCACTTCCCTGAAACTGAAACAGCCATCTGCCTCACGACGCACCCGCTGGATGACCAGCTTATGCCCATAGCGCACCGCAGAATCCTGTGCGGGACGATAAATCTCTCCTCTGTACGTAAACCAGGCACCTGCATTACGGGCTATCGGCTCACCAAACTTACACTCCTGTACCAATTGATACATTCCTGTTGACTTATTTTGTTGATATACGCCTAATACCGCTCCATTGGCATCGGGTTCGCAAGTAGAGAATATTAAAGGTTCGCCAAACAGTTCGGTATAGACCGCATCAGTGACTAGCTCATCAGAAAGATGCTTTATCTTTTTACATTCATTACTTTCCGGCAGATATTCATAAAGATTGAGTCCGCCTCCGGCATAGTTTTCCGGATAGATATAGATATGCCCTTCGCGACGCAGGATAGCCGGAAAGCTCAAATGAGTGTTCAATTCGAGCACCGGTGTAGTGTTGATAAGCTGCATCGTATCAAGGTCGATAAGCAGTTTGGCTATTCTACCCCGTTCAATGAGGTCATAGAATTCCTCTACAAGCACTTGAGCTTCGTTTCCACAGACATCTAAGATGAAAGGGTCGGCAAACCACCGGTCGGCATACCCATGCTTCATCCATTTTATCCGGTACGGCTCACCTTGAAGGATTCCCTCCAATGTATTCTCCACGAATCCGATGTTGTATTTCCGGCTTGTGAGTTTTCGGTAAGTTTTCTTTAATATGTTCATATCAGTTGAAAATCTTTTTGAGTGCCCGTTTGAACATCCGTCGCATGATTGCCCAAAATGGTCCGTTATCACGCTTATCCCAATAAGTGAAATAATCACAATGCTTCACATCCTTCAAAAATTGCCACAATGACACACGACCTCTGCACACATTGGAACGGAACTCACTATCTTCTACCATGCAAGAATAAGGGAGCTTAGGAATATCAATGTCCGTAGTATCCAATCTTTTTGCCAACATAGCCTTACACCAAGCATAAACCACATTATATCCGGCACGTGTCATGGCATGACTCCAACCTGAATTTCTATAATTGATTTCCAAAAAATAAAGATTATCATTTTTATCAACCAGAAATTCCACACAGAAAATTCCGATATACCGGCTCTTTTTGAGCATCTTGTCTATCTTCTCAACCAAATCAGGATTATCCAATTGTGTATAATAATAGTAAAGCCCGTAACTATCATCAAAAAGTCTATGATAATAAGCTCCGATAGGAAGATAAACAGGTTCATGGCTATTTACCGTAATGCCATCAATACACAATTCATTTTTTTTATGAATGTATTCCTGTAGCATGATTTCACTTTCATCCATATACTTATAGGCATCTCTAAGTTCTGCTTCATTATGACAGATAAAAACATTTTTCTTCCACCCATCCACTAATGAATTGACAGCTTTGGTAATCAAAGGATATTTTACCTTGGTGGGGAGTTGACCTACTTTTACAATTTCAGATTCAGCGATTCTAACCCCACACTCTTGCGCAATCTTAATTTGCTCTGCCTTCTGCATCATTTGTTTCATGCGGCCTTGCTCGCCACAATTATAAAAGAAGAAATGCTCTTTCAACCTATCATAATGTTCATTAAGCAGTGCTGTAGTATCATCACTTCCTGTCAATATAAAAACTTTTTCAGGCTCAGACCAATAGTTCTTTACAATGATGTCCAACCCTTCTTCATTAGTTGCAACATAGTATATTTTATTAGGATATTTAGAGGCCGGAATAAGCGACGGATGCTCACCAACCAATACAACATCAACAGCTATTCCCATTTCTCCAAGCGAACGGACCATACCTAACGGGTTTGCATGATCTCCACCATAAACAACAAACTTGTGTTTTAATAAAGGCTTATAAAAATTATTTTTCATCTCTGATCAATATATATAAAAAGACGATTGTACCTAAAATGATGATTGCCAAAACGAGCAAACCCAAAACAACAGACGCAGACTGTATGAGAGCAAGCCCTCCACAATAAAACAGAATCATAGCTGCCACACACTGTATTAAACTCCACGCTATTTTATTAAAAGAACGCACTTCTTTGTCATCCGAAAGAATAGTCGCTACAACATATGAACTTGAATCGGAGGATGTGATGAAGAAAAAACAAATCACTACCATGACCAATACCGATAAAGCCACATATCCTCCTCCACTTGCCAGTTGGTGTAAAAAGAAAAAAACAGATTGGGGAAGATTATCTTGCATTGCAGCATAGAGCTGTTCTTTTACAGGCAACCCCGCACTACCGAATATACCGAACCATACCGCTTCAAACACAGCCGGAAACAGAACTACTCCCCATGCACATTCGCGTATAGTGCGGCCTTTTGAAATTTTTGCCACAAATACGGCAACAAAAGCTGTCCAAGCAGCATACCATAACTGATAAAACACTGCCCATCCTGCTGCCCAATCATCAGAGGCAGTATTCGCATAATCATTGTAATGTATATAGTTTCTAATAAAATTACCAATTCCGTTTAAAGTGTAACCGATAGTATTGGAAACATTCAAATTCATATAAGCCAATACAGAAATAACAACCAGCAATATAAAGACCAATATTGAAGAAAGATTCGACAACCACTTTACCCCCCGTTTAAGGCCCGAATTGACCGACCAAGTAGCCACCAGACCAACAATAAGCATTAATAAATAAGGATTGACATTTGTCATGAAGACATAATCGATACCACTTTTAAGCTGTGATACACCTAAACCCAACGATGTAGTAAGGCCCGCTACAATACCCAGTGCCATCAAAACATCAATCAAGTTCTTAAACCACTCTTGGGTGCGTCCGGGGAAAATGGAACTAAGTTTAAGCGCACGCCCTTTATTATAGTATAAATAGCCGATAATGATACTGAGCAAACCATATAAAGCCCAAACATTAAACGTCCAATCATATAATGTTAACGAATAGGCTATTTCCTCAGGCGTTCCAGATACGTTTCCAACATAAGGATTATTAAACAAATGGTACAACGGCTCCTGACTATAGAAAATCAGACCAATGCCCATCCCTGCCATGACCAAACACGAGAACCAAGAAAAATTACTATATTCTGGTTTGGCCTTCTCCCCACCCAACCGAATGTTTCCATATCGAGAAAAAATCAGGAAAAGTAATACCAGGATACAAAAGACCGTAGAATACCCTACAAACTCACGGGTATATACGCAGATATCATGAAATATCTCAGAAAATAAGTTCTTATCAAAGTCAAGGAGTAATAGAGTGACAAGGATTGCCGACAAAATCGCAAAAGCAATGATCGACCTGCTTTCCTTCTTGAGCAACAAAGTGAATTTATGCATTTTAAAATAAAGTTTAATTATTGTACTCTGATTACTTAAAATTTAAAATCCACTCCCACGACAAATCTCGGATTGTCTTTTAGGAAGTCATTACCCCACAGATAAAAATTGTATCCCCCATGCGTATAGTAGAATCCGGCAGCCCCATCGGCATCCTGATTGAACTTCCACGAATAAAGTGTACCAAGCATCGGGGTCAAGCTATCACCATTACGCAACTTGCAAGTATGACCTACATAAAGCCATTGGTCTATCGTATTCTTCACATTGCTTCCACTATTCACGCCCCACCATGTATTAGCGCACCAGAACCACGAGCCGTCACGGCTGATGTTACCGTTAAGATAGAGCGCAGAAGTGAGATAACCAAACTCAAAGTTATGGCTTAAATTAAACGATGGAGTAAACTGTGCACCAACATTGAACCATTTACTCAGTGACACACCATAACGGGCCAGGAATCCCATATAATTTGAACCTACTCCTGTATAGATATCCGTACCCAAAGCTACGGAATTTCCAATGCCGTATTGGAATGTGGTATAAGTCTCTTGTGTATTGATACCAGGACGTAGTTTCAGTGAAGTGTATCCATAGAGTTTCCCATCACCGGCCGTACTGGCAAAGTAGGGAATTTGCGCTTGCAGTTCCCACATGGCAAACGCCAAGAGAAGAAGTAATAAAAATCTTTTCATTTACTTGAATGTATAATTAATAATTTAAGTTTATCTATTTTATGAGGTGATGTGGAATGAGGAATACCATCAGGAGGCGGACCGCACGCGTCAGTCTGAAATTTCCTTTTAGCGACTTCCACCCTGCTGTCAGACACTTCCTCCGTATTTCAGCATAATGGTCGCGCATAAATTCTTTCTGTTCGTCCCGAAAGGTAACAGCCTTAAACGACAACAACCAGTAAGTATGATTAAAGATGCACCCATTGATATAAGCATTTATCAAGGCTGATTTTCCTTTTATCTCTTCCTGCAGCCATGTTTCATAGCTACGCACAATGGTGAGCGTATCACGTAATGAGCGCAACGAGAACTGTGACATGATAGAGCCTGATGAGCGCAAAAGATAGCGATAGGAAATGAATGAAGAAATGTAAAAGCTATTGGCTAAGCTGAATACGCGAGGAAGAAATTCTTGGTCCTCGTAGAGGATGCCGGGATAAAAACGAAGATGATTCATTTGAAGGAAAGCCCGTCTGTAAACATAGCGAACGGCAGCACCCGTATGAAGTGAGAATAAAATGCTTTTGTCACAGACAATTTGGTTAGATGAGAAACGACAATGTTCGTTCCAAATGGCTGATTCCACTTCAGACACTCTATTCGCTTCACTGACTTTGAGTATGCTAAAACCTATCACATCCGCCTTACTTCTCTCTATGCATTCAATGACCTTCCCTATACTTTCCTCAGTCACAGTATCGTCGCTGTCCACAAACCATACATATTCACCTTGGGCTATCTTCAACCCCGCATTGCGGGCACAGCTCAATCCTTGATTTTTTTGATTGATAATATGCAGATTGGCATGCTTGTTTGTAAATTCAGCCACTATACGCATAGAATCATCGGGTGTACCGTCGTTTATCACAATCACCTCAAAAAGGTTCTCGTCGTACTGCTGACGATATATACTTTGCAATGTATCCCGTATGTATTTCTCTACTTTATAGACGGGGATGATGATGGAGAGTTGCATATAGACACTTGATGTTTTTTTAAAAATGCAATTATAACAAACAGATAAAATAATTGGGTAAAAGAAAAAGCTGGTATAGAACTTAATGAGTTGAACACCAATATACCTAATAAGAAAAAAAGCAATCGAATTTCGCAGTATTTCTTAATGTAATACCCCACTTGTATAATGAAAACAATAATAGCTGTAATTCCCAACATGCCGAAGTCTATCATGATGGGAATCCATAAACTTTCCGCACCACACATCTCCTTATACTTATCGGCTACATATTCAAATGTATAGCTGATACCGTTTCCCAAGAAAGGAGACTGCATCATGAACAAAGCTGCCAGTTCGAACTGGATGGAACGCATATCAGTATTGCTTCCTCCTACACTTTCCGTATCAGTAAATGAAAGGATTATCTTATCAAGATATGCATCCAAAGCCATAAAACCTATGACCACTGAGACAATTGCTATGAATACATACTTCATCTTTACATGCTTAAAGCTGAAAAAGGACATTAACACTACGGCCAGTCCAGCTATCGTACTACGCGTACCTGTAAGAAACACGGCTATAATCATCAAGCCAATAGCTATTGAAAGCTTTTTCTTTCCCAACTTCTTTACATACAGCGGACAATTCAAGCGTACCCAAAGTAAAAGTCCAGCCATCATAGTGGAGAAACCTCCTAACGTAGTGTGCATGCCGAAAATAGCTTGCGCACGTTTCATGCCAAAACGTATATCCTCTACGATGATGTCTTGAGAATATAGTTCCAATGAATTGACAATGAACATATAATGGTTACTGGAAATTATTGTTTCTACCAAGGTATATACACCAACAACCAACGACAAAATAACGCAAGTTCTTATATATATAAATATATATCGGCTATTTTTACTTATAATTTGATAGAATACAAACAGTGAAGCTACATCTACCACTATGCAGGAAACCAATGAACCATAATGACGGTATACGGCGTAATGATTGCTCAACACATAAGATACAATCAATAATATTGAGCTGAACAAGAGCGGATAAGTTCGCATATCCTTCCAATAAAAATACCGCAACATAAAAATACTGAATGCAGCAATTGAAACAGCTTGGTACATACCAAAAGGTCCCACTCCATTCATACAGCCTAACACCATACTACATGCAGACACCACCATGAAAGTACATTTGAAATTTACAATTAATAGTAAACTGATTATCAAAAAGATGAAAACGCAGATAATATTCATAAAAGAATCGTATATTTAATCATATAGTTGATGGCATAATATTGCATATTGTTATTTTTGTGCTCTTCCGCATCAAATACTAACTCCAAGGATATTACTCCTTTGGGGCTGAAATAGAATGGGTAGCATTTCTATGATACAGAAACAATGGATGATGCACGAATATGAAAGAAAAGAGAAAATCATCTAAACAGGTTTAATAGCTAGAGTCCTATTATTTTTTTTACATATTTAATTAAGATTGCGTCCTTAATCATAACAAGTATTGCAAAATAAGTAAACACAATCAACATAAACATTAATAAAATATTAAAGAACATATATCCAGTATGTATCATATTAAACCATATATAGCCCACAATAAAAGCAATCACCATATAACCCAAAACATCTACTATTTGTCGCATATAACTATATTTGACGATACGCTTTGTTGCCCACATATTAATAAGAGCTCCTGTTATATTGATTAATACTTGGGCGACAGCCAAACCGACTAAACCATAGCAGAAACCTATAGCTAAATAAATGCAATAGATAATTTTCTTAGGGACTTCCAATTTTAATATTAATGCAGAATTTCCAACTGTCTGCATTAAACTAAGACTCATGTGTCCTATAGGATTAAAGGCTGCCCCTACTATAAGTATCTGAAATACGAAAGCACACTGAATCCATTTTTCAGTCCAAAGTATTACAATAATGTCAGATGCTGTAAAGCAGAAAAAAGAAATCAATGGCGCCATACCCATGATAAGCAAACGCATCATTTCACGAAATTTCTCTGATAATAGAACTTTGTCTTTTTGAAATTCAGACAACATAGGCAATGCCACTTTCTGTACAACTCCCGATGAAACGCTATCAATATTTCCACATAGATTTGACGCTTTGGAGTAATATCCCAAATCACTTTTTCCTATATATTTGCCAATTAGCACAGAACTAACCTGATTAAAGGCTGTTCCTATTAAATTAGCACCTAGTAATTTACTCCCAAAATTCCACAAAGAGAGAAAAGATTCTCTATTAAATTTTTCTTGAGGTCTCCATGGAGTATAAAGCCATAACATAATAACCCTAATGCACGAAGCTATTATTGTTTGGAAAACTAGAGCATAAACTCCCAACCCATTATACGCCAAAATAGCTGTTATCAGCCCTGCAGGTATTTGCCCACACAAATTAATGATTGTTTGCCGACGAATATCTAAATTCGCTGTTAACAAGGCTGTTTGAACGATGCATAAAGAATTTAATAAAACATTGACACCTGATATCCTAATTAATAAAGACAAAAGAGGTTCTTTGAACCAATCAGCTATAAACGGTGAACCAATCCATAATATACAATATGCCAATATGCCAATCAACACATTAAAATAGAATGCTGTTGACAAATCCTGCTCAGTTCGATTGGTTTTACGTATTAATGCATTGGCAAAGCCTGCTTCAATAAACACATTTGACAATAATATAAAAATCATTGTCATTCCAACGATACCATAATCGCTAGGGGACAACAATCTCGCTAATACAATACCCAAAAGGAAACTTATTACCTGACTTGACAACCGTTCAATCAAACTCCAAATAACAGCAACAAAACCCGATGTTCTCTTCATGGAAAGAAATAAAAGTCTACAACCACACTACTCTAACATAAAACCTTCTCCATAAGCAACAAACATATCATGAATTATTACATTTGATTGAATACTTTTTGTCGCACTGGCATTCTTACGTGGAATCATAAAATCCTCTCCATAAATTAAAGAAAGAGTCTTGTGAGGGTCTGCAAAAGCCGGATATTGCTTATTCCTTACAGTCACTAATCGAGGAGAAAGCCCTATAGGCAGTACAAATTCACGAGCCGTCATTTTTTCATTTACAACAGGAGGGCAATAAACAAAAATCGAGCGTGTTATTTCCGTTTTTCTGAAACTGAAGAATATGTCAACTTGTAATCCATCGTAATCCAATGCTATTTCCGTCAGCTTCCTTGTTCTCTTTCCATTAGAATCTACGGTTACAAGATAGAAAGCTCTTTTTTTATAGAAACCATATTTAAGTAGTACATTTTCAAAATCCCTAGAACAGTCTTCTGCCCACATGGTAAGGTCCATATCATCATCATAAGGAATAAACCCTTGATTACGATAGGCTCCAAGCAGGGTTCCAAATTCCATTCCAAAGCTGACACCAGCTTCTTTACAGGCTGCCGACATAGCATCAAGAGCACATATTCCTTTATCCTGCAATAGCTTTCTATTTCTCTTAACCGTTTTTTTTTGTATATATCCACTCCACTTGGTTTGAAGGAAACCTCCTTTTTCCCCCCCTAGCTTATAATACAAATTTTGAATACGCATAATTAATAATTTAAATTGGGAATGGTTAGGATCAACCTATTCTTTGTCCGACTCTTTTAATTCCATAAAATAATTCTGTAATCCGCTTTTTACCTCCTCATCAATGACAACAGGATTATTCCGCCCCCTTTGTTCATTAAAAGAGCTAACAGCAGAAGCTAATTCATCGAATGTTAATGCTTTCGCAGACAAACCCAATGAAGAAATATAAGTACTCATGTGCAGCTGACAAGACAAGAAGTCACTTCTATCAGCATCCAGAAATTGTACCAACAACTTCATTCTTTGTCCATATTCATAACTATCCAATGTAGATTGTAATCTTTCACCATAAAGATTCAATGCAAAAAAGTATGGAAAAGTTAGTGCCACCGCATGACCGTGCGGTATTCCATACAGACTTGTGAATTTGTAAGAAAAAGCATGAGGCGCAGTAGTAGTCGTTATATCAATAGCACGACCTGCATAGTACGCCCCTTCTGCGACTTCACTTCTTAGCTCCTTATTATCCAAGTTTTTTATCAGCAAAGGCAATTGCTTCCACAACAGACCTAATGCTTTCAACGAATAACTACGGCTTTCATCCGTTGAATTCACACTCCAATAGGATTCTATAGCTTGCGCAACAGCATCAAATCCTGTACAAGCTGTCAGATAAGCATCATTATGGCTAGTCAACTCCGAACAGACAAAAGCATAATCGGGAAGCATTGCAGAATCAGCTATCGACTGCTTCTCTCCATTTATATAACACACGCTAAAATGGGTTGTTTCCGCACCTGTTCCAGCTGTTGTAGGGATAACCACTAGCGGAATATAGCTATCTGTTTCTTTATATATATGGTAACGAATCAGTTTAGCCATATCAAGTGCACTGCCACCGCCTACCGCCAATATGATATTGGGACATTGTGACTTGCATAGAAGAACCCCTTTCCTGACATCTTCAACTCTAGGGTTTGTCAAGAAGTCAAAAAAACAGACAGTTTTTATACCCCTTCCGTTTAATACGGCATCCATCACATCCGATGCACCGCAGGATGTATAGGACTTCTTGCCTCTTACCAAGAACACCTTTGTTACATTTAGTTTCTGCAGAAGAGCAGCCAATTGAGTGTTCAAGTCTGGTCCGATATAATATTCTTGCATAATTAATTCAACTCTTTATCTTGCAAGAACCCCATAAAAGCTTCTTTATTTTGTATAGGCGTGGTAGTAGGACGGCCCAAATCCTTACGATTGCCTTTCCTTACTTTCACTTCCAGCAAAACAGGACCATCTTCCAACCGAATATCCGACAGAGCTTTTTTCAAACCGTTCATATCAGAAACCGTATGAACCGCATTGTATCTTACGGAACGGGCTATCCCCGGCAAATCAATATCCAAGCCCACCGTAGGTTGGCCACCTACGGAATCATGAGCACCATTGTTAAAGACTACATGAATATAATTTTTCGGCTGTTTGCTCCCTATAATGGCCATAGAACCCATGTGCATAATTACAGCTCCGTCGCCATCAAAGCACCAGATCCTACGGTCTGTCTTTTCCAATGCTATACCTAGAGCTATTTGAGAAGCATGCCCCATGGAACCTACAGTGAGAAAATCTTTCTCGTGACCTTGTTTCATTTGGGTACGATGCTCAAACAACTCACGAGAAATCATACCAGTAGTAGACACAATGCAGTCTTCTTGACCGATAGATGAAGCAATTGCCTGAATGGTTTCCTCACGACTCATTGACAATGTTGAAGGACTGCCTGATTGCAATTCATATGAATCGAATGTATCTTTTTCTATCACAAAAGCAAAAGCTTCATTTTTTGTTTCCATAAAAAAGAGGGCATCTTCTATTTGTTTTAACAATTCTTTTTCATCTTTGCTCATCACAACGTGCTTAATGCCCATTGCATCAAGTAACGGGATAGTCACTTTCCCCTGTTTGACATGCTGTGGCTCATCATGCACACCTGGCATTCCTCGCCATCCGATAAGCAGCAAGAGTGGAATGCTATAAACATCTTTATCCGTAAGCGACGCCAGTGGATTGATGATATTTCCTTCACCGGAATTCTGCATATAGACAACAGGTATATGACCGGTAGCTAAATAATGTCCGGCAGCCAAACCTACAGCTGCACCCTCATTAGCTGCAATGATATTATGATGTCCGTCTTTGTGATCTGCAATATAGGCACAGATATTCTTCAGCAATGAATCGGGAACTCCGGCAAAGAAATCAATGCCTCTCTGGGAAAGGCTATTAATAAAAAAATCAGGTGAAATCATTTTAGTGTTTTTTTTGTTCCAGGTATAAGTTCCAAAATCTCCTTGATAGGCATACAGTAATCATTAACAGCTTCCTGTGAGCGTTCGTGCATAAGGATTGATTTGGCGCAGTTAACCATAGAGGGGTATGCACTTCGCAACATGTGATTTGCATAAATTACTACGTTCACACCCCATGAAGCCAATTCGGTTTCTGTTATGTGACTGTAAGTAGTAGGTACTACAACAATGGGAGTAGATACGTTAGCAACCCGGAATCTTTGACAAAATTCCTTAATATCGTCCCCACTTTTATTCTTGCTATGAATCATAATGCCATCTGCACCTGCTTCCACATACGCCGCCGCACGCGCCAGTGCATCGTCTATACTTTTTCCGGCAATCAGGCTTTCAATACGGGCTATTATCATAAAATCGTCCGACACTTGTGCATTTTTTCCTGTACGGATCTTATTACAAAATCCTTCAATAGTATCTTGGATCTGAACCGCATCTGTACCGAACAAAGAATTCTGCTTTAAACCTACCTTATCTTCTATGATGACAGCAGAAATTCCTAAGCGCTCCAAGGTACGAACTGTGAATACAAAATGTTCAATTTTACCGCCCGTATCTCCATCGAATATGACAGGTTTCGTTGTACATTCCAACGTGTCGTTCAAGTCATGCAAACGTGTGGTCAAATCTACAGCTTCAATGTCAGGCTTCCCTTTACTAGTAGAGTCTGTCAATGAACTTGACCACATACCGTCAAATTCATGCTTAACGCCATTAACGATTACAGATACATTTTCTGCTATCAAACCAGTCAAGCCATTATGGGATTCCAATATGCGAACTATCTTCTTGGCATTAATTAAACGACGAAGACGTTTCTGACGGATTTCAGGAGTAGTTCCTATCTCTTTCAGACGTTCATTTTCTGCGGAGGAAGAAAAGCCTTTGGTATAAGCTATATCGACAACTTTTCCTCCCCATTGTTTCAGACATTCTATAACCCGATTACGAACATTGGACTGGACTCCCTGCATCCAGTCATCTCCATGAACAACAAAATCAGGCTTCAACCGCTCAAGATTAGGAACATAATCCAATGTTTCTTGGGGGACAACATTATCCACTCCTTTCAAGGAACGAACTATTTCTGATCGTTGATTATAGTCAAGATAAGGTAAACGCTTGTAACTTGCTATAGCAGCATCTGTCAGCACGCCAACTGTTACACACCCAAGTTTTGCCGCTTCGCGGATTATATTAAGATGACCAGGATGTATCATATCCGCACTCATCCCCACATAAACTTTCTTACTATTTTCCATATAATTGATTGAATTTGAATTTACATTTTTACATATCCAGCATCATGTATGTAGATATCATCGTTTAATATGCAACGAACTTTAGTCATACGACTGTTATTAAAGGAAAGTAATGCTAAATATATTTTAGTTTCTTAGTACAAATACATTTTGCAAGTTGAGATGATGATATTCAACAGAGACTCTTACCATCTCTAAGCACTCAATTTAGAGCATCCCCTTTAAAAGGGCACATACCTGTGCCCTAAACTGAGTTTTGTTAATTAATCAGCTTTGAATTTAACATTAGCTTGTAGCCAAAGTGATTTTGTCAGGAACCATATTAACATACTCCCTGCATCCGTTAAAGATATTTTTGAAAAAAATTCCGATGAAATTCCAGATAGAGCTACCCAAAAGCTTCACCGTTCCAATCACACCATGATATGTGGCAGCCATTTCAGCACCGGCATCACTACCGTAATAAAGTGAATTGTTTCGTTGAGTAGTAAATTTTCGAATGGCTCACTCCCCTAGGTTATCTATCGGCTGTTCCTCATCATCCAATAATCTTGTAACAAGAAACCATTCAGATCATCATTTCCACAGTCAAATGGTTTAAATTCATAATTTTCTGACATGCAAATTACCCGAATATCTTTATCCATACGAGTGCTAGAAATTAAAGGTCAGCAACGCCTTTATGCGCATAGCCCCCCCCCTCTTTCACCTTAGCTTTTTCTGCTGGGTGACCTTCTTTTTTTGCTGATTTCCGTAATGAAATCAATTGCAGCCTGCTCTTTCAAGGGAGGAGTAGGAGTTATCTGTTTTGCCATAAGTATGAGTTAATTTTGCAAGGAACATGATTTTTCATCATATATCCAAGCAAATTCAAATATTATTTTGCTCAATAATGCTTATTTCAATAAAAGATGAGCACAAGAACAGAAACTATCTTCACTCAACCTTCTCAAACGGAAAAGCGTGAAGATAACTCACAGCCACCGTCATATTCCCAAAAGCAAATACCAGCCGAGTATTGCGGTGCAAACGCATAATGCACCCCTCCTTCCCTCGGAAAACACCACCGGTAATGCGAATTCGTTGTTTCTTCTGAAGATAATCCTCCAAAGGACGGTTCATCAACTCGATATTATAAGGCATGGATTCGTACAAATAGATAAATTCCTCCATCTGACGTTGAGGGATGACCGCCGCACGGTGCGTGTTATAGTCCGTCACCAAATACTGGCGAGGAAACATAGCAGACAAAATAAGTTCCAACTGATCCAAAGGAGCGCAGACAAACAGCCAGCCGTTGCCTTCGATTTCTTTCTCGTCCGTCAAAGCATTCAATTTCCGGGTGGAACCGGTGGCAAAGGCTTCTTTCACTACCCGGGCGGAATCACGACGGGCAGTATATTCCTCCTTAGTATAGGCGCATTGCTCGAAGCGTTTCCTGTGGTCCGTCGAAGTATAGGAAAATACCTTGAAACAAAAGTATCTTTCTTCTGCTTCACCTGATGGCTTACGAAGTTTTACGGACTTCCTGCCACTAAAAACGCCGATATAGCGCTTCAATTCTTTGTTAGGCAGATACAGATAATACCAATTGAGTTCAGGATGTTCCTTCCCTATTCCCGCCAATGGCGTGACTCCCTTATTTGACCCCTGGTCTGAGACGGAAGCGATTGAACTGCAGAGCAGTAACTTAGGCGCTTTGCTCGCTATGTTTTGATTATTATAAGAGAGTGCTTCGGTTGCAAGCTCCATAGGACTTTTTATTTCCATCAAAACATCATAATTAAATTATTCTTCTAAAAAATGAGGCTCGAATAAGCCATCAATTTTCGTTTTTTTGTTGGGGTTCTCTTAGTAAGAGAACCCCAAGTTTACTTAAATGCCTGATAGAGTGTCCTATAGTTATAACCTTTCATATTATTTTTGCAAACAATTGTCATTTATAAGCATACTTTGGAATACTTTTTTAATGCGGAATTTTCTGTATTAAGGAATTATAGCTATCTTTGCAGCAAAATGGAGTTCTCTTACTAAGAGAACTCCATTTTTTATTAAAGGCTTAAAAAGGGAAAAATCTTATTTTCAACACATTATATTATTTATACAATCAGAATCAATTTTCCTCTCACAATAATTATGGTGAACTAAAAATGCTCAAAAAGAAAGAGGCTTCCGTTTCCGGTCGCCTCTCTTTTCTTTTCGGATAAACGCTTTTATCCGTAAGTGTACTGACTTTCACAAGCAAATACTAACTATTAATCTTAAATCTATTACTATGAAAAACACATTATATTAACATTTGAATCGCGTAGATTGTTCAACAAAATGAGATTAAAAGAGTGTTAAATATATAACAAAGGGAGGTCCAATTGTTTTTTAATGCAAGAAAAACGATTAAGTCTGATAAAAGTAAAAGAAACGGAAATACAAAAGATGTATCGTGATTTCACATAATCGTGACATAAGTAAAATACAATATAGATTATACAAAAACACACTACAAAAGAGAAAGGATGCCATCAGGGCACCCTTTCTCATCGCTCATTTGTAACTATAGAGAGTTAGACTCTCCTTAAAAACGCTGTAAAATTAATAAAATAATTTTAGACGCAAAATTAGTTTTGTAGAAAAATTCAAAAGGTTTTCAAAGTTTATCAGTATTGATCTGCCATAATGAACTGGTACGATAATTTATATTGGCTTTAAATGATATTCCTTGTAAATGAATTACTAACCACGGATATCTTATATTCCATTATTCATATTTCAATGACCGAGCGGGTTTACTATAAACAACCTTTATGGTTTGTCCTGCTACAGTCAGAAAAGAAATCAACAACATCAAGACCACAGGAAGCAGAAAGAACCACACTTTCAATTCTGTTCGGAACGGATAATGAGCCAACCATGCATTCATGCTGCCCCATGCCACAGGCAACGCAATCAGAATAGCGATAATAATAGGAATAAAGAAACCTTTACCCAACTGATAAAACAGATTCCAACGAGATGCCCCCAATACTTTCCGGATACCCATCTCCTTGGTACGGACGGCACAAGAGAACATAACCAACACCCATAAACCTAAGCAGGAGATAAAAATAGCCAATCCGGTAAAACCTCCCATCAATACGCCGAAAGCCTCATCCTGACGGTACTGCCGGTCATAGAACTGGTCGAGGAAGAAATAATCAAAACTGGAATCCGCAAAGTAATTATTCCATATTTCTCCTATCTGTGATACTAATTCCGAAGGATCACCCGGTTTCATCACAACCGAAATATAACGCTGAGGAATCCATTCAATCTTATCTTTATGGAAAAGCATTACCCCTGTATAACCTTTATTCAACGCTTGCTGATGATAATCCTTCACTACCCCGATTACCTGCATGGGCTCTCCTAGCGTTTCAACAGCTATTTCCTCACCAATGGCATCATCATTATCCACATATCCTAACATACGGGCAGCCGTTTCGTTGATAACCAATTTATTCACATCGTCCCCATATTCCTCGGAAAAACCCCGTCCGGCTACCACCTCCAGTCCGTATGCATCTATATAATCAGGGTCACAACTCAGCATCTCGTACAACCGGTTTTGCTTCAACGCATCATGTGCCCGATGATTGGACAGGAACATGGCCACCTCTTCACCCGGTACCGCCCCGGAACAAGTTACTTTCGACGCCAATGGCAATTTCTTGATAGCTCTCCGCATAGACTCCATCTTTGTTTTCATACCCTCAGTAGGTCCGGGAAACTTGATTACCAGAATCTGGTCGGTCTTTACTCCCAAAGACTGCCGACGCATATAGCTGAGTTGTGCAAACACAATTAATGTACTACAAAGCAATATCATGGATGCCGTATATTGTACTATGACCAATATTTTACGTGTATTTTCTCCGGAACGGCTATTTTGGAATTTACCTTTCAGTAAAACAATCGGCTTCTTACGCAACAATGCACGGGCAGGATAGTAACCGGAAATATAAATACCGACTATAAAAAGCAATAGAACCCCGCCCCCCCAATATTCCGTAAACCATACAGAGAAAGTAATAGTACGTCCTACCAACTGATTGAAAGAAGGAAGTAATAGTTCGATCAATCCTAACGCAATGATAAAAGCGATCAAATTCATTACAAATGCTTCAAATAGAAACTGACCAACAAGCTGTTTCGGGAAAGCTCCCACTACCCTGCGCACTCCTACCTCTTTGGCACGCTCCATAGAACGGGCAACTGTCAGATTTATATAATTAATCCAAGCGATAATCAAAATAGCAATAGCTCCGAAAATCAATGCGATGATGGCCGAATGGTTCCCTTTCAACTCGGCCTCATAACCTAATTGAGGATTGAGATGAATCTTCTCCAATGGCTCCAACCGCACCCCCCAAGTCTTGTTTTTCAATGCCTCTTCAGTTTTATACTTCTCGGCCAATTGAGGAAAAGCACGTTCTATCTCTTCTTTGCGCTCGGGCGAATCCAGCAATACATATGTATAGGCTTCATGTTTGTACCAATACTCCTGTACCCATTTAGGTAAGGTGGCATATGATAAAAGAAAATTATAATGTATATGCGAATTAGAAGGCATTTCTTTCATGATTCCAGTTACCTCACAAGACACCTTTCCCATATTGCTGTTAAAAATAAGTATCTTCCCGACAGGGTCTTCATCTCTGAAATATTTGCGGGCAATCCGTTCCGTAATCACTACCTGACATGGCATGGAAAGACAAGAAGCGCGGTCACCTTTCAACAATTCAAAATCAAACAAACGGAAAAAGCCAGGATCAGCGTATGCTATCCCATTCTCGCGCAGACATAATTCGCCATATTTTACCAATTGCTCCGGTTGGATAATACATCCTACACGAGTATAATCCTCAATTCCCGCCAGATTTTCCTGCATGGCCGAACCATATCCGAATGAACTGGTCGCCCAATCATCCGTCAGAACTTCCCCCTCATGAAAAGTACTTTGCACACGATAAATCCGTTCACTCTTACTATGCATTTTGTCAAAACTAAATTCAAAAGCAACGTAAGTAAATATCAATAAAGCTGATGCCATGCCTACAGCCAAGCCAAAGATATTGATGAAGCTGAAACCTTTCCTCTTCATCAGATTACGCCAAACGCTATTCCAATAATTTTGTATAATCATAAAATTTCAATTTTGCTGTCAGATTCCATAGGGCGGTTACGATTCTCGGCAATAATTTTACCATCCAGCAAACGGATTATACGATGTGCATAAGCAGCATCACGCTGTGAATGGGTAACAATGATGATGGTGGTCCCCTGTTTGTTCAGTGTACTAAGCAGTTCCATAACCTCCACCCCATTGGTAGAGTCCAAATTACCTGTCGGCTCATCCGCCAGCAAAAGCCTGGCATTGGTAACTACGGCACGGGCTATGGCCACACGTTGCTGCTGTCCACCTGATAACTGTTGTGGCAGATGATTGGCGCGATGCAGCATATTCACTTTTTCAAGCACTTCTTTTACCCGCCTGTTACGTTCTGTCGGCTTTATATTAAGATACACCAATGGGAGTTCAACATTCTCATATACAGTCAGTTCATCAATCAAATTAAAGCTTTGGAAGATGAAACCGATATTTCCTTTTCGGAGAGCGGTCAATTGGTTTTCATTCATTTTATCCACTCGCTTTCCTTCAAAGAGATAAGAGCCCGAAGTAGGGGTATCTAATGTTCCAAGTATATTCAACAAGGTAGATTTTCCACAACCGGACGGCCCCATGATAGCGACAAATTCTCCCTTTTCAATTTCGAAAGTTACTTCATTCAATGCTTTGGTCTGCACTTCCTCGGTGCTGAACAACATAGAGAGGTTTTCTACTTTAATCATTCTTACGTGTTTTTTATTCGTTTAAAATCAGTTTCTCATTATCTCCAAACAGCTCGTAACCGGAAATAATAACTTTCTCACCGGAAGCCAGCCCGTCAGTCACTTCATAAAACTGAGGATTCTGCCTGCCAATCTTGATAGGACGTCTGACGGCAAATTTACCACTTTCATCCACAACATATATCCATCGTCCTCCGGTAATTTGAAAAAAACCTCCCCGAGGAATCAGAACAGCTTTGACAGGATCCCCCAACTGAAGATTGATATGATAAGTTTGTCCCGCCCGAATGTTTTCGGGACGCCCTGTCGTGAAACGGAAATCCGTACGAAACTGCCCGTCTTTCACTTCAGGATACACTTTGGTTACTTCCAACTTATAATTTTCTCCATCACGGGTAAAGTCAGCGGGAAGCTCTTGGACGACACGCTCCACATAATGCTCATCAATTAATGCCTGTACCTTCAGATCAGCAGTAATAATCTGACCGATATGTTCCCCGGCAGAAATGGATTGCCCGATTTGTGCTTCAAGATTACCCACTTGCCCGTCTATAGGAGCTTTCACTTTCAGGTTTTCAAGACGTTCTCGTACCAATGCCAAACTTCGTTTCATATTCATTATATTCTCGTCCAAACTGCTTATCTGAGTCAAACGAAACAAACTATCTTGACGGATCCGCTCATCCAATACCGACAATTGTTCTTTTACCGCTTCATATTCCTCCGTAGCTTGGAGATAGTCCTCCCTCGCTATCAATTGCCCCTCCATCAGCCGCTTGTATTGTCCGTAACGACGTTTCTTTATAATGAATTCTTTCTGAATACCGATACGATCCTGCTTCAGACTCAACCGTTCCTGCTCCATACTTATACGAGTATTACGCAACTCGTTTTCCTGATAGGCCAGATCTGCTTCACTTTGCATGATACCGATATTCAGCAGAGGATTACTCAGGCGCAGAATCACATCCCCTTTCTTTACCATCGCTCCCTCTTCATGAAGGCGTTCCTCCACTCTTCCGCCTTCTATAGCATCGAGGTAAATCATGCGGCTGGGAAGTACTTGTCCAATTACACGGACATAATCATTAAACTCATTTTCTGTAACTGTAGCGATAGTGATACGGCTCTTGTCAATGGTCATGGAGGAACCGGTATCACGAAAAATAAAATAAAAAACGAATACCAATATGAATAATACTCCCGCACCTCCATAAATCCGCCTGGGAGTAAAACGCTTTTTACGTTCAATTAGTGTGTCCATATTTTTTAATGGTTAATAAAACTTCCTGTCCGATAATACATAGTTAGTCGCGATGTCAGTTCGTACTGCAAACGCACTCTTATTTTTTCCGCTTTAGCGACAAGCAGGCGATTTCGTGCTTCCATCAACTGAAACACGGAAACAAGCCCTTCCTCCCACTTCCGTTCCGTTTCTTTCAGCACTTGCGTTTCTGCTTTTACCTGCAGGGAAGCCTGTCGATGCTCTTCCCATCCCAAATGTAATGAAAGTACAATTCGTTCCGTTTCATTACGTAAATGTAACTTCTCTTCCTCTATGCTGTTCCGCACCCGTTGCAAGTTCAATTTCTTCTTCCTTATTCCGGCATTCCGATCTAATCCGCTAAGAATAGGGAATGAAATACCTACTCCTATATATTTATTCCAATGGTCACGCAATTGATGTAACGAGAACAAGGAATTATAAAAATCAGATCCCCATGAGAAACGGGCGAAGATAGTCGGGCTGAACTGTCCAAGGGTCACAGCATACTCCTTACGGGCAGCGCGTTCCCACATTTCCATCCGTTTATAATCCGGCAGTACGTGTACGGACCGTAAATAGACTTCTTCTACCTCTACTTGAGGCATTAACAAGAGCGTATCCTCACTGACTGATAAAGAAACAGACAAAATATCGCCCTCTTTCATACCCAGTATTTCCTTTAAATAAAGAAAGGACATCTGACGATTTTTTTCATACATACGCTCTCTGAACACATCTCCTTGATGACGCGCTTTTACTTCCTGCAAGTCCGAAAGCGATTTCAATCCCAGTTCTACAAAAGCTTCCGTCTGTTTCAGATAACGTTCTCCCAAACGAAGCTGTTCAGCTGCCAGTTCTGAAAGCTTTTTATCCAATACCGCTTTATAATAAGCCTCAGCTACCCGATAAGCCAAATCATTTTTCTTTGCCAGATGATCCCACTCCTTCTCTTTTTTAGTCCAATGCGTATATCGCAAACGATTGATCCGGGCAAATCCTTCGAATAAAGAAAGAGTTATATCCATTCCTATAGTTCCTTGATTATATGAATCGGCTGTATATCCATTAGTATCCGGATCGACAGAACGTCCGATATGCCTGCCCACTTCCGCCTGTACTGAAACATAAGGAAGAAATTTACCCATAGCAGCCACATAGTCTGTTCGTGCTTCCTTTACGTCTATTTGGACATTCTTGAAACCAGGATTATGTTTCCAAGCATAACGTATGCAATCGTCCAGTGTACTTTGCCCACATACAGGCAAAGACAGACCGGACAACAAACACACAATTATCAAGTTATTTCTCATTGCATTTTAATTTAAACACAGAATAGGAAGCAAACGATATGCCAAGAAGAACATAACATTAATAATCAACCAGTTACAAAATAAAATATAAATTAGCTGTCCAAATTTTAGACGGTATAACGTCCAAATTATAAACACTATAAAACCAGAACGAACCAAGGAAGATACTGGAACGCTGACAACACGGACTGAAGACACATTCCAATGTCAAGTCACCGTTATGATAAATAAAAGCATTACAGAAAATAATAAAAAACGTCCAATAATTGGACGCCTCATTTGCAGAAACAATCAAAAGCAGATACCTTTAGCCTCTGAAAGCAAAAATGAGATGGAAAAAGGAACGATTTTAATAGTAGATGATAATAAAGGAGTATTGGCCTCACTGGAATTATTACTGGAAACGGAGTTCAGCGAAATAAAGACAGCCCATCATCCGAATCAAATCATATCTATCATAAATACCTCTCCGATAGATGTGATTATTCTTGATATGAATTTCTCGGCAGGAATCAATAACGGCAACGAAGGGTTATATTGGCTGAAACGAATCCGTGAGATAGCTCCTGCACTACCCGTAGTCATGCTTACAGCATACGGGGATGTAGAACTGGCAGTAAAGGCTTTAAAGAATGATGCAACTGATTTTTTGTTGAAACCTTGGGATAACCGGACCTTAGTGCGCAAAATAAAAGATGCTTTTGGAAGCGGTAAGAAAAGGAAAAACAGAATCCCCGATAGAAACAAATCACCGATGATTGTGGGAACATCCCCTGCCATGCAGCAGTTAATGAAGATAGTAGTGAAAGTGGCACGCACAGATGCCAATATATTGATTACCGGAGAAAACGGAACAGGAAAAGAAATGCTGGCACAGGAAATACACCGGTTTTCCACACGAAAGGAACATTCTATGGTAACGGTAGATATGGGAGCAATCAGTGAATCTTTATTCGAAAGTGAACTGTTCGGGCATGAGCGCGGTTCTTTTACCGATGCCTACGAGAGCCGGCCGGGAAAGTTTGAAGCGGCATCCGGCAGTTCCCTGTTTATGGATGAAATAGGAAATCTCCCTTTAGCCATGCAGGCAAAGTTGCTCACCGTATTACAAAACCGAAAAATTACACGCATCGGCAGTAATAAAGTAATCCCAGTGGATATCCGGCTGCTTTCAGCTACCAACAAGAATATTCAGGATATGGTGGATTCCGGGACTTTCCGTGAGGATTTATTGTACAGACTGAATACTATTCATCTGGAAATCCCGCCTTTACGCGAACGGAGGGAAGATATACATTTGTTCATTGATTATTTTATGCAGCGCTATGCTGCTAAATACGAAAAAAAAGAAATCTTCCTGCATGAACATGCTTTAGAGAAATTATGTTCTTATCATTGGCCGGGAAATATCCGGGAATTGCAACATACCATCGAGAAAGCAGTTATTTTATGTGAAGGAGATGTAATCCGTTCCAAAGACATTTTCGTAAAACAAACCTGGAGTCCACAATTCTCCACTACCGTTCCTAATCTGGAAGAAGTAGAACGCCAGGCCATAGAAACAGCCATCCGTCAAAACGATGGAAATCTGACAGCAACAGCCGAACAGTTAGGCATCAGCCGCCAGACACTTTACAACAAAATAAAACGCTTTAAGCTCTGATGATCATGGTATTCAGCAAACATCTATATATGGTTATCCTAAGCTACATCTTATTAATAATTGCTGTAGCCGGAGCTGGTATCGCACTTATTATTACACATACCGCCCTTATTCTAGGCTGTCTTTTCTTGATTATTTCACTTTTTTTTATCAGAGCTTTGGTAAAACAATTGAATAAATTCAATGCCAAAATAAGAATATTCTTGGATGCGATGGAAGATAAAGAGAGCATGATACTGTTCAACGAGCAATCGGCAGATAAAGAAATGAATGCACTTAGCCATTCACTAAACCGAATCAATGAATTGCTTGCCACAACGAAATCGCAAAGCCGGGTACAAGAGAACTTTTATCACTCTTTACTGGAAGAAGTACCAAATGGAGTGCTAGCGTGGAACTCCGAAAAAAGAGTTCTGTTTGTAAATGGTGCAGCCTTACGTTTGCTGGGAGTTGAGTCAATCATATTCCTCCGCCAATTGGAAGAGCAATATCCGATCTTGAAAGATTTCATAACCCATGGAAATGTGGAAAATTCCTTTCTTTTACAATCTAACTCAAAAAAACAACTGTCACTATCCATGAACCGGATGAAACTAAATTCAGAAACGATTACCCTGTTGGCTATCAAAGATATCAGTAATGAACTGAACGAGAAAGAAAGTGAGTCATGGAACAAACTTACCCGGGTGCTTACTCATGAAATTATGAATACCATTGCTCCTATTGTTTCTCTGTCTCAAACACTTTCATTGCGCCCCGGTACGGACGAGAAAGTAATACGAGGACTTGGAGTGATTCGTGAACAAAGCGAAAGACTGATGGAATTCACAGAATCATATCGACGCTTATCGTATATGCCGGAACCGAAAAAGAAGCGATTCTCACTGACCAATTCATTGCACAATCTAGGTCTGTTACTACAATCTGATTTTGAAAATGCTCATATCCATTTCATTCTGCGTAGCACCCCCTCTGATATATATATTGAGGGCGATGAGAAGCAACTCTCTCAAGTTTTTTTAAATCTGCTGAAAAACAGTATGCAATCATTGGAAGGAAAAACAGACGGACAAATAGAAGTAACACTGGAAGTAACAAACAAACTTTATATAAGACTACTTGACAATGGACGGGGAATCCCTATGGAATTGCAAGAAAAAATATTCGTTCCTTTCTTTACCACAAAAACAGAAGGAACTGGTATCGGGCTTAGTCTGTGCCGGCAGATTATAAAAAAACATGGGGGCAATTTCTATTTACAGGAAAGCAGACAAGGAAAAACTATGTTTGTTATAGAATGGCCCGTAGCTTCTTTTATTTTGAAATAACAAAGTTCATTACAGGATCACTCTGATTAACACAGGTTATTCTTAAAAGTAAGGCGGAAATATAAAATAATAACCACTTATCTATAAACCAGCGTTAACCTGAGTAATCCGTAATGAAACATTTTTTTATTTCTTTATCTTCAGTTCATAAAGGTCATGCCTGCGGTCACGCAAATTGCGCACACTGCCATACGTATGCAATTCATTCAACAGATTCAGATCAACATCCGAAACTAAAATCATTTCGGTATTCGGAGTCGCCTCGGCCCGTTTGCCATCAGTTGGGAAAGCGAAATCACACGGAGTAAACACTCCAGACTGTGCATACTGAATATCCATATTGTGCACACGCGGCAAATTTCCCACACTACCGGCTATAACGACAAAACATTCATTCTCGATTGCCCGTGCCTGAGCACAAACACGTACACGGGAATAGCCGTTCTGAGTATCGGTGAGGAATGGAACAAACAGAATCTGCATTCCCTGATCGGCCATGATACGAGAGAGCTCGGGAAATTCCACATCATAACAAATCAAGATACCAATTTTAGCACAATCCGTATCAAAAGTCTGCACCATCTTACCGCCCGAGAGGCCCCAACTCTTTATCTCATCGGGAGTGACATGTACCTTTTCATACATTTCGTATGAACCGTCACGCCGTACTAAAAAACCAACATTATAAAGCCCTCCGTCCTCTTTTACGTATGGCATACTACCCGTAATGATATTAATATTATAACTGATAGCCAAATTGATAAAACGGTCGCGAACCTCTTCGGTATATTGTGCCAAACCACGAATGCTCTGGGCTTCTCCCAAATGATTGAACTTGGCCATCAACGGCGCATTGAAATATTCTGGAAAAAGAACAAAATCACTCTTATAATCGGAAACGGCATCTACGAAAAACTCAACCTGCTCAAATACATCATCCAATGTTTTATAAGGGCGCATCTGCCATTGCACTAACCCTACACGTACAGTGGTTTTCTTATCCACATAATCCTGCGTAGGCTCCTGATAATAAATATTATCCCATTGCAACAAAGTGGCACAATGCTTGGATTCTTCGTCATTGGGAAGATAATTCTTCATGACACGACGCACATGAAAATCATTGGAAAGCTGAAATGTCAATACCGGATCATAAATCTCACGGGAACGCACCTTATCCAAATATTCCTTAGGACGCATCGTATCCGCATACTTATAATAATTAGGAATACGACCACCGAACATGATCGCTTTCAGATTCAGTTTCTCGCATAATTCTTTCCGGTACTCATACATACGGCGTGCCAAACGCAAACCGCGATAATCCGGATGGATAAACACCTCGATACCATACAAAATATTCCCTTCCGGATTATGCGTACAGAAAGTTTCATTACCAGTTACTTTGGCATAGGTATGATCTCCCTTTACCATATCATAGTCTACAATAATAGAAAGAGCACATCCCACTATCTTATCGTCTACCACCGTTACTACTTGCCCTTCCGGAAAAATCCGGATAAGCGTTTCTATTTGCTCGTGTGTCCAAAACACATCCTTATCCGCATACACCCGCTTGAATGATTGTGATAATTGGATGTAATCTTCGATCTGTAAATTTCGGACCTCTACTTTATTAATTTTATGCATCGGTTCCATAATGATTCTCTTATTTATATTTTAAAACAGCGGTGCAAAGGTAGGACAAATTATAAAACGATGTTCTCCCAAACAGAAAAAGATAAAGAGAATATCACTCAGTATGAAAGAAAATATCTATGAACTTTTCATAGGATTTTCAGAAAACTTTTTGTTATCTTTGGAAAGTTAACCAAATAACAAACAAAAAACAACCAATTTTGCTATGAATAAAGAATTAATAATGAACCCCAACCAATTGGTGGCATTTCTAGAAAAACCTTGTGCAGAGTTTACCAAAGAAGACATAAAACGATACATTCAACAGAATGGCATCCGTATGGTCAACTTTATGTATCCCGCCGGAGACGGACGACTGAAGACATTGAATTTCGTTATCAACAACCAAGCATATCTAGATGCTATCTTGACTTGTGGAGAACGTGTGGACGGTTCCAGCCTGTTTCCATTCATTGAGGCGGGCAGCAGTGATCTGTATGTAATTCCCCGATTCCGGACGGCTTTTTTGGACCCGTTTGCCGAGATACCTACACTTTCCATGCTTTGCTCTTTCTTTAACAAGGATGGAGAGCCGTTGGAAAGTTCCCCCGAACATACCTTACACAAAGCATGCAAGGCATTCAATGAAGTAACCGGCATGGAATTTCAGGCTATGGGGGAATTAGAGTACTATGTAATTGCTCCGGATACAAATATGTTCGAGGCTACAGATCAGAAAGGCTATCATGAATCAGCACCATATGCCAAGTTCAATGATTTCCGTACCCAGTGCATGGCCTACATTGCACAAGCAGGCGGACAAATAAAATATGGACATTCCGAAGTAGGTAATTTTACCTTGAATGGCATGATATATGAACAGAATGAAATAGAATTCCTGCCTGTCAATGCCGAAGATGCGGCAGACCAATTGATGATCGCCAAATGGATTATACGTAATCTGGCCTATAAACATGGTTATAACATTACTTTCGCGCCTAAAATAACTACAGGAAAAGCTGGTTCCGGATTGCACATCCACATGCGTATCATGAAAGATGGACAAAACCAGATGTTGAAAGAAGGTGTTTTATCAGAAACAGCACGCAAAGCTATTGCTGGCATGATGGAACTTGCTCCATCCATCACCGCATTCGGTAATACCAATCCTACTTCTTATTTCCGCCTGGTTCCCCATCAGGAAGCGCCAACTAATATTTGCTGGGGTGACCGCAACCGTTCAGTATTGGTACGCGTACCTCTAGGATGGGCAGCTAAAACAGACATGTGCATGACTGCCAATCCAATGGAAACAGAAAGCCATTATGATACCACACAAAAACAGACAGTGGAAATGCGGTCACCGGACGGTTCGGCCGATCTCTACCAACTGATAGCAGGATTAGCTGTAGCCTGTCGCCATGGATTTGAAATAGAAAATGCACTGGACATTGCAGAAAAAACTTACGTAAACGTCAATATCCATCAGAAAGAAAATGCAGACAAACTGAAGGCATTAGCCCAGCTTCCCGATAGCTGTGCAGCTTCCGCAACCTGTTTGCAACAACAGCGCGAAATATTCCAAAAACATAATGTGTTCAGCCCCACTATGATTGATGGAATCATCAGCAAATTAACCAGTTATAACGATCTGACCTTACGTAACGACTTAAAAGATAATCCGGAAGGGATGTTGGCATTGGTCAATAAATATTTCCATTGCGGATAATTTGACTAAAACAGCGGGAGGAGGGTATATCAATATTTTGATTTGACCTTCTTCCGTTTTCTAACATTTACACCATGATAAATAAAAAAGATCAATGTACTTCTACACTGATCTTTTCTCTTGAGCGGAAAACGAGACTCGAACTCGCGACCCTAACCTTGGCAAGGTTATGCTC
>OJOE01000010.1_pt1 | contig 209866 bp, 194 predicted proteins | sample 1598191 | NCBI WGS metagenome assembly OJOE01 (sample SAMN03922463, study PRJEB24848) | human gut metagenome | isolation source: stool sample | host: Homo sapiens | place: Germany | collected 2009-11
GACAGAAGCACACCAAACAGCCATAAATAATTTCTTTTATATACCATTGCTACCTATCTATCAGATTAAGAAACTTTATTATAATTGCGGAATAATCTCTGTATCTTCACCTGGTTCCCAATCGTCAATATCAACTTTTACCACAATATCAATGGCATTCTTACGTACTGTTACGGTATAGATTGTATTACGCTTCAGGTTTCCTTCCAGTGTCTTTGTCAGAACTTTGTGTTGTCCGTCTATTACAGCCTCGATACTTACTTCTATGCCTGTATTTTCCTGCTCGTAGACATACAGTACACCAGGAGTAGAAGCAGACAATGCTGTATCGAAATGAGCTGTAACATCATTACGCTCAACATCTGCCGGAGATGCAGCTACCTCACCTTGCGCAAACAAGTAACCTGACTGAGCTACATTTCTTAAAGTCAGACTCTCTATAGCAGCAGAGCCGGCCACGTCAACATTTAAATCAAAACGTGCTACACCGCGCTTTAAAGTGAGCGACTGTGAAGGCTGGTTTTGTCCGTCAATAACAAGTGATCCTGTAAAGAAATTGACAACCTTACCATTACTCATAGCCATAGTAGTCTTCTTCCACTCTTCTTCACTGATACCCTCTTCCTTCATCTGCTGAAGATCTATCATATTACCAGCATTGGCAACCATGTAGATAGTACCTTCATAGCTATTGATTTGCAAATTATATCCATCTGCCGAAGGTTGTAAGTCTTCGAATACCTTAGTCATCGTTCCCTTCTCAAAAAGGCACGCTTTCATATCAGTAATAGTATTTTCATCTTCTATAGCCTGGCCTGAACCTTCGTAATTTATCTGACGGGTAGTTATCACCACCGATCGAGGTGTTTCGTTAACACCACCATTATCTTCTTCCTTTGAACATGCAGTAAAAGCCAATCCCAACAAAACAATACCTACTAATCCTAAATTTTTCATTTTCATCATTATTTTCTTATATTTAATTTAATTGTTATTATTCATATATATATTCTACAGGAGTTTTCACACAACGTATCGTACGGATTTTTGACGAATTCTGTCCTCTAAATTTAATCCAGTTTCAAACAAGTACGACAGTATATTGTTAATCACGTTTTCTCCGACGACAGAAGCACACCAAACAGCCATAAATAATTTCTTTTATATACCATTGCTACCTATCTATCAGATTAAGAAACTTTATTATAATTGCGGAATAATCTCTGTATCTTCACCTGGTTCCCAATCGTCAATATCAACTTTTACCACAATATCAATGGCATTCTTACGTACTGTTACGGTATAGATTGTATTACGCTTCAGGTTTCCTTCCAGTGTCTTTGTCAGAACTTTGTGTTGTCCGTCTATTACAGCCTCGATACTTACTTCTATGCCTGTATTTTCCTGCTCGTAGACATACAGTACACCAGGAGTAGAAGCAGACAATGCTGTATCGAAATGAGCTGTAACATCATTACGCTCAACATCTGCCGGAGATGCAGCTACCTCACCTTGCGCAAACAAGTAACCTGACTGAGCTACATTTCTTAAAGTCAGACTCTCTATAGCAGCAGAGCCGGCCACGTCAACATTTAAATCAAAACGTGCTACACCGCGCTTTAAAGTGAGCGACTGTGAAGGCTGGTTTTGTCCGTCAATAACAAGTGATCCTGTAAAGAAATTGACAACCTTACCATTACTCATAGCCATAGTAGTCTTCTTCCACTCTTCTTCACTGATACCCTCTTCCTTCATCTGCTGAAGATCTATCATATTACCAGCATTGGCAACCATGTAGATAGTACCTTCATAGCTATTGATTTGCAAATTATATCCATCTGCCGAAGGTTGTAAGTCTTCGAATACCTTAGTCATCGTTCCCTTCTCAAAAAGGCACGCTTTCATATCAGTAATAGTATTTTCATCTTCTATAGCCTGGCCTGAACCTTCGTAATTTATCTGACGGGTAGTTATCACCACCGATCGAGGTGTTTCGTTAACACCACCATTATCTTCTTCCTTTGAACATGCAGTAAAAGCCAATCCCAACAAAACAATACCTACTAATCCTAAATTTTTCATTTTCATCATTATTTTCTTATATTTAATTTAATTGTTATTATTCATATATATATTCTACAGGAGTTTTCACACAACGTATCGTACGGGTTTTTGACGAATTCTGTCCTCCAAATTTAATCCAGTTTCCTCTACCGTCACTCTTTGGATAACCTTCCAGCTGCCATGAACTACCTGCATTGCCATAAGTAGCAAGTAATATTGCCATCGGAGCAATTTCCTGTTCATTATACTGATGCCCCCAACCAAAGATTGCCCAATGAGTATTTTCATACACAAAATCATACAACCCAAGGGTTCCGTATCTCACACCATCTACAGTAAGACTGCGTTCTGCAACTGAATAATTCATACGCTGCCCTAAATTATTATTAAAAACTCCCCATTCGCTGTAACCTAAATTACAGTTATCGCCCCACGCAAAGAAACGATAGTTATTGTAGTTAGGAATCTGGTACCCATCAGGAGCCATTTCTGTAGGAAGCATTGTACCAAAATTACCAGATACAGTTGTTCGGTAACCTTCATAGTAAAATCTACTGCCATCGTGTGTCAATTTCAGTCCTTCAGGATTTCCTGCCTGATACTGATCTCCCATTATATTCAACAATTCTTCATCGGAACAAGTTTTCAAATATTCAAAAACATTTTGCTCATCAGGTACAGGATCGTTATTAATCAAAATCTGATCTGAGTAATTCTTGACATTACCGCGCAAGTTGTATTTGCACCACCACGTTCCATTTACATTTACGACCGGCAGTCCCCAGTTTTGTCTTTTTATGGTATAAACTTCAGGATGACTTCCATCAATGTCAGAAACGAGTAAGCGTGCCTCTTGTACACGTCCATCAGCATCAGGATCGTTTGGCTTCCAACCGGCAATAACCCGATGTGCTCCGGTTTCTTCATTAACCTCTATTTTCATCCACGGAGCCTCTCCCTGAGGTATCTCTAGCTCGATTTTCTTACCTTCGGGCAACGTAATTAATCCAAGTTCCCCATCGATATAACGAGCAAAATCGCATACAGCATCTGAATCGAACGCCAGCTTACCTGAAAGGCCAATAGGATTCGGACGGAAAACCAATACAACTCTACCTGTCTGTACCGTCTGTCTATACACATCCAGATAAATATATTCCTGTACACTTCCTGGCATTTTTCTATCGCTTTCTACCACAACTTCGGCAAACGGCTCCATACTACGTGAAGAACTTTGAGAAGCAATCGTCACGCCTTCTACCACTCCGTTTACCATAAGGTTTGCATCCTCTTCAGCCTTCAACACCAAACGGAAGTTACTTCCCATATAAGGAATGAAAACAGTATCTCCACGTTCATTTATTTCTACACCCTCTGACAATTCAGAAGCAGCTTTATCAATCAAACCTTTTAATACTTGTCCGGATTCGGAAGAAGCACCGTTTTCCCAATCATCCACCAAAACCTCAACACGAAGATCTGCTCCGTTACCATATACTTTCAACGTATAGATTGTGTTACGCTTTAACGCTGTAAATGTAGTTTTCAGACGATGCCAAGCTCCATCATCGGATGTGACCATAAGTTCTACTTCATAAGCTCCGGCTTTCTGTTCGCACAGGTAAAACAATGTCTCTTTATTATTCTCAAATGGAGTATCACCAAAATCTTTCACAATAGTTTCCGGCTGTACGTTTACCGACAAAGCATCACCCTGGCGCTCATTAACATATCCGGTTGAAAGAATATTGCGAATCTTTACATTATTTACCTGAATGCCTTCGAACGGAGAATCTAAATCAATACGCAACACACTGCGCTTTAGAATAACAGAGGTAGAAGTCATGTCTGTACTCAATTCAATCTGTCCACTCATAACAATACCCGAAGCTGTCATTTCAGAGGCAGTAGCCTGTAAGTCCAAAAACTCTTCAAGCGTTGTCTTATCGACTTGCAAAGCAGCCTTCTGAATTATATCGGATGCATTAGCCAGGAAATAGACAGTTCCACGCATCTGTAAAGGTTGTAAATGGCATACTCCTTCAGTATCAGGATTCAAGCGGTCAAACACTTCTTTCAGCATACCACCCTCAAAACGGAAACCCTCTACTTCATTTACAACTGATTCAGAATTGGAAGTTTCTCCTTCTACCATTCCCATTGCTATCAAGCGGACTCCTATCGCACCTTCCGGCAATTCTTGTTGCATGCTATCTTCTGCACTACATCCGCAAAGGAACAATAACAAAAGAGTACATACCCCAATTATATTTTTCATTTTATCCATTATTATCTATAAATTATATCGTTTTTCTATTACTACGTTATCAGACTATTTATACCGATGAGGATTATTCCTACTATCCAGATATTTATATGAGTCAATAGGGAACTGGCTAAGATTCTGAACATAAAAATTGTTCATCAGTTGCTCTGCCCACGGACCGTAAGTAAATGCACTACTATGTCCGTATCCCATTACGTGTCCCAATTCATGGAACATAATATTACATGAATAAGCATTCCAATAATGTTCGAACCAAGCCTGCTGGTAAGCTCCAAACGTGCTTCCTCCTCCTAGTCCCAGTACACCATTGCCTGCATAAACCAATCCGACCTGCAATGTGCGTTGCTGTCTCATTTGTTGCAGCACCTGTTCAACTTTTATCGGATTCTTATTGTCATCATAAAGCTTATCTGCATTATCACGCAATATCTGTTCGTGTTCAGGCATGTCTATCATATAGGTAAAATTGAGGAACAAAGCCACAGACTCACGACAGTGTACAGGACGGATACCCATCCAGTTTCCTACCGGACCTCCGTTTTCCAAATCAGGATTGCCACCATACAATCCCCAATAGACATACCAGCCATGTTCTATTTTCTGCAATTTTCCCCAATATGGGTCTGTAGACTCAACCTTGAACGTAGCGCCAGTCAACTCAGAAGCTGTCATCTGTTTAACCTCAATCTGACGTCCCTGCTCTGTACGGCACATGGTAGAACGTTGAACCAAAGGCAGCGTTTCATAGAAATCAGCAAAACTTGGTATTGTATCAAAATAAGCCAGATCAAAATATTCATCACTTATTGAAGGAATACAAGCTTTAACCAATACACTCCCCAAATTGCGAGGAGAATAGAAACGGACATGCAGTTTCCCTTCATCAGTGATATTCAGCTGAAGCGGCTGCGCTGTATTAAACTTTCTCTGCGAAGGATCAGTATATACCTCCTTAGGCTCATCATCTTGTAAAATTTTAGAATGGTTACCTTGTTCGTAAGCAGACTGAGTCAAAAACATAACTACAGACTTATCTTCCGGATGCGTAACGTTTGTTTCTATACTATGTATATGATTAGCCTCCAGCTGTGTTTGCTCGAAAGCGTACACCTGACTTATTTCATTTCCAAGATAGCTACGCGTACGCATTGTAATTTCTCCACTAAAGGAAGTATTTTCCACTAATGGCATGAAATTATAGGTAGCTGTATCAGACAGAACCAGATCACGCATAACACCATCACTTTCACCAGCCATGTTTCCATCACCAGAAAGTGTAGTATAAAAATGAGCTGAGCCAAGCGAAACCTTTTTCTCTATTACGGCATTACGCACATAAGGGTTATTATAATCAAATTTAAAATCGATTTTACCAATAATCCGCTGTTGCTTTACATCCTGACGAATCGATGTTACTTCCTGCTTACCATTCTCTGTTTGTTCCATTCTTACCGTAAACGGAGTCTGAGAATAAAAATATTCAGCATCTAACGGTTTTTGTAAATCTGCCGGAAACTCTAACCATACATCTGAAGCAGAGTTCAACTCATGGATCATTACTTCATCAAGGTTTTCGTTTCCTTTTATCCCCAACACCAATAAACGGTAATTACCTTCATGCAAACCTTCTACATAAATTTCTGCAGTTGATGGATTATACTTGCTTTTTATATCCCGCACACGTACTCCTGCTTCATCTACAATACAATACTCCAAACGATCGTAACGGGATTCTTCTAATGTAGTTGCACGTGAGAGGTTACCTTCGTAGTCTGCATCATACAACTTAAAAACTGCCTCAGGTGTATCTGTATTAGCCGTATTACTCCACTCCTCACGGCTACAAGCCACCAGCAACAGACTACATAAAAAAGTAAAAAAAGTAATTTTCTTCATTCGTTTATTGCTTTTGCTATATATAATGTATTAAAAATATTTCTGTATATGCCTATGTTCCTTTTTAAAAACAGATACAAAATTAAGTATAATATAAAAAAAATCACATATCATTTCTCTATCCAAGAACGTATTGAATTCTTTTTTTGTTCAAAAGAATAAGAAAAAAAGCATCTAAAAGCCATTTAACATGATATATATCAATTTTTTAATCATAACATTTAATTCAAAAATAATTAACTAAGGAATAAAACCAGCAAAAGTAAACAAATGGAACATTTTTTTATTTTTCACGAATAGTGTTTTAAAATGCTAGTTTTTATGTAAATTTGTTGCATAAAAATAGAAATTATATGAAAAATACGCTCTACTCATGGTTCAGTATCCTGATAGGATGCATTATTCTGGCAGCTGGCTTTGTCTTTTTCATCAATCCATACAACATTGTTCCAGGGGGTGTGTATGGAGCCAGTATCGTACTTCATAACTTATTTCCTTCGATTCAGGTAGGAACGTTTGGCTACATGTTCGATATTCCATTGCTCATTCTTTCAGTCGTTTTGCTGGGAGCCAAACTTGGTTCACGTACGATTGCTGCCGCACTCATTACCCCTTTACTGATGAATATCATATCCAAACTAGTTTATCCTACCAAAGAAGCATTGGAAGCACTCGATCCAGCCCAGCTTGCAGGTGGAAGCATGAATTTATCTGATCATCTGATGTTAGCCTGTGTTATAGGTGCAGCTTTAATCGGAATAGGAACAGGAATTGTCATACGCAATGAAGCCACTACAGGCGGAAGTGATATCGTAGGAATGTTACTCCAAAAATACTGCCACATACGCTTCTCAAAAGCCATACTTTTAGTTGACGGAACCGTAGTATGTTTCGGACTGGCAGTCATTGGCTTTGGCATAGGTAGTGCAGAAGATTCTATACAACCTTCGTGGCATTTGTCACTTTACTCCCTCATCGCTATTTTCATTATTTCAAGAGTGATAGCATATATGATAAACGGAGCCAAAAATGACAAGCTGATATTTGTAATCAGCGATAAAAAAATGACAGAACTGCATACATACATACTAAAAGATCTTGACCGTACAGCAACTTGTATTAAGAGCAGTGGACTATATACAGGTAAGGAGAAAGAAATGATTTTCCTCGTAGTAAGTTATAAAGAAGTAGCAGGTGTAAAACTTACGATAAAAAAGGCAGATCCCCGAGCATTTGTTGTAGTAACTGATGCCTATGATACTTTTGGAGAAGGATGGAAACAATTACCTTCACCCAATGAAATTCATCCAGAATAGAAAATGTATGTTTCCTTTCACAAAGCATGCGTTTCGGTAATTCGGGTAGAAAAAACAGTAATTTGGTTACGTACCCATTATATAAAAGCCAATATTTTTGCAGTACACGAATATGACAAATCATAAAACGATTGTACTATGAGAATAAAGGATTTTATATTAGTATGTATTACAACTGTAATAATGTTCCCAATGACTACATTAAAAGCACAGAATATGGAAAAAGAAAAACAACTCCCCGAATACCTTAGTGCGTTTCCTTTAGGTGAAGAGAATGTACAATATGCCAGATTTTTTATCGGGAAATCATATCTGGCTCCGCTCACAAGCAATAAAGATCTAAACACTCCTGTATGTAATGTTACCTTTGAACCAGGATGCAGGAACAACTGGCACAGCCATACAGGAGGACAGCTCCTGATAGCCGTAGGAGGAAAAGGATATTATCAGGAAAAAGGCAAACCGGCACGTTTGCTACTCCCTGGTGATATCGTAGAAATAGCTCCAAACGTAATTCATTGGCACGGAGCAGCTCCTGACAGTTGGTTTTCACATCTCGCAATAGAATGTAACCCACAGAGTAATAAAAACACCTGGCTGGAACCTGTTGACGATGAGCAATACCTTGCTGCGACCTCACAAAGTAATACACTTTCAGCAGAAGCAGCAAAAAATCAGGCCACATGGTATTCCAGCGTAAATGACAAACTGGCTGTTTCTGATCCTGAGTTAACAAAAATATTTGCTAACTTTGCCTTTGGTGAGGTACAAAAATACAGTAACCTGGATACCCGCACACGTATTTTAGTAACTATGGCTTCGGCTATAACAGTAAATGCAAAAACAACATATCTCCAAACACTTCATGCAGCTCTTTCAAACGGAATCACTCCGCTGGAAATAAAAGAAGTACTTTATCACGCCGTACCCTATGCCGGAATGGCAAAGGTAGAAGAGATGGTGGAAATTGCAAATAAATTTCTGGAAGACAGAGGTGTAAAACTGCCTTTGGCACCGCAATCTATACTGCAACCCGAAACAAGACAGGAAAAAGGCCTCGCGCTTCAGAAGAGTATCTTCGGCAATCAAATAGACCGGATGTATGAAACATCTCCGGAGAATCAATTACACATACAAAAATTCCTATCTGCAAATTGCTTTGGCGATTACCAGACCCGCCCTGTATTTGATATACCGACCCGAGAATTACTTACATTTGCAATTTTGATCTCATTAGGAGGATGCGAACCACAAGTAAAAGGACACATTACAGGAAACGTAAATGTCGGAAATGACAAGTTAAAATTACTCGCAGTTGCAACCCAATTATTACCTTATATAGGTTATCCGAGAACACTCAATGCCATAACTTGCCTGAACGAAGTAATTCCTGAAAAATAAATGAATCTTACGTGTTTATGTTCTTCTTTTCATACAGTAAAGGAGGAACATAAACACTCATCATTTACCAACCATCACACTATACATTTTATCAAACTCCTATTCCAAGAGATATTTTACTTACATCTCCGTTAAAATCTGTAATAGAGGTTACAATATCTGTAATTTATCTACACCAAATTGTGCCATAGGAAGTATCTTTGCCATAAATTAATAATACTATAACTATGGAGCTTTCTGATTTTTTAGCATACGTAAAGACAGGCCGTGCTCTCAATACGGCAGAAATACATCAGTTTATGAATGATATGAGCAATGAGGCACGACGTATCACTTTTGAACTGAATAACGCCTACCATACTCCCGAAGAAGTACGTAACTTATTATCACGCCTCTTTGGAAAAACTGTAGATGAATCTTTCAGAGTTTTTCCTCCATTTTATACTGACTTTGGTAAAAACATTACAGTAGGGAAAAATGTATTCATTAATGCCTGCTGTCATTTTCAAGACCACGGAGGAGTATCTTTAGGCGACGGTTGCCAGATTGGACATAATGTGGTATTTGCAACATTAAATCATGGATTAGCCCCAGAAGACCGCCAGACAACATATCCTGCCCCTATCACACTTGGAAAAAACGTATGGGTTGGATCCAACTCTACCATTCTACAAGGTGTTACCATAGGTGACAATGCGGTAGTAGCAGCAGGTGCGGTAGTAACTAAAGATGTTCCTGAAAATACGATTGTGGGAGGTGTACCAGCCCGTATCATTCGAAAAATCTAATTCACCTATAAGCTATTCCCATAATTGCATAAGATTTGTTTCTCCCCAATACCAATGAGTATATCCGGCTATAACATTCTTATATCTGTACAAAGGGGTGTTGACTTCAGAACCATAAGCATCGTACAATTGTGCCACCGAATGCAAAACGTCAGAAGATGTTGTCATGGAAAAATGAAATTCATGCCCACGAAGCAACACACCTTTGTATTTCATTTCCCGATAGCCTAAATTAAGAGAAGGATGCTCTATCGTGCAGTCTATGGGTAAAATACCTGCCATATCATATATCTTACCTTTTTTGACGGTAAGCGTACGTGCCAGATACATCATTCCACCACATTCTGCAAATATTTTTCCTCCACGCTCTGCATAAGTCCGCAACTGCTGCATCATCTCTTTACGATGGTGTAAACGACGAACATATAATTCCGGATAGCCTCCAGGCAGATAAACCAGATCAGCAGCTGGAAGTTTATTATCTCTCAGGGGGCTAAAATATGTTATATGCCCCCATTTCGACAACTGCTTCAAATTTTCATGATACGTAAAACAAAAAGCCTCATCTCTGGCCACTGCGATTCTTATTTTCCGCTGAAAAACCTCATTTATACCTTCTTCCGATACATAAGGTAATGTATAAGGACATGGAAATACAGCCTGACATAAACTAATCAGCTTATCTATATCAACGTATTTTTCTATCAGGATGGATATTTTTTCTGCTACGTCATTCATCGAAGACTTGCTTGTAAGCGTAAGTCCCAAATGACGCGATGGAATATACAACTCATCAGCAAAAGGAATATAACCTAAAGCTTCAATGCCAGCATCTGTACATGCGTCCTTCAAAAAAGCATAATGCGAAGCCGATGAAACCTGATTAAATATAACTCCAGCAATCTTCACTTTTTGTGCAAAGTGCTTGAATCCCCATAGCATCGGAGCAACAGAATAAGCTGCTGCCCGTGCATTTATAATCAATACAACAGGCAAATTCAGCAGATTTGCTATCTCGGCTGCACTTCCTTTATCGCGGCTATAACCATCAAACAAACCCATAACTCCCTCTGTCACGCATACATCTGCATTTTCTGCATATAAGTTATAGATGCGCTGCATGTGATGATGATGCATCATCCAAGTATCAAGATTTATCGAAGGCCGTCCAGATGCTATTGCGTGAAACTGTGTATCTATATAATCGGGACCACATTTAAATGGCTGTACTTGTAAGCCACGTTTTTTCAACGCACGCAACAGTCCCATCGTAAAAGTCGTTTTTCCACTACCTGAAGTAGCTGCTCCAATTAATAATTGTGGTTTCATCATGCTGCAAATGTAAAGGTTTTCTACATATCAGCGAAATATCATCCTGCATTCTTTTATAGAATATGCATTGTTTTTACTAACTTTACCGTCTCAAACTCAAAGATAGAAAATATGAAATTAGGAAAATGGATTGGCGGCATCATGGGCTTTATGGCTATGGGACCGCTAGGTGCACTTGCAGGTTATGCAATCGGTTCACTGTTCGACAAAGCTGCATACGCTCCTGAAAATATGGATGCCGGCAATGAAACATATACCGGACAGAGAAACAGTTTTTTGTTCTCACTGCTTGTCATGGCTTCGTACATCATTCGCGCAGACGGAAAAATCATGCATAGCGAAATGGAATTTGTACGGCGGTTCCTGCGAACAAATTTTGGAGAAGACGCTGTAGCCGAAGGAGAGCAGATATTGCTTAACTTATTCGAACAGCGCAAACGTATGGAAGCAACCAATCCTTATGCTTTTCAGAATACCATCCGCGAATGCGGGGCACAGATTGCTGCCAACATGAGTTATGAAGAACGTTTGCAACTTCTGAGCTTCCTGGCACAAATCGCCCACAGCGACGGAAATGTATGCGCCGCCGAAATAGATGCTTTAAAAGAAGTTGCACAGTCTATGCAATTGTCAGCCAAAGAAGTAGAGTCTATGCTGAACTTGTCTGGCAATTCTTTAGAAGAAGCTTACAAAGTTCTGGAAGTAGAACCTACTGCCACCGACGACGAAGTCCGTGCTGCCTATCGACGCCTTGCGCTGAAACACCATCCCGACCGTGTAGCAACATTGGGAGAAGACATTCGCAAGGCTGCCGAGGAAAAGTTCCAAAGCATTAACAATGCAAAGGAACGCATCTACAAGGCTAGAGGCATGAAATAATATGTGGAACAAACTCGGAGAGGTTGTCGGTTATTTCTGTTCGGTTTTCACGAATACCGATTCCGGCAGGCTCTCCGCCCACTATCCATGAACCAATGACAGGATATCGTCCGCTATAAGCCACAGGCTTTACATATTCCTGATATACATAAGCTCCCGTATTATAATCGCCTTCTGTTTCTTTCAGAAGCGCATGTTCTTCCCATTGACGAATATCAACCACACTTACATTGTGCCCTTCGCGCGAGAAAACTGGTTTCTTACAAAATACTCCTTGCTGTGGACGTGACAAATAACAGGGTAATACATAAGGAGAATCAGGAAACAATTCATACAGTATACTTAAAATAGCCTTGTTCGACATTACCAGCTTCCAAATTGGTTCCAGCCACTCAACCTGAGCCAGACATCCATCCGGGCTTTCATCAATCATCCATTCCCAAGGATAAAGTTTAAAACATTTCTGAATACATTCACCGGAAGGATCATAAAAAAGACCATTTTGCAAATTCATGCTATTAATGTCAAGCACACGTGTAGAATATCCAGCTTCCATAGCTGTACTTGCCAGATATTGTAATGTTCCAGTATCTTCATGATCATCAAGAGCTCCGACAAAGTGTATATTGCTTCCCGCAGGGAATATATCTTTCCACGATTGAACCAAACCTTCATGAATACCGTTATATTGGTCACATTCAGGAAAACATTCTTCTTTCCACTGCCACTGAATGACTGACGCTTCGAGCAGGGATGTAGGCGTATCTGCATTAAATTCCAAAATACGAGGAACACCTTTCTCGTCAAGCAGAAAATCGAAACGCCCATACAAACTCAATTCATCCCGGTTCCAGGACTCACAGATGCGTTCACATACCTCAGCAGGTATCTGCAACATACGCTCCATAAAATCCAGCTTTTCTGAAATAATGTATTCAGCAGCCTCACAATACATACGATAGGCTTCTCTTGTCGCCTCTTCAAGTCGCTCTATTTCTGCGGGAGTAAAACGGTAATAAGCTTCCTCACGCCAATAATCACCATGAAAATCGAACCCAATAGCTTCAATTTTCTCCCTATAATCAGAGCGAGGGGTCATATTGAATCTTTCCATCTGCTCCTGATTTATCCGTGAATGCTATATGAGCGGCGAGTAGTACCAAATACATTCCCACTCGATTTCGATTTACTTGTACCCGATGGGCTGACTTTTACTCCCGAAGGAGGATTCACCCGAGAACCATTGGCATCGGTCCATGAACCAGACTTCGGATAATAATAATGAGTGGTACTCAAGCCATTAGTCAGAGAAGGCATAAGTGCCCAACGCATCAGCATGGCATTGTAAATCCAGCTATTTCCCTGACTATCTCGGTATTCTTCTTTATCTTTTGGGTTTTCGGGCAATTCTGTTTTCTGTGTACATGCCGCCAACGTCATCAGACACATGGCTGCTACCAGATAATGTCGTTTATTCATTCAACTTTATTTTTTGTGCAATAAATTCATTAGCTTTACAAAAATAAGGAAAATCCAATATATAATGAGTTTATATCCAAAAACTTTGCCAGTATAAGAAAAACTTTTTACTTTGCATAGAAATAGAAATACACAACAAAGGAATTATGAAAGGTATAGTTTTAGCAGGAGGTTCAGGTACCCGCCTTTACCCCATCACAAAAGGAGTTTCAAAGCAGCTGCTCCCTATTTTTGATAAGCCTATGATATATTATCCCATTTCGGTACTGATGCTTGCCGGAATCCGGGAAATACTTATTATATCTACTCCACATGATCTTCCGGGATTCCGTCGTCTATTAGGGGATGGAAGCGATTTCGGTGTTCATTTTGAATATGCAGAACAGCCCTCACCCGATGGTCTGGCGCAAGCATTCATTATTGGAGAAAAATTTATCGGTAACGATGCTGCCTGCCTGGTATTGGGTGACAATATCTTTCATGGAAATGGATTCACCGCTATGCTGAAAGAAGCTGTACGAACAGCTGAAGAAGAAGCCAAAGCAACAGTATTTGGTTATTGGGTAAGTGATCCGGAACGTTACGGTGTTGCTGAATTTGATGAGGCTGGAAATTGCCTTTCCATTGAAGAAAAGCCAGAACATCCGAAATCTAATTATGCCGTAACAGGACTTTATTTCTATCCGAACAAAGTAGTAAATGTGGCAAAAAATATAAAACCATCAGCACGTGGTGAGCTGGAAATTACAACAGTAAACCAACGCTTCCTTGCCGACGGAGAACTGAAAGTACAAACGTTAGGCCGCGGGTTTGCATGGCTTGACACAGGTACTCACGATTCACTAGCCGAAGCATCCACCTACATTGAAGTAATAGAGAAACGTCAAGGACTAAAAGTAGCATGTCTGGAAGGCATAGCTTTGCGTCATGGCTGGATCACCGCTGAGAAGATGCGTCAGCTGGCACAACCAATGCTAAAGAACCAATATGGTCAGTACCTGCTGAAAGTAATAGACGAATTGGGACTAAACGATTAAAAAACGATTATACGAAAGATGAACGTTATCAAAACAGCAATCGACGGGGTAGTCATCATTGAGCCTCGTCTGTTTAAGGACGACAGAGGATATTTTTTTGAATCTTTTTCCGAAAGAGATTTCAATGCGCAGGTACGTACCGTACGCTTTGTACAAGACAATGAGAGTAAATCGAGTTATGGTGTTTTACGCGGATTACACTTCCAAAAACCACCTTTTGCACAAAGCAAACTAGTCCGCGTTGTAAAAGGAGCTGTACTTGATGTTGCAGTTGACATCCGAAAAGGTTCTCCAACATTCGGACAGCATGTAGCAGTAGAACTGACAGAAGAAAACCACCGTCAATTTTTTATACCACGTGGTTTTGCACATGGATTCAGCGTGCTGACTGATGAAGTTATTTTCCAGTATAAATGCGATAATTTCTATGCACCTCAAAGTGAAGGAGCTATTGCCTGGGATGATCCTGCTCTTGGCATAGACTGGAAAATTCCTGCCGAGAAAGTAATTCTTTCAGAAAAAGACAAACACCATCCGCTATTGAAAGATGCAGATTGGCTGTTCTCTTACGGCGAAGAACTATACTAAAAACAACCTTAAAAAAAGTGGCATGCTTTCTAATACTATAGAGGAGGCATGCCACTTTAAAATTATCTTCCTTTTTTAATCGTCATCACGATCCATATCAATCAGATTAAATTTCAAGTCAAACTTCAAATCCCAAAAATTCGATAACTTTACTTCGTATTCATAGCGGTCTTTTTCTATTTGCAAGATTTTCGCTTCTGGGTAATTTGTTTTTACATATTTTACAATCTGTGCCGGAACTGCAGTTTCAGGCACCAAACCATGTTTACACTTCATCTCTTTCCAGTTACCCTGCTTGTCAAATTCCAATTTATCACCGTTAACGAACATGACATCATAAGTAACATCAAATATATCTTTATCCATTTTTGAGAAAGCCACATTACGGTCTGCAAAATGTTTTTTTACAAAACTCTGAGCCGCTTGAGGAAGTTGTTCAAAAGTGACAGGCTTATCATTGTCAGCCACTACAACCTGCATTGTAAACAAACACACCAAGAAGAATACTAACTTTTTCATAATCATAAGTTTTTAAAGAGTTATTATTTGTTTTCGTTTAATTTTCTATTGCAAAACTACCTACCGATTCTGAAAAGAATTGGGAATTTCCAAAATTTACTGTTATTTTTTCTTCAACGCCTGATTTTATCGATACACATTTACCTGAGATATCTAAATATTTGGATATTTCACTTATTTTGACGAACTTGCGAAACATAACACTTAACACAAATTTTATTAACTATGAGAACCAGCATTTATGCTCTTCTGCTTGCAGCCTTATTTACAAGTTGTACAGCTACGGAGAATCAGAAAAAACAAGACAAAACCGAACCTGTTTCAACAACAGTTCGCCTGTTGGAAGGCGATATGCCAGATCCATCAGTAGTACGCGTAGGTAACACTTATTACATGGTACATTCGTCATTCATCTACACTCCGGGACTAGTGGTATACAGTTCAAAAAATCTCGCAGACTGGACTCCCTGCTCGGCAGCATTACCCGAATATACAGGTGATATCTGGGCTCCTGATATTTGTGTGTACGACAACCGTTTTTATATCTATTTCCCGACCCGCAATGAAAAAGGAGAAAAAACGAATATGGTTACATGGGCAGACAGCCCTGAAGGTCCATGGAGTAAACCTGTAGATCTGAAAGTAGGAGGAATAGATCCTGAGCATGTAGTGGATGAAAAAGGTAACCGATATCTATTACTCAGCGCAGGCGATTTACATCCATTAAGCGCCGACGGACTATCCATTACAGGTAAGCCTGAAATCATCTATAAAGGTTGGGAGATACCTGAAGAATGGGATATAGAAAGCTTCTCATTAGAAGGCCTGAATGTGAAAAAAATCAATGATTGGTATTATCTACTAGCGGCTGAAGGTGGAACTGCCGGACCTCCTACAGGACACATGGTAGTACAGGCACGTTCAAAAAGCGTACACGGTCCTTGGGAAAATGCGCCAGAGAATCCATTATTACGAACTCAGTCACCACAAGAAACCTGGTGGAGTCAAGGACACGGATCAGTAGTTGATACTCCAGAAGGTAAATTGATGCTTTTTTTTCATGGATATGAGAAAGGATATCTTACGTTAGGAAGACAAACTTTAACACGTGAAGTTGTTATAGGTGATGACGGATGGCTACATCTCACAGACAAACCCGCTCCATTGCCGGAGCCTCAACGTCCGTCATTGCGTACAGCGAAAGATTTTATCTGGCAAGCAGCCGGAGAAAACTTCTCCGCACGCTTCCATGTCACTCCAGAACTCATCACACTGAAAGCAAAAGGTAAAAGTCCCAAAGATGCCTCTCCCCTTCTTGCACGTGCAGGTGATCACCGGTATGAAATCGAAGCATGCCTTGAACTGAATAATGCAGAAGCTTCAGCCGGATTAGTCATCTACTACAATAAAGACATGCATTTTGGGTTAGGATTCCGTCCCGGTGAACTTCTTCGTTATCGCCGTGGAGCCGTACATACCAGCCAGCCCAAAACGGAAATAACCGTAAATGATGGAAAATGCCGCTTATGGGTACGCTTACGTAATTATGACAACATTATTTCCGGATGGTACAGCACCGACGGTAAGACATGGCACAAATATCCATGGGGATTTGACATGCAAGGCTACCATCACAATACATTGGGAGAATTCCTCTCTCTCCGTCCTGGCATATATGCAGGAGGTGAAGGTGAAGTGCATGTAACAGATTTTACCTATCGTACTTTATAACTTAATAAAAATAAAGGGAATACACTGGGTACGCAAACAAATAAATCGTAGAGCCATTTGCCGAAAAATCCAATTTCAAGAAGACGTGAATAATATGGAAATAATATAAACCGCACTTGGCAATACAGCTTTTTTGACATATCTTTGTGTTGAGAAATAAAAAAACCAACCTATTCAGTAAAGTTTTATTTATGAGAAAAGTTGCTTTAATAACCGGTATTACCGGACAAGACGGTTCATACCTTGCCGAATTCCTTATAGAAAAAGGATATGAAGTGCACGGTATTTTACGCCGTTCTTCATCGTTCAATACGGGACGTATCGAACACCTTTACTTGGATGAATGGGTGCGCGACATGAAACAGTCACGTTTGGTGAACCTACATTGGGGAGATATGACAGACTCCAGTTCGCTTATCCGAATTATTGGTGATATTCATCCTACAGAAATCTACAATCTAGCAGCACAGAGCCATGTAAAAGTATCATTCGACGTACCAGAGTACACAGCCGAAGCCGATGCCATAGGCACATTGCGTTTATTGGAAGCTGTACGTATTTGCGGTTTGGAAAAAACCTGTCGCATCTATCAGGCTTCTACCTCAGAACTCTTTGGCAAAGTGCAGGAAGTTCCACAAAAGGAAACCACACCGTTCTATCCCCGTTCGCCTTATGGTGTAGCAAAGCAATACGGTTTCTGGATAACAAAGAACTATCGTGAAAGTTATAATATGTTTGCTGTAAACGGTATCTTGTTCAATCATGAATCAGAGCGACGTGGAGAAACTTTTGTTACGCGAAAGATCACATTGGCTGCAGCACGCATTAAACAAGGATTTCAGGATAAGTTATATCTAGGTAATCTAGATGCACAACGCGACTGGGGTTATGCTAAGGATTATGTAGAATGCATGTGGCTTATTTTACAGCACAATACCCCTGAAGATTTTGTCATTGCTACAGGAGAAATGCATACCGTACGTGAATTCTGTACACTAGCTTTCCACTATTTAGGTATTGAACTTGAATGGCAAGGTAGTGGAGTAGACGAAAAAGGTATTGACCGTGAAACCGGACGAGTATTAGTTGAAGTAGATCCCAAATACTTCCGCCCATGTGAAGTAGAACAACTATTAGGAGATCCAACGAAAGCCAAGACTCTTTTGGGATGGAATCCTACCAAAACGCCTTTTGCAGAATTAGTCCGTATCATGGTAGAGCATGATATGAAATTCGTAAAAAAATTGCATTATAAATCAATATAGCAGTGTCATTTCCTGCAAAAGACACTACTTTATTTTTACCGATAAATTCATTAAAAATGAATTTGGGGCGCGGACTTAGTGATTAAGTTCGCGTTCCTACTTTAAAAAAGAGAATCACAATGCTAGACAAATCTTCAAAAATATACGTGGCAGGACACCGAGGTCTGGTTGGATCTGCCATCTGGAACAATTTGATGCAACGCGGTTTTACCAATCTGGTAGGACGTACCCATAAAGAGCTTGATTTGTTGGATCCGATAGCAGTACGAGAGTTCTTTGACAAAGAACAGCCTGATGCCGTAGTATTAGCTGCTGCACATGTAGGAGGAATTATGGCCAACCTGCAATACCGCGCTGATTTCATTTACCGCAATTTACAGATTCAGCAGAATGTAATAGGTGAAAGTTTCCGTCACGGGGTAAAGAAACTATTGTTTTTAGGCAGTACATGCATCTACCCTCGTGAAGCAATGCAGCCAATGAAAGAAGAAGCTCTTCTTACTTCTCCGTTAGAATATACTAATGAGCCATACGCTATCGCAAAAATAGCAGGACTGAAAATGTGTGAAAGTTTCAATTTGCAGTATGGCACGAACTACATTGCTGTTATGCCAACCAACCTGTATGGTCCTAATGATAATTTTCACCTGGAAAACAGTCATGTATTGCCAGCAATGATCCGTAAAATCCATCTTGCTAAATGCTTGAATACGAATAACTGGGAAGCTGTACGAAAAGATATCAACCTGCGTCCGGTAGAAGGTGTAGACGGCAACTGCACAGACCAGGAAATTCTTGATAAACTGGCTAAATTCGGCATTACCCCTCAAGCCGTTACTTTATGGGGAACAGGCAAGCCATTACGCGAATTTTTATGGAGTGAGGAAATGGCAGACGCCAGCGTACATGTATTATTAAATGTCGATTTCAAAGATACCTATGCAGAAGGGGCAAAAGAAGTACGCAACTGCCACATCAACGTAGGTACAGGAAAAGAGCTGTCAATCCGTGAAGTTGCAGAAAAAATCATGAAAGAAATAGACTTTAAGGGCAAGCTGCAATGGGATTCATCAAAACCTGATGGCACAATGCGTAAGCTTACCGACGTTTCTAAACTTCATGCCTTAGGCTGGCATCACAAAGTAGAAATTGACGAAGGAATACATCGCCTTTACGAATGGTATCTGAAAGGTATTTGCATCAATCATCAAACGACATAATCCAATATGAAGAAACTTTTATCGCTTCCACCTAATCTGGTGGAATGTTTTCACGATATAGAGCATGCCAACCATCAAGAATGGTTCTGTACATCCGATCCGGTAGGTTCAAAGTTAGGTTCAGGTGGTGGAACTGCATGGCTATTACAAGCATGCAAAAACAGCGAAAGTGACACTACTCCACTCACAGAATGGCTTGCTCACGAAAAACGTATCCTGCTACACGCCGGCGGCCAAAGTCGGAGATTACCCTCATATGCTCCTTCCGGTAAAATACTTACCCCAATCCCAGTTTTCCGCTGGGGACGTGGTCAAAAGCTTACACAAAACTTATTGTCACTTCAGCTTCCCCTGTATGAGCAAATCATGCAGAAAGCCCCGGAGAAATTGCATACACTTATTGCCAGCGGAGATGTATATATCCGTGCAGAACAAGCCTTACAAGAAATCCCCGATGCAGACGTTGTATGTTACGGACTGTGGGTAGATCCTGAACTGGCAAAGAATCACGGTGTATTTGTTTCATCACGCAATACTCCCGAAAAGCTGGACTTCATGCTTCAAAAGCCGAGTGTAGATGAATTAGGAGCATTGATGCAAAACTATTTGTTTCTGATGGATATTGGCATCTGGCTGCTGAGTGACCGGGCTGTAGAGTTAATGGTAAAACGTTCACTCAAAGAGGATGGATCAATCGGCTTCTACGATATGTATTCTGACTTCGGACCAGCTCTAGGCAGCCATCCTCGTATCAACGATCCTGAAATAAACAAACTTACAGTAGCAATCCTGCCATTGCCGGATGGTGAATTTCATCACTATGGAACAAGCCGGGAGATGATTTCGTCTACACTGGCAATACAAAATTGCGTAATCGACCAGAGAGCAATTATGCACAAGAAAGTAAAGCCTCATCCGGCTATCTTCGTGCAAAATGCACTGACCGACTATACACTGACATCCGAAAACTCAGAGGTATGGATAGAAAACAGTTGCATAAGTAAAAACTGGACACTCCATAAGCGCAATATCATAACAGGAGTACCTGTCAATCAATGGCACATCAATATTCCTGAAGGAATCTGTATTGACGTCATACCGATGGGAGAAAGTAATTATGTGGCCCGTCCCTATGGATTTAATGACGCTTTTAAAGGCAGTCTGAAAGATGATTCAACCTTATATCAAGGAATACCGGTTCAGAAATGGTTATCAGACCGTGGCCTGACAGCTGATGAAATAGCATGTAACCATGATCTTCAGACTGCACGCATATTCCCGATATGTACATCTGTCGACGAACTTGGAATTGTCATGCGTTGGATGACAGACGAGCCGAAGTTGAACGAGGGAAAAGATATCTGGATACACGCACAAAAAGTTTCAGCCGATGAGATTTCAGCTTATGCTAATCTGCGCCGTCTGACAGAGCAGCGTGAAGCTTTCCGTAAAAACAGCTGGACTGCCCTGGCTAAAAATTATGAACGCAGTGTATTCTATCAACTCAATTTGCAAGAAGCAGCCGAAGAATATGCACATCATCAATTAGAATTACCCGCTCCCCTTCCCTCCTCTGCACCGTTAATGACCCGTATCAGCGATGCAATGTTCCGTGCACGAACATTACAACTGCGTGATTCAGACGGCCATTTGGCAGAAGAAATAGCACGGGAAGAAGAAAAAGCTTTCAGCCTGATGCGTGAAGGGCTTACTTCAACAGTCGACCATAAACAGCACCCTCGTCTTTCGGTGTATCCGGACCAGATTGTATGGGGACGCAGTCCGGTACGTATAGACTTAGCTGGAGGTTGGACAGATACCCCTCCATACAGTTTGATGGAAGGAGGAAACGTGGTAAACATTGCAATAGAGCTAAACGGTCAACCCCCGTTACAAGTCTATGTCAAACCCTGTAATGAGTATAAAATCATCCTTCGTTCCATCGACTTGGGTGCAATGGAAGTTATCACCACTTTCGATGAACTACATACATTCAATAAAGTAGGCTCTCCCTTCTCTATTCCTAAGGCAGCGTTAGTACTGGCAGGTTTTCACCCTGATTTCTCGGCAGAAAGATGTACTTCACTGGAAGAAAAATTACGTTCATTCGGAGCTGGTATAGAAGTAACACTATTGTCTGCTATTCCAGCCGGCTCAGGATTAGGAACAAGCTCTATCCTAGCCTCTACTGTATTAGGAGCAATAAACGATTTTTGTGGATTAAACTGGGACAAACACGAAATCGGAAGCCGTACACTGATATTAGAACAGTTGCTTACAACCGGAGGCGGATGGCAAGATCAATACGGAGGCGTGCTTCAAGGTGTGAAACTCTTGCAGACACAACCCGGATGGAACCAGGAGCCAATGGTACGCTGGTTGCCAGAACACTTGTTTACACACGATGAATATCAAAAATGTCATCTATTATACTATACAGGTATCACACGTACCGCAAAAGGTATTTTGGCAGAAATCGTACGTGGCATGTTCCTCAATTCTACAGAGCACTTGAATTTACTGGGACAAATGAAACAACATGCCATCGATCTATACGATGCAATCCAGCGAAACAGTTTCGAGGAAATGGGAAGATTGATACGCAAAACATGGCAACAGAATCAGGCACTCGATTCAGGAACCAATCCTAACAGTGTAGCGGCCATTACCCAACAGATAGATGATCTTTGTTTGGGTTATAAACTTCCAGGAGCCGGAGGAGGTGGCTATTTATACATGGTTGCCAAAGACCCTGAAGCCGCCTTACGTATTCGTAAAATACTTACCCAGAACCCGCCAAACGACCGTGCCCGTTTTGTAGAAATGAGCCTTTCCAATAAAGGTCTGGAGGTAAGCCGTAGTTAATAACTATCAAACAAAAACATATGAAACCAAAAATAAGACTGGTGCAAACGGCCGACGGGGTAAATTACCTCGTCCCGTTTGTACTTATCACTACACTATTCTTCTTATGGGGATTTGCACATAGCATTCTGGATGTGCTGAACAAACATTTTCAAGATGCATTAAGTATTTCAAAAACCCATTCAGCACTTATACAAGCGGTAGTTTATGGGGGTTACTTTCTGATGGCCATGCCAGCAGGAGAAATAATCCGTCGTCATGGCTATCGGGCAGGAGTTGTCACTGGGTTATTGCTTTATGGCATCGGTGCACTCATGTTTATCCCCGGAGAACAGATCATGTCTTTCGAATTTTTCTTACTCTCACTGTTTATTATCGGATGTGGATTAACCTGCCTAGAAACAGCAGCCAACCCATATGTAACGGTGTTAGGCGATAAAGACTCCGCCGAAAGACGAATAAATCTGGCACAATCATTCAATGGACTGGGCTGGATCTGCGGACCACTGGTAGGAGGCTTGTTCCTCTTTGCCGCAGATGGAGGAAGCGGAAGTGTTGCTATCCCCTATGCCATCATCGGCATATTAGTTCTGCTCGTAGCAATTGTTTTCTCACGCATTCATCTGCCTGAAATTACACTTGCCGAAGAGCCAGTCGAAACTGCAACCAATAAGCAAAGTTCTTTATGGCAGCATCGCAATTTTACCTTCGGACTGATAGCTCTGTTTTTTTATGTTGCAGCTCAAACAGGTATTAACAGTTTCTTCATTAATTATGTGACAGAGCACATCAGTATATCCGCACGTGAGGCAGCCCTATGGTTGTCATTTGTCGGCATGGGACTTTTTATGGCCGGCAGAATGGGAGGAAGCTGGCTGATGGGATTCATCCGTGCCGAACGTTTATTGACGTATATGGCGGCAGGAGCTATTCTAGCCATGATCTTAGTGATGTTAGGTATGGGAGTCATATCGGTAGGTGCATTTTTCCTTTGCTTCCTATGCGAATCTATTATGTTTCCCACCATTTTCGCACTTGCCATACGAGGTGTAGGTGAACATACTAAACGCGCATCTTCCTATCTTATTATGAGCATTGTAGGAGGAGCCATAGCTCCCATAATTATGGGATACATCGCAGATACAATAAGCACAGCTACAGGCTTTATCGTTCCGTTGCTTTGTTTTATTGTCATCTTGGCCTATGCAATCCATTTGCAAAAGAATTATGGGGCATAGAACGAAGCGGTTTTTTCAATGATCGGGGAAAATGGGTGAAAAGCTTTGAGAACCAAAGGGTTTAGGCATGGTCGGAAAAATGGGCTGAATATTTCGAAGCGGTTTTTCTCTTTACATGGGCTTACATCTGCTTTACGTTTGAGGGGCTTTTCTGCGGATCTTCGGGCGATTGCTTTACATTGGGCTTGCAGATGGGGCTAAAACGGTCTGGAAGGGCTTTATTTTCGGTTGTGTGGCCGTTTTGTGGCTGGGTAGGTGGATTTGTTTATATGATGGTGTGAACGGCTGTGTGGCCGTTTTTTTGTGCCTATTTTTAAATATGATTCCTTGAAATTCTTCCAAATAAGTATTATTTGGTATATTTGCAGCATAATAGAAACGAATATGGCCAAAGTGATTCATGTGCATTTGCTGCATAAAATAGATGGAACGAAGCAGAAAGACTGGTATTTCAGTAGTATATCGGCTGTTTATACGGTTCTGACGGCAGATCAGGTGGGTGCAACCAAGAATTACCTACTTCATGCCGGACTGTCTGGTAACGGCACAATATGCACGAAAAAGGCTATAATTAAGCAATCTACGCTCATTTCGGGCGGTAGTAAGGGCAATGGTTAGAACGACATAATAACGCCGTTAGAAAGGCTTTTAGGCGTTATTTCTTTGAATGCTGATTGGGGAGCTTATGGCTCCCCTTTTTTATGCCCTTACGGATGGTAATTTTGGGTTTAGGGTTACTATTACGGTTACTGTTTAGGGTTACTACTTTAATGAGTTTAGGGTTACTTTTAGGGTTACTTTTTCGGATTTTGGAGGGTTCGTCCGAAATAGGAAAGAATGTATCAAATGTAAATAAGTGCCGTTTTTCGCTGTTTTCAGATAGGAAAAACGACACTTATTTTATTGATACACATTATATATATAGCGTGAAGCCTTTGATATACAGCTGTTTTACTTCCTTATGCCCTGTAAATGCCTCTAAAAGTGTGTGCGTGCGTCTTATTGTGCCTGTTGGGTGATATGACGCATGTGCTTCCTCATTAGAAGAATTTGCTGATGCTTCCAATGACCTCAAAGACATTCACGATGCGCGATTTGTCGAATTCCTGCTCATCATAGTCCTCTGTATTGATAGGAATGAAGCGCAGTTTACCTGGATCCGGAGACCTGCGCAGGATTTTAATGGTACGGATGGTGTCCAGTACCACTGCGTAGATTTCGCCATACTGGATGTCGTTGAGTGTGCATTGACGAAGGGCAATGATGTCGCCATGGTTTATTTTGGGCTCCATAGAGTGCCCGGTAACATTACACCAGAGGCTGGCTTTTTCGAATCCCCTTATTACGATATTAGTGGCAGGTATATTCACCTGAGAGTTGAATACCTCATCGAATCCCCCAATAAAGTCAACATCGTAGTATGGTGTGCCGACAGATGGGTTCATAGATGTTGTAGGCAGAGTCGAAGGATTGGCTTCGTCTGCTGTTTGAATGCCGTTCAAATCATCTTTCAACATGCTACCTGCACCAGTAAGTAACCAATCGGCAGATAATTCTGGATAGGCTAATAGAATTTTTTCAATATTCATTGAGCTCATACCTTTGCCAGACACCTTTGCTTTCCCGATAAGTCCAACAGAAAGACCGGCATTGACAGTCATTTGATTGTCATTTATGCCCTTTTTCTCCATGAAATATTGAAGTCTTTCTATAAAATTCATGCCTTTATATTGATTTTCTTCCATATTTAGTTTGGCGTATTGAATTAATTCTATATATTTGCAGCGTGTTTAAGATGTAAACAGCGCGCCAAATATACAAAAAAGGCGTGTGATTAGCGAATTTTAAGTATAAGATTATGAAAGAGACATTATTGAAAAAGGTAAAACCGGAAACATTGGAAAAACTCCTCAGTGCGTTTGGTGATGTTCTTGATGAAATCAAGGATGCAGTACCTAACAAGGATGAAAGGTTACGAGATGAATTATATACATCTTTACTCGTGATGAACTATGATGCGTTTCGGACACTAAGGTGGCACGAGCAGAAGAAACAAGAGGGCAAAGAGATTGCCGGATAACTGGCAGCCCGGAAAAACGGGCAGGGGCGGCAGGCACGGCCGGAAAGTTGGTAAATAGAAAATGAGAAAGCGAAATAAGAAAGCGTAGAAAGCCGCCGGGGTTCGATTCCCCGCGCCCCACGATATTAACCTTTAAAAATTCAGATTATGGCAAAGAACATCAATCAAGCAAAAGTAGAGCGTCAGTATAAGCAGAAGATGCTCGCCATGACAGGAAGCGTAAGTCACACACTGAACATTGCCGACCAGGCGATGGACCTGGCCGAGCAGTTCATGACGGAGGGCGAGTTGAGCAACTTGGATGCCTACCGTGTATTGGAAAATTTGACTTGCGTATGTGAAGATGCGCTGAGAGTGCTTTGCAATGCAATCAGCAAGCACCCCGAGGGTTCAAGTTCTATTCCGGGCGATAAATCTTATCAATCAGAGGAAGCATCAGTTCCTCTGACCCATCCCCAGACTGCTGAAAGACTTGAAGTGCTTGAGCAGCAGCGTAGGAATCTATTATTCTTGGTATGTCGTATTCTTCAAGCCGGCCCTGGATATAAGCTACGTCCATCAGAACTTGCAGCTGAAACCGTCGGCGACATATCTTATCTTTCTCGAGAGGCGAGAGCTTTTCTTTATTCTCAAATGGTGCGAGAAGCTCGCGCTCAAACTTCCATAGAAGGTATTTAGCAAGCCACACTTTGTCGTCTTTCTCTTTGTCATGTTCAAAGATGGTAGGCAACAAGGATGTAAAGTAATCACGCAAGGCTTGAAACTGAGCCTTTAAAAGTATCATATCAGTATCCATAAGGCTGTAAACATTGTAAACAGCGCTAAAGATACCCAATCTTAAAGAAATAACAAAATGAGAAAGCAGATTTTGACAGATAACGAGACCAAGACCTTCTTGATGAAGACATTCGGATGCAGCCGTCAGGCTGTGTGGCAAGCACTGAATTTTGTCCGTGACAGCGATCAGGCGCGCCGGATACGCACTCTTGCCCTGAAGCGAGGCGGCAAACTGACTGACGGGAACTTCATTCCGAACTGCGAAACCACCTTCGAGGAGTGTGAGCATACCATGACCTGCACCTTCGGTCCCCGTGTAAAGCTGGTAGTCCACCGGAAGACCAACGATGTGGACGTGTACGTGGACGGAAAACGGACCGAAACCTACCAATGTGAGTTTGTATCAGACTTCATGCAGCTGCAGCACGAGACCCAACAGATGGCAGCTGCCTTATAAACAGCAATGAAATGGAGTATTATGGAAAGATAGTGTGCATATCATACAAGGATTTGACCTACGATGACCGCCCGGTGATTCGGGAAGACGGAAAGGCCGACTACAGCAAGAGCCGTGCGCTGCGAGGACATCATCCCTCCATGCTTTCCATGGAAGAACTTGCTCCCATCATGTCGGTACCCAATTACAAGAAGCTGGCGGCCAGGAAAGAAATCAACGTAGTGCGACAAGGCAAGGGGCTTGGAAGTTATGCACTGATAGAGATTGCCACCATGCCCCTGCGATTTCAGGAACGGATAAAATTAAAATACGGAGATATGAAAGAAGACGTAATAAGAAACTGGCTCGGCAGCCATTACCACATCGATGCGAAAGCCCGGGATTTTTACACCCGGTTCCGTTTTGACAACGGAGATACACTGCCACCGGAACACATCCAGGAATATACGGTAAACGCTTCGGTAATTGAGGCCGTGATGCGTGCCATGGAGGATGCCACCTTTATGCGTAAAGCGATGAAGGCAGGACCGGTGAACTGGGGAGAACTGGCTGGAGCCATCAGTTACTATCAAGCAGAGTTCGGCCATACCTTACCCGTGAGTTCCAACCGCTTCAAGAAGCGTGTGAATGACTTCAAGGCCAACGGCTATGAAAGCCTTATCAGCCGCAAGTTCATGAACCAGAACCGCCGGAAGGTGACCTACGACATTGAACGCCTGCTGCTGAGCATCGATGCCCAGCCGGAGCAGCCCTTCAATACCACCGTTTGGGAGCAGTACAATATGTTTGTACAAGGTGATTTGGAACTGTATGACCCCGAAACCGGCGAGGTGTTGAACCCAGCAGACTTTACCGACAAGGATGGAAATCCGCTGGTGTTAAGTCCGGCCACGGTAGCCAACTACCTGAACAACCCCAAAAACAAAGCCCTTAGAGCCAAGCTTCACATGAGCCAATGGGATTTCAACAACGCCTACCGCCCCTACCATCTGCGCAGCATCGGTGAGTTCTCATTGAGCAAGGTGAGCCTTGATGACCGCGACCTGCCTCGCCCGATGAAGGATGGCAACCGTGTGAAAGCCTATTATGCCTACGATGTGGTGAGCGGCGCTGTGGTAGGATATGCCTACAACCGGTACAAGACTACCGAGTTGTTTTTGGACTGCATGCGAAACATGTTCCAAACCCTGGACCGGAACGGCATGTATATCCCCGCCGAGCTGGAAGTGGAACACCACCTGGTAAGTGACTTTGCCGACGGCTTGATGCAAGCCGGTACCGTCTTCCCCTTGATACGCTGGTGTAACCCCGGGAACTCGCGTGAAAAACGTGCCGAGCACAAGAACCGCGAAAAGAAGTACGGCGTGGAGAAACGCACGCAGGTAGGTATTGGTCGCTGGTGGGCTAAGCTGGAAGCCAACCGCCCGAAGGAAGAGAAGGTGTATGACGAAAAGAACAACACCTACAAGGTGAAGACCTACAGCTATGAAGAACTGGTAGCCGATGATATACGCGCCATCCAGACCTTCAACGCGCAGCCTCACCCCAACCAAAAGCGCTATCCGGGCATGAGCCGATGGGATGTGCTTTGCGCCCACCAGAATCCGAACCTTGCGCCTTGGGACAAGGCCGTTCTTTACCGGTTCATCGGACAGCACACCGAAACAACCATCCGGCAGAACACCTACTGCACGGTGATGTACAACCAATACGGACTGCCCAGCCCGGAAATCATCGAAAAGCTGGAGCCGAGGAACTACAAGGTAGATGCCTATTATCTGCCCGATGCCGACGGAACCATCAACGAGGTATATATCTACCAGAACGGACGATATATCGCCACATGCAAGCCCGTAGCCCGTTACAATGAGAATACAGCCGAGCAGACCGAGTACGACAAGGCAGCCTATACCGAACAGTCCAAGTATGTAGCTCAATTCGACAAGATGATGAAGGACGGAAAGATCAAGCGTGTGGGCATCCTTGCCAAAGAGGAAGCGAAACTGATAACAGAGGTACAGGCTGAAGCCGTTCCCCTTCCTACCCAAACCGAGGAAGAAGATTACTCAGCCTATATGGACATCAGTGCCTTCGAGCATGATGCAGTAGCCAAGATATAATTAACGACGTTAGAACGAATTTAAAACAGCATTCAAATGGAAATAACAAATGAAGTAAAGCAACGTATTGTGGCAGCGATAGCCGCCGACCGTGAAAATTATCCCAGTGACAACCGCCATGCCACGGCACTGGGCATAGCCCCCAGCGTTTACAATGCCATCAAGCGGGGCAATTATGAAAAGCAGGTCAGTGATGCCAACTGGGTAGGCATAGCCCGAAGACTGGGCGTGCAACTGCGTACAGAAATGCCTTGGCTGGCAGCACAGACCCCGACCTACGTGTTTGTGAGCAAGCAGCTGGAAGTGTGCCAGGGAAGCGGGCTGAGCGCCATCCTGTGCGATATGCCTAATATCGGCAAGACCTTTACAGCGAAAGCTTACGTGAAGCAGCACAAGCACGCCGTATATGTGGACTGCAGCCAGGTGAAGACCAAGTTGAAGCTGATACGCTACATTGCCAAGGAATTCGGTGTGACCAGCAACGGACGCTACAGCGACGTGTATGAGGATCTGGTGGCTTACCTCCGCACGATAGATACGCCCCTGGTTATCCTGGATGAAGCCGGGGACCTGCAGTATGAAGCCTTCCTTGAACTGAAGGCCCTGTGGAACGCCACCGAGCGCTGCTGTGCGTGGTATATGATGGGTGCAGACGGGCTGAAGGAAAAGATCAACCGCGCCATCGAAGGCAAGAAGGTGGGCTATACCGAAATGTTGAGCCGCTACGGTGACTCCTACAGCAAGGTGACCCCGGATGATGCGCAGGAACGTGAAAAGTTTCTGAAGGCACAGGCTGCCATTGTAGCCAAAATCAATGCCCCGGACGGTTCCGACATTGCCAAGATTGTTCACAGCACCGGAGGCGGCTTGCGGCGCGTATATACCGAAATCGAAAAATTAAGGAGGATGCAAGCATGAAACTGAAAAGAGCCTACAGCCCCGGTGAGGTGCTGAATATGAAAATACCCCGGTATGAGTTTACCGGGGATTGGCAAGCCTCGATAGGCAACCCTGCCAAAAGCGGCGTGTGGATTATCTGGGGTGCCAGCGGGAACGGAAAGAGCAGCTTTGTGATGCAGTTGGCCAAGTACCTGTGCAGCTTCGGACGTGTCATCTATGACAGCCTGGAAGAAAGCACTGGCCTTTCGTTCCAAATGAGCCTGAAACGGCATAAGATGGACGAAGTGCGCAAGCGGTTGGTTATCCTTGACCGCGAGTCGATGGACCAGCTGGAGGAACGTCTGCAGCGCCGGGGCAGTCCCGGCATCGTGATTATTGACAGCTTCCAATACAGCGGCTTGAACTACAAGACCTACAAGGAGTTCAAGGAACGTCATCCCAAGAAACTGTTTATCTTCATCAGCCATGCCGAGGGACTTCATCCGGCAGGTAGAAGCGCCCGCAAGGTGGAATATGATGCCGATGTGAAAATCATGGTAAGCTGTTTCAAAGCCTGGTGCAAAAGCCGCTTTATGGAAAAGCCCGGTGAACCCTACGTGATATGGGAAGAAGGTGCTGCCAAAACATTGAAGGACGATAATATAGAGGATTATTTGAATGATGGAATGGGAGAATAAGCTGTACCAGATACTCCTGAAAGGACAGGAGGCGGAGGCCGTGGTGGACGATTGGGTAGAGCGTAACATACAAAGCGACCTCCGTCTGCGCAGGGCCAAGACAAAGGGACACGTAGTGATAGAAACCAGGGATGTGATGTTTGCCCGGAATATCCAGGTATGGCATCCGTCCTGCCAAATAAACATTAAAGATTTGAAGTGATGGAAAAGAAAGAAGAAAAGAAAGTGTGCTGCATCTGCGGCAAAGAGTATGAGGGCTACGGATACAATCCGTTCCCGGTGAAAGAAGAAGGCTGCTGCTGCCAATCGTGCAACTACAGTGTGGTGGTTCCAGAACGGTGGGAACGACACAAGGCTTTTCAACGTGGTGAAGTGACCGGTGCCGGGAAAGTGTACATCAGCGGAGCCATCGCGCACTATGATATGAATGAGCGCAAGGAAGCCTTCAGCCGTGCCGAGGAGAAACTGATGGCACAAGGCTATGATCCTGTAAACCCTTTCAGGAACGGATTGCCGGATGAAGCTCATTGGAGAGCCCACATGCGGGCCGACATTGCCCAGTTGCTGGCTTGTGACTATATCTATATGCTGAAGGACTGGGAACTGAGCAAGGGAGCCAAACTGGAACTTGACGTGGCCAGTTCGTGTGGCATTAAAGTGTTGTTTGAATAAAATTAGTCGATATGGGAAAAATAAAAATGGAAACCGGTGTTGTGGTGATGAAGTTGACCGCTACGGTATATAGAGGAACAATTCGTGAAATCCAATCTTCACGCATAGGTTTTTGCGGGGAGTACAATAAAGAAATACTTTCTAAAATGGGTGATGAGTTCAAAAAGATATTTGCTAAGCAAATTGAGGCTGAATACAAAGGTAAATCAGTGAAGCCGGATAAGATAATTTATCGTGTCAGTACCAAATCAACGGAATGTGAAATGATTCTTAATGGTAAATGACATGGCACAGGAAGTAACCAATTTCGCCCGGTTCTACGCATTGTTCAACAAGCTGCCCTGTACAGGAGACCGGGAAGGGCTAAAGAAGCAAATCGTTCTGCAGTACACGTGGGACCGTACGGAAAGCCTCCGTGAAATGACTTCCAAGGAATATGAAGCCTGCTGCTGTGCCTTGGAGAAACTGACCGGGCAGGATGAATGGCGGCAGAAACTTCGCGAGGAACTGCGACGGAAACGCAGCGTATGTCTGAAGCTGATGCAACAGTTGGGTATAGACACCACTGACTGGAACCGGGTGAACGAATTCTGCAACAACCCTCGGATAGCCGGCAAACCCTTTGTTCAGATTAGTACAGCGGAGCTGGAACAACTGGCCATCAAACTGCGGGCTATCCAACGAAAAGGAGGTTTAACCGATAAATAGAACAATATGGATAAAAAAGCACATGAAGCGCTTGAGCGCATAAGAAAAGACGTGACTCTTACGACATCCGATCTGGAGAACCAGGATGCAGCGGAGTTTTTCAACGAGCTGGCTGACTGGGCGTATGCCAACGGGGAGGCCATGCTGATAGACGATGAACCAGAATCGCAGGATAACGAGTAGGAATAAAAACAAGTAATGAACATTCAAAATGATTTAAACATGGAAAAGAACAATCAAAGTGTGGACGTCAAGTCCCTGAGTAAAGAACAGCGAGCAGCCCTGATGGCCCAGCTGCAGCAAGAAGAGAAAGAAGACCGCATCGCCCGTCGTGAAACTTACGAGGCATTACGCGGTGAGTTTATGCACGAAGTAAAGGCCAACGTCCTTGAGATGGTGAATGCCGTGACCGGGTTCCGCGGATGGCTGGAAAAAGAAGCCGATGCCTTTACCAAGGTGATGAAGGAATACGGCCAGGTGAAAAGCGACGAACAGCGCAGCTACACCATTACGGACGGAGACTTCCGGCTGGAGGTGAAAAGCAACAAGGTGAAAGGCTTCGATGAACGAGCCGACATGGCAGCCGACCGTCTGATTGACTACCTGAAGCGCTACATGCAGAACAGTGAGAAAGGTTCGGATGATCCGATGTATCAGATGGCCATGACCCTGCTGGAGCGCAACAAGATGGGCGATCTGGACTACAAGAGCATTTCGAAGCTCTACGAACTGGAAGACAAGTTCGATGAAGAGTACGCAGACATCATGCGCCTGTTCAAGGAAGCCAACGTGGTGCAGCGCAATGCCACCAACTACTACTTCAGCCGCCGTAACCCTGAAAACGGTGTATGGACCCGCATTGAACCCAGTTTCTGCCGTTTGTAACCGGAAACCGTTAACCCTGTAAACAGAAAGCGCCGCAGTTGTTATAATTGCGGCGCTTTTGTTCTTAAATTCGATGAAAATCAGCTATTTTTGTAAGAGAAAACAAGTATATGGGCAAAGGACGGGATAAAGAATTGATCAAGCTGCGTGACGAGGCACTGTGCCGCCGTTACTACTATTGGACAGAAATACAGCGGTTGCGGTTCGACGATGCTTTAAAAGTGTTGTCGGAGCGCGAATTCTTTATATCCGAGGAGCGTATCATGACCATAATCCGCCGGAAATCACGTGAGGGAACAGACTACAATCTGAAGCCTGTTCCCAAGGTGAAAGCCCCCCGCCTGACCGCTGCCCAGCTTGAGCTATTCCCCGTAAGATGACGGCATGGCCGATTCATCGTGCAGGGTGAATGAGAATGTCATTTCATAGACCTTGATGTAATGTGGCATGGCATACGAGCGGCTTTTCTCGCGTACCAGTGGCGAAGCGTTGTCCGTGCATTGCAGGCACTGCAGTGACTTGTATAATTTACCGGCCAGCTGCTGCCTTTCCCTTACCTTGTCATACGTGCCGGATGCGTAGCTCGTATCGTCGTAACAATCGATAGCCAGCCGGACGGTCAGCATGGATTCGCTTTTCTGTACCCCGTATCCAAGGTCGTGCCAGTCGGAACTGGCATTTCCAATCAATACACAAGGGAAGGTGACCGGGTACTGGTCTTCTTCTGCCCCCATTTCCAATTGTCCGTAGTCCTCATCAATGAGCGAGAGTTCCGGCATTTCCTGTGCAATCTGTTCCATGATTGCGATAAAAATTTCGTCCATATCGTTATTCGTTTAAAATGTTGGTAATTTCCTGCTCCACCTTCTCCCGTATGCGGCTGTTCAATTCTTCGCTTTCGCCCATGAACTGGCGCTGCGGGATGCGGATGTGCAGTTTCTTTTTCTTGGTAAGTGCCATGTTCTTCCAGAACTATGCCTGTGGATTCAGTTCCTTCGGTTTGGAACGCCGTTTAACACGTTTCTTTTGCCCTGTGCCGGCTTTTTTCCTTTTCCCCGAAGCCTTATAGAACTTTGCCCATGCAAAGCGTCTCATGCGGTCTGTGACGGTAACATCGATTTCCCCTCCCCAGTTGTGGACGGGCGCATAGACCACCTCGTTGAACACCCTTACCCGGTAGTCGGTGGGTGTATATCCGACCGATTTGAACAGATGCTTCCTGCCGGAGAGCAGCGTTCCATAATTGCTGGCGGCATCGGTACCTCCCGAGGACAGCCGTTTGGATTTTGGCCAAGGGTGAAGACCGCCATTAACAAAACCACCCTGGCGGAAGTTATCCTGGAAATGGTCTTTGGCCATACGTCCTACCATGACCGGCATTTTGCGCCGCATCATGCTGTCCAGTCTGTCACGTTTCCGCTTTATCAGTTCTGCAAAATCTTTTATGTCCATAATCATTAGTAATTCAAGAATAATTTATAACTTTGCAACCAAGGCTTCCAATATGCCTTTTATGCATTATGAATATACCGGAACAAGTAAAGAATGAGGCCCGTACGCTTATTGAGCAATACGGTGACACCTTCGAATACCTTGGTATTTATGAAGGCCAGGAAGCCTATGTATTCAAGTTCCCAGAAGACTCCTGTACCGGTTATCCTTTTGTTTACCTGTATGACGGTAAAGAAGCAACCGAAATAACCGGTCCGTTATCTATTGACATTATCGATTCATGTGTCGAAAATATCGAGGAAGGAGACATCGAATAATTTATTGTCAATTCTCAGGATTCCCCTGCAGCTGTGGGAAGTCGCAGCTCCTATTTCACATAAATATTTCACGTCTTTCCATTCCATTCCAGAACCGGCAGAATTGTCGCTTTGGGGTTCTATGTACCTTAGTTTGCCGTCTGCGAACCGCTGCAGGATTGTAGCATGTCCGCCCCCGCTTTTCCAACCGATACTCAATTCATACACGCCTTCTTCCTTGCATACTTCATTGAAATACTCCATGTATCTTTTAGGCGTCATTTTCAGGTATCCTTTGTGTGCAACCCAGTTGTTTATACTTATATGCTGCACCGGAGTACCGTCGATGTTTTTCCAGACTTCAAAAGCACGCCCATTGCTAAGGTATTCAAGTTTTGACCCTGCAACATTGCCTTTGGCCGTAATATCCCATCCCCTCAACCGTAAAGCGTATGCCGGTGCGCAAGTCTGGCAGTTGATGCTGTATGGGGTATCGCGTTTTTTATCGTAATCGCTGTTCTTCCGGTAACGGTTCCCCCTTTTATCACGATATATCCCGTTAGGATCTGGAATATACTCGTCCACGTGTTTGGGATTCGCATTCTGTTTATCCGCCTTATCCACATCCATAGGTTTCCCTTTTTTGATCTTAAGAGCCTTTTCTATTTCGAGATTATTCCGAGCAATGGCCATTTTTTCCTCTCCAGTAAGACAATCCGGCATTTCCTGAACCATTTCATCAATACGCGCCATAAGTTTATCCACCGCTTTTTTGGCACCCTTGTGGGCTTCCGCCTGATATGGATGATTGTCTGAAAACAATTTGCCGTCTTTCCCCGGGTTGTTATCCAGCCCGGGCTGGGGCTTGTTCTTATCATCTTCGTCCGGAAGCGGTGTAGGTTCTTCATCAGTGGCCGTGAGGTCACACTTGCAGTTCCAACGGTCGCCTGGTCGGTGGTTGTTCCAGAAAGGATCATCAATCGACCGGACGGTATTCCAGAACGGGCGATGGTCAGCCCCCGGATGAATGGAGGTGGACGGTAGCCATTTGAGGTTGGGCAAAATATCACGTTCACGCAGGAACTGCTGCCAATCAGCCGCCTGATGCGCCCGGATGACCGCCGTATCATACTCCGTCCGCAGCCAGTGGCGAACCTGATGAGAAGCAATGGGCAAGACTTCCTGTACCCATTTGTCGAACGGTTTTAAAATGCCGTTTGAATCCAATAAAAGTCGTGCCATGTCATTCTGCATACGATGTACCTTGAATGCCGAGAATACGGCATTGTTCCGGAGTATGGCATTTCTGAAATCCTCGTCCGGAGTAATGGCCTTGGATTTGCTGAACCCTTCCTTTGCCGCCTTGTCCATCTTTGCCCATATTTCATTGAACAGGTTGATTTCGATTTCGGTTGCCGGATGAAAGTCCCTGCTGTATATGTTCAGCAAGGCACGCCGCAGCACCTCTTCGGAGAAGTCAAACTCCATGGAGATGCTGCCATTATCAGCCGCATACAGTCTGTCGACTACCAGTCTAAAGCTGCCCCGTCTGCCGGGGCTTTCACGAAAAAACCTTTGAGCCAGTTCCGGAAGTTTCTTTTCTGTTTCGGTGTCGGTTCATCATCCCGTCCCTTATTCGCTGGTTCCGGTTCCTTCTTTGGGGTTGAAACCAGGGCAGCCTGTGCAGCCTCCCTTTGTTCAGCCTTCAACTGCTCGTAGTTGGCCGGTTTGTCGATGCCGAATTCCTCATAGAGATAGTCGTCGTCGATGGGAATGTTGAAGTTCTTCTTCAGCTGCGTAAGGATGGATATTTTGGTGCCTGCATCCGTTTCCTTCGGTTCCGGGAAGCAGAATGTACCCCCTTCAGTATTGATGCCCATACGCAGCAGAATGTCCGTCATGTCGTAATTTAACACATTCAGCACGTACTTCCGGTCAGCCTCCAGCACCTTGTCCTCCACCTTTTTATGCACCGTACCCAAAGCCTGTGTGCCTTTTTCGGACGATTCGGTGGTCAGCGTATTGCCCAGTATCAGTTTGGATATTTCATTGTTGCACCGTTCGCAGAGGCGTTCATATACATCGGCCGACCCCGTTTTGTTGCCGGCTTCCGTGAGCTTTAGTTCCGTGTCCTTGGCGTGGAAGAACTGCGCCAGACTTCCGGCATTGGCCGCATCCTCCATGGCCCGCTGGCGTGACTCGTCGTCATCGGAATCATAGATATATTCCTGGATAGGCATGCCGAATACCTCGGAGAACTGTGCCCAGTCGCCCGTGGTGTTACGTTTGTAGATGACCCAAGGTGCAGCCTTGGCCAACAGTCCCAAATCGGACGGAGAGCCCACAAAAAGCAGGTCGGTATATTCATCCCATGAATGGCCGGTGATGTCTGTCTGGTGCCGCAAGATGAGTTCCCTGACCGGATCCACATGCTTACGCGGTACCAGGTCGTAGTCCACCCATTCCTGCAGCTTGTAGAACTGGCAGAGTGAAAAGCCCCAGAACTTGGCATCGAGGATGTCACCCACCAGCCGGTTGAACCAGGGCGACTGAATCTGCTCGTTGATTTTATCGTTGGGCTTCCCGTCCACCCGGAATTCCATGTTGGAGCACAGCACGGCATTCTTTCGCTTTTCAAGCACACAGGAAAGGTGGGTATCCATCAGAATGTCCTCGTAGAGGTCATAAAGTTTGTAACGTCGCGAGAAATCGACATTCTCGGCCGCCTTGATGGCTGCCATGTAGTCGGCAATGTCCAGTCCGAAGCGTTTGGGCTGTGTGAGCACAATCACATTCGGTTTCTTTTGTCCCGGCAACGCGAAATTCCCCCCTACGGTGATGATGCCGGCTTTGTTGTTTTTTCTGTTTTTCTTCTTCATACTGCTTGCTTTTTACCAGTGGTTCGTACGTTTGCGGTTGCTTTGAATGCGGAAATCCGATCTGCCTGCCCTTTGTTCTTCGGGTAGCAGCGGAGCCCCTTCGATTGATATATCCTCGTCGGCCACCGCCTTCATCCATTCCACAGCCCGTTCGTATCGGTCCTTGCGTACCTGGGAAAGTTTCTGCGGGTTGTGGATGCAGAAGATGTGATAGACCGCCATGTCGATGACCATCATCAGCACGAGCTGGTTCCGGTTCTCGCCGGTAACTTCGAAGATTTTGTTGCAGTCGTAACGTTTGCCCAAGTAGCATCGCATTTCGGCAATGGCCCTGTCCTCGCAAACCTCAATGACCGTTTCGTCTTCGCGTACCAGTGCGTCGAGAATGTCGCGGTGGATACTCGCATCGTAATCGGTGAGTTCTACAAATTTGCTCATAGTCCTATTGTTTTAGAGTTGTCATAATCTTTTCTTGTTCCGTTTTCTCACATCCTTTCTTGAACGGAAAACGGGCGGTTCGATGCGCCTGATCAGCTCATCGATGATGCGGTTAGCCCCTTCGACCGCATCCGGTCCGTCGGCCGGGTAGCGCATGGTCAAGGTGAACAGCTTGAACTGGTCCTCCAGTTCCTTCATGTGCGGGTTGTCCCGTTCAGCCTCGTTGAGGATGAGGTTCCCTTCGCGGTTGAGCGGTTCAAGGTTGGCCTCGATACGTGTGGCCTTGTCCGTCTTCTTCTCCTCGTCGCCCCGGATGAACAGTGCAATCTTCTGTTCCCGTCGTACCTTTGCCACCAGCGGTTTGAACACCTGCTGGAAGAAAGGGTCCTGCAGTTTGTTGTTCTCCATGTAGCAATAGACATTGGTCTTGCCCCCGACGAATTCAAGCATCCGGACATACCAGTCAATGAACTCCGCATTGAGCGCCTGTGCCAGGAAAGTCTTGATGACGTAAAGCCTGCCACCCAATTTGCCACAGAGCGAAACCGTCTTGAAGGATTTGCCTTTCTTACCCTTGCTTTCGCCCGGTGCCGGGTCGCCATACACCACGAGGAACTTGAATTTGGAGAGTGCCGGAACTTTGCCGTATGCAATGTTTTCGAATACCTCTCCCACGGAAATCGGGTTGTTGAAATATTCTCCCTGTGCCGCCTTTTTGGATATTTTGGACAGTGTGCGGTCGATGTCCTCTTCCGAGTTCTTTTCTGGCCATGTGGAAAAACCGTTTTTGTCGCGGATGTTCACGATGTCCCAGGAGTCGGCCATTTCGCCCGCCCTCACCACGCAGCAGTCCTTGGCGATGATGTTTCCGCAGAAGATGACCAGTGTAGGTTCGGAAATGGACCTTGTGGGATACAGCGCATTTTCCCACCAGTCCCAGCGCTTCTGGATGATGTCCGGGTTCTTGGTATCCTCGTCCGTATCAAAGTCATCGACCAGCAGTACGTCGGGACGTATGGCCTCGTTTCGCGAACCACGCGGAGATTGTCCGGCACCCAGTGCGCGGAAAGAGACCTTCCCTTTGGTGGTGAATTCATCCTCGGTCCATGAGCCCGGCAGTTCCTGTTTGCCGTAGTATGCCATGATGCGTCCGTTGGCTTCGAGATTGGCCCGGTAGGGATCGAGCAGGCGCACCGCATTGTCCTTGCTGTTGGAGGTCAGAATCACATTCTTTTTGCGTCCGGTAAGCGTGAGATTCATGACGATGAACATGGTGACGGTGGATTTGGCCAGCTCACGGCTCCAAGAAAGCACCTCAAACCATTCATCGTGTGCAATGATCCGCCGGATAGCCTTTTTCTGGAAGTCGGCAAATTCACATTTGGCATAATTAGGGAAAAAGAACTTGATCCATTCTATGGGATGTTTCTCAAGATATTCCCGGTGTTTTTCCCGTTCGGCTGCCGTCATGTTCCGGTCGACCGGTGTAGCCCTTGCGATGTCTTCTTTATACTTCTCCCAATCGAGGAGAGCGAGTCTGTCAGTCTGTTTCATTGTCTATCCCTTTATAATTTGTCTTTAATGTACGCATCGGCCAGCCGGGTGATTTCCTTTGCCTTTTCAAGGTCGGCCGCCCGTACCCAGTCGATGAGCCCGGTTAAAACACTGATGATGTCGGCAATGCCTACTTCCTGCTCCATGTTGCGTATGGCCGCCGACAGTTTCCCAAGGATGTCAGCCTCCTTGGATGAGGGGAACCGTTCCCCCTCGGGCCGTTCGGCGATGGCCTTGTTTATTTCGGCCACCTGCCGGTAGAGGTTAGCCACCTGTTCCTGCCTTGTGAGCGTAAGCCCCACCTTCTGTTCCTCCCACTTCCCAGCCCGTACCCAGTTGGACACGGACACCCGTGACACGCCCACCCGGTCGGCGATTTCCTGCTGTGTGAGGTTTTCCTTGAGGTACAAAGTTTTTGCCCATTCCTTTTTCTGGGCATTCGTCAAATCTGCCATAAATCGTCCTTTTTAGTTGTAAATCACGTTACAAAATTGCATGAAAAAGCGGGGTTTGTAAAAGCGCGTACGCATGATGACGGGTTACAGCGTTATGATAACGCCAGAAAACGTTATGATGCGGACGCGGTTTCTTGGTGCCATGGGAATGTTCTATTTTCGCACCATCGAAAGGCGGGGAAACCGCTGGTAAAGACATGACGATGAGCAGATTTTTCAATATTACAACGAGTGACGACGGCACCAGTACGATATTTCTATACGGGGACATCGGAGACTATACGGAGGTGCAAAGCGGGCGCATAGCCCAGGAGCTGATGGAAGCCGAACGCGTGAGCCGACGCATCCATGTGCGTATTAACAGCAACGGCGGGGAAGTGTACAGCGGTATTGCGATATTCAATGCCCTGCGCCATAGCCAGGCCGACATCCGCATTTATGTGGATGGCATAGCCGCCAGCATGGCCAGTGTGATAGCCCTTTGCGGCAAGCCCGTAGAAATGAGCAAATATGCCCGTCTGATGCTGCACAGTGTGAGCGGCGGGTGTTACGGCAACAAGCAGGACCTGCAGCGTTGCATGGAAGAGATAGAAAGCTTGGAAGGCAGCTTGAGTGAAATCTATGCCGAGCGGCTGGGCATGAGCAAGGAAGAAGTGAAACAGACCTATTTTGACGGCGAGGACCATTGGCTGACCGCCAAGGAAGCCCTGGACCTCGGTTTCATAGACGACATCTATGATGCAGACCCCGTGCCGGCAGACAGTACACCGGCGCAGATATATACTTTATTCAATAACCGGCTCGTTGAGCCACAAAAAAACAGAGAAGACATGAATCTGGAAGACGTAAAGAAACGCCCGCGCTTCAAGGACTGCGCGAGTGATGCGGATGTGTTCCGCCTGATGGACCAACTGGAGGAAGAGGCAGGCAAGGTACCTATCCTTACGAAAGAGAACACCGACCTGAAGGCCAAGGTGAAGACCTACGAAGACAAGGCTGAAGCCGAAGACCTTGCCGCCCGCAAGCAGCTGCTTGACGCAGCCGAGCAGGACGGTCGCATTGATGCGACTACCCGCCCCATCTACGAAAACCTTTTGGCCAATGACCGCGAGAACGGCGAAAAGGCCCTGGCCCAACTGCCGGTAAAGCGCCGTGTGATGGAAGACCTGCATCTGGAACCGAATGGTGAAGAAAGCCCCTGGAACAGGCGTATGCGAGAAATTAAGGACAAACGTAAAAAGTGATTGAACTATGGCAATAATTGTAAGAAACACGAATTACAGCGGCGAGGTACTGGAACAGTTGCTGACGCTTGCCGCTACGAGCAATGAGATTGTGGAAAAGGGGCTGATCATGGTGATTCCCGGTGTGGAGAAGAAAATCAGCCTGCCGCGCCTGAAGACCGGCAAGATGCTTCAGAAGCGCAAGGAGAACCCCGGTGTGGAGGATTCGAAGGGAAACTTCAACTACGACGAGAAGAGCCTTGACCCGGTGGACTTCATGGCCTTTACGGTATTTAACCCCCGCACGTTCGAGAACATCTGGCGCAAGTGGCAGCCGAAGGGCAACCTGGTATTCTCGGAACTTCCGCCCGAAGCGCAGAACGCCCTGCTTGCCGAGCTGGCCAAACAGGTGCAATTTGAACTGGGTGACCACTATGTGAACGGCGAATATGGGGATGATGACGACCACCTGTTTAACGGCATCCTGACCCAGATGGCCAAGGATACTGAGGTGATTGTGGTGGACAGCGCAGAATCGACCATGCTGGGCAGACTGAAAGCTATGCGTGCGAAGATTCCTGTAGCCATCCGCAACAACCCGGACCTCCGCATCCTGATGAGTGTGAACGACTTTGACAAGTATGACGACGAACTGACCCAGCGCGAGGCAAAGAACACGAGCGAAACCGACGTGAATGCCCGCCGCTACAAGGGCATTACCATAGAGACGCTTGCCGCCTGGCCCGATGATCTGATTGTGTGCACCCTCTGTTCGCCCGATGCCGGCGGCAACCTGTTTGCGGCTGTGAACCTGCAGGACGATGAAGACGTGATTCAGATTGACAAGATTTCGAACGCAAGCGAACTGTACTTCTTCAAGATGCTGATGAAGGCCGATACGAACGTTGCCTTCGGTGAAGAAGTGGTGGTATTGGACAAGCGCAGCAACCCCGTGTTCAAGGCGAGCGAGAAGAAGATTTCAGTTGATCCTGCCAGTGTGACCCTTGAGGCAACCGGTGGCAGCGAGGAGGTGACTGTGACCGCGAGTGGAGAATATGAGATTGGCAGTGCCCCTGCCGGCTTCAAGGTGGAAGCGACGGATAACGGTGTGAAGATTTCGGCCGGTGCAAACAGTGGCAGTCAGAAAACCGGTACGCTGACCCTTACACTCAATGCCGACCGCAGCAAGACGGCCAAGATTACCATTACCCAAAACCAGAAAGGATAAGATGATATGGCAAAGTTGAAGTATCTGGTAATTCATTGTACGGCAACGCCGGAGGGGCGTGAGGTATCATCGGCGGACATCCGGAAGTGGCACACTTCGCCCGTGAGCCAGGGCGGCCGAGGCTGGAAACAGGTGGGCTATACCGACCTGTTCCACCTGCAGGGCGGAGTGGAACGACTGGTGAACAACAACGAGGATGCGCAGGTGGATCCGTGGGAAGTGACGAACGGCGCGAAGGGATACAACAGCGTGAGCCGCCACATTGTGTATGCCGGCGGTGTGGCCAAGGATGGCAAGACCCCGAAGGACACGCGTACCGGCTGCCAGAAAAAGGCACTGGAGAAGTATGTGAAGGACTTCCACCGCAGATTCCCGGATGTGCGCATTGTGGGACACAACGAGCTGGCGGCCAAAGCCTGCCCCAGCTTTGATGTACAGAAATGGCTGAAAGAAATAGGTATTAACCAATAATAAAAGAAACAATCAATGAAACGAATGATGCTGTTTATGATGCTGATGCTCGGTGTGGTATCGGCTGTGATGGCCCAAGGGACCGATGTTCCGGCAACGGACTATGACGCAATGATTGGCACCTTTGCCGGTTTTGCAGCCGGTGTGGTGGTGCTTACCGAAGGTTTGAAGGGCTTGTTCCCTAATATGAAAGGCTGGGTGACGCAGCTGGTAAGCTGGTGTGTGGGCCTGGTATGCGTGATGCTGCTGTGGTGGCTTGATGCGGGGTTTGTGAGTGATGTGAGCTGGGACATTGCCTTGCTGTATGGCTTTGGTGCCTCGCTTGTGGCCAACAGCGTGGCTGACACGGGACTGGTGCAGTGGGTTATCGGGTTATTCCGCAAGAAACGCGAGGAAGCAGCATAAAAGGTTGACTGACTAAAAAACGGGTGGTATGGATTTGAGCGAATTTATGAACATCATTCTTAGCGGCGGCCTTGTGGGCACTGTAGCAGCCATCGGGTCATTGCGTGCCACGGTGAGGAAAGCGAAAGCGGAAGCGATGAAGGCCGAAGCCGACGCGGAGGGTGTGCGTGTGGACAACGCGGAACATGCCACCCGCGTTTTGGTAAGCAACATTGTGGTACCCTTAAAAGAAGAACTGAATGCAACAAGAAAAGACCTGCAGGCCAACAAGCACGAAATGGCGCGACTGCGCAAGGCCATTGACACTGCCAACAGTTGCCGTCATCATGATGACTGTCCTGTGCTTGGCGGGCTGCGCAAGCAGCAGGAAGAGCATGACGGCGGAGAAGACACAGACGGAAACGGCAAGCGCCGACAGCGCGAGCGGAAGCCGACGGGCGGGACTGGTGATGGCGGGGGTACCGGCGAGTTCGGTGAAGCTGTCTATACCTGCGGACAGCCTCCGTAAACTTCCTGAAGGCGCGGTGTATCGCGGGAAGAGCGGCCAGGCCAACCTGACGGTAGGCAGCGACGGTAGCGGTAACATTGTGGCCGAAGCCTCGTGTGACAGCCTGCAACAGTTGGTGCTGTGGTATGAAGAAGAGCTGGCGCGCATCCGTAGCGAAACCAAGAGTGAAATTTCAAATGACGTTCAAACGGTAGAAAAACGCCCTCCGAACCGGATGCGGACGTTTATGACAGGTGTATTGGCCGGCATCTTGGCCGGTGTGTTATTAACCATGAAATTGAAAAGAAGATGAACAAGAATTTTATGTACGGCCTGGGAGCCGTGAAATACAATGACTTCGTGATAGGCTATATTGAAAAAGGCTCGTTTGACCTGAACGGCCAGAAGCCCGAAGCTGCAAAGATTGAGGCGGAACAGGCACCGGGTGCCCCCGTGCTGATCATTCCGCAGAGCAACGGCAGCATCGCCCCCACATTCAACGTAATCCAGACGGACTACAAGAACCTGCATGCCCTGCTGGGCGGCACGCTGCACTATGCGAAAGAAGACAGCCAGAAGAAGAACCCAATAGGCTGGACCGCCCCACAAGCCGCCCTGCTGATGCAAGGTCCTTTCGAACTGGCACTGGTGAGCGGACGGAGCATCCTGATACCGAACGGCACGCTGCTGAGCAACCTGGGCGGTAAGCTGACGCTTACGGAAACGGCCAAGATAGAATGTACGTTGGAGGTGGCTATGCCGGAGGACGGTTCGCAGCCCTACGGCGTGTTTGACTCGGAAACCCTGCCCGAAGAGTGGGGAGAGCACAAGCTGCCTGCAGCGGGAGCAGCGGCGGCTGCCTCGGTTCAAAGTGAGGAGGCCACAAGCAAGGAGACCACAAGCAAGGAGGGATAGTGTATGGCTGACCGGCTGGAACAACTGATAGAAATGGAGTGTGCGGATGCGCTGCTGGACAGCGGCGTGTCCGTTCCTCTTAAAAGGTGGAAGCTCCCATGGCTGAAACGCCCGCTGGAGGTGCGTGTGACGATGAAGCGCCCGCGACTGCGCGGGCAGATCCTGCTGGCGAGGGAATACCTGAAGATGGGTGTAGAACCCGGGTGGCAGCCGAAGGACAAGACCGAGGAACTAAGCTTTGTAGCGGAACATGGCAAGGCTGTGAGCCGTCTGCTGGCCTATACGGTGTGCCGTGGCTATGTGTCGCGACATGTGGGTATCGGTGTGACGGCATGGGTGCTTCGGAACTTTGTGGAGTGGAAGTATCTGATGGCGCTGTTCCGAACGTTTGAGCGGCTGATGGGCACGAAGGATTTTATGCGTATTATCAGCTCGGCGGCACGGGCGAACCCGATGAGTCCGAGACTGAGCCAGGCAAGGAAGGGGAGTTAAGGACCCGTTATGAAGGTTCCCATAGCCCTTTCGGCTTCGTGTGGCAGATAGCGAGTGCGACGGGCTGGAGTGTGGACTACATTCTGGACGGGGTGAATTACCAGACGCTGATACTGATGCTGAGCGACGCGCCGCGGTATGTGCGGAAAAAGCAAGGCGGCGGAAACGATGATTCCAGACCGGAACACAGCGCCGAGGATGAAGCGAACGATATAGTAGGATTTTTTTCAAAGCAAACTGGAATGAGCAAACCTGTAGAAGTTGAATTTTTGATGAAGGACAAACTCACGCCCGGCATGAACAAGGCCGAGCGTGAGGCGCTGGAACTGCGTAATACCGTCAGACTGCTGGAGGCTGAACTGGAAAGGCTGCGCCTTGCCGGGGAGACGGCTGCCCCAAATCTGGACCAGAGTGCCAATATCGCGCAGATCCATGCACTGGAGAAGCAGCTTGAGGAATTGCGCGGCAAACTGAAACTGCTGCAGGAGGAATCGGAATCCGTGCAGGTCACCCCTGCAGACATGCCCAACGCGCAGCGCCAGTTCAACGGGCTTCACAACAGCATCCAGCAGATGGCGCGTGAAATGCCTTCTTTGGCCATGGGACCGCAGATGTTCTTTCTGGCCATATCCAACAACCTGCCGATTTTTACGGACGAACTGGCCCGTGCCCGCAAGGAATACGATGAGCTGCAGAAGTCAGGCAAGAAAGGCACACCGGTATGGAAACAGGTCCTGTCCTCGCTCTTTTCCTGGCAGACGGCCATGACCACCGGCATCATGCTGCTTGTGATGTACGGTGATGAAATCTGGGATTGGACGAAAAACCTGTTCAGTGCCAAAAAAGGCGTGGATGAATTCAACATATCACTCAAGGAAATGACCGAGATAGAGAAGGACGGCCGTGCCCAGATGGTGCGTACCCGCTTCGAACTGAAATCGGTCATCGACGAGATAAAGAACTTCACCGGCAGCAAGGAACAGGAAAAGGCGAAGGTAGAGGAACTGAACCGCAAGTACGGGGAATCTTTCGGGTATTATAAAACACTTTCCGAATGGTATGATACCCTTATCCAAAAGAGCGAGGACTATGTACAGGTCCTGCTGCACCAGGCCAATGTCCAGAACCTTGTAAAAAAAGCTGCAGAAGCCGATGAAGAGGTGAATAAAATCAAGGCGCAGAAACCGGAAGAGGCGGAAAGCGCCATGGGCTTTTTCGGGAAATGGGGACAATATATCATGCAGTCAAGCATGGCAGAATCCGGGCAGTTCTATGACGCACAGGCTGCCATTAAGAAACATGATCAGGAAGCTTATGATATACTGTTGAAAAATGCCGAAAACAAACGCGACGGTTATCTGAAAAAAGCGGAGGAAGAGGTAAGGAAAGCCGCAGAAGCAGCCAAAAAAGGAAATATCGGCGGACATACCGACCCCGAACAGTCCGGGAAGAATCCGGAAGCGGAAGCCAAGCAACGGCTTGCCACAGAGCGCAGGTTGGCGCAGGATCTTGCCGCCCTGCAGGCCGAGAACCGGAAGGAAGAGATAGACCGTATGCAAGCCGGTACCGAGAAGAAACTGGCACAAATCGAATATGACTATAACGCCCGGAAAGAAGAGATAAACCGGCAGGAAGCCGACTGGAAGCGTGAGAACAAGGAAGCCGGTCTTTCCACCGGAGATAACGGACTTACCCGGGAGCAACAGGATGAACTTGAAAAAGCCCGTGCCTCAAACACCGCGTCCCGGAAAAAAGCGGAGGCGGACGTGTACAGGGAAGAGGCGGAAGCCATGCGTGACTATCTGAAGGAATACGGGACCTTCCAACAGCAGAAACTGGCCATCGCTGAAGAATATGCCGAGAAAATCCGCAAGGCACAGTCCCAGGGCGAAAGGCTGACTTTGGAGAAGCAGCGTGATGCGGCTGTGCACAAAGTGGACATGGAAGCCCTTACCCAGAAGATAGACTGGGGAGCAGCGTTCGGGGATTTGACCGGTCTGCTTGCAGACCAGATGAAGAACCTGCTTGGCGAACTTAAACAGTATGTCAAGACGGATGAGTTCAAAAAAACGGGAGCCGCAGACCAGCAGGTTGTTTACGATGCCATCGAACGGATTCAAAGCATGCTCCCCGGTGGCAACGGGACATTGGATTTTGCCCGGCTGCAAACGCAGATGCACGCTTTGGGGGATGCCGTAACACGCGTGCAAAATGCGGAACTGCAGCAGGAAGCGGCATTCATTCGGTTAAAAGCGGCGCAGACCGATTACAACAAGGCTCTTGAAAGCGGTAACCAGGCAGAAATAGAACGTACCAAAATCGCTCTTCAAACGGCCCAATCGTCCAGCGTTTCAGCTGACGAAGAATACCTGAACGCCACCTCTGAAATGAAGGCGCTTGCCGGGGAGGTGAAAAGTGCCTCCCAGGACACGGTTGACGGGTTGAACATGGTATCCGACGGGTTGCACGGCTTTGCGAGCGGAACCTTGCAGGGATCATTTGAAGGAATCCAGAACATGCTTACCGGTCTTTCAAAACTGAATATCGGAGGCAAGGTCGGTGATGCCATCAGTCAGATGTCCGAGACCCTGTCAAGTGCCGGAGTCATCGGGCAGATCATATCGGCTATTCTCTCCATACTGGATTTGCTGAAAGACGGTATTGGCCCGATTATCTCATCATTGATAGATACCATTTTCAATGCGATAACCGGAATACTCGACAATATCCTCAGCGGAGACCTGTTCAAACAGATAGGCGGTTCCCTTGTGAAAGGTATCGGAGGACTGCTGAACACGGTGTCTTTCGGAGGTTTCAACAAACTGTTCGGCATCGGCGGGAACGCCAAGGAAGTGCAGGCGGCTATAGACCGTCTTACAGACCGGAACGAGAAACTGCAGACTTCCATCGAAGACCTGACCGATACCATCAAGGCAAGCAAGGGGACAAAATCGGTGGAAGCTTACCGGGATGCTTACAAATACCAGAAAGAAACGAATGCAAACTATCTGCAGATAGCAAAGGAACAGGCCCGCTACAGCGGAAGTCACCACAGCTGGAACTACTACTGGGGTGGTTTCAACCAGGCACAGATAGACAAACTGAGCGGACAGATTGGCCGCCGGTGGGACGGGAACCTGTGGAGCCTGAGCCCGGAGGAGATGAAGGCGCTGCGCAGCAATGTGGATATGTGGACGCAAATCCAGAATACCGGCAAGGGCGGTTACGGCGGGCGACTGACCGAAAAACTGGATGACTACATAGACCAGGCCGGCAAGCTGGAGGAACTGACCGACCAGCTGTATGAAGGTCTGACCGGTATTTCATTCGACGGGATGTACAGCAGCTTCATCGACAATCTGATGAACATGAAGTACGGTGCCAAGGATGCGGCGGAGGATATATCCGAGTACTTCATGCGGGCGATGCTGAGCAACAAGATCGGTGAGATGTACAGCGACAAACTGAAAGGCTGGTGGGAGAAGTTCGGCAAGGCCATGGAGGACAACGAACTGACCGAGGCGGAACGGAACGCGCTGATGGAAGAGTACATGCAGTATGTGGACGAAGCCCTTGCCCTGCGTGACAACCTGGCGGCAGCCACGGGCTACGACAAGACCGAAGCCGGCGGTACCAGCCAGAGTGCGAAAGCGGGCGGCTTTACGGCCATGACGCAGGACCAGGGGACGAAGCTGGAGGGCATGTTCACCAGCGGGTTGCAGCACTGGAGCAGCATGGATGACCGGCTGGAAAGCGTGGTGGAGAAGATGGACACGGCTGAAGGGCATCTGGCCCGGATAGCCGAGAACACCGGTGTGAGCGCCGGACACCTGGGCGAACTGAAGGAAGTGATAAAGAAAATGATACGTGACGGACTAAAAGTGAAGTGATATGGGCAATATACTGAGCGGACTGGTGCTGGTGAACGGCACGGACATCTGGACGGAATACGGCGTGTTCCTGGTGGAAGACCGGCGCGGGGGCATGGAGAACCTGACGGCCATCCTGACCCCGAGCAAGGCCAAGAAGGATACGGCTGTGGACATACGGGAGGAGCACGGGGAGAAATACAGCCCCGTGCTGACCCCACGGAATGAGGCACGTGACGTGACGCTGCACTTTGCGCTGTACAACAAGACCCAGGCAGGCTGGATGAAGCAGTACTTTGCCTTTGTGAATTTCCTGAAGCAAGGGAAGGACGGCTGGCTGGAAATCCGTTTCCCCCAGCTGGACCTGCAGCTGCGGGTGAAGTATGCCGACTGTACGAAGTTCACCCCGCTGACCTATCTGTGGACGGAAGGCGTGCATGCCGGAAAGTTCCGGGTAAAGTTCCGGGAACCGAAACCGATTATATAACCATTCAAACGCTATTAGAATATGCTTCTAACGATATATGACAAAGCCGGGACCAAGCGTGCGGACGTGGCCGTGAACGACAGCTCGACGCAAAGCAAGGAGGTACAGGGAGACAATGTGCTTTCCCTGTCGTTCAGCTACTATGACTTCCTGCCCCTGGACGTGAACGACTACACGGACTATCTGGGCGAACGGTACTGGCTGACGGAGCGCTACACGCCGAAGCAGGTGAACGAGGGCGAGTGGGACTATGACCTGAAGCTGTACGGTGTGGAGAGCCTGATCAAGCGGTTCCTGGTGCTGGAGACGACGGACGGGGACACGAACCCCCTGTTTACCCTGACGGCCACGCCCCGCGAGCATGTGGCGATGGTGGTGAAAGCCATCAATGACGGCATGGGCCACATTACTGACTGGAAGACGGGTACGGTGGAAGGTACGGAGCTGATCACGATAGACTACGAGGGGATGTACTGCGACGAAGCGCTGAAAGCCATTGCGGAAAAGGCCGGCGGCAAGGTGGAATGGTGGGTTGAGGGGCAGACGGTGAACGTGTGCCGCTGTGAGCACGGGGAAGAAATCACCCTTGGCTATGGCAAGGGGCTGACCTCCCTGGAAAGAGATACGAGCAACACGGCCAAATTCTATACGCGCCTGTTCCCGGTAGGCTCGACCCGCAACATCGATGCGGAGAAATACGGCAGCCCGCGTCTGATGCTTCCCGGCGGCAGGAAGTACATCGAGCAGGGTGTGGAGGAATACGGCATCTATGACCATTACGAACAGGATGCCTTCAGCGGTATCTACCCCCACCGGGTGGGTACGGTGAGCTCGGTACGCAGCGAGGAGGTGACGGACGAGGAAGGGAACAAATTCACCGTCTATTACTTCCGGGACGGGGAACTGAACTTTGACCCCAACCTGTACGAGCTGGCCGACGAGACCAAACGTGTGTCGTTCCAGACGGGCGACCTGGCCGGGCTGGGAGAAAGCGATGACCACTACTTTAAGGTGAACTACGACAGTGCGGCAAGGGAATTTGAACTGATTACCATCTGGCCCTATGATGACGACACCCAGCTGCCGGGCGGCAAGCTGGTGCCCCGAGCAGGCGACACCTATATCCTGTGGAACATCCGGATGCCGGATGAGTATTACCGGCTGGCCGAAGAGGAGTTTGCGGTTGCGGTGGACGAGTACAACAAGGAGTACTGGCTGGACATTGCCGCCTACAAAGCCCCGACAGACCCGGTATACATCGAGGAGCACGGCATCGACCTGTTTGTGGGCCGGAGGGTGAAGCTGGAGAGCCGGAAGTATTTCCCGGAAAAAGGCTACCGTCAGAGCCGTATCACCAAAATCAGCCGCAAGGTGAACGAACCCGGGCAGATGGACATCGAGATAAGTGATGCGCTGCAGGTGGGCAAGTTCGACAAGGTGACGGACAGCATCGGTGCGCTGAAAAGCTATACGAAATCAAAGACGGAAGGCGCTGCCCTTCCGGACATCATACGAAGCTGGGACAAGACGCTGCCCACGGACAACAACCTGTTTTCCGCGCGGCGCAGCCAGAAAGAGTTCCTGAGCAAGAACCGGCCGGACACGGCCAAAGAGCCCATCCGCTTCCTGAAGGGTGTGAGCTTTGGCGAGGCTGCCGGCGGCAAGCCCTGCGGCAGCGTGGACGGTGAGGGCAATGCCGAGTATCTGACTGCCGTGATCCGCGAACTGCTGCGCAGCACGGAGTTTGTGGACGGGCTGACCGGTGAGGGCTGGCAGCTGTGGATTGACCAGCTGACGGGACTGACGAACCTGACGGTGGACAAAGTGACTGCCCGGCAAAGCCTGGTGGCGCTGGAACTGCTGATCGAGAAGGTGCGCAGCGTGTGCGGCCAGCTGGTGGTGTCCGCTGCCAACGGCAAGATCAAGGACGTGGTGAAGCAGGGCGACAACTACCGCATCGTGTTTGAGCAGGAATCAGGCTTTGTGGCCCATGACCTGATGCGCTGTGCGGTTACGGGTGGTAAGAAACTAAAAGCATACTGGGTGGAGGTGGCTTCGGTGATAGCCGGCGGGGTGATGGTTCCGGTGAGCGAGTTTGGCGGGGTGAAGCCGGAGGCAGGCGATGAGTGCGTGCTGATGGGCAACACGGAAAACCCGCTCCGGCAGAACCTTATATCCATTGCGGCCACGGAGGACGGGCAGCCCCGTATCGACATCCTGGACGGGGTGAAGGCCAAGAACTTCAACGGCTGCCTGCGCTGCCGGCTGGGCAAGCTGGACGGTATCAGGAGCAGCGCTTTCCCGGCAGACAACCAACCGAAGGGAAACGGCCTGTATGCCGACAACGTGTGGCTGAAGGGTACGTTCGTGTTGATGACGGGCGAGGACATCCTGACGCGGTTTGAGATAACCGAGGGGAAAATCCATTCAGCCGTGGAAAGCTTGCGCAAGGAAATACGCGAAGAACAGAGCTATCTGGACAACAGCAGTTTTGCCGACGGCATGGACAAATGGAAGACGGGCAGCAAGGCCACGCTGTTCACCCTGGGCGGACGCTGGATTTGGGCGAACGGCGGTCCTTACGGTACGAAGCCGGACGGGCATGCCGAGATACGGACCGACGGCAAGGTGCCTTATGCCTATATCCGGAACAGCTATATCATGCAGAAACTGGAGGACTTCCGGCTGGTACCGGAGTACCGGCAGACGAACAGCCAGGGCGAACGGGTGCCCGGCGTGGTGTATCTGTCCTTCAGCTACCGGGTCATCAAGGCCGGACGGTTGAAAATCGAATTTGTGGGTGCTGACAAGACCGGGTTTGAAAACTTCAACCTGTTCAGCCATGAAGAAGACCTGCCCGTTGGCGGCGAGAAGATGTTCACGCTGGACGGCCTTTGGAACGGTACGGGAGACTTCAAGCTGTCGTTTACGGGCGTGATTTACATTTCGCTGCTGGTATTCTCTACCAACAAGGCGGACGCACTGGCCTATAAGTACCGTACACTGTTCGAACAGAGCGACCGGCTGGTAAAGATTTCAGCGGCGGTTTTTGACAAGGACGGGGCTGCATTGAAAGAAACCGGGCTGGTGATCAAGCCGGAAGGTGCCGGGCTGTATGCCCAGGATGCCAGCGGAAAGGTGGCCCTTATCGGGGTCAGTGTGGAAGATACAGACGAATACGGCAAGCCCGTGAGCAAAATCAAGCTGACAGCCGACCACATACAGCTGGAGGGACTGGTGACAGCCAACGGCAATTTCAAGATACTGGAAGACGGGAGCATGGAATGCCGGAATGCATCTGTATATGGAAAAATATTTGTTGAGGACGGAGGAAAGGTAGGAACATTTACAGTTGAAAGGAATTGCATGCTTTGGAGTAATGGAGATGCTGAAATTCGATTGGGATATGACGGCTATTGGACCGGAGATACCTGCATCTATGCTAAGGCAAACAATTTTAGTAATGCAATCATGGGTATTGCTCCATTTGGTGGAGCAGGTATTTATGGAAGTTGTCGTGAGAAGCCTACTTATCCTGACACATTAACATTTTCAGCAGGATATTTCGATGGCGATGTGTTGGTGCATTCCGGGAATATTCTGGTGAGTGGTGGTGTGGTACAAGCTGATAAAATGCTTCCTCAAAATGGTTGGTCTGGGCGATTCAAGGGTAAAACAGTAGAAGTACAGAATGGAATTATCATTAACGTGTCATAAAAATGAATAGTTATGAAGGTGAATTTTAACAAGACGTTTAAGGATTATAGAGGGAATGACCTCATAGTCGGTGGAAAAGTCCAGCTGATGACAGATATTATAGCCCAATGCCTTTTTAATGGGGAAGGTGCTCGATCATCCGGTGATTCTAATAAGGATAGCAGCCGTAAAATCCATTCGTATGAATTGTGCATGCGTCTCATACAGGCAAACGGGGATTTATCCATTAGTGCTGAGGATGCTATACTTATAAAAGAGTCTGTAATCGGGCTAACCCCAGGATGTTATTCACAGATCGTAAAATTGATAGATGAATAGATTTATGGCAGAAATGACGCAAGAAGAAATGGTTCAGGAAGTGCTGGACCGTGTACTCCAGTCCTCTATCGGTGTGGAGGATCTGGAAACCGTCACCTCGCTGAGCGGTGTGAAATCACTGCCCGGTGAGAAGGACGGGAAAATGGTGAACGTCCCCCTGGAACTGATAGGTAAGCCTGCGAGTGATGCCGCCGCCCGAGCCGAGGCTGCCGCCAAGAAAGCGGAAGGAGCCGTAGCCGGGCTGGAGGAAAAGACCCAGGCCGCCACGGAAGCCGCAACCAAGGCCAACGAAGCGGCAGCCAAGGCAGAAAATGCCGCTGCCAAGGTGGAACAGACTACGGCAGCAGCCGTCGGCGGAGCTACCGCACGCTTTTCCTCATGGATGGAAACAGGCAATGTCTTGCCTGACAAGAGTACCAAGCCGGGCGGCAACGTGGTGTATGTGGCCGGTGCCGGGAAATTTGCCTACCACATGGACTCCACCCTGTACGGGGACTGGGACGTGGCGGGAGTACCCCCTGCCGGCATGTTCATGAATGCGGACCGGACAGCCATCCTGCCGGACAAGCTTTACCTGCTGGGCGATGCCATATATACCGGCACGGGAGGCGCTCTGAAACTTTTGGCCTACCGGCATGAGGTGATGAGCGAGGAAGCCTATGAGGCACTGCAGGACAAGGATGCGAATACGCTGTATCTGATTTATGAGGAGGAGTGACGATGATAACCATAGGCGGTAAGGAAATAACGGCTGCGTATGTGGGAAAACGTGCCCTGTCGGCTGTCTATGCCGGGGCAAGGCTGGTATGGTCCGCAATCAGCAGCTGTTTCGGACTTGGATACTGGAAAGGCGACGAGCCGTGGAACGGGTCGGACGCATGGAACGGTAGCAGTAAAACTGATAAATGAATGATTATTATAAAAGGACAGTATTATGGCAAAAAGGAAAATAAGCGGAATCATCAATGCGACTGAACATCCGATGAATCTTGAAACACCATGGAACCAGAAACAGCCGGACGGCACCTATCATGCCTATGCCGGGGACGATGTAGAAGCGTTTCTGAAGAAAGAGCTGTCAAACCGTACCCCAACCGAGGAACTGGTGAGCGGCGAGACGAAGCCCCCTACATCCGGAACGGTGTTTGATGCAATGGTGGGTACGGTGACGGACGTGGATGTGCAGGACAGTGAGGACGGCACCCAGTATGTGATGACCGTCGAGCAGAAGGATAACCAGGGCGGCGAGAGCTCGAAGGAAGTGCGCTTTTCCAAGTACACGGATGACGACAAGGTGGTGGTGAACATCGACCTGACAGACAGCGGCGGCGCGGGACTTCCCTCCCAGCAGTACCTGGCACTGGGAAGCGGCTTTGTGGTGAAATACTCCGTGGGCGTGGGTACTGCCGGTGGCGGTACGGTGGACGGCTACAGCGACCTGAAAGCCCGCGTGATTGTGAAACGCGGTTCGACCGTGATCAGTGAGTTCCAGGATGCGGAATTTGTGGGTGTGACAGCCGGACAGAGCTACACCTTTGACGCATCGCCCTACCTGAAGGATGCCACCGCCTATACCGTGCAGGTGGAGGCGCAGGCTACCTACCAGGGCGGCACGCTAATTAAGACAGCCACGGCCAAGGTGACCATGGTGGCCATGACGCTGGAGACGACCTACTCGGTGGGCAACGGGCTGGCCGACGGCGGATACCGGAACGACGTGAACATCCCCTTTACGGCCAAGGGTACGAGCGGCGAGAAGAACATCTACTACCGTGTGAACGGCAGCCAGGCTTTTACCCTCGGTCTTTCTGCCGGCAGCGGGGTGCAGCAGAAGAACGTGACCATCCCCCTGACGCAGATGCAGGAAGGTACGAACGTGGTGGAAGCCTACGCACAGCATGAGAACTCCGGTGTGGTGAGCCGGGTGCATTACATTACGCTACTGAAGGCAGGCGGCGGTGTGACGGCCTATGCCGGCATGATGTTCAGCCACCGGGCTGCGGGATTCCAGCTCGACTGGAAACGCCCGGTGCTGGAGGCAGAGCAATTTACGGCATGGAGCTTTTCGTATGCCGGCTATGACCGCGATGCGTACACGGCCCGCGTGAAAGTAACGAATCAGGGCAGTGTGGTGAAGGAAGACCTGCTGCAGCGCGGCGAGACCGGCAGCTACGGGCGGACGAACGTAAATGTGGAACCGCTGGACTACCGCGTGTCGTGCGGTGATGCCGTGCTTGAGGTGAAGGTGAACACGACATCGCACCCCGACATTGAAGCTACGCTGGCACCGGATGCCGTGTGTACGTTTGATGCCTTCGGGCGCAGCAACACGGAAAACAACCCGGCAAGCTGGGTGAGCGGTGACAAGCGGATGGAGTTCCGGGACGTGCTGTGGAGCGTGAACGAATACGGGGCAGGTAGCGGCTGGCACAAGGACCGCCTGCTGCTGGCCGGCGGTGCTGGCATGACCCTGACCGCCGACGGCGGTTATCGTCCCTTCAACGAGGCGGACAAACCCGAGGGATTTGCCATCCGTGACGTGGGCATGACGCTGGAGATAGAATACAGTACGGCCAACGTGACGGACACGAATGCCGAGCTGATCACCTGCCTGGGGCAGCTGGACAACGGCAACCGGTACGGGCTGATTGTGACCCCGGAAGAGGCCAAGTTCCTGACCGGTGTGGTGACCGAGGCGATGGATGCCGGACAGGTGCTGCGCTATGAGGACTCGGTGGGTACGAAGTTCCAGCCGGGCACGAACATCCGCATTACCTATGTGTTCTACCCGAACGTGCAAACGAACGAACAGCGCACGCTGATCGGCTTCTATGTGAACGGTGAGGAAAGTGCCGCCTCGAAGTGGCTGGACAAGGTGAACTTCAACATCCAGAGCCAGCTGGAGTTCAAGTCAACGGGTGCGGACCTGAACGTGAAGAGCGTGCGCATCTACAACAAGGCGCTGACCTCGGACGAGGTGCTGAACAACTATATCGTGGACCGCAACCACCTGGAAGATGCCGACGGGGAACCGGGCGTGCGCTCTCTGGATGAGGACAACCGCGTGCTGAACGAGGGGGACACGGTGAGCATGGAGAAGCTGATGGGACTGATGAAGAAGCGCCGGAACTCGATCCTGGTACTGATAGGTACGGGCAGCGTGGGCAGTGAGGTGCCGAGCGAGAGCGACACGCTGAACGTGATGGATGCGCTGGCCCAGCTGAACAACAAGAAGGCCAACAAGCTGTGCCGGGAAGTGAGATTCTACAACGGCGAGAACCGGGCGCTGGACTGGATAGCCCGTGACATTTATCTGCGTATTCAGGGTACCAGCTCGGTGAACTATGCCCGCAAGAACCTGCGCTTCTACTTCCAGAAGACAGCCAGCGGATATACGGCACGGATGACCTACGGCGAGATAGACGGCAACGGGCAGCAGAGCAACCCGACAGCTACAGAGGGCAAGAAGAACCTGTTCCGGCTGCGGGGCAACTCGGTGGGCGCAAAACTTGCCTGTGCGAAATGTGACTTTTCAGACTCCTCCATGACGACCAACACGGGCGGTGCGAAGTTCATTCATGACGGCATGAAGGAAATGGGCATTCTGACCCCTGCCCAACAGTATGCCGCCGACCATGCAGATACGTGCAAGGAAGATATACGCTCGGCCATTGACGGCTTGCCCTGTGACCTGTTTGTGGCCAAGAGTGTGGACGAGGACCTGACCTATTACGGCCAGTATAACATGAACAACGAGAAGTCCGACTCCTATCCGATATTCGGCCAGGACAAGACTATCGGCGGCGAGCAGTGGGGAACCGGCGACACCCTGAACTACCTGCAGGCGAACGGCGACCAGCCGAAGGAATACCTGCCCATCTGCATCGAGACGCTGAACAACTCGAATGACCTGTGCCTGTTCCGCTGGCTGCCGTCCACGGAGCCCGACCATACGGACTTCATGGATTTCAACTTTGACGGCGGTTTCGAATTCAACCATCCGAAAGACGTGTTCTGGAACGATGGCGGTGGGGATGCCGAAGAAGAACCGAACATCAAGGAACACTTGGGCACCGGTGACAAGTATGACAAGATGTACAAGGCCCTGGACCGCATGATGAGTTTCCTTTACAGATGTGTGAAGGAAACGCCTGCAGGCAAGGGCATGACCTATAACAAGGAGTCGCACACGTTTGACGGGGTGGACTATGAGGATGACGGAAACAAGTTCCCGACCGCGAAATGGGTGAGCCCGACCTTCAGGAAGGAAGCCGGGAAGTATTTCAACCTGCCCAACCTGGCTGCCTACTACCTGTATGTACAGTTCAACCTGGGCGTGGACCAGCTGGCAAAAAACATGCTGGTGCGGACGTGGGACGGCGTGATGTGGTGGATAACCTATTACGATGGTGACTGCCAGCTGGGTTCGGACAACAAGTCGTTCCTGACCGGGAAGTATGACGACAACCGGCAGACGAAGCGCGACGGGGCCTATGTGATGCAGGGGCACAACAGCTGGCTGTGGAACCTGATACTGGGCAACATGGGCAATCTGCTGGAGGAAGTGATGACCAAGGGCGTGAACGGCGGTACCAGCTTCATGAGTGCCTTCAGTATCCAGAAAGCCATTGACCACTTCGATACCGAGCAGATGAAGAAGTGGTGCTCGCGCCTGTATAACAAGTCCGGCATATTCAAGTATGTGTATCCGTTCCTGAACGAAATGCCGGTGGGTGCGGACGGTGCGAAACAGACCTATCCGCAGATCTACGGTCTGAAGGGTTCGCTGAAAGCGCACCGGAACTATTTCATTCAGCGCCGGTACGACCTGAAGCAGGTGGAGTACGGCTATGTATCTACGCTGGGTGCCCAGTTCTACCAGAGTACGGCATCGCTGGACAAGGCTTATAAACTGAAACCGATGCAGTACCGGCTGACCATCCCTTACCGTGTGCAATTGTCCACCAGCAATGGCGTACAGGCTGACAGCGGTGTGGTGGACGCGGACGTGCTCCACTCCCTGCAGCTGACCCGTGCCTTCGGTGAGAACGACCCGCTGAAGATAGTGGGTGCGGGCAAAATCAAGGAATTGGTGTGGCATGAGGATGCGTTCGCAATCGGCTTCAACTTCGGTCTGCTGACCTCGTTGGTCAAACTGGACATGAGCGTGGAGAAAGCCAGCGGGTACCGGAACGGCTCGTTCATGGCCTCGACCAACGGGATGCTGCTTCTGGAAGAAGTGAACATGCGGAATAACCTGCTGGCCCGGAACGGGGACAACGGAAACGTGGCCACCCTGGATTTGAGCTGGCAGGGGCGGCTGAAGAAACTGGACGTAAGAGGTACGGGACTGACCCGCGTGAAGCTGGCTACCGGTGCGCCCGTTGTGCAGTTATGCCTGCCGGACACGATTGAGGAACTGTTCCTGGAGTATCTGACCAAGCTGCAGGACAGCGGATTGATACTGGAAGGCATCAACAACGTGCGGGGCTACCGCTACACCAACTGCCCCGGCATCGACGGGTTTGCCATGCTGGAACGCCTGCACCAGGCCAGACTGAACGGCAGCGGCAAGCTGGAGCGCTTTGTGCTGGAGATAGACCGGGAAGACGACGGAAGCCTGCTGAAGAAGTATTTTGACTACGGAACGTACACGCAGACGGGTGCCGTGGATGACAGGCATTCGGGGCTGAGGGGCAAGCTGACCCTGACGAAGTATCTGGCTGATGAGGAATTGGAGAAGTATGCCGCCCGTTATCCGGAACTGACCATCAAGCAGCCGCCCTATACGATGATTGAGTTTGACGACAGTGTGGCCGACGATGCCAACATTTCGAACCTGGACAACAAGACGGGGTACAAATACGGAAATACGTACAAAATGAGCGGGCATGTGAATGCCATCCTGTCCAAGCGCCACCGCGTACTGGCCAAGGTGACCAAGATGCCAACGAGCCGGAAGGTGGAGATAGCCGGGCAGCAGGTGGAAGTGAACAACCCGGACGGGGAGATGACCTATTTCCCCCTGCATGACGAAAGCTCGAACTTCTATGCCGATGCGGAGGATATGAACGACTGTACGGTGGCGAAGCTGGACGGCAGCGAGGGAGACTGGATGATGTATGAGCCGTTTTACTGGAGCAAAGGCATCAACGATTATTTGAACAACAAGAAGTACGCCTGCTACAGCAGTTATCCGGAGGACGAAATGCCCCCGGTGCCTGAGGCGACGGTACTGACACTGGATGCCATCAAGGAGACACAGGGCGGCTGGCTGGGTGAACGCAAGATCATGAGCGGCAAGCCCACGCTGATGGAATCCTATACGACGGACAAGGCTTATTCCGTGCGCAAAGTGGACGTGTCGGGTTACAGACGTGTCCGCTTCCCGAGCGTTCCAGGAACAGGGCTTATCGGCAGTGTGTTTGCTGATGCGGAGGGAAACATCCTGAAGAGTATTGTGGTGCCGACCATCGGCTTAAAATTTGAAGCCGGCATGTATCTGATAGCAGACGTTCCGGAACGTGCTACAGCCCTGCATTTCTCCATTCTGAACACGGCAGAGTTTGACTGCGTGGTACTGAGCCACAGCGACAAGATAGAGGACATGGAACCGGATTGGGTGGCCAATGAGGAGCATCTGTGTGCCGTTGTGGGCAGTTCGGTGGTGGGCAGTAAACTGCGTGCCTGCATCACCGGAGCTTCGACCACGGCAAGTATGACCTGGACGGACTTCCACTACTACAGCCAGCAGCGGGGTATGCAGCAGATAGATGCGCTGATGCACAGCCGCATCGCGAACCTGAGCTATGCAAAGTACGGGCGCAGGGATATGCAGGAACAATGCGGTGCCGGTCAGCATAACAATAACCGCACAACAGGCGGAACGGCCGAACACGGGATGACAGACACCATCGGCTACGATGAAGCGTATGTCATTAACAACAAAATCACGAATTCGCTGATTGACGGCCTGGTGCACCAGTATGCCTGGTATAAGAGTCGGGACGAATACGGACAGGCGACTGTGGTGCAGGTGAACAATATCTGCTGCCTGGGCTATGAGGACATCTACGGCAACAAGTATGACATGATGGACGGCGTGGATCTGCCGAACGACAGCGGTAACGTGGGCAAATGGCGCATCTGGATGCCTGACGGCAGTATCCGTATGGTACAGGGCAAGAAGGACAGCGGTCAGTGGATTACAGGCGTGGCGCACGGCAAGTATATGGACATGATTCCGGTAGGTAATCTGAACGGATCATCTTCTACTTACTATACCGACATGTACTGGATAAGCACCGCTACGGTCCGTGTGGTCTATCGCGGGTACAACAATGCGAATGCGAATGGCGGTGTGTCGAATGCGAATGCGAATAACGATGCTTCGAATACGAATGCGAATATCGGCTCGCGTCTGGCCTTCCGCGGCAAAATCGTCCGGGCGCAAAGCGTGGCAGCGTACAAGGCGATACGCGAGGTGGCGTAAGCGCAAAGCGCCAAAGCGTGGAGCGAAGCGACTAAAACGAAAGAACGGGATTCGGATGGTTTCCGAATTCCGTTTAAAAGGTATTCAAATACCGGCGAAGCCGGTCGAATTTTTTAAGAATTAAAGACATCATCATTATGGGAACAGTTATTGATTTTTTGAGAGAGAGTAACCGATGCAAGCATCTGTTAGGCGGATTCCTTGTAGGTTTGTTGGCAATAAATCCAGGCGTATCACTGTATGCAAGCGTTGTTGCGGCTTCATGCTTGGAACTGAAGGACAAGCAGCATGGAGGCTGTTGGGGCTGGATAGATTGGGGATTAACCGTGTTTGGCGGTGCTTTTGCTGCTCTGTTATGGTTATTCTTCTGAGCATTATAGATTTCTTTTGCCTTGAAATAAGTACCTTTGTAATTGGTAGAGCTTCCCGATAGTCCGTGTGGTCTATCGCGGGTACAACAATGCGAATGCGAATGGCGGTGTGTCGAATGCGAATGCGAATAACGATGCTTCGAATACGAATGCGAATATCGGCTCGCGTCTGGAAATCTAACAAATCGGCGTACAGCACCGGGGACGTGTCCCCAATGCGGTGCCGAGGGGAGCAAGCCACAGCAACAGCACCAGAAAAGGTGGAAAACTGAAAAATCACGCGTCGGGTGGAGTTTGGTAGGCTGTTATCAGTTCGAAGAAGTCAGACCCGGGGAAAGGAAGGCCCTTATCTTCCGTATTATAAACCAACAGCAGAACCGTATGCGCAGGGAAGGATATATCATAGAGGAAATCATCGAATACTCCAATATGTCGGAGGCTTTCGATGCCGTACTGAGCGGAACGGATCGTAAAAGGTCAACGCAAGGACGGTATCTGCTTGCCCATAGGGAGCAAGTTATCGCCAAATTGACGGAGGCCATTGCAAGCGGTTCTTTTAAGCTTGGCGGATACCATGAAAGAGAAATCGAGGAGTATGGGAAAAAACGCACCCTGCAGATTTTATCCATGTATGACCGCATTGCGGTATATGCCGTAATGAACGTGGTGGACCGTCATCTGCAGAAACGCTATATCCGGACTACCGGAGCCAGCATTAAACGCCGTGGCACTCATGATCTGATGCACTGCATACGTACCGATCTGCAAAAAGACCCGGAAGGCACGCTGTATGCCTACAAGTTTGACATCCGCAGATTCTACGATAATGTGCGGCAGGATTTTGTGATGTGGTGCTTCCGCAGGATATTCAAGGACGAAAGGCTGTTGGTGCTGCTGGAGCGGTTCGTGACAATGCTTCCGGAGGGTATCAGCTTCGGACTGCGCAGCTCACAGGGAGCAGGCAACCTGCTTCTGTCTGTATTTTTAGACCACTATCTGAAGGATAAGTACGGGGTTCGTTATTACTATCGCTATTGCGATGACGGACTGGTACTCGGTAAAACGAAAGCGGAATTGTGGAAGATTCGTGATGTTATTCACGGGCAAATGGAGAAAATAGACTTGGAAATTAAGCCGAATGAACGGGTGTTTCCTGTAGAAGAAGGCATTGATTTCCTTGGCTATGTTATCCGGCCTGATTATGTGAGATTGCGGAAACGTATCAAGCAGAAGTTTGCCCGGAAGATGCACGAGGTAAAATCGAGAAAAAGACGGCGGGAACTGATTGCCAGTTTCTACGGCATGACGAAACACGCCGACTGCAATAAGTTGTTTAAAAAATTAACAGGCAAAGAAATGAGAAGTTTTAAAGACTTGAATGTCGCTTACAAGCCGGAGGACGGCAAGAAGCGATTTCCCGGAGTGGTGGTAAGCATCCGGGAACTGGTAAACTTACCGATTGTAGTGAAGGATTTCGAAACAGGTATCAAGACCGAACAGGGAGAAGACCGCTGTATTGTGGCCATCGAAGTGAACGGCGAGGCAAAGAAGTTCTTCACCAACAGTGAGGAAATGAAGAATATTCTCGCACAAGTGAAAGAAATGCCGGATGGCTTTCCGTTTGAAACGACCATCAAGACAGAAACATTCGGAAAAGGTAGAACCAAATACGTGTTTACATGAGAAGAGTTGAAGGAAGTGCCGGTGTATCGCTGATGGAATGCACGAACCCGGTTAAAGACAAATGGCGCATCCGCTGGGATGTGCAGGAAAAAGAGAACGGCTCTGCCTCCTACATGGAAGAGGAGTTCGGGCATAAGCCTACTGATGAGGAAATCCGCACATTGGTTATGTCCTGGTATAACAGCCAGACTGATGCAGCTATCCTATCCGGATTCGCCTATAATGGTGCCCCTGTATGGCTTTCCACGGAGAACCAGTACAACTATAAGGCAGCATACGATCTGGCTGTTCAGACGGGCGGAGAAACCCTACCGGTCACATTCAAGTTTGGTTCGGATGAACAGCCCGAATACCATACTTTTAGTCGGTTAGATGAGTTGAAAGACTTCTATACGAAAGCGGTAAGGTATATTCAGAAGGTTCTGGCTGAAGGCTGGGAAAAGAAAGATAAGTTCAATTTGGATTTATACCGGATTAAATGATTGATAATCCCTTCGGGGGAGGGATAAAAAAAGCCCCCGGCCTGTTAAAAGTAACGCCAATCACTTAGAACAACAAGTACGCCAGAGCGCACGACCGGGGGCAAATACCCTCTGTCGCGCTCTGGCTTTTTGTTGTCTAAAAATGATTGGCATTGCAAAAGTACAAAAATGATTGGATATGACATTGTTTGAAGCACTTAAATTCAATAGAAAACCGCTTGAAATGCTTATAAGTTTGGGCGGCAAGCAGGATGACCTTCGATTCATAGACTTATATACGGAGTATGAGGTCATGAAAAAACAAGGTGAAAAGACCACTTATGCAGTGGCGTTTTTGGCAAATAAATATTCGGTAAGCGAACGTAAGGTGTATGATGTTATCAAACGGTTTGGAAAGCACTGCACGCTCGGTGCAGTGTGATTGATGTGCCGGGGATGCCTTGTGTTGTCCGGTAGAGCTACCTTTGTACAACCAAAAATAAAGCTCATGAATAAGTATTACCAGACATTAGACAAGATACTCCAAACGGGCAAAATCCAGACCAATAGGAAAGGGCGTATCAAGTATCTATTAAACGAAAGGCTCATGCTAACCCCCGCTGATTTACTTGACATATTTGAAAGCCACGGGATAGCCAGGAAAAAGCTGAAAGAGGAATTGAAACTGTTTATGCAAGGAGTCCGGGATGTGGAAAAATACAAAGAGGCAGGGATTACCTGGTGGGATTATTGCGGCCATACCCTTGTAAACAGCTATCCAACTTACTTTGAAAAGCTTCCACCCCTCATAACCAGGATTAACCGGGAAAAGCGCAACAGCAAGAATTATGTCCTGTTTCTTGGAGAAACCGGGGTGGAAAGCAACCAGGCACCCTGCCTGAGTCTTGTGCAGTTCCAAATTGATGAGGGAGAATTGGTGCTATCTGCATATCAGCGTAGTTCTGATGCGAACCTTGGGCTTCCGGCTGATATTTATCATCTTTATCTGATGGCAAGGCAGGTGGAGCTTCCCCTGAAGTCCATAACCCTTGACCTTGGAAATGTGCATATATATGAAAATAACATTGACCGGACTCTGGAACTGTTATCCGGAGTTGAAAACATTAAATTTGACTTGAACGTATGAAGAATATGAATTTATCTGCACCACTGCCATTTGTAGGCCAAAAAAGAATGTTTGCTAAAGAGTTTATTAAAGTTTTGGAACAGTTCCCTGAAGATACCGTGTTTGTGGACTTGTTTGGCGGTTCCGGACTTCTTTCGCATATAGCCAAAAGAAGCAAGCCCGATGCTACTGTTGTCTACAATGACTTCGACAACTACCGGTTCAGACTGAAAAATATCCCACAGACAAATAAACTGCTTGCCGATATTAGGGAGCTGGTGGGTAATTCGATACCCAAACATAAACCAATTAAAGGGGAACTTAGAGAACGCATTTTTAAACGTATCGAGGAAGAAGAACTAAATGTTGGGTACGTGGATTTTATAACCTTATCATCCTCACTTATGTTCTCCATGAAGTATAAATTGTCTGTAGCCGAAATGCGCAAGGAAGTCCTTTATAACAACATTCGCAAGACCGGTTATCCGGAGTCTTCTGACTACTTAAAAGGGCTTGAAATTGTATCATGCGACTACAAAGCAGTATTCAACCAATATAAGGATGTTCCCGGAGTCGTCTTTTTAATTGATCCGCCTTATCTTTCCACTGATGTTGGTACGTACAATATGTATTGGCGCTTGTCTGATTATTTGGATGTTTTAAAGATACTCGAAAAGCATTCCTTCGTTTATTTCACATCCAATAAATCCTCCATACTTGAACTGTGTGAATGGATTGGAGCAAACAAAACCATTGGCAATCCTTTTGAGGGTTGTACAAAAAAGGAATTCAATGCCCACATGAATTATTCTGCCGAATATACAGACATGATGCTGTATAAGAAACAGGAAAAATTAGTTCATAAAACAGCTGCTTAGCACTGAACAAAGATACAATTTTTCAAGCAGAAGGCCAAACTTTTGAGCCTTATTTTAATGCCGTTATAAAGCCATTTTTTATGAAATTATAAAGCCGAAACAGAGGTCATTACAAAACTTTTGTTTCGGCTTTTTGAGTGTTGCGCGCTTTCCTTTTTTGAACGCTTCGTTTTGTCCTTTTCCCTGAAAATCGAACGCTTCGTTTCGGATTCTGCGGAAATTTGGATTTGCGGATTATAGAATAACCGCTAAATAAAAAAGCCTGATGCAAAGTTAAACACCATGCATCAGGCTGACAAATAACTCGAAAGGTTATATTCAGAGCGTATAAATCAATTTACATAAACTGTATCAAAATACTTTTCAAATAACGTCCGGGCTTCTTCCAGTTGCTCGGGCGTATTTTGTTTCACGCCTTTCAGTTTATACTCCAGCTTCATTGCTTCATATTTATGTACTCCTAAGGTATGATACGGAAGAATTTCCACCCGTTGTATCATGCGATAATCTTTAAAATGCTCTCCTAACGCCTCAATATCTTCCTGAAAGAAGCTATAGCCCTGCACCAGCACATAACGCAGCCAAAATGGTTTTCCATTTTCTTCCAGCCATGCCGCCGTACGCAGTGTTTGCTCATTGCTACGTGAGGTAAGAGTCTTATGACGTTCATTATTGAATTCTTTCACATCAAGCAAAACTAAGTCTGCCAGTGAAAAGAGTTCTTTTACATCTTCATTCCAGATACCCCCGTTAGTATCAACGCAGATATGAATACCTTCCTCCTTTAACATCCGAAACAATGGAATCAGCGCTTTAGCCTGAAAAGTCGGTTCACCTCCACTAAATGTAATTCCCCCTTTCTTTCCGAAAAAAGGTTTCTGACTGACAGCCATCTTCAAAATATCTTCAGGAGCAGTTTCCTTACTCTCTCCCTTTGCATCAATAGTATCAGGGTTGGCACAATACAAACAACGGAAATTACAGCCCTGCAAAAAGACAACAAGGCGAATCCCCGGACCATCGTACGTACCAAGCGATTCATATGAATGTACTCTAATCATCTGTTCAATATTAATTAAAGAAAAAACATTTGCCGCCCAGCTCAGCGAGGAGAACGACAAATGTTTTACATATCAAGTAATGATTACAAAAATCACATACGTTCGTGGAAGCTACGAGAAATAACCTCCAACTGATGCTCGCGGCTCAATTTAATGAAGTTGACAGCATATCCGGAAACACGAATCGTAAGTTGCGGATATTTTTCCGGATGCTCCATAGCATCTTCCAGCATCTCACGGTTCAGCACATTTACGTTCAGGTGATGAGCACCCTTGATAAAATAGCCATCCATCATTGTAACAAGATTCTCTACACGATTCTCCATATCTACACCAAGCGATTTCGGAACAATAGAGAACGTATTACTGATACCGTCCTGTGAGTCACGATAACGCAATTTAGCAACCGAGCTCAAAGAAGCGACAGCACCATTCTTATCGCGTCCGTGCATCGGGTTAGCACCAGGAGCAAAAGCAACACCTTTTGCACGTCCATCAGGAGTTGCACCAGTCTTCTTACCATACATCACATTCGAAGTAATAGTAAGAATAGACAATGTTGGTTTTGCATTCTTATATACCGGAAGCTTCTTCAATTCCTCATCAAAATAATAAATCAAGTCGACAGCCAAATGGTCTACACGGTCATCATCATTACCGAAGCATGGGAATTCGCCATCGATATCAAAGCTTTCGGTCAGGCCGATTTCATTACGTTTAGCGGTAACTTTAGCATATTTGATAGCCGAAAGTGAATCGACAGCAATAGACATACCCGCTACACCATACGCCAGATTGATAACCGGATTTGTATCAACAAATGCCATCTGAGCTTTTTCATAATAATATTTATCATGCATGTAGTGAATGATGTTCATCGCTTCGTTATACACACGAGCCATTTCTTTCAAGACCTTCTTATAGTTAGCCAGCACCTCTTCGAAGTTCAGTACATCTCCCGTCAGCACAGGAATATCCTTCACCATCAGTGTTCCTGTATTTTCACAGCGCCCACCATTAATAGCCAGCAACAAAGCTTTAGCCAGATTACAACGTGCACCGAAGAACTGAATATGACGACCTATATCCTGATAAGACACACAGCATGCGATACCATAGTCATCCGAATTACGTACCTCACGCATCAAATCATCATTTTCATACTGGATAGATGATGTATCAATCGACACACGAGCACAGAAATCCTTGAATCCTTCCGGCAACTGCGGACTCCACAGAACAGTCAAGTTAGGTTCTGGAGAAGGACCCAGGTTATAAAGAGTCTGGAGGAAACGGAATGAAGTCTTTGTGACTTTCGTACGGCCATCATTAAAACGTCCACCAATAGATTCCGTTACCCAAGTCGGGTCACCGGCAAAGATATCCGTATAAGCCTGCATACGAAGATGACGCACCATACGCAACTTAATGACAAACTGGTCAATCAACTCCTGAGCATGCAACTCATCAAGATTTCCGTGAGTCATATCATACTCAATATAAATATCAAGGAATGACGAAACATTACCAAGTGACATTGCAGCACCATCCTGTTCTTTCACAGCAGCCAGGTAAGCCATATATACCCACTGAACAGCTTCCTGTGCAGTAGTAGCCGGACGACTCAAATCGAGTCCGTACTGCTGTCCCATCACTTTTATTTCCTTCAAAGCCTTAATTTGCTCTGCCACTTCTTCACGCAATCTGATTCGCTCATCAGTCATAGGGCCTGTAAGATGACGTAAATCGTCCTGTTTTGCCTCAATCAGACGATCAATTCCATACAATGCCAAACGACGGTAATCACCGATTATACGTCCACGCGCATAATTATCAGGTAATCCAGTCAAAAATCCCAAAGAGCGGAACGAACGAATCTCTTCAGTATATGCATCAAATACACCATCGTTATGCGTTTTGCGATAATGGGTAAAAATATCTTTTACCTTAGGGTCAACCTCTACTCCGTTTTCGCGGCACGCTTTTTCTACCACCTTAATACCTCCAAAAGGTTTGATGGCACGGCGTAACACTTCATCAGTTTGCAATCCTACAATCACTTCGTTATCCTTGTCAATATATCCAGCTGCAAAAGATGTGATAGTAGAAACTGTAGAAGGATCGAGCGAGCGTACTCCGTTGTTTGCACGTTCTTCAGCCAAAGCTTCCAGACACTTGTTCCATACAGCCTTTGTACGTTCGGTAGGACCAGCCAAAAATGAGGCGTCGCCTTCGTAAGGGGTAATGTTAGTCTTTACGAAATCGGTAACGTTGATTTCATGGTTCCAACGACCTTCTTTAAAATTCATTGCCATAATTGATAATTTAATCTAGTTTTTACTCTATTTGAAAACCGAATGCAAAGATAGTCAATAAAGCCTAATTATACAATACCTAAAATTAGTGATATTATCAATTTGCAACAGTTACAAAAATGAATATAAAAATTCCAACCTTTGAAAAATTAAAATACATCCGCACAAATACAGACAAGCAGTCCGACTCAAAGAAAAAAAATAAAAATCTTAATCAGTTTAGAATCAGAAAACTATCGAAACAACACCATAGAAGGCATAAAAAAAGTATCGCAAAAGTTTGCACAAATCAAAAAATCCCTCTATCTTCGCACCGCGTTTGAGAGAAAACGTAAGCAGAAACAATAAATTTGGAAGTTTGGGTGAGTGGCTGAAACCAGCAGTTTGCTAAACTGCCGTACGGGTAACCGTACCGGGGGTTCGAATCCCCCAGCTTCCGCTTTTAGTTTCTACAGATATGGCGCTTTCGTCTAGTGGCCCAGGACGCGGCCCTCTCACGGCTGAAACACGGGTTCGATTCCCGTATGCGCTACATTTGGAAGTTTGGGTGAGTGGCTGAAACCAGCAGTTTGCTAAACTGCCGTACGGGTAACCGTACCGGGGGTTCGAATCCCCCAGCTTCCGCAACGAGACTAAAAGAAGGTATTCAATTAAACCTTCACTCAAGGAGTCAAAGCACCGTATATCAATTGATTACGGTGCTTTTTTCGTATATTTTTGTTTCAAGATGAAGGCCATCCAGCATCGGTTGGCAGTCATATCTTAGTCAATTTCTGCTACAATTTCTGCTACAGAAATTTTGCTGTCACAAAAATGTAGCAGAAAATTTGAGATGAATACCATCTTGAATTCTCTGCTACAGAAAATGACCTCGCATTTTTGGCAAAAAAATGTAGCAGTGACGGTCAAAAGATAGCCAAATTGACGCCTTATAAATCACTCATTCATAATAAATTATGTCGAACTTTGTGGCAAAATTGCTACACTAAAAAATGATTAGTTATTATGAGAATGATTTTTAAAGTGTCGTTCTATGTACGCTCCAATTACGAGAACAAAAGTGGTAAATCTCCTTTGATGATCAGAATCTATTTAAACAAAGAAATGCTTAATGTAGGTTCATCCGGTATCTATGTGGATAAAAAATTGTGGTGTAATTCAACAAGCCGAATGAAAGGGCGTACTCAGGAGGCATTGGTTGTCAATGCTCAATTGGATGAAATATCTACATCTTTCCAGGAAATCTTTAAGCGCCATGAAAGTGATGCAGACCTTACTCTTGAAAAAATAAAGAATTTTTTTCTTGGGAAGGATAAGGCAAAAATTACCTTTCTAGAATTCTATGATGATTATTTAAAAGAATTACAGGCTCAGGTAGGAACAATCAAAGCAAAAGCTACCTATCACAAATATTCAGGGACCAAACGTCATTTTGAGAATTTTTTGCGATATAAGTATAGACGTAAAGACTTGATGCCAAAAGAACTGACACATCAGGTTATCAATGATTTTGAAACATACCTGCGTTCTGTAGCTAATCTTAAAATCAACACTGCAACCAAAATATTAAAGTTCTTTAAGACTGTTGTTAGGGATACCCAAAAGAAAGACTTGATCACTCATGATCCGTTTATGAATCATCATTTCCAATTGGAATATGTTGACAGAGGTTTCCTTACAGATGAAGAAATAAAATGTATCATGGAAAAGGAATTTCCGACAGCACGACTTGAAGCTGTAAGGGACATTTTTATTTTTTCGTGCTTCTGTGGTTTGGCATACATAGATGTCGCAAATCTAACACAAGATAATATAGTCACACTTGATGGTAAACGATGGATAATGACTACACGTCAGAAGACAAAAGTCCCAAGTAATATTTTGTTGCTTGATATTCCGGCCATGATTATTGAAAAGTATAGAGGAAGAACGAAGGATGGTAAACTTCTTCCTATATTATCCAATCAGAAGATGAACAGTTACTTAAAAGAAATTGGTGATGTTTGTGGCATTAAAAAGAATTTGACTTATCACCTGGCAAGACATACATTTGCTACAATGATTTTAAGTAAAGGTGTTCCTATTGAATCTGTGTCAAAAATGCTTGGTCACACCAATATAAGGACTACACAAGTATATGCCCGTATAACAAACAAGAAGATAGAAGAAGATATGCTGGAACTTGCAGGTAAATTAGATAATTTCAATGATTCCATTAACCAAATAAAAAAGTAGGTAACATGAAAACAAACGAAAAAAGAGAACTTTCTTACTTCCAGTCTTTATTGGGGAAGTATATCAGTGAGCATCATCCGGAATTGTCCAATGACAAAGCTTTCCTAAGTAGCCGTGCAGATGAAGCATTGAATGTATATGCCAATGCCATAACCATTGGTCTTTCAGATCTTGAAGCTGAAGAAGCTGCAAATGAGATTCTGTACAATGGACTTCACTTTTCCAAGTATGATACAATTGTAGAAGTATTATGGAATGAGTTTGCAGAAAATATACCTCAGAGTCTTGCTGAGAGGTTGGCAGCTATCCTTTTGGGCAATACAGCTATTCAGAAAACATTTGCCAAATATAAACTTGATGATGATTTTGACGGTAAACCAGAGTATGATGAACTTTACACTGAACTAACAGGTTGCATACAGATTATTATTGAAAGAAACGAGCTTCCTGTTTTCTGATTCAGTTTTACCAGTTAAAGTCGGGACAACTTTTGTTCAAGTGCAAAGGTAATTTCCGGCTTTCAATCGGCAAGGATTCCCAAGGCTATGGGAGAAATCTCCACCTGAAGGTTGTATTTATCCCATAGTCCTTGCCTTTTCTGAAAGCCGACCTTTATAAAGCCCTTGAAACAAGGGTGGTTCTATCCCGACCTAATAATAACTCTCTAAAATGGATGCTTATGAAAACAGAACCTACTTTTATATCAAATGAATCATTGAAGAAGCAAACTGTAAATCAGCCAGCTTTACGTTCACGAGTAGCATCAGTAATCAAACTTATAGTTTGTATTACTGTCCTGACTGGCATCTGTTGGCTACTAAGCTGCATCATTACCAAAGAAGTAGTTATTGCCATTGGATTGATAATTGGCTTTATCCTCATTTCAAGTATAATGAGATTTGCATTTTCTTTAATATTTACAATCATTAAGTGGATTGTAATTGCAGCTATCCTTCTGATGCTGATATGTTTTATTTAAGCATCAATTTCACTTTTTGAAAAAGTTACAAAATCAAACAATCATATTATCATTATGAAACCGACAGATACTCTCGTTACAAAATACGATATTGTTATACCATTTTATACATCTGAAAATGTCACAAATTCAGTCAGGAATGTTTATGATCATGAATTGTGCAAAGAAATAGTTCGACTTTTTTTGTTGGGAAAACTGGAGCGTGTTTGGAAAGACTCTTATGGTTGCTATTATTACAAGGCAAAAGGTGGTGTACCTGAATATTACAAACCTCAAATTCTAACATCTGTAGATGTAGAGAAGATTATCGCACAAAAGAAAGGTGGAAGAAGAAAAGGAACTGGCAGAAAGAAACTTGTTGGAAATTCTCCTTCTGTAACTATGCGTGTACCACAATATATACGGAAAGACATCCAGGCGCTTATTGATATGTATGCCCATTGGTGTGCCAGTGATGAAGAATTTGTGCTTGTATCTAAGACAAGTGTTGAACAACGTCTGAAGACGATTGAATTACTGCAAATTATTATAGCGAATGAAATTAAACATATCAATAATCGTTGATAGCATATGCTATAATTACTGAATTTTATAACATAGGCATTCTTATAAAATAGAAAGCTATAGCTGATTTAGATGTTTAAGATTACTTTATAAAGTAAACTCATTAGTCTCCAATAAAAATGGACGAGTTAAAATAAAAAATTAATCAAATAGTCCTTCAAAAAGGGGACAATCGAGTTCTTTGACATCGTTGAAATTAGTCTTATCAAATAAGTCACGTAAGTTGGTTTTGTCCGTTAGAGAGATGCTTGGAATCTGCAGAACTTCATAAGTTGAGCGCTTTGATTGCATATCGTGTTGGACAATAGCCACTAGGCAGCAAGTGATGATCGCGAAACTGATTTGAATGCGGACTGCGTTTTTCGTTGTACACCAGAATCTTTTTATTTTAAGGTGCTGCTTTAACCATTTGAAGAATAGCTCGACCAACCATCTTTTCTTATAGAGATTGGCAATGTCCAATGCAGAAATGTGTGTTGCGTTCGTCAGGAAAGTAAACTCACGGTCCCCCTCTTCATCGTAGTAACGAATGAGTCGGAATGACTCGGGATATTTCTTCTCAGAGAGATATCCGGTCAGTTTTATTTCAGCATCTGTAAGTACATACTTAGGCATCCCACGCTTCCATTTAATCATTGTGTATTTAAGTTCCTCTTAGCTCTGACCACGAAAAAGGAATATCCTATATAGTTCATTAGAAGAGTCATAAGCTCTGTCGAATATATAATAAGCATTTGGTTTATAATGGATTGAAATCATCGCTGTAGAGTCATTTACAGTATAGAAGGCTGGAATTTGTGCTTCAATGTCATATAATACATGAGCTTTTACGCTTCCTTTCTTTCTTCGGAAATTCGCCTATGGAAATATGGCTAGACACAACGGAATGGTTGTTGAATCAAAAGCGTACTTATTTCCTGGAATTTCCAAGATATTGGTCGCTCGCTTTTCGCAAGCTTCCTTCATTATATAGGACGCGAAGTCTTCAAAGATTCTGTAATCACGATTCTGTTTAGCATAAGCGAGAGTGGCTTTGGCTATTGGCCTGCGTCCCAGGCCAAGAAGATATTGCTTGGCTCGATGCGCTCAAAAGCTACAATTAGGTTGCGAAGACTCTCACGATTGCTCAGTTGTCCGAACATCATAGCAAGTAACTGATTCCAGCAGGTGAATTGCTTCACGTAGCGATTACCATCATATTTGCGAACGAAGTTGTTGAACTGGGTTCTATTCATAAAAGCGGTAAGTTGAGTGAATACGTATTTATCTTGGTTCATAAGCGGCTTTCAATTTGACCACTAAGCTACGAATTCAAATCCGCTTCATCCAAAAATACTGTTTAAAAGACTGTATTTCAATAATTTCAAAGACCGATTAGCTAACTTTTATTGGACAGTAGTGAAGTAAACTATATGTATTTATTTTATAAAGCCACTTTTTTCCCCCATAATCCTAAACTTCGCCAGAAAACTCCAAAAGGGCAAAGAGAATTAGTGGTAGTCGCATTATAAATCTTTATTTGCTCAGGACACATTTCTGTATCATCTACTTTTGTTTTTATAATCTTTGAGCGAAAACAATCGTTATACATTTGGCATTTGTAATTCTTGTTATTTAATGCTAAAAAGACTTCTTTATATGCTTCAAAATACCATAAAGAAATATTTTGCACTTGATGGAAATGAAATGCATGTGATGGTGGTTTAATTATAGCTTCATAAGCATCATTTTTAATTGTTGGATGTCCAAGTATATCCATTATCATTTTTGCAGTTCTAGAAATCTTTTGATTATTATATTGCATAAAACATCTCATTATTAATTTGTTTTGTCTTAAAAATGATAAACGTTTAAACTCAGTTTTTAACCATTCTTTATTTCCCTCAAACATAGGTAAATAAAAAACCTGCTCAATTTCATAATTTATTTCTTCATATATTTCATGTAGTTTATATCTACCACCATTAGTAATTTTATTAAATATATTAAGTAAATCATTATCATTAATATTATTGATAAAGTTTGCTTTTTTTAACTCTTTAACAAGTAAATAGAAAACATATCCAGGATTAAAAGTTTCAGTTAAACATAAGTCCATCATCAAAAAAAAATATTCATTAGAAAGTCTTTCTAATTCAGGATAGATATATTTAGCTAACTTTTCTGCTAAATAATATGGATATTCATTTGTAGAAGAGTTTTGATTATTACAAACATTACGAACATATTCACGTTCAACTAATGAAGCCATGTTTTCGCAAATAATTTCTCCCCCAAATATAACATTCGCACGATTATTCTTATTATCTTCTATGATTAATTCTAAATATTTTATTTTATCATTAATATTAGGCTTAATAATTTCTTTTTCTTTATAACTGATAATTTTAATTTCTTTATTATTGAAATTATGGCAATTACGTAGAATTGATTTTGTAGTATCACCAATGTAAGTAGGTAAGATTGAAAAATTACGTTTTACATAACTATATGATTTAATATCAGAAGAAACATAAGCTGGTACCTTAATTTCCTTAATTTTTTTATCTATAGCATATACTGCTTGTGCCTTTGTATAAAGAAGCGTATTTGAAAGTTTCATTAGGCCATATGCGGTTGAGATATCTTGTAAAAAATGCATATATTCATGCAAATAAAGAGAGTATTGATTATCATTCAAATTATGAATAAAATTATTTGAATCAATAGGTAAATCAATTATGATACAAAAAGCGGAAGTTTTATATTTGTTGCTCCCTAAATAATTGCACAATTCCATATAACTTTTTTGAATTTAAGTTTCCACAAAAATATATTATATACCAAAACGAAGCAAAAATATTATAATACAATCGTGCCTTTTATCAAAAATTCCATTTTTACCTCTTTTATCGCAGTACCTCCATTCATTTCGCTTTCCACACTTCTGACGGTCATTTACGTTCCGGTGCAAAGGTAATTACGGTATTTTACGCAGATACAAGGTCAAGCCGGTGGTTTTGTAGAAAATCTCCAGCCCTTCGGGTCGTATTTTATACAAAAACCTTGTATCTGCTAATACCTACCTTTTATAGCACCTGAAACGAAAACGACCGAAGTGAAAGAAAGACGCATAAAAAAAATGTCGGATATACGAGAGGCAGATACCAAAGGTTGAAACTCAACTCTCTCAGCCCTAGAATCCGCATAAAATTTTTAACTATTAAACTTGTGAGATATGAAAGGTACTGAATTATTCAAGGCTGCTATCCAAAACTACTTGGAGTATAGAGCAATGACAGACGATTTGTTTGCACCACGCTACGCAAATCCGGCAAAGAACATTGACGATTGCGTAACCTATATTCTTAATGAAGTTCAGAAAAGCGGAATGAACGGATTTGATGATGATGAAATCTATTCTATGGCTATGCACTACTATGATGAAGATGATATTGAAATCGGAAAGCCTATCAGTTGTAAAGTAATGGTAAACCACCATGTTGAACTTACTGAAGAGGAAAAGCAGAACGCACGCAGAAAGGCTATTGAGCAATATCAGCAAATGGAACTCAGCAAGTTACAGAGCAGAGCAAAACAGAAATCATCTGCAACTCAGACAACCAATGTTCAACCCTCATTATTTGATTTTTGATTATGAAGTCGAAAACACGTATTCAGTTTGAAATTGTTACATTATCAAAAAGGCTGAAAAGCATATCAGAGAAGCAAAAAGCATACGCATACAAGCATTGTTTCAGCCATATTGCTCGTATGACGAGTAAGGGAATTGTGACTTGTACCGATTGTGGTCATTCTTGGAAGGGTGAAAATATCCTTTCCTCAGACCATGCGGAATGTATTTGTCCTCATTGTGGAAGTAAATTGGAGATAATGAAAACTCGTCAGAGAGTGTTTAAAGCTACAGAATATTTCTCTATCATTACAACCTGTAAAGGTTATCAGGTAATCCGTTTCTTTATTGTCAGAGCCAATAGAAAGGTTGGCTATTCAGCGAAATATGAAATTAATGAAATAGTGCAGCAGTGGATTGCTCCTAATGGTAGAGGTGAAATTATAGCACGTTTGCGGTGTATGTACTCTATGTATTATGATTTGTGGAATGAACACAGCTGCATGGAACTGAGGTCAAATAGTAACCACTTTGCATACGATATTACTCCACAATGCACCTATCCACATATCAGAATTATGAAGAAAATCAGACGAAATGGCTTCAAGGGAAAGTTCTACAATATATCCCCCAATGCTTTTTTCAAGGCAATCCTATCTGATAACAAGATGGAAACATTACTTAAAGTCGGTCAGATAGAAATGTTCCGTCATTTCATTCGTTCAAATGCAGGTATTAATGAATATTGGGCAGCTTTAAAAATCTGTATCCGTAATGGTTATGAAATCACCAATCCATCTGAATGGTGTGATTATATCAGACTGCTGAAACACTTTGGTATGGACATTCAAAATTCCAAATACGTTTGTCCGAAAGATATTGTTTACGAACATGACAAGTTGGTCAAAAGAAGGAATGATGAAATCAGACAAGAAGATAATGAACGCAAAAAGGCTCAAGCTATTGAGAATGAAAGGATATATAAGGAGCAAAAGGGTAAGTTCTTCGGTATTTCATTTACAGACGGCATAATTCAAGTACATGTTTTGAGCAGTGTTCATGATTTTATTGAGGAAGCCGAGATAATGCACCATTGCGTATTTTCAAATTCCTACTATCTGAAAGAAAATTCTTTGATACTATCGGCTACCATTGAAGGAAAACGTATTGAAACAATTGAGGTTTCATTGAAAACTTTAAAGGTTGTACAAAGTCGAGGTGTATGTAATAAGAATACCGAATACCATGAGCAAATAATAAACTTGGTAAATCAGAATATGGGAATGATACAGAAATGTCTGGTCGCTTAACGTATATATGAGATATGAAAACTACAGAAATAAATCAGAATATAATTGGAAAAAGGTGTGAATGTATGTTCACTGGTATGATGGTTAAAGGTATCATCACGGAAATTGAAGATTGTAAATATTCAGTGAACGTAAAAGTTGTATTTGACTCCCCACAGCAGTGGGGAGATGATATGTATGAATACGATTGGACATGGGGAAGAAAATCCGATGAGTTCGGACCTCTTAAATATCTCAAGTTAATAGAATGAAGGTGGGCGGAATTTCCGCCCACTACTTTTTACAGTGAGCTTCAGGCGGCACAAAAAGTAGCAAAAATCCAATAATTATTCTTTAATTTTTGATTCTAACTCTTTGATTATATCATTAGCTATATCTTGTATTTCATTAATCTCCGATTTAGAATATGAGATACCTTTATGAACAATTTCGTTTCTTGCGATTAGTAATTTTTTAAATTTATCACGACTTATAGTATCAGAAAGTTCGTTAGAAATGAAATCAACTATAAAATTAATAGATTTTGCTTTACTATTTGAAATGCCATGTTTAATCATGAGTTTTGTTCCTAATAATTCAATTATTTTCCATTTGTTTATAATTTCATATTCTAAAATATTTTTTTTCATCTTCTGAATCTCATCAAATGAATGTTGGAATTTATTTGCTGAAACGATAAAATAAAAAAGAGATATAATAGTAATTGATATGCCTATTAGTGATATAATTAATCCAAAGTCTTTAGTTATATCATAATTATAATTCTGTATTATATAAAACATCATACCAAACATGGTATATATACATCCTGTGATTGCCAATAGTTGTACTATTCTACGTCTCTTATTTTGTTTTCTAACGAGAATCTCATTTTGAGATAATATTTCATTTTTTGCTTCAATAATTTCCCTTAATGAAATTTCTTTGTCAAACGTATTACTTACACGTGCTTTTTGGATTGCTTTTTCTAAAATAAGATCTGCAATTTCTTGTACAGTTTGATTTAAACCATCTTTAGCAGCATCTGTTAGTTTGTTCTCTATATTTTTATCCATTGTTGTCTTTATTGAAAATAGTATAAACATTAGTAGCTATTGCTATAAAAAAAGTAATAAGAAACCATATAAATATACTGATATTTTGGAATTTCTCAACATCAAGTAATGCTCCAGAAATCATACTTGTTAGAAAAGCAATTCCTTGTATTATTTTAAGACCAAACTTACCTTTTCTAACAAATGCCATTTTAGGTTGCGTAGCAGCTTCTCTCACAATAGACTGTGTTACTTCAGAGTTTGCATCTGAAATACGTCTGCTTGCTTCTATTCGACTAGCTTCATCAACAATATCTTCTGCTAATCTATTAATATGTGATTTTAACTCTGATTTAGCAGAAGGACTGAAGTTTATAATTTTATCATCTGATATTTCTATTGTTATTCTCATTTGTGGTTTTTATGACATTTTATGCAAAGTTAAAAATAATATTATTCATAAGGAAATCATATATAACCGAATTTTATCCAAATTGATGGTGATTTGGATAAAATTCAAGAAATATAAAGATAGTCAATAGATTAATTATCGTTGAACTATATGATATTGTTTTAATTGCTAACTTTGTCCGCTCTTCCAAAAATGAGTTAAATAAAGTTTTGAATATTAGAGTTTATACAGAATATGGGATAGGGTTATTGGTTATAAGTAACTTAAAACTTTATTCTATATAATGTCTATTAATTATTAGTAATAAAAGTTCTTTTTTTATATTAAAATAAAATTGAATTATGGCTAAAAATTTTGACACTGAAATCAGAGAATCAAATGGGAATAAATACTTGAAGGTTTTTCTAAAGGATATTTCTATTATAAATGAAGTTCAAGAACAAATACAAAATTTACAATCTGTAAAAAATGTAAATATATCAGAAAGTCATAGTAAGAATAATCCATTATTAACATTGACTATATATCCTAATAGAGTATTTAGTGTAGATGAAATGCAAATAGAAGTAATAAATTTTCTTACAAATTATTTCAGTGGAAAGTCTCATATAATTGAACAATCTGTAATTAAAGAAACACAAGAATTGTTGATTAATTACCCAGCATCTCAAAAAATATTTAATGAAGCAATGTCTAAATATAAACAAAAGATTTATCAGCGAAATGTTTTGGATGACATGAGGCTGTCTTTAGAACTTTTTTTAAAAGAAATTCTTAAAAATCAAAAGTCTTTAGAAAATCAGTTGAGTGATATTGGTAAATTCCAAAAAGAAAAAGGTCTATCCTCTGAGTTTATAGGAATGTTTAAGAAACTATTAGATTATTATACTAAATATCAAAATAATCATGTTAAGCACAATGATAACGTTAATCCTACAGAAATCGATATGGTTATTAATTTAACGGTTCTTTTCATGAAAAGCTTTGTGTGACGACATATAATTGAGCCCATTATGTGCCAATAGATAATATAATACCTACCTTGAGACTTCATCAAGGTAGATATTAATCAATTATTTTTATCATTAAAATCAAACTCCACCACCTGAGAATGCCCCATATTATCCTCAAAAACAATCTCCAGACTTTGCTGTTCTGTAGATTGAGAGGTATAATATAAACGGAAGTCCCCTTTTTCTACTGGGTATCTGTCATTGGGAATGAATGGCTCACCGTCTTTTCCCATACGAAGTATGCCGTCGCCATCATACTGAAAATATCTGATAGTATATTGAGTTCCGGAATAGTCAGCCGGACAGGTTAAGGTGCAGCGGATTTCAATGGTTTCACCGTGGCTGAGTTCCTTTGGGACTGGCATCGTTTCTACTGTAAACGGAAATGATTTTGTGACATCAAGTTCATTGCTGCATGAACCAAATGTCATGCAGGCAATTATTATCACAAGAAGTGACTGTATATGTTTTATAGTTTTCATAATGTGTTATTACATTGATTTTGTTTGACTGATATTACATGATAATACGGATTCCTATCAATACTGAAGGTCTGAATAAATCCAAGTCTGTTCCGAAAAGGAATGTTCCTTTGGATTTAGCGAAAACCACTACATTGTCCGTAATGAATCCTTCCATAGATAATTGGGCGCCAGCACCATAAACAAATCTGTTTCTTGCTTCAAGGTATGCACCATCAGGCAACCATTTCTTGCTGTCATTTATTTCTTCATAACCGAGTGAAATACATGGTCCACCATAAACGAGGAAACTTTTTCCCGGACTTGAAACCAGGTGAAACATAAATCCACCTTCACCCATATAATCACGTACCGGCACTTTCAGTTCATTATAGTGATAGTTCTGCTGAAGATAATTTAGTCCGAAATGATAATAGTGATAGTTGCGGATATACCTTGTAAAGTTAAATCCGGCATTGAAATTACCGTCTCCAAATGTATTATGTTTCTGTAAAGGTACACCACCATAGAACTCAATTCCTTTTTGGTGTGGTAATAATCGTTGTGCCATTGTCGGTATGCTCAAACCGACAATGGCAATTATAATAACAAGTATCCTTTTCATCAGAATTTCAGTTTAAGGTTGTCAATGTTTTTTGCTCTTATTAAATCCTCGTTTTCCATATAAAACGTCATTGTGCGACCACCATTTCTTTCGTATAGAGTAACCTCCAGACGCTTGTCCTCAGGTAGTGTGAACTGCTCGAGTGCAAAAATGCTCCTTTCTTCCCTATGACCTTTTATCCAGGTAATCTGATTGTATGCCCTTAATGGCTGGAGTATTCTTTCCTGAATAGTTGTACGTTTGGCAACCTTCTTATCCACTACCTTAAACGTAATGAAGTCCACGTTATAAGGCATATCGGTTCTGTTCTTTATTTCGGTATGGAAGTATAGAAGTCCATTATGGGTGTAAAGTCCGTTCAGTAAGAATTGCATACCAAACTGTTTTGCGCCAATATGTTTGAATTCTCTCTTGTCGTTCTGGTATATGGTTTTCATTATAAGTTTCACAAGTACGGGAGATTCATTACCTAATTCCTTGAAATAGATATCAGCTTTATTAACCGGCAGATTGTTGTTTCCCGGATAAAGAAAATCCTTCATTTCTATACTCAGTTTTTCAGGTTCTTCCGCATATCTTACATTATATGAGTAGAAACTGCCATCATCACAGATAACGGAAAGATTGCATTCAGTTTCAAAGTCACGTACTGCAGCTTTTACTCGAAGTACATTTTCTGCATCATCAGCTTGTCCAGCAATAATGTTTGACGAGCCTAAATCCACATATCTTATGGGAGCCGGAAAAATTAGATGAACTGTCTTTTCAAAAGTTACTTCAAGTCCGTATGGGAGTACCACACGTCCCTGAGGTATGGTTCTGCTCATCCCCTGGAACAAGTCACCGTGTGATTTTACTTCTGTATCCTGTGCTGATATTGTCTGCAAACCGAATGCGACACATATAGCCGCAATTAAGAATCCTTTTTTCATATTTTCTGATTTTATTGTTTTACTTGGTAGGCATCAGCATAAGTCTGTGCCCGCTTTTGAATGTTACCTTGATTGTTCTGATTTTCTTGACCAGGTAGTTGGAAGTTCCCTGCATCAGTCCTCTTGCTGCATCAGATATTATCTGGTCTTTTGCCGATGATGAGAATGTAAAGCTTGTTCCTACTGAACCGCCCACGTTTGCACCTACTTCCTTCAATGCATCCATTTCGTCAGATCCGGGAATGAATACCCCTTCCAGCCCGTCCATGTCGTATGCAGTCAGTTTCACCGGATAGATATTTTCTCCTAGTTCTATGGTTGTAACATAAAGCATCATTCTGTTACCGGACAGTTTGCTTTTTGCTGTAAGGAGTGCATTTCTTGGAATGATGTTTTCACCGATACGTACCGATTCAAGCAGTCTAAGCTGCAAAGTCTCATTGTCTCTGATTGCGGTAGTTCTATCCACTTTACAAGCAATTGTATTTTTCTGTGAATTGTCTATATTTGCTGTAGGTGTGATAAATGACATATTCCTTTCCTTGGAGTATTCTTCTGTAAACTCTTCGTCTGTCATTGGTTGAATCAATGAAGACACAACCGGTTTTGAAGCCGGAAGCACCTCCATTGATTGGCCATTGAATGTCGAACTTATATGGCTTTTATTGGTTGTATCACTGACAGATGTCTGTGTATTCATATTTGTTGGCAGATACTTTGAAGCCATCTGATAGGATTTTTCAAGTAGTTCCAACTGTTTTTCTTCCTCTGATTGGCTTTCCTCCATATCTTTTAGTTCCTGACGGAGATACTCTAGTTCCTCGCGCATCTGTTCCTTTTCGTAGTCATAATCATTTTCATAGAAATTGGAAACAGCTTGTGAAGCCGCCTGGTATTCACGTACGGAACGGTCTATATGACTGCTACTTTCATTATTGTTATTTACAATAGTATTACTTTTATTGCCGTTTTCTGTATCAGGTTCATTTGTGTTGTCAGAACTATACATTTCAGCTAATGTCTCGATAGCTCTTTCTCTGTCTTTATTTTTCTTTTCATCAGAACTGAATTCGTATGCCTTTTGCTTATCGTCCGTCAGCTTGTTATCCGTAACCTGAGGTATATTTACGTTCAATCCAGACCGTAGAGCAACGCCCTGTGTTTCAATGGTTATGCCCTATAATAAGCCCTGAAAAGGTAACTGAGCGAAATTATGCCCCTTCAGGGCGTATATAGGTGAGAGAAATGCCTGAAACGTAGGACGCTGCCCTACGCTGTAAAATTAAAGGCTTTCAGCCAAAATTCATATAGGAATATAGCTTTTTCTGCTCCAAGAGATATTACATTTACACATGCAATTTGTAAGCAAAATACATTGCTCACACCCCATTCCACTATATAAAACAATAAAAATACTATTTAACACAATAATATTTGCTTACATAATGTTAGTTTATATCTTTGCGATATAATAATAACTAAATATTAATGCCTTATGGAAAATATCAAAAATACAAGAACAGAACATGATTTGCTGGGAACAAGAGAACTTCCGGCAGACGCACTATATGGAATACAGACACTGAGAGGTATTGAAAATTTCTCAATAAGTAAGTTCAAATTGCAGGATTATCCTCTTTTCATTCACGGACTGGCATATACAAAACTTGCTGCTGCAAAAGCTAACAACGCTTTAGGTTTAGTTAGCGACGAACAACTGAAAAGCATCGAAGCTGCATGTAAAGATATTCTTGACGGAAAATATCACGACCAGTTCCAGGTGGATATGATTCAAGGTGGAGCCGGAACAAGCACCAATATGAATGCCAACGAAGTAATTGCTAACATAGCATTATTGCATCTTGGAAAGAAAGCTGGAGAATATGAATTCTGCTCACCTCACGACACAATAAACCGCTCGCAATCAACCAATGATGCTTATCCAACAGCTATCCACATGGGACTTTACGCAAGCCATCTTAAATTCTTACCGCATCTTGAAGCTTTGATTGAAGCTTTACAGAAAAAAGGTGATGAATTTGCTCACATTATAAAGATGGGACGCACACAGCTGGAAGATGCCGTGCCGATGACACTTGGACAAACTTTCTATGGTTTTGCAAGTATCCTGAGAAATGAAATAAAACATCTTAACGAAGCTGCGGCAGATTTCCTTGTTGTGAATATGGGTTCAACAGCCATTGGTACAGGAATATGTTCCGAACCGGGTTATGCTGAAAAGACTATCGAAGCATTGAAGGAAATAACAGGTTGGGAAGTAAGTCTTGCCGATGATTGGGTAGGCGCAACTTCCGACACTTCATGTATGGTGGGTTATATGTCTGCACTGAAAAGAGTAGCTGTTAAAATTAATAAGATATGTAATGACTTGAGATTACTTGCCAGCGGTCCGCGTTGCGGATTCGGAGAGATAAATCTTCCCGCACGTCAGCCGGGTTCATCAATCATGCCGGGAAAAGTAAATCCGGTAATACCTGAAGTTATGAGCCAGATTGCTTTCAAAGTCATGGGAAATGAACTTTGTGTAACTATGGCAGGCGAGGCATCACAGATGGAGCTCAACGCTATGGAGCCGATAATGGCACAATGCTGTTTCGAATCTATTGATTTATTGATAAACGGTTTCGATACTTTGCGTACATTGTGTATCGACGGAATCACTGCAAACGAAGAGGCTTGCCGCAATGAAGTTAAGCGCAGTATCGGTGTTGTAACAGCTCTGAATCCGTATATTGGTTATGATCACTCAACTTATATTGCAAAGAAAGCAATGGAAACAGGACGAAGCGTTTACGACCTTGTTCTTGAAGAAGGAATTCTTACTCAGGAAGATTTGGATACAATCCTTGATCCTAAGAATATGATTAAGCCGGTGAAGCTGGATATAAAGGCTAGAAAATGAACTGAAATTAATCCTGACAAGCACGGAAATATTTTGGCTGAAAGCCTTAAATTATATAGTACAGACCAATGCCCTGTATTTCAGGGCGTATTTGGTATGGGGTATTCAAAACGTAGGGCGCTGCCCTACGTTGTAAAATTAAAGGCTTTCAGCCAAAATTCATAATTGAGACATATAAAGATCCGTCAAAAGAGTGTTTTGAAGGCGGAGATTTTAATAAAGACATAAATGATGAGGTTTATATTATCAGTACTGAAATCCGGTTATGACATTCAAAACATTGTAGTGATTAGTTCTGATAATAACTTATTATTAATTAAAAGCAAGAGAGAATGGTCTGGTATATAGAAAGATGCCAGAAACATACCTTATTAAAGAAGAACTATCAAAAGAAGAGAAAGAAATCAAAGCAGGAATTGGAGCAATATAAAAATAGACAGCCTAAACCTGCTATTAGATTTAGTAATAGTGAATCTCGTATCTTTTATTTTATAGTGCCATTTTGAAGTCATCCCCAGCATAATTGAAAATCACATCTTAGTCAAGTTCTGCTACAATTTTGCTACAGATACAAGTTTCAAATCAAATTGTTATTTCAAAAAGATAAATGAAAATGACTATCAATATGAAAAAATGACAATTGATATGAATATGGAGAAAGTGATACGCTTTAAAACAATGACCGAATACTGCTACCTGTATCCTGATAAAATAATAATGACCTCAAACGGCAATTCAGAAAAGGTTAATTCAAGAAAGAGGAACAAACGCTACGAAAACACATGGTTCTCTATACCATAACCGGGCTACTACTCGCATGGCTGGCCTATATGAACAAAGATCACCTACCATGTGTCTTTGGCTATGCCTGACAAGCGCATGGTTATTGTTCTATGTCCTGAGAAGCATCATTCTCAAAGTATCAAGTACAGCGATAATAGAACGGGACAAGAGACGTTCAGTCCGCTTCAAGAAAGGAGTAAGATACCTGACACGCTCCCAACTTATTGACTTGCTTAGTTCTTATTTTGGATATAATGTAAAGCTTTTTCCATCACAACATCTTTACCTTTCAAGACTTCTTGCAAAGTGGGTATAACTTCTATATCTGGAATAATTCCTTTTTCAACAAAAGGTTTCATACTGTATGGGAATAGTGGCCTAAGTGTGCATATACGTGCTACAGCACCATGAGGTAGCTCGATAACAAGTGGAGCTCCCGTGGAGCCGGCTGTTTCTTCTCCAATCAAAACAGGCCTGTTGGGCATCTCATAAATATTTATAAGAAAGTCTTCACATGCAGAAAAACTATTGTTATCAATCAATATGGCAACAGGACAACTCAAGACCTTTATTCCTTGTGGTTTCGTTATTAGTTCAGGAGGTTCATTCTTATAAGCTTTATACAAATAAAAATCTTCATATTCTTTTCTATAATTACCTTGTGAGCGGCCATAACCGGAGTTTATTCTTGTCTGAGCGCCAAAAGAACGTATTGTATCGGCTTGTGTAAGGTACATCTGTAGCCTCCATGCCACATCAGTCCTTCCACCTCCATTTCCTCTCAAGTCAATGATTACCCCACGACATTGACGTGCATTGATTTCGGCCATAGCCTTATCTATGTCATTGCATACTGACTCGGGTATGAAACGGCGAATATTCAAAAAGGCAATATCATCTTTCCAATTTAATGTTACAGCCTTGCTAGTATGAAAAGAATACTCGTCTTCAGGCAACCATACATCGTCATTTTTGCGAATAGCTTCCCCATTGCGTACGATATTAAAAGTCTTCATTTTACCATCCCTGCATATTGCTTTTCCACAGATGGAACTGCCTTCCAAACCATTTAACAATAAACGACCAGCCTGATTCAACCTATATTTCAATGTCGAACCTGTGAGGTATGGCAACACAAATTTTTCCACATATTGCTCTGTAGGCAATCCGTCAATCTCTACAATTTCGGCACCAAGCAAGTCTGGATCAGAATAAGGACAATCCTTTTTATATTTAATGAAATAATATTTCCCGCCAATATATTTCGTTCCGTAATTAGGATAGTCCGTTTCTTCATAACCTGAATCCGGGTAATCAAATAAATTGGTATGAGCATCATTAAAACGATTTAAAAAGCAATCAAGCTCTTTATAATACGAAACGTCGTCTTTAGTGTCTATTACGCGTTTCATCGTTTCTCGGTAAAGGCTATCTAAATCAAACCCCAGACGGTCTATATTTACAAAATTATATTTAAGTTCTGACCAAAGAAGACTCAATCCATAAATTTTATCTTCCAATGTGTTTATTGATTTTATCTGGGATTGCGCCTGAATCGAAACTGGTAATATAACAAATGACAGCAAAAATAATAAACTCTTTCCCTTCTTTATAAAAATCGTGAATTTATCAATCATAGTTCATAAAATAGATTGTCAGTGTATTTAATTACAAAGTTATCACTTTTTTCTATACCTAAAGGAAAGACTCTTATATTTTTGCCCGTCAATTAAATATTGTGGTTCACGACCTCACCACTTTCCTTTCTATTTTTATAAATACTTACCTATGTTCCAATTTTCACAAGATAATGATAATAATGGACATATTTCTCCCGCTATTACAGAAGTACAAATCGAATGCAGAAAGAAGATGAATACCATATTTACGGCTTATCTAAAGGTTTTATGACTTATCCAGCAATTTTATGACCTGACTATAGAATATTTGTCTGCTAAAAGTATGCTTTGCTCATTATTAGGTTTTATTGTTTGGCGACAAAAATTTAACGAAAATGGGCTGCAAAATTTTATCTGATAGCTATACAAGAAAAATATATCCTTTTCCGTATCTTTATCAAACATAAAAATACATAGAGTATTGCCAGTTTTCAAAGACAAACCTATTCGAAATTAGAGTTAATCATTGTCAATAACGGCTCTACTTAAGATACAGAAATATATCCGATTACAAGTACTAAGCAATAGCACTCTATCAATCAACTTTACAACAGAAAAGTTATGAGTATATTGCTTATTTACTCCCAAATGATTATTATGAGAATGCACATTTGAAAATACTAATAGATATATCATTATGAAACGCTTATTTTTTGTTATCCTGTTCGCGATAGCAACAACTAACTATACATAACTTCACTACAGAATGCAGTCTTACCGTGAACTACTGAAACATCCAGATAGCAAGAAGAAGCAAATGGCTTATTTCAAGGCTTTCCCCAATACATGACGGAATATAACCTATCAGTTTATTCCGAATGATAAAAAAGGAAATCCCCATACGTTGTAGGTCACAAGCATATGCATGCTTTTGAATATAAACTGAATCTTCATTCCGGATTCTTTATATTACAAGAAAACTGGTGAGCATTGTAATCGGAGCAAGAATAGATTTGATGCAGCCAATTATATAAAAGACCGGCATCCTGAAGACGCGCAAATAATGAAGGATGCTTTCAAATATTTTTATAATGGGGTAAACTTTTTCTCTGTCAGCTATTTGAATGCTGAGTGAGGGTGAAATGGATTTGTAATAATTGCGAGAAGATGTGTCAATACTTAATTTTAGAGAAGAGAATTTTCAAATTAAAATTAGACATATTAAAAACAAAATAAAGAATCATACCATCACTCAAAATAATTTAACTCCGGAAGTTAGATAAAAAACTTTCGGGGTAACTTTACCGCAATAATTTCATATATAAAAAAGACAACCAAACAACCAATTGAATATCAAATCTGTCAAATTAATCTGTTTTCTCTATCAGCATATTCGGAAGATTTTCGTCAAATAGAACGCAATGTTAATGTCAATTTCGTTTGTAACTATTCATATTGCAATCTAATATTCCCCAACAGTTAAATAAGTGTACTTATATTAAGAATTAAAAGCCCCCAAATACCTTGATATTTCATCAAAAACATCCTGATAAGTTGACAAAAACATCCTGTTGTTTTATTTAAAACCCCGGCATATCTTATTTTAAAATAGAAATCAAACTAGAATTTAAGATTTCTCAATCTAATTTCAGCTTCAGACAGCCCATTCAAAAACTATCATTATGCTATAAGAAAAATGCCATCTATGTCAAACATACCATTATTCACACCACATTTACAGACAGATATTCGTATATAATTAAGAATACCTTTCATCGCAAACTTGCTTACATGTATAAGAATAACAAATCTATAATAAATATGATATCCCCTTACTGATTTTACGATTGTAGAGAAGTTTAAATTTCATTTTGACAAAAAGTAAATTTTATATCATGACCATTCAAATGTATATCCCCTATTAAAATCACATCATAAGATTAACAATAAAGCCATTTTCTCATCCGAATATCCATTTTGAATATTTCGGAACAAACTTGTAACAAGCAGAAACAAATACCCAGCAAATAACAAAAACAATAACGGCTGTAACAGGAATACGTAAAAATACCGGAATCGCTAAGGCATCAGCTATAGCATATCCAAGCCCTACAATAAAATAATGTATCATATAAATTCCCAGGCCGCATTTTGTAATATTCTCAAGCATAAGAATCATTCTTTTTGACTTTACTCTGACTTTACGTATAACAAGAAAAAATGCTAATGTCATTAAAGCGACATTAGGAGAACAGTATAAAAAGAATAATTCCATTTCCTGCTCCGAACATTCCGGATTAGCTGTCATCGTTTTAAAGCCTATATATGTAGCAATATATCCTATAGCGAACACAGGTAAGCTTAAAATAATTGTCTTACACCATTTCCATTCCTGTACATCATTGACAAGATAATTTCCAAGTAGTAAATACCCGTTGAATCCTGCAAAATAATAAAGTGTACCAAATGTATTCCAAGCACTAACACCTAAAAGGTTGGGCGAAAAAAAAGAATAAGCATAAGGTAAGAAAAGAGAAAAAGACCAAAACATCAAAAAATCTTTTTCTGCCTAACCGTTGCCTGTTCCACCCAAAAAGAGAAGAACGGCATATATAGATAAAGCCCTATCAACATATATAAATACCACATCGGTACTGTATAAACATTGAATTGGAAAGGAATAAGAGCTATATTTTTGATTGCATCACTGAAAGATTGCGACGCGTCAATTGGTGCGTAAGCAAATACATCGGACATCGTACTTTGCGGCAAGCCTAGAACTCCGGTTAGCCATGGAAAAAGATTGTATAAAACAGACCACAAAAGAAATGGAACAGCTATTCTGAGAAGTCTTTTCTTATAAAAGTCTTCAAAAGACATTTTTACAGGCAACAACAGTATACCCGTAATCATGACAAACAATGGCACGCACGGTCTAAGAAAAGAACCATAAATGCCTCCCCACAAATTAAACTCCGGATTGGAGCGCGCCTCTGGAGAAACATTAAACGGATCAGAACAATGAATACAGATAACCATAAATATGGCACATAGCCTGAGTACATCAAGCCATACTATCCTCGGCTGTTTTGCTGGTAACTTTGGTAACATATCTTTTATAAAACTTCAATAATTTACCACAAAACTATATTTTTGTATGATACGATACAAAATAAGTACCGCTACAACCGACCATTTCTTTAACTACTTAATATTCTTTCTCAATTTCCATAATGTAACTTGAGATATTCCGAGATACGAGGCTATGAAGCTAAGGTTTACACGCTGAAATATTTCAGGGTTTTTGGCATAAAAATCTCTGTAGCGTTCTTCTGCAGACATATATAAACGATATATAAGCCTCCTTTCCATTTCCACAAATGCCTTTTGATGCAGCAACCGAAGCCAGTTAGATATTTCAATATGCTGAAAACAGAGTTCCTCCAGATCGGAAATTTTAATATAGTAAAGCAATGAGTCTTCCAGGATCTGTACCCTTTCATTTTCATATCCTTCTGTTTTTCCGTAAAAGCTATTAGTTGAAAATATCAGTTCACCTTCTTTACTGAACCATGACGTGACCTCTTTTTCATTAATCATTATATAGGAACGAGCTATTCCTTTTTCAATTATATATACATTTTCATCTGTAATGAGAGGCCTTATTAATATTGTTTTTTTAGGGACAGTCATTGGATGAAGATAACTAAGAAACTTAGTTAAAATTTCGTCATCAATGTTGAGTATATTTGTTATAGAACTGATTATTTTATCCATAATTATTTTTTATTACAAAAGTAGTAATAAAGAGAATAGCGATATCAGAAACAGCTCCAGTATTAGACTTCAAAGAAATATTTTTCTGGAAACAGAAAGATAACAAGAAGAATATTTATAATTATATAATTCTCTATATTTGTAGTTACATACCAAACGTTAAAAAACGATATGAACATAAGGTATACAATCTTATGTATAAATTCTGTTCAGCATATATAGTTGTCGTAAGGACAACAAAAAACTGAAGAAGTAGCCCAAAGTTACGACTAACAATTAGAAGGTAAATTTATTATTCAAACGACTCCGAAAAGGTTTATCTGGAGTTAGACAAAAACAATAAGTATATAGAATTATTAAGAACGTATATAACCTTTAACTGATAACATATGAAATTAAAATCATTCTTACTAGCAGCAACAGTTACAGTAACTCTTTTTTCTTGCAGAGATATACGGGAAGGAACTGCCGACTATGCCATTATCCCGTTGCCGCAGCATACCGAAGTAACGCCACAGACTGAGCCGTTTATTTTGGACAAAGGAACCGTCATTGTTACTCCCGAAAAAGACAATGAAACGAAGACCATTGCCGGATTCCTGAACGCTTACATCAACGAATGTACAGGTTATACCCTCGCCACATCGACAGAGGCAATAAAAAACTACATCACGCTAAACATAGACAAAAGCATAAAAAATCCTGAAGGTTACCGGCTCGCCGTAAACAGCGACGGTATCACCATAACCGGAGGATCGCATGCCGGTGTCTTCTATGGGGTACAGACGCTCCGTAAGGCTTCCCCTGTAGAGGCAAGCGACAAAATTGCTTTCCAACAGACTAATATCGAAGACTATCCCCGCTTGGCATACCGGGGCATGCATCTCGATGTAGGACGTCACTTTTTCAACGTAGAGCAAGTGAAACAGTATCTCGACCTTATGGCACTGCACAATCTGAATGTATTTCACTGGCATCTTACTGAAGATCAAGGCTGGAGAATAGAAATAAAGAAGTATCCCCTACTCACCGAAATAGGCTCCAAAAGAAAGGAATCACTGCGTACAGACGGTGTGAAAGGGACTGACGGAAAACCTTATGGCGGTTTCTATACGCAAAAGGATATTCAGGAAATTGTAAAATATGCAGCCGAAAGATACATAGAAGTTATACCCGAGATAGATCTTCCTGGACATATCAAGTCGGCACTGGCTGCCTATCCGGAACTCGGTTGTACCGGAGGACCCTACGAAACAGCTGTAGAATATGGTGTACACAAGGATGTGTTGTGCGTAGGAAGTGACAAGACTTTGCCGTTTGTGAAAGATGTATTGACAGAAGTCATGCAACTGTTCCCTTCACGCTACATTCACATTGGTGGAGACGAGTGTCCGCGCGACCGCTGGAAGGAATGTCCCAAATGTCAGGCCCTTATCAAGGCTCAAGGATGGAAAGATACCAAGCAGTATGAAGCAGAGGACAAACTGCAAAGCTACTTTATGACCGAAGTGGAAAAATTTGTTGAGGAAAACGGACGGCGCATTATAGGCTGGGATGAGATTCTTGCCGGAGGAGCGACACCCAATGCTACCGTTATGGCATGGAGAAATGCGGAATATGGTGCAGAAGCGGCTAAAAAGGGATACGATGTAATCATGACTCCTTGCGGACAACTTTACTTCAGCGCAATGGATGTGCTCAATCTGCCGGGAGATAATGCCATAAGAAAAGTATATGACTTTAATCCTGTCCTCAGCGATATGACCGAGACTGATGCTGCACACATTAAAGGTATTCAAGCTTGCCTCTGGAGCGAAGACATAGAAACAATGGAGCAGATAGAGTACCGCCTGCTGCCCCGACTTGCCGCACTCGCAGAAATTACATGGAACGGTTTTGACAAGCAGAACAGAGATTATCATGAATTTGCTTTACGTGTGTTCAACATCATAAAGCGATATGACAAATATGGTCTGAGCTACCATAAGGGAGCATTCGAAGTAACATCCGACTACGAGAATGATACATTGAACCGTAAACTCAGCATACGACTGAATACTCTTGGAAACAGAAAGATATATTATACCTTGGATGGTAGCGAACCTACAGAAGCATCACAACTTTATAAGGAACCGTTCACTATAAACAGCAATGCCATACTTAAGGCAAAGGTTATTATGCCGGGAGAAACAGACAACAGTTTAGTGTGTGATACGATCAGTGTAAACAAAGCTACATTCTGCCCTGTAACGCTGGCCGGACAGCCGAGTCCTACCTATACTTACAAAGGAGCTTCCATACTGACCGACGGACTGACTGGAGATACACGTTACAATACTGGCCGCTGGCTGGGCTTCCTCTGCAATCTGGATGCTACAGTAGATTTAGGAAAGGAAACAGAAGTATCGAGTGCAGCATTCCGTACCGATGTAGCAATCGGATCTGCCGTAATGGACATCACAGGTATGGAAGTATGGTGTTCTGCCGACGGAAAGCATTTCACCAAAGTGGCAGAAAGTTCAAAACCTGTGTTAAAGAAAGACGATCCTGACGGTATCTATCGCCATGAACTGACATTCGACACACAACAGGCACGCTATGTCAGGATAGTTGGCAAAATCACTCCTAAACTCCCCTCATGGCACACCTGGCCAGGTGGAGATGCCTTTATTTTTGTGGATGAGATTTATGTAAACTAATGTATTGTCAGCTACTTTTCGTATCTTCGCAAACAAAAGAATAAACAATCGATTATGAGAAAAAAATGATTAACCTTTCGGCATCTTTGTTGGGAGTTGCAACTGTAGCCTCAACATTGTTTTCTTGCAGCACCCAACAGCAGGAATCTCCTATGAAAGCAAAAGTTGAGGAGTATGCTCAAGTAGAATTGAAATCCGACCTTGTAAACAATCTGAATGACAAGGAAAAAGAGTTGGTAAAAATATTCTTTCAGGTAGGAGAAATCACCGACGATCTTTTCTGGCAGCAGACTTTTGGTGACAAGAGCCAGCTCGATACCATCACCGACAGTTATGCAAAAGAGTTTGCCATGATTCACTATGGGGCTTGGGACCGTCTTGACAATAACAAACCGTTTCTGGCCGGCTATGGCGAGAAACCGGCTGTATGTAACTACTATCCGCATGACATTACAGCAGAGGAGTTCGACGCATTCGAAGACGCTAACAAGAATTCATGGTACACCGTTATCCGCAGAAACGAAGATGGTTCATTAAAAAGTGTCTGGTATCATGAAGCCTATGCCGAAGAAATAGGACGCATCTGTGCTTTACTGGAGAAAGCAGTGACATTGGCAGAAGATCCGGGGCTGAAAAACTATCTTGAGAAGCGTATCGAGGCATTCAAGACAGATGACTATCTGGAAAGCGACCTTGCATGGATGGACATGAAAGACAGCAAAATAGATTTTGTGACAGGTCCTATTGAAAGTTACGACGACAAGTTCCAGGAAACCAAAGCCTCATACGAGTCGTTTATCCTGTTGAAAGACGAAGCTAGAAGCAAAGACCTTGCAAAATTTGTAGCCATGCTTCCGGCTCTCCAGAAAGAATTGCCTTGTGCACCAGAATACAAGACATTTGTTCCGGGTACATCGTCCGACCTGAACGTATACGATGCCGTGTATTATGCAGGCGACTGCAACGCCGGCAGTAAGACGATCGCCATCAATCTGCCGAATGACGAAAGAGTACACGCACTGAAAGGTACCCGTCGTCTGCAACTGAGAAACTCCATGAAAGCAAAGTTTGATAAAATCCTTATGCCTATCGGACAACTTATCGTAACACCCGAACAACAAAAATACCTTAACTTCGACGCATTCTTCTGGAATGTTACTTTCCACGAAGTAGCGCACGGGCTGGGTGTTAAGCAGACTATTAACACCAACGAAAGTGTGGATGCCGTGATGGGAACCGAAAAGACTTCATGGGAAGAAGCTAAAGCAGATATCTTAGGTCTGTTCATGGTAACCAAACTTATCGAAATGGGCGAAATCACCAATATTACAGCCGAAGATGCTATCGCTACTTATATTGCAGGCATCTTGCGTTCCGTAAGATTTGGAGCAGCTTCATCGCATGGAAAAGCCAACATGATGTGCTTCAACTATATGGAAAAAGCAGGAGCCTTCTCACGTGACGCCAAAGGTCAGTATGTAATAGATTTCGGAAAAGCAAAAGAAGCCATGAACGGCTGGGCTGCGCTAATCCTCCAAACACAGGGAGACGGAAACGTAGAGTTCGCTACGAAGTACAGAGCCGAAAACGGTGGAATCACTCCTGCACTTCAGGCAGACCTCGACAAAATCAATGGTGCAGGTATACCGCGTGATATTACATTTATTCAGGGAGCAGATATTCTTTTGGGAGAAACAAAATAATTAATAAACAAATTATCGAAAAAAGCACCGTATATCTCTGGATAACGGTGCTTTTTTAATAAAACAGATTATCTTTATTCTTAACTTTACGTTACAGCAGAAACCATATTTACAAATCAATATCACTAACTAAAACAGTTATACTATGAAACAGATCATTTCAATCTTTGCCTTGGTCCTATGTGCCTGTTCTTCTAATAACAACATTAATCTGGCAGGACAATGGATAGAGGTTCTTCCAGAGAACGTATCTTATATTCAGGGCATGGATCTAAAAGAAGATGGCTCTGCACAGTCGATAGGTATGAGTACCCTGCTTTATCATCAGTGGAAAGTAACAGACAAAAAATTGATATTGAATGGAGAAAGTATAGGTAATAGCCAAACAATTCACTTTTCCGATACGATGAATATAGTCAGATGTAATAAAGATACTCTTGTTGTAGAAAGAAGAAAAAGGAATATTGTATTTGTAAAGAATAGTAATCATTCAGAAACTGTGAAGAACGAACCAACAAGAAAAGCATACGATGGATTTGTATGGAAGAAAATCTCTGGTGCCGGCCTTACATTATGGGTGCAGGAGAATGAAAATATCCGGCTTATAGCCGACCCGTCTTTACCAGGCATATCGATGGTAAGAAAAGGTGACAAAGCACCGCATATGCTTATTCAGGTTTTTCATCTGCCAAATAAAGATATAAATGATGTCATCAGAACTTTAGAAAAATCGGAGAACTGGGATAAACGACAGACATGTAAATTTGAAGAAATAAAGTCCCAGAGAAAAGGAGTCAGAAAATTTATTATGGTTCCTGATGGCGATTATGCTACAGAAGTTAGAGCACAGATGCAGTCTGAACCCGTTCCAGCTCCTTGTAACGGATGGGGTGTAGGCAACAGTGGACAAAGATATTTTGAAATACACGATAGCAATCCCGATAAAGCGATTTTCATTGAGATAGGTCAAGACGCCCCGCTGTTCGACGAAAACAGCATCATATTTTCTAATGCACAATAAAAAATATTTGCCTAATAATAACACAAGCTATGGAAACCAAAAGACTAATACTGCGTCGATGGAACGAAAATGATGCAGAAGCACTTTACAAATATGCTCAAAACCCGAATATCGGTCCTATAGCAGGATGGCCGCCACACACATCTGTGGAAGATAGCAGAAATGTTATCCGCAACATTCTCTCTGCCCCTGAAACATACGCTGTGGTATTGAAAGATACCAAAGAACCCATAGGAAGTGTGGGTATCATGTTTGGCGACAGTGTACACAGTGCAGACATGCAGGAAGGCGATGCAGAAATAGGCTATTGGATAGGAGTTCCTTATTGGGGAAAAGGTCTGATACCGGAAGCCGTACATCGCCTGTTAGAACATTGTTTTGAAGACTTGGGAATTAAAAGAGTATGGTGCGGATATTACGATGGGAATTTCAAATCGCGCCGGGTAATGGACAAATGCGGATTTAAATTCCATCATACAGAACAAGGAAAACCATCCCCATTAGGAGATGTACGGACAGAACATTTCACACTCTTGACTATAGACGAGTGGAGAAACAGAAAGACATGTAAATAAAAACGACTTCCAGAACTACTGAATCTTCGTTTTATCAGGCCTAATATAAATAAGATATCCAATATATCCTTGTATACAACTGACACATACGCTGGTAATCCCAATTATCAAGTCATCAGACAGATTAAATAATCTCAATACATAAGAAAACAATACATAAATTACAGCACCTGCTAACACAAAAAGAATGAATTTCAGCATATTACATATTATTGCTTATAATAAATCTAACAAATGCATGAATTACAGCAAGCTGTTACAGCACATACTGCGCCAGTACTCGCTGTATCTCTATAATGTTCGAATCCTTACCAAAATTCTGTTCCATAGGTTCTTCACATCCCCTTATCCAGATTTTCATTTCGGCATCCATATCAAATGTACCGGCAGTTTCTATCGAAAAACGTTCTATGGAACGATAGGGTACAGACAAATATTCTCTTTTCTTACCCGTCACTCCCTGAACATCCTGAATGATCAGACGCTTATTGGTAAATACCCACTTGTCCCTTATCAGCTTATAAGCCCTTTCAATACGTTCTCCCTCACAAAGCAATGCGCCAAACTCTTTTTGTAAACTGGCAATATCCATTTCGGAAACATTTCCGAAAATAGTATTCATGATTCCCATATTAATTTTTTTTGTTTTCAAATCTTATTCAGTCGAAAGATAAACAGAAAAAAGCAGACAACCAACAGTTTTCAGCTTGTTTTATTCGTCATCGCTTCATCAGTATATCATAAAAGGTCTTGGGTAGGATGATGTTCGGCACGTCGAGTGCATCGGTAAACAGTGGAGCGATTTCTTTGTCCTTGAATCCTGCTATTCCACAGCCTATTCGAGTTACCCAAAACTTATTTTCCGGATGTACTTTGGCGTATGCTACAAAATCTTTTACATAGGGACGGATGGTTTCTACTCCTCCCTGCATGGTAGGTATGGCATAACATTGTCCGGTCATTCCAACGCCTGTCCCCCACTTCGCACCAAATCGTTCATAGGCCAGTCGTGCTGCTCCACCACCGTGATGTCCTGCCAGATTAGAACCGAAGACAAATACCTCACCCGGTTTCAGCGAGGAAATCCGGTCGGGGGTATATTCTCTGGTTTTTGCCGGAGTGTATCCGGCTATATATTTTGCGTAACATGAGGCATAAGCTCCGTCTGCCAACTGCTTCAGCAGACTGAGAAATTCTTCAGGTAATAAAGAAAGTACCTTGTCCGCTATAAACGAGGGAATTTCCTGATAGTATGCTTCGGCCACTGCCCCCGTGATGCAGGCAAGTGTATCGCTGTCGCCGCCCATGGAAACTGCCATGCGGAGTGCACTCTCCATGTCCTTGCTTTCGAGAAAAGCAATCAGTGCCTGCGGAACCGTGCCTTGGCAACTCGAATCCCAACGGTAGGTTTGATGCAAATGTTCCCAGCTTTCATTCAGGTTGTAACCGAAGCGTTTTTCGATATATTGTTTGATTTCTTCTTTTCCGCTGCCGGTACGTGCCAGATAGATGACTGCCGCTACTGCCTGCGCACCTTTTATTCCCTCGGGATGATTGTGTGTGATAGAAGCCGAAATGCCGGCCACTCTCTCGGTTTCTTCTAACGTATCAAACAGCCAGCCTATGGATGAAACTCGCATGGCAGAGCCGTTTCCCCAGGAATTGTAAGGACACCAACGTACTGCCGGCTTTCCGGTTGTGTCGTCTGTCAGGCTTTGAGGATGAAAAAGCCACAGACGGAACTTCCCTCCGTAACCACCCATCGGACAAGGATAAGCGTTGGCTACTTTTACCATACACTCTTCCAGTAGCTGATGCGGGTAAGCCGTTTCGCCTGCCGCCTTGCACTTCATCGCCCAATCGGCTACTGCCATGGTCATGACGGTATCATCTGTATAATTACTGGAAGGAGAAAACATCGGAAAATTGTAATCGCGGGTATTGTGAAACTCGTACACGGAACCCACTACATCACCTATAACTGCACCTAACATAGCATGATATTTTAAAGATTATACAAATGTAAAGAATTTTTCTTCCAGTCAGACAAATAATACGCACTATTTATCACGAGATATTGCCAAGAAAGGTTCTCACACTATTTATAATTCTTAAAATTTATGTTAATATCACATTTCAGGTATCTACTCAGACGCGATATTGCTTTACTTTGTACTTCAAACAAGAGTGCACTTAAACAAGATCCGAACGCCTGCCATATCCAGACAGACTCAGGATGTAATCACTAAATTGAAAAGAATGGACTTAACAAACAAACTCTATAAGGTATTTTTAATTGCTGGAAGTGAACCGCTGGGCACGGCGGGCATGCAGGCCGACATCAAATCCATATCGGCATGTGGAGGATATGCTGCCGGAGCAATTACCTGCATAGTCGATGAAGATACAATAAAGGTAAAAAGTATTCAGACCATCCCTGTTGAGATGGTTGTCAGCCAGACTTATTCGTTTCTGGAAGACGTAGGGGCCGACTGCATCAAGACGGGTATGCTATACTCTCAGGAGTTGGTAACGGCTATCGGGGATGTGGTGAAAAAACAGTCTATACCGATCGTGGTAGACCCCGTGATGGTTTCTTCTGCCGGCGACAAGCTGTTGCAGGACGATGCAATCCAGGCCTACAAGGATTGTCTTTTCCCCTATTCTACCATCATCACGCCCAACCGGAGAGAAGCCGACCTGCTACTGGGAAAGAGCCTGACCAAAGATAACATGAAGGAGTATATTCCCGAACTGAGCAAGTGGGGAAACTGTGTCATCGTCAAATCCATAGAAGACGGAGATTACCTGATTGATGTATTTTACAACCCGATCAGCAAGTGCTTCAAGCTGTACAAGAAGGCACGCATACAGACCCAGAACGTAAACGGCACGGGAGATACGTTTGCTTCTTCCATCGCAACTTATCTAGCAAGGGGATACGACATGAATACGGCTGTCGACAAGGCAGAGAATTTCATCTACAATGCGATTCTCTACGGATCGAATGTCAAGTTCGGCTCCGGATATGGTCCGGTCTATCCGTTTTACGAAAATTTAAGCAACTTCCTGAAAGAAGATATCCAGTATGCAGCAGCCATACAGGTAGAGCAATATATTCTCTGAAAGACAGCAAAGCAGACAAAATATATTCGCATAAAAATTATAATACCCCTTACTTTTCAACTATTTTCAAAAGTAAGGGGTATTTTTTATCTAGCCTGATTTATTTCAGAAGGACTTCTTCGATTCCTTTCTCCAAAACTTCCTGTGGCAAAGCACCTTGTGAAACTTGTGGCGTATCTCCCAATGGGATGAATACGAGAGTAGGCAGACTTGTAATGCCGAAGGCTGCTGCAAGCTCACGCTCCTTATCGGTATTGACCTTATAAATTACAATCTTATCCTTATATTTTTCTGCCAGCTTCTCCAGTACGGGGGACAGCCTGCGGCAAGGTCCGCACCAGTCGGCGTAAAAATCGATGATGGCTGGTTTGCTTCCCTCATAAACCCATTTGTCTGGATTCTTCTTATAGTCGTATACCTTTTCTATAAACTCCGACTGGTTGATGTGAATAACTTTACCTGTCTGTCCGTAAACCAGACTGCCTGTCATAAAAACAGATACAATCAGCAATAATATCTTTTTCATATCAATTTTCTTTTATGGAACATTTATTTACCACTCAACAGTACATTCTGAATAGCTTCTACCAGTGTTTTCTTAGGAAGTGCTCCCTGTGCCATCTGCGGTGCATCCGTCAACGGGACGAAAAGCAAGGTAGGTACGCTTCTGATTCTGAAAAGAGCTGCAAGTTCTTCTTCCTCGTCTACGTTTACCTTATATACGTCTACCCGACCGGCATATTCTTCGGCAATTTCATCCAATATGGGAGCCAGCATCTTGCATGGACCGCACCAGGTAGCGTAGAAATCGATTATTGCGGGACGTTCACCCAAAAACTTCCATTCGGGATTTACTTCATAGTTTGCTACTTTATTCAGGAAATCGGCTTTTGTAAGGTTTACTGCTTTCATATTCTTTTATCTTTATGGTTTATACTTTACTATCGGAACAAATTCTTCTCATTTTCAATGATCAGGTATTTGTTTCTGATGCAAAAATACAATCTGCCTGAAAGGTTTACAACAGCTTTTTTCTATCTTTGTATAGATAAAATCTATTGATGTATGACTTTACAGCAAATGGAATATATAGTAGCGCTGGACAAGTATCGTCACTTTGTGCTGGCTGCCGAGGCTTGTGGTGTGACTCAGCCTACTCTGAGTGCCATGATTCAGAAACTGGAAGAAGAGTTGGATGTGAAAATATTCAGCAGGGACCGGAAGAATATTTCTCCTACTGCCATCGGAGAAAAAATAATAAGGCAGGCAAGAATAGCCTTGAACGAAACCCAGAGAATCAGAGAGGTGGTAGCTGATGAAAGCAGCAGCATGAACGGCAGTCTGCGTATCGGCATCCTGCCAACCATCGCTCCCTATCTTATTCCCGACTTTATCTATCATTTCAGAAATACATATCCCAATGTGAATCTTTCCATCGACGAAAAGGAGAACAAATCGCTGGTTCAGGATCTCAGATTCGGGAATCTGGACATTGCCATCACCACGCCTCCCGAAGCGCAGGCCAACATTCTGGAGATTCCGGTATATGTGGAAAAGTTTGTTGCCTACTTCTCGGAAAGATGCAGTAAAGCACGGCAGATAATCGCAAACGGCAATCTGCCACCGGAACACATGTGGATTCTGAAAGAGGGACACTGCCTTCCCAACAGTGGCGTAAATTTCTGTAAAAACAAAGATATAGGTAACCATATCTATGAGGCGGGAAGTATTGATACGCTCATAAAAATAGTAGATAAAAACGGTGGATACACCATTATTCCGGAACTGCATATCAGTACATTGAATGAAGAACAGAAAAAGAACATACAGACTCTCGATGTCAATCCGCCTGCACAAAGAAATGTCTCGATTCTTATAAAGGACGATTTTATAAGGGAGAGGATGGTAAATGCCGTACTCGACACCATAAAGGCAATCATACCTGCACACATGATGGATGAACGTTTCAACAGGCTTTCCATCAAACTGAGATAAACAGTCCGTTCCACCCAGGAAAATAAAATGGGGGAAACCAAACTTCTGCTCTCATGACAGAAGCTACGGTTTCCCCCATAAATAGTTATTTAAAGAAACAAGAGAGCATCTTTATTCATCACAGCATCCTCCGCAAGAGCATTTGGGAAGTTCCTGCTTTTTGATTTCCGTGAGATAGAAACGGGCAAAGGCGTTTTTAATCTCATCGCGCACACGACGGAATTCGGCATCTATAAACTCCGGTGTCCCTACAGCATGCGAAGGATCGTCGAAACCAATGTGAAGGCGTCTGCCTACTTTTCCCGTAAAGGCAGGGCAACTCTCATTGGCTCCTCCACATACGGTTATTACATAATCCCAGGCCTGGTCAAGATAAGTATCTACATGAGTGGGAATGTGACTGCTAATATCGATACCTGCTTCTTTCATCACTTCCACAGCCTTGGCATTGACACAAGCTGCGGGGTGAGTTCCTCCCGAATAAACTTCAAGAGAAGCATCGAACGATTGCAAAAAGCCGTGCGCCATCTGGCTCCGGCAACTGTTTCCTGTGCAAAGAATCAATATTTTCATAGAATACATGAATCTGATTATTACAGAATTAGATTAAACAAATATCCTGAAAGGATAATAAACAATGCGACTGTACCGAAAAAAATGCCGATAAGACGCCAGGTCATGACCTTTTTGAGTAATGTGGCTTCCGGCAAAGACAGACCGACAACTGCCATCATGAATGCAATGGCTGTTCCCATAGGAATACCCTTTGCAACAAATACCTGGATGACCGGTACAATACCGGCGGCATTGGCATACATCGGAACCGCAAAAATTACAGAAAGCGGCACAGCCAGCCAGTTGTCTTTCGAAAGGTAGGCTTCAAAAAATCCTTCCGGCACAAAACCGTGCATAAAGGCTCCGATACCGATACCTATCAGTATATATATCAGTACTCCTCTTACTATACGCCAGGCATCGCGAACGATAGACGGAAGCCGTTTGAAGAAAGAGATATGTTCTTTCTCCCACTCGTCTGCCTGAGCAGAAGAGTCTGCCTGGATCTGGCGGACCCAGTCGCTCAGATAAGGTGACAGATTCATCTTTCCCAAAACAAATCCTCCGATCACTCCGAGCAGTATGCCGCTGATAACATATATAAGTGTCACTTTCAGTCCGAATGAACCGAGAAACATTGCCACAGCAACTTCGTTCACAAGCGGAGAAGTTATCAGAAATGCAAATGTAACTCCAAGTGGAATACCCCCTTTCACAAATCCGATAAACAACGGAATGGATGAACACGAACAGAACGGAGTGATGGCTCCGAATAAAGAAGCCAGTAAATACTGCAACCCATACATTTTATGAGTAACCAGATAATTACGCAGCCGTTCAATGGGGAAATAGGCGTTGATAATACCCATCAGCACACTGATGAAAAACAGCAGAATAAGAATCTTGACAGTATCGTAAAAGAAGAAATTGACTGCTATTCCCAGTGAGGTATCTGCACTTAGTCCGAAGATGTCGTAAACCAGCCAGTCGGCAAATCGTTGTATCATATATTTACTATCAAATACCTAACAGTCTTTTCACATCACTTTCCGAAGGGACCTGCCCTTTCATCCTCACTTCACCGTCTACTACTACAGCAGGAGTGGTCATGATATTATAACTCATCATTTCCATAATATCGTCCACCTTTGTAAGCTTCACGTCTAAATTGTTCTCTTTTATTACCTTTTCTATCACCTGAAAGGTTGTTTTGCATTTGGCACAACCCGGTCCTAAAACTTTTACTTCCATTATTCTAAATGTTTTTTAAATGATTATTTATGATAAATACATGATATAGCAATAATACATACCAATAATGACAAAAAGCACTCCTACCACCAGATTCAGCCATCTCTGTATGACCTGCATCTTTCCGTAAAAAGTGCCCAGACGCTGCACACTGAACGCCAGTACCCATGCTACAAGCAATACCGGAATAGCAGTTGCTACAGCAAAAACCACAGGCAGAACATAGCCGGCAGTTGCAGTAGCCGACATCGGAATCAGCATTCCAAAGTAAAACACCCCACTGGTAGGACAAAAGGCAAGAGCAAACAGAATGCCTATCAACAAAGCACCCCACCCTCCTTTTTGGGCCAAGCCTTCGGCATTTCCACTAAACCCAAACTGAGGAAGGTTCAGTCTGCTTCCGAAAAGCATGAACAGTCCGATGAGTAACAACAGCGGTCCTAACAGCCATTCACCGTATGTACCTATTGTCTTTTGAATCCCGAACATGCTGGATCCCTCCTTCAGTACAGTAATCAATATAGTTCCCAGTAAGGTATAGGCAACAATACGCCCCAGCGTATAAAGCAAGCCGTTACGGAAAATCTGTCTGCGATTTTCAATATCTTTTCCGATAAAACCGATAGCAGCTATATTTGTTGCTAACGGACAAGGTGAAAGGGCTGTAAGCAGACCTAATAAAAAGGCTGTCAGCAGGGGTGTCGTACTATTATCCAATAATGTCTGTAGCCAGTCCATAATGAAATCAGTTTATCATTTCATTAATTTTATCCACTAATCCTTTCTTAAATTCTCCCGGAGATTTACGGGCATTCGAAAAAGCAAATTCAGTCATGTTTTCGGCTTTTTCCTGTCCGTTTTTATGACTGACAATATAAAGAGAAGACCATGTTACCTGATATTTCTCGGCTATTGCCTCATTTTCCGGTTTCGAGATGTCTATAATTCTGAAACTCAATGTACCGTCTGCCAGTCTGTCTGCAAAAGCACTGTCAATTGCTGCCCTTGCATTTTTTTCGATTGCAATACAGGTAGCACAGCGTTGCTTGCTGTGGAAACAAAGAACTTCTACACCATCCGAACGAACTGTCGTTTCTTTTTCTGCCGGCAAAACGGTTCCTTCAGTCTTGGATTTCATCCCGCAAGCAACAAAAACAAAGCATGCAGCTAATAAAAATAAAATCTTTTTCATATTTACATATACTTAAAGTTAGTCTTTCGTAGAATAACGAACAATAAATAGAAAAAAAGAGCCGGCTTAACCGCAACAGCTCTCTTTCTTGCACACCTGTTGTCCGAAGAAACCGGCAAACATTTTCTGCGCCAGTGCCCAGTTCTCCTTATTGATGCAATATTTCACTTTAGGAGCCTCTATTTCTCCTTGAATCAGACCTGCTTCTTTCAGCTCCTTAAGATGTTGTGAAACTGTAGCTTTCGCTATAGGCAGTTCTTCGTGAATATCACCAAAAAAACAGGTTTCTTGGCGGAGCAGAAACTGCAAGATGGCCATACGCGCAGGATGTCCCATCGCTTTGGCAAAACGGGCTATCTGTTCTTGTTCGTCTGTATATTTCTTATCAGCCATAGAATATTTATTATTTGTTGTTCGCAAAACTACGAATAAAATAATTATCCTGCAAATTCTTTCTGAATTTTAACTGTAGGGATATTGCACAACGAGTGCTTTACCATTATACTTCTTCCCTCGCATACATGCAGTAAAGAGCATAAAAGTAAACAATAAAATATAGTTTGAAATAAGATATGACTTCCAGAATGAGAAGCCAGAGAAAAGAAAATCAACGGAAGGTTATCCACTTGTTGCTCATGAAGTTGATTGCACCGTACACAAAAAGTCCAAGGAACTGAGCAAGATATTCATTACACCCGCAAATTTCGACAAGAAACAAAAGAAACAGGAACTGCGCTGCATACGCTACCGCAAAAGCACAGGCAAAAAACAAGATTTCATGCCAGATGGTATTCTTTTTCCGATCGGCATCAAAAGGGAAAATCCAGAATTTACACCATATAAAGTTATGAATCTGCGCCACTACATAAGCCACTACATTGGCTATCATGTAATGTTCACCCTCTATATGCATGAGCAATCCTACAATCAGTGCAGTTATCAGGGCGTTCAATGTACCTACTATGGCAAAACGTAGAATACGGACAGACTCTCTCATCAAAAATAATCGGGAAAAGGCATAAAAAGATTTCGAGGCAAAGCAAGTACAGTCGTCGCGACTATCTTGCCTTGCTCGAAATTATAATATCTGAAAATAACTTTATTTTATTCTTTTATTTCAACTTTCAAGTTAAGCTCGTCGAGCTGTTTCTGATCGAGATAACCCGGTGCATCCAACATGACATCGCGTCCGGAATTGTTTTTCGGGAAAGCAATACAGTCGCGGATAGAATCGAGTCCGGCAAACAGCGAAACCCAACGATCGAGTCCGTATGCCAAACCACCGTGAGGAGGCGCACCAAACTTGAAGGCGTTCATCAGGAAGCCAAACTGTTCCTGAGCCTTTTCGGGAGTGAATCCCAAAATCTCAAACATCTTGGCCTGAAGCTGTGAATCGTGAATACGGATAGAACCACCACCTACTTCTACTCCATTTACTACCATATCGTAAGCGTCTGCACGGACAGCAGCCGGATTAGTATCAAGCAACGGAATATCTTCGTCCTTCGGATGAGTGAACGGATGGTGCATTGCCATCAATCGGCCTTCTTCTTCGCTCCATTCGAACATCGGGAAGTCTACTACCCACAAGCAAGCAAACTGGTTTTTGTCGCGCAAGCCCAGCTGGTTACCCATTTCCAGACGAAGTTCGCACAACTGCTTGCGAGTCTTCATGGCGTCATCACCGCTCAAAATCAGAATCAGGTCACCCGGTTTAGCACCGAAAGCTTCCTTCATCTGCTGAAGCACTTCCTGACCGTAGAACTTGTCAACGCTTGATTTCACATTACCATCGGCTTCCACACGTGCATAAACCAATCCTTTCGCACCAATTTGCGGACGTTTTACAAATTCTGTCAGCTGATCGAGCTGCTTACGTGTATAGTGCGCTGCACCTTCGGCACAAATACCGCCGATATAAGCCGCATTATCGAATACAGAGAAACCGTAACCTTTCAGGATATCCATCAGTTCGACAAACTTCATACCGAAACGCAAATCGGGCTTGTCGCTACCATAGTATTTCATAGCATCAGCCCATGGCATGCGGATAAACGGCCCTGTCAGTTCCACGCCACGCAATTCTTTAAACAAATGCTTAGCCATACCCTCGAACATCTGAATAATGTCTTCCTGTTCTACGAAACTCATTTCACAGTCAATCTGTGTAAACTCAGGCTGACGGTCGGCACGAAGGTCTTCATCGCGGAAGCATTTTACAATCTGGAAATAACGGTCGAAACCAGAAACCATAAGTAACTGTTTCAGTGTTTGAGGCGACTGTGGAAGTGCATAGAACTGTCCCGGGTTCATACGAGAAGGAACAACGAAATCACGTGCACCTTCAGGAGTAGAACCAATCAGCATCGGAGTTTCTACTTCGAGGAATCCCTTGCTGTCGAGATAACGGCGTACTTCCATCGTCATACGATGACGCAGTTCCAGATTCTTACGGACTGCCGTACGACGCAAATCAAGGTAACGGTATTTCATACGGAGGTCATCGCCACCGTCGGTATTGTCTTCGATTGTAAACGGAGGAGTCAGTGCAGTATTCAGCACATTCAGTTCTGAAACAATGATTTCAATATCTCCTGTCGGAAGATTGGCATTCTTGCTTGAACGTTCGCTAACCTGGCCTTTCACCTGTATGACAAACTCACGGCCCAAATGATTGGCACGTTCGCACAATTCTGCATTCACATCTGTATTGAACACCAACTGAGTGATGCCATAACGGTCGCGGAGATCAACAAATGTCATTCCGCCCATTTTACGTGTACGCTGTACCCATCCGGCAAGTGTCACGTTTTTACCTGCATCGGCAAGTCTTAACTCGCCGCATGTATACGTTCTGAACATATCTTTTTCTATTTATAGACACTTATAATTTGTGACAAAGGTAGCACATGTTTTTGATTTATGCAATAAATTTGCGCCTGCAAAAGAGGGAAAGGGCTGTATGGCCCTTACAAATTAGCAGTAAAAATGAATTTACATTATAACAGAGCAAACGATTTAACCCAAGGCAGCATCATGGGAACGATGCTGCGCTTTGCCGTTCCGATGATTCTGGGCAACCTGCTGCAGCAGTGCTACAACATAGCCGACACACTGATAGTAGGTCATTATCTGGGGGCAGATGCACTGGCTGCCGTAGGATCGGCTTATACGCTTATGGTATTTATCACATCGGTGTTTATCGGTCTGTGCATGGGCAGCGGCGCTGTCTTTTCGATACAATACGGAGCTAAAGATTATGAAGGTATGAAGCAAAGTCTGGTTTCATCGCTGGTGCTGACAGGAGGTGTCACACTGGTGTTGAACATAATTGCACTGGCTGGTATCCATCCTATCATCCGCCTGCTTCAGACTCCCGCAGAAATAGAAGGCCTGATGTTCGACTATCTGTTCATCATATTCCTGGGCATAGCAAGTACATTCATTTATAATTATTACGCATACCTGCTGCGCGCACTGGGTAATTCAATAGTACCTCTCTATTTTCTGGCAGTTTCTGTAGTATTGAATATTGTGCTCGACTTACTTTTTATTCCGATATTTCATTGGGGAGTATCAGGAGCAGCAGCGGCTACTGTCATTTCGCAAACCATAGCAGCGGCAGGACTTTGTATCTATGCATTGTATCGTTTTCCGATATTCAGACTGAAGCGTAACCAAATCCGCCTGCACTGGAAATCGGTAAAAGAAATTGCTACTTATTCGTCGCTAACATGTATGCAACAATCCGTTATGAATTTCGGTATTCTGATGGTACAGGGACTGGTTAACAGCTTCGGAACAAGCGTCATGGCAGCTTTTGCTGTTGCGGTAAAAATTGATTCGCTTGCCTACATGCCGGTACAGGATTTCGGAAATGCCTTTTCTACATTTGTAGCACAGAACTTCGGTGCCGGACAAAAAGAACGTATCCGGCGAGGTATCCGCAGTGCTGTCAGTGTTACGACGTGGTTTTGCCTGATAATCTCGGCAGTGGTGTTCATCTTTGCCCGCCCGCTGATGCAGTTCTTTATCGATAACACGGAAACTGAAATTATCAATATCGGAGTCGAATATCTGCGGGTAGAAGGCAGCTTCTACGTAGGTATAGGTTATCTGTTTCTTTTATACGGGTTTTACCGGGCTGTACGCATGCCGGGCATGTCGGTTGTACTGACTGTTTTTTCACTGGGTACACGTGTCGTTCTTGCATATGCACTGGCAGCAATACCAGCCATAGGTGTTCACGGCATCTGGTGGTCGATTCCTGCGGGATGGATATTAGCCGACTGCTTTGGTGTTTGGTATTACCATAAAGCTGTCAGACACGGTCTTTGGAGTTCAGGATATGGCTCTGTGCAAGATACTCGGGAGTAGCGGCATAGATATACATCACACTTCCTCCTTTGATGGTATCGATAAGTGGTCGGGAAAGTTTTTGCGGAACGGCAGGACATCCGAAACTTCTTCCTAGCCTCCCCCCTGCACGAATGACGGAAGGATCGGCATAGGCAGCTCCATGTACTACGATGGCACGCTCACGGGCGCGGTCGTTTATACCTTTCTCCAGTCCGTCGAGTATCAACGAATAACCGTTCTTTCCCTGATAGGTAGAAGCCGTAAGATAGAATCCCAATGAACTTTTGTACGAGCCATATTCATTGGAGAAAGACGTTGCATATACTCCTCCGCTATTCTTTCCATGAGCTACTACCGAAGAAAAAAGCATTTTCTTTTCTTTCATATCAAATACATACAGACGCTTTTCGGTAGAAGGTTTGGAAAAATCTATCAGAGTCAGTATTTCTTTTTTGCGCTGGGCAATCCGGTAATATCCTGTTACCGCCTGACGAAAAGCGGTGTAATTCACTTCACCCTCCAATTGCATTTCTCTAAAAAGTTCAGCACACCGGTCGGGTTTTGCCATACTTTTAACTTCAGGTACGGCAGATGCTCCCTCACCCAGTCCGGTAAAGGAATACAAAAAAGAAACTAACAGGAAAAATACAGTTAATGATATACGCAGCATGGTCTTTCTTAAAAATAACGGCTGCAAAATTACTCATTTTATCTGTAACTATTTATTATCAAATAGTTAAAAGCAACAAGTTTTATTATTTATTCACTCTATTACGACTATCAGCGTAGCCTCGGCAGGCATATTGTCGAATATAAACTTGGAATGTGAAGTAGCATTACGCACACACATGTGCGAACGGGGAATGGTTCCCAGCGACCAGCTGTATTCTATCATTGCTGTACGGGGTACATTAACGGGCACTCCATGTATATATGCCCCGTTGGTAAACCGTGAGGCATAAGGAGCATATCCGCCCGTAGCTGAACCTCCGTCTTTCAGGAACACCATTTTTGTTTTCTTTTCCTGAAGCAGAAACATTCCTAATGGCGTTTCCTGAGCATAAGGCGGACGATGCACGCCTGTAGTAGCCGGATTCATGCTTCGTATCACCCACTCACCTTCTGACAGACGTTCTAAAGTTGCTATATTCTGATCGCCCCGGTCGACAAAAACGACATAGTGAAAAACAGTGCTGTCGGGCAAGACACGAAGATAGCGCGGCGGCACAAGATATTCTTCATCTTCCACCACCGGAGCTATACGCAGGAAACTGCCAGCCTTTCCACGGAGATATGCCAGCGAACCGTCACGTCCATAACGTTCCGGGACAGAAGAATCTGTCGTTAGATACAGGGGAACAGACTGATATCGCTCCACGCCAAGCGTATCGGCAACCCGTCCATAAGCATTGCGTATATAACGTCGTACCAAAGGAGCCTCACTGTTTAGGTTTTTATAGTTTCGCAACACTACCCATTGTGACGTATCACGATGCATGTTTTCGATAAAGGCAAGACACTTCCGTATCGTTTCCCATTTGAAACTGCGTACGGTATCACCATAAGGATAAGTATCCTCAAGTGTATATTTATCGTAGAGCAAATCCTTGGTCAAATTGATATCAGCCGCAACGAGAAGTTCCGGAGTATGAGCCGGAAGAACCGGAAGAAGAAGACTGTCGGGAGTTAGTTCTGTCTCTTCTGACAGACGGGGCATACCGGTTTGTTGTTCGCCGCAGGCAAATAAAAACAAGCAAACGGTCAACAGCAATATGGAGAAGCCCTTTTTCATAGCAAGGAGGTTAATGTTCATTGTAAAAGTAATAAAAAAATTTCAAAAAAAGAATCTTTTACCTAATAAACAAACCACTTTGCCTGTTTGTTGCAATTCCTTTAAAAAACACTCCGGAGCAAACGGAAAAACATTCATTTTTCCCGTCTGCTCCGGAGTACCCAGAATAGTTACAAGTATGACCTTATCCCATTTTTCCTGTCAGATAAGCACGTGTACGCTCGTCTGTCGGGTTATCAAACATCTTGTCTGTACGGTCATACTCTATCAGTTCACCCATATACATAAACATCGAATAGTCGGATATACGCATAGCCTGCGACATGTTGTGGGTAACGATCAAGATAGTAACATCTTTCTTCAGACCGTCCATCAGTTCTTCTATATACTTGGTTGCAATAGGGTCCAAGGCAGAAGTAGGTTCGTCCATCAGCAGCACATCCGGTTTCAACGCAAGCGAACGGGCGATACACAAACGCTGCTGCTGTCCTCCTGAAAGGAATGTACCACGTTTGGTAAGTGAGTCCTTCACTTCATCCCACAGAGCAACACTACGCAAATTACGCTCTACGATTTCATCTTTTTCCGATTTGGAAAGGCGGATTCCATTCAATAAATAGCCAGCCAATACATTATCGTAAATATTCATGGTCGGGAACGGATTCGGACGCTGAAATACCATACCGATACGGCGGCGTTCTTCCATCGGTTGCATCTGAAGCACGTTTTCGCCATTCAACAGAATTTCACCTGTCACACGAATATTTTTATAGAGTTCGTGCATACGGTTTACGGCACGAAGTAAAGTACTTTTTCCACAACCCGAAGGTCCCATGATAGCCGTAATTGTATTTTTCTGAATGTCTGCCGACACATGCTTCACAGCCATCGTACTGGATGTATATGAAATACAGACATCCTTTATTTGTAATATCGGTTCTTTTATATTTTCCATTTCTTTGCGATTCGTTTTGCTAATAAGTTCAGACATAGTACAAAAGTAAGCAGGAACAGTGAGGCTCCCCAAATCAGGCTCTGCAAATTAGGGTCATTGAAGAATTCCCAGATAAGCAAGGGAACGGCCGACATCGGCTTAGTCATATTCCAGCTGATAGCAGCTCCTCCCAGTGCAGTAAACATCAGCGGAGCTGTTTCACCTACTACACGCGATATAGCCAGCAAGATACCTGTAAAGATACTTCCCAAAGCAGAAGGCAGCATTACCTGCAGCATAACACGCCAGTAACTACCTCCCAGCGCCAGTCCGGCCTCTTTCAATGTTTCCGGCAGCACTTTCATTGTTTCTTCTGTAGAACGGATGATAAGAGGCAGCATCATAATGAACAGTGCCACGCTTCCGGCTATAGCCGAATAACCTTTCATCGGCACTACCACCCAGATATATGTAATAATACCGATAATGATAGAAGGAGTACCCTGAAGCAAGTCAGTAAGGTAACTGACAATCGTTGCAAACCAGTTTTTCCGATATTCAGACAAACAGATTCCACAGAACACACCCACTGGTATAGCAACTACGGCAGCAAGCATCAACATCAGGAAAGTACCCACAATTCCATTGGCGATACCACCCGGAATATCCTGCCCCGCCGAAACAGCCTGCATCGCCTTATATGCATTGGGAGTTGCCTCGGTAATGAATGACCATCCCAACTGTTTCCATCCTTTTATCAGCACTTCTCCCAAAATAGCAAGCAAAGGGATCGCTGTCAGTCCGGATAGTACACACACCAGCACATAAAGCAACCGATTCTTGAATATACGGATTCGAATGTTATTATCACGTACCATTTATACAAATTCTATTTTATAGATTACACATGTCTTGCCTTGCGTATCAATATTTTTCCAATCATATTGATAACGGCTGTTATAAGGAACAATAACAAGCCGATGGCAATCAATGACGAAAGTTTCAGTCCGTCGGCTTCACCAAACTGATTGGCTATGATACTAGCCATCGTGTTACCTGTAGTACGCAAGGTCTCAGGCATCTGATTGGTGTTACCAATCAGCATTGTAACTGTCATCGTTTCTCCCAAAGCACGTCCGATAGCCAAAATATAAGCGGAAAAGATACCCGATCCTGCCATAGGGAAAACCACTCTCCGGATAACTTCTGCACGGGTTGCTCCCATAGCATATGCTCCTTCTTTCAAATCGGAAGGAACCATTTTGATAAACTCCGAACTCAGAGAAGCTGCATAAGGTACAATCATAATAGCCAACACAAAAGCCGCAGTAAGGATTCCCGAACCTTGCGGAGAAAGGTTTAAATGCATGAATACGTTACGCAATACATAAAATCCCCACAAGCCATAAATAATGGAAGGAATACCAGCCAGCAGATCGGTAACGGTTCCCAGCACTGCTGCAATTTTCTTTCCACGGAAATACTCACCTGTAAACAAGGCAACCGGCAAAGAGAACGGTATACACATCAGCAGAGCAAGAATTGTAGTAAGCAATGTTCCGGTAATAAACGGAAGTGCTCCGTAGCTTTCTTTTCCTGCCGTCGTTACCCAGTCGTCGGAGAAGATAAAATTCCAGAAACCAAAATGTTCGAACGCTCCGGAGGCATCGGCAGTGAGGGAATATACGATTCCCCCACCGATGATAGGAATAACAACAGCCGACAGAATAAGTAAAACTCTAAAAATTTTGTCTTGCATAAAATATCAGCTTTGCAGTAATAATCTATTATTTCAGAATCGGCTGTCCCTGATAAGTAACAGTCTTAAGGTTTGCCAGACTTTATTCAACAGCTTTCTTAGGCAGCGGAGCATAGTGTACGGTAGCAGTAGTCTGCTGTACGCTATCGCTTAACATATATTGCATCAAATCCAATGTAGCTTTAGCCTGTGCTTCCGAACGGTCTGAATAATTCTGTTCCTTGTAAATCAGCAACCAGGTAAAACAGCTGATAGGATAAGCTCCTGCTGCATCGGCATTGGTTATAGAACAACGAGTGTCCTGAGGAATATCACCGGCAGCAGCCGAGATACTTTCTGTAGACGGAGTGATCAGCTCACCACGCTGGTTCTTTACAGCTGCATAAGGAATTTTCTGTGCGAAAGCATATTCAGAACCAATATATCCCAATGAATACGGAGTCTGTGCAATGATACCAGCTACACCCGGATTGCCTTTTGCAGCCTGTCCGACAGGGAAATCCACTGTCTTACCTGATCCGAAAGTATTTTTCCAGCTTTCGCTGACTTTAGACAAATAATCGGTAAATACAAATGTTGTACCGCTACCATCCGAACGATATGCAAGAATTATCTTCTTTGCAGGCAATTTCACATCCGGATTCAGTTCCTGCAAACGTGCATCATTCCAGTCTGTTATCTTTCCAGCATAAATATCAGCAATAACATCACCCGACAAGTTCAATTTAACTACATCCGGTAAATTGTAGGCCAATACCACAGCTCCCATACATGTCGGGATGTGTACTACAGGTTCCATTTCTGACATTTCCTTATCGCTCAAGAAAGCATCACTTCCGGCAAAGTCTACGATACCATCTTTCAGGTTACGTACTCCACCACCACTACCAATGCCACCATAAGAAACTTTATTATCGTGTGTAGCACCATATCCTTCAAAGCTCATGTTATAGAAAGGTAATGGGAAAGTTGCTCCCGCACCAGTTAATTCTACAGATTCAGTTGATGATTTTTGTCCACCACATGCAGTAACGGCAATAGCCATTATACCTGCCACCAAAGGCAAATAATGTTTTTTCATTGTTTATTAATTTAATAAATTGAATTTTCTTATATTTAAAAATCTCTTTGATAATTTCATAAGGAGAAAGAAGCGTTCAGATAAGCATAATATGAATTGGGCATACTTCCTGCCTTGGGCGACCATATCCGGAAGTTAGGAGAAAGTTTTATGTATTTTCCAAGCCGGAACTCCGCTCCTACAAGTCCTGCCATACCATCATTCTCTTCATTCCATTTGTTTTTTGAAGTAAGATAGTCCCAACGACCAAAGACTCCGACTTTTTTAGACAAGTTGACCGTCGCATAGGCTGACACACCGCTCTGGTCTTGTCCGTCTGTGTAGCTGGCATTTTTCTGATAATTATATTCTGCCGCCAGAGAAAATGACTTGTGTTTATATCCGATGAAAGAAGCCAGATTTGTTATACCTTTACCTGATTCTTCCGAAGCTTCATTATAAGAACCATACAGACGGATAAAAAGATTCTTGACAGGCATCAGTGTCACTCCTGCCCCATATTGCAGACCGTCTTTTACCTGAAGTTTTTTGTAACCTTCGCCATTGGCAAGAATAACGTCTGCCGATACATAATCGTTGAAATCGTAAGCTGCCGATACAGCAAGATCGGCACTGCTTCCGAACTTATACTCATCCTGGAAAGATTTCATCACATACCGCTTACCCCAGAAGCTTTCCTGAAACTTAAACTGGGTAGTAGAAATCAAACCTGCGTGTAATGTCCACTTTTCACGTTTCCATGATATCTGGGCATTTTTAACAAAGCCTATACGCTGATGATCATCAACACTTTTAGACTGTCCGAAATCGGCAACTACCTTTAACTGAAGTTCTTTCGACAAATCATACTGATATCCCAAGTACGCTCGGTCTAAATTAAAACCACGGTCATCATTCACATGACCAAAGCCGGAATGGATATCAGAAAAAATCGTAATAATAGCCTTGCCTTTCGGGGTTTCTTCTTTGTTGCTATCTTCGGCATGCGCCGGCATAGCCACACATCCTAACAAGCCTGCGATAAAGGCACATCGTGTTTTTAAATTTTTCTTATTCACTATACTTCTGCTTTTTATTTCGATAGCAAAAGTACAAGGCACACGTAACTTGATTATGTCATAATTATTACAAAGATGTTACATCGTCTTCGGGAAAACGAAGTGTTTCTACCTTTTCCAGACGAGAACGCAGACGAGGCATCAAAGATTTGCGGATGCGAAGGCGCATGAAACAGTCCATATCGTACGACTGTTCCAATATCTCGGGAGATTCTTCTTTTACAATACGCATTACATCGTTCATGAAAGGATATTCAAAGGCAACCGTCACATCCTGATCTACCGTTTTTTCTATCACTGTCGCTTCGGCTATTGCTTGTGCGGCTGCTGTCCGATAGGCCACAATCAATCCACTGGTACCTAATTTAATTCCTCCGAAATAACGTACCACAATAACCAGAATATCGGTCAGTTCATTCGAATTGATTTGTCCTAAGATAGGCTTTCCGGCTGTACCTGAAGGTTCTCCATTGTCATTAGCACGAAAATCTTTCCGTTCAGCTCCAAGCATATATGCATAGCATACATGGCGTGCATCATAGTACTTTTTCTGGTACTCTTCCAAATATTGTTTTATTTCGGCAAGTGTACGCACTGGGATAGCAATGGCTATGAACTTGCTTCGCTTCTCTGTATAAACAGACTCTGACTGTCCTTCAATGGTTTTATAAGTATCTTCCAAAATAATTCGTTTTTATATCAGATTCAAGTATTTATTTATGCAATACATGTACGCGGATTCTGTTAACCAGCGACTTTCCTACAATAATCAGTGTAACGGCCGACAGCACAAGAATAATTCCTAAAATAATGCGCGGCGTAAGGCGTTCACCAAACACCAAGACACCGAAGAATAAGGCTGTAATCGGCTCCAAAGCACCTAAAATAGCCGCGGGAGTAGAACCTATATAGTGTATAGACTTAGTCATGGCAACTAAAGATATTACAGTCGGGAACAAAGCTAACCCTATCGGATTGATCCACAGCCAAGGAGTACTGATAGGATCGAGATGCGTACAGAACTTCAAACGGACAACAAATACGCTCAAGCCAAACAATAAAGCATAAAATGTAAGTTTTGCAGTAGGCATGTCTTTCAGCGACGAACGATTCACTCCTATAATATAAATAGCATACGTAAGTGAGGATATAAAGACAAGTAAAACTCCGATTAAGCTTAACGTCTTTCCACCTTCACCCTTGTACAATAAGGATATGCCAACAAAAGCCAAAGCAATAGAAACAGCTGTTATAACAGAAACTTTCTCCTTAAAGAAAACAGCCATAATAACAGCAACCAATACCGGATAAACAAACAGAATGGTAGAAGCAATGCCTGCATCCATATAATTATAACTCTGAAAAAGAGTAAGCGAGGAAAATGCAAACAGCATCCCCATAACAAGTAAAGGCAATACTTCGCTACGATACAATGCAAACGACTGTTTCTGCACCTTCATCAGCAAAGCAAGCATCACTACACCTAGTCCGTAACGGTAAAACAATACCGAATCAGCACTTACTCCATCAGCATAAAGAGGCAGAGTAAATAGAGGATTCAGTCCATAACTGGCAGCTGCCACTGCTCCATAAACAAAACCTTTGAATGTATTACTAGCCATGAAATATCTGTTACTTTTGCAAAACCGGATGCAAAGGTACACAATTTAAGTAAAAAACATTTGGCACAATCATAAAAAAGGTCAGGACATTTTCGCTAAAATCTCCTGACCTCACTATATATCGGATTAATCTTTGCCGAAAAGAATATTTCCCAGTACAAGCTAACTGTTAAAGTTGCTATTATCACTCGCCAGTGTTGGCCGGGACTTACTGCAGCAGCATAAAAACATAAGCCAATTCTGCTTTGCAATTTTATACAGCAAAAGAAATCCCATATAAAACTAATATTATTCCATCATACACTTACTCCAGCTTATGTATCACCAGACCGGAGCGAAGCTTAGGTTCGAACCAAGTAGTCTTAGGCGGCATAATATTTCCGGTATCTGCAATGTCCATTAATTGTTTCATGGAAACCGGATAGAGTGCCAGCGCCATCTTCATTTCACCACTGTCTACCCGCTTCTTCAGTTCACCAAGTCCGCGAATACCGCCCACAAAGTCGATACGCTTATCTGAGCGCAAATCCTTGATGCCAAGAATCTCATCCAAAATCAAGTTAGAGGAAATCGTTACATCCAACACTCCGATCGGATCGTTATCGTCGTATGTACCTGGCTTTGCTGTCAGGCTATACCACTTACCCTCCAGATAAAGAGAGAAATTATGTAAGGCGGCCGGTCTGTAGATGTCGGTACCTTTTTCCTCCACCACAAAGTTCTTCTTCAACGCTTCAAGGAAGGCTTGCGGAGTCAGTCCGTTCAGATCCTTCACGACACGATTATAGTCGATAATAGTCAGCTGCTCTGCCGGAAAGCACACTGCCATAAAGTAGTTGTATTCTTCATCACCCCGATGGTTCGGATTCTGAGCCGCCTTTTCAGCCCCTACCAATGCTGCTGCCGCACTACGATGATGTCCGTCAGCAATGTAAAGCGAAGGCATTTCTTTGAACGCTTCTGTCACAGCTTCAATATCCTTATCGTCATCAATTACCCAAAACTGATGGCCGAAGCCGTCATCCGGTGCCACAAAGTCGTACACCGGTTTCTGTGCCGTATATTTAGCCACCACAGCATCCAGCGTCTTGTTTTCCGGGTAAGCAAAGAACACCGGTTCGATGTTCGCATTGTTCACCCGCACATGCTTCATACGGTCCTCCTCCTTGTCACGGCGCGTCAACTCATGCTTCTTAATAACCCCGTTCATATAGTCGGGTACATAAGCTCCTACCACCAGACCATACTGCGTCTTGCCGTTCATAGTCTGGGCATAAATATAATAACACGGTTTGTCGTCCTGCACCAGCCATCCTTTTTCCTGGAACATTCGGAAATTAGCTACCGCCTTATCGTACACACACGGATCATGTTCGTCTGTTCCCTCCGGAAAGTCAATCTCCGGCTTGATGATGTGATACAAAGATTTCTCGTTGCCTTTCGCCTCTTCGCGGGCCTCAGCCGAGTTTAACACGTCATAAGGGCGGGAAGCCACCTGCTCCACCAAGTCCTGCGGCGGACGAACACCCTTGAAAGGTTTAACTATTGCCATAATGCTTGAAATTTCGTTTGAAAAATAACACTAACGTCCACAGCGCATAAAGGAAACACATCAATGCCATGCCGCACAGAAATCCTTTCCAGAAATCATCCAGAAACGACCTGCACAAAGAATTCACCAGCAGCAAGGAAGTTCCGATCCCCAATGGAATCAGCGAATGCCGTTCGTATGCGGTCAGTTTCATTTATGCACAAATAAAAGAGTTACTTTTTATTTACACGGAATTTCTCACAACCATCTTTCAGGAAGCCCACAATCTGACGAGCAGCTGCGATACCGGCATTGATATTTGCTTCGGCTGTCTGTGCACCCATCTTCTTCGGAGTAGAGAAATAACGTCCCGGAAAATGATCGGCAAACTCTTCATGATGTGCCGGCATAATATCAGTTACATATTTCAAGTCCGGACGGTCATTCATCAGGCGAAGCAAATCCGCTTCATTAATCACCTCCTTACGGGCAGTATTAACCAGCAGACCGTTTTTCGGCATACGATTTACCAAGTCATAGTTAATCGAGTTTTTGGTTTCGGCAGTAGCCGGAATGTGCAAAGACACCACGTTACAAGTAGCATACAACTCTTCAGCAGAATCAACCGGTTTTATACCATCAGCCTCCATCACCTCTTTCGGACAATAAGCATCATAAGCATAAATATCCATACCGATTCCTTTTGCTATACGAGCCACATTGCGTCCTACATTACCGTATGCATGAATACCCAGCTTCTTACCCATCAGTTCCGTACCCGATTTACCGTCGTAGAAATTTCGAACCGCCATAATCATCATACCGAAAGCCAACTCAGCAACTGCATTTGAATTTTGTCCCGGAGTATTCATCACACAAACGCCATGTGCAGTAGCAGCTTCCAGATCGACGTTATCGTAACCAGCTCCAGCACGAACTACGATCTTTAATTCGGGAGCGGCATCAAACACTTCATTATCAATAATATCACTACGGATAATAATAGCATTGGCATCTTTTACAGCTTCAAGGAGCTGTGCTTTTTCTGTATATTTTTCAAGTAAAGCCAGTTCGTAACCAGCAGCTTCTACTTCCTTACGAATACCGTCGACTGCAACTTTTGCAAACGGTTTTTCTGTTGCTACTAAAACTTTCATAACTATCAGATTTAATATAAATAAAAAAGGCACACATACCCGCACACTATCTATCCGTGCAGGTCTGTGTGCCTTTATAAACGACTAATAAATTAATGCATTTTTTCGAACTCCTGCATGCAGTCTATCAGAGCCTGAACGCTTTCTACAGGCATGGCATTGTAACAAGAAGCGCGGAATCCACCTACTGAGCGATGTCCCTTGATACCAACCATTCCCTTATCTGTAGCAAACTTCAAGAAGTCTGCCTCCAAATCCTTATATTCGTCTGCCATTACAAAGCAAATATTCATATAAGAGCGATCACCTTTATCTGTAACCGTTCCGCGGAACAATTTATTACGGTCGATTTCAGCATACAACATATCTGCACGCTGTTTAGCACGGCGTTGCATTTCTTCTACTCCACCCTGAGCCTTTATCCAGCGCAATGTCTGCAAAGCCGCATAAATAGGAACTACAGGAGGTGTATTAAACATAGAGCCTTTATCAACATGAGTCTGATAATTCAACATGGTAGGGATATGGCGTGAGACTTTGCCCAAAGCTTCATTTTTCACAATGACAAAAGTAACACCTGCCGGTGCCAGGTTTTTCTGTGCACCGCCATAGATACAGATATATTTTGAAACATCAATCGGGCGAGAGAATATATCAGATGACATATCGGCAACCATCGGAACATTCACATCCAAATCGGCATGGAGTTCTGTTCCATAAATCGTATTGTTTGTAGTAATATGGAAATAATCCACATCTGCCGGTACTGTATAATCTTTCGGAATATAAGTATATCCGTCTTTTTCGGAAGAAGCTACTTCAACTGTTTCACCGAATGCCTTCGCTTCTTTCAAAGCTTTTTTTGCCCATGTACCTGTATTAAGATATGCAGCTTTCTTTTCAAGGAAATTATAAGGAACCATACAGAACTCCATACTTGCTCCTCCACCCAGGAAAAGTACCGAATACCCTTCCGGAATATTCAGAAGTTCCTTAAACAAGGCAACAGCCTCGTCTACCACCGGCTGGAAGTCTTTAGCGCGGTGACTGATTTCCATCAACGAAAGTCCCGAACCATTAAAGTCAAGAATAGCCTGAGCTGTTTTTTCGATCACTTCGCGAGGCAATATAGAAGGTCCCGCATTGAAATTATGTTTTTTCATTTGGAAGTTTGTTTTGGTTAAACATTTGTTCGTTCTTACAATTGCGAATATAGCGATTATTTTTAGACTTCCAAAAGTTTTTGTAATATTTTTCTAGCAACTCAGGGCTTTTAATAACAAATTACACAAAACAATGCGGTTTAATTTACAAATTAACACAAGAAGTAAGTTCTATGACTTTTGAACAGACTAGAGTCATAGCATTTTGAGAGAATTTCTTACCGAGACAAGGTTTTATTGACACAAAGTTATCATTTAGCCAGTTCTATCAAAGCTTTTACCCCCTTAATCTTTTCATTTTGCACAAGTTTTAACACTTGTTTATATTTAGAACGAGAAACCGCTGCAAAAGCATAATGATCTTTCACATCTACACGGCCAATATCCTCCTTGCTTAAATTTCCTTTTTTAGACAAAAAACCTACAATATCTATTTTATTGATTTTATCTTTTTTCCCCTTTCCTATATATAAGGTAACAAAATCAGGCAGGGCAGGTTTAGGAAGCACAGCCGGCAAGAGATATTCCTCCGGTTCTTCCTTTATGTAAGAAGGCAACTGTTCTTCAGAATGAAGAATGATATAAGAACTACCATCAGCTTCCCAGCGTGCTGTACGTCCGTTCCGGTGTATAAACCCGTCTTCTGCAACTGGAAGATGATAATGAACAACATTTTTTATATCGGGAATATCTAAACCACGTGCTGCCAGATCGGTCGAGATAAAAATATGACAGCTACCATTCCGAAATTTATATAAAGCTCTTTCCCGGTCATCCTGCTCCATTCCACCATGAAACGTTTCGCAATACACTTTCATGGAATGTAAATATTTACCTACACGGTCTACACTTTCACGATGGTTGCAAAAAACTAGAGTAGACTGATTTCCCAAACAACAAAGCAACTTATATAAAGTTTCCAACTTATCTTTTACAGGAGAAATCACTTTATACAAATGCAAACGTTCAGAAACCCCTCCATCAGGATCAAGAAAATTTAATTTGACGGTACTGTTCAAACCGGTAAAATGAGGAATCTCTTCAGCATCTGTAGCCGAAAGCAGAAAACGACGACGTAATTTCGGCAATTTACTGATAACATCCGACATTTCTTCCTGAAAACCGAACTCCAGACATTTATCGAATTCATCAATCACCAAAAGCTTCACTGTAGAAGCATCAAAATTTTGTTTTTCCAAGTGATCGTTCATTCGTCCCGGTGTACCGACAATTACTGACGGACAGATACCTTTCATTGTACGATGTTCGTCCATTGCCGGACGCCCTCCGTAACAACTCATTATTTTAAATTCCGTATTCATAGACTTAAATACTTGCTCTATCTGTAAAGCCAACTCGCGGGATGGGACTAAAATAACAGCCTGAACTCCTTGCTGACCGGGCTTCAAAGAAGAAACAAGAGGCAATAAATAAGCCAAAGTCTTACCCGAGCCCGTAGGCGAAAGCAGGACTAAATCACCTCCTTCACGATAGGCATCGACAGCTGTTTGCTGCATCACATTCAACTGTTCTATTTTCAAATTCGCAAGTATTGTTTGTATATCCATAAATTCCGGTTTTTAATTATTCTACGCAAAGATAACCAGAAGTCATGACATTATCAAAGAAAAAGTAGGTACAGGCAGCAGATGATGATAACGTTTATCACATTTACAGAAAAAAGAAAGTGCCCGACCTGCTTATTCTTTTAGTTATGATGAACAAAATCTCTGAATCTATCTAATCCTTCTGTTAGCAAGGCCCTCGGACAAGCTATATTCCAACGCATAAACCCTTCGCCTTCTGCTCCATACATATCTCCAGGATTCAGCCACAAATGAACATTTTCCTTTAATAGACATTCAATTTTCTTAGATGGTAGAAGCAACTTCCGGCAATCCATCCAGACTAGATAAGTACCTTCTAATTCAGCAATAGGAAAATCAGGCAAATATTTTTCACAATAATCTTTCATGTATTGGTAGTTTTCAAACAGATAACTACACAACTGCGCCAACCACTCCTCACCCTCATTATAGGCAGCTATCGTGGCAATAACGCCAAAAGGATTAACGTCGCAGACTTCATTAATATTAATCGCTTTATCTATCTTATGGCGCATATATTCGTCTGCACAAACAATATTAGCAATTTGCAAGCCTGCGATATTAAAAGCTTTGCTAGGAGATACACAAGTAACAGAATACTTCTGAAACTTTTCAGAAAGTGAAGCAAAAGGAGTATAGACATTTTCTGGAAAGACCAGCTCACAATGTATTTCATCTGCAATGACTGTCACCCCATTACGAATACAAATCTCTCCGATTTGGCACAATTCCTGTTTGCTCCACACTCTGCCAGCAGGATTATGCGGATTACAAAGCAGCATAAGCTTCACTTCCGGATCTGCTGCCTTTCGTTCCAAATCGTCAAAATCGATAGAGAAAGTTTTTCCATCCCACAGTAAGGGACTACTTACTATCTCACAACCATTGTTTCTGATAGAGGAAAAAAAACAGTTGTAAACCGGTGTCTGAACTAAAACTTTATCTCCCGGAACCGTTAATGCCTTTATGATGGCGGATATGGCCGGAACAACTCCCGAAGTATAAATAATCCATTCACGATTTATCTGCCACCGATGCCTCCGACTAAACCATCCTACAACAGCACTATAATACTCATCCGGAACGCGAGTATATCCAAAAATGCCGTGCTGTACACGTTGCTGCAGCGCACGAATAATAGCTGGAGCTGTCCGAAAATCCATATCCGCTACCCACATAGGCAAAATATCCGGCAGCGTCGCACTATCCCATTTATATGAATTAGTATGATGTCGCGAAACTATTTCGTCAAAATTATATTTCATACTTTATTTAATCAGAAAAACAAGTAAGTCCATCCCATAATTTCAGCTCACAATCACCTGGTGCTTTAATATGTTCATCAAGAATTATCTGTCCGTAACTTTCGGCAGTAATACATCCCGTACGAGGATTCTTTACACTATGTACTGCACTCTTAATCGTAGCATGCAGAGAACTATATTCAAAAGCAAGATCACAATCATCAGCCATTACACAATCCTCCATTATTAACCCGTGAGCATAACAAAGAGGTTGTGTGCCCGAGATTTCACAATTAACCAAGCGCAAATTCTTAGAATGCCAGCCTAAATATTCTCCATTAATTTCAGAATCATACACCGTTACATTTTCTGTATTCCAGAACGCATCTTTCGAATTGATCACTGCATTGTGAATTTCTACATTTCTGCAATACTGAAATGAGTAGTTGCCATTCTGCATATAATCTTTTATGGTAATATTTTCACTATGCATAAAAAGATAATCAGCATTATCCACATGCACATTTTTTAAATTGACATTACGACAATGCCACAACGTTTCCTGAGCATTAGGCAAGTGTACGTTAACCAGCTCCAGTCCATCCATTTCACGGAACATTTTAGGAGCCTCCACTTTTGTATCCGTCATTTTCAAATTTTGCGAATACCAAAGTGCAGCACGTGCTCCTTCAGTAAACAGACAGTTTTTGACAATAAAGCCATTGACGTGCCAAAATGGATATTTTCCCTCAAAATGACAGTTCACTGCAATAATATTACTACATTCTTTTAAAGCAGATTCTCCTGCATAAATTGTTACATTGTCAATCTGCAAATCATGAGAAGCAAACAAAGGGCGTTCGCCTCCAAACTCTGTATTTTTTATCTGTTGCATAATTTATCCGTATTTATTGATTAACTATATGAAAGTTTACAGTAACATTACCTCGCCCAAGAATATCTTTCAAACCTGTAGTATGATCAATCCGGCCTAATCTGGTATAACTATAACTGGAAGAAAACGTTTGATAGAAAAGGACAATACAGTTCGAGCCATAAAGCATTAGGTCACCGGTTTGAATAACATCTATCTGACGACTATCTACCGGTAAACTTTGAGGGAGGTAACAATATTTTTCATTTCCGTTCAATTCAGTCATATCGACAGTAAGAGGCAATAAATCAAGAAATTCACGAACCGTTTCATTATTCTCCAATGTTGCAGTAAACGGAGTATTATTTATTGTCACAACAATCTGCTTGACCGGAGAACAATCTCCGTCGCCATTATCCTCCGGAACATTTGAAGACGGAGGGGAAATCGTTTCGTCAATATCAGGAATATCATCAGGGGAACAAGCCGTAAAAGACAATAGACCTGCAATAAAGCAATATTTAAAAGAAACAATCTTCATCCTATAACTTTCACTTTTCGAATAGAAAACTCACTCGTACAAACAATTATTCTAAAGAAAGAACAACCGTAACATTCCCTTTACCCAAAGCATTTTTAAGCTCATCTTGAGTAACATTGATTATTTTGCCCAATCGAGTCAAAGAGTAGCTATTACGATCATAATAAATAACCATATAATGTCCCTGATATAAAATCAAGTCTCCAGAATCAGTTTGAATCCACTCATCATTTCTCGGCAGTCTAACCCCTAATGTTCCTACCTTTTCCATATGAGCATAATCACTCATCTCTACTGTTACATTGCATTTTGCCAATAATTCTTTCAAAGCCATTGCAGAAGAATTATTCTCCAACACAGCAACAAAAACTTTACTGCCAATATGCAGCTTAATTGTATCACGTTCCATTGTCTTACTTTTATTACAAATTTTATCTTTATTAAATTGGATTGGGGCTTTGCCTAGATTATTGCCATACGATGTAACTGCAACAAATAACAAGACAGCTATCACAGACATAAATAATCTTCCCGACAATAAGCAATATCTCATAGCATCAGGTAATTTTTATCCATTTTCCTTTTTCCAACCTTATCAAGAATATCATCCCTCTGAAACAAAGCTCAATACACATAGCCAGCCAAACTCCCTTCAACCCCATCGAAGGAGCAAGACATGAAGCCAAACTAAGACGTACAGCCCATATACTGACAAAGTTCATTATGCTCGGCATGAGTGTATCTCCCGTACCGATAAAAACTCCATAAGCAACAATTGCCGCAGCAAACATAGGCTCTGCAAATGCCTCAATACGCAAAGCCATTACACCTAATGAAAGTATCTCTGCATCAGGTGTCATTGCCCCGATTATTAAAGGAGCAGCCCAATACATGACACCGCCCATCACTCCCATTACCAACATACCAGTTGCTACTGTTATCCGGGCAAAAGATCGGGTTAAATCTTTTCTTCCCGCTCCCAGACTTTGCCCGATCAATGTCGTCGCAGCATCAGCAATACCATAACCCGGCATATAACATAAGCTTTCTGCGGTTATTGCAAAAGAATTTGCAGCTATAGCAAAGATTCCCAATGGAGCAACAATAACAGTTGTCAAGATCTGTGCTCCGCAAATAACAATATGCTCTACACACATGGGAACTCCTATTTTGAACGATTTTATTAATACTTGCGAAGTCAAAAAGAAACTTCCAGGTCTGCCCACCAGAGCTAACTCTTTCGAACAACGACAGAGATACCAAGTCATCATAATGGCAACCAACATCTCAGCCAGTCCTGTACCCAAAGCAGCACCTTCAACTCCTAGTCCCGCTCCAGGAACAAAGACAGATATATTACCTATCTCTAACTCCCGGGAAGGATATATCAGAAAAAAATTAAAGACAACATCCATTATACACATCAGAACATTCAGCATGCTAGGCACATGCATGTTGCCACTACATCTTAACATACCTCCCGCTAAAAAATTAAGCTGAAGGACCGGCAGAAATAAAATAAATATCAGAAAATAGGAAGAAGCATCATGCTGAATGGCAACATCACCTCCCAGCCATGCAGGAAGAGGAGTGCTAACCAGTACACCAATTACAGTCAAGAACAAGCTGAATATCGTAGTTGCAACAAAAGACTGCCGAAGGACAGCACGTGCCTGACCAAATTCTTTCGCTCCGATATGATGTGCTACCTACACAGAAAAGCCCGTAGCAGAAGCAACACATACTCCCCAGAACAACCAGGTAGAAGTAGAAACCAAACCGATAGAAGCAGAAGTCTCCGCTCCCAGACTACCAACCATTGAAGCATCAATATATTGCATAACAATATATGAGATCTGAGCTACAACTGCCGGAATACTCAAACGTATGGTAAGTTCCAGTTGTTGCTTAAATGTCATATGCTCTCCCCTGCGAATAAGTGAAAGCAGAACTTCAGCCTTATTGGTTTGGTTTCTCATTTCCTGACACAATTATTACTTACATCTAAAATTGGCCGTATAGCAGTCTTATTTCAGATAGGTATAGAAAAACCGTTCTATCTTATCGAATGGAATAACTCCTGCCTGATTATCATATAAATCTACATGACTTGCACCTGGAATAATCAGTAGTTCCTTATTATCCCCTTTTAACTTCTTAAAGGCATCTTCACTAAAATAACGGGAATGTGCCTTTTCACCGTGAATCATTAACACAGCACTTCGAATTTCATCACTATATGTCAGCAGCGGTGTATTGATAAATGAAAGGGACGAAGTAACATTCCATCCGTTATTCGAGTTCAGGGAACGTTTATGATAGCCACGCTTTGTTTTATAATAATCATAGTAATCTTTCACAAACTGAGGAGCATCCTCTGGTAGCGGATCCACCACCCCTCCTGCCAGTGCATATGAACCATTCCGTGCATCTATAGTCCGCTGGGCATTCAACTTTTTGCGAAGTTCATAACGTGCATCTGCATCCATCGCATCAAAATATCCATTAGCATTTACACGACTCATATCATACATAGTAACAGTGACAGTTGCTTTTATACGAGTATCGATAGCAGCCGCATTAAGAGCCATGCCACCCCATCCACAGATACCGATAATCCCAATGCGCTCTGGATCTACATCTTCACGAATTGAAAGAAAATCTACAGCAGCAGAAAAATCCTCCGTATTAATGTCGGGAGAGGCAACATAGCGAGGTTCACCACTGCTTTCACCCGTATAGGAAGGATCGAAAGCAATAGCCAGGAATCCACGTTCAGCCATTGTTTGCGCATAAAGCCCTGATGACTGTTCTTTGACTGCCCCAAAAGGACCACTCACTGCAATAGCCGGAAGTTTCCCTTCAGCCTGCTTAGGCTTATACAAATCGGCAGCCAACGTAATTCCAAAACGGTTTTTAAAACGGACACTTTCTACTGTTACCTTGTCACTTACAGGAAAAGTCCTATCACTATCCTGTGCATAAAGTATATTCATAAGCGTTGACATAAAAAATACGATTAAAAAACTCTTTATCTTCATAATATCTCAAATACAATTCCATTATTATCAAACTTTCTTACCCATCTCATAAGCTTCTGTCAATACAGGCTTATCTTTTATTTCTCCTACATGCCAGACTCCTCCACCGAATACTGTTCCTTTTATTACAGGATTTTCAAGACAATCGAGGAAACCACAGAAATTGTCTACAACGCGTTTCATAATTGTTTCATCTTCTTCCGCTGCTGTCGCTATAAAATAAAATTCTTTGTTTTTCATTTCTGTATAAGGACCGCAGCAACGATCTATCAGTGTTTTCATCTGTGCACTCATTGCATAGAAATAGACAGGAGTTGCCATAACAATGACATCAGCCTCCAGCATCTTTCCGATAACCTCAGCCGCATCATCTTTTTGTGGACACGGTTTTTTATGCAGGCTACAGACGCTGCATCCAAGACAAGGGTGAATCGTCTTATCACGCAAGAAAATCTTTTCTACATGATTTCCACTTTCTACTGCTCCACGCATAAACTCATCACAAAGCGTATCGGAATTACCTCCACGACGTGGACTAGATGATAAAATCAAAACCTTTTTAGCCATATTTAATATTGTATATCAGTTAGTATAAATTATCGACAATGCAAATTTCGCAAGAATACATAAGCATCTGTGTAGACAAATTACGGATGTTATAACCTCAATTACAGATTCAAGAAACAGGGTTCAATATTATCTATCGCTTCAAAAAACTGTAACTTCGGTTATACAATCAGTAATTATGGTTGTAGGGATATATGAGATTTCACTTAATTTTGTATTCAGATAAAAATCAACTCTGCATATGGACAAGATACTTAATTTAAATAATGTGGACTTATATAACCAGATATACGGACTTGAGACATTACATCCGCTGGTAACAGTCATCGACCTGAATAAAGCCACCCGGCAAATGACCTATACGCATTGGAATTACGGTGTTTATGCGCTATATCTGAAATTAGAAAAAGCCTGTGACATTAAGTACGGACGTCAAACTTACGATTATCAGGAAGGGACTGTAGTATGTTTCGCTCCCGGACAAACAACCGAAACCACACTGACAACAGACCGCGTACAACTGAATGTATTGGGAATACTTTTCCACCCCGACTTATTACATGGTACAAGTTTAGGAAAAACAATAAAAAAATACACTTTCTTCTCATATGAAGTCAACGAGGCCCTGCATCTGTCGGCCGAAGAAAGAAGTATTATCGAAGAGTTATTAAAGATTATACGCATGGAGCTGGAGCACGGCATAGACAAGCATAGTAAAACTTTATTAGTAAACCACATCGAATTACTGTTAAATTACTGCATGCGCTTCTATGAACGACAGTTTACGACACGCAGCAAAGCAAACAGTGATGTCCTGACACGGTTTGAAAATCTCCTTAACGAATATTTTGAAGGGCCTCAGGCCGAACAGGACGGGTTGCCGACTGTAAAATACTTTGCCGACAAACTATATCTTTCCTCTAACTATTTCGGTGATATGCTAAAAAAAGAAACAGGAAAAAGTCCACAGGAATATATTCAGGAAAAAATCATAGAACTGGCAAAGGAACGGATCTCAGCTACAGAAAATACAGTCAGCCAGATTGCATATTCTTTGGGCTTCCAGTACCCACAACACCTATGCCGGTTATTCAAGAAACGAGTAGGCTGTACCCCCAATGAATATCGTACACAAAACAACCAACAATAAACAACTTCCACAGATAAGGACAAAAAGAATATGTTAGATTTCAAAACTGTGTACGAATGCAACTGTTGCCTTGGCTGCAAGACATTACACCCTCAGGTAAGCATTATCAATCTGGAAAGCCCCAACCTGGAACAAGACGCTGTAAAATTCGAGTTTTACGCAATCTTGCTGATAGAAGAATGTCCTGACTCCTGCTGCTGTTGCGGGCGTAAATATTACGATTATTCGAATGCAACAATGGTGTTTCTCACTCCCGGTGAAATATTCCGGATGAGTGAGAATAATACCTTGCCCAATAAAGGATATCTGCTAGCATTTCATCCTGATCTACTTTTCCGCACCTCATTGAATAATCATATAAAAAATTATACTTTTTTTTCGTACAAGAAAGAAGAAGCATTACACTTGTCCCAACGGGAAACAGCCAAAATAACATGTTGCCTGGAAAACATTGAAGACGAACTGCATCACCCCATTGATACACATAGTAGTACAATACTTTCACGCCACATCGAATTATTACTCGATTACTGTACACGTTATTATGAGCGCCAGTTTATTACCCGAGAAAACAAGAATAAAACACTCCTGGACAAAATGGAAAAACTTCTCGAGCACCATATTGCATCGGGACAACTCCAAGATGGAATAATGCCTGATCCGAAAATACTCAGTGAAGAACTGGGACTATCACCTGCATACTTTGAAGATTTATTAAAATTTGAAACGGGCAAAACACTTGAAGAATATTTTCAATTTAAGCGTTTGGAAACTGCTAAAAGGATGTTGCTTCAAAAAGATTGTATGCCAACTATTATAGCCAAGCAACTAGGATATCCCAGCGTGCAATATTTCAGTTTAATCTTTAAAAAAATAACTGGATTTTCTCCAAGCGAATATCGCTATTCACACAACTAATAAGTAATAAAATAATTTTTTTATCCGCACATACATTGCATTTTGTCAACTGTTTTGTATTTTCGCATAAACAAATAACAATACAACAAACGAAATACAAATACATATGTGTGGAATAGTAGGATATATAGGAAGCAAACAAGCTTATCCTATACTTATAAAAGAGCTAAAGCGTCTGGAGTATCGCGGTTACGACAGTGCAGGAGTAGGTCTAATCAGCCATGAATCTAAATTGAACGTGTATAAAGCGAAAGGTAAAGTATCAAATCTGGAAGACACTGCATCACAAAAAGATACTTCGGGGCATACAGGTATAGCCCATACCCGATGGGCAACTCATGGAGAACCTTGCCAGGCTAATGCACATCCCCATTTATCACAGTCAGGTAATCTCGCATTAGTTCACAACGGCATCATAGAAAACTATGCAACTCTGCGTGAACAATTACAAGAAAAAGGATACACATTCAAGAGTTCAACCGATACAGAAGTATTAGTACAACTGATAGATTACTTTCAAACAACTTACGACACTGAGTTGCTAGAAGCTATACAAATGGCATTACACAAGGTTGTCGGAGCCTATGCTATCGCCGTATTAGACCGCAGACATCCCGGACAAATCATAGCAGCCCGCAAAAGTAGTCCATTAGTTATCGGAGTAGGTACAGACGAATTCTTTTTAGCATCCGATGCAACCCCGATTGTTGAATATACAGACAAAGTAGTTTATCTGCAAGACGGAGAAATCGCTATCCTAGAAAACGGAAAGCCACTCAAGTTAGTAAACCTCGACAATGAAACACAACCTGCCGAAATCAAGAAAGTAGATATGAATATCGGTCAGCTGGAAAAAGGAGGATTTCCTCACTTTATGCTGAAAGAAATATTCGAGCAACCGGAGTGTATTAACGACTGTATGCGCGGACGAATAAACGGTACACTACATGAAGTCACACTATCTGCTGTAAACGATCATAAAGAGCAGTTACTCAATGCCCAACGTTTTGTCATTGTAGCATGTGGTACATCATGGCATGCCGGTTTAATAGGTAAACAGCTGATAGAAACATTTTGCCGTATCCCTGTTGAAGTAGAATATGCTTCAGAGTTTCGCTACCGAAATCCGGTGCTTACGAATCGTGATGTCGTAATAGCAATCTCTCAATCAGGAGAAACAGCCGACACTCTTGCTGCCGTTGAATTGGCAAAATCTCAGGGAGCATTCGTATATGGTATCTGTAACGCCGTCGGTTCATCCATTCCCCGCATCACCGACTCAGGCTCTTACATACATGTAGGTCCAGAAATAGGAGTTGCATCAACTAAAGCCTTTACAGGACAAGTTACCGTATTAACAATGTTTGCATTAACATTAGGAAAAGAAAAAGGAGAAATAAGCACAGCCAATTACAATCGTATTATCGACGAGCTGCTACAAATACCCGAGAAGATAACAGAAGTATTAAAGCAGAATGAAAGCATAGCTAGTTTATCGCGTATATTTACCTATGCCCATAATTTTCTTTATTTAGGTCGTGGTTACAGTTATCCGGTAGCTCTGGAAGGAGCCTTAAAACTAAAAGAAATTTCATACATCCATGCAGAAGGATATCCCGCTGCCGAAATGAAGCATGGCCCCATAGCCTTAGTTGATACAGAGATGCCGGTAGTGGTAATTGCCACTCAGAATGCCATGTATGAAAAGATCGTAAGTAATGTCCAGGAAATAAAAGCCCGAAAAGGACACATTATAGCATTAATCAACAAACAAGATACTGTTATCCGCAAGATCGCTGACGAGTGCATTGAAATACCAGAAACATTAGAATGTCTCGAGCCTTTAGTTATTACCATTCCATTACAATTATTAGCTTATCATATAGCGGTATGTAAAGGAAAAGACGTAGACCAGCCACGCAACCTTGCCAAGTCTGTTACAGTAGAGTAAACACACACATAAAAATACCGGATCTTACGAACAGGCATAACCTTTTGTAAGATCCGGTATTTTTTATCAGCACAATGTAATAAACTTACTCTACATAAAGCACCAGTCCTTTCAGATATTCTCCTTCCGGATGATAAATATTTACCGGATGGTCTCCCGGCTGAGTCAACTGATGAAGAATGCGCACACTACGACCACTCTGAGCCGCAGCAGTAAATACTGCATTCCGGAAATTCTCCTTATTGACAACTTGCGAACAAGAGAAAGTAAACAGAATACCTCCCGGACGAATCTTTTCGAAAGCTTTCGCATTCAGTTTCGTATATCCACGCAAAGCATTACGCAAGGCATCACGATGCTTAGCGAAAGCAGGAGGATCCAAAATAATCAGGTCATACTGATCACCCATACGGTCCAGATACTTAAACGCATCTTCCGCATAAGCTTTATGGCGAGCATCCCCAGGGAAATTCAGTTCTACATTCTCGTTTGTCAAGTCAATAGCCTTTGCTGAACTGTCGACCGAATGAACAAGATTTGCTCCACCTCGCATGGCATAGAAAGAAAAGCCTCCAGTATAACAGAACATATTCAAGACATTACGCCCTTTTGCATATCGCTCCAGCAAATGGCGGTTCTCACGCTGATCGACAAAGAAACCCGTTTTCTGTCCTTTCAGCCAGTCTACGTGGAACTTCAATCCATTTTCCATTGCTACATTTTCAGGACTTCCTCCCTTGATAAACCCATTCTCCGTCGACAACAAATCAGCCTTAAAAGGCAATGTTGTTTCCGACTTATAGTAAATATTTTCAATCACATCTCCCATTACTTCTGACAAAGCATCGGCTATTTCCATGCGATATACATGCATTCCTGCCGAATGTGCCTGCATAACAGCTGTATGATCATAAACATCAATGATCAGTCCCGGCAAATTGTCCCCCTCGCCATGCACCAGACGATACGTATTGTTCTGAGGATTTCCAATCAGTCCTAAAGCAACACGCAAATCTTTCGCTACAGCAAGCTTACGTACCCAAAATTCATGGTCGATCGTTTCCTGCACAAATGACAATACACGCACAGCGATACTTCCAATCTGGAAGTGACCACATGCTATAAATTCTTTTTTCGATGTGTACACATCTACAATTTCACCTTCTTCGGGTTCACCCTCTACACGAGCGATAGCTCCCGAAAACACCCATGGATGAAAACGTTTCAACGATTCTTCCTTACCGGGTTTCAGATATACTTTCTTATACGACACGCTAATATCTTATTTTAATTATTTTCAGTTTCCACTACTTTTACAATCTCATAACCTCCAGTGCTGCGCAAATCATCCAGGTAATTGTATATTTCAACACACGCCCAGGCATCAGTTGCAGCATAAAGTTGCTGAGCTTCCGTCAGGACTTCAGCCTCCCAGTTTGACAGACGCTGCGATTTAGAAATCTTCTTGCCGAACAGCAACGCATAAATTTTCTGCAAGCTTTTTTCCTCTATACCGAAACGAGGAACATAATCTTGCAATTCCACCCAGTTTCCGCTGCGCGGATCTTTTGTATTTCTCTTGCGAAGCATTGCAAAATCATCCTTCAGCGAAAGGCCTACTTTCAAGACATCATTTTGCAAGAACTCTTCCAGAAAATCAGGCAACCCCAAACGGTTCAACCGAAACAGGAAACAAGTGTCATGTGTAGATATCTGCAATAAAGCCACCTTATGCGTAGTTCCCTTTTTAAATGAAGGACGAGTTTCCGTATCTACACCTACAATAGAATGCGTATTCAGATAACTGATTGCCTTACGCGCCTCAACCTCCGTATTGACAACGAAGATTCTTCCCTCAAAATTAACCTTTGGCAATGCTGCCACACTCTGCTTTGATATTTTATTTTGTAATACGACCATGCGTTTATTTTTTCCTCTTACAACTCTCATTCCCACCGGTCACCTGATCCATCGTCTTCTCCGGCTTCCAGTCCCTCATATAAATCATCCTCACTGTAACCTTCATCCTCTGCAAAAGGAGAAGACGCATAAGCATCATCTTCAGCCTCTTCATCAGTGTCAGTCTGTTTACTATACCTCACCTCATGCAATGCACGCATTACGTTTACAAGACGCTGCCCCCAGAACTCAGCAAAATGCTCCCGGCAGATTACAAGTGCATCGTTCATTGTCTGATCGAACCCCAACTGATATACACAAATAAAATCCTTCAACGGCTGATATATATCAGCTAAGTTCTCAGAAATATTCTGCTTGATAGGAGTATCACTATAAGCCATATCATCCAAAAACACATCCAGATAATCATCTTTCTCTCCCATCAATGCAGCTATTGCACACCGGACACGCTCATAATCTCCTTCGGTTACAAAAGTTTCCGGATCGAATTCGTCTATACGCTCACCCTGAGGCAGTAAAGAAGCTTTCAGATAAAGCAAAGGCAAAAGCTTGAGCGCCGTATCAACAAAGGTACGTCTCTTTGTTTCATTCACACGCTCCAGAAAGCCACAAAACTCAGCCGCTACAGTAACAAATTCTACCGTATTTTTATCAAATATAATCGGGGTATTACTTTTTTCCATAATCAAACAAATTACGTGGCAAAGGTACGAAAAAAAATAAATCTCCACAATTTATTATAAGTAGAGGCAGTCGGCGAGTTCAAAAAATATTCGTACATTTGCGTTCAAAATTTGAACATCAGAACAGAATTATGAAGAAAAAAACAGATAACAAACCCAATATGGGAAAATCGGACATACCCAACAAGGTAATGACCGCGATTAAAGGTGAAACAGTCCATTTCATTATCGGTTTGCTATGCGTCATTTTCGGCGTTTACATGTTATTAGCATTCAGTTCATTCTTCTTTACAGGAGGAAATGACCAAAGTATATTATCCCATCCCAATCCGGGGGAATTGCTGGAAACAGGAAACCGCATACAGAATTATGCCGGAGCAAGAGGAGCCCAGCTGTCACAATTCCTAATAAATGACTGCTTCGGTATTTCGGCATACTTCATCATAGCCTTTTTAATCGTAGCAGGAATGAAATTGATGAAAGCATACGAATTCAATCTATGGAAATGGTTTGTATCGTGCACAGCTCTAATGATATGGTTCTCCATTACTTTAGGATTTGCATTTGGAGGAGTTTTAGAAGACTCGTTCCTTTACCCGGGAGGATTACATGGATACAATGTAAGCCAATGGATTTGCTCTCAGGTAGGAGCTCCTGGACTTATTCTTATATTGCTGGTAACAGGAATATTGATTGGCGTATTCTTTACTAAAGGGACAATAGATGTAGTGCGCAAAGCCTTCCGTCCATCTTTGCCCAGACGAAATAAAGAAAAGGACGAAAACAAAGATTCTGAAGCGTTGTCTGATAAACAAGAGTCTCCAGCAGAATATCAGGTTAAGAACAATAAAGAAATAAAAAACGAGCCGGTAGAGAATGCTGTTTCGGAGCAGACAGACGAAACTGACACATACGAGGATTCCAAACCTGTAGAGATCGAATTAGAACCAGTAGAGACAACAGCTCCCCTTCAGGTAGAAACAAGTAAACCTATTTCAAATAAAGAAACCACTCCTGCTCCCGTAGAAACAAACAAGGAGGAGGAAGACGAAAACGAATATAGTGAACCAGCATTCGAGATAAACAACGAACGAAAAGAAGAGGATGAAGAATATCGTGGAAACATAAACCAGCCCTATAATCCTCGTCTGGATCTGGAACATTATAAATTTCCAACTTTAGATCTTCTCAATTCCTATGGTGATCACGAACCTACCATCGACATGGAAGAGCAAAATGCCAACAAAAACCGTATCATTCAGGTTCTACGCAGTTTTGGCATTGAGATCAGTTCTATTAAAGCAAGCGTAGGTCCGACTATCACTTTATATGAGATAACGCCAGCCGAGGGAGTACGTATTTCGAAAATACGTAACCTGGAAGACGACATAGCCCTTAGCCTTTCTGCCTTGGGAATTCGTATCATTGCTCCAATTCCAGGAAAAGGAACAATTGGTATCGAAGTGCCAAATGCTAATCCACGTATTGTGCCTATGAGTTCCATTCTGGCAAGCAAGAAATTTCAGGAAACAACATTCGATTTGCCTGTTGCTTTAGGTAAAACTATCACAAACGAGGTGTTTATGGTCGACCTTACTAAAGCCCCACACATGCTGGTAGCCGGTGCAACCGGACAAGGAAAATCTGTAGGACTAAACGCTATCGTTACATCGCTGCTTTACAAGAAGCACCCCAGTGAACTGAAGTTTGTCATCATCGACCCGAAAAAAGTAGAATTTGCTATCTATGCTCCAATCGAAAAACATTTTCTGGCCAAACTGCCCGATGCATCCGATGCTATCATCACCGATGTATCGAAAGTAGTACAGACTTTAAATTCACTCTGTGTTGAGATGGATACTCGTTACGACTTATTGCGAAAAGCTGGTTGCCGTAACATTAAAGAGTACAATGCCAAGTTTACCAGCCGACAGCTAAATCCGGAAAACGGACATCGTTTTATGCCTTACATCGTCATTATCATCGATGAGTTTGGTGATTTGATCATGACTGCCGGTAAAGAAGTTGAATTGCCTATTTGCCGAATTGCCCAGCTGGCACGTGCTGTAGGAATACATGCCATTATTGCGACACAGCGTCCTACGACCAACATTATTACCGGTACGATAAAGGCCAACTTCCCTGCCCGTGTAGCTTTCCGCGTTGCTTCTATGATGGACTCACGTACCATTCTCGACCGCCCGGGAGCACAGCAGCTGATTGGAAAAGGTGACATGCTTTATTTACAGGGAAATGATCCTGTACGTGTACAATGTGCATTTGTCGATACCCCAGAAGTAGAGAAAATAGCCGAATACATCAGTCACCAGCAAGGATATCCTACAGCTTTCATCTTGCCCGAATATGTTGATGAAAATGCAGAAAGCAGTAGTGCAGCAGATGTTGACATGAACAGACTCGACCCGTTGTTTGAAGAAGCTGCCCGTCTGGTAATCTACCATCAGCAAGGTTCAACATCTCTGATCCAGCGTAAATTTTCTATTGGATACAACCGTGCTGGAAGAATTATGGACCAGCTGGAACGTGCTGGCATAGTAGGTCCGGCAAACGGCAGTAAGGCGCGTGACGTGCTTTGCATGGACGAAAACGATTTGGATATGCGTCTGAATAACTTAAAAAACCAATAACATGAAAATGAAACGATTTACCTTTTTTATACTGATGCTTGCAGCAACCGTACACACTGTGTTCGGACAACGTGAAGCTAAAGCTCAGGCCATATTGGACAAGACAGCAGCAGCCTACCAAAAAGCAGGAGGCATAGCCATCACTTTTGGAGGGACACAGCAAGGAACGCTATTATTGAAAGAATCTTGTTTCTACCTTGACTGTGCCGGCATAAAAAGCTGGTTCGATGGAAAAACACAGTGGAGCTATGCACAGCAAAACGATGAAGTAACACTGTCAACTCCCAGTCCTGAAGAAATACAAAGTGTCAATCCATATGCATTGATCACTTCATACAAAACAAAGTTCAATTACCGTTATATCGGCTCAAAAAACCGTAACGGAAAGCAAGGACAGGAAGTTCTTCTCACTCCACGTCAGACTGGAGATATCAAATCGATTACTCTCACAGTTTCGGCAGCGTACGAACCTTTGTATATCGGCATCAGTCTTTCCAATGGAGAAGCTCAGGAGTTTAATATTACCTCATATCAAACAAACCGTAATTTGAGTATCTCCGACTTCCGTTTCGACAAGAAAAAATATCCAAATGCAGAAGTCATCGACCTGCGATAAACATTCACACTAGCATACAAAAAGCCCCGTCCGATCATTTCTGACGGGGCTTTTTGCATAAAATTTCCTCTTTTATAAGCCAGATTGATTATATAATAGCATTATGTACAAAAAAAGAAGTATATTTGCTCAATTAAAATGAATATATAATTTTTAATTTACCAAACTTAATATGACAACAGAACATGTAAAATGCCTGATCATCGGATCAGGGCCAGCCGGATATACTGCGGCTATTTACACAAGTCGTGCCAATTTATCACCAGTTCTTTATGAGGGAATACAGCCAGGTGGACAGTTGACAATCACTACTGAAGTGGAAAACTTCCCCGGCTATCCGGAAGGAGTAACTGGTCCGATTTTAATGGATGACTTGCGTAAGCAGGCAGAACGTTTCGGCGCTGATATCCGTAACGGTATAGTAACAAAGGCCGACTTAAGCCAGGCTCCTTACCATTTCATCATCGATGATGAAAAAGAAATAACAGCTGATACTGTTATCATTTCGACCGGAGCAACAGCCAAGTACCTTGGCCTGGAAGATGAAAAGAAATATGCTGGCATGGGTGTTAGCGCATGTGCTACTTGCGACGGATTCTTCTACCGTAAAAAAGTCGTTGCCGTAGTAGGTGGTGGCGATACAGCTTGCGAAGAAGCCATTTATCTGGCAGGCCTCGCCAGACAAGTATACCTGGTAGTCCGCAAACCATTCTTACGTGCCTCAAAGATTATGCAGGAACGCGTACTGAACCACCCAAACATTAAAGTTTTGTTTGAGCATAACGCTGTCGGCCTTTACGGAACAGATGGTGTAGAAGGCATGCACGTAGTAAAACGTCTGGGAGAAGCTGATGAAGAACGTTACGATGTAGCTATCGACGGATTCTTCCTTGCTATCGGACATCAGCCTAATTCAGCAATCTTCAAGCCATGGGTACAGACTGACGAAACAGGATATATCATAACTGAAGGCAATACTCCACGGACAGGAATCCCAGGTGTATTCGCTGCAGGCGACGTAGCCGACCCTCACTACCGTCAGGCAATTACAGCTGCCGGAAGTGGATGTAAAGCTGCTATTGAAGCAGAACGTTACCTTTCAGCCAACGGATTACTCTAAAAACAAATCACTAAACTATATTATTATGAGAAGTTTTATCAGAAAAACATTCGCCGCTATCATCTTGATAGGAGGAGCAGCCAGCGTTTGCGCACAGCAGATGCCCCCTCTCCCAACCGATCCGAATGTGCGTATCGGCAAGCTGGATAACGGACTGACTTATTACATTCGTCACAATGCACTTCCAGAGAAACAAGCCGACTTCTACATTGCACAAAAAGTAGGCTCTATTCTTGAAGAAGACAACCAGCGCGGTTTGGCACATTTTCTGGAACATATGTGTTTCAACGGAACAACAAACTTTCCGGGAAACAGCCTACGCGAATATCTCGAATCCATCGGAGTAAAATTCGGTGCGAACCTGAACGCCTATACTGCTATCGACGAAACAGTATACAACATAGCCAATGTTCCTGTTATTCGTGACGGTATCATCGATTCATGTCTGTTGATCCTGCACGACTGGGCAGACGACCTGACACTCGATCCTAAAGAAATTGACAAGGAACGTGGAGTCATACACGAAGAATGGCGTACACGTACAGGAGCTATGATGCGTATGTACGATACCATCTTCCCAAAAATGTTTGCAGGAAGCAAATATGCGTACCGTCTTCCTATCGGTTCAATGGATATTATAGACAATTTCCCATATAAGGATTTGCGCGACTACTACGAAAAATGGTATCGTCCAGATTTGCAGGGTGTAATTGTAGTGGGTGATATCGACGTAGACCAGATTGAAGCCAAAATCAAGAAAATATTTGGTCCTATCAAGATGCCAAAAGACGCAGCCGAACGTAAATATTTCCCTGTGCCCGACAATAAGGAACCTATCATAGCCATTGCAAAGGATAAGGAACAGCAGGTAAACCAAGTATATGTTTACCACAAGCACGATCCATTCCCTGAAGACTTGAAGAATACAGTCGGTTATTTGATTTACAACTATATGACCAGTGCAGTATCAAACATGCTGAACACTCGTCTTCAAGAACTTACCCAAACCGCAACTCCTCCTTTTATCAATGCCGGAGTAGAAGATAACGACTTCGTCCTTGCTAAGACCAAAAAAGCATTTATGGGAGTTGCTATCTGCAAAGAGGGAGGTATAGAAACTGGTCTTGCTGCTTTAATGCGTGAAATAGAACGTGCACGTCAGTTTGGATTTACAGAAGGAGAATATACCCGAATGAAAGCAGACTATTTGCGCGCACTGGAAAACGTATATAACGAACGCAGTAAAATGAAAAGCGAACAGTTTGTCAGCCAATACGTATCCAACTTCATCAATGGAGATCCAATTCCAAGCATAGAAGACGAATACGCACTTATGACACAAATTGTTCCCAATATACCATTGGACAACGTAAACCAGCTGCTGAAATCATTGGTTACAGACAGTAATACAGTAGTCAGCCTGTTCTGCCCGGACAAACCAGGAGTAAAACTTCCTACAGAAGCCGATATCAAGAAAGTGCTTGCTGATGTAAAAGCAGAAAAGCTGGAAGCATATGTCGACAAGGTTTCAAATGAACCTCTGATGAAAGAAACTCCTAAAGGAGGTAAAGTCATAAAAACAGAAAAAGGACCTTTCGAATCGACCATTCTGACTTTGAACAACGGTGTACGTGTTATCCTGAAGTCTACAAACTTCAAGGCAGACGAAATCAGAATGTCTTCATTCAGCCGCGGAGGAACATCTTTGTTCGATGAAAAAGATGCTCTCCAGTTCAAGCAAATCAATGAAGTTGCAGGCTTAGGTGGTTTGGGCAACTTCAGCATTGTCGACCTGCAGAAAGTTCTGTCGGGTAAGGTTGCATCAGCCTCAGCATCTGTAAACACACTGAGCGAAGCCGTTTCAGGAAAATGCTCTCCTAAAGATCTGGAAACTATGTTGCAGCTGACTTACCTCAGCTTTACAGCTCCACGTATGGATGCAGCAGCATTCGAATCATACAAGAGTCGTTTGAAAGCACAGCTTGCCAATATGGAAGTTAATCCGAACATTGCCCTGAGCGATTCTTTAAGAAAAGAATTGTATGGTGATAATCCTCGTGTCCTTCGTATCAAAGCTGATATGGTAGACCAGACCGATTACCAGAAAATTATGGATATGTACAAAGACCGCTTCAAGGATGCTAGCGACTTTACATTCATTTTCGTAGGTAATATCGATCAGGCAACAGCAACTCCTCTTATTGAGCAATATCTGGGTTCTCTTCCTTCAATCAACCGCAAGGAAGACTTCCGTGATGTAAATCTGGACATCCGTAAGGGTGAGCACAAGAACGTATTCCACAGAGAATTACAGACTCAGAAAGCTACTGTATGTATCATCAGAAGCGGTGAATGCGAATACACATTAAAGAACCAGCTGATGATGAGCATGCTTTCTCAATTGCTTACAATGGAATATACAGAAACCGTACGTGAGGACGAAGGAGCATCTTATGGTGTAGGTGTATCAGGCGATATCAGCCTATATCCGAAAGTAGAAGCCACTTTGCAGATTTCATTCGATACTAATCCGGAAAAGCGTGCTAAGATGAGCAGCTTGATAGACAAAGGTATCAATGATTTTATTGCCAATGGTCCGAAAGCAGAAAACCTGCAAAAGGTTAAAGAATACATGCTGAAGAACTACGAAGCTAACCAGAAAGAAAACGGTTACTGGATGAACATCCTGTATAGCTATTTCTGGGAAAATTCAGATATGGCAACCGGATATGCTGATACAGTAAACGGTATCACAGCAGCCGATCTCCAGCACTTTGCAAAAGATTTCTTCTCACAAAACAACCGCATCGAAGTAAGCATGACTTCAGGCGACACAAAGTAATAACTTAAACCTGAAGATTATGCTCTTCCTGGAAATACGCAGAAACCGGAAGCTCGCCGCCAGGCGAAGCCCGATGTTCGAAAAGAACCGTTTTGCCAAGGTTTTCATGTATTGCGGAATAGCATTTTGGGCAGCATACCTTCTTTTTATAGGGGTAATGCTGCCCTTTGCTTTTCAAGAAAGTTTTCCCGGCATGGAACCTTACCACATCCTCAATCAGGGATTAGTCATCATTCTGGCTATTGACTTTCTGATACGCTTTATGCTTCCTTCTTCCATACAAGAAATCAAGCCATATCTCTTGCTGCCTGTTCCCAAAAGGAAAGTCATATTCACTTTTCTTCTGGATAAACTTTGGCATCCGTTTAATTTCTTCTGGCTATTCCTGTTTATCCCTTTCGCCCTGATTACCATTACACGCTTTTATGGGATAACGGGAGTTATTGGATATGCGGTAGGTATCTGGCTGCTGATGGTAATGAACGGTTACTGGAGCACACTGATATATACATTAAAACGAGAAAAATTTATCTATTTTCTCGGAAGTATACTCTTTTACGGAATACTGGCCTTACTGGAATTCTTGCCTGAAACAGGCTGGATAAGTACACTCACCATGAATTGGGGAGAAGGTTTCATACTTTGGAATCCGTTGTCTTTCGGTGGAGCAATTGTACTTATCTGCCTGCTCCTATTCATCAATTACATTGTGCAGTTACATTTTCTTTATAAAGAGCTGTCACATACAGAAGATACCAAGATCAAGCATATCAGCAGCTATAAGTTTCTCGACCGCTACGGAAATGTTGGAGAATATATGCGTCTGGAGCTGAAAATGTTTTTCCGCAATAAAGCCCCCCGCAGCCAGTTCTGGGGATTTATCTTCATCATGTGCATGTTTGCGATAGCACTTGCCAGCGACGTTTATGGCGACAGCTACATGAACAATTTCATTTGTCTGTATTGCTATTGCATATTAGGACTGATGACACTGAACCGCATCATGACGTTCGAAGGAAACTATATCGACGGATTGATGGTGCGGAAAGAGAGCCTTTACAATATGCTCCGCGCCAAATATTACCTGCAATGTATCTTTCTGGTCATCCCTTTCCTGTTCAGCCTTATCCCGGTCTGCATGGGTACAATTCCTCTGCTTATGTCAATAGCTTATCTATGTTTTACAATGGGAACCATATTTGCCATGATGATGCAAATGGCAGTCTACAACAACAAGACTGCACCTCTCAACACCAATACCATAGGTAAGCAGCAAGGCAACAACATGTACCAGTCGCTTATCGTGATATGTGCTTTCAGTCTTCCGTTGCTGATAAACAAAGCTCTCACCCTATTCCTCGACGAAACAATCGCCTACATAATACTTATCATATTAGGATTGTCGGGCTTTGTCACACACCGTTACTGGATACACAATATCTATGTCCGGCTGATGAAACGGAAATACCAGAACATGGAAGGATTCAGAAACACCCGTTAATACGAAAACAAAACCATGGATATAACAATAGACCAACTTAAAAAAGTATATGGTACAAAAGTGGCACTCGATATAGACCACTATACCATCCGTCATGGAGAAATAATAGGACTTGTCGGAAACAACGGTGCAGGCAAAACCACCCTGTTCCGTCTCATGCTCGATCTGCTGAAAGCAGACAACGGCTTTGTCCGGATAGGAGAAACAGAAGTCAGCAGCAGTGAAGCCTGGAAAGAAACAACAGGAGCTTATCTGGATGAAAGCTTTCTGATAGACTACCTTACTCCCGAAGAATATTTCTATTTCGTAGGACGCATGTGCAACCTCAACCGCCAGACAGTGGACGAACGTCTGGCAGTCTACGAACGTTTCATGAACGGTGAAATACTGGGACAGAAAAAACTGATCCGCAATCTGTCAGCCGGTAACAAGCAAAAAATCGGAATTCTAGCCGCACTGCTCAACCAACCGGAACTGATTATTCTGGACGAACCATTCAATTTTCTCGATCCCAGTTCACAGTCGGCATTGAAACAACTTCTGGTAGCCTATAACCAGTCAACCGGAGCAACCATTCTTGTATCCAGCCATAACCTGAATCATACAACAGACATCAGCACCCGCATAGCTCTGCTGGAACACGGCAAGCTGATACGTGACTTAGATAACAGCGACGGCAGCGCAGGAAATGAACTGGAAACCTATTTCGCCGTATAAAGACCTATTTCGCGGCATAAATTCAAAAGCGCAACAAGGCAACCTCTCCCCAACGCCTGTTGCGCTTTTATCATTAAATCCCGTTAAAATAACTACCGGCAACCTTTTAAATAAATAAAAAATAACAGTACAGTTATACCAAAACCACCCCATTTACTCCGATTATTGTATATTTGTCCAAATGTCAATAAACAAATACATGCACCAAACCAGATACACCATACGTCTTATCTGCTTAATCGGCCTATTGGGCACCCTCCTTTTCTCCTCATGCGGAACACGTGCCCCACATTACGATTACCGCGAGCTGGCACAAGCCGCTATCCGACTTGACATGGACATAGCCATGGAAGACAATCACCGTCTGTATATAGAATCTTCCCGCTGGATAGGAGTTCCCTACCGTACCGGAGGAAATACCATGAGAGGAGTGGACTGTTCGGGGCTAACATACAACATTTACAAGAAAGTCTACCACAAGCATCTGAAACGCAACTCCGACGACCAGCGAAAAGAGAACTGCCGGAAGGTAAGCAAAGGCAAGCTTCAGGAAGGCGACCTTGTATTCTTTCATAACGGAAAGAACAAACGTACAGCCACCCATGTAGGCATCTATCTGAAAGATAACCGTTTCATCCATGCCAGTACCAGCCGGGGTGTCATCGTCAGCCGTCTGGACGAGCCCTATTACCGCAGAGTATGGATGCAAGGCGGACGAGTAAAAGGTTTATAAAGCAATAGTTATGCCATCTGCCAGACACATAGCAACATATTTGGGATTACTGTTTCTCACGGTCGAAGCAGTTCCTCTCGCTGCACAGACAGAAAAAGAGGAAGAAGAAATCAAACTGAACGAAGACGTTATCAAAATGATACAGTTCGACTTCGCCCCCAAAGAAAATCCATACAAACCTTTAAACTCTTCGTTAGACAAGAAATGGATGCAGTTTAAAGAAGATCTTTCCATGCCACGCAGCATGATAGATTCTACCCGAGTAAAAAAAATAAAAGGATACATCCGTGCCGAACCTTACACCATCTGGACTAAGTTCGGGGAAAATCCCGTATACGATGTTATGCCCACCATCGAAAAAAAATGGACCATACAGTGGAAACTGAATCCTTTCCGCCAATACCGTGGAGAATATGGCAGAGAAATAAAACCAGTTCCGGGAGAAATCTACCTGTACGTAACTTCTCCCGCAGGTCCCGGTGCCAGCATATCTCTCGATTTCGACAAGTTACTGTTCGAGAGCCTGACCAAACGTGGACGTGCCATTAAGCATAACCGCACCCATGCTACGGCATGGAAAAAATATGCCAGTTACATCCCCACCAAGCAAGACCATGCCGGCCTTGAAAAATATATCACAAGACAAACAGAGAAAACGTCAACTGACAGCATACAGTCTGATAATGACGAACCCATTCTTTTGTACGACGATTATATCTATCCAGACAATGATTCTCTGAAACTGGAAGCTCCCGAACTGACTCCAGCCTTTCAGCCAGTACCGCTATTACCCATCTACTCGGCTCAGCCAGATTCCGTAAAACAGCAAACAGCAGAGAAAAAGAAAGAAAAGCAGGAGAAAAAAACAAAAGCCAAGGCTTCACAACCCGAAGCTATCCCCGACTACCAGCGTTACATCAGGCAACGCGCAGCCGAAGACTCCATCCGCCGGCATGAATTTCTAAGAAGAGACAAGAGTAATCGCAATGCATACGATGTAGAGATTCAAACGCGGCGTCTGCGTGAGCAACAGAATTAAAACCCCAAGCAGTAAAAAACAAAAAGGTGCGCCATAAACTCAGTCATGACGCACCTTGACAATCAAAGGAAAATATTATTTCTTAAATACAAAATACACGGCCAATATCAGACATACAAAAGCTGCCAGATGATTCCATTTCAGCTCCATTTTAAAGGCAATCATAGAAAAAATGGTAAATACAGCAAGCGTTATTACCTCCTGAATCACCTTCAGCTGCATGATATCAAACGGACCGCCACTGTCTTTAAATCCCAAACGATTGGCAGGAACCTGCAAACAATATTCAAAAAAAGCAATCGCCCAGCTGAAAGCGATTACTCCAATCAGCGGCAATGCAGCAAACCAGCTAAACTCTTCACGCATTTTCAAGTGTCCATACCATGCAAATGTCATAAAGACATTCGAAAACACCAGCAATACAATCGAATATATTCCTTGTGAAACCATTTTTTAAAGCATTTTTAAAATCGGCTGCAAAGATAATCTTTCCCAATGAAAAATAATGAAATTTCAGCAGGATATTTATTTCTATTCATTTCCTGGTCACGCTTAGCGAATATCCATCCGTATAAGCGTGACCTTCATTATCTGTAATTATTATTTCTTATATCGAGCGTAACATCCATATATGTCCGCTTCCCCTCAATATAATCGGCATACAAAGTTTCAGCATCCTTTCCCTTCAAGACACGACACTTGCCACACGATTCACAATCGTGCAAACACTTCCATGCATCAATCACAAACGCCCGTCGTTCTTCTTTGGTAGATTCTTCAATTTTGGGAGGTATCATAACTTATATCTTTTATTTTTAACGGCTGCCATAAAGCATATATGCAAATATATCATTTTTATCCAAACAAAGCCGACAGGTCAATGCTGAAATCCAATCCTCTGCCGGGTTGAAGTACCAATACGCTCATTGCGACAAAGCTCAGCAAGCAACAGGAGATCGATCGTATCCTGTCCCGACAAAATAGCATTTACCATATATTTACGACTAATATTTTCTATTTCACCACCCGACAAATCAAACTGAGAAGCAAGCGTACAAGCATCCCTTTCTGTCAGAGCAGGAAACATGGCCTGCCAAATCTGAGCACGAGCTTCCACCATCGGACGATTAAACTCTACCTTATATAAGAAACGCCGTTCGAAAGCCTTGTCAAGATTTGTTGTAAGGTTAGTCGTAGCAATCATTATACCCTCCAATGCTTCCATTTCCTGAAGAATAATATTCTGTATAGAGTTCTCCATCTTATCTACCGCCCGGGTAGCCCCTTCCATCCGGACACCAAGAATAGCATCCGCCTCGTTGAAAAGCAAAATCGGAGCTAAAGACGTACTCTTACAGATATTACGATATTTGTCAAAAACTTTTTTCATATTCTGTTCACTCTCACCTACCCAGCAACTCTTGATTTTATCAACATCCACCCGCAGAATATCACGCCCCGTTGCACGCGCCACCTGATACACTGTTTCCGTCTTTCCCGTACCAGGCGAACCATAAAAAAGACAACAGAACCCGGCCCTCATCCCTACATTCCGCAAACGGGACTGCACTTCACTGAAACGTTCCGCCGAAAGTATGGATGAAAGCTCCATAACCTGCTTTTTCTCAGAAACATTATAAACCAGCTTCTTTTCAGGAAACGAATCCCATTTTATCAGATCGCAATCAGACTTAGCATTAACAGTCAGGTTCAACTCCGAAAGCAGATCCGTCTTGGCATATTCTGTCAATCTAAAACAATCCGAACGTGCCATTCCGTCCTCATTTACGTTTTCAATCAACTTACAGTAAAAGAGTTCCGATGTCCGGCTTCGTAACTCATTTTTACACCAATTAGGAATTTTGTCATTATCATACAAGTTATTTATATCAGAAAAGTTAATGCGGTCATCATTGTTTTCTACAAACAAATGGGCCATATAAATAAACAGCAACCTATTTTCATTAACCAGCCCAAACCTTTTCAATGCCCTAGCAAAATGAGAATCCCGGATATCCCCAAGATACTCCTCTGTTTCTTCAAGGAGCGCTTCATGCGTCAGTTCATCATTATTCATATATTCCATAAGCTCATTGAAGCGGTCGAAAAAACTCTGAAGACCAGTTATCGGTTCTACAACATGTACATAAGGCTGGTTCTTTTTCAAGGCTTTCAATACGTCAACCGGCACACGATAGGTAAGTCTATTATAAGAGTGTGAAGCCCGCAAATAATACTTATCTACCAGCACATCAATCTCCGACGAAAGTCGCAGTATCTTAGTAGTACGGCATCCCGTATAAGCTGCAATGTCTGACATACGAATGGAGCTATCCTCACTCTGATCGACGAAGAGTGCCAGCAGCACAGTCTGCATCAACGACAATTTCAGCTTGCGTGCAGCATATTTTATATGGACCGATGCATTTTCAAAGAAATCTGCATCCAGACTGGAATCTTTTGCCAGCTCAACAATATATTCGAATGCTTCCAATATACTTCTGGCACGAGTCTTCGGAATATTCGGCAACACTTCCTTCTGCTGTATCTCATCCAGCAAAATATCTTCATTATCGAAAAGCTGTCTCATCTTTTATACCTGTTTAAGTTTACACCACAAAAGTATGGAAACGATGTACCATTTATCGGTACAAGTTTCCAAGAATTTGCTAACTTTACGGCAACTAACAAAAAAGAATATGACACAACTGCAAAAATATATCTGGCTTATTGATACCATCCGCAGAGCCGGAAAAATCTCTCTCGAAGAAATCTCCAGCCGCTGGGAACGCAACAAAGATCTGAGCGACTACAAACCTTTGAGTCGCACCACCTTCAACCGCTGGAAAGATGCCATATTCTCACAATTCGGAATAATCATCTCCTGTCAACGGTCGGGAGGCTACCTCTATTACATCGAAAATCCGGAAGATATAGACGAGGACGAACTAAAAAAATGGATGCTCGACTCCTTTGCCATAAGCAACCTTATCGGCGAAAACCTTTCACTGAAAGACAGAATTATTGTGAACCAGATTCCGTCGGCCCAGAGTCATCTTGCCACATTGCTTGAAGCCATGCAAGGGAATCGTGTTGTACTAATAACTTATTGCGGATTCAACAAGAAAAGAAGCTATACATTCCCAGTCGAACCATATTGTGTAAAACTTTTCGAAAACCGCTGGTATCTGCTGGCCCATAATGTTTCATACAACAAAATCAGAATCTACGGACTCGACCGGATAGAAAGTCTGGAACTGACAGACAACACATTCAAGCTCCCGAAAGATTTTTCCGCATCTGGATTCTTCTCAACTTACTATGGCATTGTTACCAGCAATGACATAAAACCGGAACGTATCATCATCAGAGCATACCACGACCATATTCCTTATATGAAATCACTCCCCCTGCACACCAGTCAACGACTGCTGGAAGAGCACGATGAGTATGCCGATTTTGAAGTCTATCTTGCTCCTACCTACGATTTCATCATGCGACTGCTTCATACTGGTGCAATGATTGAAGTTATATCCCCGGCTTCTCTCCGACAGACAATGAAAGAATGGATATCAGATATGTATGAACTGTATAAAAATGATTAACTGTCTCCTCAGCAGTAACTATCCTACAGAAAAACACAGTCGACAGGTTCACAATACCTGCACCAGGTAACACAATTTAGTCCTCCACCATCTTTTACAAGAGAAGCTATATTTATTTGCTCAACAATACTATTCGGATAATATAATTTAATCTGAGATAGCGCCTGCTCATCCTCCTCTATATTAAAAACAGGCAATACAATTAAATTCCCGACTGTCAAGAAATTGATATATGCCCAGCTACGAGAGTCCTTCTTTTCCACATTATAGGACAACATTTCAATTTCAAACTTTTTAGATAACCTTTTCACTACCTCCTTACTATATTCCTTATCATAATCCTGATAATTAGTCATCAACACTGCCGTATCAGACAATGGCTTGACAATTCCATCCGAATGACCATAAATTTCATATTTATCCCACGGAATAAATACCACTTCACACTCAAGATGGTTTTGTATTTTTCTTTTTAACCATTTTGAAGATACACCCGAGTTCTCATAAAAAACCTTCTCAGTCATAATTGCTTTATCACCAATCTTAACAACATTACCACCATCAATAACCAGAGAAGATTTCTTTACATTAATACCCATATATTTACTCACTTCTATTGAATCTGTAATATATTTACTATCACAAGACTTTTTAAGCAAATAATCTGGTCTGTATGTATAGCATAAATATCTGTCTGCATCCAATTGCAGAGGCATATAATCCCGGCACCATATATCCTTTGTTGCAGGAATTATACCATAAGCAATACGATGCTTCTTGAATATCTTTATTAAAGCCGTATATACTTCATTATAATCTCTTTCAAGCCATACTGAAATGTATACGGCATTTGACTTATAATCAGGAATCATACCAATTTTATTTCACTTTAAAATTCCACTTCCTAAGACATTGTCTATACATCTTGTTAGCAGTTGTATCTCCGTCTCCTTCAGAAACCAGTACCTTTACCACCATATTCCTTTCATCTCTTTTGAATTGAGGCACATTGACTCTTACTTCTGACCCCTCTTCCAACTCAACAAGATTTTCACCATCAACCCATTGTATGCTAAATCCATCAAAAACAGAGAACTGCGAATAAAGTGCATCATATAAATATGTCGGCTTCGTCACAATATTTCCTCTACGATTTCTCTTTAGTTCCAGATAGTCCATACAATAGTTATCCTCTAACTTTTTACTATCATCCATACGAAATTCTCTGATTAATGCTGACATTCGTATAGCATCCTGAGGATTATCTCCTTTCTCAAATGTCATATCAATGCCCGACACATGATTATGCAGTATTCCCAATGGGAAAAGAGATTTATCCATCTTACCATCATCATTATTTCGATGATAGACAATATAATCTTTGATTTTGTCACCCCTATCACCCTCTTCATGATAATATATTTCAACACATGTAGGATGAACTTTCACACAAGAATCACTCTGATTTTTCTGTACCAAGAAATAGCCACTTAAGATTTGCTGCGCTACATTTCTAAATATCTCCACTATTTTATTTTCTTTATCAACTCCTTTCAAATCACCAATCTGTGCATGCAAATCCAACGTTTTAATTTCTTCTTTTAAACTCATATTCTTATATAATTAATATATTAATCACCAGCATATTACGCACAACAAAGGTATAATATCTTTCTATATAAACAAATACATTGCACAATATTTTTCATTTTCTTAAAATTCTCCCACTGACAATTTTGCGAGTAACTACTTATTGAAAGAAGTCTGATCATACAAATGAAAACACCCTAAAAATAAGACTCTTATTGAAAATCAAGATATGTAACTTTTTTGAATTATATTTCTTATTATTTTTTACATAAATATCTAAGACATTCATTCTTAAATAAATACTAAACATTATGGTTCAAATAATAAAACAATATGTTATATTTGTAAAAAAAGGATTAATAGTTTGAATGTATCAGACAGAATAAAACTTAAAAAACGTGTGAATAACAGATAAAGGACTCTAGTTATAAAAAGGAATAATATGAAAACCACAATTACACTAATAGCATTGTTTTGCTTCAATATATGTTTCTGCCAAGATCTGATTTTGAAAGGACAAATTACCGATGAGCACAAAGAAAGCATACCATTTGCCAACATTGCTTTATACCAAACAAATGATACAATAAATGTTGTTAAAGGCAGCGCTTCTGATTTATCCGGAAAGTACTCTCTACAAAATATTAATCCAGGAAACTATATCTTAAAAGTATCATATATTGGATATAAAACTGAATCTTTACCGATCCATATAAACAAAAATATTATACAAAACATTATATTAAAATCAGACTCACAGTCACTTACTGAAATCGTGATCGAAGGAAAAAGAAACATTCGTAGTATCGATAAAACATCCTATACCTTTACAACTACCCAAATAGATAAGGCAAAAGACGGACGTGACCTTATTGCCACCTTACCCAATCTACACATTGACAAAACCACCAATTCACTATCAACTATAAACGGAAAATCCATCATGATTCTAATAAACGGAATCAAAGCAACCGATGATGACCTGAAACTAATTCCTGCCGACAAAATAAAAAATGTTGAAATATACGATGTGCCTCCAATGCGCTATATAAATGATGCCGAAAATGTTGTAAATATCAATACGAAACCTTTAGATACCGGTTGGAGTGGTAATCTATATGGAACATTAGGACAAATGTTTTCCAACGCTTCCTTTGCCCTATCCTATGTTAAAGGAGATAATAAATTTACGCTTAATTATGGAACACATATCAATATGAAGCGTAACATAAAAGATTTAGAAACAGGACATTACAATTATCAAATCAATAATGACAACTATACCTATGACTATTTTCGGGAAAGTCAAACTTGGGGGAACCAACATAATATAGGGCTTACATACTCTATCAATAAGGAAAAGAATTACGATTTTCAAATCAAAATCTTTACAAATACGTCTAACGGAAAACTGGATGCAAACAAAACGATTGAATTTACACAAAACAAATTTCAGGAAGAGCGAATCGGTAAGTTAAATGACCATACTAAAAGTATTGTTCCTACATTAGATATCTACTACTCAAAAACATTACCTAAAAACAATTCTATAGCGTTTAATGTAGTAGGAAGCTATTTTGATAATGAACAAAATACTCATTCAGCAGAAAGTGGTTCTACTGGTTTTGACGATATGATGTATATCAACAACCAAAAGAAAACATTAATCGGTGAAGCTATTTACAACCATAAATTTACTAAATCAAACTTATCATTTGGATATCGAACTCATTTAAACTATCTGACAAACAAGGTAACTAATTCTCTTTCTGAAAAGTTACAGAAAGAAAATATAAATACTCAAAAGCACTATATATATGGTGAAGTTAGTGGGGAACTGAAATCATTCATGTATCGTGTTAGCTTAGGAGGCAATTACGATACACAATTGGACAGAGAGGGATTCCATAATTTTACTTTTACTCCAATACTTATGGCAGGCTATAATATCAACGAGTCCAATAGCATACGTCTCACATATCATTCAAGCACTCAAATGCCTGATATGCTACAAATGTCTGATGCGTGTATTCTGATAATGAATAATTTCTATCAGACAGGTAACCATAATCTGGAGAATTCGCACTTGCAATCATGGGGACTAAGCTACGATCTGTATTTAAAGAGACTCTCACTATCAACCAATCTGTTTTATGATCACACAAACAACAGTTTATTCGATTCGTACCAATACGGAGAAAACTGTATCTTATTTCAAACTGGCAATGCAGAAAAAGACATACATCGAGGCGGTGAGTTCAATCTAAATTATATGCCATGGGATTTTCTGAGAATAGGAGGAAGCATTGGAGTATCTCAGCAAATATTCCAACCATCCCAAGAAGTCAGTTCGTTTAGTTACTGGTCGTATCCTGTTTCTGTATATCTCTCGGCATCCTACAAAAGCTTCTCACTGGATATTCTTCAGAAATTTGGAGGTACATTCTTATCAGGATTATATAAAACGGGAATTGAAAAGGTTTCATACATCAGTTTAGGTTATACTTATAAGAAAGTAAATTTCGGCCTTCAGTGTTTCTTTCCTTTCATAAAAGATAAATATTCAAATGAAACCATACCGGAAAGCATCGTATATCATAAAACAGATTATCATATAAAACGAAAGGATCATGCATTGGCATTAAGCGTTTCATGGAATTTTGGCTTCGGCAAGAAAAAAAGCTCTGTCCAAAAAAATATGGAAAATTACGATTCGGATAATGGATTATTCAAGATTAAATAATTAAATTTTAATTATATACTTTAATATAATAACAGTATCCTGCATATCGGGATTATGTAAAAAGTTTTTATTCAATATGAATTAAGGCATGATTATAATATAAATGAACTATCCGGAAAAACCGGATAGTTCAAAATTATGTATTTGCAAACTAATCAAATCCTAACGAGCTTTATGGATGATAATACAGTTCAACCATGCCTCTATCATTGGGTCAATTTTTTAATTCTAGATTCAATAGCTCCTCTGTTTCTTTTAAAAATTTGCATAAGCTCAGAAACAGTTTTCCCTTTTGCATAAAGGCTCAACAATTTTTGGTCATCTTCATCACTCCAACGCTCATATGCCTTGGCATAGATTGCTTTCTGCTGTGCCATATACGACACACCTTCTTTTTGGGGCAACTCAGAAAAACCAATAGATGAACATGTCAATTTTGAAGATACACAAGTATCTCGGATTCCGAAAATTTCTCTTATGTCATTAATTACCCTCTGTTGATTCTCTTCGACTGTTGCAGGTGTCCATTCTGACGGATACTTTTTATATATTTTTTGAGTATGAGCAAATGAACCGATACTTCTCTCAAAATATTTTTTCAACTTCTCCTGATAGTCAAGATTACCCAACGATGAATTTTTAGTACGGCCAATAAGACATAAGTTACCTATTCTGTGAGTGTAATAATTTCTTTGTTCTTCATTAAAATCTCTAACCCACCGACTATTGGCACTAGGTGTTTGTGGTAGAATGTGCTCTATAGAAACTGTACCAAATTCTTTCCATTCTGACTTATCTTTATACTTATATTCTAACATCATTAGTAAGGCATAAGTATATCTACGTCCATATACCTCAGATTGTATGTTTGCCATAAAAACATTTTGATCAAAAGAATAAAACTCTTTAGCATTCAGTACAGACTGGTAATCTACAGATTCATCTATCAGATTTATAATATTATTAAGGTTGTCTATACGATAAGATGGAACTTTACCACATACTGCATCTGCAATATTTTTGCAAGCAACCTTCTGAGTGAATATTAAAAGTCCACTATTCCCGTATTTCCTACCATATGCCAATACAACAGGAATCCAGTCTGTTGAAGGCATACAGTTAATTAATATCCGAATCAATGTACAGTATTCAGAATCTTCATTATCATGCAAGTTAATGAGAGTATTATAATCTTTATATACCTTGAAAACATAATCAAAAAACTCCTTTCCTTGCTTTATTAATCCAGTTTTGAATATCAGCTTGTTATATTCGTCAAGGAGATTCATTTTTGGACGCTTCTTGAGAAGCATAGTCCTAATGTATGCAAGGAAGCGATCAAAATCATTTCCAAAATCTTCTTGCATATCCTCCCACTCACGAGCATAGTTATTCATATCAATATCATCATCTATTTTTTCAAGATTAGATGATTTTAAAATATCAGCATTACTCAGTTTCTGACCGCGGTCATTCATTACAGAAAACAATCTAAATGCATCTTCTAACGAATCTGCTGAGATGTATATCATCACAACATTATTTAAAATAAACCCCAAAAATGCATCTAAATCTATGTTAACACGCTCTGTAAAAAACTTTTTAAAGCATATCAAAGCATTGCACATCCTTTGAATAGACAGGTTTTCTTTCTTGCTACTTACTTTCTTTTCAATTTCACTCCAATGGAGATTTATACTTCCTGATGGCATTAGGAATTCTTCTATAAACGCCTTCACATTACCTCTGATTTCATATGACAATCGGATTCTCTCTTCGATATGTCTAATTTTATTGGCTTTTTGAAAAATAAGGCTTTCACAATTCTCTTTGACTTCATCCGATGCCATTTCATAATCTCTTAGAAATGCAAAAAGTAAAAATAAAGTTGTAATACGTTGCTGTCCGTCGAGTAAATCATTGTTATTGTCTTTGCTCTGAATAATATATGAACCTAGAAAATATTCCTCATCAGCATGTTCTATGTAGTTAGCGACAAAGTCTTCCAGCAAATCACAAACATTATCACTTTCCCAGACATAATGCCTCTGATACGAAGGAACAGTATACCATTCCTCAAACACTTTGGCTATTGTTTGTTTGCCAAACCCTATTTCCTTATAGTTCGATTTCATAATTCTTTTACAATCATATAACAATCTGTTACCAATTCTCTTTGTTTTTCACCAGCACTAATGACAAACTTATTTATGAGATTTTTCTAACTTTTCGGAAGCACCCTTCTAGTACTTTCTTACAAGTTATATAAATTAGATAATCTCCTATACTCTACAAAACTGTATTACAGTCACAATTATCAGAAGATAATGACGAGTACATTCAAAATGTCAACTCAATAGAACTGTAATTTCTGCCAATCTGCAATATCATTTAATTATTTCGGAGTTTTCAGATATTCTCATTGCGACCAAGAGAATCCAAATTTTAACGCCTAACAGGAAAGCAGTTTAGCCAATATCTAATATTATTGTATTCTCAGTTTCTTTGCGCTATACACAAAGATATAAATATTTAAAACATTACCGCCTGCCTCTTTACTTTTATTTCAACATTATTTCTCCCCCACCAACTCCTTCACTACCTCCACATCCGCCGGAAGCCAGTCCACAGAACCCAGTTCCTCCCGATTCAGCCAGGCTGCATTTTCATGCTCCTTCAACACCAGATGACCGGAACGGACAGAGCACAGAAAGCAGTGCATTGTGAGGTGGAAAGCTGGATAATCACATTCTACTGTAGTGAGGAAGGTATCGACACTGATTTCCGTATCCAGTTCTTCACGTATCTCGCGCTTCAAGGCTTCCTCCCGGCTCTCGCCTGCCTCTATCTTTCCACCGGGAAACTCCCAGTAGTCCTTAAACTCACCATAGCCGCGCTGGGTAGCAAAATACTTTCCTTCACGACAAATTATTGCTGCTACAACTTCTATCTGCTTCATCCCAATATGTAAACTATTTTTCCCTTCAAAATTCAATACTATCTCCTTCCCTGCTGATGCACCAGAAAGGAATGTTTTTAGCATCTGTAAACTCTTTCATACGCCAGGCTGACTCGAATCCACTTGCCACAAAGTGCATGGGAACGAGCAGTCCTACCTGAAACGTGTCGATAAACTGACGGGCGCCACGGGTATATCCGTTACCGATACGGCCGTCTACCGGAAACATTACCACGCTGAAACTGTCCGTTATTTTTCGGATGTCTTTCAGTTCTCCCAAAAAGCGTTTTTCTTCTTTCTCGGGATTGACATCGATACCGAATTCGGCGCTGTAGACCAGCCCGCCCCGATAATCATCGGTCAGGAAACGGGCATACCAGTTATTCAGGTCGCCTGCATGGAAGACACGCCTGCCATCAGTTTCCACTATCCACGACACACCGCTGTCGTTGCTTCCAGTTGCCGCTACACGAATCAGTCCGTCGCTCCATGTACCTCCTTTGGCAAGCCAGACATCGGCTTCTTCTTTCTGTGCCCGGCGATGTTTCAGGATATCTTTCGAGAGGATATAAATGATGTCGGACCTCGTTTGCCGCCACGAAAAGATTTCCCGGTTGAAATGGTCTTCGTGAAAATGACTGGAGAACACGTACACCGGCTTCTCAGTTTTTAGCAGCTGAGGTACAATACCCTCCGGGTCCATCCAGTAGTCGAATATCAGGATGCACCGATCTGTTTCGATGGCAAAGCCACTGTGAAAAATATATGTAAGTCTCATTTTTTTACTATTGTATATCGAAATAATGCAAGGTTTATATCATCCTTGACCGAATGAGTGCGAATATAGTAATTTTCTCTCGATTCCGCCTCTGTGAAACAAAAGCAAACAGTCTTAAAAAAACGCTTAAAAGAGCAAGGGGAAAGCTAAAACCTGTTACAACAAACCAATATTATTTTTAACTTTAAAGCAGTTTATACAAACAGACATAGGCAAGAACAAATAGGACACAAAAAATGAAAAAAGGAATATTATTACTTGCTTTCCTGCTGGCTATATGCTGCGGAAGCGGACTATATGCCCAAAATGTATCGTGTAAAAGTTATTTTGAGGTAGTAGAGACAAACGATGAAAATCACCGGCTGGACGAAGTTGCAATTTATCCGCCCGTATTCGGAACGTTGCCTGAGGGAAAAAGACTGAAAATAAAAGTCTGCAACAACGACGAAAAGAAGCTCAAAAAAGCATTTTTTTATGTATATTACAAAAACAAGAGGGTAAGCAAACTCCTCCTTCCTGACTTGAAAAAGGGTGAAACGTACGAATTTTGTGTAAATATTCACTCGAAAATGACCAGGAAAGACAGACAGGAATTACTCTTTAAAATAAGAAGAGGAAAAACGTATATAAGTTACCGGATAGCTCAGCCTCACAACAAGAAAGGATATTGATAAAAATAATTGCGTACACTTTCTGTCAGACAGCTACAATTTATATCATCCATATCAATTTACTTTTTGTCAAAATGACATTTCTGCCTTTTGAGAATCTCTTTTTCGGTTACTCCCCGGGGTGCTGAAATTAATTTCTGATTCTCATAAGGCAGATTTTTTTCAGAAAGCAAGCAAAGCAGCTAAACTGGCAGATGTATTTTTCCGATAGTGCCTCAGCAGATTGCTTTCAAAGAGAATGAACCTATAAAAACTGACTTTCTGCTAAAAGAAAAACAGTGCTTGAATGTCTTTAAGAGATAAAAAAGATCTTTCCGGAGTGTCCATATAGGACCTTTTTCACCGCAATATGGGAATAGAGGAAAAACATCAGGAAGTTTTTATTTTTTCCGGCATCTTTTCATTAATCTTTCAGCATGTTTTCACTGTTTTTTCACCGTCTTTCTTTGCCTCATTTACTGCCATAAAGCATCTTTCAAGAGTGAAAAACGAATAAAAATCTCCTTATATTACTGGCGGAAGGGGAATTTTCTTCGGATATCCTGTTAAATAAATAGAAGGAATACTTACAAAAAGAAAGTAAAATATCGGAATCACAAAACAGCACTCTCTACGAAAGCCACAAAATCACCAGCCATATCAATAGAGAAACCACAGCTACAATGGTAATAAATATTAACTTTCCCCGGAAATAACTCTTTTGTTCCCACGCAGCCCGTACTTCTGTTTCGGCCTGAATCTGTTCTAGTTTTTCGGGTGAAATGTCGGACGAACGACGCTTACCGGTAAGTCCCAGCAAACGACCATGAGTTTCGCTCATACGTTTTTTTCCGACTTTTCGCAGTTCGCGGTTTTCCTTATCGCGCTGCATCATATCGTTTATACATCCTAAAGTTCCCATAGCAGCATACATTTAACCAACTGCCTGAAGATAAGGATTTTTCTCTTCATTCACAAGAAAAGAACGATAAAGGTGTATATCTGTTTTCAGTGTATCTTTTTCAGAATGTTCTTTCTGGCAACTCTCAGGGCGGGAGTTAACGGGGAGGTATCGTCCAGCATTTCGAGTGCGGAACTGAATTCTGCCAGAAGCTCGGGATATAATCTGCATAGAAGATAGGAAAGCTTCATGCTTAGCGCCCGGACTCCTACAGAGCTTCCGGAAGATATCATCTGATTCATGCAGAAATCGAGAAAGTCGGTACGGAGATTGTCTTCACATAATGGCTGGGCTGCAAGCAGCGTAAGCAGTAACCGGCGCTTTGTTTCGCTGGATGTACTCATGGCTTCTTGCATCAGTTCGTCGCATTTGGGGTACAACCAGCCTTGATGGGCTGCATCGAGATGAGTGAACAGCCAGGCTGCATTATCAGCAACTCTTTTCTCGCTGTCGAAGAGCAGAGTGTAAAGCTGTTCGAGTAAGGAATGATCTTCGCAGCACTGGATAACATGACACAACTCATGAATGTCGTTTTCGTGGATTCGCCCAAGAAGTCTGTTGCGAAGATTATGGGAGTTGTCAGTCTCTGCCATATCTACATGCATTTTTTAATTGCTTTCCGGCAACGGTTCAGCACTTTCTCTCCTGCCGGATGCTGTCTGGTTCCACCAAGTTCAATAGCCGATACGACTTTGAAACCGCTCCATTTTAAAATCTCACGCATAGCTTTTATTGCGCCACGGCTTTGCCCAAACAGGATATTGAAAGGGAAAGGTGTAGTGCTTGTACTTATTAATATGGCTTTTTTGCCTTTATGAAGCGGCAGAGGCAGCCCACGGGTATCTTCTCCTATCATGCCGTATACGATACGATCGAAGATGATTTTCAACTGCCCGGGCATATTTCCCCAATAGCAGGGTGCTCCTACAACCAGCACATCGCAGCTTTTTATGGCAGCAAGTACGCACTGTGCATCGTCTTCGGGCAATACACAATGGTGGGTTTCACGGCAGGTCATACAGCCGGTACAAGGTTTTACCTGCAATCGGGAAGCTAAGACGGTAGTGACTTCTGCTCCTCTTTGTTCTGCTTCCTCGCGAATGGCATCCAGCATGGCAGAGATATTTCCGTGAATGCGCGGGCTTCCGTTGATAATCAAAATATTCATGAGAAGTGGAGATGTATTTATAATTGCAGATTGCTGTGTATTATGCTTTCATGGCACGCAATGCCTTGCATAACTGATCGGGGCAGGAAGTAGATTTGTTGCCGCAATGGATTCCTTCCAACCGGCTGATTACATCGTCTACTTTCATTCCTTTGACAAGAGAACTGATTCCTTTCAGATTTCCGTTGCAGCCTCCTGTGAAATGTACGTCTGTGATGATGTCATTTTCTACCTCTATCTCGATATTACTGCTGCATGTACCTTGTGTTCTGTAATTTATTTTCATGATGTTGAAGTTTTTGCTGCTATAAAAAACATTCCGGACAAAGCCGGGCATTCTTATAATGGCTGTTTTTCACTGCCTGCTCTGCCGCTTTATCCGGAATGAAATGATGGGTAATATTATTCTTCTACCTCTTCAGGTTTCATGTTTGTATATACAGTCTGAACGTCATCAAACTCTTCCAGACGTTCTATCATCTTGTCGATGGTTTCACGCTGTTCAGGAGTTACATCCTTCAGGTCGTTAGGAATGTATGTAAAGTCACCACCTACATCTTCGAAACCACATTCTTCCAGATGCTTCTGAATTGCTGCGTAGCTCTTCGGATCACCATAGATAGTAATTGTACCTTCTTCCGGATCTTCATCGAATTCGTCTTCTACGTTGTAGTCAATCAGATCGAGAATCAGTTCTTCCATGTCTACACCATCTTTCTTCTTGAATGTGAAGACACATTTGTGATCGAACAAAAAAGCCAAAGAACCAGTTGTTCCCAAGTTTCCGCCGAACTTGTTGAATACAGAACGTACATCGGCAACGGTACGTGTTGTATTGTCTGTCAGTGTATCAACAAATACAGCAACTCCGTGAGGACCGTATCCTTCATATGTCATTCCTTTGTATTCGCTCTGGTCTTTACCCATTGCGTTCTTGATTGCGCGTTCGATATTATCCTTCGGCATGTTTTCGCGCTTACAAGTTGCGATAACTGAACGTAATGCCGGGTTGTTTTCCGGTTCCGGACCGCCAGCTTTTACAGCAATAGCAATTTGTTTACCCAGTCTTGTAAATGTTTTGGCCATGTGACCCCATCTTTTCAGCTTAGTAGCTTTTCTATATTCAAACGCTCTTCCCATTGGATTTATGTTTTAATATGTTTTTTATAATTGTTGTTTTCTTAATTATCTCAGTTTGGCATCCAGCTTGTTCTGCAAGTTAGCAATCAGCTTCTGCATTACCTTGTCGATCTGCTTGTCGTTCAGTGTAGCATTTTCATCCTGAAGCATGAAGCTTACCGCATAACTCTTCTTGCCGGCTTCCAGATTCTTACCTTCGTAAACGTCGAACAGTTCTACGCTCTTCAGTAATTTCTTATCTGTTTCGTAAGCTATCTTTTCGATTTCGGCAAATTGTACCTTCTTGTCGATCAGCAAAGCAAGGTCACGTTTTACTGCCGGGAACTTAGAGATTTCTTTATAAGCTACTGTATTGTTCTTGATAGCTTTCATCAGTTCTTTCCAGTTCAGGTCAGCATAATAAACTTCGTTGTCGATATCGAAAGCTTTTTGTATTTTCTTATGCAGCACACCGAAAGTTGCCAGTAATTTACCTCCACGTGTATGTACTGATATAGCTACAGAATAAATATCGTCGGTCAGGTTTCCGAAAACCAGTCCACCGAAGTTTACTCCCAGACGACGGAAGATATTCAATACGTATGCTTTCAACTCGTATACAGAAGTGTTTTCATCAGGATGTGCCCAAGAGTTGCTTACACGCTTACCGGTAATCCACAAGCCTAAATGCAGTTCTTCTGAATAAGCAGCAAGAACTTTTTCCGGATTCTTCTTTTCAGCATTGAAGTGATAGCAGTTACCGAATTCGAAGAACTTCAAGTCAGCATTCTTACGGTTGGCGTTGTGCTGGATACTTTCCAAACCACCGAACAACAGTGTAGCACGCATTACGTTAAGGTCGTTGCTCAATGGATTCATCAACTGTACCAGATTTTCAGGCTTGTAAGTTTCCAGACCTTCGTAGTAAGTAGCAGCAGTAAGAGAGTTGTTCATTATTTCATTGAATCCACAACCAACCAGCTGTTCTGAAACAAGATTCTGAAGTTTTACAGACTTGTCTACATCGCCTTTTACGCTTAAGCTTGACTTCACAGATGTAGGTATTTCTACATTGTTGTAGCCATAGATACGAAGAATGTCTTCTACTACATCGCACGGACGCTGAACATCTACACGATATGCCGGTACCAGCAATGACAGTCCTTCGGGTGTTTCACCAGTGATCTTCATTTCGAGGCTAGTTACAATGCTCTTGATTGTTTCTGCCGGAATAACTTTTCCGATTAAAGCGTTAGTATATTCATAAGAAAGCTCTACCGAGAAGTCAGCTATAGGTGCAGGATAGTTGTCTTTTATTTCGGATGCAATCTCACCGCCGGCAAGTTCTTTTACCAGCAGGGCTGCTTCTTTCAGTGCGTAAATAGTACCATTAGGATCGATACCACGTTCGAAGCGGAAAGAAGAGTCTGTGCTCAACCCGTGACGGCGTGCAGTCTTACGTACCCATGTAGGATGGAAATATGCACTTTCGAGGAATACATCTTTTGTTGTTTCTGTAGTTCCAGAATCGAGTCCACCGAATACTCCGGCGATACACATCGGTTCTTCTGCATTACAGATCATCAGGTCACGGTCGGAAAGCTTACGTTCTACTTCATCCAAAGTAACGAACTTAGTTCCTTCGGGACAAGTTTTTACTACAATCTTACCGCCCTTAATCTTGTCAGCATCGAAGCAGTGCATCGGCTGACCATATGCATGAAGAATGTAATTGGTAATATCGACAATATTGTTGATAGGACGTACACCGATAAGCCGCAGTTTGTTTTGCAGCCATTCGGGACTTTCCTTTACTGTTACGTTCTTGATAGCAACACCTGCATAACGGGGACAAGCTTCAGTGTTTTCTACCACAATATCAATGTTCATATCGTGATTGTCGACCTTGAATGCATCTACCGAAGGACGTTTCAATGTTGCCTGACGTCCGTTCTGAATCAACCATGCATACAAATCGCGTGCAACGCCATAGTGAGAGCAGGCATCCGAACGGTTAGGAGTAATATCTACCTCCAGCACGTAATCGCTCTTGATATTATAATAGTCTTTGGCAAGAGTTCCCGGTACAACATCTTCAGGAAGTACAATGATACCTTCGTGGCTTGTACCGATACCGATTTCGTCTTCAGCGCAAATCATACCGTTCGACTCAACGCCGCGAAGCTTTGACTTCTTGATGGTAAAGCACTCATCACCGTCGTACAGTTTGGTTCCGAGTGTTGCAACTACTACCTTTTGTCCGGCAGCTACATTCGCAGCTCCACAAACAATCTGAACAGGATCTCCCTGTCCCAAATTAACGGTAGTGATATGCATGTGATCTGAATTTGGATGCGGTTCGCAAGTCAGCACTTCGCCGATAACAAGCCCTTCCAATCCTCCTTTTATCGATTGAACTTCTTCTACATCGCCTGTTTCCAGACCAATGGAAGTAAGTGCGGCTGCCACTTCATCGGGTGTCAAATCGAAGTTGACATATTCTTTCAGCCAATTATACGAGATATTCATATATGTATAGTTTTATGTATTTCTTAAATTGTCGTGCAAATGTAATATAAATATTTGGGATAGAATATGAGTGCAGGGAGTTTTTTACGTTCACTCAAAGACAGATATCCAAATAAATTACTTTATTTTCCGCCTTCTTATCATACGGATGTACGCATCAGAACGGCACATCCGGAACCGGAGCGCCAAACGGATTTTCGGGTTGCGGAGCCATCTCTACTGGAGGAGGAACAAACGATTGTCCGCCGCCGCTGTTTATTTTCGAACGGAGTACAGGAGCTGCACTTTCTTCACCCGGCATCGGCACGATCATTTCGTCATCCGGATTCTGGAAGCGGGCAAACTCGCCACGGAAGCGTAACAGCACATCGCCTACCGCACCGTTACGATGCTTGGCAATAATGATTTCTGCCATACCGTGAAGGTCGTTTCCTTTTTCATCGGTATAAATCTTGTAATACTCCGGACGGTGAATGAAGCATACCATATCGGCATCCTGCTCGATGGCTCCCGATTCACGCAAGTCGCTCAACTGAGGGCGCTTGCCGTCGATTCCCTCACGACTTTCTACACCACGGTTCAACTGACTCAGGGCGATGATAGGGATATTCAACTCTTTGGCAAGTCCTTTCAACGAACGTGAGATGGTACTTACTTCTTCCTGGCGGCTTCCGAATGACATACCGCTGGCATTCATCAACTGAAGGTAGTCGATAATGATAATCTTTACATCGTGTTCACGTACAAGTCGGCGTGCTTTGGTTCGCAACTCAAATACAGACAAGGAAGGTGTATCGTCAACATAAAGCGGAGCATCGTACAGTTCCTTTATCTTATAGTCGAGCTGTCCCCATTCGTAAGGAGCGAGCTGACCGCTCTTGATTTTCTCACCGGGGATCTCGCACACATTCACAATCAGACGGTTCACCAACTGTACGTTACTCATTTCCAGAGAGAACAATGCAACGGGAACTTTATTGTTTACGGCCATATTCTTCGCCATAGAGAGTACGAATGCTGTCTTACCCATCGCCGGACGGGCAGCAATAATAATAAGGTCGGAATTCTGCCAGCCGGAAGTCATCTTGTCGAGCTGATGGAAACCACTCGACAAACCACTCAAACCGTCGGTTCTTGCCGCTGCTTTCTGAAGCATCTCATACGCTTCCTGAATAACAGGATTAATCTGCGTATAGTCTTTCTTCATGTTCTGCTGCGAGATTTCGAAGAGTTTCCCTTCGGCTTCCTGCATCAGATCGTCTACATCCTGAGTCTCGTCGAACGCCTTTGTCTGGATGTTGCTGGTAAAAGAGATCAGCTCGCGTGCCAGAAACTTTTGGGCGATGATACGAGCATGATATTCGATATGGGCAGAAGAAGCTACCTTACCACTTAACTGAGTGATATAAAAAGGTCCTCCCACTTCGTCCAGGTCACCACGCGAACGAAGCTGTTCTGTCACCGTCAGGATATCAATCGGTTTTTGCTGTATTGCCAGATCGGTAATCGCGGCGTAAATCAACTGATTGCGGTGTTCGTAAAAAGACTCGGGACGGAGGATTTCACTGACTAGCGAATATGCATCCTTTTCAATCATCAATGCACCCAGCACAGCTTCCTCCAGTTCGGGAGCCTGTGGCTGCAAATGTCCGTATTCATCAACCGGCTTCGTTTTGGTAGCCTTCGGGACACGGGTAGTTCTTCTCGTTTCTGCCATTTCTCTCTTTTAGATTTTAATTGTGCAAAGATAGAAAAAATGATTCTTATTTCCATAATGGCGGGCATGCCAAACTTTATTGTACATGGCACAGGCTATAACGTTTTACCCTCACCTGATGTATATTTTCCGGAAATGGATGCAGATTTTAAAAACTTTACACTATCTTTGAAAAAACAAAATTTAACGATATGATTACTTTTCCTAATGCAAAAATAAATCTCGGACTAAACGTCGTAGAGAAGCGTCCGGACGGATACCATAATCTGGAAACTGTCTTTTATCCTATCAAACTGCAAGATGCGCTGGAAGTGAATCGTCTGGAAGGTTCTGATCTTCCTTATAAGATTCATACAAGCGGAACTGTTATCGAAGGAAACCTTGAGGATAATCTGGTTATTAAAGCATACAATCTGCTGAAAGCAGAAAATTACCAGATGCTTCCGGTAGACATTCATCTGTTTAAGCACATTCCGACTGGTGCCGGATTAGGTGGCGGATCGGCTGATGCTGCTTTTATGATAAAACTGCTGAACGAAAAATTCAAGCTTGGAATAAGCGAAGAGAAAATGGAAGAATATGCTGCACGCCTGGGAGCAGACTGCGCATTCTTCATCAAGAACAAACCGGTCTTTGCCTCTGGTATCGGAAATATATTCGAACCTATAGAGATTTCACTGAAAGGTTATTATCTCGTACTAGTAAAACCAAATATATTCGTTTCTACACGTGATGCTTTTGCATGTATCAAACCTCAACATCCGGAAGTTTCATTGAAAGAGATTATCAAACGCCCGATAGAAACATGGAAAGACTGTATGAAGAATGATTTTGAATACAGTGTATTCCAGAAATATCCGGAAATTGCAGCTATCAAAGATAAATTGTACGATCTGGGAGCAGTCTATGCTTCAATGAGCGGATCAGGATCGGCTGTTTATGGTATCTTCAAGGAAGCGATAGAAAACGTAGATGAAAAATTCGGCGAATGCTTCTGCCGTCAGCGTGAACTGGAATAATTTTTTGTATGACAGACTTCATAGACGATAAAATACATTATCTGAATATTGATTCCGACGGAATAGAGCTTCCGTCGGAATTTACTTTTCCGTTTCATTATACTCCTCACCCATTAACAGTCAAAGCTGCGCACGAGGTGCAGAATTATATAGCTTCACGAACAGACTGGACTGAAGAATTGTCAGCAGGAAAAATGTTCGGGGTACTGATTGTGCAGACTCCTGATGAAAAAGTCGGCTATCTGGCTGCATTCTCCGGGAATCTTGCAGGCAGTAACTTACACCAGTTTTTTGTACCTCCCGTATATGATCTGTTACAGCCAGACGGTTTCTTCCGCATCGAAGAAGCAAACATTTCTGCAATCAACAAACAGATTAAGGAACTGGAAGATTGCCAGCAACTGAAGGACATGCGCTCAAGGCTGGCGGCATGTCAGGCTCAAGCTAGCCAGACATTGGCTGACGCCAAACAGCAAATGAAAGAAGCTAAACTCGCGCGTGAACAACGGCGTGCTGAAGGTATCAGTGAAGAAGAACAGAAAAACCTGATCCGTGAGAGTCAGTTTCAAAAGGCTGAATACAAACGACTGGAGAAAAAGCTGAAGGAAGAAACACAGCAGCAGGAGGAAGAGCTGAAACATATGGAGCAGCTGATCTGTCAATTGAAACAGGAACGCAAAGTACGTTCTGCCACCCTGCAACAAAAGCTGTTCGAACAATTTCGTATGCTGAATGCCAAAGGAGAAGTAAAAGACTTATGTGAGCTATTTAAAGATACACCACAAGGAGCTCCTCCAGCCGGAACAGGTGAATGTGCGTTACCCAAGCTGTTGCAATATGCTTATCTGCACCAACTAAAGCCACTTGCTATGGGAGAATTCTGGTGGGGAAAATCGCCAAAAGAAGAGATAAGGCATGCAGGGCACTTCTACCCTTCTTGTAAGGGAAAGTGTGAACCTATTCTGAAACATATGCTTGTCGGCTTGCAAGTGGAAAAGAACCCATTGGCAGAAAACATACACCAGGACACAAAGCCTGAAATTGTTTATGAGGACGACTGGCTGGTTGTGGTCAACAAGCCTGCCGGTATGTTATCTGTACCCGGCAAAGAAGCACTGAACTCAGTATACCAGTTTCTGCACGAGAGCTATCCGGAAGCAACAGGTCCTATGCTTGTACATCGGCTGGATATGGCAACATCCGGCTTACTGCTTGCAGCAAAAGACAAAGATACGCATCAAAAGCTACAGGCTTTATTTTGCGGAAGAGAGATTAAAAAGCGTTACACAGCTGTGCTGTCTGGCATAGTCAACACTGATGAAGGAACTATCAGCCTGCCGCTTTGTCTGAACTTTCACGACCGCCCGCGACAAATGGTAAGTTTCGAATATGGCAAACCAGCCATCACCCGCTACAAGGTGCTGGAACGGAAAAACGGGAAAACGCTGATAGCGTTCTATCCGCTTACCGGACGTACCCATCAACTGCGCGTACATGCTGCTCATCCACAAGGACTGGCCTGTCCCATTGTGGGCGATGAACTGTATGGAAAACGTGCAGACCGACTATATCTTCATGCCGCTGAACTAAGCTTTATCCACCCTGTGAACGGAGAAGATATTACAATCTGCCGCGAGGCTGACTTTTCTCTTGAATAAACAGGAAATACTAAAATTTGTTATTCCCAATAAACCTTTCTGCTTTCTTTCTGTCATAACACCAGAAAGCGCGCTAAAAATGATTTTAATATAAACCCAAATTACAACAACAATGAAAACAAAACGTTTATTCACAGCACTGATGATGGCTACCATGATGAGTTGCGGCATAATATTGGCACAACCCGGTCAGAAAGAAAAGAAACTTACACCGGAACAACGGATCGAAATGCAAGTAAAGAAAGCACAGAAACGTCTTCTTTTGGATGAAGAAACTGCTGCAAAATTTGCCCCGTTGTACAAAGAGTATCTGGAAGCTATGAAACAATGCAAGCCGGCTCCAAAACAATTACAAAAAGGAGAAAAGAAAGAATTGACTGATGCAGAAATAGACCAGATGATGCAAGACCGCTTTGCTGCTCGCAAAAAGCTTGTGGAAACTCAGGAAACCTATTACAAGAAGTTTAAAAAGATCCTGAATATCCGTCAGGTAGAAGTTTTATTCAAAGACAACGGTCCTAAACGTCCTCATCGTCCTTGTATAAATAAGCCTCAGTGCCCACAAGGTCCTAAAGCTAAGATGGGAGAAGCTCCGGCACCTTGCAAGCAATGTCCGGCTTCACAAAAGTAAGTATTTACTCATGCAAGATTGATAACTTTGAAAATAGAATCAGCCTCCAACGTCTAACTCACTGGAGGCTGATTTTTTATTATCACCCGCTCCGTTTAAGATCTTCTTCATCCTGTTTCGGAGCAGCCATATTTATTTAATATTTCCCGTCAGAATTAATACGCATGATCGTCTTCTTTCATTTCGTCTACCGTAATCGGCTTGCTGTCTATAGCTCTCCATGCATAAACTATGTAAGCCAAAACAAACGGTACGAGAATAGAAACATATGCCATAGTGGTCAGCGTAAATTTACTGGAACAGCTGTTGGCAAGCGTCAACGAACTCTGCAAATCGGCTGTTGAAGGATAATAAGCGGTATGGTTATATCCTACACAAAGTAACAATGCCAATACGGTAAGCACCGTACCTGTTCCTGCAAACCAGATGCCCTTCGTATATGTAGCACTGAGAATACTTTTTACCAGACCAAACAATACACCGATAACTCCCACCAAAAACAATATCAGCAGATAAGGCATAGCCAGCAAATTGTTGAAGTATTTATAAGGTTCCATAACAATGGTCTGTGTTTCTGCATCTACAGCAAACCCATCCTTCAGCAACGTACGGATAACAAAAGCCAGAAAAAACAACAGGAAAGGTACTGCATCTGAAATCAGTTGGCGCCGGCAACGAAGAATCAGTCCTTCATGACGAATATTATTGATGAAATACATATTACCCAACAGACGTGCCAGGAAAAATACAGCCAGCCCTAAAATCAAATTCCAAGGATCACCAAAAGCGTCTAATCCATGCCAGCCGTTTGCCCAGCGACTGATGACAGGCATCATTTCATTGGCCATATTAGCTTTTCTGACAATGAAGTTTGAGCCATTGAAGAATGTAGCCACAGCCGCTCCCAACAACACAGGTCCTACAATTCCATTTATCACCAGAAAATACTGATAAGTACGCTTACCCAGCAAATTACCTAACTTTGACTGAAACTCATAAGAGACAGCCTGTAGCACAAAACTGAACAGAATAATCATCCATAGCCAATATGCTCCCCCGAAGCTTGTACTGTAAAACAAAGGGAAAGAGGCAAAAAAGGCTCCTCCAAAAGTTACCAGTGTAGTAAAGGTAAACTCCCATTTACGACCGGTAGAATTTACCATCAAAGTCCGCTCTTCTTCCGTCTGTCCTAAACGAAACAGTAAAGAGTTTCCTCCCTGAACAAACAGCAGAAATACCAACAAAGCTCCCAGCAAAGAAACCAGAAACCACCAATAGTTCTGTAAAAAAATATATGTTGAATCCATAAATTCTATTATTTAAGTAATAGTTGACTTATCGTTTATTTACACCTCTTCCGGACCTTTCTTGATAGCTTTCAGCATAATACCTATTTCAGCAATCAACAGCACTGTAAACATAATCAGGAAGATGAAGAAAGTTGTCTGTACCGAACCGGTTTCCAGTCTGGAAATTGCAGCATTCACAGGAAGCAGGTCTTGTATAGCCCAAGGCTGGCGTCCTACTTCGGCAACAATCCATCCGGCCTGACTGGCGATATAAGCCAACGGAATACTCCAAAGTGCAATCCAATGCAGCCAGCTGGTTTTCGACAACTGATGTTTCCATGCCAGAACCAATATCAAAATAAAAAATGCGATGAAATACATACCCAGTCCAACCATTACACGGAATGACCAGAACGACAACCATACATTCGGAACGATCGAATTAGGATCTTTTATATATCCATATCCGAAATAAGGCATGTTTTCATCCAGCACCTGACGGGCACGCTGCATACCGTCCTCATTTTTTTCTTCCTTTGCCTGACGGAAATCGGCAAGGGCACTGATAGCCAGTTTTCCTCTTTCCATTTTTTCCATAACAGAAAGTGCCTGAGAACCGTCTGGAAGCGTATATCCTCCCAACAAAATATTATTGATTCCCGGAACATATCCAGCTACATCATGCGTTGCCAGGTATGACAACATTTCTGGAATCTTAAGACTGCCTACCACAGTAAGCGGTTCATGAGTACCTCCATCGTAAAGAGCTTCCATAGCAGCCAGTTTCATTGGCTGATACTTGGCTACCTGATAAGCAGATTTATCACCGGAAAAAGCAGTAACCAACGCTGCAAACAATCCCACTCCTGCCGCAATCTTAATACTGGCTACAGCAAACTCCTTTTCACGTTTACGCAACAGATACCACGCACTGACACCGATAACAAACACAGCTCCCAATATCCAGCTGCTGAGCACTGTATGCAAAAACTTCATAACAGCTACTGGTGAAAAGGCTACCGAAGCGAAATCCATCATCTCGTTGCGTACTGTTTCGGGATTAAATGCCATACCTACCGGATACTGCATCCATGAGTTGGCAACCAAAATCCACCAGGCAGAGAAAGTTGCTCCCAATCCGGTCAGCCAGGTAGACGCCAGATGAAACTTTTTGCTCACCTTATTCCACCCAAAAAACATTACGGCTATAAAAGTAGCCTCCATGAAAAACGCTACGATCCCTTCAATGGCCAGAGGAGCTCCGAATATATCTCCTACAAACCACGAATAGTTGCTCCAGTTGGTTCCGAACTGAAATTCCAGAATCAGTCCGGTAGCAACTCCCACCGCAAAATTAATTCCAAACAACTTCATCCAGAACTTGGCTGTCCGCTTCCAGAATTCATTGCCGGAAACATAATAAAGTGTTTCCATTAACCCCATAATAACAGCCAATCCCAACGTTAGCGGCACAAATAGCCAATGATACATGGCAGTTAAGGCAAACTGGGCTCTTGACCAATCCACCATCGATGTGTCAATACTTTCTAACATAAATTTCTAGTTTTATTTAATAATTGAATTACTTGAACGATTTATAAGCTCTGAACCTACATACTGCTGTTTTTCCTCATCCGTTTTATCCTTCAGAAAAGAAGGAAAGAAAAATAGCTTCAGAATAAAAAACATAATAAAGAGCTTGACCAAAATCAGCATCCAGAGTGTACGGCCGAGCGTCATTTCCCGAAATCCATCCCGATAAAACTCCCAAATTCGAATGATACAGTTTTTAATCATAGTTTATTTTTATAATGATTACAAAGTAAAGTCTTTTATCGGTAAAAAACAAGCCTTTGTCTTGATAAAATCAGGGTTAATCTAGTTCATTTGAGCCGATATATAGTATAATGTATTTTTGCATTAGAAAATTAAATAAACAGAATATGAAACAACAAGCACTATGTTTAATTGCAATCCTTTCGGCAGCCTCTCCTCTTTATGCCCAGGAAGAGAAAGAATGGACTCTGGAAGATTGTATCAATTATGCACTTGAGAAAAACATTCAGTTGCAGCAGAATAAGATCTCGTTGCAAGAGAGTGAAATAGATGTAAAAAGTGCAAAGGCTAATCTTTTCCCAAGTTTATCATTCAGCACCGGGCACAACATGATCAACCGCCCTTATCAGGAACAGAGTGCTACGGTAAGCGGCACGGAAATTATTACCAGTGATAATAAGACGACCTACAACGGGAACTACAGTCTTAATGCTCAATGGACGCTGTGGAATGGCGGCAAGCGACTGAACACCATCAAACAGGAAAAAACAAACCGGGATATTGCTGGGCTTGCCGTTACAGAAACCGAGAATACGCTACAAGAAGAAATAGCCAAATTGTTTATTCAGATTCTATATGCAGATGAATCTATCAACATAAACAAAAATACGCTAGAAGTGAGTACTGCTACATTCAACCGGGCTCAAGAATTATTCAAAGAAGGAAGTATTTCTAAAGCAGACCTTGCACAACTTGAAGCACAGGTAAGCAATGACAAATATCAGCTGGTTACTGCCGAAAGCTCCTTGCGCAACTATAAATTACAACTGAAACAGTTATTGGAACTGGATGGTACAGCAGAAATGAAGCTGGCACTTCCCACACTGAACGATGAGCACGTGATGGAAGTATTGCCAAGCCAGACAGACATCTATCAGACTGCACTGGCTACCCGTCCGGAAATCCAAAGCAGCCAACTGAGCATTGAAAACGCTAAATTAGGTATTTCGGTTGCTAAAGCTGGATACTATCCAACTATCAGTTTATCTGCTTCCAGCTCAAGTACGACAAACAGCGCCAGTACTAATAACTGGGCACAGCAGATGAAGTACGGCTGGAACAATATGATAGGAATCAGCTTAAGCATCCCCATATTCGATAACCGACAGAACAAGAGCAACGTACAGAAAGCAAGATTACAATACAACAACAGCCAGTATGAGCTGCAAAGCAAACAAAAAGAATTATACAGCACAATAGAAACATTATGGCTGGATGCACTGAATGCCCAAGAACAATACGCTGCTGCCGAGAGTAAAGTGGAAAGCAGTCAGACAAGCTTCGATATGGTTAGCGAGCAATTCAATCTGGGAATGAAAAATACAGTAGAGCTCCTTACAGAAAAAAATAACTTACTCAGTGCACAGCAACAACGGGTACAAGCCAAGTATATGGCTATATTAAACAGAACACTGCTCAATTTCTATGCAGGGAATAAAATAGAACTATAAAAAATTTGAATATGAAGAATAAAAAAACAATCATCATTACAGCAGCTGCCATCATCATTATAGCTGGAGGATGCTGGATATTCGGTGGAACAAAAGCGAAAAACAAGATCGACTTTGTCACAGAACAAGTACAGAAAGGCAACGTTAGCAATTCTATCACAGCTACCGGAACGATAGAGCCTGTAACAGAAGTAGAAGTAGGTACTCAGGTTTCAGGTATCATCGACAAAATATATATCGACTATAATTCAGTAGTAAAGCAAGGCGAAGTCATTGCCGAAATGGATAAAGTGACACTTCTGAGTGATCTCCAGTCGGCACAGGCTACATACAACGGAGCGAAGGCTGAATACGAATATCAGAAAAAGCAATACGAACGCAATGAACAACTCCATAAAAAACAGCTTATCAGCGATACAGATTACGAAGAGTCATTATACAACTACCAACGCTCACGCAGTTCATACGAACAGAGCAAGGCAGAACTGGCCAAAGCAGAACGTAATCTTTCATATGCAACAATCACATCGCCGATCGATGGTATCGTAACCAGCAAGGATGTTGAAGAAGGACAGACTGTTGCATCTGGTTTCGAAACTCCGACATTATTTACCATCGCTGCCGACCTGACCAAAATGGAAGTCGTAGCCGATGTAGATGAAGCCGATATAGCAGGTGTGGTAGAAGGAGCACGTGTCACATTTACTGTAGACGCATATCCGGAAGATGTATTCGAAGGGAAAGTACGACAGGTTCGCCTGGGAAGTACAAACAGCAGTTCAAGCAGCAGTTCAACAAGCACATCGGAAACAGTTGTAACTTACGAAGTTGTCATTACCGCAGACAATCCAGACCTGAAACTTAAACCGCGTTTGACAGCAAACGTAACTATCTATACTCAGATCCGCGAAAATGTACTTACAGTTCCTGCCAAGGCACTACGTTTTTCTCCGAACAAAGAACTTGCCGGCAGCCGTAGTATCAAAGATTGCCAGGGAGAGCATAAAGTCTGGACACTGGAAAACGAAACATTCGTTGCACATCCTGTAAAAGTAGGCTTAAGCGATGGATCGCATACTGAAATACTGGAAGGCGTAAGCGAAGGAACAAGCATTGTAACCGAAGCTGTAATAAAAGGCAGCATGCCGGATATGAGTGCTATGGAAGCACAAGGAGAACGCAGTCCTTTCATGCCAGGCCCTCCGGGAAAAGATAAAAGCAAAAGCAAAGGAAACAAATAAAACTCCAACAATAATACAATGAGTAAAGTTGTCATAGAATTACAAAATATAAAACGAAACTTTCAGGTAGGAGATGAAACCGTACACGCACTGCGAGGTGTTTCATTCTCTATCACAGAAGGAGAGTTCGTTACCATCATGGGAACATCCGGTTCAGGAAAATCTACATTACTGAATACACTGGGATGTCTGGACACTCCCACCAGCGGAGAGTATCTGCTGGATGGAGTTTCCGTAAGAACCATGAGCAAGCCTCAACGAGCTATCTTACGTAACCGCAAGATTGGATTCGTATTCCAGAACTACAACCTGCTGCCTAAAACAACGGCAGTAGAAAACGTAGAACTCCCGTTGATGTATAATTCAGCCATCAGTGCTGCCGAACGACGCCGCAGAGCTATAGAAGCGCTGATTGCTGTAGGATTAGGCGACAGACTGGAACATAAGTCGAACCAGATGTCCGGTGGACAGATGCAGCGTGTAGCAATCGCCCGTGCATTGGTAAACGATCCGGCGGTTATTCTGGCCGACGAAGCAACCGGTAACCTCGATACACGTACATCTTTCGAAATTCTGGTACTCTTCCAGAAGCTACATGCCGAAGGACGCACCATTATTTTCGTTACTCACAATCCGGAACTCTCTCAATACAGTAGCCGGAACATCCGCCTGCGTGACGGACATGTAATCGAAGATACGGTAAACAATCATATTTTATCGGCAGCAGAGGCTCTTGCAGCCTTGCCGAAAAATGATGAAGACTAACTAAGTCTTTATCGTACGATAACTTATAAATTAAGAACAACATGAACGGAACAAACCTTTTTAAAATAGCCCTCCGTGCGTTGGCCAACAACAAGCTCCGCGCCTTCCTTACCATGCTTGGTATAATCATCGGCGTAGCTTCCGTAATTGCCATGCTAGCTATCGGACAGGGATCGAAACGAAGCATACAACAGCAGATTTCGGAAATGGGTTCGAACATGATTATGATTCATCCGGGAGCAGAAATGCGAGGAGGAGTTCGCCAAGACCCGTCTTCCATGCAGACATTGAAGCTGGAAAACTACGAAACATTGTGCAATGAATGTATGTTTCTCTCGGGCATCAGTCCCAATGTGTCTTCTTCCGGACAGCTTATAGCCGGCCCCAACAACTACCCCTCTTCAGTGAGTGGAGTAAGTATAGATTACCTGAAAATCCGCCAGCTCACAGTAGAACAGGGAGAAATGTTTACAGAGAATGATATCCAGACAGCAGCTAAAGTCTGCGTAATTGGCAAAACAATTGTAGACAATCTTTTCCCCGACGGAACCGATCCGATAGGTAAGATTATACGATGCAACAAAATACCTTTTCGGGTAGTAGGAGTCCTGAAGTCGAAAGGATACAACTCAATGGGTATGGACCAGGATGATGTAGTGCTGGCTCCTTACACCACAGTAATGAAGCGTCTATTGGCACAAACTTATCTGAGTGGCATCTTCGCCTCGGCACTGACCGAAGATATGACTCAAGAGGCAGTAGATGAAATCACAACTATCCTGCGCCGTGAACACAAACTGAAAGCAAGCGACGATGATGACTTTACCATCCGTACCCAGCAAGAATTGAGTTCAATGCTGAATACAACAACCGACCTGATGACAACCTTGCTTGCCTGTATTGCCGGAATTTCACTGGTCGTAGGAGGTATCGGAATCATGAACATCATGTATGTATCCGTAACGGAACGTACACGAGAAATAGGTCTGCGAATGTCAGTTGGTGCACGCGGCATCGACATCCTGTCACAATTCCTGATAGAGGCCATACTGATAAGTATTACCGGAGGACTGATTGGAGTAATCTTAGGATGCGGAGCCAGCTTTGTCATCAAAACAGTGGCACACTGGCCGGTATTTATACAGCCCTGGAGTGTATTGCTGTCATTCGCGGTATGTACCGTTACAGGAGTCTTCTTCGGATGGTATCCTGTCAAAAAAGCAGCCGACCTTGATCCGATTGAAGCATTACGATATGAATAACGATAAATGAGCTTGTGAAAGTTCATCTTTATAACTTTGTTCTTCATAACTTTGGTTTCCTTGTCCGGCTGTCTATGGCAATAAAAGTATTGCTACGCAGCCGGACTTTTTAAATTTTTTAGTTACTTTTGTTTGTACAGACTACATCACCTATGAAACAGCTCACTGATAACACACACCGTTCACTCGAAATCCTGATACACACCATTTGCTGGGGACTCTTTTTCGCTTTCCCGTTGTTCTTTACGCAAAACAATGACGGAACGATAAACTGGAAAGATTTCATGTTTCACTGTATAGTGCCAACCACACTATGCATTATCTTTTATCTGAATTATTTCGTTTTTATACCTCATATTTTATTTCATGAGCAAACCAAACGGTTTATTTTCATAAATGCGATAGTTATTATTATTCTGACCTTTGGCTTACGCTACTGGAACAATATGCACTGCCCTCCTCCACCGTCTCATCGCCCCATGCCGCCATCATATATCTTTTATTTGCGCGATATGGCAAGCCTTATATTCTCGGCAGGGCTGAGCGTTGCCATCTGTATGAATAAGCGCTGGAGTCAGACCGAAGCGGAACGCCGGGAAGCAGTAAAAAGCCGTACCGAAGCAGAATTGAAAAACTTACGTAATCAACTTAATCCTCATTTTCTGCTGAATACGCTAAACAATATTTACGCACTGATAACATTTGATACAGACAAAGCACAACAAGCTGTGCAAGAGTTAAGCAAGTTGTTGCGCTATGTACTTTACGACAACCAGCAGATGTTTGTCCCACTGAGCAAGGAAATCGATTTTATACGCAATTACATCGAACTCATGCGCATCCGTATTTCTGCCCAGGTAGATATACAGACTAACTTCAATATCAAGCCCAAAAGTCAGACCCCCATTGCTCCCTTGATTTTTATCTCACTGATAGAAAATGCATTCAAGCATGGGATTTCTCCCGTGGAGCCCAGTTATATAAACATCTCCATTTCGGAAGATAATGACAAGATAGAATGTACCATACGCAACAGTAATTATCCTAAGACAAGAGCCGATAAAAGTGGTTCGGGTATCGGACTGGAACAAGTACGAAAGCGTCTGGAACTGGTTTACCCCGGAATATATAAATGGGACAATCACTTGTCTGACGACGGAAAAGAGTATTTTTCCAATATCATCATATACCTTAAACATTAACTCTCAAAAACTATAAATATGAACTTAAGATGTGCCATTGTAGACGATGAGCCCCTAGCACTCGGGCTTCTGGAAAGTTACATAAAAAAGACACCTTTTCTGGAACTCTCCGGCAGTTATTCCAGTGCCATACAAGCCATGAAGTATTTACCCGATCATCCGGTAGATGTACTTTTTCTGGATATCCAGATGCCTGAACTCAACGGGCTGGAGTTTTCACGCATGGTATCTGAAGACACACGAATTATTTTCACTACAGCTTTCGACCAATATGCACTCGACGGCTATCGGGTAAATGCCCTCGATTACCTGCTGAAACCCATCAGCTATTCCGATTTCATGGAAGCTATCAATAAAGCTGTAAAATGGTTTGAACTACAGCAAAAAGCAGATAAACAAAGCACGGAAGGAGATTCAGACGAGAATAAAAAAGACTATATATACGTAAAAAGTGATTACAAACTAATACAAATAGAGCTTAACAAAATATTATACATAGAAGGCCTGAAAGACTATATCAAAATTCATCTTGAGAATGAAGACAGACCTATCCTGTCATTGGTCAGCATGCGTGTCATGGAAGAAAAGCTTCCGGCCAACCAGTTTATCCGTGTACACCGGTCTTTTATCGTACAGAAACAGAAAATAAAAGTTATCGACAAAGGACGAATCGTATTCGGAAAAGATTATATTCCGATCTCTGACAGTTACAAACAGGAACTTCAAAATTATGTTAATGAACATATTGTTTAGTCAGAGCACTATTATTTAACTTTTTTTTACTGCACATTTTGAAGTTTTTTGCGCAAAGGCTTGTCACTTCTAAATATAACCTCTATATTTGTAGAGTACATAATAAGAACAGAAGTTGTGAAACTTCTTATTTGAATAGTTTAGTTAAGTCTAGTTTAGTTTTTGTGTTGTGATACTCCTGCTGAAAGTGTTCATCAGGAGTATCTTTTTTTTATAATATTTCTCTTCTATCAATAAATTCGCAGGATAAAGCATAAATTGATTATATTTTCGTATTTTTGAATTCTGTATCGCTCCGGCGGTATCAAGGAATAACTTTTAAAAGCGTTATAACCTCCGGTAAATAAAGAGATTGCAGTTCCACGCTTTTTGTATTACTTAAATGTCTTTTCGGGACTGAAGGACTGTACTTAATATTATGGAAAATCAAGAAAAGATGTCGGGCAATCCCGTACACCAAACAATTATCATTCGGGAAGAATCCAGAAAATCGAACGGTCTGGGAACTGCCGGATTTGTACTGGCTCTGCTGGCGCTTTTAGGATGCTGGGTACCTGTACTCAACTGGATATTGTGGTTGCTGGGATTTATTTTTTCGTTTATCGGCATATTCAAATCTCCCCGCGGACTAGCCATTGCCGGATTGTGCATCAGCTTGGTAGACTTAATTCCGTTAATCCTCCTTTTAGGATTTGCAGCCGCCTTACTAATCTGATAATAAACAAATTACTCCAAATAAGCGATTTGTTTTAAGCTTCTGATAAACCGATTTATCCCTATTCATAAAATATCTAATAAAAGAAGGTAATCTTTCAATAAAAATTTGTACAATTTTTTTCAAAATATCACCTTCTTTTCAGGAAAATATCAGCATATTTTTTATTAGCATTGCTTAACATTATATCAAACCAATATAAACACGTATGAAACGATCTGTATATATTCTTGCCTGTATGGCTTTTGCCTGCATGTTCAACTCATGTGGCGGAAACAAATTTATCTCCTCGTCAGGATTACACTCTGCTCATTTCCAACAAAAGGTAGACGGAGAAAAAACCTGCCTGTATAGGATCTACAACAAAAATGGTGTTGAAGCATGTATTACCAACTATGGTGCACGGGTAGTATCCCTCATGGTTCCCGACCGTAACGGAAAAATGGAAGATGTAGTATGCGGCTTTTCTGATATAAACAGCTACACCAGCCAGTCACAAAACTATGGTGCTACCGTGGGACGATACATCGGACGTATCCTGCATGCTAGATATACAATGAATGGTAAGGAATACCACTTGCAAGCCAATCACGCTGACGGACATACCGCTCATGGAGGCAATCCGAATTTTGGTGCACGGATGTGGAAAGCCAGACAAACCTCTCCCTCATCTGTTACACTGACTTATCTTTCTCCCGATGGAGAAAACGGATTTCCAGGGAATCTGCATATAGAGCTGACTTATACAGTCACTGAAGATGATGCGTTAGATATATCCTACAAGGCTACCACGGATAAACCTACCGTTCTTAACTTGTGTAACCATTCATTCTTTAATATATCGGGAAACCTGAACAGCAGCGTAGAAAATCAGACCATGTGGGTAGATGCCGACTATTTCACTCCTTACGACAGCAAGAAATGCGTAACAGGAGAATTCTGGCCCGTAGAAAGCACTCCACTGAATTTCAAACAACCTCATGCAATAGGTGAACATATAAACGACGACTATGGACAGTTGCATGTAGTGAACGGTTACGATCATACCTGGGCACTTAACCATCCGGGAGATGATACTCGCCCGGCAGCATGGATATATGATGAAAAAAGTGGACGTAAAATGGAAATTTATACTACCGAACCAGCAGTCCACATATATACAGGAAACGGACTGAAAGGCAAGGTCGAAGGTAAGAACGGCATCTATTATCCGTTCCGAGGAGCCGTATGCTTCGAAACATGTCATTTTCAGGACAGCCCGAACAACCCGCAGTTTCCTTCTACAGCATTGGCTCCGGGAGAAATATTCCAAAGCCATACCATGTACAAGTTCGTTATAGAAAAATAACAGGTCTTTGGGTGATATTCAGCAAATTGGAACAGTTTTTCTGTATAAACAGTTATCGCAATGTGATATTTTATGGCAACATTTGCATAACAAACAGAAAAACAAAAATATATGTTCAAAAAAAAGCAATATATCCATGTCTTGCATAGCCTGTTGGGCTGCTTTTTACTTGGAAGTACAATCATAGTCCAGACAGGATGCGATATGATAGAATATCACCCCTACGATTTAAACATAGAGGGAGAAACTAATATTAATGAAAGGAACATTCAGTCGATAGAAGCCAATACAGCCGGAAAGCAAAGTATCTCGTTTGCACTTATCAGCGATACCCAGCGCTGGTATGACGAAACGGAAGATGCAGTAAATGCAATCAACGGACGAAATGATATCGATTTCGTAATACACTGTGGTGACTTATCCGATTTCGGTATGAAAATGGAGTTCGAAGAACAACGTGACCGTTTGAATCGACTGAACGTTCCTTATGTATGCTTACTAGGTAATCACGACTGTCTTGCTACCGGAAAAGAAGTGTTCAATACAATCTTCGGCAATGAAAATTTTTCGTTTACCGCTGGAGATACTCATTTTATATGCCTGAATACGAATGCGTTGGAGTTTGATTATTCGGAAGCTGTTCCCAACCTTTTGTTTCTAGAAGATGAACTGAAACACGTTCCGTCTCAAGCAAAAAAGACAGTAGTGGCAATGCATGCACCTCCTTACTCTGAACAGTTCAATAACAATATAGCAAAAGTATTCCAGTATTACATTACTCAGTTCCCATCCTTGCAATTCTGCGTGTACGGACATGTACACAGCTTTAATGAAAATGAGTTTTTCGATGACAGCATTATGTACTATTCTGCTCCTTCCATAAACAAGCGGAGCTATATTTATTTTTCTATCACCCCAAACGGTTACGATTATGAACTGGTCAATTTTTAAATATTTACTGACTCTCCTGCTGGCTTTCCCAGTCAGTCTGCTTGCTATAACAGATGAACCTCAAGAGGTTTCCGATACTAAAAGATGGGACAAACGTATACACTTAAGATATGAAAGATGGGAACGAATGAAACCTACTCACGTAAAAATGCAATATGCCGGTGGTATGGGAGTACTGTCTACCGGTGTAGGCTGGGACTATGGTAAACGCAGGCAATGGGAAACAGATGTTCTGCTCGGATATCTGCCTGCTAAATATGCCAGCGATTTCCTTCTTACACTGACAGTAAAGCAAAACTACATACCGTGGAGCATGAGTTTCGACAAGCATTGGGCACTGGAGCCTTTTTACTGCGGAATGTATCTTACCACCATTGCCGGAGAAGAGTTTTGGGAGAAGGAACCCGGACGCTATCCTAACCGATATTATAATTTCAGTACGAAAATTCGCCCGTATATCTTTATCGGGCAACGTATGAACTTCAATCTGAAAAACAGTATAGTACAACATATCTCTCTATTTTACGAGGTCAGTACCTGCGAGCTGTATATCATCAGCAAAGCGACCAACCGAAGTCTGACCATGAGAGATGTACTTCGCTTTTCTTTCGGTGCAAAAGTGCAACTGTTTAAGAACAAATAAAGGATTTTAGCTTCCCGATAATTAACAAGGCTTAAAATAAGAAAAATCGTTTCCGCCCGGTGCAGTATTTGCCTGTATCACTCATTTTAAAGATGACTAACAAAAATAATTATGATGATACAGCAAATCGAACATAAATATAGCGAGGAACATATTATGGAAAGTACCACAGTAAACAAGAAAAATACGGCAAGAACCATATGTGCCATTATCGGAGGAATCATTGTACTGAATCTCCTGTGGTGGATTGCTATATTATGTATACGCTAAACATATAATGCAGAAACACTCAAAATAATCTCTTTATAAACTTTCTTCCTATATGATAAAAAAGCTTGCTCTATGTGAATAGGGCAAGCTTTTATTCAGGTCAAAAAGAGAACTGTCAAATCAGAATTACCGTAACACTGCGGGCTCCGTGTGCCCCCATAACAAGCGCCTGTTCGATATCGGCTGTCTTCGAAGGGCCAGAAATGAATACGCCATAGCCATATTCGCCTGTATCGATTCGCTTATAAGCCTCGTGCATGTTATTTACCAGATTGTTTCTGTCGAGTATAATCACCAGCGCTTCGGATATAAAATATACGGCACGTTGTTCCACATCTTGTGTCAACCATACTGCTCCATTCTCACAGACTCCTATACGTCCATCGACGATTGCTACATCAGTACCATCCAGATCTCCCGATTCCTCTACATCGTCCGGATGAAAAGTACTACAAGTAATGGGTTGTATTGTATTTCCTGTCTTTATTTCCTTTATTGTTGAAGCAATGCGTTTGGCATCAGGATATGCAGCCTTTATCACGTCATTGACATTTTCCTTATCTTTCAGTATTACAGCCTGTCCGCCTACTTGTTTTATAACCTCGCAAAACTTCGAAAGTTTGTCTTCGTATGTAAGAGCTTCATGCTCCAAGGTGGACAAATCGGGCTTTTCATAACGCACTCTGGTATTGCGGCGTATGCTTTGCAATATGTCTTCTCTGCTACTCATACTCATTTCACTTTATTCTTTTTCCACATTTCATTGAAGCTCTCTTTGGCAAATTCAGGTATTTCACGTTCTTTACCCCAATCATTCAAGTCGTTGTATATCATGCCTCGAGGCAATGAGTTTACAATCGGAGCATTTTTTAAAGCGAAATTGAATAATGCCGGACGCGACATAAGGAATTTCATGCCACCTGACATCAGTTTCTTGGAAGAGCTGGCTACTCCCAGCGTATGCAACTGCTGTCTCCAGTGATAAATCTGATCGGCCAAATCTACCTTTGCAGGACACACGTTCTGACATGAATAGCACAACGAACATGCCGATACGTTGTCATAGTAATGAAGAGGAGCTTTCAGCATACCCAAATTGATACCGATAGGACCAGGGATAAAATAAGTATATGAATAACCTCCCGAACGACGATAGACCGGACAGGTATTCATGCACGCTCCACAACGAAGGCAGTTCAAGGCTTTTACATGTTCCTGATCGGCCAAAATACGGCTTCGGCCATTGTCTACAATGATGATATGCAACTCTCCTCCTTTACGAGGTTTCCGATAATGAGATGTATAAGTCGTAATAGGCTGTCCTGTACCTGAGCGAGCAAGCAGACGGGTAAATACTCCCAGTGCATCACGGTCTGGCACAATCTTCTCCATGCCGAACGCCGTTATCTGAAGCTTGGGCTGTGATGTTCCCATATCAGCATTGCCTTCGTTTGTACAAACGACACATTCTCCGGTTGAAGCGACAGCAAAATTCGCACCCGTCATAGCAGCTTCGGCTTCGATAAACTTACGACGCAGGTTTTTACGGGCAGCATGAGTAAGATAGGTCTGGTCATTATTGCCAGGCTCTGTTCCCATCTCGCGGACGAACAACTCTCCGATTTCTTCTTTCTTAACATGGATAGCAGGAAGTACGATATGACTCGGACGTTTATGCATCAGCTGAAGAATACGCTCTCCCAAATCGCTTTCTACGACCTCTATACCTTTCTTCTCAAGAAATTCATTCAGTCCACATTCCTCTGCCAGCATTGATTTGCTTTTGATAAAATGCTTCACCTGATGTCCGTTCAATATATTATAGACAATGGAACAATATTCATCGGCATCTTTCGCCCAATATACATAAGCTCCGTTGGCCAAGGCATTTTTTTCAAACTCCAACAGCAACTGATCCAGGTGGCTGTTGCTATACATCTTTATGGCAGATGCCATATCACGTAAATGTTCCCATTCAGGAACCTCTTTGCTCACTTTATCACGCTTGGCACGAACCATCCACAATGTTTCATCGTGCCATGCTGCCAGTTCTTTATTCTCCAGAAACTTTCCGGCAGCTTTTGAATGTTTCGTACTCATAATCCTGCAGCTAATACTTGAACAATATGAATGGTCTTTATAGGAAGTTTCTCACGCGAGATAATACCGTTTTGGTGCATCAGGCAAGAGCCATCGGCTCCTACAATATATTCGGCTCCAGTCGCCATGTGACGCTTTACTTTATCACGACCCATTTGCCCTGAAACATCGTGTTCTTCTACGGCAAACATACCGCCAAAGCCACAACATTCGTCTGGACGTTCGGGTTCTACGATCTCGATATCCTTTACCAACGACAGCAAATCGCGTAACTTATTATAATAAGGTATGTTCAGTTCACTGGGAGAAGAGAGTTTCATCAGACGCACTCCATGACAACTGTTCTGAATACTTACTTTATGAGGAAACGAAGCCTGAAGAGAAGACGGCTTCACCACATCGTGGATAAACTCGCAGATATCGTATATCTTGCCTTCGCTGGCACAACGATGTTTTTCTCCTTCCAGCAGATTGCCATAATGATCGCGCACGAATACTACACAACTGGCAGAAGGTCCAACTATATAATCATAACTCTCGAATAACCGGTCGAATCGCTTTGCTAATTCTTTCGATTCATTTTCGAACCCTGCATTCGCCATAGGCTGTCCGCAGCAGGTTTGGTCTAACGGATAGTCTACATCTACCCCCAAACTTTTAAGGAGCTTATATGAAGCAACTCCAACTTCGGGATAAACGGCATTGATATAGCAGGGAATAAATAATCCTACTTTCATCATTTTACCTATTTTGTTTCTGTATAAACAAAGGTATGCGTTATCATTGAATAAACAAAAAAAGAAAAATGAAAAAGTTTAAGAAATATGCGGTTTTTAAGAAAAAAGTAAGCGATGTCCGGTCTATACTGTATCAAAATTGAGCTAAAGGGATAAAGCGCGTGCACCCCGCGAATCACTTCGCAGGGTGCACCCAACTAATAACTAACTTTTTACTTTGTGGTTTTACGTAATTTCATATGACTAACACTGCAAAGATACGGTCATTTGCCTATCTCAGCAATACCTATTTGTAGGTATTTTAGAAGCATTCCAGATAAGAACGCTATATTTTCATTTTAACCTCGCTTAGTTCCACCAGCTTATTTACAATAGCATAAATAGTAAGTCCGGCCGCTGAATGAATTTGCAGCTTGCGCGTAATATTCCGTCGGTGGGTGATTACGGTATGAACAGAAATATAGAGTTTTTCGGCTATTTCCTTATTGGTCATCCCCCGTACTACGCAACCGATAATTTCTTTTTCTCTCTGACTTAGTGTATCCTGATCGGAATCATCTTCTTCTGCAAAATTCATAAGTACAGAGATCTTCTTCTCCAAAGATTCAACATCATCAAACAGATTAATGCTTTCTTCGTATCCCTTCAACTGATTGGCATCTACAAAAGTGCAGATTAATGATACAATCTTTGTTTCCAGATGAGGATAATGTTCTTTGAAAGCATCCACATCGAACCACCCTTCGAACTGAGGATTCACAATCAGAATATTCGGTGTATGTGCTTCCATACAATGCTGAAGTCCTTCTTTCGATGTCACTTCAATAGTCTGTATATTCATGTCAGGCAGGCGCTTCAGTACCGCAACTAGTCCGCTCCGGACTATCACCGAAGTTTCTGCCACAGCTATCAAGATTATTTCCTGAGATTTCATTTTTCCCCCTTTTCCAATTCCATTATGGCAGGGACAAACAAGTAATCTTCTACCCGATTATGCGATGCCAAATCTTCTTCACAACTAAATATATCGAACAATGTTGCGTTCAACAACTGATTATCGCCGTTGGCCGGATAATACTTAATGATGATATTTTTCAATTCGGTCAGCTTTGCATTTACCTGATCGTGATGACGCGCAAAGACTCCTATATTATATTGGGCGGAACGTTCACCGTTCAATAAGCCGCGTACGTAGGTAAAGACCTTCTCATTTTCATACTCCATGTGTTTTCTGACCTCACCTACATAGTCATCGAAAAACTGGAGTATCAGAAACGATACTTCATTTTGAGATGAAAAGTCTATAGCCTTAATCAACTTACGGCGTATGGTAGGCAACTGAAAATCCAGGAAATACGAATGGGCCCGCTGCAGATAATCCATCAAAGCAGGTACAGAAAGCCCGGTCACGTGACCCTGCATACGATTATTTTCTTCAGTCAGAAAATTTACGACAGCAAGAAAAGTGGTACAATCTACTCCATTCATACTGCATACCTCCTGTACTGACTTATCTCCGAATCCCAGTGATACACCAAAACGACTTAAGACTTGCAACAAAGCATAGTTTTCGCAAATCAAGTCACTCATCTTATCGGTTGGCTTATATATTTTGGTTCCGCACATATTAAAAATAGAATTCATACATTATTTTCGTTTACAAAGTAAGACAATCTATACAGGGTACGCAATCCCTATTTATAGGTATTTATTAAGTCCGGCTGTCCCCTAGTCTATCCAAAGTTTCAAAACTCTTTGCGTCTTTTCGGTTACACGGAAACGATTATCAGTACGTTCATTCACCAGCCATACTATATTCTCTCCCGAACAGACTACATACTGGTTCTCTTTTTCAAACAAAGAGTATTTACGATCGCGCAGATAGTCACGCACTTTTTTGAAACTATGCATACCGAAAGGAACAAACTTATCCCCCGACTGCCACCGGCGCAATACAAGTGGTTCTTTTACAGTATCGGCATCCAAACAGGCAAGTTCAGGATTTCGGGAAACCTCAAAACCATCTTCTATTTGACAAATTTCCTGATGTAAAGTGTAAGATTGATCCTCCTTCGATTCTTCTCTTCTTTTCAGAAATAAATAATCGCGGTCACGCAGTAAAACGTAATTCTCTGAATAAAACAATTTACCTGATTCTGTACCTAAACTTCGATATATATTCTTCAGTTGAACAGCATTGAAGCCATAAGGATGTAGTAATTCAAACAAAACGGCAAGGGGAGCTACAGCTTTCATTATTCGGAAAATACTGAATTTACCTTCCCTCTCTGTTACTTCTGTACATACTGTTTGTATCGACCTACGATACACAGCCTCCACATCAGATAGTCTGCGTGCAGTTTCAGTTATTGATTCACAGACAGAAGGGTTTATCTCTTTTAATAACGGGATAACATTAAGACGAAGCTTATTACGCAGATATTCATCTTCCAGATTTGTACTATCGGTCACATAATCTTGTTTCAAATCGGCAAGAAAAGCCAATATGTCATCACGGCTGACGTCAAGCAGCGGACGCACCACTTTACCATTGACAGCAGCAATTCCCTTAAGTCCATTAATACCTGTCCCTCTGACTAAGTTCAGAAGAAAAGTTTCTACACTATCATCACGATGATGAGCTACAGCTATCACACTTGCTCCAACCTGTAGACGTACCTGTTCGAACCATTCATACCTAAGTTCGCGTGCGGCCATCTCAATAGAAATTCTTTTCCGGGAAGCATATCCGTTCGTATCAAAATGTATAACCTGAAGTGGCACATCCAGCCCTCGACACAAATTCTGAACAAATTCTTCATCCCGGTCAGATTCTTCACCACGTAAGTGAAAATTGCAATGTGCTGCAACGCAATTATATCCTTCCAGCAACAACACACGCAGCAAAGCAACGGAATCTGCACCGCCACTCAATGCCACAAGTATCTTATCGCTACGATGAAACAAGTGTTTCTCATTTATATATTGAATAACCTTTTGTCTAAACATACTGCAAAGGTAAAAAATGTTCTGTAAACACGCAGGTGAATATTTCAAAAGTAGAAAAGTATATCATTGTATAACTTAAAACTTACTTTATAAGGGATGTTGTAAAAAATACTTTCCTGTAAGCAAAATAATCAAATTAAAATATTTTACGGCAATAAAGTAATATATTGTTATTTTTAATAGCAATAATTAATACATATATAAGAAACTGTAATAGAAAAATATATTTTATCAAAACTCTCTTTCATCTTTATTTGTTTTTTGAAAGCATATATATATTTTTGCAAACACAAAGAAACAACAAACGGATATAAAAACAAAATAAGAAAGCAAATGAAAGAAAAAGGTTACATTTTATCAAATAACAGCGTAAATATACCGCAACATCAATGCGGACTATATAGTCCAGCCAATGAACATGATGCTTGTGGTGTAGGTATGATAGTCAACCTACATGGTACAAAATCGCACGATTTGATAGACTCTGCCCTAAGAGTATTGGAAAACATGAAGCATCGCGGTGCTGAAGGAGCAGATAATAAAACGGGAGATGGAGCTGGAATTATGGTCCAGATACCTCATGAATTCATTCTGCTACAAGGAATCCCTGTGCCCGAAAAAGGGAAATATGGAACCGGACTAGTCTTTATGCCCAAAGATAAAGAGGCTCAACAAGCTATCATGAGCATAATGATTGAAGAAATAGAACGCGAAAGTATGACGCTCATGCACGTACGAAGTGTTCCTGTCAATTCAAATGTGCTCGGAAAAGATGCTCTTGCAACAGAGCCTGATGTAAAACAAATATTTATTACGGCAGAGGCAGACGAACAATTTCTTGAAAAGAAACTATATATAATAAGGAAAAAGATAGAGAACAGAATCGAACACAAAGACTTCTATATAGTATCACTCTCCAGCCGGAACATGGTATACAAAGGTATGCTTACTTCCACTCAGTTGCGAGAGTATTATGCCGATCTGACACAACCCTATTTTACCAGTGCACTAGCCTTGGTACATTCACGTTTCAGTACCAATACTTTCCCTACATGGAGCTTGGCACAACCATTCCGTATGATGGCACACAATGGTGAGATAAATACGATCCGGGGAAACCGTGCATGGATGGAAGCCAGAGAAAGCGTATTGTCATCGGAAGCACTAGGAGATATTTCACAAATACGCCCCATCATACAACCAGGCATGAGCGACAGTGCTTCGATGGATAACGTACTGGAATTTTTTGTCATGTCAGGATTAAGTTTACCTCATGCACTTGCCATGATGGTTCCAGAATCGACGAATGACAAAAACCCTATCAGCCCTGCATTAAAGGCTTTTTACGAGTATCATTCCATCTTAATGGAACCATGGGACGGACCAGCCGCCTTGCTTTTCAGCGACGGCCGCTATGCCGGAGGTATGCTCGACCGTAACGGACTCCGTCCGGCACGCTGGCTGGTTACCAAGAGTGGCACAATGGTTGTGGCAAGCGAAACAGGAACAATCAGTTTCAATCCCGACGAGATTGAAGCAAAAGGAAGGTTGCAGCCCGGTAAGATTCTACTTGTCGACACACAAGAGGGAAAAATATATTATGACAATGAAGTAAAAGAAAACCTGGCTTCTGCCCTACCTTACTCTGAATGGCTTTCTGCCAACCGTATCGAGCTCGATACATTGCGGAGCGGTCGTAAAGTAGAAAATGCAGTAAAAGAAGCCGGACGCCGGTTGCGTATTTTCGGATTCACACGTGAAGACGTAGAAAGAACGCTGACTCCAATGTGTAAAACAGGGGCTGAACCAACAGCTTCAATGGGAAATGACACCCCGCTTGCCGTCTTATCAGAAAAGCCCCAGCTGCTTTTCAACTATTTCAGACAGCAGTTCGCCCAAGTTACCAATCCAGCGATTGATCCAATTCGTGAAGAACTGGTAATGTCACTGACTGAATACATTGGTGCGGTAGGAAAGAACATTCTTACCCCAGATGCCCTGCATTGTAAGATGGTACGTCTGCCTCATCCGATACTGACAAATACACAACTTGATATATTGTGCAACATCAGGTACAAGGGCTTCAGTACTGTAAAGCTAAAAATGGTCTTTGACGCCCAAACAGGAGAAGACGGATTGCGTGCCGCTATTGACAACCTATGTAAGAAAGCAGAAGAAGCAGTCGATGGAGGAGCTAATTACATTGTACTTTCAGATCGGGATATAGATGAGGGCCACGCACCAGTTCCTTCCTTACTTGCTGTAAGTGCCGTACATCATCATCTGATATCAGTACAAAAACGTGTACAGACTGCTCTGATAGTTGAAAGTGGTGAAGCACGCGAAGTAATGCACGCTGCCTTATTATTAGGCTACGGTGCAAGTGCAATCTGTCCGTATATGGCATTTGCAGTAATAGACGGATTAGTAAAGAGAGGCGACGTACAACTGGATTACAATACAGCCGAAAAGAACTATATCAAAGCTTTATGCAAGGGGCTGTATAAGGTAATGAGCAAGATGGGTATCAGCACCATCCGATCATATCGTGGCGCAAAACTTTTTGAAGCTGTAGGCTTGAATTCGGAAATGATGAAAAGATACTTCGGTACTTGTATTTCTACTATCGGCGGAGCCGGTCTGAAAGACATTGCAAACGATTATCTGAAATTCCACACCGCTGGAGTTTCCATCACCGATGATGAAGCAGAAGCAATGCTCGATAATATCGGACAATTCTCTTTCCGCAAGGATGGTGAAACACATGCATGGAACCCTGATACCATTAGTTTGCTACAACTAGCCACTCGTACCGGAAGCTACAAGAAATTTAAGGAGTTCACACAAAAAGCAAACGAGAAGTCAGCTCCTGTATTTCTTCGCGACTTTTTCAGTTTCCGGAGTAATCCGATAGACATAAACTCTGTCGAACCGGTAGAAAACATTGTCAGACATTTCGTAACCGGTGCAATGTCATTCGGCGCCATCAGTAAAGAAGCTCATGAAGCCATGGCGCTTGCCATGAACAAACTGGGTGCACGAAGCAATACCGGAGAAGGTGGAGAAGACAGTGCACGATTCAGCGCCGTATATCATTCCGACAGTGACAATGAAGACATCAGTTTATGCAGTAAGACCAAGCAGATCGCTTCAGGACGCTTCGGAGTCACAACTGAATATCTGGTCAATGCAGAAGAAATCCAAATCAAAGTAGCCCAGGGAGCAAAACCGGGAGAAGGCGGTCAGTTACCAGGATTCAAGGTCAATGAAGTGATAGCACGTACACGTCACTCCATCCCTGGCATTTCCCTCATTTCTCCTCTACCTCATCACGACATTTACAGTATCGAAGATTTGGCACAACTTATTTTCGATCTGAAAAATGTAAATCCACGTGCAACTATCAGTGTGAAACTGGTAGCAGAAAGCGGTGTAGGAACAATTGCAGCCGGAGTAGCGAAAGCCAAAGCTGATTTAATTGTTATCTCTGGAGCAGAAGGAGGAACAGGTGCATCACCAGCTTCTTCGATGAGATATGCAGGTATTCCACCTGAAATAGGATTGAGTGAAACACAGCAAACACTCGTACTTAACGGACTGCGCGGACAAGTTCGCCTGCAAACAGACGGACAATTAAAAACGGGTCGTGACATCATCAGCATGGCATTGCTGGGAGCCGATGAATACGCTTTTGGTACAGCTGCTCTGATTGTGTTGGGATGTGTAATGATGCGTAAATGCCACACCAACTTATGTCCGGTAGGAGTCGCTACCCAAGACGAAAAATTGCGTGAACATTTCCGCGGACACTATCGCTATCTGATCAATTACTTCGAATTCCTTGCTCAGGAAGTACGAGAGTATCTGGCTGATATGGGCTTCACACGTCTGGAAGACATTATTGGCAGAACAGATCTTATCGAGATTATTCCGCATGATAATGCTGGAAAAATAGGAGGATTAGACTTCAGCCGTATTCTCCATCAGGTAGATAACGGAACAGATATCCACCATACGGCCGACCATCCTACCGATCTTTCTGAGGTAAAAGACCGATCAATCATTGCTGCGGCACACGAAGCACTGGAAAAAGGGAAACAGGTAGAATTGGAATATACCATTTCGAATACAGACCGTTCAGTAGGAACTATGCTTGCTGGAGAAGTTGCCACCAGATATGGACACAAAGGACTACCCGATGGAACTATTAATGTCAAATTCAAAGGCTCCGCAGGTCAGAGTTTCGGCGCATTCCTTACACGGGGTATCAGTTTCCGTCTGGAAGGTGAAGCAAACGATTATGTCGGTAAAGGTTTAAGCGGCGGACGTATAGCTGTACTTCCTCCAATGGGATCTTGCTTTGATGCTTCAAAAAATACAATTGCCGGCAACACCCTAATGTATGGAGCTACAACCGGAGAAGTATATATAAACGGATGTGTAGGTGAGCGCTTTGCTGTCAGAAACTCAGGAGCCATTGCTGTAGTAGAAGGCGTAGGCGACCACTGCTGCGAGTATATGACAGGCGGACGAGTTGTTGTCTTAGGACATACCGGACGAAATTTCGCTGCCGGAATGAGTGGCGGTATCGCATATGTATGGGATCCGGAACGCACATTCGATTATTTCTGCAATATGGAAATGGTGGAACTCAGCCTGTTGGAAGACTCTGCTGCACGTAAAGAACTTCGCGAACTGATAGAATCTCACTGGAAATATACAGGTTCCAAGTTAGCACGTACACTGCTCGATAGCTGGCAGCAACATGTAGACGAGTTTATTCAAGTCACTCCTATCGAATACAAGCGCGTACTGGCAGAAGAACAAATGAAAAAGCTTCAGCAGAAAATAGCAGAAGTACAAAGAGATTACTAAAGAACAACTAATAAAACTATTGACATGGGAAATCCTAAAGCATTTCTAAATATACCTCGCCAGGAGGCAGGCTATCGCCCCATCCACGAACGCATCTCTGACTTTGGAGAAGTAGAACAAACACTGAACTCAAGCGAACGCAAGTTGCAGGCATCACGCTGCATGGACTGCGGTGTACCTTTCTGTCACTGGGCATGCCCGCTGGGCAACCGTCCTCCCGAATTTCAGGACGCATTAAGTAATGGTAAATGGCGTGAAGCTTATGAAATATTAACCCGTACAAACGATTTTCCGGAGTTTACTGGAAGGGTCTGCCCCGCACTATGCGAGAAGTCATGTGTGCTCAAGCTGAGTATTGACTCACCGGTTACTATCCGAGAAGACGAAGCTGCTATCATCGAAGCAGCATTCAGGGAAGGATATATTACAGCAAAACAATACAAAAGAAACGGATTAAAAGTTGCTGTCATCGGCTCCGGACCTGCCGGACTGGCTGCTGCCAATCAATTAAACCGTCGGGGATATCAGGTTACAGTATTCGAAAAAGACGAATATATAGGAGGTTTATTACGTTTCGGCATACCGAACTTTAAACTGCATAAACCAGTAATCGACCGCCGACTGAAGATTATGGAAGACGAAGGTATTTGCTTCAAGACAAACTCAACAATCGACTTGGAACATTTACCCGAAGGATTTGACGCATACGCTATCTGTACAGGAACACCAGAGGCACGCAACTTGAACATCCCCGGACGTGAACTTCGCGGCATTCATTTTGCCATGGAAATACTGGCACAGCAAAACAGAGTTCTAGCCGGACAGACATTCAGCGACGAAGAACGTATCACGGCAAAGAACAAGAAAGTTCTCGTAATCGGAGGAGGTGATACAGGAAGCGATTGTATCGGAACAGCCAATCGTCAGGGAGCTATCAGTGTATGCCAGATAGAAATCATGCCTAAACCTCCTGTTGGTCATAATCCCGCAACCCCCTGGCCACAATGGCCCGTAGTTCTGAAGACCAGTTCAAGTCATGAGGAAGGATGTACACGCCGTTGGAGTCTTACTTCAAACCGTTTTCTGGGAACTGAAGACGGACGTGTATGCGGCGTAGAAGTTGAAGAGGTGGAATGGATTCCCGCAGCAGACGGCGGACGCCCTCAAATGCGTCCTACTGGCAAAAAAGAAATCATAGAAGCAGATTTAGTATTGCTTGCCATGGGATTCCTCAAGCCACAATTACCCGAGCTTCCTCAAAACGCGGTAGTAGCCGGAGATGCTGCTACAGGTCCGAGCCTGGTAGTAAAATGTATAGCAGCAGGACGCCGGGCAGCCGCTGAAATTGATGCTATGCTGCAAAAGGGCAGCCATTAAAGAACATTTTAAAACAGAAACATTATGTGTGGAATAGCCTGCATTTTCAATATCAAACAGCAAACGCCAGAACTCAGGCAGAAAGCCTTGTCGATGGCGAAAAAGATACGCCACCGCGGTCCGGACTGGAGTGGCATTTACTGCGGTGGAAGCGCCATACTGGCACACGAGCGTCTTTCCATTGTCGATCCGCAATCAGGAGGGCAACCCCTCTATTCAAGCGACGGAAAAAAAGTACTTGCCGTAAACGGCGAAATTTATAATCACCGCGACATACGTGCGCAGTATGCCGGCAAATATAATTTTCAGACAGGCAGTGACTGCGAAGTGATTCTGGCACTTTATCAGGAAAAAGGCATACACTTTCTGGAAGACTTAAGCGGCATTTTTGCATTTGCCCTCTATGACGAAGAGCGTGATGAATTTCTGATAGCCCGTGACCCGATAGGCGTTATACCTTTATATATAGGACATGATGCAGACGGAACCGTATACTGTGCCAGTGAACTGAAAGCTCTGGAAGGATTCTGCGAGGAGTATGAACCGTTCCTTCCCGGACACTATTACTGGAGCAGAGAAGGTAAAATGGAGCGATGGTACAAACGTGACTGGATGGAATATCAGGCCGTAAAAGACCGTTATACTTCATTACCCGAATCAGAAGCATATACCACTCAGGTAAACGAGGTGCGTACAGCTCTCGAAGCAGCCGTACGCCGTCAGCTGATGAGCGATGTTCCTTATGGAGTGCTTTTGTCAGGCGGACTGGACTCTTCGGTTATTTCCGCCATAGCAAAGATTTACGCCGACAAACGTATCGAAACTGATGGGAAAGCTCCTGCCTGGTGGCCTCAGCTGCACTCCTTTGCCGTAGGTCTGAAAGGTGCTCCCGATCTGGAAAAAGCCCGGCTGGTAGCCGAACATATCGGTACTGTACATCATGAGATCAATTATACGATTCAGGAGGGTCTGGATGCCATACGCGACGTTATATATTACATCGAAACATACGACGTGACAACCGTCCGTGCCTCTACTCCGATGTATCTGCTGGCTCGAGTCATCAAGTCGATGGGTATCAAAATGGTACTAAGTGGTGAAGGAGCCGATGAAGTATTCGGAGGTTACCTTTACTTCCATAAAGCCCCTACAGCGGAAGCCTTCCACGAAGAAACTGTCCGCAAGCTCTCCAAACTCCACTTGTACGACTGCCTGCGTGCCAACAAATCACTTTCTGCATGGGGTGTAGAAGGTCGTGTGCCGTTCCTCGACAAAGAGTTTCTGGATGTAGCCATGCGCCTGAACCCGGCTGTAAAAATGTGTCCGGGACATACCATCGAAAAACGTATCGTACGTGATGCCTTTGCTTCTCTTCTGCCAGAGAGTGTAGCATGGCGACAGAAAGAGCAGTTCTCCGACGGAGTGGGATATTCGTGGATTGACACCCTGAAAGCAATTACAGCAGCCGCTGTCAGCGACGAGGAAATGCAACATGCAGCAGAACGTTTCCCGATCAATCCGCCACAGAACAAAGAAGAATATTACTACCGTTGTATTTTCGAAGAACACTTCCCCAGTGCGTCGGCAGCCAAAAGCGTACCGAGTGTACCAAGTGTCGCATGTTCTACAGCCGAAGCACTGGCATGGGACGCAAGTTTCAAAAACCTGAACGATCCGAGTGGCCGCGCAGTAGCCGGAGTACACGAGGCTGCTTACTAAAAAAGCAATAATACTGCATTGCCATTCAACCAACAATAAACTGATATGGAAATTGAATTTACAAAAATGCATGGCGCAGGAAATGACTATATTTATGTCAACACCCTGCGCTATCCGATAGATAATCCGGAAGAACTGTCAGTCGAATGGAGCCGCTACCATACAGGTATTGGTTCCGACGGACTGGTTCTTATCTGCCCTTCAGATCAGGCCGACTTTAAAATGCGTATATTCAATGCCGACGGCTCCGAAGCTCGCATGTGCGGAAACGCCAGCCGTTGCATCGGCAAATATTTATACGAAGAAGGTCTTACCAACAAGACAGACATCCAGCTCGAAACATTGTCGGGCATCAAAATTTTACACCTGCACCTCAACGATAAAAACACGGTAGAAAGCGTAACGGTCGATATGGGTATTCCGACAGATATTCACGAAGTAGCTTTGGGTGAAGGTTATATCGCCTCCAAAGGCATCGCCGTATCAATGGGTAACCCCCATCTGGTAATCTTTGTTGACGAGATTAACAAAATAAAGCTGGAAGAAGTAGGTCCTGCCCTAGAACATCATCCTTTGTTCCCCGACCGGGTAAATGTAGAATTTGTTCAGGTTCTTACCGACAGCAAAGTCCGGATGAGAGTATGGGAACGAGGCTCTGGAATCACTCAGGCATGCGGTACAGGAGCATGCGCCACAGCTGTAGCCTCAGCTTTTACAGACCGATGTGGCAGAAAAAGTTCCATCGTAATGGATGGAGGAACACTTGAAATAGAATGGGCAGGCGATAATCATATTTATATGACAGGACCTGCTACTAAAGTATTTGATGGTAAAATAGAAATATAATTATACATTATGGCATTAGTAAACGAACATTTTCTGAAGCTGCCGGGAAGCTACTTATTCTCGGACATTGCTAAAAAAGTCAATGCATTTAAAGTTACTCATCCTGGAAAAAATTTAATTCGCTTGGGAATAGGTGACGTCACGCGCCCACTTCCTCCCGTCTGCATAGAAGCCATGCACCGTGCCGTAGATGAAATGGCAAACGCCAAGACTTTCCGCGGATACGGACCGGAACAAGGATACGACTTTCTGATAGAAGCAATTATCAAACATGATTTTGCCTCACGTGGCATCAGCCTCAGCCCATCGGAAATATTCATCAGCGATGGAGCCAAAAGTGATACCGGCAACATCGGTGAACTGCTTCGCTGGGACAACAGCATGGGAATTACTGATCCGGTATATCCTGTTTATGTAGACAGCAACATCATGTGCGGACGTTCAGGAACACTGGATGAAAACGGAAAATGGAGTAATGTAACTTATCTTCCATGCACAGAAGAAAACAATTTCATACCCGAGCTGCCTAAGCACAGAGTCGACCTGATATATCTGTGCTATCCTAACAATCCGACAGGCACTACCCTAACCCACGAACAGTTAAAGAAATGGGTAGATTATGCACTCTCGAATGATACACTGATTATCTTCGATGCAGCATACGAAGCCTTCATTCAGGAGCCTAACGTGCCCCACTCCATCTACGAAATACGAGGAGCCAAAAAGGTGGCAATCGAGATCCGCAGTTTCTCGAAAACAGCTGGATTCACCGGTGTACGTTGCGGGTATACTGTCATCCCCAAAGAGGTAACAGCAGCCAGTCTGGACGGACAGCGTATTCCGCTTAATCCGCTATGGAACCGCCGTCAATGTACAAAATTCAATGGAACAAGCTACATAACCCAGCGCGGCGCAGAAGCGATCTATACCCCCGACGGGCAGAAACAGATAAAAGAAACAATAAACTATTACATGGAGAATGCCCGTATCATGCGCGAAGGTCTGAAAAAAGCAGGATTCAGTGTTTACGGAGGTATAAATGCTCCATATATCTGGCTGAAAGTTCCGGAAGGTATGACTTCATGGAAATTCTTCGACCAGTTACTATACGAGGTAAACATCGTAAGTACTCCGGGAGTCGGTTTCGGTCCAAGCGGTGAAGGTTATTTACGACTCACAGCCTTCGGACAACGTGAAGAATGTCAGGAAGCCATGCAGCGCTTACAGAACTGGATATAAAATATAATAAAATAAAAAGGGAGGCCGTCGATTACTTCTTGTTTATCAAGTGGTAACGACGGCCTTTTTTATGGCTATAAACCTGCTTATAAATAGTATTCTCACCTCTCTCCGAAAATATGCTGATGTTTTAGAAAAAATATGCTGATATTTTACTAGAAACTTCTCGATGTTTCTAAAATTTTTGTACAAAAATTATATGCCCTCTGCTGACGTTATTTGTAAACAATAAGTTATCTATACCTGGAAAAAAGCAATGTTAAGTTATCTCTTCATCCAAATCGAATACAAAAAGATTCATAAAGAACGATATTTGTATCAATTTATCATATATAAAACAATTTAAGTTTCAATTTAAAATACAATACAAGATTTTAGTTTCAAAATAAAACATATATGATTTTATAAGAAACAATTTGCTCCTTCAATGTTCCACACAAAAGCAAAAAGATATAATTTTGCAATACAGAAAAACAAAAAGAAACAAATACAAAATATTATATATAATTTGAACACAAAATAAACAAAACACAATACAAATAGATATAAATACACTAATTTAAAAAGCAAAAGCAATGAAAACAACGATTCAACACAAACTAGCAGCAGCAATAATAGCAATGCTACCTGCAGCCTTATCGGCACAAGAACATATCGAAGCTGATATCGGAGCCGACATCGTCAGTGGATATATTTGGCGAGGACAGGATTTGGGAAATATCAGTATTCAGCCTTCCGCTTCCATCAGTTACAAAGGAATATGGTTATCAGGATGGGGAACGGTAGGATTTGATAAAGATGATACCAAAGAGTTCGATTTGACAGTAGGATATAGCATTAAAGGCTTTAGCGCTTCAATCACAGATTATTGGTTTGACGGAGGAGCCGGTTATTTCCACTATGGCGCAAGAAATACATCGCATGTGTTCGAAGCACAAATAGGATATGATTTCGACTTCATAGCAGTCAACTGGTACACCAACTTTGCCGGAAATGACGGACTTAACAAGAAAGGAGAACGAGCTTATTCATCTTATTTTTCCCTAGCCGCTCCTTTCAATCTGGGAGGTTTAGACTGGTGCGCTGAAGTGGGAGCTACTCCATGGGCTACAAGCTTCTACAACAAATCCGGAAGCGATGACTTTGGAGCTAATGGCTTTGAAATAGCAAATATAAGTCTGGCAGCAACAAAAACACTAGATATAACAGAATCGTATTCATTACCGGTATCGGCTAAAGCCATATGGAATCCGGCAACAGAAGGAGCTTACTTTGTATTTGGCATTAATTTCTAAGAGAGAGAGAAAATTTAGGTATAGTTTTGACATTAAGGTTAAAAAGACAGGATAACGTTTATACATTACAAAATACAAATACAACGCTTATGAAAAAAATTGAGGCAATTATTCGCAGAACACGGTTTGAAGATGTCAAAGAAGCTTTATTGGCAGCTGATATCGAATGGTTCTCTTACTACGATGTAAGAGGAGTAGGTAAAACACGCGAAGGTCGCATTTACCGAGGAATCGTATACGACACCAGTTCGATAGAAAGAATACTTATATCAATTGTCGTACGCGATAAGAATGTAGAAAAGACAGTACAAGCTGTCATGCAAGCTGCCCGCACGGGAGAAATCGGAGACGGACGTATTTTTATCATCCCTGTAGAAGATTCTATCCGGATCCGAACCGGAGAGCGTGGTGACATAGCATTATACAATGCAGAACAGGAGAAATAAACAAACGAAACGATACAAAATACAAAACTAAACAAGAATAATTATGGATACAAACATTATACTCGACACAGGAAACACAGCATGGATGATTGTTGCCACCTTGCTCGTACTGCTAATGACAATTCCCGGTATTGCTTTATTTTACGGAGGATTGGTTCGACAGAAAAATGTACTAAGCATTATTATGCAATGTATGCTTATCGTATGTGCCGTCACTATCATATGGATCGCCTTTGGTTACAGTTTTGTTTTTGGAACAGATCTGATGGAAAGCGGCAGTCGCTGGGGATTCCTGATAGGAGGATTCGACAAAGTTCTGCTAAATGGCATTACAACAGGTAGTCTTTCCGCCGGTAACATTCCGGAACTGATATTTGTCCTGTTCCAGTGCATGTTCGCAATTATCACCCCTGCCCTTATTTTAGGAGCTTTTGCCGAGCGCATTAAATTTTCGGGCTTCCTGCTGTTCACCGTATTATGGAGCATACTGGTATATATACCTATGGCACATTGGGTATGGGGAGGAGGATTTCTCCAGCAGATGGGTGCAATAGATTTTGCAGGAGGAACGGTAGTACACATCAACGCAGGTATTTCAGCTCTTGTCATGGCCATTATGGCAGGAAAAAGAAGTGACTACAAGATTGGGCACCCTATGACTCCACACAACATCACATTTGTATTCCTAGGAACAGCTTTTCTATGGCTGGGATGGTTCGGATTCAATGCTGGAAGTGGACTGAATGCCGACGGTATAGCAGCTAACGCATTCCTTGTTACCCATCTGGCCACTTGCGTAGCAGCACTTACATGGATGGCAGTCGACTGGATACACAATAAAAAGCCGACAACCGTAGGGGCATGTACCGGTGCTGTATCAGGTCTGGTAGCAATCACTCCGGCAGCTGGAACTGTAGATATCTTCGGAGCTTTCTTTATCGGCTTAATTACCCCACTTATCTGTTTCTACATGGTAGCAGTCATCAAACCCAGATTCAAATATGATGACACACTGGATGCTTTCGGAGTACATGGCATCGGAGGTATAGTAGGATCCATTCTTACCGGTGTATTTGCCACTCAGTTCATCTCCGGAGAAGGTGGAGTAAAAGGAGCCTTGTACGGTGACTGGCATCAGTTGTGGATACAAATCATAGCAACAGTCATATCAATCGTATTCAGTGCTGTAATGACCTATATATTATTTAAAATAACTGACCGTCTGGTTGGTATCCGTGTAGATAAAAGAGTAGAAGAAGAAGGACTCGACATTTACGAACACGGAGAATCAGCTTACAGTCATTAAAAATGAATAAATCAAACATCTTATTAATAAATTAATTAAAATCAAGGTATTATGTCAAAGTTAAGATTTAGAGTTGTAGAAAAAGCTTTCCAGACAAAACCTTTAGAAGTAACGGCTCCGTCAGAACGGCCAAGCGAATACTTCGCAAAGTATGTTTTCAACCGCGAAAAGATGTTCAAGTATCTGCCTACTCCTGTTTACAGCAAGCTGGTAGATGCCATGGATAACGGTGTTGCACTCGACCGCGACATCGCCGACAAAGTAGCAGAAGGTATGAAAAGATGGGCTATGGAACTGGGAGCTACACACTATACTCACTGGTTTCAGCCATTGACAGAAGGTACTGCCGAAAAGCACGATGCTTTCGTGGAACACGACGGCAAAGGTGGCATGATGGAAGAATTTTCAGGAAAATTACTTGTTCAGCAAGAACCGGACGCCTCTTCATTCCCTAACGGAGGTATCCGAAATACATTCGAAGCACGTGGTTACAGTGCATGGGATCCTTCATCACCAGTATTTGTTGTGGATGATACATTGTGTATTCCTACCGTATTCATTGCATACACCGGAGAATCACTCGACTATAAAACTCCGTTGCTGAAAGCACTGAGAGCAGTCAACAAGGCTGCCGTAGATGTCTGCCATTATTTCAACCCGGATGTCAAGAAAGTAGTTGCTTACCTGGGATGGGAACAGGAATACTTCCTTGTGGACGAAGGTCTGTATGCAGCACGTCCAGACTTGCTTCTGACGGGTCGTACTCTGATGGGACACGAGGCATCTAAAAACCAGCAGCTGGAAGACCATTATTTCGGCGCTATCCCTACCCGTGTAGCTGCTTTCATGAAAGATCTGGAAATTCAGGCTTTGGAATTGGGTATTCCGGTCAAGACACGTCACAATGAGGTAGCACCTAACCAGTTTGAACTTGCTCCGATATTCGAAGAATGTAACCTGGCAGTAGACCATAACATGCTTATTATGTCGCTTATGAGAAAAGTGGCACGTACACACGGGTTCCGTGTCTTATTGCACGAAAAACCATTCAAAGGAGTAAACGGTTCGGGTAAGCACAACAACTGGTCACTGGGAACAGATACCGGTATCCTGCTGATGGCTCCGGGAAAAACAGCAGAAGAAAACCTGCGCTTTATCACATTCGTAGTCAACACCCTGATGGCTGTATACCGCCACAATGGTCTGCTAAAAGCATCTATCATGAGTGCAACCAACGCTCACCGTCTGGGAGCCAACGAAGCACCCCCCGCAATTATTTCTTCATTCCTTGGAAGACAGTTGAGTAAGGTTCTGGATCATATGGAAGACAGTTCTACCGACGAATTGATTTCACTGGGCGGAAAGCATGGTATGAAACTCGATATTCCACAGATTCCGGAATTGCTGATTGACAATACAGACCGTAACCGTACCTCTCCTTTCGCTTTCACAGGAAACCGTTTTGAGTTCCGTGCGGTAGGATCGGAGGCCAACTGTGCCAGTGCAATGATCGCCCTGAATACTGCGGTGGCTGAACAGCTCATCGAATTCAAGAAAGACGTAGATGAACTCATGGAAAAGGGAGAACCGAAAGTTTCTGCTATCATTCAGGTTATCCGCAAATACATCAAACTATGCAAGCCTATCCGCTTCGACGGTAACGGATACAGCGACGAATGGAAAGAAGAAGCAGCCCGCCGCGGACTGGATTGTGAAACCAGCTGCCCGCTTATCTTCGACCGTTACCTTACTCCTGAAAGCATCAAGATGTTTGAATCAACCGGAGTCATGACTCAGAAAGAGCTGGAAGCTCGTAATGAGGTAAAATGGGAAACTTACACGAAGAAAATCCAGATAGAAGCACGTGTATTGGGCGATCTGGTCATGAACCACATCGTACCTATCGCTACTGAATATCAGACCAAACTGCTGGATAACGTTTATAAAATGAAAGGACTGTTCCCTGCCGAAGAAGCTGAACATCTATCATCGGAAAATCTGGCAATTATCCGTAAGATTTCCGAACATACCATTTACATTAAAGAGCATGTAGATGCAATGGTAGAAGCTCGCAAAGTAGCAAACAAAATTGCCGATGAGCGCGAAAAAGCAATCGCTTACCACGACAATATTTCGCCAATGCTGGAACAGATTCGTTACCACATCGATAAACTGGAATTAATTGTCGATGACCAGATGTGGACACTACCTAAATATAGAGAGCTGTTATTCATAAGATAAAATAACCAAAAACGAACTCTAATTTTTTTATTGGATGTTTGATGGAAGTCGGGCTGTTGGGAAAACAGTTCGGCTTTATCATTTTTCAGCCTCTTAAAAAACATATTTCCTGAGATACGAGAAACTATCATATTTCTCACCAAACACAGCTCCAAGCATAGCTGAGTAAATTCCATTCAGACAGATTGAAGAGCCAATACTGAACTTAACAGTCCTAAAACTCTTACAAGTTAAATCCTTTATATGAAAAAATCTCTCTATTTCAGTCTTGTATCCTAATATGACAAACACCTGCAATAGAGAGATCTTTCCAAACAATATTAAGCCAATATACACAGTTATTGCTCATCCGGGAACGGAATCACTTCTCCCGTTGCCTTTAACGACGGTCTTTGTGCATCTCTTTCCCTCAAATAATCAGACAGTTCAGCAGTCAGTTCCTTTACTTTATCAGGCATGGTTTGTGACAAATCATTCTGCTCGCTTATATCCTTCTTCACATTATACAACCGAATCTGGCGTGTTTCCCATGTATAAATGAGGTGATAGTCTCCTTTCAAAATAGCAGAATAAGCACCGTATCCTTCTTCTTTATTCTGAGATTCGCCCCATAAGTTAGGGAAATGCCATATCAATACTCTGTCTTTTGTTTTTTCCGGAGATTTAAGCACATCTGCAAAACTCACACCGTCTATAACCTGATGAGTGGTATATTTCTTTACTCCTGCCATATCGAGTATTGTAGGATAAAAGTCTTCGATAATAACTCGCTGGCTGCATTCAGTATTTGGCTTGGTAACTCCCGGCCAGTACACCATCATAGGTTCACGAACTCCTCCCATAAATGCAGATCCTTTTCCACCGCGTGCAGGGTAATTCTGGTCTCTGTTTGCTACTCCCTGACGGACATTATTCAATCCCTGTCCTCCATTGTCGGACATAAACAGTAAAATCGTATTCTGAGCAACTTCCGGATTCTTCTGCAAATAATCCAGAATATCTCCCAGACTCTTATCCATACCCTCTACCAATGCCGCATATTTGGCTTCATTTTCATTCAATCCAGTCTTGAGCTGTTCATCGTAACGTCCGCGATATTTCTGACTGAAACGTTTATCATCGTCATACGGAGTATGAACTGCATAGTGCGACATATACAGATAAAAAGGTTTATCCATTTCCACAGACTTTTCCATTTCTGTTATAGCTTCTCTTGTCAGTGCTTCGGTAATGAATATATCTTGTCCGTAATACTTTTCCAGTCCTTGCACTGCAAAGCGGGATCCCTCACCAAAATTTTTTGTCCCCAGATAACTTCCCGGAGCACCGTTTGCTCCTCCTGCTATATTTACATCAAAACCCATATTTATAGGGTCTGCTCCCGGCGTAGTTCTTGCACCAAAATGAGCTTTTCCACAATGAATGGTTCTGTATCCGTTTTCCTTGAGCACTTGAGGAAGTGAAGTAATAGCCGTAGAATTATTTATTTCCTTTTCCTCTGATGCAGGCTGAATACCATTATAATTCCATTCAGGAAGATCAATCACATCACTAGCTGCATCGGTCTTCTGATCGAGTTCCAATGTCCAGTTTGTTACTCTATGCCGTGACGCATTCATTCCCGACATCAGACTGCATCGCGTTGGTGAAGAAATAGCACATGCATATGCATCCGTAAAACGGACACCCATTTGTGCCATTCGTTCCATATTGGGTGTAATAAATCGTTTATTGAGTGACGTGAGTTCGTTATTATAAAAAGGAACTGAAGTGTCCTGCCACCCCATATCATCAACCAGAAACATAATAATGTTAGGATGCTGAGATATTTGTGAATAAATAGATACCGGAATAAACGAACTGCATGCAATAAATGGAATAAGGTGTTTTTTCATAGGAAATAATGTTTTAACAAGTATAATTTAGTTTCGTGTACAAAAGTAATCTAAATCTGTCAACTTGTACAGACACTCCTCATAATATTCATTAAAATCAGACTGTCCTTTTAAAATATCCTTCTGCCGCAACATCATCGCTTTATATATGACCAATACAACTCTTGCTGTTACTTTTAGAAACACGACAACAGATTTTCATAATAAAGCCCCGCAACAACTTTGTTACAGGGCTCAAAATCAGTTTAAAATAAATTTTACTTTACAATAACAGAAGGTCAGATCCGTCGAAGCAACTTTGCTGGATTTCCTGCAACTATAGTATTCGATTCAACATCATGGGTAACAACGCTAGCCGCTCCAACTACAGCATTTTCTCCTAGTGTAACACCCGGAAGAATAGTTGCACCAGCTCCAATCCATGCTCCTCTACAAATATGTATCGGTTTACAGGTTATTATATGACGGTATTTCAAATCATGGTTATTGGATATAAGCTGAACATTAGCAGCAATCTGAACATCATCATCAATTGTTATTCCTCCTGCTGACATCATCAGACAGCCAGGCATGATAATCACATTACGCCCGAATTTCACATTACCAGTTCTGACACCAGCAAAAGGTATTTCGATACGACAATTTTCTCCCAGATTTGGAAAAACCTTATGTAATAATTCATAGTATTCTTCCGTGTCTGGCATCGTATGATTCAGACGAAAAATATGCTGTTTCAATACTTTCGCTTTATCTAACTCTTCAGCTGTTTGATGTAAGCAGTCAATTCTTAATTCTTCCATATTTACTTAATTATCTGTTTCGCCCAGTCTTTAGCCTGTCCAGTTCCGTTATTCAACAATTTACCCTCTCCCCATTTTATCTGAGGATAAAGTTTCTTGAGATACTTTATGCTATTGGTTATCGAACTACTTCCCGAAGTAGCAAATGGAATGATGGTCTTACCAGAAAAATCATATTTCTCAATAAATGTATTAATCGGACGCGGACATAAATTCCACCATATAGGATAACCCAGAAATACAATATCATAATCTTTCACATTAAGAACATCTCCACTCAATACAGGACGCGATTGTTCATCTGACATCTCTCTAGAACTTCGACTATTCTTATCCTTCCAATTAAGATCGGCTGAGGTATAAGGATCAGCAGGAGTTATTTTATAGGGTTTTCCACCTGTCACTTCAACAATGGCATTTGCAACCTTTTCAGTTGTTCCCGTACATGAGAAATAGGCCACTAAAATTTTTTTGCCTGACTGCACATCACTGTTTACACTTTGTTTCTGTGCTCCTAACGAGAAACTAAAGCTGATAATTCCCAAAAGTGTTAATACTATACTTTTCATGACTTGTTTTGATTATTGTTTGACTATCTAATATGAAGTAGATTCATACACAGTTTTATAGATTTTAGAAAATTAAATTTTGCATTACCTTAAGTTAACATTTAATAATCTGTTTTTTAACAAGCACAAAAATAAAAGTTTTCTAATAGATATTCTTATACAAAATACTGGTTATCATACCATTTTTACTGAAAATATATAATGACCATTACAGTAATTCTATTTCTTTCGGATATTTTTATATAAATCCTTCTCTATAATCCGAAAAACTCACACCTAAATTTTATTGAACATATCGACTAAAATAGACAAGTAATAAAAGTCTAAACATATCGGAAGCCTAAACAAATGAAAGTGATTTATCTCGCAACAGTCGTACTACATCAGATGTTGTATAGCGATTTATCCAATAGCCAGCTCCATATCCACTTACTTGTTTTGATACTTCGATAGATATTTTGACGTGACACACAGACTATCAGCATAGTAGTTTCTTATGCCCTATAAGTTCCGTCTTTCAACATCTTTAAAGAACGATTCATAAGCGAAACTTTTTGTCTAGAGATTTCAATATCACTATAAATGCAGACATGAAAGTCAAAGAAATCAAGAATTACTGCTTGCATGGCGTTTACTTACTGTTTCACAATAAAAGTGATACCCTGCATTATTTATTCGCCATACCGGATCAACGTAAAAACCTGAGGGATTCTTAAATTACGCATAAATTTTAGATAGTC